>TARA_R110000850_G_scaffold80947_1_pt1 | contig 292496 bp, 285 predicted proteins | sample TARA_R110000850 | Tara Oceans TARA_R110000850 (sample SAMEA4397586) | marine metagenome | biome: Polar Biome; feature: [SRF] surface water layer (ENVO:00010504); material: water (ENVO:00002006), including particulate matter (ENVO:01000060) such as... | depth 5 m | reverse complement strand
GACAAAAGACAAAAGACAAAAGACAAAAGACAAAAGACAAAAGACTTCTAAAGTTATCTGCTAAAAATATCTAAATCTACTTTCAACGAGAAGATGTTAGAATACAAAGCTGCACTTTGGTCTCCTAAATCAGTTAAAGCATAATCGACTTGAATACCTTTATATTTAAAACCTAAACCAATATTTGGTTGAAAACTCAATTTTTTAGAATCATCAATCTGAGTGATTTGTTGAAAGTTTCCAACACCAGCCCTTAAGAACACTAGATCCGTGTATCCCCATTCAAATCCTAACGCAGGGTCAATACTCACTGCTTTAGTAGAAATAATATCGTTAGTTTGTGCAAATTGCATGTTTAAATTTCCAGCTGCTAAAAGACTCATTTCATTATGGAATTCAAACTTTTTTGAAAGTCCTAATTGAGCTTTTGGCAGTGTAATTTCACTTGTTTCAGGTAAATCTTGATTTTCACCAGGAACAGCGTCTTTAATTTTTTGATATTCTTCTTCGTTTATGGTCCAAGTGTTGTAAGTCGTAGTAATATCTCTTAGCATTAAACCAACTTTCCATTCATTATCACTTTCATATTGAAGGCCAACATCAAAACCAAATCCCCAAGAATTAGCAAAATCCCCAATTATTCTTCGTACTACTTTTGCATTTACGCCATAATTAAAGCCTTCAATTGGTAAAGCTCTTGCATAAGAAACCGTCAAAGCATAATCAGCTGTAGAGAAAAGAGAAATTCTATTGTAGTCAATGTTTCCTTGACTGTCAATTAATTGAGTAGTATTTAAGATATCATCCACTCCAAAACGAATTAAGGAAATTCCAAAAGCACTTCTATCATCGATCGGCATTCCAAAAGCAGCATAATCATATTGAGCAATGTTGGCAAAATAACTGGCATGCATTATGGAAACTTGTTTGTCTTCTAATTTTAGTAAACCAGCAGGGTTCCAATAGCCTGAATTTACATCACCCGTACTTGCAACAACAGCATTACTCATTCCCAATGCAGCAGCATCAACACCTATGCTTAAAAATTCATTTGAATATTTTCGCACAGTTTGGCTCCATACCAATACTGGAAGTAATATGAGGGTAATTACAACTAACTTTTTCAATGCAATTGTTTTTTTTACAAATATCGAATAAAATTCTTAATTACTAAACTCTAAAAGTATTAACTTATTGTATTACATTTGCTATAAATATGAGTAAACGATTATGGAAATTAAAAAACACGTACCTAATTTTATAACATTATTGAACTTAGCCAGTGGCTTATTAGCTATAATTGCCGTTTTTAAAGGCTATTATGACGAAGCCTTTTTGTTTGTATGTCTAGGTATTTTCTTTGATTTTTGGGACGGATTCTTAGCAAGAAAGCTAGGTGTTTCAGGAGAATTAGGCTTGCAATTAGATTCATTAGCAGATATGGTAACCAGTGGAGTAGTGCCAGGTTTAATTATGTTTAAATTAATTGAAACTATTCAAAATACCCAATCGCAATACAATGTGACAGAAGAAACTTTCTATATGGGAATGGTTCCTTATTTTGGGTTTCTAATTACAATTGCTTCGGCTTATAGGTTAGCTAAATTTAACATTGATAAACGTCAAATCGATTCGTTTATTGGTTTGCCAACACCAGCAAATGCATTGTTTATAATGAGCATACCTATGATCCAATATGTTGATAATTATGAATGGATAACCAACTTATTAAACAACCCTTTTGTATTAATGTTTCTTACCATTTTAAGTGCTTATTTTTTAAATGCAAATATCCCATTGTTTTCACTTAAGTTAAAATCGTTTGATTGGAAATCGGCTAAATTGCAATATTCATTCATGGCATTTGCAGTAGTGCTATTTTTAATGTTTGATTTTATTGCGATACCTATTATAGTGATTTCATATGTACTATTATCGGTGCTATTTAATTTAAAATCCAAACCAACAATTGGCTAAAAAGAAATCAACAGCTAAACGATCAAAAAAAAATAAAGGGACATCACTAACGAAGCTAGTGGTGTTTTCTGTTTTAGCTTTGTTGTTTGTAATGCTTGCTGTTGTAGTTTATCAATATAGAGATGGAGTTTTGTATTATTTAGGCTATAAGTCTAAACATTCAAATGCATTATCTACTAAAGAAAGAGAACTGCATGATATTCGAATTTATGAAGTTTTAACCACTTATAAAGAAAAGACCATTGGAATAGATGTTTCTCAATATCAAGGTGATGTCGACTGGTCAGAACTAAAGAAAGTTGATGGCAGTTTCGTAGTTGATTTTGTTATCGTTCGTTCGACTGCAGGAAAAGATAAAGTTGATGAAAAATTTAACCATAACTGGAAAAATACAAAAGGTAAATACATAAGAGGTGCTTACCATTATTATCGTCCTAATGAAAATTCGTTACTTCAGGCTGAAAATTTTATCAAGACAGTTAAATTGTCAAAAGGAGATTTACCACCTATTTTAGACATAGAAAAACTGCCAAAAACACAGTCAATTGATAGTTTAAAAGTGGGGTTAAAACGATGGTTGGTTAAAATTGAAAAGCATTATAAAGTCAAACCTATAATCTATTCAGGAGAAAGTTATTACAATGATTTCTTAAAAGATGAATTTTCTGAGTATCCCTTTTGGATAGCCAATTATAATTTTTGGCGAAAAGAAATGGATGATGATTGGTTTTTATGGCAATTCACCGAAAAAGCGCAAGTCAACGGAATTGATGGTCTGGTTGATGTAAACGTTTTTAACGGAATTAAATTAGAGTTGATTGATAAATGTGTGAAGTAGGGTTATTGTATGTTAGGTTTTCAGATATTAGATTTTCAGAAAAATAATTTTGGAACACAGATTTGATAAATTAGAGTAATTTTAGAACTAATTTATAATACAAATTAGTTCTAAACCTATTACTAACACTGAACACTTTTTAAAACTCCAACTTCTTCTTACGCAATTCAAAATTTTGACCTAGATAAACTCTTCTTACCATTTCATCTTCCACTAATTCTTCTGGGATTCCAGCCTTAAGAATTCCACCTTCAAACATTAAGTAGGTTTTGTCTGTAATAGCTAAAGTCTCTTGAACGTTGTGATCTGTGATTAAGATTCCAATATTCTTGTTTTTTAATTGGGCTACAATTCTTTGAATATCTTCTACAGCCACTGGATCAACTCCAGCAAAAGGTTCATCTAATAGAATAAATTTTGGATCCGTAGCTAAACATCTTGCAATTTCAGTACGACGACGTTCACCACCAGAAAGCAAATCACCGCGATTGGTTCTAATGTGTTCTAAAGAAAATTCAGCAATCAATTCTTCCATTTTTGCTTCTTGTTCTTCTTTGGTTTTATTAGTCAATTGAAGTACACTTAGAATATTATCTTCAATACTTAATTTTCTAAAAACAGAAGCTTCTTGCGCCAAATAACCAATTCCGTTTTGTGCACGCTTGTACATAGGAAAGTCAGTAATATCCATATCGTCTAGATAAATATTACCGCTATTTGGTTTTACTAAACCTACAATCATGTAGAAAGAAGTTGTTTTTCCAGCACCATTTGGACCTAAAAGCCCCACAATTTCACCTTGATTTACTTCTACAGAAATACCTTTTACAACACTTCTTTTCTTATAGGTTTTTACTAAATTTTCTGCTCTAAGCTTCATAGTATGGTTATGAGTTTAAAAGGTTATGAGTTTAAAAGGTATTATGGTACAAATAAACAAATAAACAATTTAACAGTTAAACGAATTAACAATAATTTATTTTCTGCCAACTAAATACTGATTACTGAACACTTTCTTCTAGTGCTTCCCAGAATTCATAAGCTCTTCTTAAATGGGGGATTACGATTGTTCCACCAACAAGAGTTGCAATTCCCATGGCTTCCATCATTTCTTCTTTAGTAATCCCGTTTTTATGAGCAGTTTCTAAGTGATATTTGATGCAGTCATCACAACGTAAAACCGCTGAAGCTACTAAGCCTAAAAGCTCTTTAGTCTTAACATCTAAAGCACCTGCTGCATAAGCATTAGTGTCTAAATTGAAAATACGTTTTACAATTTTATTGTTATCCGCTAATAATTTTTCATTCATTTTTGAACGATAGTCATTGAATTCTTCTACTACGTTTGCCATTTTTAAGCTTGTTTAAGTTGATTTTTTACTACAATACCACTAATTAAAATACTAATTTCGTACAATAACATAATAGGTATTGCAACAATTATTTGACTAATAATATCTGGTGGTGTAATAATTGCAGAAAGTATTAGAACTATAATTAAGGTGTATTTTCTATATTTTCTAAGGGAACTTGGTGTAACTAATCCTAATTTAGTTAAAAAGTAAATCAGAATTGGTAATTCAAAAATCAAACCACAGGCTAAAACCGAAGTTTTAATCATTCCTGTATAAGATTCTAAGTTAAATTCATTGACAATTTCTGGACTAGCCGAAAAAGAACCAAAGAAATAAACAGATAAAGGAGTTATGATAAAGTACCCGAATAATACACCCATAAAAAATAATAAGGAAGATACAACGATAAAAAGTACCGCATATTTTTTCTCTTTATCATAAAGCGCGGGACTAATAAATTTCCAAATTTCCCATAATATAAAAGGAAAACCTACTATGAATCCTACTGTAATACAGGTCCAAATCATGAATGAAACTTGTCCGCCCATATCGGTATTCTGAATGATAAAAGGCATTTCGGCGTTACAAATTTGAGCGTCTTGAAAACCAAAATATGTTGATATTTTACAGAAAAACTGATAGGTGATAAATTTTGGATTTTTTGGTCCAAATAAAATATCACTATAAATGTAATCTATAAAAAAATAGGAAGCACTTGCAAACGCTAAAATAGCAATTGTACTTCTTATCAATAGCCATCTTAATTCTTCAAGATGATCTAAAAATGACATTTCTGCTATATTCTTCTTTGCCATTATACAATTCCTTCTTTAAGAATATCGTGTAAATGAATAATTCCTTTGTATTGCCCTTCATCAATTACGACTAATTGTGTAATTGCATTGTTTTCTAATACATTTAAAGCTTCACTAACTAAAATTGAAGTAGGGATATTTTTAGGGTTTTTAGTCATTATATCTTTTGCGGTTAAATCTACAAACGTATCTCTGTCGTTTAACATTCTACGAATATCACCATCTGTTATAATTCCGATAACTTTGTTGTTTTCTATAACTGCAGTAACTCCCAAACGTTTTTCAGAAATTTCCATGATGACTTTTTTAATAGAAGCATCAGGACTTACTTGTGGTGCATGCGTTGTGTCTAACATATCGTTCACTCGAAGTAATAATTTTTTCCCCAAAGCACCACCTGGATGATAAATGGCAAAATCTTCACTTTTAAAATTTCTCATTTCCATTAAACAAACGGCTAAAGCATCTCCTAAAACCAATTGTGCCGTTGTTGAATTTGTGGGTGCTAAATTATTCGGACAAGCTTCAGCATCTACATGAGCATGCAAAACATGATGTGATTCTTTGCCTAAAAACGAATTTAAATCAGCAGTCATACCTATTAAAGTATTGCCAAAACGTTTTAATAAAGGGACTAAAACTTTTATTTCTGGACTATTTCCGCTTTTAGAAATACAAATTACAATATCTTCTTTTAGCAACATTCCCAAATCACCATGTACAGCTTCAGAAGCATGTAAAAACATAGAAGGTGTTCCAGTTGAGTTTAAAGTTGCCACAATTTTTTGAGCAATAATAGCGCTTTTTCCGATTCCAGTTACGACAACTCTTCCTTTGCACACAAATATTTTCTCTACACTTTCAGCAAAATCAGTTGTTAAGTAATCTGCAAGCTTTGCAACGCTTTCACTTTCAGACAGTATTGTTTTTTTTGCAATTAATAGAATGTTTTCAGTAGTGTTCAAAATTTATTTTTATTTTATTTTGGTTTTTTAAAGAAAGTTGTATATTTATAAATGCAAATTTAGGTAAAATCATCTTAAAACATAATATTTAGGTAGAGATAATATTTCTAATAAAATTAAATGATTACCTTCAAAGAATTAAATGCACAAAAAAGAATGAAATCTAGCGAAATAGACATACATAAAGAATTAAAAAAATATTTTGGATTTAACCAATTTAAAGGTTTACAAGAAGGTGTTGTTAAAAGTATCATAACTGGAAATAATACATTTGTAATTATGCCAACAGGTGGAGGAAAATCGTTGTGTTATCAACTTCCTGCATTAGTTTTGGGAGGAACAGCAATTGTTGTTTCCCCTTTAATAGCTTTAATGAAAAATCAAGTAGATGCCATGCGAAGTATAAGTTCAGAATATGGAATTGCCCATGTTTTAAACTCTTCACTTACTAAAACTGAAATAAATCAGGTTAAAGCAGATATTAGATCAGGTGTTACAAAATTATTATACGTAGCACCAGAATCATTAGCTAAAGAAGACTATATTAATTTTTTTAATGAAGTGCCCGTATCATTTGTAGCCATTGATGAAGCTCATTGTATTTCAGAATGGGGACACGATTTTAGACCAGAATACAGAAATTTAAGAAACATTATAAGGTTACTTGGCGATATTCCAATTATTGGATTAACGGCAACAGCCACTCCAAAAGTGCAAGAAGACATTCTAAAAAACTTAGAAATGTCTAATGCTAATACATTTAAAGCTTCATTTAATAGGCCAAACCTATATTATGAAATACGTACAAAAACAAAAAATGTTGAATCAGATATTATTAGGTTCATCAAACAGCACAAAGGTAAATCAGGTGTTATTTATTGTTTGAGTCGAAAAAAAGTAGAAGAAGTTGCACAAGTACTTCAAGTAAATGGAATTTCCGCGGTTCCTTATCACGCTGGATTAGATGCTAAAACTAGAGCTAGACATCAAGATATGTTTTTGATGGAAGATGTTGATGTTGTTGTTGCAACAATAGCATTTGGAATGGGAATTGACAAACCAGATGTTCGGTTTGTAATTCACCATGATATTCCAAAATCATTAGAAAGTTATTACCAAGAAACGGGTCGTGCTGGTCGTGATGGTGGCGAAGGCCATTGTTTGGCTTACTACTCTTACAAAGATGTTGAAAAGTTAGAAAAATTCATGTCAGGAAAACCAGTTGCCGAACAAGAGGTTGGTTTTTCTTTATTACAAGAAGTTGTAGCTTATGCGGAAACTTCAATGAGTCGTAGAAAATTTTTACTGCATTATTTTGGAGAAGAATTTGATGATGTAAATGGAGATGGTGCAGATATGGATGATAATATTCGCAATCCTAAGAAAAAAGTAGAAGCACAAGACCAAGTAGTTATTTTGCTAAATATGGTAAAAGATACTAAGCAAATATTTAAATCAAAAGAATTAATTTTTGCTTTAGTTGGAAAAGTAAACGCAATCATTAAAGCCCAAAAAATTGATGTTCAACCCTATTTTGGAAAAGGAAAAGCCTTTGAAGAAAGATATTGGATGGCTTTAATTCGTCAGGTTTTAGTAGATGGTTTATTGGGAAAAGATATTGAAAGTTATGGTGTTTTAAAGACAACGTCAAAAGGAGAAGCTTATTTAAAAAAGCCAGTTTCATTTATGATGTCTGAGGACCATGAATATAATGAAGTAGAAGATGATGCAATTGTAACAGCTTCTAAGTCAACAGGAATTGCCGATGAAGTGTTAATGGCTATGTTGAAAGATTTACGTAAAAAAGAAGCCAAAAAACTAGGCGTTCCTCCTTTTGTTATTTTTCAAGATCCTTCATTAGAAGATATGGCATTAAAGTACCCAATTTCTATTGATGAGTTAAGTAACATTCATGGAGTAGGAGAAGGAAAAGCCAAAAAATACGGAAACCCTTTTGTGGCTTTAATTAATAGATATGTTGAGGATAATGAAATAACTCGTCCAGATGATTTGGTAGTTAAATCTACAGGTGCTAATTCAGGTTTAAAGCTTTATATTATTCAGAATGTGGATAGAAAATTAGCTTTAGATGATATTGCTAAAGCCAAAGGTTTATCGATGGATGATTTGCTAAAAGAAATGGAACAAATTGTTTATTCTGGAACGAAATTAAATATAAAATATTGGGTTGATGATATTTTAGATGACGAACAACAAGAAGAAATTCATGATTATTTTATGGAATCTGAATCCGATAAAATAGATGTAGCCTTAAAAGAATTTGATGGTGATTACGATACTGAAGAGTTGCGCTTAATGCGAATTAAGTTTATTAGTGAAGTAGCGAACTAGATTTTAGTTGGCAGTGTTCAGATTTCAGATTTCAGTTGGCAGTTTTTAAATCTAATATTCCAAATTCCAAAATTTTATAATTGGAGTTTGGATTTTTTTTTAGAATTTTATTCAAATACTTCTCCACGATGAGGTTTCAAAGCGTCACGAACCATAATCATATCCTTTTCTTCTACAACCATAAAAGCTATAGCGTACATTTCGTTTAGAATTTCAAAACCAGTAATGTTTAGTTCTAATTTTTCTGCTTCAATAAATTCTTTCAAATGAATTTCATGGTGTTCAGCTGTTTTGGCAGCCACTTCTCCCCTAAAATCCCAAATTAGTTTTATTTTTCTCGACATAATTTTTTATAAAAGACAAAGTTACAACTTCAAAAAACATTTCTTTACTTTTGCAAAAAATAAAAAACATTCTAATTATCTGAAATGATATTATATATTGATTATTTTTGATCACAAATTTAAACAAAAATGAAAAAAACAATTTGTAATATTATTTTATTTGTCCTTATAACAAGCTTAATTTCTTGTTCAAGTGATGATGATTCTTCAGATGTAACTATTAATACTATTAAAAAAATTGAAGAAAAAGTTTATAATAACGGTCAGGTTGACACAGATTATTATATAGATTTTAATTACGAAAACAATCTTTTAAAATCACTTTCTGATTCCAACAATAGATTGGACTTTGTTTACAATGGTTCAAAAATTATTGAAATTAAAAGAATAGTAAACAGTCAGCATATTGATTCTAATTTTCTGGCTTATGAAGGAGATTTGTTAAAAACAATTATTCTAGATGATCAAGACGAGAAAACCACATTTAGTTACCAAAATGGTGTTCTAGTTTCAAAAACAAATAGTTATAACAATAATGGAAATTGGGTGACTTTTAATTCTGAAGATTATCAAATTGTTTCAAATAATATAATGCAAACTATTTTTCAAAATCAATTTTCTTCTCAATCTTACAAACAAACATTTGAATTTGATGCCAAAAATAGTATGATGAAAAACATGAATCCTTATTTAAAGTATCTTTTAGAATTAGAAACTTGCAATCTTATTAATCAAAATAACTTGATTAAGAGTTTTAGTTATGACGATGTAAATTCAATTCAAGGGACACAATTTAGAGATTTTGTGATAACTTACAACACAGAAGATTATCCAATTAATATTAAAAAATATAATTTTAATGGTAGTCAGCAAGAATTAATATCAGAAATAATAATTACTTATAATTAATTTCCAAAAATTAATAATCTGAATACCTGAACATCCAAAAAAAATGCCAAAAGAATTCCAATTTCAAGTAGCACCAGAAGTAGCTTCAAACGAAAATTTGTTAGCACAAGCAGTTGCTAAACAACTGAATATTTCTCTAATAGATATTCAGAAAGTTGTAGTTCAAAAACGTTCTATTGATGCCCGTCAAAAAGCGATTAAATTTAATGTAAAAGGACAAGCTTTTTTACAAAATGAATCTTTTGTTGAAACCGAAATTGAATTGCCAAATTATCCAAATGTTTCCAATAAACAAGAAATTATTGTTGTTGGAGCTGGTCCAGCAGGATTATTTGCAGCTTTACAATTAATAGAATTAGGTTTAAAACCAATTGTACTAGAAAGAGGAAAAGACGTACGTGGAAGAAGAAGAGATTTAAAATCCATTAACGTTGACGGAATTGTAAACGAAGATTCTAACTACTGTTTCGGAGAAGGTGGTGCAGGAACTTATTCTGACGGAAAATTATATACACGTTCTAAAAAACGTGGTGATGTGGATAGAATATTACAACTTCTAGTAGCTTTTGGAGCAACCTCTGAAATATTAGTAGAAGCTCATCCGCACATTGGAACCAATAAATTACCGCAAATCATTCAAGATATTCGTGAAAAAATTATTGAATGTGGTGGACAAGTTTTATTTGAAAAGAGAGTCATAGATTTTACGATTAAAAATAACGAAATTCAAGGAGTAGTTTTACACGATGGAACAACAATTGAATCAAATAAAGTTATTTTAGCAACTGGACATTCAGCAAGAGATATTTTTGAGTTGTTGGCTAAAAAAGACATTTTTATAGAAGCAAAACCATTTGCGTTAGGGGTTAGAGCAGAGCACCCTCAGGAGTTGATAGATAAAATTCAGTATTCGTGTGATTTTCGAGGCGAATTTTTGCCACCAGCACCTTATAGTATAGTAAAACAAGTTGCAGGTCGTGGAATGTATTCGTTTTGTATGTGTCCAGGAGGTGTAATTGCTCCTTGTGCTACAAGCCCAGGTGAAGTTGTAACAAATGGTTGGTCACCATCCAAAAGGGATCAAGCTACGGCAAATTCAGGTATTGTAGTTGAATTAAAATTAGAAGATTTCAAACCATTTGAAAAATTTGGACCTTTAGCTGGAATGGAATTTCAAAAAGCCATCGAACAAAAAGCTTGGCAACTAGCTGGTGAAACTCAAAAAGTTCCTGCACAAAGAATGATAGATTTCACTCAAAAGAAAGTCTCATCATCAATTCCAAAAACATCGTATGTTCCCGGAACAACTTCTGTAGAATTAGGAAATGTTTTTCCAGATTTCTTAACCCAAACTATGAGAGAAGGATTTGTGCAATTTGGTAAATCTATGAATGGTTATTTTACAAATGAAGCTATATTACATGCACCAGAAAGCAGAACTTCATCACCAGTTAGAATTCCAAGAGATAATCAAACGCTAGAACATGTTCAAATCAAAGGATTGTATCCTTGTGGTGAAGGAGCAGGTTATGCTGGTGGAATTATTTCTGCAGCAATTGATGGAGAAAAATGTGCTTTGATGATTGCTGAATCGATAAAAGTATAATTCAACAGCCGTTAAACTTTTGCTAAAAATATTTTTGAGCCTAAAAATGGTACTTTTTTCGTATTTTTGAAGTGAAATAAAAATCATGATTGAAGAAAAAGTAATTTTAGTTGATATAAACGATAAGCCAATTGGCTTAATGAATAAAATGGCTGCTCACGAACAAGCCTTGTTACATCGTGCTTTTTCTGTTTTTATATTAAATGATAAAAACGAAGTCATGTTACAACAACGTGCTTCACACAAATACCATTCACCACTTTTGTGGACAAACACTTGTTGCAGTCATCAGCGTGAAGGAGAATCAAATATTCAAGCAGGAAAAAGACGTTTGGAAGAAGAAATGGGTTTTACAACAGAACTCAAAGAATTGTTTCATTTTATCTACAAAGCTCCTTTTGATAATGGTTTAACCGAACACGAGTTAGATCATGTAATGATTGGTTACTCAAATGATGAGCCAAAAATAAATCCAGATGAAGTCGAAAGTTGGAAATGGATGAAAATAGAAGATATTAAAAATGATATGGAAATCCATCCTGAAATTTATACGGTTTGGTTTAAAATTATTTTCGATAAATTTTATCATTATTTAGAAAGCCACACTTTATAAACCATTAGACAAATGAGAGTAACTGTTTCAAGAAAAGCACATTTTAATGCAGCACATCGACTATATCGAAAAGATTGGTCTATGGAAAAAAACGATGCCGTTTTTGGAAAATGCAATAACCCCAATTTTCACGGTCATAATTACGAATTAATTGTAAGTGTAACTGGAGAAGTTGATCAAGAAACGGGTTTTGTTGTAGATGTAAAAATACTTTCCGATTTAATTAAAAAGCATATCGAAAATGCATTTGATCACAAAAATCTAAATGTTGATGTTCCAGATTTTGAAAATTTAAACCCAACAGCAGAGCATATTGCTGTAGTTATATGGAATAAATTAAGGCCATTTATTAATTCAAATAATGACTTAGAAGTTGTTCTGTATGAAACACCACGCAATTTTGTAACCTATAAAGGAAATTAACATGGCATTAAAAATAGGAGATCTAGTTCCAGATTTCAAAGCAAAAACGCAATCTGGTGAAAAATTCGAAATATCAAATCACATTGGAAAGCCATTAGTTATCTATTTTTATCCAAAAGACAACACACCAGGTTGCACAACTCAAGCCTGTAGTTTTAGAGATCAATACCAAGATTTTCAAGATTTAGGTGCAGAAGTCATTGGTGTAAGTGGTGATACTATAGAATCGCACGATAAGTTTGCAAATAAACATAATTTACCTTTTATATTGCTGTCAGACGAGAAAAGAAAATTGAGGTCACTATTTGGTGTTCCAACTCATTTTTTTGGATTAATTCCGGGTAGAGTGACCTATATTATCGATAAAGAAGGTAAAGTTGTTTCGGTTTATAACAGTATTAAGGCTAACGCTCATATTGAACATGCTCTGGAAATTGTAAAAGAGATGTAGTTTTTTGGACTTGTTTAGGTGAATATTAGGAGCAGAATGGCTTGGGCTTATTTAGTTATGCAATTCCTTCCTTCCATTATATCTTTTTTTTCAAAAAAGGATGTCATTCCAGCAAGGGCTATTAATGATTTTTTTTGCATATTTGCAGTGTTTTAAAAAATAAAAATGAAATTTTATCCATTAACATTTAAACCAATCCTTAAAGAACGTATTTGGGGTGGAACAAAATTAAAATCCTACTTAAATAAACCTATTTCTTCTGAAATTACAGGAGAAAGTTGGGAATTGTCAACCGTTTCAAATGATGTTAGTGTTGTTGATAACGGTATTTTAAAAGGAAAAAATGTTAACGAATTAATCGAATTGTATCCAAACGAATTTTTAGGATCAGATACAATTGCTCGTTTTGGTAAAGAATTTCCTTTATTATTTAAGTTTTTAGATGCCAAACAAGATTTATCTATTCAACTGCATCCAAATGATGAGTTGGCCAAAAAACGTCACAATTCTCTCGGAAAAACAGAAATGTGGTACGTTATGCAAGCTGACAAAAATGCCCGTTTAATTGTTGGATTCAAAGAAAACACTAATCAAGAAGCCTACAAAAAGCAGTTAGACAATAAAAATTTAATTTCCCTTTTAAATGAAGTTGAGGTAAAGGCAGGAGATGTTTTCTTTTTAGAAACAGGAACAATCCATGCTATTGGCGCAGGAATTGTAATTGCAGAAATTCAACAAACAAGTGATGTGACTTATAGAGTTTATGATTTCGATAGAGTAGATGCTAATGGAAATAAAAGAGAACTACAAACAGAATTCGCTTTAGACGCTTTAAATTATAATGTTGCAAAAGCACACGTTACCTACGATTCTAAAATAAATACTAGTAATAAAGTCGTGCATTGCGATTATTTTAAAACTAATATTATTCCGTTAAAAGAGGTTTATCATTGGAGAAAGACCAAAGAAGCTTTTACAGTTTTAATGTGTACTCAAGGGGAATTTGAAGTGGAATCCAACCACACTATTTCAAAATATAAAATGGGTGATACGGTTTTGTTTCCAGCGATTTTAGATGAAGTTATCTTAAAAGGAAATGCAACTCTGTTAGAAATTTCTATTTAATTTGTTGTTTGACAAATATATTGTGTAATTTTGCATCAAATTTTAAAATAAGAAAAAATGGCAAGCGTTAAGAACTTGAAAAAAGAAATCAACTACGTTTTAGGAGATATTGTAAACATCGTTTACGTTTGGGAAATGACTAATGGAGGAAAACCAACAGAAGAATCAGATAAATTAGTAGATGAAATTTACGAAACATTTGATGGATTAATGTCAAAAGCAAATGTTAAGAAGGTAGAAGACAAAAAAGGACACTTCAAACAAATTCGTTCAGAGTACGAAGCAGCTGCTAATCAGTTTGTTGCAAAATTGAATGAATTAAATTAAAAAAATCATTAAAAAAAGTGCAATTTTTGTTTGGAAATTAAAAATACAAACCTATATTTGCACTCGAAATTTGAGTTGCCAGCGTAGCTCAGCTGGCTAGAGCAGCTGATTTGTAATCAGCAGGTCGTGGGTTCGAGTCCCTCCGCCGGCTCAAATGTAAAGAGGAAAGTGAAAGCTTTCCTCTTTTTTATTTTAACACTATTTAGAATCTTATTTAGTCAATAAAAAAAGTCCATTTAGTATACAATAACTAAATGGACTTTTTTTGTTTTGATTAACAGCCTATTTTTTTTCAATCACCTTTCTCTCTTTAATGTAAGACTTCAACATTTTTCCGTATTTCGATTTAGCTACCTCAGGGTTCATTTTTGCATCAATACTATCCAAATACCTTACATTGATGTCAGCAATCTCTGAAAGCGCTAAAAAAGGGGCAATTTCTTTATCTGCATGAACTGTTGCAAAGTTTGCAATGTATAAATATTTCTTTCTTGTAAGTTTGTTGGCTTCAGTAGAAATACTATCCATACTGTTTTTGTTCTTTGATTTATAGTTTTCTAATTCTTTTTCAACTAAACCCATGTTCTTGTCATTAAACTTAGCCATCATTTGTTTAAACTCATCATACAACACTTGATTCTTAGAACCCGTTATTTTAGCATCAGCAAAAAATGAATTTAATGTGGTTTCAATTTTCATTTCACCTGGTTCAGCAAAAAAGGGTAAATTATTATCAATTGAATTGGTTTGTCCTCTATCTAAAAACAAATACAACATTTCTGGACTTTCAATATTCAAATAAGTATCAAATTTTGAATCTCCTTTGATGATGATACTATCTAATATTTTTAAAGTAGAATCCTGTACTTGCTGAATGTATAATTTTCCTTGACTTAAGCCTTTAATATTTCCTGTTAAATGTAGATTTTTCCCGTCGTTATCTTTATTTTTACACGAAACAAGACTAATGATAACTAGAGCTAAAGCAATTATGTTTTTTGTCATTTTAATTTTTAATTTATTTTTCAAAAGTAATTATTTTTTTTGATTTTAGGATTTTCAGCTATTAGATTTTTACAAACCCTTTTAATCCTTTAATTTTTATTTAGGAGAAGCAACTTCCATTAAGTAAGCACAAAATATAGCGCCATAAGTCCCTACGACATAGCCAAAAATAGCTAGCAAAACACCAACACTTGCTAGAGAAGGATGAAAGGCAGAAGCTACAACAGGTGCAGAAGCTGCTCCACCAACATTGGCTTGACTTCCAACAGCGATAAAGAAATAAGGAGCTCGAATTAATTTAGCTACTCCAAAAATGATGATGAAGTGAATTAACATCCAAACCATACCAACGATTATTAATCCAGGATTATCCATAACAGAACCTAAATCCATTTTCATTCCGATAGAAGCTACTAATATGTAAATAAAAATACTTCCAATTTTTCCTGCACCAGCACCATCATACGCTTTTAACGGGGTGAATGACAAAGAAAGTCCGATTATGGTTGCAATGGTTATCATCCAAAAGAATTCACCACCAAAAGTAGAGGCAAAGCTTGTCACGTCGTTTACACTTTCAAAATTATTTTTAAAGAAAGTACTTAAGACTCCAGCTCCAAAATGTGATAACGCAACAGCAAAAAAGGCAATTGCTAAAATAATCATATAGTCATTTAAAGAGGGATTTCGTTTTACACTTTCTTGGTAACTTGAAACTTTATCTTGTAACTCTTGCACTGAAGAATTGTCCGCTTTTAACCATTTGTTGATGATTTCTTTTTTGCCAATTCCGTATAATAAAAATGCCATTCCAAGATTAGCCACAACAATATCTACAAGAACCATTGCTCCATATTTTTGTGAATTATATTTAAAAATTTCTAACATGGCTGCTTGATTTGCACCACCACCAATCCAGCTTCCTGCAATCGTTGAAAGTCCTCTCCAAACCGCATCTGGACCAGCTCCTCCAACAGTTTCTGGTGAAACCATTGAGATTAATAAAATTGCAATTGGACCTCCTAAAACAATTCCGACAGTTCCAGCTAAAAAGATGATCAATGCTTTTGGTCCAAGATTTAATAAGGCTTTAAAATCGATACTCAAAGTCATTAAAACTAAAGCAGCAGGTAATAAATAACGGCTTGCAATAAAATATACATTTGAACTTTTTTCTACTTCTTCACCAGCATCATTAATTATAATCCATTCGGGTGAAATTATGTTAAATGAATTTAAAATTGCAGGTAACAAATAACACATTAAAAGAGCCGGAACAACACCGTAGAATTTTTTCCAAAACCCTTCTTCTTTTCCAGAAGTATAAAAAACAAGGCCTAAAAGAAGCATTAAAATTCCAAAAACTATTGTATCATCCGTAAAAAAAGGTGCGTTTCTCATTTGTTTTATTTAAGTCACGAAAATAAACAAAAAATCCTCAAAATACTATGTAAATTGAGGATTCTGTTTTTATTGTCGTAGTTTGTTTAGATCCTGTATCAAGTTCAGGATGACAAAATAGAATGATTAACCTTTTAACCAAGCTTCACGTAAAGCTTCTTTACTTTTGTCAGTTGCCATATAACCTTCTTTAGTTTCTTTTGGCATAACTATTTTTCCTTTGATGTCTATTTCTTTTCCATCACGTTTGATTTTCATAGTGATTGCATCACCATCTTTCCATCCAAAAGAAGCACCAACCGTTTGATTAATATTAGTTAAGTCTAATTTTGTCCCGTTAATTTCAAGAAGAATATCATTGTTTTTTAATCCTAATTCTTTCATAAAAGCATTGATTTCAATTTCTGGTAAATAGAAAAAGGCTTTTGTTTCAGGATTATAAGAAATAATAGGTTGATTTCCTCCAACTAAAAATGGATTCCCAGTTGCTTCAACTTTTGACTCAGTCACTCCCATTTTAGCAAAGTATTCTGAGTAAGGAATTGGCGTTTCTCCTGCTACATATTTGTTTAAAAATGCTCCAACTGATGGGTAAGTTAATTCAGTGATTTTAGCGAATAACTCTTCATCTTTAAATGCTTTTTTAGTTCCATATTCATTAGATAAATCTTGCATTAATTGCAAAATACCTTTTTGACCGTTACTTTTTTCTCTAATTTCAATATCTAAGCACATTGCAATTAAAGCTCCTTTTTGATACACATTTATATATTGATCTTTGTAAGGATCTTTTAAAACGTTTTTACTCATTTTAGTAAAACTCATTTTGTCATTCATGTTGCTTGCTTGAGCAATTTTTTCTGACATTCTTTGGTAAAAAGCATCTTCTTCGATTAGTCCTTGATTTACTTGGAATAAGTTAGCAAAATATTCAGTCACACCTTCATACATCCATAAATGTTCTGACATTTGAGGTTTGTTGAAATCAAAATATTGAATTTCGTTAGAATGAACGGTTAATGGCGTTACAATATGAAAAAATTCGTGAGAAACTACATCTTTTAATTGTTCTTGAAGCATTTCTAAGCCCATCATTTCTGGCATAACAACTGTTGTAGAAGTTGGATGTTCTAATGCACCAAATCCTTTTGCGTCAGTTGGTGACATGCTTGATAGGTATAATAAGATTGCGTATTTTTTTGTGGCATCAAATTTTCCTAAGAATTTCTTTTGCGCACGCATCATGTTTTCCATGTAAGGAGTAATTTCTTTAGCCGTGTATTTTCCTGTTGGAGAATAAACTGAAATGATAATTTCCATATCATCAACCATAAATGAAGTAAAATCTGGTTTAGCATACATAATTGGCATTTCAACCAAAGAAGCATATTTTGAAGCCATAAATACATCTGAAGTATCTGTAGCATCTAAATCGTTCATAGCAGAAACTCCTAATAAAGTTGCTGGATGAGTTATTGTAAGCTTATAAGGTGTTTCTTCTTTAGTTGTGAAGTAACCTACAAAACCGTGTAAGTTTAGCATGAAGTTTTTTCCTGCATCAATGTTTGTTCCAGCAGGAGAAAACACATCATCACTTTCGCCAAAACCACCACCTTTTTCAATATCATAAGTATCGTTAACTAGATAAGTAACTTTTGATAATTTAGTAGCGTCACTAATAGTATAAGAATTGACATCTAATTTCGTAACTCTTAAAGGATTTCCTTTTGCATCAAAAGCTTTTACATCTTCAATATATTTACCGTAGTCATCATCAGAATAAGTTCCTGGAACGATTTTAGGAATATTAAATGTTGCTGTTTCAGTAGTAAAAGTTGGAGCAAGAATGCTTACCATTACTTTGTCTTCTTTTACGTTAACTAAATCAATAGTAACTTCTACATCATTTTGTTTTGAAGCGTTTGTAGTTGCGGTTTTACAACTAAATAAGAAACTTGCTAGTGCAAGCGTTAAAATTATTTTTTTCATTTAAGCTGAATTTATTTCAGCATCTTTTTGTGCTGAAAATTTAATAGTACCAATAAGTAGTTTTTTATTGAAAAATGTTACAATTTAAAGTGATTTTATAAATGAATTAATAGTTTCAGATAATTTATTGATGATTGGTAAATCTGGATTAGAATAAGATTTTATATTTTCTTCATCAGCATTGATTTCTTTGAAAATATGATTCATTTTATCAATAATTTTTAGTTCAGAATTTGGATTTGCTTCGTGTAATAATTTAGCTTCACTTTCTGCTACTTGAATGTCTTTTGTGCCATTTATGATGAGAATAGGCATTTTTAATTTTTTAATTTCTTCTTGCGGATTATAATTCATCCAAGTAATCATATAAGGTTGAACGCTTTCTCTAAAAATAGAAGCTAACATTTGATTTTCTAACTCAAAAGTTTTTCCTTCTTTTAAAATTTTGAAGTTTTCCTCGGTTTTAGCTTTCAAAAAAGGAGCTTGTTTTTCAATTTGTTCTGTAATAATTAAATCAATAGTTCTTCCTGCACCAGCTAAAGAAATATAAGCATCTGCATTGTCTTTTGCAGCAATCATTCCAATTAAAGAACCTTCACTGTGACCCGCAATAATGATTTTATTGTATTTTTTTTGGTTTTTGAAATAAGTGATAATCTCTTTTACATCAGTAATAAAATCATCAAAACGAAGTGATTTTTCGTCTAAGGTTCCTTCTTTCATTTGGGAAATGATTCTTTTGTCAAAACTAAAAGCAACATTTCCGTCTTTAGCAATAGCTTCAGCTAAGTATTTTAAGGAATTATTTTGCATTCCAGGCTGATTTCCATTTCTATTAGTTGGGCCAGAACCAGCAATTATGATTACTAAATTTGGTTTTGATAAAGTGTTCTCTAACGAGAAAAGCGTTCCTTTTATTAGTAAGTTTACTTCGACATCTTCTGTTTTTACTTCTTGAGCGAAAACAACTAGTGGAAATAGTAATAAGAATATAATTTTTTTCATTTTTAGATATTTAAAAGTTGATAAGTGTATGATGATATGAAATTTGCAATAAGAATTACAAGAATAAATAATACAATCTGTTTGGTCGTTTTTGCATTTGTAGCTGTTTTGAAACCATTCCACAATAAGACGACAAGCCATATTATTCCAACTAAACTTAGTATTGATGTTAGGAATAAAATAAAATATTCTTGGGTTGAAATAGTTATACTATTTAAATCACTTAGACTTTCTAAGAGTTTGTTGGAAATAGTTGAAGATGCATCATTAATATTTGCAAGAGTTGTTAGGTAAAACGGAATTCTGGCAATTAGGCTTACATTTAAAATATCTATATACCTGGTTTTTGAATTGAAATATTTTCCCAAAACAAATAAAAAAATGGACAAAATGAGCGTTAAAACGATATTTTGAAGTAAATGATTGATAAAGCTAACTTTGTTTGTAAAGGAAATATGTAAAATACTATCAAATATTGCATTGAATTGATGTCCTAAAAAAGAACCAATAAACAAAAATAATATTCCAAAAATAAGCAATTGCTTTTCAGAAAATTTTTCAAATGGATTTAAAAGTGTTTTAATCATTTTGTATTGATTTTATAATTTTTGATAGTTCTTCTGGTTTTTGAGTTCCTATTAAAATAGAGTCTTTGAAAGAATTCTTATTAGTGTAATGTATTTTTAATCCTTTGTTGCCAGAGATATTATAAGCACCTAATCGAATTCCCCAACCACCATAATCCACAATTGGATTGTATTTTATGACTTCTATTTTTTCAATATTTTGAAATTTGTATGTTTTATGAATTCCAAAAGGAAAGAACTTAATTTCAATTCGGTCGTTATGTACTTTAGTTTTTAGACTCATAATATAGAAAAGTATAGATACTAAAAGCACTATTACAATAGGAATAATGGCTAAACTTTTTGAACTATTCCCATAGTTTTTTTCAATAAATATTTTGTAAAATATAAAACCATTTAAGCCTAAAATCAATAACCAGAACCACCATTGTCGAAATTGCTGTTTTTCTTCAAATAAGATTTTTTCTTCCATAATTTTTAAATTTTCAATCATTCAATTTTTTAATCTTCTCTATCATATCATCTAATTTATTGCGAACAGTAGGATAGCTGTTTCCCATTTGGATTGCCATTTCTTTTAGACTACCGCTGGTTAGGAAAAATTGAAGAATAAAGTTTTGTTCTTCTTCTGAAAGTTGTGATAATATAGGTAGTGGATAATTTCCAGAAACTGTAGTTTCACAGTTTTGACAACTTAATTGCGTTACAACAAGAGTGCTTTCACAGCTTGGACAATTTTTAGGAAATTTAGGTTTCATATAAAATATATTTATACAAATATAAATATTATTTAATATAAAATTAATAAAATTAAAGTATATTTTATTTTTTTTAAATAAAAGTAAAAAAAAAACGCTTGATGAACAAGCGTTAAAATTTAATCAAATTTATTTTTTATGTAGTATTTTGCGTCTAAATCATCGTCTTCAATGACATTAAATTTCATTGGTTTTGGTTTTGGTTTGCTTGCAATGGCTTTCTTTTTCCATAACTCAAATTTTTCTTTATTGAGTTTCTTTCGCATAAATTCATTGACATCATTTTCTACAATACCAAATTCTTCTTTAATGACTTCATAAGGTTTTTTCTCCTCTTGAGCCATGCTAACAATTCGCTCTAAAGTTTCATTGTCTAATTCTGAAATTTTACTTTTTTTCATTTTATGAGAATTACTTCACATTTTTTAAAGGGTTATTAATTACAATATTAGCAAAAAATGTGCAATTTTTCAATATTCATTTTATTTTTAACAATTTGATAAAATATAAACGTTAATTAATTAATTTTATAAGAAATATTTATAAAATTGTTCTAAACGTTAAATTTACTCTAGGTTTTTTAGAACTTGTTGATTTAGGGATTTGATGTTTATAATGAATTTGACTACCTTCTTTCATCAAAATTAAACTCCCGTGTTTTAAAATTAAATTTTGTTTGGCTTCTTTTATAGTATTGTGTTTCAGTTGAAAATTACGTTCTTCTCCCAAACTAATTGACGCAATTATTGGATTTCGACCTAATTCTTTTTCATTATCAGCATGCCAGCCATTACTATCTTTTTCATTTCTATATAAATTTGCAAGTACAGTTGTAAAATTGTGATTTGCTTTTTCTTCAACTAACTCCTTTAAATATATTAAAGTTGCATTCCATGGATAAGGATTCATAATTATATTTGAGTATTTATAAGGCTTACCTTCGTTGCCATATAAAGCAGTTAGTCTGGGTTGTAAATGGTTTTTTCCATAGACAGTGATTGTGTCTTGTTTCCAAGGAATTTCATTATATAATAACTTAAAGAGTTCATCTGCTTTTTCTTTATTTAAAAAGTTTGGATAGTACTCAAATACCGCATCAGGTAAGTTTAAAATTATTTTTTCTTCTGGGAATAGATTTAGCATTTTTTTAGATATATAAATATGCCCAATAAATCAAAAGAAACTGCAAAGGAAGTCGTGAAATTAGTACCCATTTAGGTAATCTTAAACTTGCTTTTTCATTTTGTAACATGTAAAAATGAGTAGCAAAAAAACCAAGTAATAAAATGATTATTCCTATTGCAGCAATTGGGGCTAATACTTCAAATAATAACATAATTCCAAATACAATTTCTAATAAACCACTTACTTTATTTACTAAAGAAGCATTAGGAATATAAGGAGGAATTATTTTAATATACAGTTTTGGATTTCTAAAATGATTTATACCAGCAATGATATAAATAAAAGCCATTACATATTGATGCCAAGGTAAATTCATAGTTACTTTTTTACGAATTTAATGAAATCAATTGATTATTTACGAATTTTAGAAAAGTTAATATTCATAATCACGATAGCAAAAATAATTAAAAGAACTCCAAGCCATTGTGAAACAACAACTGTTTCGTTTAAAATAAAATAAGCCATCATTACAGAAACTGGTAATTCCAAAGAGGAAACAATGCTTCCTAAACCTAATCCAATATGAGGAAATCCAGAATTCATTAACATAGGTGGGATTATAGTTCCGAAAAGGGCTAAAACAATTCCCCATTTCATAAAAATTTCCGTGTTAAAAGGTGTCGTTTGCGTAAATAAAGCAAAACCAGCCACAATAACTGCACCACCTAGAAGCATGTATAAACTTCTTTGTGCTGATGAAATTCCGAGTGCGATTTTATTTGCCGTAAACATTGTTGTTGTAAATGAACATGCAGCTAAGAATCCAAAAAATAAACCTTTCCATTCTATTTCAACGCTTGAGTTTAATAAATTGGTTGCTAATAAAGTTCCAAAAAGAACAATAATAACTGCAAATATCTTCTGTTTTGAGGGTGCTTTTTTATCTAAAAACCATTCTAATAAAACACCAATCCAAACCGATTGCATTAACATTACAATTGCTATGGAAACATCAATATATTTAACACATAAATAATAGAAAACGCTTGTCATTCCTAATGAAGTACCAGCCAACATCAATTGAAAAACATTCTTTTTAGTAGCTTTTAATGCAACAGTTTTAGCTTGTTGTTTTTGAAATAAATTGATAATTAAAATTCCAATTATTCCATATATAAATTGAGATGAAGTTACTTCAGCAGTTGTAAAACCTTCTTGATAAGCAAGTTTTACAAACGTAGCTAACATTCCGTAGCTCGTTGCACCTAACCCAACTAAAAAAACTCCTTTAATAATATTGTTGTTCGACATTTTCTAATTTTTAAAAAGCCTGCAAAGATAGTTTTTCTTTTTATAGGTTGTCTAAAATAAAAAAGGATTTACTAGTTAAAGTAAATCCTTTTAAAAGTTATTTGTTTTATATTAAAAAGCGTTTACAATTGCCAAGAAATCATCTGCTTTTAAAGCTGCTCCACCAATTAAACCACCGTCTACATCAGGATTTGAGAAAATTTCTTTTGCATTATCAGGTTTCACACTTCCACCATAAAGAATTGAAACATTTTCAGCTACTTCTTGCCCATATACTTTATCGATTAAAGTACGGATAAATTTATGCATTTCTTGTGCCTGAGCTGGGGAAGCAGTTTCACCAGTTCCAATTGCCCAAACAGGCTCGTAAGCAAGAACAATATTTTTCCAAGCACTTTTATCTAAATGAAATAATCCATCACGTAATTGATATTCTACTACATTAAAATGGTTGTTTATTTGTCTGTCTTTTAATTCTTCACCAAAGCAAAAAATTACACGCATTTCATGTTTCAATGCAGTGTCAACTTTAAGTGCTAATAAGGCATCAGTTTCATGAAAGTAAGCACGTCTTTCGCTATGTCCAATAATTACAGTGTTTATACCAATTGATGTAAGCATGTCAGCCGAAATTTCACCTGTAAAAGCACCACCTTCTGCTTGATGCATGTTTTGAGCTGCAACCGTAATTCCTTTTCCTTTTGTTGTTTCAACAGCAGTTAAAAGGTTTACAAATGTTGGTGCAACAACTATTTCAGTATTATTTGCTTCTTTTTTTAATATAATTTCTTCAAGAAGTGACATGGTTTCTTGATTGTTTTTATGCATTTTCCAGTTTCCTGCAACGATGTGTTTTCTCATTTTTTATGATTTTTCGATTTTTCGATTTTTTGACAATTAGATTTTCGAAATATCTAATAATCTAATAATCGAATCATCAGTTTTATTTTAGTTTCTCCAATGTTTCAATCAACTTGTCATCATCAGCTTCAATTACTTTAAATAAAGCAATTTTTCCAGTTTTATCTACAACCATGTATCTTGGAATCCAACTTAAATTGATTGATTTTCCAAAAACACCTTTCATTCCGTCAGCGATTAAATAATGTTCTCCTTGAACGTCATATTTTTCAATACCTTTAAGCCAAGAATCATGATTTTTGTCTACAGAAAGGAATAAATAAGTTGCGTCAGGATAGTTTTCTTGTAAGGTTTTGACTTTAGGCATTCCTTTGATGCAATCACTGCACCAAGAAGCCCAAACATCAATAACAATAGTTTTTCCTTCATATTTTTTTAAAATTTCCTGAAAAGTGATGTCTGTGTTTTCGACAGTCTTCATTGTATTTGATAAAGCTTCTTCTTTAAATTCAGTTTGTTGTGCTTGTGAGCATGAAAATGTACCTAAAGCTATTGCGATTATTGAAATTATTTTTTTCATTGCTTTTTATTTAATTTTTGAATAAGGTTGTTTTACCATTTTCTCTAAGGCTTTTCCATTAAATTGATTTGCATCAATTCCGTCATACATTTTAATCTTATTTCCGTTCCATAAGTATAAAACTCCAGGAGTATTTCGGTTATCACCTAATTCATTCCAAAATGGAATAATTTCAATGATTTTATACGGATAAGTTGCTTCTGCGATTTTAAAGAATTCAGGAATTTTGAAAGCTTCTTCATTCATAAAAATAATTTTCACTTCTGGGAAATTCTTGTCTTTTTTTCGCATAGCTGTTAACTCTTTAGCTGCGTGTTGACAGTGGTCACAACCTGGTGCAAAAAAGCAAAGTATTTTTTTACCTTTATCTATATCAGCATAAAATTTGGCATAACCTGATTTTGATGCTTTTGGTTCGTCAACAACTTCTTTTATTTCTTCTGTTTTTTTGACAGTATCTTTCTTTGTTTCAGAAATAACAGGTTCAGAATTTATAAAAGTTGAATCTATTTCAATTGGAATAATAGCATTAATTTCTTCTGTTGTTGGGTTTTCAAGTATTGTTTCAACGGGTCTAATTGGAGCCAACATAAACAATCCTAAAACAGAGGCTAATGTTATTGTTGAAGTAAACCACAAACGACTTTTTACAGTGTCAGGGATTTTAAGCATAAGCAACCAAATTAATAACCCAATAGCAACAATATTTTTTATAATTGCTTCGATGGGAGTCATTGGCAATAGACTTCCAAAACAACCACAGTTTCCAGAATTCCCACCCGTTTTAAATGTTTCATAAGCCAGATGAATGGTAAACACAGCTAATAATAATATAGAAGCAGGTGTAATTACTTTTCTGATTTTGACAGGTAATAAAAATAATAATCCTAAAGCTAATTCAATTCCGATTAAAAATCTAGAAAAATAAGGAGCTATGTTTTCTGTAAAACCTAAAGGATAAAGCTGTTTTACCTCAAAAGTTGATATAGCAAAATAAGGTGAAGGATATAATTTTGCAACTGCTGATAGTATAAAAAGGCCAGCAATTATGATTCTAATTATCCAAGAAAGTGCGTATTTGTTCATAAAATAAAGTTGAATTGTAAAATTACAATTTCTAAAATTAAATTTTGTTAATAGAATGTTATAGCGTTGTTATTATGAATCTTTACCCATTAATATCAATGCAAAAATGGAATAGTTAATCATGTCTTGATAATTGGCATCAATTCCTTCAGAAACTAAAGTTTTGCCTTTGTTGTCTTCAATTTGCTTCACGCGAAGTAACTTTTGTAGAATCAAATCAGTTAAACTATTTACACGCATTTCTCTCCAAGCTTCACCATAATCGTGGTTTTTGTTTTCCATCAATTCTTTGGTTAGCGCTACCTTTTCATCATATAATTTTATACCTTCTTCAAAACCTAAGTCAGGTTGATCAGCGATTCCTTTATCAATTTGAATTAAAGCCATGATGCAATAATTGATGATTCCAATAAATTCAGATGTTTCATCTTCATCTACTTTTCGGACTTCATTTTCTTGTAAACTTCGAATTCTTTGGGCTTTTATGAATATTTGGTCGGTTAGTGATGGCAAACGCAAAATTCTCCATGCACTACCGTAATCTTTCATTTTCTTAGAATATAATTCTCTGCAAATTGCAATAATTGAATCATATTGTTTTGATGTATTCTTCATTAGAATTGTATCTTTGTATATAATTTTCAAAAATAGAGCTTTTTTTTAGATTTTCGGATTTTCAGAAAGCAGATTTTCAGACAAAAGATGGAAAACCTACAACCTACAACTTACAACCTACAACCTTCTATTAATTGCAAAGGACAACTTATAGATTTATCGCAACCCAAAGTTATGGGGATTTTAAATATTACACCCAATTCATTTTATGATGGTGGAAAGTATAAAGATGAAGCTCAGATTTTAAATCAAGTTGAAAAGATGTTGAAAGATGGTGCAACATTTATTGATGTTGGTGCCTATTCGAGTAAACCCAATGCAGAATTTGTTTCAGAAGAACAAGAACTCAATCGTTTGTTGCCTATTATTGAATTATTGATTGAAAAATTTCCTACTATTTTACTTTCTGTGGATACTTTTAGAAGTCAAGTTGCTAAAATTGCTGTTGAAAATGGAGTTACTATAGTAAATGATATTTCGGCAGGAATGTTAGATGAAAAAATGATTGAAACGGTGGCGAAATTACAAGTTCCTTATATTATGATGCACATGAGAGGGAATCCTCAGAATATGCAAAGTCTGACAAATTATGAAGATATTGTTAAGGAGATGATTTATTATTTTTCAGAACGAATTAGTGTTGCAAGAAGTTTTGGTTTGAATGACATCATCATTGATCCAGGATTTGGTTTTGCCAAGACGTTGGAACAGAATTATGAAGTGCTTCAGAAATTAGAATTATTTTCAATATTAGATTTGCCATTATTGGCAGGAATTTCGAGGAAATCTATGATTTATAAAACATTAGAAAATTCAGCAGAAGAAGCTTTAAATGGAACAACCGTTTTAAATACAATTGCATTACAAAAAGGAGCAAAAATTCTACGTGTTCATGATGTTAAAGAAGCTGTGGAATGTGTCACTTTATTCAATAAATTAAATTAGATTCTGAATCAAGTTCAGAATGACAAAGAAAACATGAAAAAATTACTTTTTATATCAATAGCTCTACTTTTTATTTCTTGTAAAAAACAAGATGTGCAATTGCCAAAATCTAATAAAACAATTTTAAAAGATATTCAGGATCATTCACCTGTTTACATGTTTTTTAAAGTTACAGAAAAAGACACAACTTTTGAAGTTAATCGCCAGAACACCATCAGTACAACCAATTGGGTTTTCAATATTGATAAGCGTTTATCTTTAAAATTAGTCATTCCAGAAGTGATGAAATTGCAAGAAAAAAAGAAAAACTCATCCCATACAAAAGAAGGAGCAATTAATGTTTACTCTTATGCAGATTCGATTGGAAAAAATTTAGCTTTTTTACCTTTTACAAATGTCTCATATAGATATGATAATGAATTTTCTAAGTTTTACATCATTGATAATAACAAAGTGTATTTGAGTTTTCAAAACTTCAGTGTGAATTTCAATAAAGAAAATAAAATTACCGTTGACGGGAATGATATTGAAAGAGAAGAATTTGTCGAATTTATAAAAGACTATGTTCCATTTGTAAGTCAAGGAAGACCAGCTTTATTGCATTTAAATTTTGAAGTAAATTTAACGCATGACCAATACATTCAAAATAAAGTTATGCTTAATGAAGTTTTATCAGATAGCATAGCATTTTCTCCAATTGAGTTTATTTACGATACAAAGAAATTACCAGAATGCGGGTGTAAATTGTAATTTGATTGTTCGATTATTTGATTATTCGAACAATCTAAAAGTCTAATAATCTATTTTTCCTACTGATGATGATATGGTTCATTTTTTAAAATCGTAAAACCACGATAAAGCTGTTCAATTACAAACAACCGAACCATTTGATGCGAAAAAGTCATTTCCGATAAAGAGACTTTTCCATTTGCTTTTTGGTAAACTGATTCGCTAAAACCGTAAGGTCCACCAATTACAAAAACTAAGGTTTTAATTCCAGCATTCATTTTCTTTTGTAGAAATTCTGAAAACCCAACACTTGAAAAAGTTTTTCCGTTTTCGTCTAATAAAATTAGATTATCAGTTGGAGTTATTTTAGATAAAATCAATTCTCCTTCTTTTTCTTTTTGTTGAGCTTCGGAAAGGTTTTTAACGTTTTTTATATCAGGAATAATTTCCAAATCAAACTTTATGTAAAACGACAAACGTTTGGTGTATTCTTCAATTAAGGTTTGAAGATTTTTATTGTCTGTTTTGCCAATCGTAATTAGTTTGATGTTCATTTTCTGATTTTCTACAAAAGTAATTAAAATAAAATTCTTTGTTTTGAGTTTAATACTTATAATCCTTTTTAATGAAAAATATTTTAGTATTCATATTCTTCGCTTTTATAAGTTGTAAAGATACTTCTTCAAATAAATTATTTTCTGAAATAAAAGTTATTGAAGAGTCAAAGAAAGATTATTCAAAAACCCATAAAGGAGCTTTAGCATTTTGTAAAGAAAAAGGTTTTGAGGAAGACTATTATTTTTTAGTTGATTTGAGCATTCATTCAGGTAAAAAAAGATTTTTTATTTATGATTTTATAGCTAAAAAAGTTACAGATAAAAATCTTGTTACTCATGGAAGTTGCGATAAATTTGAAGACAACGATACTAAATGGGAAAAGGTCAAGTTTAGTAATAAGGAAGGTAGTCATTGTTCTTCAATTGGGAAATATAAAATTGGAAAACGAGATTATAGCAGTTGGGGAATTAATGTAAAATATTGGTTGCATGGTTTAGAAACTTCTAATAACAAAGCAGTTGAGAGAGTTGTTGTTCTTCATTCTTGGAATGCAGTTAAGAATACAGAAATATATCCAAAATATTCACCTTTAAGCTGGGGTTGTCCTGCTGTTTCTAATGAATTTATGAAAGTGTTAGATGAAAAATTAAAAACATCAGAAAAGCCTGTTTTACTTTGGATTATTGAGTAATTATTCTTTTTCTTCTTCTATCATATCACTCAAGTGAACTCTTAATGCAGTTACAGAAATGCTAATTTCCCAAAAAGATAAAGCTAGAGAAACAAGTAAACAAAGCATACTTGCTCCAAAAAGATAAATGCCAATCATTTGTTGATTTAAAAAAAGTAAAAGCATTGCAAAAACTGATAAAAACAAACACATTACCCCAAACAATTGCATGTAACGAATTAAAGTCAATCTTAAATTTAAATTTTTAATTTGCAGTAAGATATTTTTAGTATGTTCTTGATCATAAGTTTTTTTTAAACCACGAACAATTTGAGCTATAGTTAAAAAGCGATTAGTATAAGCCAATAAAATTAAAGAAGTTGCAGAAAAAAGTAAAGCTGGAGTTTCTATGTTTAATGTCATGATTTAATTTTCGAAGTTCATTATAATTTCATCTGTGTCTAATCTAACTTTCAACCATTCTTTCATCTGTTTTTTTTCTTTTGAATTGATTTTTTCTTTTGATTTTAAATTTGAAATCCAAATGTTTTTTTGAATAGAGTCATTAACTAAAATTGAAGGTTGCAAAACAAAATTTTCAATAGTTGGATATTGGGCTTTTAGTTCTTTGTAAATTTGAGTAGTTAATGTTTTTTGTTTATGAATGCTGTCTAATTGATTAGATAGATTTTCGATAAGAATGGATTTTTCACTAATAGCATTAGTTAATAATTTTTCCTCATCGTTATTGTTACTTTCATTTAAATATGAAAAACCTTGTTGAATTTTTAAATTACAGTCTTGAAGATAATATTTATTTAATTTAGCTCTTAAAACATTGACAGCACTATCCTTTATTAATAATCCTCCATAAGTTAATACAATTTCCTTGCTTTTAGGATTAATAGTTTTTTTTAATAAATAATTATCTGGAAAATTAGCCTCATTATTTACAAATTCGTTGGCTTTTTTCTCAAATTTGTTTTTTTGCACTATGTCGTATCCAAAATAAATACTTGGAATTAAAGTTATGATTACTATTATCCAAACAACTCTATTTACTCTAGCTTTTTCTTTTTCATCAGGATGAACCTTAAAAGGGAATTTTAAAAGGCGTGCGGTGATTAAGGTAGCTAAAGCAATAAAAACAGTATTAATTAAGAACAAATAGAAAGCACCTAAAAAATATTCCCATCTTAAAGTTGCTAAGCCATAGCCAGCAGTGCACAAGGGAGGCATTAAGGCAGTTGCAATAGCGACACCTGGAATAACGTTTCCTTTAAGTTTACTCGAAGTAGCTAAAATTCCGGCTAAACCACCAACAAAAGCAATCAAGACATCATAAATCGTTGGAGAAGTTCTAGCCAATATTTCAGTTTGAGCATCATTTATTGGTGAAATAGCAAAATATAAAGTTGAAGTAACAAGACCAACGGCAGCAGCAAAAAGATAATTGTAACCTGCTTTTTTAAGTAAAGTTAAATCATTAATAGCCATTCCTAAACCCAATCCCATAATGGGACCCATTAAAGGAGAAATTAACATGGCTCCAATAACTACTGCGGGTGAATTTATATTTAGACCTAATGACGCTATAAAAATAGCAAATACTAAAACCCAGAGATTTGTTCCTTGAAAATCAACACCATTATTGATAGATTCTATAACATCTTTAAAGTTTTCTTTTTCCCTGTTTAATTTAAAATTGTCTAATATGTTATTCATGCTAATTAGTTTCTTTAGGGTAAAAATACATTTTCTTTTTTAATTTTTAGCAAAAAAAATCCGATATGGAACTCATATCGGATTTTTGATTTTTAATCGATGTTTTGCTTAATTTTTTAGGTATTTCTCTAAAAATTGATCTTGTTCCCAAAGCAAATGAAAAATATTCTCTTGTGCTACATAGCCATGACTTTCTTTGGGTAAAAGCACCATTCTAACGGGTGCACCTAATCCTTTTAAAGCTTGAAAATAACGTTCCGTTTGTAATGTAAATGTGCCTGGATTATTATCAGCTTCACCATGCACTAATAACATAGGCGTTTTCATTTTTTCAGCATTCATAAATGGAGACATTGTGTTGTAAATTCCAGGAACATCCCAATAATTACGTTGCTCACTTTGAAAACCAAAAGGAGTTAAAGTTCTGTTGTATGCACCACTTCTAGCAATTCCACAAGCAAATAAATTTGAGTGTGTTAATAAGTTTGCTGTCATAAATGCCCCATAACTATGTCCGCCAACAGCTACTTTTGCTTTGTTGATATAACCTAATTTATCTACTGCATCAATAGCAGCTTCAGCATTACCAACTAATTGTTGAATAAAAGTATCGTTTGGTTCTGTTTCTCCTTCTCCCACAATTGGAAAAGCAGCATCATCCAAAACGGCATAACCTCTAGTTACCCAATAAACAAATGAGCCATAATAGGGAAATGTGAATTCATTAGGGTTTTGTGTACTTTGTCCAGCACTATTTTTGTCTTTATATTCTCTTGGATAAGCCCAAATTAACAGAGGTAATTTTTCTTTTTTCTTCATATCATAACCCGCTGGTAAATATAAAGTTCCAGATAAATCTACACCATCTTTTCTTTTATAATTGATAACTTCTTTATATACATTTTTAATGCTTTCAAACGGATTAACAAATTGAGTGATTGCCGTAACTTTCTTGCTTTTTAAATTTCGCATATAATAATTTGGGTACTCATTTTTAGATTGGAGCATAATCATAACTTCTCCTTTTTTCACGTCTTCAATTGAAAGTAAATCTTCTTTTTTGTCTTTATAAGCTGATTGATATAAACGTTTTGGAGTTAATGATTTTAAACTAAATTCATCAATAAAAGGAAATTGACCATCTTTAGTGTAACCATTACCCATTAAATATAAATTATTGTTTTCGACTAATAAAACATTTTGTCCAAATTCATTTTTATGGGTTTCGAAATTTCCAGGATCAGCATAAACATCTTGCGAATTTCTATCGGAAATAATTTTTGGAGCTACAGCACTATTTGAAGGATCAAAAAGATATGTTTTTGTGTTTCTCGTGTCATACCAACTATCATAAGCAATTGCAATATTTTTTGTCCCCCAAGTAATTCCAGAATAGCGTTGTTTCGTTTTTAAAATAGATGTAGGTTTTGTAGTAAAAGGAGCATCCCAACTAAAAACTTCATCTCTAAATTCTACTTCATTTGCTGGATTACCTTCATCTAAAGGTTCTACATAAGATAAAGTTGCAGGTAAATCATTTCTCCAACCCATATTTCTTATTCCCTTTCTAGTTGCCATAAAACCTTTTGGTCTAATTTCATCTAATGGAACTTCATTAACCACTTTTACTAATTTTCCGTTTTCATCATAAATTGTTGAAGTTATTGGAAATCTACTTACAGAAACTATATATGAAAAAGGTTTTTCAACCGTATTAATCATTAAATAACTTCCGTCAGGAGAAAAATTTTCACCAGCATACATTGCAGCTTCTTTGAATAATGTTTTTGTTCCATTTAATGAAACTTTATATAATTCAGAAGTGATTAAACTTTCAAAATTAGCTTCATCCGTTTTGTTTTTCAATAAATCTTGATACGTTCTATTTTGAGATTTTGAACCATCACTTGTTGAAACCGTTGGTCCTGTTGGAATATCTTTTAAGGTATCAATCAAAGCTGGTTTGTTTGCTGGTAAAGTTCTGATCAAAAGACTTTCACTATCTCTAAACCAACTTGCAGGATTTCCAATATTAGCATTAATTATAGCTTCTGTCAGTTTTTTAGCTGAAGCTGATGCAACATCAATTACCCATAATTCAACTCCTTTTTGAGTGGTGTGTGTGAATGCAATTTTCTTGTAGTTTGGTGACCAAGAAATATTTGTAATTCTAGGGTTATTTGGTAAGCCTGAAACTTGACTGATATTTTTATCAGAAAATTTTCTAATTTTCAAATTATTGATGTAGGTAACAGAGCTTGAAATATTAGTAACAGGATTAATTCGTAAACCACCTAATTTCATTTCATCTTGATTTAAATCTTCTAGGTTTTTGTATGTATTTCTATAACTAAACAAGACATATTGACGATCTTTATCCATAGAAATAGATGGAGCTCTTTCATAATCTGCTAAAGCCAAAATCTCTTTTGGTGGAGTTTGATAAGAAATGTTTTCTTGAGAAAAACCCAAGAATCCTATAAATAGGAAAAGTAAGTGTAAAATTTTTGATTTCATAAATAGATTTATATTGGTTTTTTGAAGGCTCTAAAATACGTTGAAAAATTCTATTTTAAATTATAAAAAGAAATATTTTTTTGGTTTGATTTTATTAATTTGAAACATAAAAAATAAAAAACATTGTTTATTTTAAGAATTTGGTAAATTTGTGCCTCAATTATTTCAAATTTACTATTTATGTATCATTCAAAAATAACAGGATTAGGTTTTTATGTACCTGATAATATTGTAACTAATGATGAGTTGTCTAAAAAAATAGACACCAATGACGAATGGATTCAAGAAAGAACAGGGATTCAAGAAAGACGACATATAATAAGAGGAGAAGATACAACTACTTCAATGGGTGTAAAAGCTGCTGAGATTGCTATTGAAAGAGCTAAAATAGCCAAAGAAGATATAGATTTTGTCGTATTTGCTACTTTAAGTCCTGATTATTATTTTCCTGGTCCAGGAGTTTTAGTACAAAGAGATTTGGGTTTAAGAACGGTTGGTGCTTTAGATGTTCGTAACCAATGTTCTGGATTTGTGTATGCTATTTCGGTTGCTGATCAATATATTAAGACTGGAATGTATAAAAACATTTTAGTAATCGGTTCAGAATTACATTCAACAGGATTAGATATGACGACTCGTGGTCGAGGAGTTTCTGTGATTTTTGGCGATGGAGCAGGTGCAGCTATTTTATCAAGAGAAGAAGATTTGTCAAAAGGAATTTTATCAACACATTTACATTCAGAAGGACAACATGCAGAAGAATTAGCCTTAATAGCACCAGGAATGGGAAAAAGATGGGTAACAGATATTATTGCCGATAACGATCCAAATGACGAAAGTTATTTTCCATATATGAACGGACAATTTGTATTTAAAAATGCAGTAGTTCGTTTCAGTGAAGTTATTAACGAAGGATTACAAGCCAATAATTTAGAAGTTTCAGACATAAATATGTTGGTTCCTCATCAAGCAAATTTGAGAATTTCACAATTCATTCAAAAGAAGTTTAGGTTAGAAGACGATCAAGTTTTCAATAATATTCAAAAGTATGGAAATACAACAGCAGCCTCTATTCCAATTGCTTTAACAGAAGCTTGGGAACAAGGAAAAATCAAAGAAGGTGATTTAGTTGTATTAGCAGCTTTTGGTAGTGGATTTACTTGGGGAAGTGTTATTATTCGTTGGTAATTTTTATCAGAAAATAGAAAAAAGAGAAAAAAAAAGGCCATTAAAACCATAAAAAATGCAGTTCATCCGAATTGCATTTTTTTTGTTTAAAAAACTAATTACTAATTACTAATTACTGATTACTAATTATTACATTTGCACCTTTAAAAAACACATTAAATGACTTTACATCAAATTCTTACCCATCAGATTCAAGACGCAATTCAAGAACTTTTCAATTTAAACATTGAAACAATTGAATTTCAAGCGACTAGGAAAGATTTTGAAGGCGATGTAACGATGGTTGTTTTTCCCTTAGTAAAGATTTTAAAAGGAAATCCTGTAGAAATTGGAACTAAAATTGGAACACATTTAGTAGATAAAAATGACATAGTAAGTCGTTTTAATGTAGTTGGAGGTTTTCTTAATTTAGTAATTTCAGATGAATTTTATGTAAAATTCTTCAATTCAATCAAAAATGATGAAGATTTTGGATTCGTAAAAATAGATGAAAATGCTAAAGCTATTATGGTGGAATATTCTTCACCAAATACCAATAAACCATTGCATTTAGGACATATTCGTAATATTTTATTAGGCTATTCTGTAGCTGAAATCATAAAAGCATCAGGAAAAAAAGCCTATAAAACCCAAATCATTAACGATAGAGGAATTCACATTTGTAAGTCGATGTTAGCTTGGCAAAAATATGGTGAAGGACAAACTCCAGAATCTACAGGCTTAAAAGGAGATAAATTAGTTGGAAATTTCTATGTAGAATTCGATAAGAACTACAAAAAAGAAATTGCTGTATTGATGGCTCAAGGAAAAACAGAAGATGAGGCTAAAAAAGTAGCACCATCAATTGTTGAAGCGCAACAAATGCTATTAAAATGGGAAGCTGGTGATGAAGAAGTTGTAACACTTTGGAAAACAATGAACCAATGGGTTTATAATGGTTTTGAAGCAACTTATAAAAACCTTGGCGTAAACTTTGATAGTTATTATTATGAAAGTAACACCTATCTTTTAGGAAAAGAAGTCGTTCAATTAGGATTAGAAAAAGGAATTTTTGAAAAAGATCCTGATGGTTCTGTTTGGATTGATTTAACAGAAGATGGTTTAGATAGAAAAATTGTGCTTCGTTCTGATGGAACAGCCGTTTACATGACACAAGATATTGGAACAGCCATTCAGCGTGTAAAAGATAATCCAGATATTGGTGGAATGGTTTACACTGTTGGAAATGAGCAAGATTATCACTTTAAAGTATTGTTCTTAATCTTAAAGAAATTAGGTTTTGAATGGGCAGAAAGTTTATATCACTTATCGTATGGAATGGTTGAATTGCCTTCTGGGAAAATGAAATCTCGTGAAGGAACAGTTGTTGATGCAGATGATTTAATGGCAGAAATGATTGAAACGGCTCAAAATATTTCAGAAGATTTAGGAAAATTAGATGGTTATTCTGATGAAGAGAAATCTAGTTTATATGAAACTATTGGAATGGGTGCTTTGAAATATTACATGTTAAAAGTAGATCCAAAAAAACAAATGCTTTTCAATCCAGAAGAATCGGTTGATTTTGCTGGAAATACTGGCCCTTTCATTCAATATACATTCGCACGTATTCAATCTATTTTGCGTAAAGCAGATTTTGATTGTTCTAAAGATGTAACGATTGATTTGCATGAAAAAGAGAAAGAATTAATCAAACAAGTTCAACTATATCCTGATGTGATTCAAAGTGCAGCAAGTAATTATAGTCCAGCATTGATTGCTAATTATACATATGAATTGGTAAAAGAATTTAATTCATTTTACCAACAAGTATCTATTTTAGGAGAAACGGATTTGGATAAAAAAATATTCAGAGTTCAATTGTCTAAAACAGTTGGAAATACTATAAAATCAGCCTTTCAATTATTAGGAATTCAAGTTCCTGAACGAATGTAATTTATTTATAAAAGTGGAATCAAATAAAAATTATTTTTTACAAGCTTTTCTTCTGTTGGTAATTTCAGCTGGAGCTTTTATTGCATTTAAAACCATTTTGCCTAAGAAATTAATGGAGCAAAGTAAGTTAGAATCTAAAAACGTAGTTATAGATAGCTTGTTATTAGATGCAATTGATGAAGATAAAAATAATGGATTAGTAGATGAAAATGATTCATTAATTAAAAAAATAATTACTTTTAAGCCTAATCCAAAATCAGGTGTAAAATATACTTCAGAGAAATTTGACAACTACAAAGGCTATCAATATATTATACCTTTTTACGAAAAACTACAAAAATTAGAAGCAACTAAAACTGGAAAAGTAAGAATTGCTTATTTTGGAGATTCTATGAATGATGGTGATATGATAGTTCAAGATATTCGTAAACTTTTTCAAGAACAGTTTGGTGGACAAGGAGTAGGCTTTGTTAATATTACTTCAGAATCTGCAAGTTCAAGAGCCACAATTAAGCATGAATTTTCAAGCAATTGGAGAACACAATCTTATTTAAAAACTAAAAAACCAATACGTTCTTTTGGCGTAAATGGGCATGTTTTTTTTGCTAACGATACATTGCATCCAACTTGGGTAAAATATAAGGCAAGTAACTATAAATTTTTATCACAGTTGGATAATCCAACGTTATATTATGGAAATTCAACCAATAAAGAAGCAATGATTTCTTATGTTATTGGAAAAGACACAATTTATAAGAAACTGAATGGTGAAAACCAATTAAACACTTTAAAATTAGCCGATAATTTAAAAAACGTAAAGGTTAATTTTATTAATGCAGAAAATGTGCCAGTTTATGGCTTCAATTTTGATGATGGAAAAGGAGTTCATGTAGATAATTTTTCAAACAGAGGAAATTCGGGTTTACCTATTTCAATATTTAATGTTGGAATGATGCAAGAATTTAATAATAAATTGAATTATGATTTAATCGTTTTACATTATGGAACAAATGTTTTAAATTATGGTTCTTATGACTATTCTTGGTACGAAAAAAGAATGACAAAAGTAGTTAATCATATTAAGCAATGTTTTCCAGGAGTTGCCGTTTTAATTGTATCAACAGCTGATAAATCAACAAAATATGATTTAGAGATGAAAACCGATTCAGCAGTTTTGCCTTTAGCTATGGCACAAAAAAAATATGCTGTAAAATCAGAAGCCGGATTTGTGAATTTATATACATTAATGGGTGGCGATGGTTCTATGGTTCAATGGGTTGAAGGTGTTCCGTCGAAAGCAAACAAAGATTATACGCATTTTAATTATACAGGTTCTAAAGAAATAGCCAAATTAATTTACAACGAAATTTTTAATGGTTATTCTCTTTTTAAAACCTTAAATAAAGGATTTGTAGTTCCAAAACGAAAAAATGATAGTGTTTACACCAAAATTGATAGTACAAATGAATAAATACCTAATTTTTATTATGGTGTTGACTTTTCAATTTTGTTTTTCGCAAGATGTGGATTCATTATATACAAAAGTTGATTCTATTCAGGGACTTAATGATTCCATTATTTTTCCTGAATATTCAAATAGAATAATAAACGATAAAGCAATTGGAAAATCGTTGCAGATTTTAGATGCAATTGAAAACAAACAATTCAAAAAATTGCGAGTTGTGCATATTGGAGATTCTCATATTCAAGCAGATATTATGACGGATTATATGAGACAAAATCTTCAAAATAAATTTGGTAATGCTGGTTTAGGATTTGTTTTTCCTTATAAAATGGCTATGACTAACGGTTCTCATTTAGCTAAATTAACTTCAGATATTTCATTTAATAATTATAGAAACATTAAAGTTATTGATACTTTACCTGTTGGATTAAGTGGAATTGCATTTTATACAGATAAAAAAGATTTTTCAATAGAGTTGAATGTAAAAGACAATTATAAATTTAATTCAATAAGGGTTATTACACCTAACAATCAAAATTCTTTTTTCGTAGCGAATTCATTTGAAATGAAAAATGAAATTATTCAAACAGAAGTTCCTAAAGAAATTCCCAAAAAAATAACAGGTTACACTACCAAAAAAATTAATAAAACAATAAACCACAAAATCAAAAAAGGAGAAGTTTTATCAATTATTGCCAATAAATATGACGTGAGTGTTTCTGAGATTAAGAAGGCTAATAACTTAAAATCGGACAACATTAATTATGGTAAAACATTAAAAATTCCAACAATAGTTACACAAAAAATTCCAATTGAAGAACCAGATACAAACGATATTGCTTCCGTCGAATTTGAAATTGTGACCAAAGAAGTGACTACCAAAAAGTTTCTGCCTTTAAATCAAATATCTTATCCAATGTCACATGATTATTATAATCTAACACCAATGGATAAAATTTTTATCATTCCAAATACGGATTATTCTGAATTTGCTTTAAACGGAATTGCCTTAGAAAATAGTAAAGCAGGTGTAATTTATAGTGCCATTGGAGTTAATGGTGCTAAATGTTCAGATTTTAATAAGTATGACATGTTTTATCAGCAATTGCCTGCCTTAGAACCTAATTTAATTGTAATCTCTTTCGGAACAAATGAAAGTTTTGATAAATTAGATAATGAAACGTTTATTGAACGATTAAATGAATTAATTGACAAAATAAGATTATTTAATTTTGATGTTGAAATCTTAGTAACAACGCCACAACCCTCACAATTTGGCAGAAAAAACAAGAATTATTTAGTAGAACAATATACTAAAAGTATCATTGACCAAGCCGAAATAAAAAATTATGCTGTTTGGGATATGTATAATGATTTAGGTGGAGCAAAGGATGTAAATACTAATTATAGAAATGGTTTAATTACTTCTGACAAAGTGCATTATACTTACAAAGGGTACAAAAAACAAGCAGACGATTTTTTTGAAGCGTTTATGCAATCCTATCAATATAATAAATCAGGTAAATAAGCATTGGAAACAATACATTTAATAAACGATTGGATTATTCAAAATATTGGTGTTTTGAATGTTGATACTCTTAAGAGTTGGTTTACTTATAACCCAGAAAGGCCTTTGTTATTTAATAGTGCTTTGTTTTTAGGGTTTTTTATAGTTTTCTATCTTCTATATATACTTACCAAAAAAACACATTATTTCAGAATCACTTATGTGGTTTTGTTTTCGTTATTCTTTTATTATAAATGTAGTGGAATTTATTTTGGATTATTGATTTTTTCTTCCGTTTTAGATTATAGCTTGGCTAAATTAATTTATGAAGAAACCAGTAAGGGTTATAGAAAATTTTATTTGATTATTAGTCTTTTAGTCAATTTAGGATTGTTAGGTTATTTCAAATACACCAATTTTTTTATTGATAACATAAACAATATTTTAGATAAAAATTTTGCTTTTTATGATATAATTCTACCCGTTGGAATTTCATTTTATACGTTTCAAACCCTTAGTTACACCATTGATGTTTATCGAAAAGAATTAGAACCAACCAAGAGTTTTATGGACTTTTTGTTTTTCGTTTCGTTTTTTCCACAATTAGTAGCTGGACCAATTGTTAGAGCAAAAGATTTTATTCCTCAGATTTATAATAGACTAAAGCTTTCTAAAGAAGATTTTAATAACGCTTTGTTCTTAATTATTGGAGGTTTGTTGAAGAAAGCTGTAATTTCAGATTATATTTCTACCAATTTTGTGGATAGAGTTTTTGATGCACCAAACAGTTATTCATCTTTTGAAAATTTGATGGCTTCTTATGGTTATGCCATTCAAATTTATTGTGATTTTTCTGGATACTCAGATATTGCTATTGGTTTAGCTTTATTAATGGGATTTTGGTTGCCTGCCAATTTTAGAACCCCATATCAATCAGGTTCAATAACTGAATTTTGGAGAAGATGGCATATTTCATTATCAACTTGGTTGAGAGATTATTTATATATTTCATTAGGGGGAAACAGAAAAGGAAATTTCAGAACATACATTAACTTATTCTTAACAATGTTATTGGGTGGTTTATGGCATGGAGCTAGTTGGAAATTTGTTTTTTGGGGAGTATTACATGGAACTGCTTTAGTCGTAGAAAAATTCTTTGGAAAATTTATTAAGTTACCTAAAAACTATTTTGTTCGTTTTATTCAAGTGGTATTAACATTCCATTTTGTGGTTTTTGCTTGGTTATTTTTTAGAGCTAAAGATTTTACAACAGCTTTTCAAATAGCAGAAAATATCGGAAACTTAACATTTGACTTACATAAATGGCAAACTATAATTTTAGGTTATAAAAATGTATTTATTCTTTTAGCCATAGGTTTTGTTTGGCACTTTTTACCAAATAAAGTCATTGATGGTTTAAGAATAGCTTTCAATAAAACACCTTTACCTTTAAAAGCAGTATTGTTTGGTTTAATCTTTTGGCTAATTTATGCAACTGCCTCTGCTGGTCCGCAACCGTTTATATATTTTCAGTTTTAGAAAAAAAAATATTTTCAAACCTTTCAAATCTAATTAGTTATTAATAATTTTTAGTTAATAAATTATTCGATTTTAAAAATAAAATCACAAAAAAAATAATACTTTTGAAAAATAAACTAATTAATTATGAGTACAGATAAAAAAATTACAAAAGTTGGAGGTTCCGATAAACCAAATACAACTAATTCAGATTATACATTTGTTCCTTCAGCAGAAAACAAATCACAAGCAAATCAATTTAGAATGTTTGCTGTTTTATTATGGCTTGGTGCAATTGTAGCTCAGGTTTTTGCTATACGATTGTTTTTACAAGCAGTTAATACTGGAGAATCACCCGTAAACGTTTGGGTAATTGGACTTATAGTTTTAGATTTAATACTTGTGTTTGCTGGTTCGATTTTATGGAAAAAATCTAACAGACTTGACCCACCATCAGAAAAGAACAAGTTTTTATTCTATATGCAAAATCAATTGGGTGTGATTATGGCTTTTGTGGCTTTTTTGCCTTTAATTATTTTTATTTTAACGAATAAAAAAGTAGACGGAAAAAGTAAAGCAATTTTAGGAAGTATTGCAGGTGTAGCCTTATTAATTGCTGGAATTGGTGGTTTTGAATCAAACATGGCTTCAGTAGAAAAATATACAGAACAAACTAAACAAGTTGAGGATTTAAATGGCGGAAAAAATTATGTTTATTGGACTAAGTTTGGTAAAAGTTATCATTTGTATGAAGATTGTAGTTATATCAATGGAAAGAATACCGATGAGATTTTTCAAGGTACAGTAGCCAATGCTTTTGAAGCAAAAAATATTACAGATCTATGTGATAGATGTGAAAACAGAGCGATAAAAGCCAAAGAAGAAATTGTACAACCCGTAACAGATGGAACAATTGCAGATCCATTTGTTTCTGATTCTTTACAGTAATTTAAATTTATAAAATAAAAAAGGGATAGCTTTAAGTTATCCCTTTTTTATTTGTAATCCTTTTAGAGTTATTAAAAACCATAACTTACATTCATAAACACGTTTCTTCCCATTCTTGGAATATTGTTCCAATCTGCAAAAGTTGAATATTCACTATCTAATATATTTTCAATTCCAGCTTTAAGGTTTAATTTGTTTTCATTTAAATCAAACATATAGTTTGAAGCAAAATTTATAATAGCAAAATCTGGTTTTTTAATTTCACCATATTTTGGGGCGTAATTTGTATGAATCAAATTTCCTTGAAGACCTAATTCAGACGCAAATTTTCTTTTCTTAAATTGTAATTTAGAATTATAGGCTAATGGACTAATGAAAGGCAAGTTTTCATCATCACTACCTTTACCATAGCTATATGTAATTTGATTTATCCATTTTAAATCATTGGTCAAATAAGTTTCAAAATCAAAAACCGATTTTATTATAGTAGCATAATCTAAAGAACTGTAAATCTTAACACCACTTGCTCCAATTGTCATTGGCAAAATAGTTGCATCTGGTGTTCCAATAATATAATTTGAAATATGAAAATAAGAAGTAGTTAACGAAGTTTTAAATTTTGAAGGCTTATAGCTAATAGCAAAAGAACCTTCAACAGATTGTTCATTTTTTAAATCTGGATTTCCCACATAATCATATCTGTCAAAACTATTGAATAAATAAAAGCCATAAGCTTCAGAAATCGATGAAGCTCTTTCACCATAGGCCAATCCGAAATTAAAGCCAAAGCTTTCTTTTTTCCAATTGTAATTTGAAGCTAGACTTTTAAGCATTCTACTTTTATCAGCTTCCATATTTGGATAAAAAATTTGTAAACTTTGTAAGCCGAATGTACTTTTAATTTCATTAAAATGATTTCCCAAACTTGCTGACACTTTTAAACTTGAATTTGGATTAAATTCATACGTATTATCTAAATAAATTCCATTATAAAAAGTAACGACATCAGGCCAAGTCAACATAAACATTATATTCTCATTTGGATCACTTGGATACATTGTCATTTCGGCAAGTGAACGATTATAAAACGAATTAAAAGTAGCTAAAAAGGTATTGTTTTTTACTTTTCCGTTCAAGTTCAAATACATTCCATAGGTATCACTCCAGCCAGGCATATCCATATGAATAGCAACGTTTGGTCGCTTTGTATCATCCATTGTATGTGTAATTGTGTTGTAGTAAACCTTAGTTTCTAATTTATTTACTAGGCTATTTTCGGGTAAATATTCAAATTTTAAAGATGTAATTAAAGCTTCAGCTAAAGAAACATCCATTGGTAATGCAGGATAGCCAACATCTGTAGCTTTGTCATAGATAATTGCCCCTTCAATATATTTGTTTTTATTGAACAAATAACCAGCGGTGCTTGACATATTTAGTTTTCTAAATTGAGAAAATAAAACTTCATTATTGTTGCCAGCTTTATAGTTTTCGGCATCTCTAAACATGATATTGTTGTCAATAAAAAACAAACTGTCAACATAATTTAATGCACCACCTATAATTTTTTGTTGGTTATTAAATTCATAACCCGAATTTATGTAACCGTTAATTCCTTTTTTACCAACTTTACTTTTGCTTCTTTTTAAATCAATTGATCCACCAATCGTTGGACCATGACAACTTCCGCTTTGACCAGAAGAAATTTCGGCTTCAGAAAGATTTGAGACTTCAACATAGGAAGTAATTGGATCCATTTTATCTGTACAAGCACCAAAAATTCGCATTCCATCAATAGTTACAACGGTTCTTTCGGTACTCATGTTGTTGATGTTTGGTTCCCATGCATAACCACCTCTTTTTATCATTTCAACCGTTCCACTTTGTTGTAAATATTCGTCAATAGTTGCTAGAGGTTTAAATTGTTTTTGTTCTAATTGTGCTTGTTTACCAATAAGAATAACTTCTTTTAAACTGATTGGAATCAAAGTGTCTTTTTCTTGGGCAAATAGGGTAGATATACTAAATAATAAAATAGCAATGTAATATGAGTTTTTCATTTTTTTGATATAAAGATTTTCTATGAATTGAAAATCAATTATTTTAAGATTTGAAAAAAATTAAAAAGGTCAAAAAAGTTATTCTGACCTTTTTTAATGGTTTGTTTAGAACTCTAATTCTAAATAAATACTACTAGCTGGAGTAGCTTCTGTGATTATTTCACCTTTTAGAACTTCATCTAATTCATTAAGTAATTGTAGGTTAATTTTCCAATAACCAGTCATAGTTAACGATAATTTTCCTCTATAAAGTTTGTCGGTGGATTGTGTTAAATCTACATTATTTGGAGAACCATGATTTCCCATACTTGGCATTCTTGGGTCGATTTTGATTTTAAAATTATCAACAACAGGAAAAGTCATCATATTTTCCATTTTAAATAAGCCAAAAGTCACATCATTTACAGCAACTTTAGGAGTGTTGGGTTCAATCATTGCAATGATATATCTTTTACTATCAGAACCTGTAAAAGAAGTGACTCTTTGTTTTGCAGAAGCAGGAACATTTACTACAGCTGTTGCAGTATAAGCTACGTCATCAATAGTATAATCTACTTTTAAATCCCAATATTCTGTTTCATTTTGAGCCATTTGGAAAATGATAAAACCATTATAAAGCGTTTCTTTAGTAGCTGTTTTTACAATTTCAGATTTTGGACAAGAATGCATCATAGAAGTCATATGCATTACAGGGTTCCATGTAATAGTTGCATTTTTTTCGTATTCGTTTGTGGTTTTGTTTTTAATACGTAATGAAATACCATTATAGCCCTGTTCTAAAGCCCCATTTGTATTATATAATTCAATACTATGTGTGTCATTTGTAATTTCTTGAATTTTGTTTAATCCATCTAATTCTGTAACAATGGGTTGTGTAGTAGTAGTGTCATCATCAGAAGAGCAAGAAAGCATTGTTCCTAATAAGAATAGGAAAGTATATTTTAAAATTTTCATTTTGTTTTTTATTTATTTTAGACATAAGTTGAGTGTATTGGCTAGTAAATAACCAATAATTTGATATAAATACCAATAACTGAAGATGTTTATGCTAAAATAGGCGGGTGGAAAATAGAAGTACTATTTAATCGAAAGTATATGCAATTATAAAAGGATTTAACCTTTTTTTCAATATAAATTTTTGGATTAAGTACATAAGAAGTAATGTTTTCACAATATAAAACTTCAAAAGTTATAGCGTTGCTTTTATGTTCATTTGATTTTGGATTGTCTTTTTTAGCTTCGTTAGCTAATTCTTTTTTCAAATGACATTTACCATTACACTTTAATTCAGGTTTTAAAGTATTTTCACATAATTGAGTTGATATATAGTCATAATTAACAATATAATTTAAAACAGGAAATACTGGTTTAAATAAAATAAAGGTTATAACTATGAATACTATATTTTTCAACTTTATAATAGAATGAAATAATTAATAGGGCAAAATTAGCAGTTAAAAAAAGTACAAAATATGATTAAAATCATAAAACAATAAAAACTATTTTCTTTTTTTAGATGTTCATTTTAGTATTGTTAAATGCAAAAATATATTTTTTTTTTAAATGTTAATTAGTATTAAAAAAAAACTAAAATAGTTCTTCCAATATGATTTAAGTCATAAATAAAAAAATAAATAAACCTGAAATTTGTATCATAAATTAAAAACAAAGTTTATGAACAAATTATCTTTATTAGTAGTAGTATTTGCTCTTTTCATTTCATGTGGAAAAAGTAAATCAGAATCAGGAGAAGATTTTTCAGCACCAACAGCGACTGAAGAATCTACAACAACTGACGCTTCTTCTTATGATCCAAACAGAGGAGAAGGAAAACACAGCAACATTGAATTGGGTGCAGCTTTAGATGGAGCGATGGCCGCAAAAGGTGAAGAAGTGTCTGGAGTTAAATGTACTTCTTGTCACAAAATGACAGACGAACGTTTAGTTGGACCAGGATGGAAAGGCGTTACAGAGCGTAGAAAGCCAGAATGGATTATGAACTTCATCACAAATCCAGATCCAATGATCGACAAAGATCCAGAATTACAAGCACAATTAGAATTGTGTTTAGTACGTATGCCAAACCAATCATTAGCAGATACAGAAGCTCGTGAAATTTTGGAGTTTATGCGTAAAAATGATGGTGTAAAATAAGTAATTTAAAATCGAAAGTATATGAAAAACAGATTTTTAAAAGCAACTTTTGCTATCGTTTTAATTGGAGCATATTTTGTTTCATGTAAACCAAAAAACACAAGTGACGCCGCAGTTGGTGATGCCGCACAACGTGTATATGTCGCGCCAGGAAAGTATGATGAATTTTATAACTTTGTTTCTGGAGGTTTCAGTGGTCAAATGAGTATTTATGGACTTCCTAGTGGAAGAATGTTGAAAGTTATTCCTATTTTCTCTCAAGATCCAGAAAGTGGATGGGGATATAGTGAAGAAACAAAACCAATGTTAAACACTTCAGAAGGATTTATTCCTTGGGATGACCAACATCACTTAGAATTATCGCAAACTAATGGAGAAGTTGATGGTAGATGGATTTTTGCAAACGCAAATAATACACCTCGTATTGCAAGAGTAGATTTAAAACGTTTCAAAACTGCAGAAATTTTAGAATTACCTAATTCTGCGGGTAATCACTCTTCACCATTTATCACAGAAAATACAGAATATGTAGTAGCAGGAACACGTTTTGGTGTGCCAGGTGATTACGAAGATGGGGATGTGCCAATTAATACTTACAAGAAAAATTTTAAGGCTCACATCAGTTTCATTAAAGTTGACAAAGAATCTGGTGAAATGGATTTATCTTTCCAATTGCGTTTACCAGGTGTTAATTTTGACCTTTCACACGCAGGAAAAGGAAAATCACACGGTTGGTTCTTCTTTACTTGTTACAATTCGGAACAAGCTAACACGCTTTTAGAAGTAAATGCTTCTCAAAATGATAAAGATTTTATCATGGCAGTAAACTGGAAAAAAGCAGAAGAGTATATCAAAGCTGGAAAAGGTAAAATGGAAAAAGCAAAATATGCACATAATACTTGGGACGATGAAACTCATACTGGAAAATCAGTTATTAAAGAAGAAGTTTTAGTATTGGATGCAGAAGCAATGAAAGATGTTATTTATTTAATGCCTTGTCCAAAATCACCTCACGGATGTGATGTTGATCCAACTGGAGAGTACATTGTAGGTTCTGGAAAATTAGCAGCTTTAATTCCTGTATTTAGTTACACTAAAATGTTAGCAGCTATAGACAAAAAAGATTTCGAAGGAGATTATGAAGGTATTCCTGTATTGAAATATAACTCTGTTTTACACGGAGAAGTTCAAAAACCAGGTTTAGGACCTTTACATACTGAATTTGATGGAAAAGGAAATGCATATTCAACTATGTTCGTTTCATCTGAAGTTGTAAAGTGGGATATTAAAACACTTAAAGTGTTAGATAGACATCCAACTTACTATTCTCCAGGTCACCTTTGTGTTCCAGGTGGAGACAGTAAAAAACCTTTTGGAAAGTACATGATTGTATATAATAAAATCACTAAGGACAGATATTTACCAACTGGTCCAGAGTTAACGCAATCAGCTCAGTTATTTGATATTAGTGGAGATAAAATGCAATTATTGTTGGATTTCCCTACAATTGGTGAACCTCACTACGCACAAGCTGCACCAGCTGATTTAATTCGAAATAACGGACAATTAAAAATTTACGATATTAAGAAAAATAATCACCCACGAGTAGCTAGAGGTGAAAAAGAAACCAAAGTTGTTAGAGAAGGAAATAAAGTACACGTTTATATGACGATGATACGTTCTCACTTTGCACCAGATAATATTGAAGGAATTAAAGTAGGAGATGAAGTATATTTCCATGTTACCAACTTAGAACAAGATTGGGATGTACCTCACGGATTCTCAATTAGAAGAGCACCAACAGCAGAATTATTAATTATGCCAGGGGAAACAGCAACTTTATATTGGAAAGCAAATAAAGTAGGAATTGTACCATTCTATTGTACAGATTTCTGTAGCGCATTACACCAAGAAATGTCTGGGTACATTAGAGTATCTCCAGCAGGAAGTAATGTTCCAATTTCTTACAGTTTAGGTACTAATTTACCAGCTTCTTCAAAATAATAATAAACACAAAAAAAAGAGGGAGCAACTTAAAAATGCTCCCTTATTTTTTTAAAAAATATTAAAATGAAAACAATAAACTTGTCTCTAGCGTCAAAAGTTATGTTATCAATTGTAGGATTACTTTTTATAGTTTCACTATTTCTTCCATTGTGGAGAATTGAACTTGACGCACCTCAATATCCAGAAGGATTAACATTACAATTACATGCTAATAAAATAGGTGGTGATGTAGACATTATAAATGGATTGAATCATTACATTGGAATGGCAACATTGCACACAGAAAACTTTTTTGAGTTTAAAATTTTACCTTATATTTTTGGAGCTTTTGCCTTAATTGCATTTGCTTTAATTTTTATAAATCGTAGAAAAGCTGTTTTTGGATTTTTAATTACTTTTGTGCTTTTTGTGGCGATTTCTGGAATTGACTTTTACAGATGGAACTATGAATATGGACACAATTTAGATCCAAATGCAGCAATTATTGTTCCTGGAATGGCTTATCAACCTCCTTTGTTAGGATTTAAACAATTATTAAACTTTGGAGCTTACTCAATCCCAGACACAGGTGGTTGGTTGCTTACAATTGCTGGACTATTATTAGCAGTAATCGTTTGGTTAGAATACAAATATAAAAAAACAACATAATGAAAATAGTACCTTACTTCTTATTTGCATTGATTATCTCATGTGGTAAAAAAGAAGCAGAAGCAATCAAATTAAATACAGATGGGTGTGAATTTTGTAAAATGAAAATCTCAGACGGAAAATTTGGTGCCGAAGTAATAACAACCAAAGGAAGAATTTATAAATTTGATGATATGCACTGTATGATAAATTATCAGAAAGAAAATCCAAATCCAAAGATTCAATCTTTTTACATTCACGATTTTAATCAAAATAATGCTCTAATTTCAGCAGAAACAGCTTTCTATGTTAAAGGTGGAACAATAAACAGTCCAATGAGAGGAAATATTATTGCCGTTAAAACCAATGAAGAAGCCGAACAAATGGCTAAAAAATATAATGCAAGTCCAATTTCTTGGGCCGAAATTATTAAATAAAAGTAAATGAAATATTTTTTAATTACAATACTTCTTTTTTCATTTTCTCTGAATGCAACTACAATTCACGTAGGAAAAAATTATCCTATAAAGTCTGTAAAAGAAGGAATTGCTTTAACAAAAGATGGTGATACATTAATGGTTCATGGAGGATGGTACAAAGAAGGAAATATAATAATCGATAAAAAAATTGTCTTTATAGGTAAAGGTTTACCCGTTTTAGATGGTGAAAAAAAACACGAAGTTTTATCGATAAAATCAGATAGTGTTGTTGTAGAGGGCTTTAAAGTCATCAAATCGGCTTATGCAACTATTACAGATCCGTGCGGAATCAAAGTATACAATTCTAAGTATGTTATAATTCAAAATAATGTTTTAGATGATAATTTTTTTGGTATTTATCTTCAGAATTGCCAAAAGTGTACTATAAAAAATAATCGTTTAAAAGCCTACGGAAAAGATGAACAACAACTTGGAAACGGAATACATTGTTGGAAATCAAACGATATCTTAATAATTGCAAATACAATTGACGGTCATAGAGATGGTATTTATTTTGAGTTTGTTTATGATTCTTTAATATGGAGAAATATCAGCGTAAATAATGTTAGATATGGATTGCATTTTATGTTTTCTCACAGTGATACCTATATCACAAATGTCTTTAGGAATAATGGAGCAGGAGTAGCGGTTATGTACTCAAAAGATGTTAAAATGTTCAATAATACTTTTGAGGAAAACTGGGGAGATTCTGCTTATGGATTACTTTTAAAAGATATTTCAGACAGTTATATTTTTAATAACAAATTTATTTCGAACACATCTGCTATATATGTAGAAGGAGGTAGTCGTAACAAAATCGAAAAAAATCAATTCATTTCAAACGGTTGGGGAATGAAAATTCAGGCTAATTGTATGGATAATGAAATTGTAAATAATAATTTTTTAAAAAATACTTTTGATATAAGTACCAATGGAAGTCTTGTTTTAAATACATTTAACAATAACTATTGGGATAAATATGAAGGGTATGATATTAATAGAGACGGAGTTGGCGATGTACCTTATCATCCACTAAGTTTGTTTGCTGTTTTAGTCGAAAGTAATCCATCAACAATGTTGTTATATAGAAGTTTTATGATTACGCTTTTAGATAAATCTGAAAAAGTTTTACCGAGTATAACACCCGATAATTTTATAGATAATAAACCATTAATGAAGCCATTACCATTATGATTGAAGTAAGCGAGGTAAACAAAAAATTTGGAAAATTAGAAGTATTAAAAAATGTTAATCTTTCTTGTAAAAAAGGAGAATGTATTGCACTAATTGGTCCAAATGGTTGTGGAAAAACCACTTTAATAAAATCTGTTTTAGGAATGGTTTTGCCCGATAAAGGTACAATTACCTTTAACGAAAAATCAATTAAAAACGAATATTTGTACCGTCAAAATATTGGATATATGCCACAGATTGGTCGTTATCCGGATACAATGACAATTGGACAAGTAATTGAAATGATTAAAACCATTAGAAATTCGACAGAAGTTTTAGATGAAGATTTGATAAAAGCCTTTGAACTTGAAAAAATGTTCGACAAACAAATGCGAACGCTTTCTGGTGGAACTACACAAAAAGTGAGTGCTACGTTAGCCTTTTTATTTAATCCAGATGTATTAATTTTAGATGAGCCTACTGCAGGATTAGATCCTTTAGCGTCAGAAATCTTAAAAGAAAAAATCATCAAGGAAAAAGAAAAAGGGAAATTAATTCTAATTACTTCGCATTTATTAAGTGAATTAGATGATTTAATTACCGAAATTATTTTCATGCAAGAAGGTGAAGTTCATTTTCATAAAAAAGTAGCGACTCTTTTAGAAGAAACTAATGAAACTAAAATTTCTAAAGCCATTGCAAGTGTTTTAAAAAATAAAAATAAAAATGAATAGAATTATAAAAATCATATTATCTGATATTTTAAAGAACAAAATAGTCCTAGCTTTTACTTTAATATTAGCTGTTTTATCATGGAGTTCGTTTGCTTTAGAAGACAATTCATCAAAGGGATTACTAACCATTTTAAACGTAATTTTATTTACAGTTCCTTTAGTTTCAATACTTTTTGCAACAATATATTTATACAATAGTGCCGAATTTATTGAGCTATTATTAAGTCAACCCATAAAAAGAGTCAAAATTTGGATGAGTTTATTTATTGGATTATCCTCATCAATGGTAATTGCATTCTTAATTGGAGCAGGAATTCCATTATTGATTTATAGTCCAAATGCTGTTGGTTTTATGATGATAAGCGTTGGTAGTATTATTTCAATAGTTTTTGTTGCTTTGGCGTTTTTGAGTTCAATTGTAACAAGAGATAAAGCCAAAGGAATCGGAATAGCAATAATGATTTGGTTATTTTTTGCCTTACTTTTTGATGGATTAGTTTTGTTTTTATTGTTTCAATTTGCAGATTATCCTATAGAAAAAGCCATGGTTGGTATAACAGCTTTAAGTCCAATAGATTTAGCTCGAATTCAAATTTTATTACACTTAGATGTTTCTGCAATGATGGGATATACAGGAGCTATTTTTAAAGACTTTTTTGGAACTATGACAGGATTAATCATATCGTTTTTACTATTGTGTTTATGGGCAATTATTCCGTTTTTTATATCATTAAGAAAATTTAAAAACAAAGATTTGTAATCTTAAAAATTTGCATTATGAAAAAAGATATTCAAGATAGAGAAGACATCATTAAATTAGTTGATGTCTTTTATAAAAAAGTAAAAGTTGACGGCACACTTGGTTTTATTTTTACTGATATTGCTCACACAAATTGGGAAAATCACTTACCTAGAATGTATGATTTTTGGGAAAATATACTTTTTAGTACAGGTAATTTTGATGGAAATCCAATGATGACTCACAAAGATTTAAACAAAAAAGTACAAATGGATTTTACGCATTTCAACCGTTGGAATACTTTGTTTAAAGAAACTGTTGATAGTTTGTTTAAAGGAGAAAAAGCTGAAGAAATTAAGAATCGTGCTATGAATATTTCAAAAGCAATGTTGGATAAAGCAATTAACTAAACTTTATAAAAACTTCCACAATTTAGTGTTCTTTGTAATGATTGATTTACAATTAGTATCGAAACATCAATCATATTTTTAAGTTCATAAAGTTCTTTAGAAATATGATTTTTGCTTTCTAATAGTTTTATGTCATTTTGTAAAATTATTAACTCTCTTAAAGTTCTATTCAAATCGTTGTTGTTTCTAACAATTCCAACGTTTTTTTGCATTAAATTTTGAAGTTTTGTTCTAATTTTTGACATTTTTTTATTCTTGTCAAAATTATTTTCTTGCTGAATTATTTCACTTCCAAAGGATTTTTTTCCAGGTAAAAAATTTGAATTTGTTTTTAAATAGTTAAAAATTCTATCCGAATAAACCAAAGCTTCTAATAATGAATTTGATGCCAAGCGATTTGCTCCATGCAATCCAGTATAAGAACATTCGCCACAAGCAAACAAGTTTTCAACTGAAGTTTTTCCGTTAGTGTCAACTTCAATGCCACCACACAAATAATGTTGGGCCGGAATTACGGGAATCCAATCGGTTTCAATAAAAATATTCAAATCCTTACATCTTTCATAAATCATCGGAAAATGTTTTTTAAAAGCATTTATTTCTAAATGAGTGCAATCTAAAAAAACAGAGTCTTCTCCAGAAATTTTAAGCTCTTTTTCAATACTTTGTGACACAATATCTCTTGAGGCCAATTCGCCTCTTGCATCATAATCAAACATAAAACGTTTTCCGTTTTTATCTCTCAAAATAGCACCAAAACCTCTAACAGCTTCAGAAATTAAAAAAGTAGATTTTAAATCAGCATTATACAAAGCAGTTGGGTGAAATTGAATAAATTCCACGTCTTTTATATTTGCGTTTGCTCTATTAGCCATTGCAATTCCGTCACCAGTTGCTACTTCAGGGTTTGTAGTGTGACCGTAAATTTGACCAATTCCACCTGTTGCTAATAAGGTTTGATTCGCCAAAAAAGTAATAATTTCATTAGTTTTTTCATTTAGAACTGTTGATCCAAAACACTTATTATTTTCAATAAGTAATTCTAAACCAAAATGAAAATCTAGAATTGTAATGTTTTTTTGTAAATGAGCTTGTTTTAAAATAGCTCTTTCAATTTCAAAACCCGTTTGATCTTTGTGATGAATAACTCTATGATAGGAATGACCACCTTCTTTACCTAAATCATAACTTCCTGTTTCATTTTTGTCAAACTGTGTTCCCCAATCTATTAATTCTTGTACACATTTCGGACCTTCTTTAACGACCATTTCTACGACATCTTTTTTGCATAAACCATCACCACAAATTAAAGTATCGTTTATGTGTTTTTGAAAATTGTCTTCAATCTGATTCAACACAACAGCAATTCCTCCTTGAGCGTATTTTGTATTGGATTCGTCTGCGTTAGATTTGGTTATAATGGTAACATTTTTATCTGGAAAATGCATCGCAATTTTTATAGCAAAAGTCAATCCGGCAACACCAGATCCAAAAATTAAATAGTCAGTTTGTTTCATTTTTAAGATAATTGAAGCATTCTCTCAATAGGAACCAATGCTTTTTCTTGAATTTCTATTGGAACAATAATTTCGGGAGTTTCATTTAATAAACAATGATATACTTTTTGTAATGTATTCATTTTCATGAATGCACATTCGCTACACGCACAAGTATTATCTTCGTGAGAAGGAGCTGGAATTAAAGTTTTTTCAGGAACTTTTTGTTGCATTTTGTATAAAATACCGGCTTCAGTGGCTACAATAAACTTGTTAGAATTTGATTCTTTTACATAATTAATCATTCCAGCTGTAGAACCAATATATGTTGCTGTTTTTAAAATATGAGTTTCAGATTCTGGATGTGCAATAATTTCAGCATCTGGATTTTTTTTATATAAATCAATCAATTTTTCCAATGAAAAAGCTTCGTGAACAATACATGAGCCATCCCAAAGAACCATATCTCTACCTGTTTGCTCGATAATATATTTGCCCAAATTTTTATCGGGTGCAAAAATAATAGGAGTTTCTAAGGGTACAGAATTTACAATTTTTAATGCGTTTGATGAGGTACAAACAATATCAGAAAGTGCTTTTATTTCAGCAGAACAATTCACATAAGTTATTACAATATGATTAGGATGATGTTCTTTAAATTTCTTAAATAAATCAGGAGGACAAGAGTCAGCTAAAGAGCATCCAGCCTTTAAATCAGGTAAAATTACTTTTTTAGTTGGATTTAAGATTTTTGCCGTTTCTGCCATAAAATGAACTCCAGCAAATAAAATAATATCCGCATCAGCTTTTGCTGCAACTTGTGATAATCCCAAACTATCACCAACATAATCAGCAATTTCTTGAATAGCTTCTTCTTGATAATAATGCGCCAATATAACTGCGTTTTTTTCTTTTTTTAGTTGTAGAATTTTTTCTTTTAAATCTTTCATTATACTAATTTTTAATTCCAATTTAATAGTCGTTGTTCTCCTTCAATTTTTTTAATATCAGTAATATCTTGTGACATTTCTATAACACCTTTATAATTTTTATCATTATCTCTCACGGCAAAATATCTAATGTATATCAATCGTTCTTTATAGTTTATCCAAAAGGAAGCTTCGTTTTTAGCTCCTTTTTTAAATTCTTCTAAAATTTTTAAAACAGTGTCAACACTTTTTGGTGGATGACAAAATTTTACTTCTCTACCAATAATTCCAGCACTTCTTGGAAAAACACGTTCTTCACCACGATTATAAAAAATTACCTTATCGTTTTCATCTACATACGTAAGGTCTAAAGGCAAGGTTCTAAATAGTAAATTTACTTGTTCAACAGTCATAAAACCTTCATCATAATGTGATGCATCAGAAGAAGTGAAATCCATATTCCGTTGCGTAAAATCTTCAGAAGGATGAATGTATTGATTTTCAGGGTAATTTGATGGCTTTGTGGCTAACATCCAACCAATTTCGTCTTCACCTTTTCGCATTTCAATCCAATCTTTTTCTTCTAATAATTCTAATGCATTCGGAAATAATACAGTTTCTTCAACATTTAATAATCTATAGATTCCTTCTAAAAGATATTCCAGATTATTTTTTACTTTCTCAATGTTTTTATTTTCTAAATCTGCTCTAAGTAGTCTAATTTGTTCTCGAAGTGTATCATGAAACGACCACATTCCTTTAGAAGGACCATTCCAATTGTGTTTTTCTAAATAAGGAAAAAATTGATTTTCTTTTCGAACAAATCTTTTTTCAATAGTGGATAAATTATTAAATATATTATAGAATTTTTGATATTCTATTTCAGGATCAGTTTCTATTAATTCGTTTATTAAATTATGAATAACATTTTTTTCTTCCAAATAAATGCCAATTGGGTGCCCTTTTTCTAGTGTTGTATAAGCAGAATCAACCATTATATAATATGTTTTTTATGTGATTTTATTTTGACTACAAAATAACCATCAATAAATCTTTTTATCTATGATTTAGGTCATAACAAAAGACTCAAATAATTTATACTATTGTAGAAATAATATTATAAATTATAATTATATGAACGTTTTAGAACAATCAACTATAGGTGAATATGTAGCCAAAGATTTCAGAACAGCAGCAGTTTTTTCAAAATATGGAATCGATTTTTGTTGTAAAGGAAATAGAACTATCGAAGAAGCTTGTGAAAAGAAAGGAATGGATTTTGCTCAAATCGAAAATGAAATTACGCAACTTTTAGAAACAAAATCTGATGGAGCAATTGATTTTAAATCATGGCCAAGTGATCTGTTAATTGATTATATCGAAAAAACACATCATCGCTATGTAGAAGAAAAATCAACTGTTTTAGTCGCATTTTTAGATAAATTATGTAAAGTTCATGGACACAATCATCCTGAATTATTTGCAATAAAAGAATTATTTGATGGCTGCTCAGAAGAATTAGCGCAACATATGCAGAAAGAAGAATATATTTTATTTCCATTCATCAAAAAAATGGAAAATGCCCTTAGAACTGGACAAGCTATTGAAGAACCTCATTTTGGCACAGTAGAAAATCCAATTGCCATGATGAAACACGAACACGAAAATGAAGGAGATCGTTTTGTTAAAATTGCAGCATTAACTAACAATTATACACCACCAACTGATGCTTGTAACACTTATAAAGTAACGTTTGCTATGTTACAAGAATTTGAACAAGATTTGCATAAACACATTCATTTAGAAAATAATATTTTATTTCCAAAAGCTATCGAAATGCAAAATCGATTTACAGAATAATCAACAACTACTAACAACAAAACAACTATGGAGATTTACGTAATTAAAAGAAATGGAGCTTACAAACCTTTTGAAAGTTATAAAATCAAAGATGCTATTGAAAAAAGTTTTAAAAGTGTAACAGTTCCATTCGATGATAGTGTTTTCACAATTGTTTTAGACTTTTTGGAACAAAAAAACGTATGGTCTGTTGAAGAAATTCAAGATATCATAGAAAAAACACTCTTTGAAAAAGATTATTTTTCAGTGATGCGTTCTTTCATGTTATTTAGACATACAAGAAAGTTGCAACGCGAACATATTGAAGGTTTAAACGATGATACAACCTATGTGGATAGCACACAAACCATAGAAGAATATATCTTACAAACCGATTGGCGAATTAATGCCAATGCCAATACATCTTATTCAAATGCTGGATTGGTTAACAATGTTGCGGGTAAAATTATTGCGAATTATTGGTTAGATAAAATTTATTCCAAAGAAGAAGGTTATGCACATAGAAATGGCGATCTGCATATTCACGATTTAGATTGTTTAACCGGTTATTGTGCAGGTTGGAGTTTACGTGTGTTACTTAATGAGGGATTTAATGGTGTAAGAGGACGAGTAGAAAGCAAGCCACCTTCGCATTTTAGAGAGGCTTTGGGACAGATGGCAAATTTTCTTGGAATATTGCAAAGCGAATGGGCAGGAGCACAAGCTTTCAGTTCGTTTGATACTTATCTAGCTCCTTATGTTTTTAAAGATGATTTAGCTTTTGATGATGTTTTAAAAGCCGTTCGAAGTTTTGTTTACAACTTGAATGTTCCTGCACGTTGGGGACAATCACCATTTACGAACATTACTTTAGATTGGGTTGTTCCTGATGATTTAAAAATTCAAGTTCCTACCAAAAACGATATTCATTTATTTAGAGGAATAGAAAATGAAAAAATGCTTGAAAGAGCAAAAAGTAGAGGCGTTTCTGATTTAGAAGAAATGCGCTACGAACATTTTCAAAAAGAAATGAATCTAATCAACAAAGCTTATTATACTGTTATGACTGAAGGTGATACAAATGGGCAACCGTTTACGTTTCCAATTCCGACCGTAAATATTACTGAAGATTTTGATTGGGATGGAGAAAATACCGATTTACTTTTCGAAAACACAGCAAAAATTGGTTCATCTTATTTTCAAAATTTTATTGGAAGTCAATATATTTTAGATGAAAACGGCAACAAAGTTGAAAATGAAGAAGCTTATAAGCCAAACGCTGTAAGAAGTATGTGCTGTCGTTTGCAACTCGATTTACGTGAATTATTAAAACGAGGAAACGGACTTTTTGGTAGTGCAGAAATGACTGGAAGTATTGGTGTTGTAACGATTAATATGGCTCGTTTAGGCTATTTGTATGCTAATAATAAAGAAGGATTATACGAACAATTAGACAAATTACTAACCAATGCAAAATCTACTTTAGAGAAAAAAAGAGTCTTTATTCAAGAAATGTATGATAGAGGATTGTTTCCATATACCAAACGATATTTACCTCATTTTAGAAACCATTTCTCTACCATTGGTGTAAACGGAATGAACGAAATGATTCGCAATTATACCAACGATAAAGAAGATATGACAACTGCTTTTGGACACGAATTCTCGATTGAAATTCTGGATTATATTAGAAATAAAATGAAAGAATATCAAGAAGAAACTGGAAATTTATATAATCTAGAAGCTACACCAGCTGAAGGAACAACTTATCGTTTTGCCAAAGAAGATTTAAAACGTTATCCAGCTATTCTTCAAGCAGGAATGGACGAAAATATTTATTATACAAACAGTTCTCAAATTCCAGTAGATTTTACACAAGATCCATTTGAAGCTTTAATGTTACAAGATGAATTACAATGCAAATACACTGGTGGAACAGTTTTACATTTATACATGAATGAAAGAATTAGTTCTCCTGAAGCTTGTAAAAACTTTGTAAAAACGGTGCTTTCCAATTTTAGATTGCCTTATATAACAGTTACACCTGTTTTTAGTGTTTGTCCAGTTCACGGTTACTTGAATGGCGAACACGAATATTGTCCAAAATGTGACGAAAATTTAATAGAAAACCATAAAACTAAATCTCATGAAAACACAAACTAACGAAGTACTAGAACAACATCAAGAATTAAGAACTAAATGCTTGGTTTATACAAGAGTAATGGGTTATCACAGACCTGTTGAAAGTTTTAATATTGGTAAGAAAGGAGAACACAAACAACGTGTTCACTTTAAAGAAAACGTGTGTTAACAAAACCTATATCATCTTTTACACCTTTTACGCTTTTAGATTATCCTCATAAAGCAGCTTGTATACTTTGGTATGCAGGTTGCAATATGAAGTGTTTGTATTGTTATAATCCAGAAATTGTTTTAGGAAAAGGAACTATTAGTTTTGATACTATTTTAGAATTTTTAAACAAACGAATAGGTCTGCTTGACGCTGTCGTTTTTAGCGGTGGTGAATGTACGATTCATAAAAATATTGCAGAAAATATCAAACAAGCAAAAGCTCTAGGGTTTTTGGTAAAAGTGGATACGAATGGCTCAAAACCTGAACTTTTAAAGCAATTAATTGAAGAAAATGCAATAGATTATGTAGCGTTAGATTTTAAAGCATTGCCTTCTAAATTTGAAAACATCACTCAATCTAATTTATATGAATCTTTCGAAAAATCACTTCAAGTATTATTAAAAAGTAAATTATCTTTTGAAGTCAGAACTACTTATCATTCTGAATTATGTTCAATTGACGATTTGACAAAAATGCAAAATTATCTTGAAGAGAAAGGATATTTAGGTAACTTCTATGTTCAGAATTTCGTTAATGGAAGTGATACTTTGTCTCCTTTACCAAGATCAATATCACTAAAGCTGGAAGAATTAGATGCGTTAAAAAAACCTACACTAGTGGTTAGATAAAAAAATACCGAAAGATTAGTTTCGGTATTTTTTTATGCACTTCTATTTCCTTTTGGTAAATAATATAACCAACTAAATCCAATTAAAAAAAGTACTAGTGAAGCTATAAAAGCAGGAATCAATATTTCTCTATGATTGTCTAAAGCATTGTTTAACGCTGTATAGAGCAACCATATTTGTAAGGTAACATTCAGTATTAATATAAAAATCAATGTAGATATTATATTATTTAATTTATTAGGATTTGCTTTGTTCTGACTCGTTCTAAAATTACTCATAATCTTGCTTTTTAATTAGCTTATTGCTTCTTGGAATGATTTTACAAAAACACCAGTTTCTTTAAAGAAAACTTCTAATTTTGGTAAAGCTCTTGGTGGTGGACCTTGTAGAACTTCTCCTGTCATTGCGTCAAAGAAGCCTTTATGACAAGGACATTCAATTTTTCCTGAACCTGGAGCATAAAATACAGAACATGATAAATGTGTACATTTTTGTTCGTAAGCTCTAAACTCACCATTTTCTAAATGAATAAGAATATATGGAATTGTACTTCCTTCTATAACAAAACCTCTAGTTCCTCCAACAGGTACTTCGTCTTTGTCGCAAATAAAATGTTCTCCTGCTACTTTTTCTTTTGGTGATAAATATGCTTTAGCCGCTACTAAACCACTTCCTACCATTAAACCACCAGATACTAATGTTAAAAATTTAGCAAAATCACGACGACTTACTTGTGTTGCATCTTGTTTATGAATAGGAAAATCTTTTTTCCAATTTTCATTATTATTTTTATCAGGCATAAGCTTTATTTTAATATATTTTTAATTCATTACTACCTTTTGGCATCATGATATTTACTTTAGTATTTACAATCTCTTTTCCAAATACAAATGTGTTTACAGGAGAACTGTTTGGTCGCATTTCTTGAATTTCTTCCCTTGTACCGTAAAACAAAGCACCACTTGGGCAAACTGTTGCACACATTGGTTTTTTTCCAACACTTGTTCGGTCATAACACATGGTGCATTTCATCATTAAGTCGTATTCTTCTACTTTTTTTGGCACGCCAAACGGACAAGCAATTACACAGTTAGAACAACCAATACATCTTTCTGTATTTGCTGTATGCACAATTCCGAATTCATCTTTAGAGATTGCGTCAGCTGGACAAACACTTGCACAAACAGGATCATCACAATGCATACAAACTTGAACTGTTGTTTGAATAGTTTCTGCACGTTCCACATAATTTACATGAATCAATGATTCTTGTCCATTTGTTTCACATTCAGCACAAGCCATTTCACAAGCTTTACAGCCAATACAACGTTGCATATCTACAAAAAACTCTTCATTCTTATTAAAATTGGTATAATTCATATTTTAATTTTTTATAGATTATATACTAGCGTATGCTTTAGTTTCACTTGACGGTTTTGCTTGTTCATTTAAAGGTTCTAGTTTACAAGCAGACACTTTAAATTCTGGAATTTTTGAAATTGGATCTAAAGTTCCAGGTGTTAATAAATTTGCAGATTTTAATCCAGACCAATGGTAAGGAATAAAAACAGTGTCTTTACGAATTGTTTCTACAATATTTGCAGGAAATATAGCTTCACCTCTACGAGTACTTACTTTAATTAATTCATTTTGTTGAATGCCATATTTTGCAGCCAATTCTGGATGAATTTCTAATAATGGTTCAGGGTATTGATCTACTAATTTTCCAATTCTACGCGTTTGTGTACCACTTAAATATTGAGAAACCACACGACCTGTTGTTAACGTTACGGGATAATTTTCATCGGTAACTTCACCAGGTAATTTATAAGGAGCAGGATTAAAATGTGCTTTTCCATCTGGAGTTTTGAATTTTTTATCTTCCCATAATCTTGGAGTTCCTGGATGATCTTCCGTTGGACATGGCCAAAACATTCCCATGTTGTCTTCAATTCTTTTATAGGTAATTCCGTTATAATCTGCAGTACCACCTTTAGAAGCAACTCTTAATTCATTAAAAATAGCTTCACTGTCATCGTATGTAAACTTATCTTTTACGCCTAATCTTTCTGCTAATTCTAATATAATAGAAGTATCTGTTCTTGCATCTCCTGGAGGAGTTACTGCTTGACGAATTCTAATAACTCTACCTTCAGCAGAAGTAGTTGTTCCTTCTTCTTCTTCCTGTAAAGAACCTGCTAAAACAATATCTGCATGACGAGCTGTTTCGTTTAAGAAAAAGTCAATACAAACATAAAATTCTAATTTTTCGAGCGCTTCTCTAACATAATTACTGTTTGGTAACGATACCAACGGATTGAAACAGATAGATAATAAACCTTTTATTTCTCCTCTATGAATGGCTTCAATAATTTCATAAGCCGTTAAACCTTTACCAGGCATGTCTTTTTCATCTATTCCCCAAACCTCAGAAATGTATTTTCTATGTTCTGGGTTTTCAATATCCCTGTTTCCAGGTAATTGGTCACATTTGTGTCCGTGTTCTCTACCACCTTGACCGTTTCCTTGACCAGTAATAGTTCCGTAACCGCAATATGGTCTTCCAATTCTTCCGGTTGCTAAAACTAAATTAATACAACCTAAAACATTATCAACTCCTTTTGAATGGTGTTCGATTCCTCTTGCGTGCAATAAGAAACTTGTTTTGGCTTTACCCCAAAGTTCCGCAGCTTCTTTAATTTTTTCTTTTTTAATTCCTGTTACTTCTTCAGCCCATTCTAAAGTATAATCTTTAACAGCATCGATAGTCATATCAAATCCTGATGTGTAATTGTCGATAAAATCATGGTCTAACATATCGTGATCTACCAAATATTTTAGCATTGCACCATATAAAGCAGAATCTGTCCCTGGTTTTACATCTAAATGTACATCAGCAGTTCTTGCTAAAGGAATAACACGTGGATCAATTACAATAATTTTTGCTCCTCTATCTCTTGCTTTCCAAATCCAATGAGTTAATGTTGGGAAGGTTTCACTAATATTTGCTCCAGCCACAATAATTACTTCAGCATATTCTAAATCTGAATATGTATTGGAGGCTCTATCTAAACCAAATGCTTTTTTGTTACCAGCACCAGCACTTACCATACATAAACGACCATTGTAGTCTAAGTTTTTTGTTTTAAGGGCAACTCTAGCAAATTTACCCATTAGGTAACTTTTTTCGTTGGTTAAAGAAACTCCGGATAGAACAGAAAAAGCATCTTTTCCATATTTTTCTTGAATACGATTTATCTCTGAAACCGTTTTATCCATTGCTTCGTCCCAAGAAGTAGGTTCAAAACCTTTTCCTTCTACACGTTTTATTGGACCTAATAATCTGTCAGGATGATTGTTTTGTAAGTAACGTTGAACTCCTTTTGGACAAAGACGACCTTCATTAAAAGGGAACTCCATCCAAGGTTCGAAACCTACAACTTTATTGGTTTTTACCAATAATTTTATTCCACATTGCATACCACAAAAGCAACAATGCGTTTCAACCACTTTATCTGGTTCATCTCTTCCTTCATATCCATCTTTAGGAGTATAATTTAAATGAGGTCCAAATTGCTCTATAATTTTTTCTGCTGAAACAGGTAATTTTGCCATGTTTTAATATTTTCTGTTCTTGTTTTTTCTAAATGCTATAATTATGACTCAGCACTAAAAAATGAACGCTGATTACTTATTTAATTATCCGAATAATTTTCCACCTTCTAATCTTGCTTTTAAATGTGCTTGTGCTAAGCGAGATCTTTTTCCTTCTGGACTTAAATCTAAATGAGAACTTCCATCTTCTCTGTCAAAATTGAAACCTAATTCTTTAGTAACAATTTTTAAGTCATTTACATGAAGGTTAGTCGTAAATTCTTTACCAGTATGTTCACAAATTGCCATTCCTTGCTTCATTCCTTCTTTCTTATATATATGTGCACCAATTTGAGCTGGTCTTTGAATAATATGAAAAAATTTCCCAAACGGAATCCAAATTAGAAACATAATTACGGTTACTGCGTGTGTAACGGCAAGAAAGTCAAAGGCAAAACCTTTCATAAATTGATAAGAATAGGTCAAACCTAGACCAGTAACCGAAATAGCAATTAATAAAATTAAAGGAAGTAAATCTCCTTCAAAAGTTTGAGTTGCTATTAGACCAGGATTTGTTAGTCGTCTTCTTAAATAATAAAGTGACCCTAAAATTACCAACCATGAAGACCAGTTTAAGGCATGGAAAGTTAAAAATGCTATAACAGAACCTAATTTAAATGACATCATGTGAAAACCAAAGAAATGCGCTTCATAAATATCAATTCCACCAGGTGCTAAAGTAAAATGAATCCATCCAAAAGTCAATGGGATTGTAATCAAAAATGCTGAGGTACAACCAATAGCAATCATAAAATGTGCTACCCAACGGTATTTTCCTCTTGGATAAATAAATTTTTGGAAAGCAATGTTTTCTATTGATTCTTTAGAAACAAACCAAAGGTGAGAAAACACCTTTCCTGTAACTAAATAACTAATTCCTCTTTTAAAATAAACCCATGTTGGTGGTCTTTGTAACCAAACAGAATAGCGATAAACAATACCAAAAAAAGCAAATATTGTCCCAAATAAATAAGTAATTAAAGCGGCATCAAAGTTTTGTAGATTTCTAGATCCGAAAAACACCAATGAAATCATAACTATAGATAAAAGTGTAGCTATGAGTAATGCTTTTGTGTTAAATGTTTTGTTTCTCATCTGTATATTGTAATTTGTAAATTGAGATAAAATTCACCTTCAAAAGAGAAGATGAATTTTACCATCGTTTAAATATAATAAAAATTAATTTACTTATGGGTTATCCACTTCTCTTTTTGGACCTTGATAATACCACCAGTTAAGAATTAAGCAAATTAAATAATAAACTGCAAAACCATATAATGCATACTCTGGAGTTCCTGCTGTTACTTGTTGTCCAAATACATTAGGAATAATAAATGCTCCATAAGCAGCAATTGCAGCAGTCCATCCTAATACAGGACCTGCTTTCTCTTTACTAAAAATATAAGGAATACTTCTAAAAGTCGATCCGTTTCCAATACCAGTTGTTAAGAATAAAACCATAAAGGCTCCGAAAAATGGCCACCAATATAATTCTGGAGTTTCAGAACCTCTTGCTTGCACAACATAATAAGCAACAGTTAATGCAGCTATAATTTGAAAAATTGTACTCCACATTGTAATTTTAGCACCACTATTTGCTTTATCAGAAAGGATTCCTCCTATTGGTCTAACCAAAGCACCAAACATTGGTCCTAAGAATGCCCAAAGCATAATGTTAGGAGCGTTAGGGTTTGCCCATTCAGGATCTAATGGGTTAGTGTACACAAATATATCTTGAGCTAATTTTGGGAATACCATTGAAAATCCAATAAATGAACCAAAAGTCATGGTATAAATAATTGTCATAATCCAATTATGCTTATCGCCAAGGATTGAAAATTGCTTATTTAGATTTTCTTTTATATCAGCAGGTGTTCCATATTTCATTAATAAAACGGTAAGAACTATTACTGTTGGTAGTACAATCCACATTGAAGAGTCTTTCATTCCAAAAGACTCCCAAGGAATTCCAACTAGTAAGAAAGCACCAATTCCTGCAGATATTAAACCTAACATTATCATGTATAATGTTTTTGAAACTCCTTTTGCTGTGTCTGGCATACTTGGAGTTGCTGTTGAAACATTGTTCATTCCAAAAAATGCAGCTAAAGAAGCTAATACAATTAGTGGAACCCAAACCCATGCAGCATTTTGCATACCTTCAAAAGGAGCACCTTTTGCTGTAGCAATTGCACCAGCAGTACCTCCAAATAAAGAGAATGTTACTATAAAAGGAATTGTTTTTTGCATAACTGCAACACCTAGGTTACCAAGTCCTGCATTCATTCCCAATGCATATCCTTGTGCTTTTTTAGGAAAGAAAAATGAGATGTTACTCATTGAAGATGAGAAATTTCCTCCACCAAGTCCAGATAATAAAGCCATTCCTGCAAAAAACATATAAGGTGAATTTACATCAGACAATGCTATTCCTGTTCCAATTGCTGGTATAAGTAATAGTGCGGTAGTTATAAAAACTACATTTCTACCACCACCTAATGAAATTAAAAACGAGTTTGGTAATCGTAATGTTGCACCTGCTAAACCTGCAATTGCTGGTAAAGTATAATAAAGGTTATTTACTTCTTTTAATGCAGCTATATATTCAATAGATCCAGCTACAAGTCCATCAGTCATTCCGAAATTGAAACCAAACTCTTTCATGTACTTAATTAGTACTCCCCACATGATCCATATAGAGAAGGCTAGTAATAATGCTGGAATAGAAGTCCATAGATTTTTATCTGCAATCTTTTTTCCTTTAGACTTCCAAAAGCCTTCATCGTCTACGTTCCAATCTTTAATATTTACTGACATAATTTTTTTTTAAATTTTAACTAATTAGATAGTTAATTATACTATTGTTTTTGTTCGATTTGTGTTGTAAACTCTGGATTGTTTTTACGAATTGCTTTAATAATTGTTTTATGCATCCAAATTAAACAAATAGTTGATATCGTAAAAATAAAGAACCAAGAACTTGTCCAGAACCCTGTAGAAGTTAATAAGTAACCAAAAACAATTGGTCCGAAAAACCCACCTAGTCCACCTATAAGTCCCACCATTCCTCCTACAACACCGATTTCATTTGGGAAATATTCTGGAATATGTTTGTAAACTGCAGCCTTTCCAATTCCCCAACAAGCTCCAATTAGTACTACCAAAACTAAGTAAACCCACATATTTGCTTCAAATTGAATATGTGTAACACCTTTTGCTAATAATTCTTTCTTTTTAACCGTTTGATTTTCTGCAACAATTACTTCTTGCCAAGAAGATTTCACTGGGAAAATTGGTTTTTCTGTTAATTGTTTTTCCGTTTTTGTTGCAATAACATATTCTTTATCATTTACCATTAATTTTTCAGAAGAAACATTTGTAACAATACCACTATTTCCTGCTAAAACTCCAGGTCCAGCAGTGAAAATTTCCATTTTAGGAAACATTAATAAAAAACTAATAACCATTGAAGTTCCTAAAACCCAATACATAACTTTTCTTGCTCCAAACTTATCAGATAAATAACCTCCAAACGCTCTAATAATACCAGATGGTAAACTAAATAATGTTGCAAATACACCTCCCATAACTAAAGTTGTGTGGTATACATTCATAAAATTTGGTAATAACCATTGAGAATAGGCTACGAAACACCCAAAAACTAAGAAATAATACATTCCAAATCTCCAAACCCTCATTGATTTTAAAGGTTGTAAAAGTATTTTTATATTTTTAGTTTCTCCTTCAACAATTTTCTCTTTTGTTAATAAAACAAATAAGAATCCGATAACTACAAGTACAATACCGTAAGTAATTGGTAAAAGTTTCCAACCATTAATTGGATCATTTTCTGAAAAATAATTTAATAGAGAAGGGGCTAAGAAAGTAGTTAGTGCAGCACCTGCATTTCCCATTCCAAAAATACCTAAAGCTCTACCTTGCCATTCTTTTGGATACCAAACAGAAGTATATCCAATACCTACGGCAAAACTAGCACCAACAACTCCAAATAATAGACTTAAAATAGCAAATCCCCAAAATGAATTAGCTAGCGGAATTAAAAATAATGGAATAGCGCATAAAAACAATAACCATGTAAATACTTTTTTACCACCATATTTATCGGTTAAAATACCAATAGGTAATCTTGTTAAAGCTCCAGATAAAATAGGAATTCCCATTAACCAACCTGCTTCTATAACAGTCCAATTAAAAATTCCTTTGTCTATTAAATACGTTACCAAAACACCATTTAGTGTCCAACATGCAAAACATATTGTAAACGCTAAAGTATTTATAAATAATATTTTGTGCGATTGTGTTAAATTACTCATACCCTTAAATAATTAATTTGCCGTAAAATTAAAGTTAAAAGGTAGGTATAATCATGATAATTATCAGTAAACAATAAAAAACTTCTTATCCGCCTATTTTAATCATGCTTCTATTTTTAGAAAACAGTTTAGGGTTTTGAAATTCAGAATCATTTTCCATTCCGCCTCTAACTGGAAATTTTGACTTAATATTTTCCTCAATTACAGGAAGTATACATTCTCCTTTTCGTAAAGTTTCTAATAATGAATTTTCGGTATTGGAAAATAGACAGTTTTTTAATTTTCCATCGGCAGTTAAACGAATTCTATTACACGTACTGCAAAACGGATTTGAAACAGAACTTATAACTGAAAAGCTTCCTTTAAAAGTTTCTATTTTGTGATTTCTGGCAGTATCATTTGCTTTGTCTTCAACCCTAAGAATTGTATTATCATCAAAATTAGCATCTACTTTTTCTAGAATTTCAGCATAGGTTACTAATTTAGATTTATCCCATTGATTTCCATTAAAAGGCATAAATTCTATAAAACGAATTTGAATATTTAAGGTTTTGGTAAGATTAATAAAATCAATAATTTCGGAATCATTAAAACCTTTTATTAAAACAACATTTAGTTTTATAATAAAGTTATTTTCTAAAAGTAATTCGATGTTTTTCCAAAGAGCATCATAATGATCACGTCTGGTAATTTGTTTGTATTTATCCTTTTGTAAAGTGTCTAAACTTATATTTAAGGAAGTAATACCTGCTTCTTTAAAAGTATCTATATATTCATGAACTAAAAGTCCGTTTGTAGTGATATTTAAATCGATGTTTAATTTTCCAAGACGTTCAATAATATCGCGAGCATCTTTTCTAACTAATGGTTCTCCACCTGTTAAACGTATTTTTTTTACTCCAAGCGACACAAAAGTTTTGGCAATAGTTTCAATTTCATCAGCCGTCATTATATGTGCTTTTGGAGTCAAATTTATTCCTTCGGCAGGCATACAATAGGTGCAGCGAAGGTTACAATTTTCAGTAATTGAAATTCGTAAATAATCGTGCACTCGACCGTGTAAATCTTCTATTTTCAACATATTATTTTCCGTGGTTAAAACCATTAATTATTTTAAATAAATGTAAAACAGATGGAAAAATAGCGTCCATCGATTCGCTTGCTCCATTTGTAGAACCTGGTAAAGCAATTACTAAAGTAGATCCAATAAATCCAACAACACTTCGAGATAACATTGCATAAGGAGTTCTATCTTGTCCGTACGAACGAATTGCTTCTTCAATACCCGGAATTCTTCTATCTAATAGAGGAATTAAGGCTTCAGGTGTAACATCTCTATTAGATAAACCTGTTCCACCAGTTAAAATAACTAAGTCAGTTTTACTTTCTTTTAATGTGTTTATTGTTTTTTGAATATCTGTAATTTCATCAGGGATGATAATATAATTTGAAACATCTAAACCTAAAGTATTCAATTTTGAAGTGATTGCTTTTCCAGCACTATCTTGTTTACTTCCTTTTGAAACGCTATCAGAACATACAATTACTGCAACATCTAAATTTAAACTTTTAGCATCGTTAAAATCAGATTTTCCTCCTTTTTTATGTAGTAATTTAACTGTTGAAATTTCTACATTTTTATCAATAGGTTTCAGCATGTCGTACATAGTTAAAGCAACAATACTTGCTCCATGCATAGCTTCAACTTCAACTCCTGTTCTGTAAATGGTTTTGACTGTGATTTCAATATGAATTTCCATTTCTTGAATATCATAAGCAATTGCTGTGTATTCAATTGGTAACGGATGACAATCTGGAATAGCGTTTGAAGTATTTTTCACAGCAAATAATCCTGCAGTTCTTGCCACTTCTAAAACATCTCCTTTAGGAACGGTTTTGTTTTTGATTGCTTCTATAGTTGCTTTACTTCCAACTTTTACAATTGCTTGAGCCGTTGCCGTTCTTTGTGTAATAATTTTATGAGTAATATCTACCATGATTAGTTATTTTTTTTCCAAGTATAGGTTTCGTCTTCAAATAGTTCTTTACCAAAAATGGCTACTTTTTCTTTAATTTCTTCTACTAAATAATTCAGTGCTTCATATACTACTTTTCTTCTTGGAGCCGAAACAAATACAAATAAACAAATTTCACCTGCTTTTACATTTCCTAAACTATGGTAAATATGCAAACAAGTTAGATCGTACTTTTCAAAAGCAGCTTCACGAATGTCATGAAAATTTTGTTCAGCCAATTCTTCATAAGCCGAATAGTCAATTGCTGCAACTGTTTTTCCATCTATTTCATCGGCACGAACTTGACCTAAAAAAATATTATGTGCACCAATAGATGTTTTAGTTTGGTGTTTAGCAATAGAGTTGCCAATGAATTCTGCTGAAATTGGTCCTTGAACAAATGATTTTTTTATAGGTTTTGATGTTTCCATTTTTTACTTTTTAAATAACTTCTAATTGTACGTTTTGAATTCCTTTTTGTAAATGTGTAATGTTTGTAAATCCGTTTTCTAAAAATAAGTCTAATGCTTTTTTACTGCGAATTCCACTTTGGCAAAAAAGAATAATAGGTTGGTCTTTATTAAATTTATTAAGATGCTTTTCTATTTCTAAAAACGAAATATTGATGATGTTTTTATGGTTTAATTTTGGTATCTCATGAACTTCACGTAAATCGATAATGGTGTAGTTTTCATTCGAACAAAAACCTAAAAAAGACTCTTTGCTAACTTCATGATTTTGCATTTTCGAATTTACTAATTGCTTTCCGTTTTTAGTTCCAATATTAATTTGTTCTTCATTTCTACTAAATTCTAATTCATTAAATGACATGTTTAATGCATTGTAAATAAGAAGTTTTCCTGACAGAACTTCTCCAATTCCAAGTATGATTTTCATAACTTCAGTTGCTTGAAGCATTCCTAAAGTATTAGGTAAAACACCTAAAACTCCTGTAGTTACACAATTTGGAACTTCATGCGAATTTTTCTCAGGAAACAAACAACGATATGTTGGTCCGTTTTGGTAATTAAAAACACTTATTTGGCCTTCAAATTTATGGATAGAAGCATAAATCATTGGTTTACCTAATTGAACACTTATGTCGTTAATAAGATAACGTGTAGCAATAGTATCGGTGCAATCTACTAGTATTTCATAATCTTTTACAATAGTTGCAATGTTACTTTCGGAAATAAATTCTGGATAAATATTTACCTTTACATCTGAATTTGTTTTTTGAATTGCATTAGCTGCTACATCCACTTTATTTTTTCCACAATCATCAGTTGTATAAAGTAATTGACGGTGTAAATTCGTTTCGTCCACAACATCACCATCAACAATTCCAAGTGTTCCAACACCAGAAGCTGCCAACATTTGTACAACAGGACAACCTAAACCACCAGCGCCAATTACCAACACATTTGCGTTTAGTAATTTTTGCTGACCAAGATTTCCAATTTCTGGAAGAGCCATTTGTCGTGAATATCGTTTTGAATTTTCCATCATTATTTTTTAACCACCTGCAAAAGGAGGTAATAAAGCTATTGTATCGTTATTGTTTAAATTCATTTCTGTTGATGTAATTGATTTATTCACAGCAATTACAAAAGAAACATTTTGTAAACCTGTATATTTTTCATGCAATTGTTGCATCAAATCGGTTGTTGTATAATCTGATTTTTCAAGACTAAACAATTCTTCATTTGTGTTTGTGATATCAGCTAATAAGCCAAAATATTTTAGTGTTATCGTCATTTTATTAAGTTTTGATAGTCTTCTTTTGTGTTGATGTTTTGCAATAAAGAATGCCATTTTTCAGGAACTTCAATAGTTTGATTCGGAATTGCTTCGACAACCATTTTTAACCTTAGTTGATCTTTTTTTAGATATTCTTCAAAAGTTTTTACTGCATTTCTATTATAAACCGCAATTAACGGACTTGTTTTATCAAATACTTTAACTTGTGTAATTAGTTTTTTATGATCAATATTAGCAATCAACCAAGTAATTATTTCAGCTGAAATTAAAGGAATATCTACACTTAAAACAATGTTTTGTTCTGTTTTTGAATGTGACAAAGCTGTAAAAATTCCACCAACTGGACCTTTATCAGGATATATATCTTCAATTCGATTACAGTTCAAAAAATCATAATCTGAATTGGCTGAAACAATAGTTATATTTTGAACAGCAGCTTTTTGTAATCCTTTTATAATATGTTCTATGAAAACATTTTCGTTTAAAGGCAACATACCTTTGTCAGAACCCATTCTGGAACTTTTTCCACCTGCGATTATGTATGCTGAAATGTTTTTCATTAAATAGTGTAGAGTTTAATAATTGCTATTCCTAAAACAAATGCCAAGACATTTCTCAATACAATGTTGTTGAATTTTTTACTTCCATAATACGCTCCCAATAATCCACCAACGAAAACTATTCCGATAAGTAGAGTAGAAGAAGTTGGAATTTCACCACCTTTTGATAGAAAACCGAAAATACCAGAAATTGAGTTTACAAATATGAATAATGCAGAAACTGTCGCAGTTTGCTTCATGTTTGCCCAACCTAATAATAGTAACACAGGACTCAAAACAATTCCACCACCAATACCAATTAAACCCGATAAAAAACCAATTATTGCTCCAATAATTAGCGCATATTTTATGTTTATTTCTTTTAAATCAGTCTTTTCTTTTCCTAAAAACCCAAGTAATCTAAAAACTGCAAACATCAATAAAGTTCCTAATATAATTTTATAAATTTTAGAATCAACAGTTAAAAATCCACCTAAAAAAGAAAATGGTATAGATGTAATAGCAAACGGATAAAATAAGTTCCATTTAAAGTTTTTCTCTCTGTAATAAAAGTAAAATGAAATCCCTGAAACTAAAATATTCAAAATTAAAGCCGTTGGTTTCATGAATGATATTGGCAATGCAAACAAGCTCATTAAAGCCAAGTAACCACTAGCTCCTCCGTGTCCGACACTAGCATATAAAAAGGCTACTATTGCTAATAACAAAAGTAATAATGGTGAGTTTAATATTTCAGATACTAACATAAAGCGTGCTTTTTTAGTTGTTCGTCCAAAAAAATCCAGCAATCTTTATTTATGGTTTCGAAAATAATAATTAAGGATTTTCCATAAGGTGTTAGTAAAGTTCCACCACCTTTTGCACCACCAATTTTGGTTTCTATAATGGGTTGCATTGTAGTTTTACTTACTTCATCAATTAAACGCCAAGCTTTTTGATACGAAATGTTTAAAGCTTTTGATGCTTTATTTAATGAACCTGTTTCATCAATCATTTTAAGTAATTGCACACGACCTTCACTTAAAAGAATTCCGTTATTTGATTCTATCCAAATTTTACTTTTTATCTTCAAGACATTCTTATTTCGTTATACTTTTACAAATATAACGAAATTGAACCTTCTTTATATATGATAAATGTCAACTTTTGAACCTTTTTTTAATTCGTAGTTTCCTTCGGGAAGATGAAGTAAGCAATTTGCAAGGGCAAAAGTGTTTAGCATAGAAGATTGTTGATGTGATAAAACTGAAACTTTATTATCTAAAAAAGCAGCTTTCAAAAATTGACTTCGTGTGTTATTTACTGTAAAATCATGTTTTATTTCTTTTTTAGTAGAAGAATTTTCGTCTAATTCACCAGCTATTTTTTTCAAAACAGGTTTTACATAAATATAATAACAGCTTAAACTTGCGGCAGGATTTCCTGGAAGAGCAAAGACTAATTTTTCTTCAATTTTTCCAACTAATAAGGGTTTTCCTGGTTTTTGATTGACTTTGTAAAATAAAGTTTCAACCTGTAATTCTTCTAAAGCTCCTTTAACAAAATCGTAATCACCAACAGAAATTCCTCCAGAAATCAATAAAATATCATTTTCTTTGAGTGCTTTTTCAATACTATTTTTGGTGTTTAGAAAATCGTCGTTTACTTCGTAAAGATTGCATTTTTTGATACCTGAGTCAAGTAAAGCAGCTTGCAACATTATGGAATTACTTTCGTAAATTTTACCATATTCTAATTCGTTTCCTGGTTTTACTAATTCATTTCCGGTTACTAAAATTCCGACACTCGGGTTTTTATAAACTGTGACAGAAGTGATTCCTAAACCCGCAAGAAAGCCAATTGCAGCAGCATTTAACTTAGTCCCTTTTGAAAGAGCAATTGTATTGGCTTTTATTTGTTCACCGATGGGTCTAATATTTGTATTTAAATTTATGGTTTCGTTTAAAGTTAAAATTTCATTTGTGACAGAAGTTTTTTCAATCTGCATGACAGCATTTGTCGAATCTGGAACTGCTGCACCAGTAAATATCTTAATAGCTTCACCAGGCATCAAACTCATTTTATGAGAATCTCCTGCTTTAATTTCGCCTATTAATTTATAGGACAAACTTTCGTGCATATGTAATGCATAACCATCCATGGCAGATTGTCTAAAAGGAGGCATGTTTATAGCTGAAATTACATCTTGAGCAAGAATATGTTTTTGAGCATCTAATAAAGAAAGTTGAATTTCTTTAGATTTTGGGATATTATTGTTTATAATTGAAATTGCTTCTTTAACGGATATCATGTAAAATGGGTTTTAAAATCAAATTTAAGATAAAATGGAGTAAAATTATAAAAGATTAAAACAAAAAAGGTCATGTCTAATAATTGACACGACCTTTTTCTACCAATAAACTAATTAACTATTTTGAAGAAGTGAATATTTTTGGGTTTATACTAATCATAATCCAAGCCCAGTTATTATCATTTCCTTTGTTTCCTGCTTTCAAAACTTCTAGAGTTTCTGTTCCAAACATTTGTGAATATCCTGCCGAAATTCCAATGTTTTTATGTAAATCATATGAAGCGACTAAGTCTATTTCAGTACCTAAATAACTATCCATAATTTTTGTTGCATTTAATGGGTCAATTACATCTGCTGCTGTCATAAACAAGTGTGGAGTTGCATTAAATTTCCATTTATTTGAAGCATAATTAAACTTCACGAAAAGATCTTGTAAACCCACTGTGTTTTTGTAATTTCCAACATAAAAATAATCCATAAACCCATTGAAAGCATGATTTGTTCCAAAAATAGGATTGAATGATTTTATTTTATTATCAGTATCTGTTTGATCTTTTCCGGATAATAATTCATATCCAAAACCTGCTTTAAATTTATCGGTTAGAGCATAGTTTAGATTTAATCCAAAATTATAAGCGCTAACAGTTGTGTTTTCAGTAACTAATTTTCCTTTTCCAGTTTGAGCATAAAAACTTAAATCGGCATCGAATTTATTTTTTTTGTATTTTAAATACGTTCCAAAAGTCTGCATATAATCTACTTTTAAATCAGTTGTTATAGCTTCTTCATATTGAAAACCAGTATTTAATGCCAATAGACTCATGTGTGCATCACCATATCTTGTATTGTACCAAGCATATTGCATGTTTTTATAATTAGTAGTATATAAATCTCTATAAATGTTTTCAGAATCATCGTTTAATGCTGCTCCAAAATCTAGTTGATTATTTAATTTTTTATACGATACTAAAATAGCATCGTGACTTTGTCCTTGTTGAATCCAATCTATTCCTCCAAAAATCCTTTGATTATCATAAGATATAACCTGTCTTCCTAAACGAGCGCTCCAATTTTCATCGAAACTATATTGTCCCCAAGCTTCAAAAAGCATTACACCATTTTTATCACTAGTTGAAGTCGTTTTAACATCTCCCCAAGTTCTCACGTTTTGAAATGAAAATTTTGCAGCTATTTTATCTTCCTTAAAATTTAAGTTTAATCTTGATCTTTGCGAAATAAATGATGTTGGTAATTCATTATCTGGCATTAATCCCTTAAATCCATTTCTGTATTCATAACGAGGTCTAATTTGCAAATCAGCATCAATTTCTTGTGCAAAAGAACTCATTCCAAGTATCGCAAATATTGGTAAGGCAATCTTTTTTATATAACTTGTTTTCATAAATAAAGTGTTTGATTTTTATTTCTTAGGCAAATTTAAGACATAGAATTAAGCTATAAGATGATATTTATCAGTACTTTTTACATTTATTAGTAATTGATTTTTATAGTTTTCAAGTTCTTTTAAAAGGATATTTTTTTCAAGACTAAAAAAAGGTGTGTTTGAAAATACATTTTTATAATATTCAATTCCTTCAATCATGTTGTTTTTAAATGCAGCTACTTTTTTTAATTGTGCATTTGTGCTTTCTGTTGTAAGAATGTTTACTTCTTTAATAAAATAATCCACATACATTTTTAGCTCTTTTATAAATAAATTTGGTCTATCTGTTTGAAGCATTACATTCGCATTTCCATAAATATGTTGCGTCATTTCTTTTAAAGAAACTTCTTTATCAAAATAAGCTAAATTTGGACCAGGACAAATAACAATTCCTTGTTGTTGCCCTTTTATAGGAATATTATTCTCTAAATAAGAAGCATTTGCTAAACCAACACAAAGACAAGCTTTTTCGGTAATTTTAGCATAATTTAATTCAAATTCTAATGAAGAAATTTCCTCTTTTTTAGCTTCTAATTTTTCTATTTCTAAATCTTGGTATTTTTTTGAAGCCGTGCAAGTTCCTTTTTTATCATAAGCTTTACTTAAAGCTAAAAACTTTTTTGGACATGAACTTCCGGCTTTATTATCATCAATTCTTTTTTGTTTCCAAAAATCGTTTGAAACACCTTTTACCGAATTAAATGGAACACCAAGAGGAGAAATATTACTCAAATAGAAATCATCTTCTTTAGCGTTAGCCAATAATTCTCGTGTTTCAATATCAACAGAAGTAGCTTCAGGAACCAAAAGAAAAGGAGAACCCCAACCAACAGAATCTAAATCAAATTCTTCTAATAAAAAGGCATGTTCTTCGGCTGTTCCAACTCCACCTTGAGCTGTGATTTTGATAGGTAAAATGTTTTTAGGCAATGTCATTTCTTTTATCGTCAAAGCTTTCATCATTAAATCATGCGTTGATTGAAGTAATTCGTTGCGTTTTTCTTTGAAATCTTGTAAAATTGGCCCCATTAAAAAGCCTTCAGTTGCAAAAGCGTGACCACCACAATTTAAACCTGATTCTATTCTATATTCAGAAACCCAAAGTCCTTTTTTGGCTAAAAAATTCCCTTGAATTAAAGCTGAACGATAATCGCTGACTTTCAGTATTATTTTTTTACGAAGAAAGCCATTTTCATCTGGAAAGAAATCAAGAAAACTTTCAAAATAGCTGTATAATCTTGGGTTCATTCCGGCAGATAAAACCACAGAAGAATTTAGATTACTATTTGCAAAACCTCTCAAAGCCGCGTGAGCATCGTTAAATTCAACAGGTAATTGTTCATCACCAATAAAGTTGTCTTTATCTACTTTTGTCATAATATTGACATCAATTTCACCAACTGAAATGTTTTTCTCAATAAAATTCACTAGATTATCTTTCATTGAAAAGCCTTCTTCTACAAACTCTTGCAAGCCTTTTTTCAAATCAGATTTGTTTGGCAAAAGAGCCATGTAGTTCTCTAAAGCGGTTTTACTTTCAGTAATTTCATGTTTAAACTTTTCGAATTTATCATTTACGATAGTATCCATTAAATTTAAATAATGGGTAATTCTTTCAGCACGATAATCACTAATTTTTTGAGTAATTTCTTGATAAGGAATACTGAATTTTTCGCTATAAAAAGCCCTCATTTTTTCGATTAAATCATCATCAGTAATTGAAACTGTTGATGAAATTCCATATTGAGCTACACGAATTGGACTATCAATAGTGAAAGCCAATCCCATAACTGGAATATGAAAAGTGTGATTGTTTTTTTTGTTAGACATATATATTGTTTTAAATATTTTTAGTTTGATTTTGTTGAAAGGTTTTAATTAATTGATAAATAATTATACCTAAACCTGTGATAATTCCAATTCCAAAAAACACAAAAGTAATGTGTAAAATATGTTGTGATTCTTGAAATTTGCTAAACGTTTCTGTTGAATTATTAAAGAGCCAAATACTTTTTTTTAATCCCATTATTAATAATGTTATCCAAAATAGAATGAATGAAATATGAAAAAGTTGGATGCCTTTTTTTAGTTTTTTGACAGTGTTTTCTGAAAATGAAAACTTCGTATTAAAAATATAAGTTATTGATGAAAATAGAATTAAAGTGTTAATTCCAATAGTTGTTCCCATTGAATGTGCTACTGTAATATGAGTTCCGTGTGTGAATAGATTGATGGCCGGAATTGAAATTAATAAAGCCAAAATAATATTCAGAAAAACCCATAAATCAGCTAAAATCATGAATTTATAGGCTATAGAAAATTGTATTTTTTTCTCTTGTGATAGATTTTTTTTCCAATCATATATAATTGAAAATAAGATAATCCATTCAGTCATACTAATTACGTAAGCAAAATATCGAATCCAAGAAGCTGTTGGAACCATATAAATATGATGAGCCCAACCAAACATTAAATTGGTTAAACCTAAAAAGTAAAAAAAGAATGCTTTTTTAGAAGTTGCGTAACTACTTTCGCCACTAATTTTTTCCATTACAAAAAGGGCAGTTCCGTAAACCAACATGTTCCAAGAACCCACATAAGAACCACCAGATTTCCACTGAATGGCAATATTTTGAATGTAATTATCTCTAAAATAAGGTAATAACCATAAATGTGCTTCGGTAAAATGAAAAATCATCAATACAATTCCGGTTGACCACATATAATAATACACAGGCCAATTTTTGAAAGAAGGAAGCATTGATTTAAAATAATTTATGCCAAATAAAATCCAACCTAAAACTATTGGAAAATAAAAATAACTTGGAAATTCTAGGTATTCTTTTCCTGCAAAATTTTTAGACAAATAAGAAAGCGCAATTCCTATTCCAGTTAAAATGAATAACCAAAAATGCCATTTTATGAGTTTGTAATTAAATATTTTTACAGATGAATTAGTTGTGATATAATAATAAATTCCTCCAATTGCTGCTAATAAAATCCAAGAAACTACGAATAAAGTATGTAAAGGTCGAACAGCATTAAAAGGAAGTACTTCTTTTATAAAAGCAGGTACAATATATTGAAAACCTGCTAGTAAGCCAAAATTCATACCTAAAAACAATGAAATTAAGGCTATAATTATAAAATAAAAAGGATATTTATTTTTTTTCATTTTCTAAAGACTTATTTTTTATAGTAACCCAACCATCATTGCTAATTGTAGCATTTACATCTGGATAATAACCTGTTTGATCAATTTCTTTAAAAAATTGAACTAGTTGATCTTTTTCTTCTTCTGAAAAATTGAAGTTTGGCATCGAATTTATACCACTATTTACAATAGTTTTGATGTATTTTTCACCTTTTCCTTCTTTTGAAAAAACATTAGTTACATCTGGACCAAGATAACCACCTAAACCATAAATTTGATGGCAGGAATTGCAATTGTTTTTTAACCAAATATCTTCTCCTTTTATTGCTTTATCAGATAAATGAATCTTTTTATAGGCTGATTCGGAAGTATAAATTATAAAATTATAAATAGAAAATAATCCAACTAACACAGAAAGAACAATAAGGTATCTTGAATAATTTTGCATTGTGAGCCCTAATTTTCTATATTAATTGTTGTTTTTAATTCAACTTCACTTTTAATAGAATTTGAAATTAAACAAGCAGCTTCAGACTTTTCTAAAATGCGTTGTGCTTTTTCTGTTTTTTCTAAATCATCAATAGTTAAATCAGCTGAAAGAATAATTTTAGTCATTAAATATTTGCCTTCAATTTTTTCTAAAATACCTTGAGCATCACATTTAAAATCAACAAATTCAAATTTTGAAAATTCAGCAATAGCTAAAAAAGTAGTCATAAAGCAACTTAAAACAGCACCAGTAAAAAAATGTTCTGGTGACCAAATATTAGGGATTCCTTTGTCAAATTCTGGTGGAGTTGCAACTTCAATTGCCGTTGGTAATTCTGGAGAAGACATAATTCCTTTTCTGTCTTTCTCCCACTTTAAACTTAAATTATAAACATGCTTTTCCATTATCGTTGTATTATTTAATTAAAACAACAAAAGAAAGAATAACTATCTGTTTTATATATGATTTAAGTCATATAAGAGTTAAATTATTAGTGCTATAATTCCAATTAAAAGCACTAAAAAGATGCTTAAAGTTGCTTTCCAAAACACATTTGCTTTTTTTAATTCCATAAAGTGAAAAGCCACCAATAAAAATTTTATTCCAGAAAGGACTAATATGGAAACAACTGCGATTTTATGAATACTAAATTTTGACAAAATAGCGGTGGCAACAGTTAGCAATAAAACTATTCCATATATGAGAGTTAATTGTTTTTTCATGGCTAAAAAATTAAATAAATTACAGGAAAAAGCAGTAACCAAATAATATCACACATGTGCCAAAATGCTGCTGTTGCTTCTACATCTTCTAATGCTGCTTTGTTTTTGCTAATATTTCTTTCGGTAATGAATAATAAAACCAAACCAATAAGCACATGAATGATATGGAAACCGGTTAACATCCAATAAAAAGAGAAAAATGTATTGGTGTCTAATGTAATTCCGTGTGTAATTTTGGTATAATATTCAAAGCTTTTTAATAACAGAAATAGTAAACCACCAAGCATGGCTAGTTTGAAAAATAAGGTCGTTTTTTTAGTGTTTCCTTCTTTGTAAAAATGTATTGCGTTTGCTACGAAAAGTCCGCTGGTTAACAAAAATATAGTATTAATTGCACCAATTGTTGGGTTTAGTAGTAATTTAGATTGATGAAAAACTTCGGCTTCTTCTGCACCGTAATAAACGAAAGCTACTAAAGCCATTCCAAATGTAATCAGTTCTAAAAATATAATAATCCACATTAAAATTCCTCCTGGTGGATAAAAAATGTCTTTATAATTTATAGCAGTTTTATTCATTTTTAATGTTTTATTTTCTCGTATAATTTCACCATTGATTTTAATAAATCGTCTGGATGAGTTAATATTTGATAATGATTTTGACCAAACATAAGCGGTAAATAATATTTTGCTTGAGCTTCAATGGCTAAAGCATAGGTGTTAATTTGGTTTTTCTTTAGTTCTTTTAAAGCTTGTTTTACATCGTTAATTCCGTATTTACCTTCGTATTTGTCATAATCATTTGGTTTTCCGTCAGAAAGAAAAATAACCCATTTATTTTTGGACTCTCTTTTTTCTAGCAAAGCTCCAGAATGACGCAAGGCTGCTCCAATTCGTGTATAACCTTGTGGTTCTGCAGCACCAATTTTATATTTAGCTTTTTGCCAATCTTCATCAAAATCTTTTAGGGTTAAATAAGTAGAGTAATTTCTTGTTTTGGAGAAAAAGCAATTAATAGAAAAATCTATATCAAATTCATTTAATATTTCTCCAAATAATATTGAAACTTGTTTTTCTACATCAATAATTTTGTTTCCAGCAGCATAAGAATCGCTTGATAAACTGATGTCTAAAAGCAATAAAATTGAAATGTCTTTTTCCTTTTTTCGCTTGGAAAGATAAATGTTTTCAGAAGGTGTTTTTTTGGATAAAACATCGGTAATCATGTCTGTTGTAGCATCAATATCAAATTCATCACCTTGTGATTGTCTTCGATGTTGTTGCATTTTATTGTTTACGTTGGCCAACATTTTTCGTAAACCATTTAAAATTGATGCTTTTTGCGAAATTGTTTTTAAGTAATACTCTGAATCTGTTTTTACTTGCGAAATAGGGTAGACCTTGCAAAAAGAATCTTTATAAGCTTTTTTTGAATAATCCCATTCGTTGTATTTTATATGATAGCCTTTTTCATCTCTTTCGGCACTTTCTGAAATGGTTGTGTTTTCAATAAAATCAGCTTGATAAACAGAATGAGTAGTATCATCGACACGAACTGTGAATTTCATATTCAATTCTTCTAAAGCTTCTTGGTGTTTTTCTAATTCATCAGAACCATCAAAATCCCTCCAATTTCCATTGAATTCTTCAGCCGTTTCTACTTTTTCAAAACTGTGTAATAAGACATAATCTTCTTGTTGTTTTTTATCTATGGCAAGACTTTTTATTTCTTCAACTGGATTTGCTTTTAAAACGGTTTGTTCTTTTTCGTCTGTTGCTTTTTTAGTTAAATCAGAAAAATTATTCAAGTTTTTATCACCTTCAATTTCTGTACTATTTTGCATCCATTTTCCGTAAAGCCATGTAAAATCTTTTACTTCTTGAGCATCAAAAAAAGTATAAAATTCTTGATGTAAATCTATCATTAATGGAAATTCTTCGCATAAATTCCTCACCACTTCAGGAGCAGATTCTAAGGCTTTTAGTTGAGAAAGATTCAAATTATCTTCTTGAACTCCATTCCAATTAAACTCCATTTTTCTTTGTTCCGTTAAATATAAAATCCTGAAAAAGTAGAATGAAAGATTGGCTTCAAAAGTATTAAATTGACCAAAAGAAATAGGAAGAAAAAAGTTGTTGTTTTTATAACCACCTTCACTTTCTGCAGGAAAAATTTCGATTACATCACCAGTTATAGCTCTTGCTAAAATAGTTAAACGCGGTTTTATTTCTTCTAAATGAACGGTTCGGTTAACCAAATCAATATCAACCTTTTTGTTTTTTTTAAAAAATTGTAAAACCTTGCTATATATTATTTCGTCAAGTTCCATTAAATCATTAAATTACATAAGTCGGTTAAGGCTTCTGTTATTTCTAAATCGTCTGTTAACGGTTCAATTACTGCTACTTTTACGGCTAATCTTTTTGGTAAATTCGTGTGAATTAATTTTGCAGCATCAACTAATAATCGAGTTGAAACAGTTTCTGCTAAACCTAATTCTGTAAGATTTCTAATTTTGTTTCCAATTTTCACTAATTTTTTAGCTATATCTGCATCTACATTTGTTTCTTGAATAAGGATTTCAATTTCTTGAGCAGCTTCTGGATAAGTAAATGATAATGCTGTGAAACGTTGTTTTGTTGAAGGTTTCAATTCTTTAAAGCCTCTTTGGTATCCTGGATTAAAGGATGCAACAAGCATAAAATCTTCGTGAGCTTTTATGGTTTCTCCTAATTTATCAATATAAATTTCTCTTCTGTGATCGGTCAAGGAGTGAATGGCAACAATAACATCTGGGCGTGCTTCTGCTATTTCATCTAAATATAAAATTGAACCTTCTTTAACTGCTTTTGTTAAAGGTCCGTCAATCCAAACAGTTTCTGCTCCTTTGATGATAAATCGTCCAATTAAATCGGTTGATGAAGTTTCTTCGTGGCAACTTATTGTAATTAATTTTTTGTCTAATTTATGTGCCATGTATTCGACAAATCTCGATTTTCCTGTACCAGTTGGACCTTTTAATAAAAAAGGGATTTTGTTTTGGTATACATTTTCAAAAACTTCAACTTCTTTGTCTATTGGATGATAAAATGGGATATTTGTGTTCATTTGATGTTTTTTTTTGATATAATTATTTTTTAACGGTTTCAATAATTATATCAATAGTTTCTTTATTATTTACGCCTAATCCTTCTTGTTGATGGATTAATTCTCCTTCTCTGTTAAACACACTTATGATATTTGAATGTGAAAAATCTAAAGGAGATATTTTTTTATATTTTACAGCTAAAACATTAGCAAATTCTTGAACAGTCGTTGGTGTTCCTTGTAAGAAAGTCCAATGAGCATCATCCATAAAATTATCTTTTGCGAATATTTTTAGACGTTCTGGTGTATCAGTTTCGGGATCAATACTCACTAAAATGAAGTTTAAATCTTTTAAATCTTCTTTAGGAATTTTAGATTCAATATCACGCATATCAGCTACTAATCTTGGACAAGCTGCTTTGCAAGTTGTATAAATCATGACCATTACTGAAACCTTTCCTCTAAAGTCTTTTATTTCAACAGTTTTATTGTCTTGGGTTTTCCATTTGCTGGATAAATTGAAGATTGATTCTTCTGATATTGCTGTATTTTTTAGTTCTTTTTTTCCTTGTTTACATCCAAATAGAAGTAAACTTGCAATTGCTAATAGTATAATTTTTATTTTCATTTTTCAATATCTTTTACACATCTAAATCCTAAATTTTGAACAGAATAATTAGCTTTAACACTTCCTCTAAAAGCATATCTGATAAAAGCAGCATAGTTCATTAAATCGGTTGCGTTTAAAGAACCACTTCCACAAAATAAGTTGTTGTTTTCTGCCGAATCACCTCTAGATTCACCAGTAATTAAAACCGAATTGAAGTCGGAAGTCCATTCCCAAACTAAACCATGCAAATCATGAATTCCATAGTAGTTTTTAAATGTTTGACCAATTTTATTTTGGTATGTTTTTGGTTTTTCGTACCAATCTAAAATCATTTGATTATAAGTTTCTAATTTTCGGGCATCAGCAATTTTTTCGTCTGACATACCTACATATTCCCATTCATCAACTGTTGCTAATCTTTTTCCTTGGCAATCACAATAAGCATTTGCAGCAAACCAGGAAACATTTGTTATAGGACTATTTGGTTTTGCATCAGTACTTAAAATGGTATCGTTTTGCCATTTAACTAAATAGTTTCCATCAGCAAATATTTTTTTAACTTTTGATTTTTGCCACTTTTCATTTTTTTTAACAAAATCTAAATATTCAGCATTTGTAACAGGATATTCGTCCATATATAAATCGTTTACAATTACTTTTTCTTGATTTTTTCCATATAAAGGCACATAACTACCTCCTTTAACTAGAGCCATTTCAGTTGTAACATTAAAAGAACTATCGGCTTCTTTTGTTATGATTACATTTGAAATAGGACTAATTTCAGAATCAATTAGTTCTTCATGGTTTTTACAGGAAACAATAAGTGTTGCGATTAATAGAAAATATATTCTATACATTTTTTTGGGTGTTTTAGTTTTTATTAAAAAATAACCATGATAGTAATAGTAGAAGACTACCATGGTTATTTAACTAATTAACTATTTTTTTTCTTTTCTAACTTTTTCAACCATTTCTTTAGTAACCTCTTTTTTACTGTTACCCCATGAGTCATATACGTAAGTTAAAACGTTTGCAATTTCTTCATCAGTTAATGTTTGTGCAGTCATTACACTATTATATTTTTTACCATTAACTATCATTTCACCTGTTTTACCATGAATAACGATGTCTATTGCTCTATTTACATCAGCATTTAAATAATCTGATTTAGCAAGAGGAGGAAAGGCATTTGGTATACCTTCTCCGGCTGGTTGGTGACAAGCGTAACATGTTGTTGAGTAAATTGATTTTCCATCAGCAATTCTTTCGGCAAGCGTTACTGCTTTTTTAGGAGAAGCTGATTTGTTACCTGGCATAGTTTGAATTGTTCCACCTTCTGGAGAATAAACTTTATCGGATTGATTTCCAGAATATAAAGTTTTGTTTTCTTCACCAGTAACAGATAAAATACCTAAACTACCTTTGTTAAATGTTCTAAAAATAGAGTGATCTACAATAACTAAATTTCCTGGAACATCTACTTTAAAATCTACAATTGCAGCTCCACCAGATGGGATTAATGTAGTTTGTACATTTTTGTTAATTAATGAACCACCTTCTACATGTACTTTATCGAATATTTCACCAATAACGTGGAATGAAGAAACTAAATTTGGGCCACCATTACCAACAAATAAGCGAACAGTTTCACCTACTTTTGCTGATAAAGATTTGTCTCCCGTTATAGCTCCAGTTTTTCCATTAAATACTACGTAATCTGGTTCTTCTTTAATTGCTTTTGCCATATCAAAAGGTTGTAATCCTTTTTCACCATAAGAACCTTTTGTGTAGAAATCTCCTTGCATAATATAATATTCTTTATCTACTTTAGGAAGACCCCCTTCTGGTTCAACTAATATTAAACCATACATACCATTTGCTATGTGCATTCCAACAGGAGCAGTAGCACAATGGTAAACAAATAATCCTGGGTTTAATACTTTAAAAGAGAATGTAACTTCGTGACCAGGAGCAACAAATGAAGCTTCTGCACCACCTCCAGGACCTGTTACGGCATGTAAATCAATGTTGTGAGGTAATTTATTATCTGGATGATTTTTTAAGTGAAATTCTATTTCATCACCAACTCTTGTTCTTATAAAACTTCCTGGAACGGTTCCTCCAAATGTCCAATACATGTATTTTACACCATCGGCCATTTCACCTTCTTGCTCTATGATTTCTAGATTAACAATTAATTTTTTTGCGGGTCTATCTCCAACAGGTTTTGGTACAAATGGAGGCGAAGTTAATTCAGCAATTATTGCTTCACCTTCAGTTTTTATTTTTGACGCATCGATTGATTCCTCATTGTTTGATTTACAATTCACAAATAATGCAATTGCAATAACTGCTAATGCTAATTTTAGTTTTTTCATTTTTATTGGTTTTAATTAAGATTCTAAAGCTTCGTCTGTTGGTGTCCCGTATTTGATAAATTCATAAATATACATTCCAATACCTACAGAGAACATAGTTGCACAGATAAGTAAAACTACGAAATGGATTGCGATTTCATTTTGCACATCCATAAAGTCCATTTTTAATTTTCTTTCCATGTAAACTTGCGCTACTCCAGCTACACCAAAGGCAACAGTCATTCCAAGTATTCCAATGTTAGAAATCCAAAAAGCCATATGTCCAGTAGTACTGTTATGACGTTTACGCCCTGTTAAATTTGGGAGTGCATAACTTATCATTGCTAACACAATCATCGCATAAGCTCCCCAGAATGCATAATGACCGTGCATTGCAGTAACTAAAGTTCCGTGAGTGTATAGGTTTGTTTGTGGTAAAGTATGTGCAAAGCCTAATAATCCAGCTCCAACGAAAGAAACAATAGCAGATCCAATGGTCCAAAACAAAGCTATTTTATTTGGGTGACTTTTTTCACCTTTTCGATACATGTTTACAGCAAATAATGCCATTGCTAAGAAAGCTAGAGGTTCTAAAGCTGAGAATATTCCACCAACGACTAACCAAATTTTATTTACACCAATGTAATAATAGTGGTGACCTGTGCCTAAAACTCCAGATAAGAACGTTAATCCAATAATTACATATAACCATTTTTCAATAACTTCTCTGTCAACTCCGGTAAGTTTAATTAATAAATAAGATAAAATACCACCCATAATTAATTCCCAAACACCTTCAACCCATAAATGAACTACCCACCATCTAAAGAATGAATCCATAACTTGACTATCAAACCAAATCATTCCAGGAATATATAATAAAGCTGCAAATACTAATCCCATAGTTAATACTAAAGCAGTTGTAGTTTTACGTTTTCCTTTAAAAAGAGTTCCTAAAATTAGGACTAAGAAAACCAAAACGTTAACGACCACCAAGTAATCTAATTCTCTTGGTATTTCTAAAAATTTTCTTCCTTCCCAATGGTTAAAATGGAATCCAATAATTGCTACGACACCTACTAAGGCAAGAGAAATCAATTGGATATAAGCCCATTTAACGCTAATTAATTCGCGCTGTGCTTCTTCGGGAATTATATAATATGCGGCACCCATGAATCCGGTTAATAACCAAACAACAAGTAAGTTTGTGTGAACTGCTCTAGCAGTATTAAATGGAATGATTTCATGTAAACCTTGTATTCCAATTCGGTCAAAGCCCATTATAAAGCCATAAATAATTTGTAATGTGAATAATAGCATGCACAATGCAAAAAACCAATAGGCTACTTTTTGTGATTTATATTTCATCTTTTATTGTATTTTTTGTTGATCTTTTAATTTGTCTTTAGCTAAGGGAGATACTATTCTGTCAAATCCATTTAGGTCTATTTTTCCAATCCATTTGAAATAAGCTACCATTGCATCTGCGTCTTCTTGACTCATCTTATAGGCCACCATTTTTCTTCCTTTTGGAGCCCAAGGTGCTGGTGACATTAGGACGGCTTTTATATAACCTTCTCCTCTTCGCTCAATAACTTTTGTTAATTCTGGAGCATAATATCCTCCTTCTCCCATAATACTATGGCAACCCATACAGTTGTTGGATTCCCATATTTCTTTACCTCTCACAACATTTTTATCAATGTCTTTGAAGTTGGTTTGGTCGTTACTAGGCATAAATGAATAAATAGTCAGACCGATAAATATTAAAAAGGTGACTACAGTACCGCCTAGAAAAAACGCTCTTGCTTGTGATTTTGAAAGCATAGGTTTTAGATTTTAGTTAGTAAATCAATAAAAGATAAAATTATCCTTTATTAAATACAAAATTCCATTTTTTTTAACAATTAAAACATGATAAAAATCATATAAGTTAAATAAAAGATAAAATTATCTTTTATTAGATAAAATTATTAATTTTGAAAAAAAAAATGTTTTCAAAAAGTTGTGAATATGGAATTAGAGCAACAATTTTTATTGCTAGTAAATGTTGTGAAAACAGAAGGGTTGGTTTAAAAGAAATAGCAATTGCCATAGATTCCCCATTAGCTTTTACTGCTAAAATTTTACAAATTTTATCAAAAAATAAAATAATAAATTCTACAAAAGGTGTTAATGGAGGTTTTGAAATTTTTCAAAAAAACCTAAAATCGATTAATTTAATGCAAATTATAGAAGCTATTGATGGGAATAGTGTCTTTTTAGGTTGTGGTCTTGGTTTAGAAAACTGTTCTGATACTCATCCTTGCCCAGTTCATAATGAGTTTAAAGTTATTAAAGCAGAATTAAAATCTATGCTCGAAAACACAACATTAGAAAAGTTAGCTTTAAATCTAAAATCAGGAAGTTTTTTTTTAAAATATTAAAAAAAGCATAGACTTACGACAATCTATGCTTTTTCTTAAAAAAAGATGAACAATTTTGAATTAATAATTATCTTTTATTTTGGTAATAAAACATCTCCAATTACGTGAATTATTCCGTTTGCAGTTGGAATTGTTGCTAGTATTTCAGAACCATTTACAAAAGTTTTTTCTCCTTGTTTAGTGATTTTTACTTTTCCTCCATAAACCATGTCATATTCTTGACCATCTTGCATGTATTCAGTTTTTAGATTTCCTACATAGGTATGGAACCCTAAGATGTTTTCTAAATCACCTTTTTTCTCTGGTTTTAATAAACCTTCAACGGTTCCAGCAGGTAATTTGTCAAAAGCAGCATTTGTTGGAGCAAAAACAGTAAAAGGTCCTGCATTACTTAATGAAGTTACAAGTCCAGCAGCTTTAACAGCAGCTACTAATGTTGTGTGATCTTTACTTCCTGACGCAACTTGTACAATGTTTGGATTAGAAGCATCGTCTATAACACCTTCTTGTCCAACACTTAAATCGACACTACTTTCTGAAGTAGCGGCTTCTTGTGGAGCTTCAGCGTTTTCTTTACAACTTCCTAAAAAAAGTAAAGATGTAAGGACTAAAAATGAGATTGTTTTTTTCATAATGGTTGTACTTTTATTTTATACTACAAAGTACCGTCATTACTATAAATTATTTTATGAGTTAAATCATAAAAAAGATGTTTTTTTTAACTTTTTTTCAAGTTCAAAAATGCCATTCTAAATATACCAAAAAATAATAGTATTGCTACTCCAAAAAGCATTTCGTTTGCATAAGGAATTAATGTATAACTAAAAGAAGCAATTCCCTGAACTCCTAAAACAATTTCATTTAAAAATATGCCTATTATAAAAAGAGCTAATGCTTTTTTGATAGCATTGTTCTGAACGACTAATTGATTTGTAAATAAATAAACCAATAAAAAAGATGAGATAATAGCCAGTAAAACCAAGTGTAAATAGGCGATTACAATAGGTCTAAATCCAAACGCTAATTTACCTATTAAAGGTACGGTTGAAGCCAATTGCAATATAAATTTTATAGAAACACAGGCAATTATACTTATGTAAATCCATTTATAAAAAGGAGCTAATGAATAATTTTTAATAAATGAAGGAATAATTTTTTTTATAAAAACATACCATGCGACTATTTGAAGAACAGCACTAATAATGGCAATTATATAAACCCATATTGGTAATTTAAACCATAAAATTGATAATAAATACGCTGGAATACAACTGATAAAAAACCAATTAAAAATAGTTTTGTTTGCCTTTTCAATATTTAAATTTGGAATTAATTGGCTAACAAATAAGCCAACACAAGCAAACCAAAACCAGCCGTTATATTGAAAATGCAAATAAAAATATATAGATGACAAATAGAGATCTTGAGTAATATTTTTAGTTGCCATCATGTAGGCCAATGCAAAAGTTCCAATGGAAGAAATTACATTAAAAAATAAGGCTGCTTTAAACCAGTTTTTCGATAAATTATCTTTTGGAATGAGCTTTAAATCTTTATAATACAAAACAGCAAACCAAAAGGAAACAAAAATCGATAAAGTAGAAAATAATATCGAAATTAAGCCATATCCTTGAATGATAAAGCTAAACAACATTATGTAGGCGCAAACTAAATTAGCAATGAATACTTTTTTGTATTTTTCTAAATTTACGACAACTTTTTGTTTAGATAAAAAATGAACCATTAAAACAATTAATGTTTGCGAAACCCAACCTGCAAATGCAAAATGCGAATGTGAGTGTTGTATGTTTTTTTGATTTAAATATGGAAATTCAAATGCTATTTTATAGCGCATTAAAAGGCCTAACGTAGCAACAAGTAATAAATTGAATAATGAGATTTTAACCCAATTTGAAATAGATAATTTCATTTTAAAAGAATAATTTATGATTTGTGATTTCCACTTTTTTATTTTTTTTCATTTCAGTTAAAGTTCTAATAACTGTTTCAACACGCAATCCTGTAAAATCAGCAATTTCTTGTCTTGTATATGGAATTTGAATTTTTGTGTTTACTGAAATCTCATTTTTTTTCTTAAAGTCCATCAAGAAAGCAACAATTCTAAATTCAGGTTTTTGGTTAATAATATTTTTGCTAGTTATTACTTTACTGTAAGCCCTTAAAGCCAATAGCTGCAAAAAACTTTTATTAATTTCAGGATACTCACTAATAATCGTTAAAAATTTTTCTTTAGAAATCTTTATAATGACACTTTCTTCATTTGCTAAACAGGAAGAAGGGTAGACTTGATCAATAAACAAAGGTGGTTCACCAAAACTTTTACCTTTATTAAAAACACCTTGTGTAAATTCTTTTCCATCTTCATTTGTACAAAACATTTTCACACTTCCTTCAACAACTTGATAATAGAATAAAGCTAAGTCATCTTCATAAAAAACAGTATCACCTTTTTGATATTTTTTTGCAACAGCTCCCCAAGTAAATAACAAGTCTAAATCGATTTGCATAATACACTTAATTTTACAAGACACAAATTTTGATAAATTTAAAGAATTAAAAAATGATAATTATCATATTTGTAACAATCGTTACAATTAATAATCAATGAAGTATGTAAATTTGTATTAATTATTATACCTATGAAAAAGCTACTCTTACTATTGATTTCTGTTTTCATTTTTTCTTGTAACAAAAAAAAAGAAGAATACAAACCTTTAGAAAACAACTCTATTAAATTAGATACAATTGTTCATAACGGAAAAAAACTGATGGAAACCCATTGCTATTTATGTCACAGTCCAAGCGCAAAAGAAGGTGAAGGCAGAATTGCTCCACCGATGATTGCGGTAAAATCAAGATATTTAATGGATTATGATGTAAAAATAGATTTTGTAAAAGCAATTTCAAGTTTTGTAGAAAATCCAACAGAAGATATGACTAAAATGCATGGAGCTGTTAAAAATTTTGGAGTAATGCCAAAACAAGTTTTCCCTGATAATGCTGTAGCTCAAATAGCTGATTTTATGTTTGATTATCAAATAGAAGAGCCAACTTGGTTTAAAGCACATTGGCAAGGTCATGGAAACGACAATTGGACACAACCAGGAAAAAAAGTAATAGTAGTTGAAAAAGAAAAAACCTATGAAGAAATTGGGTTAGAATATGCACTTTCAACCAAAAAATTGTTAGGTCAAAACTTAATGGAAACTATTAAAAAGAAAGGAACATTAGAAGCTTTATCCTTTTGTAATATTCAAGCGATGCCTTTAACCGATAGTATGTCAGTTAAATATAATGCTTCAATTAAAAGAGTTTCCGACAAAAATAGAAATCCAAATAATAAGGCAAATGCAGAAGAATTAGTTTATATTGAACAATTCAAAAAAACATTAGCAGTTAAAGAAGAACCAAAACCAGTTGTAATTGATAAAGGTGAAAAAGTCCAGTTTTATTATCCAATTCCAACAAATACAATGTGTTTACAATGTCACGGAAAACCTGAAAAGATTAAACCAGAAGTACTAAAGAAAATAAATGTTTTATACCCAAAAGATTTAGCAATTGGTTATGACGAAAATGAAGTAAGAGGAATTTGGAGTATAACTTTTGATAAGAAAAAATAATGACCAAAAAAGGATATATAATTACAGGAATAGGTATGGTTATTGGTTTAATTGCAGGCTATGCTTATTATTATTTTATAGGTTGTGTTTCAGGGACTTGTGCAATTACCTCAAAACCATTGAATAGTACTTTGTATGGTGGTTTAATGAGTGGATTGTTATTTAATATATTTGTAAAAACACCTAAAAAATAATATATATTTGCCAAATGAAATTTAAAGTTTACATACTTTTAATCTACTTAGTTGCTTTAACTGCATTGCCGTCTGTGCGTGCTATTAAACTTCAGCTTGGAAGTAATTGTGAACAATCGTACAATAATTCTGAAGAAAAAGAATGTAAAAACGGTAAGTTTGTAATGAGTTTAAATTTCAGTCCAGTGCAAGTGATTAATGAAATACATTATTCACTTAAAACTATAATTACATATTTTGATTTAAAAAAAGAAACTTCGTTTTATGAAGCTTATTTTATTTCAATTTACCAAACTTCCATTTGGCATCCTCCAAAATTTTTGTTGTAATAACGACTTAAATTTAATGCTGCATAAATTGCAGTTAACTTAACATATAATAAAATGAAAAAGTTTATATTTTTTCTTGTCTTGGTTTTAACACAACTAATTCAAGGACAAAACAATTTTCCCTATGATGTAGTTTTAACACCTGTGACTGTTTCAGGTTTACCAGGTTTACATTCATACGCATTTGGACAACACAATGGGAAGTGGTTGATTATAGGAGGAAGAAAAGACGGAATTCATGCTCGTCAGCCTTTTAACGCTTTTCCAGGGAGTGAAAATAATACGGATATTTATGTAGTTGATATTGCTACACAACAAACTTGGTCTGCATCTGTAAATTCATTGGCAATAGGTATAAAAGAGCAATTGCAATCCACAAATATGAATTTCTTTCAAGACGGAAATGCTTTGTATATAATTGGCGGTTATTCTTTTGCAACTTCAGCAAATGATCATATTACGCACGATAAATTAACGTCAATTGATGTATCAGGTTTGATTACTGCAATTACATCTAGCACTAGTATTACAAGTTATTTTAAGCAAATTACGAATACAAATTTTGCTATTACTGGAGGATATTTAGGTAAAATTGGAAATGAATTTTATTTAATTGGAGGCCATCGATTTGATGGTCGTTATAATCCTATGAATATGGCAACTTTTACACAAACCTATTCAAATTCAATAAGAAAATTCGAAATTGATAATTCAGGAACACAATTGTCTATTAGTAATTATTCGACTATTACAGATGCTGTTCATTTGCATAGAAGAGATTATAATTTATTGCCACAAGTTTTTCCAAATGGCGAATTAGGTTATACTATTGCTTCAGGTGTTTTTCAAATTAATGCAGATTTACCATTTTTATATCCAGTTGATATTAAGTCAAGTGGGTATTTTCCTCAAACGAGTTTTAATCAATATTTGAGCAATTATCATTCAGGAAAAGCTTGTTTATACGATGCAACTAATAACAATATGCACAATTTATTTTTTGGTGGTATGAGTCAATATTATTATAATAATGGTACTTTAATTCAAGATGATACTGTTCCTTTTGTAAAAACAATAAGTAGAACGACTCGTGTTTCTGATGGATCTTTGACAGAATATAAATTACCTGTTGAAATGCCTAATTTAAAAGGTGCTGGAGCAGAATTTATCCCGAATGAAAATTTGCCTCATTATATTAATGAAGTAATTAAGCTTTCTGACATAACAGCAACAGAATTTGTAATTGGTCATCTTTTTGGAGGAATTCAAAGTAGTTCAACATCACCATTTACGAGTAATCAACCTAGTTTATCAAGTGCTGATCCAACAGTTTATGAAGTAAAATTAGTATACAATCCAACATTAAGCGTTGATGAAATTGATGGAAGTAATCCATTTTCATTTACAGTTTATCCAAATCCTGCCGAAAACGATACTATTAAAGTTGATTTGTCAATTCCATATTCAGCTGAATTAGAATATATGATGTCTAGTTTAGATGGTAAAATTTTATCAGAAGGAACTATAGAAGATTTGAAAATAGGAAATAACCAAATGGATTTTAGTTTAAAAGATGCTAAAACAAACGTAGTTATTTTGACATTTATTTTCGATCATAAATTTTATAATTCAAAAAAAATCATAAAAAAATACAAGTAATAAAAAAGTTAAACAAATATTTATATATTTGTCACTTAAACGATTAAAAATAATTTAAAATATACAAAATGAAAAAATTAGTAACATTATTAGCAGTAGTTGCATTTATGTTTTCTGTAGATGCTAACGCTCAAACACCAAAACAAAAAAAGAAAGAAGCTAAGAAAACTGAAAAAGCAGCATGCGCAACAGAAGACAAAAAAGCATGTGGAACTGAAGCAAAAGCATCTTGTTGTTCTTCTAAAAAAGCTGAAGCTAAAAAAGAAGATTAATAATAATTTAAAGCATCTCTTAATTGAGATGCTTTTTTTTGTATCTTTGTTAACCAAATGGTTAAACTAATTAGTTGAAATGAAAAAAACACAAAATAAAGAAACAACAGAACAACAAATATTAGATGCTGCTAAAACAGTATTTCAAGCTAAAGGAATGGATGGTGCTAGAATGCAAGAAATTGCAGATGAAGCAGGTATTAATAAAGCAATGTTACATTATTATTATAGAAGTAAAGAAATCCTTTTTGAAGCTGTTTTTAAATCCGCTTTTTTACTATTAGCACCACAATTAAATGCTGTTTTAAATGATGATTCTTCCATTGAAGAGAAGATAAAGAACTTTACTTTTAACTATGTTTCTTTTATGATGAAACATCCTTATTTACCAAATTTCATCATTCAAGAGCTTAATAGAAAAGAAGATTTTATTCTAAAATTAAAAGAAAATACAGGTTTTCCTAACCTTGAAAAATTTAAAACAAAAGTAGAGAGTGAGGTTAGTCAAGGAATTTTGAACCCTATAGAAGCAGATCAATTATTTGTCAATATTATAGCACTTAACATATTTCCTTTTTTAGGAAAGCCATTAATAAAAGCCTTTGCTGATAAAGATGACAAAGCTTTTCAAGAATTTGTTGATTGCCGTAAAACAGAAGTTGCCAATTTTATTATCAATTCAATAAAACGTCATTAAAATGGAACGATTTATTTATATTTTAATAGTATTATTTACAATCCCAGCATTTACACAACAAAAAATAACGTTGAACGAATGTTATGATTTGGTAGAAAAAAACTATCCTTTGGCCAAACAAACTAATTTGATAAAGGAAAAATCAACATTAGAAATAGATGCTTTAAACAAGGCAAAATTACCCAAAATAGATATTAATGCTCAAGCAACTTATCAATCAGATGTTATTGGTTTGCCAACGTCTTTGCCTGGAGTTCAACCTATAAATAAAGATCAATATAAAGCCACTTTAGATGTCAATCAACTAATTTATAATGGTGGAATGATTGAGGCAAATGCCAAATTAAAGGAAGCACAAACGCAAACATTACAACAACAAGTTGCCATTAATTTGTATCAGCTCAAAGCAAGAATTAACTATTCATATATGATGATTTTGCTTTTTCAAGACCAAAGAGAATTATTGGTAGCAAAACAAAACACTATTAATTCAAAAATAAAAGAAGTAAAATCGGGAGTAAAAAATGGAGCTATTTTGCCCGCTTCAGAACAAGTTTTAGAAGCCGAATTGTTAAAATTAGAACAGGCTTTGACCGAAAATAGTTTTCAACGAATTAAAGAACTTCGAAATTTATCTAGTTTAACAGCAACTTCATTTGAGACAACTACAATTTTAGAAAAACCAATCACAAATCTTGAAAATAAAGGAACTCGTCCTGAAGTACAATTTTTCGAATTACAACAGGCTCAAATAGAAGCTTCTAAAGATGTAATTTCAAAATCAAATTTACCAAAACTAAACGCTTTTGGTCAAGCAGGTTATGGAAATCCAGGTTTAAATATGCTTGATAATTCTTTTCAAAGTTTTTATGTAGTTGGTTTAAAATTAAATTGGAATGTGTTTGATTGGAACAAATCTAAAACGGATAAACAAGCTTTAGACATAGCTAAAGAGCTAGTTTCAACCGAAAAAGAAACCTTTGAAACCAATAATCAAATGCAATTAAATGAGTTGCAATTAGAAATTTCTAAAATGGAAACTATAATTAAAACTGATGTACAGATAATTCAATTGCGTGAAAAAGTAGTACAATCTTCTGATTCTCAATTGCGAAATGGTGTAATTACTTCATCAGAGTATGTAACGGAATTAAATAATCTTTTTGATGCTAAAACCAATCAGAAAGTACACCAAACACAACTCGAATTAGCTAAAATAAATTATCAAACTAGTAAAGGATTAAAATAGTTGAAAGTCAAAAGGCGAAAAATAAAAAATATACAAATGAAAAATATAGTAACACTATTAATTGCATTAACCCTATTTTCTTGTAAAAAAAGCGAAAATGAAGCAGATGCTTACGGAAATTTCGAAGCAACAGAAGTCACCATTTCGGCAGAAAGCAACGGAAAAATAGAATTTTTAAATCTTGATGAAGGAATGCAACTCGAAAAAGATGTAGTAATTGGTCAGATTGATACGGTTCAGTTGTATTTGAATAAACAACAATTAATGGCTTCAAAAACTACGATTTATTCCAAATCAGCTAATGTTTTATCCCAACGAAATGTAGTGCAAGAACAATTAAAAACAGCTAAAATTGAACAAAACAGAATTGCAACAATGTTTAATGAAAACGCTTCAACCAAACGCCAAGTTGATGAAATTACTGGAAAAGTAAAAGTGTTACAACAACAAATAAATAGTGTAGAAACACAAAACGCACCAATAATAAACGAAGTAAAATCGATTGATGTTCAAATCGAAAAAATTAACGACCAACTAAAAAAATCAAAAATAATCAATCCTGTTAAAGGAACTGTTTTGGCCAAATATGCAGAACCAAATGAAATTACAGCTTTTGGAAAACCATTATACAAAATTGCTGATTTATCTGAAATGACATTACGTGTTTATTTTAGCGAAACTCAATTGGCTTCCATAAAAGTTGGACAAAAGGTTAACGTAACTATTGATGATAATGATGGAACAAAACCCTACAAAGGAAAAATATCTTGGATTTCATCATCAGCAGAATTCACACCAAAAATCATTCAAACCAAAGAGGAAAGAGTCAATTTGGTGTATGCTGTAAAAGTTATCGTTAAGAATGATGGCAGTTTGAAAATTGGAATGCCAGCAGAGGTTAAATTGTAATGCAATAGCAAAAATCAAATTCAAAAATCAAATTCAAAAACTATAAATTATGAACAAATTAAAAGTTACAACAATTGTATTATTAGCATTCTTTCTTTTTTCTTGCAACGATAAAGCAAAAAATGAAACTACTGAATTAAATCAAACCACCGAGACTGAAGTTCACAATCATTCAGATGATGAAGCTATTCAATTAGATGGCGACAAAAAATGGAAAGTTGATGACAACATGATGGCTCATATTCGTAATATGGAAAAAGATGTGACTTCATTTGATAAAGAAAAACCAGAAACCTATCAAGTATTAGCAGATAATTTGAAAGAAAATCTTGATTTATTAACTTCAAATTGCACAATGAAAGGTCAAGCTCACGACGAATTACACAAATGGTTATTACCTTATATTGATTTAGTGGATAATTTTTCAGAAGGTAAATCAAAGGAACAATTTACTGAAATTCAACACTCATTTACAACATTTAATCAATACTTCGAATAATGAATTTACAAGACCTACACACAGAAAACAAAGCAGTTCAAACAAGTGTGTTATTTGAACCGACTCAAAATGTGATTTCAATACAAATTGCTAAAGGAGAACAATTAAAAGAACATATCACAAAAATTCCAGCTTTATTGGTTTGTGTTTCAGGAAAAGCAAAGTTTGGAAACGAAAACGGACAGGAAATTAATTTACAATCGGGCGATTACGTAAAAATTGAACCTAACGTTAAACATTGGGTAGATGCTTTTGAAAATAGCAGCTTCTTATTAATTAAATAATTTTCAATAGAGAATGGAAACCTTTTAAAACTAAAAAAATGAAAAAATCAATCATATTACTTGCCTTCTTTGCTTTATTCAGTTGTAAATCTGTTAAAGTAGAACCCATAAAAACCATGAATTTAAAAGACTTACACACAGAACAAAAAGATGTTCAAACGGCTCTTTTATTTGTGCCTTCAGAGAACAAAGTAGTGTCTTTACAAATTGCAAAAGGCAAAAAATTAGCCGAACATATAACAGCAGTGCCAGCCTTATTAGTTTGCGTTTCAGGAAGTGGAAGTTATGGCGATGAAAGTGGAAGAAAATTGAACCTAAAATCGGGTGATTATGTAAAAATTGAGCCAAATATAAAACATTGGGTTGATGCAGAAGAAGAAAGTAATTTTCTGTTAATAAAATAATTCATAATTCATAACTCATCATTAATAATTATATAAATGAGTATTAAAGTCCAAAATATATCTAAATCTTACAACAAAATCAAAGCTGTTGATGCTATTTCTTTTGAAGTAAACTCAGGAGAGTTATTTGGATTAATTGGACCAGATGGAGCTGGAAAAACTACAATTTTCAGACTATTAACAACGCTTTTAATTGCTGATGAAGGAAATGCCTCAGTAGCTGATTATGATGTAATTGAAGATTATAAAGCTATTAGAAATTCAGTTGGATATATGCCTGGAAAGTTTTCATTGTACCAAGACTTAACCGTTGAAGAAAACTTGACATTTTTTGCAACTATTTTCGGAACTACAATTGAAGAAAACTATGATTTAATTGAAGATATTTATGTTCAAATAGAACCTTTTAAAAAGCGTAGGGCAGGAGCATTATCTGGTGGAATGAAACAAAAATTAGCCTTGTGTTGTGCCTTAATTCACGCCCCAAAAGTCTTGTTTTTAGACGAACCCACAACTGGAGTTGATCCTGTTTCTCGTAAAGAATTTTGGCAAATGCTAAAACGATTACAACAAAAAGGAATCACTATTTTAGTTTCAACACCTTATATGGATGAAGCTTCACTTTGTGATAGAATTGCTTTAATCCAAAAAGGTAAAATCTTAAAAATCGATTCACCGCAAGCCATAACAGCTAATTACGAAAAAGTGATTTATGATATTCAACCTAAAAACACACATGGATTAATTCATGATTTAAAAAATTACCCAAGTCATTATAGTGTCTATGCTTTTGGAGAATTCATTCATTATATTGATAAAAATTCAGATTTCAATCCAAACGATTTGCAGGATTATTTACAACAGAAAAGTCATAAAGACATTATCATAAAACCAGCCCAAACAACCATAGAAGATGTGTTTATGGATTTATAATTATGAACGAAGAAAAAATCATACAAGTAGAAAACTTAACAAAAAAATTTGGCGACTTCACAGCTGTGAAAGGAATCACTTTTGATGTTTATAAAGGAGAAATTTTCGGTTTTTTAGGAGCAAACGGAGCAGGAAAAACTACAGCAATGAAAATGCTAATCGGAATTTCTAAACCAACTTCTGGAAAAGCTATTGTTGCTGATTTAGATGTTGCTACACAAGCTGATTTAGTTAAGAAAAGCATCGGTTATATGAGTCAGAAATTCTCTTTATATGACGATTTAACTATTAAAGAAAATATTACTTTTTTTGGAGGAATTTATGGTTTATCGCGTAAGCAAATAAAAGAAAAAACAATCCAATTAGTACAAGAATTAGAAATGCAAAATGTTGCAGATAATTTAGTGAGTTCTTTACCATTAGGATGGAAACAAAAATTATCATTTTCAGTTGCGTTATTACACGAACCCAAAATTGTATTTTTAGATGAACCAACTGGCGGAGTTGATCCAATTACAAGAAGACAGTTTTGGGAAATGATTTACACACAAGCTTATAAAGGAACAACCATCTTTGTAACTACACATTATATGGATGAAGCCGAATATTGCGACCGCGTTTCCATAATGGTTGACGGAGTTATTGAAGCATTAAACACACCAAAAAAACTAAAAGAACAATTCAAAGTAGATTCTATGAATGAAGTGTTTTTAAAATTGGCACGTAACATAGAATAGAACAAAGAACAAAGAACAAAGATGAAAAAATCCGTGGTAAAATCAGATTTCTTTAATTTCTTAAATCTGTGTTCCAAAAATTAAAACCTTGCGAACTTTGCGTAAACCTTGCGAACTTTGCGTAAACCTTTGCGGACTTTGCGGTTAAAAAATAATAAAATGAAAAGATTCATCGGTTTTGTAAAAAAAGAATTCTATCACATTTTTCGTGATAAACGTTCTATGTTCATACTTTTCGGAATGCCAATTGCACAAATTATGTTGTTTGGTTTCGCTATAACAAACGAAATTAATAACGTAAACATTGCTATTCTCGATAAATCAAAAGATACTGAAACCCACAAAATTATCCAGAAAATAAGCAATTCTTCTTATTTTAATATAGAACAAGAAATATCAACCGAATCACAAATCGAATCCGTTTTCAAAAAAGGAAAAGTAAAAGCGGTTTTAGTTTTTGAAAAAGATTTTATTAAGCATTTGCAAACCGACAAAAACGCAAAAGTTCAGGTAATTACAGATGCAACCGATCCAAATATGGCTAATACTATATCCAATTACATTACGTCAATATTGCAAAATTTTATTCAAGATAAAAACAAAAATAACAAGGCAACGTATCAAATTCAAACGCAAATACAACTGTTTTATAATCCAGAAATGAAAAGCGTTTTTACCTTTGTTCCAGGTGTAATGACTGTTATTTTAATGCTTGTTTCAGCTATGATGACATCAATTTCCATAACACGCGAAAAAGAATTAGGCACTATGGAAATCCTATTAGTTTCACCATTAAAACCCTTTCAAGTAATTGTAGGCAAAGTGTTTCCATACATTTTTCTATCCATCATCAACGCAGCAGTTATATTGCTTTTAGGCTTTTTTGTATTCAAAATGCCCATCGAAGGAAGTTTGTTTTTATTAGCCGTTGAGAGTGTTTTATTCATCATTTGTGCTTTATCACTCGGAATATTAATTTCCACCTTATCCGATTCACAACAAACAGCCATGATGATTTCACTATTTGGATTAATGTTACCCGTAATTTTGTTGTCGGGATTCATTTTTCCAATTTCGAGCATGCCTTTACCGTTACAAATTATCAGTAATATTATTCCAGCTAAATGGTTTATCATCATCATAAAAGCGATTATGCTGAAAGGAGTAGCTTTTTCTGTAATATGGAAAGAAACTCTAATTTTAGTTGGTATGACACTGTTTTTTATAGTAGTAAGCATCAAAAAATACAAAATACGATTAGAATGATTTTTTAGGAGCTATTTCCTGCTATTCGTTACAATCTTTTTTTTCAAAAAAGGATTTTCACTTCTATCAGGGCTATGAAATTCGTTTACATAACATAAATAGCCACAAAACGTCAATCTTAATACTCAAAAAATGAAAACAATACTATTCATAATTCAAAAAGAATTCAAGCAAATTTTTAGAAATAAAAGTATGTTGCCAATTATTTTTATATTGCCCTTAATGCAATTGGTTATTCTGTCAAACGCAGCAAGTTTTGAAGTCAAAAACATCAAATTCTCTTACATAGATCACGATCATTCTTCAGCGTCACGCGAATTGATTAGCAAATTTCAAGCCTCAAACTATTTTGATATAATTTCAGAATTTCAATCAAAAAAAGAAGCCAATCTACAAATGCAAAAAGGAAACATAGATGTAATTCTCGAAATCCCAAATCACTTTGAACGTAATTTAATAAAGCAAAATAACACCAATCTTTCAGTAAGTATTAATGCCATAGATGGAGCTGCTGCTGGAGTTTCAAATGTTTATATCACGCAAATTATTTCGGGTTATAATCAATCTATAAAAACACAACTGCAAAGCTACAATCAAGGAACTATTGTGCAACCCGAAAATATAACAACAATTCCATCATTTTGGTACAACAAAACGTTGAATTACAAAACATTTATGGTTCCTGGAATTTTGGTTTTATTAGTAACAATGCTTTCCTTATTTTTATCATCCATGAATATAGTTCGTGAAAAAGAAGTCGGAACTTTAGAACAAATTAATGTTACACCAATCAAAAAACATCAATTTATTATCGGAAAATTATTTCCATTTTGGGTTTTAGGATTAATTATTTTAACCGTTGGATTAATTATAGCAAAACTAGTTTTCAATGTACCAATTTTAGGAAATATTTTCTTGATTTATGGATTCACTTCTGTTTATTTAATTTTAATTCTCGGTATTGGTTTATTTATATCAAATCATACAGAAACCCAACAACAAGCTATGTTTATTGCTTGGTTTTTTACTGTAATTTTTATCCTAATGAGCGGACTTTTCACTCCTATTGAAAGTATGCCAACTTGGGCTCAAAAAGTAACTTTATTGAATCCAATACGTTATTTTGTCGAAGTCATAAGAATGGTAATGCTAAAAGGAGCAGGTTTTAATGATATAAAAAATCAAATTGGTATAATTGCAATTTATGCTTTTGTTATTAATGCTTTTGCGGTTTGGAGTTATAAAAAAACAAATTAGTTGTGTAACAAATGTTGCTGTAATTAGCAATTTAATAGTCTAATTTTGAGATACTAAAACTAATTAAGATGTCAAAAATTGTAATATTAGGTGCGGGAATATCTGGTCATACAGCAGCTGCACATTTGAGAAGAAAACTAGGTAAAGAACATGAAGTTCTTGTAGTTTCTCCAAATCGAAATTACCAATGGGTTCCTTCCAATATTTGGGTAGGGATTGGTAGAATGAAAGCTGAACAATTAATTTTTCCATTAGAACCATTATATAAAAGGAAAGGGATTGGCTACAAACAAGCAAAAGTAGTTTCTTTTCATCCTGAAGGAAATAAAACTGAAAGCAAACCATTCGTTTCGGTTGAATATGTTTTTGGAGAAAAAAAAGGCACACAAGAAAATGTGACTTATGATTATCTAATCAACGCAACTGGACCAAAATTAGCTTTCGATATGACTGAAGGTTTAAATCCAGGAACCAATAAAGCCTTTTCTGTTTGTACTTATGATCATGCGGAACACGCTTGGCACGGCTTAAAAGAACTTATAGATCAATTAAAAACTTCTGATAAAAAAGCTAAAATTCTTATTGGAACAGGTCATGCCAAAGCAACATGTCAAGGAGCAGCTTTTGAATATATTTTAAATGTAGAAAAAGAGTTAGTCAGACATGGTGTTAGAGATAAAGTAGAAGTTACATGGATTTCCAACGAAAATGACTTAGGTGATTTCGGAATGGATGGTATGTTAATGGATTACAATGGTTTCAATATGAAATCAAAAGACATGATCGAAATGATTTTTGAAGACAGAGGTATCAAATGGATTTTAGGTGCAGGTGTAAACAAAATTGAAGATGGAATTGCTCATTACGAAAATTTGGAAGGTGAATACAAATCAGAAACTTATGATTTTGCGATGTTAATTCCAGCTTTTTCTGGACATGGCTTTAAAGCTTACGATAAAAATGATGCAGATATTACCGATAAATTATTCAAAGGATTTATGATAGTGGATGCCGATTATACACCAAGACCTTACGAAGAATGGACGGTTCAAGATTGGCCAGAAACTTATCAAAACCCTTCATACAATAATATTTTCGCTCCTGGAATTGCTTTTGCTCCACCTCATTCAATTTCAAAACCAAGAAAAAGCAAAAACGAGACAGATATTTTCCCATCTCCACCAAGAACAGGAATGCCTTCTGGAATTACAGCAAGATTAGTGGCTGATAATATCATAGATTCTATTAAATTAGGAAAAGAATCATTACATCATAAAGGTTCTATGGGAAATATGGGAGCAGCTTGTATAGCATCAGCTGGTTTTGGAATGACTAAAGGAAGTGGTGTAAGTATCACAACTTTTCCAATTGTACCAGATTATAAAAAATACCCAGAAACAGGTGGAAGAGACATTAATAAAACATTTGGAGATATAGGTTTGGCAGGACACTGGGTTAAATTATCCTTACATTATGCTTTTATTTATAAAGCAAAAATGCTTCCTTTTTGGTGGTTAATTCCTGAATAGAGTATTAAGTATAAAGACTGATAACTGTCAACTGACAACAAAAAAAATAAAAAAATGGCACAAAGAATATCAAACTCACAGCGTTCCAAAATGCAAAATCCTTTTTTACAGTTTTTTAAATTTTTCTATCTAAACATTAGAATTATTAAAATTGTAGCAGGAGGTCACGGAGGAACACGATAGTAAATCGTCTTAATTGATGATTGTTTTTAGTTTATTGGTTAGTATTAGAGGTTGTTTAAATTGAAGTAAACAACCTCTTTTCTTTTATAAAAACGTAGTGTAACTCTTGTTACTGACTACACTGTTTTCTGGATGTACATTTGCATAAATAAGTTAATAACCATGAAGAATAAACTAGTACTCACTTTAATTGGAATTTTTACCTTAGCTTTTAATGCTTTAGGTCAAGATACCATTGCGATTTCTAAAAAAGATATTTTAGAAAAAGTAAACGATAATAATTTGCAAATCAAAATTGCAGAAAAAAATGCAGCTTCCGCAAAAGCAGATTACAATCAATCGAATTCATTGTTTTTGCCAAGTATAACGGCTTCGCACACCGCAATTTCTACAACAAATCCTTTAATGGCTTTTGGTTCTAAATTGAATCAGGAAATTTTAACAGCATCAGATTTTAATCCAGCCTTGTTAAATGATCCAAACAAAACGCAAAATTTTGCTACTAAAATTGAAGTGTTACAGCCTTTAATTAACGTAGATGGTTTTTACGGAAGACAAGCTGCTAAATCAAAATACGAAGCTTTCCAACTGCAAACAGAAAGAACTAAAGAATATTTACAATTGGAAGTAAATAAATCTTTTATGCAATTACAACTAGCTTACAAAGCAGTTGAGGTTTTAGAAAAAGCAAATACAACAGCTCAAGCCAACTTGAAATTAGTTGAAAATTACTCCAAACAAGGCATGCTTCAAAAAACAGATTTACTTTCTGTTCAAGTTCGTGTGAATGAAGTTAAAAATCAATTGCAATATGCAAAATCTAATGTGCAAAATGCTTCAGATTATTTAGCTTTTTTATTGAATGAAGATAATACAAACAAAGTTTTCAAACCGATTGAAGATATTGAAAAAGTAATTGAAATTTTATCATTTGACCCAAAATTGATTTCCAATAGAAAAGACATTTTAGCCATGGATAAATCAGTAGAAGCTTATGGACAAATGACACAAATGAATAAAATGGGTTTCTTACCTAGATTAAATGCTTTTGGAAGTTATGAATTATATGACACCAAAATTTTTCAAACAGGTGCAAAAGGATATACAGTTGGAGCACAATTATCTTGGAGTGTTTTTGATGGCTATAAAACTATCGGAAAATATCAAAAAGCAAAAGCAGATTATGATAAAGCTCAAACAGAAAGCCAACAATACAAAGCTCAAAGTCAGTTAGAATTAAATAAAACCAATCGTCAATTGTTAGATGCTGAAAATAAAGTGAATCTTTCAAAATTAGCTTTAGAACAATCACAAGAAGCTTATAGAATTAGAGAAAATCGTTTCAAGGAAGGTTTAGAAAAAACAACCGATTTATTAAATTCAGAAACCTTACAATTCCAAAAAGAATTAGAATACTTACAAGCCGTTTTTGAATATAATTTCACCCAAAAATATTTAGAATTTTTAACCCAATAAGAAGAAAGAAACAAGAAGAAAGAGAAAAGACAGAATTTTTTAAGATTTCTCATATTTCTCAAATCTGTGTTCCAAAAAAATAAAATTATCAAGATGAAAACAAAAATAACAATAGTAATCCTTTCAACTCTTTTCCTAATCTCTTGTGGTGGTGAAAAGAAAAACGAAATAGCAACTGAAACTCCTATCGCAGTAAAAGTTAGCGGAACAACCGAAAATGATAACAGTCCATTTGTAACAGCCAGTGGGAAAATAGAATCACAAAATAGTGCTAATGTTAGTACAAGAATGATGGGTTATGTAACCAAAGTTCACGTAAAAATGGGACAAAAAGTAAGTCAAGGTCAATTATTGGTAAGCATTAATAACACGGATTTACAAGCCAAAAAAGCACAAGTTGACGCTTCCATTTTACAAGCTACAGCTGGATTTAATAATGCTAAAAAAGATTATGAACGTTTCAAAACCTTATTTTCTCAACAAAGTGCGTCTCAAAAAGAATTAGATGATATGACATCGCGTTACGAAATGGCAAAAGCCGGTTTAGAAGGAGCCAAACAAATGCGTAACGAAGTTATGGCTCAATTTTCTTATGCTAATATTACAGCACCATTTTCAGGAGATGTTACTAATACTTTCGTGAAAGAAGGAGATATGGCAAATCCAGGAATGCCTTTAGTTAGTGTGGAAGGAAACGGTTTAATGCAAGTAATGGCAATGGTTTCTGAAGGAGATATCACTTCAATCAAAAACGGAATGCCTGTGACAGTTTTAGTAAAATCATCTAACCAAGAATTAAAAGGAAAAGTGAGCGAAATAAGTGGTTCAGCAACAAATACAGGTGGACAATATTTAGTAAAAATCAATTTAGATAAAACAGATAAAAATATCCTTTCGGGAATGTTTGTAAATGTTCAATTTCCTATTGAAAAAGCAAAAAAAGCAACCGAAACTACTAAATCAGATAGAGTTCTCGTTCCAGAATCAGCTTTGATAACAAATGGACAATTAACTGGAATTTACACTGTAAGTAATAATGTAGCTATTCTACGTTGGATTAGAACTGGAAAATCATTCGGAAATCAAGTAGAAGTTTTATCAGGATTATCAGCAGATGAAAAATACATCGTTTCAGCTGAAGGGAAATTATATAACGGAGTAAAAGTTAGTGTTCAGTAATTAGTTTTTAGTATTCAATCATAGTTTTCAGTTTGCAACAACTTGAAACTAAAAAAACTAAAAAAAACTTTTAAACAAAAAATTATGCAAGAAGGTATAGCAGGTAAAATAGCCCATTTTTTCATCAATTCTAAATTAACCATTTTATTGATGGTTGGTTTGATGATTATTGGTATATATAGTTCGTTCTTAATTCCACGTGAAGAAGAACCACAGATTAATGTTCCCATGGCTGATGTAATGATTGGTTATCCAGGAGCAAGTCCGGCAGAAGTAGAAAGTAGAGTGATTAAACCACTTGAAAAAGTATTGTCAAACATCAAAGGAGTAGAGCATTTACATAGTATGGCTATGAATGGTCAAGCGATGATAATTGTACAGTTTTATGTAGGAGAAGATTCAGAGCGTTCATATGTGAAATTATACGATGAGTTGATGAAAAACGAAAATATATTCCCAAAAGGAGTATATAAACCAATGGTAAAAACACGTTCTATTGACGATGTTCCAATGTTGGGATTAACGCTTTGGAGTGAAACATTAAACGATTTTGAAATCCGTCAAATTGCGGAAGAAGTTACTTCTGAAATTGAAAAAGTAAAAGACGTTGCCATCACCAAAGAAATTGGTGGAAGAACTCGTGAACTTAAAGTAGTTTTAGACAAAGATAAAATGGCTGAAAACGGAGTAGATGCTCTTGGAATTATGCAAATGATTCAAGCCAATAATGGAAGTTCTCAATCAGGAAATTTTGTTTCAAACGATACGGAATACTTAATCACAACAGGTGAGTTTCTAAAAAGTTCAGAAGATGTAGAAAATTTAGTAATTGGTGTAAATGCAAATATGCCAGTATATTTAAAACAAGTAGCAAAAATTCAAGATGGACCAGCAACTCCAAGTAGTTATGTGTCTTTTGGATATGGAAAAGCCAATGAAAAATATACAAAAAATAAATCAGAATATCCAGCCGTTACGATTTCAGTAGGAAAAGTAAAAGGTGCGGATGCGATGAAAATTGCTGATAAAATTCTTGAAAAAGTAGAAGGTTTAAAGAAAACATTAATTACAAACGATGTGCAAGTTGAGGTTTCACGTAATTATGGAGAAACAGCTTCACACAAAGTAGGTGAATTACTAATGCACCTAGGAATTGCAATTATTGCAGTAACACTTTTAGTAATGCTAGCCATGGGTTGGCGTGGTGGATTAGTAGTATTTTTTTCTGTGCCATTAACGTTTGCCTTGACATTGTTTGCCTATTATATGTTAGGTTATACGTTAAACAGAATTACACTTTTTGCTCTAGTTTTCGTTGTCGGAATTGTTGTGGATGATAGTATCATCATTGCCGAAAATATGCACCGACATTTCAAAATGAAGCGATTGCCCTTCAAACAAGCAGCAATTTTTGCCATTAACGAAGTAGGAAATCCAACAATATTAGCAACGTTTACCGTAATTGCTGCGATTCTTCCAATGGCTTTCGTATCAGGAATGATGGGACCATATATGAGTCCAATGCCAATTGGTGCTTCTATAGCCATGTTATTGTCATTATTTGTTGCCTTAACGGTGACACCTTATTTAGGCTATCATTTATTACACGAAAAAGACGAACAAAAAGAAAAAGAAGAACAAGGTTTAGAAACGTCTTGGATTTATAGAATGTACAATAAATTGGAACGACCATTTTTAGATAGTTCTACAAAGCGTAGGGTAATGCTAGGAGTTACCGTTCTATTATTAATGGGTTCTGTAGCGATGTTTTTTACGAAATCTGTTTTAGTAAAAATGTTGCCTTTCGATAACAAAAACGAGTTTCAAGTTGTAGTAGATATGCCTGAAGGAACTACGTTAGAAAGAACAGCTGCTGTAACACAAGAAATTGCTCAATATTTGACAACAATTCCAGAAGTTGTGGATTATCAAAATTACATTGGAACTTCTGCACCTATTACGTTTAACGGATTGGTTCGTCATTACGATTTGCGTGGAGGAAGTAATATGGCTGATATTCAAGTAAACTTATTGCACAAAGCAGATCGTGATTTACAAAGTCATGATATTGCTAAAATCGTTCGTCCAGAAGTACAAAAAATTGCTAAAAAATATGGAGCTAATGTAAAAATTATTGAAGTGCCACCTGGACCACCAGTTTTATCGACTTTAGTTGCCGAAATTTATGGACCAGATTATAAACAACAAATCGAAGTGGCCAATCAAGTAAAAGGAATTCTTGAAAAAACAGCAGATATTGTAGATGTGGATTGGATGACCGAAGACAATCAAATTGAATACACATTAGAAGTAGATAAAGAAAAAGCAATGCTAAACGGAATTGCACCACAACAAGTAGTTGGAAATTTGACGTATTTATTAAAAGAATATCCAGTTTCTACTTTGTATGATGAAAATTCAAACAGTAGTGTGGGAATTGTACTTTCATTAGATGATAAAGACAAATCATCTTTACAAGACATTCAAAACTTAAAAATAAAAGGTAGTAGAGGCAATGTAGTTCCAGTTACTGATTTGGTTAAGGTTGTTGAGGGAACTTTGCAAAAAACCATTTATAGAAAAGACCAAAAACGAGTTGTTTATGTTACAGCTGATATGGCTGGCGATTTGGAAAGTCCTGTTTATGCTATTTTAGGGATGAATGAAGAATTGCAAAAAATGAAACTACCAAAAGGCTACAAAGTCAATGAATTGTATATGGAACAACCTACAGACGAAAGTGATTTTACTGTAAAATGGGATGGTGAATGGCAAATTACTTTAGAAGTTTTCCGTGATTTAGGAATTGCTTTTGGAGTAGTAATCGTAATCATTTACATGTTGATTGTTGGATGGTTCCAAAACTTCAAAACACCAATGGTAATGATGATGGCTATTCCGCTTTCATTAGTTGGAATTGTATTTGGTCACTGGTTATTAGGAGCTTATTTTACGGCTACATCCTTTATTGGAATGATTGCTTTAGCAGGAGTAATGGTCCGAAATTCCGTCTTGCTAATTGACTTCATAGAAATTAGATTAAACGATGGAATTCCCTTAAAACAAGCTATTATTGAAGCTGGAGCCGTAAGAACAACACCAATTTTACTAACAACTGGTGCAGTTGTAATTGGAGCCGTAATAATCCTTTTTGATCCAATTTTCCAAGGTTTAGCTATTTCATTGGTATTTGGAGCAATCGTTTCAACTGTATTAACTTTAATCGTTGTGCCATTAATTTACTACATCGTGGAACGCAAAAAATGGGAACATCAAGTGGTTGTTGAAGAAAGCACAGGTGAATCTAATAAATAAATATCATGAAATTACTAATAATTACAGCCATAAAAGAGTTTGAAAAAGAAATCAAACAACAATTAAAAAAAGCAAAAGTCAGTACATTTTCATATAAAAATGTCATTGGATATAGAGATAATACAGAAGATGCTATAGAATCCAATTGGTTTTCAAGCGAAATGAATAAGTCAGAATCTATATTGTTTTATGCTTTTGTAAAAAAGGAAAATGTAGATATGTTGTTTGAATCCATAAATGAATTTAACACAAAACAAGAAACGCTTTCAAAAATTCATGTTGCAGTTTTAGCAATTGAAAAATCAAATTAAAAACAGAAAAAATGGTAGAAAAATTAATAAAAAGAATCGCTGGAATATTTATAATTATAAGTGTTCTATTAGGAATGTATGTAAATCCAAACTTTTATTGGTTTACTTTATTTGTCGGAGCAAATTTGCTACAATCATCATTCACCAATTGGTGTTTATTAGGAGACATTCTTCGAAAAGTGTTTAAAGTAAAAGATTAAAAATAATTGTGACTGGTAAGTAATTCTTAAAAGCCGAAATGTAATTAGTTATGTTTCGGTTTTTTGTATTAATTTTAAAGACCAAAACTCAGATAATGAACGAATTATTATTTTGTTTTTATTAATTTATTTTCTTACATTTATGAACTATTGAATAGTAAAAACTAGCTTTTTATGATAGAGCGAATAGACCAGCAAATAAAAGATTTGAAATTAAAATTGGAGAACTTAGAAAAAGAAAAATTTCTAACAGACCAATTTTTAGACAGAATTACAGATGCATTTGTAGCATTAGACGAAAATTGGTGTTATACCTATGTTAACAAACATGCCGGAATATTACTTAATCGCGAACCTCAAGATTTAATAGGTAAACATATTTGGACTGAATTCTCTGAAGGTATAGATCAGCCATTTTATAATGCTTATCAGAAAGCATTTGAAAATCAGAAATATGTTTATTTTGAAGAATATTATTCTCCATACGATAAGTGGTTTAGTAATCATATTTATCCATCTCCTAATGGATTATCTATTTATTTTAAAAACATAACGGAAGAAAAAAAAGCAGAAAAACAATTAAAGAAAAGTGAATTATTTAATCGAAGTATATTAAATTCAATTGATTCGCAAATTATAGTTATTGAAAATTGTGGAACTATTGTAGCAGTTAATGAGTTATGGAAAAACTTTATAACTGATAATGGAGAAACAACTTTAATACATTGTAATGATGAATGTAGTGAAAAATGTAATTACATTATTGAAACACAAAAAAGAGTAGATTTAGGTAATAAAAAAGCAGCTGAAGCTTTAGAGGTAATTCGAGAAGTAACAGAAGGAAAGAAGGCTATAGCAGTTTATGAATATCCATGCAACAACCAACATGTAAACCGATGGTTTATGATGAGGGTAACAAGGTTTGAAAAAAACCTGCCCATGGTTGTAATAGTTCATACAGAAATTACAAATCTAAAAAAAGTAGAAGAACAACTTTTATTAAAGAATACAGAATTAATAAAATCCAATAACGAATTAGACCGTTTTGTATATAGCACATCTCATGATTTACGCTCTCCTTTAAAATCAATATTAGGCCTTTCTGAATTAATTAAAGATGAAATGGCACCGGATGATATTGAACAGAAAGGACGTATGGATATGATAAAAGAAAGTGTTATTAAACTTGATGATTTTATTGAATATATTTTGGTGTATTCTAAAAACTCAAGATTAGAAGTAACCCATGATGAAATTATTTTTGATAAATTAATTCAAGAAATAAGAAATTCACTTCAATTTTTGGAAGGTTCTGATAGCATTAAATTAATCTTAGATATTGATGAGTCTTTAAAAATCATTTCTGATAAAAATAGGTTAACTGTTATTATGAATAACATAATTACTAATGCTGTAAAATACCAAAGACAAGATATAAATGATTCATTTGTGAAAGTTAGCGTTAAAAAAACTAAAAATAAATTAACTATTATTGTTGAAGATAATGGAATTGGTATAGAAAAAGAAAAACAAAGTCAAGTATTTGATATGTTCTTTAGAGCAACTCACGAATCTACAGGTTCAGGGTTAGGATTGTATATAATCAAAGAAATGATTGAAAAATTAAATGGTTCAATTATTGTTGAATCAGAATTGTTAAAAGGCTCTAAATTTACAGTTACAATTCCAAATTTGGGTTAATAAATTACTTTTTGAAAATGAAAAAAAAACATATTTTATTAATTGATGACAATAAAATTGATAATTATTTATCTAGTTATATTATTTCTAAAAATCAACTAGCCGAAAAAACAACTATTGAAACTTCTGCAGTAAAGGCCTTAGAATTGTTAAAAGTATTGAATGATTCAGAATTTCCAGATTTGATAATGTTAGATTTAAAAATGCCTGCAATGGATGGTTTTGAATTCCTTGATGATTTAATAAACTTTCCTGTCAATAAAACAGAGAGTTGTATCGTTGTTATGGTAACTTCGTCAAATAACCAAATAGATATTAACCGTTCAAAAGAATATCCTATCATTAAAAAATTCATAAATAAACCAATCACATTACAAGCTTTTAACGAAATTATAAATATTTAGTAAGCTTAATTTGATGCAAAATAAAAAATTTGTGAGGAAAAATATTTTAAGTTGAAGACCAAATAAAATTAAAATGCCGTACCATTCTTGAAACTGCATTTTTTTTATCACTATAAATAAATTAAACTATCATTTTACTATACTAACAGCTGTACCGGTAATAGATACAGCAACCTAATTAGTTGTGGTTAGTTCAATGTCAACTGCAATTCCTACGACAGCATTTGCATTCAGTTTTTCAGCATTCTCTTTTAATTGCTCAAAGGCTTGTGCTTTAACTTCGGAAACACTTTCACTAATTCCTGCATAATATTTTTGCATGTTGAAAGTCATTTTCATTTTTTGCACATTTACTGCAGTTCCTGAAACAATACCTCTATATTCTAAAATTTTATAACCTTCTACGGAATTGGTTGTTGTTAATATCATAATAAAAGCTTTAATCGTTAAGTTAATGTGTTAGTCTGTTAATCTGAATTATTGTTACTATTTTTTTCATTTTAAATGCTATATTCATCTTTGCAACTTTGCAACTTTATACTATCTTTGTAGCTTATAAAAATCACAAACCATTATGTTTAATAATTTAACCGATAAATTAGATAAAGCGTTTCATATTTTAAAAGGGCACGGAAAAATTACCGATGTAAATGTTGCCGATACCTTAAAAGAAGTACGTAGAGCTTTATTAGATGCCGATGTTAACTTTAAGATTGCTAAAGATTTTACAACAAAAGTAAAAGAAAAAGCAATTGGTCAAAACGTGTTAACTAGCTTACAACCAGGACAATTGTTGGTAAAAGTTGTTAAAGACGAATTAACCGAATTAATGGGTGGTGAAGTTGAAGGTATAAACTTATCAGGGACACCTTCAGTGATTTTAATGTCAGGTTTACAAGGTTCTGGTAAAACAACTTTCTCTGGAAAATTGGCTAACTTTCTTAAAACAAAAAAGAATAAGAAACCATTATTAGTAGCTTGTGATATTTATCGTCCAGCGGCAATTAACCAATTGCATGTAGTTGGGGATCAAATTGGTGTTGAGGTTTATTCAGAACCAGAAAACAAAAATCCAGTTGAAATTGCTCAAAATGCAATCAAACACGCAAAAGCAAACGGATTTAATGTAGTAATTGTCGATACAGCTGGTCGTTTAGCAATAGACGAACATATGATGAACGAAATTGCTGAGGTTCACAAAGCAATTCAACCACAAGAAACATTATTTGTTGTAGATGCAATGACAGGTCAAGATGCTGTAAACACAGCAAAAGCTTTCAACGATAAATTAAATTTTGACGGAGTTATTCTAACGAAATTAGATGGTGATACACGTGGTGGAGCTGCTATTTCTATTAAGTCTGTTGTTGATAAACCTATAAAATTCATTGGTACAGGTGAAAAAATGGACGCAATTGATGTGTTCTATCCTTCACGTATGGCTGATAGAATTTTAGGAATGGGAGATGTTGTTTCCCTTGTGGAAAGAGCACAAGAACAATATGACGAAGAAGAAGCAAGAAAATTACAAAAGAAAATTGCTAAAAATGAATTTGGTTTTGATGATTTCTTATCCCAAATTCAACAAATAAAGAAAATGGGTAGCATGAAAGATTTGGTTGGAATGATACCAGGTGCTGGAAAAGCTATGAAAGACGTTGAAATCGAAGATGATGCCTTCAAACATATTGAAGCAATCATTCATTCAATGACGCCAATTGAAAGAAGTAAACCATCAGTAATTGATGTAAAAAGAAAAAATAGAATTGCAAAAGGTTCAGGGACAAAAATTGAGCAAGTAAATCAATTGATGAAACAATTCGAACAGATGAGCAAAATGATGAAAATGATGCAAGGTGGCGGTGGCAAAAATATGATGAAAATGATGCAAGGCATGAAAGGCATGAGATAATAGTTAAAGACGCGTTTTACCGCGTCTTTTTTTTAGATATAAATTATTAACTACAACTACACACAACAAACACAAAATGATTTTATTAGACGGTAAAAAAGTATCAGAAGACATTAAAAATGAAATTACTGCTGAAGTAGCAAAAATGAAAGCTAATGGAGAAAAAGTTCCTCATTTAGCAGCAGTTATTGTAGGAAGTGATGGAGCTAGTTTAACTTATGTAGGAAGTAAAGTGAGAGCTTGTGAAAGAGTTGGTTTTGAATCTACTTTAGTAAAAATGCCAAACACAACTTCTGAAACCGAACTGCTTAAAAAAATCAAAGAATTAAACGAAAATGATGATATTGATGGATTCATCGTTCAGTTACCATTGCCTAAACAAATTGATACTCAAAAAGTATTAATGGCAGTAGATCCAAGTAAAGATGTTGACGGATTTCATCCTGAGAACTTCGGAAAAATGGCTTTAGATATGTCAACTTTTATTCCGGCAACTCCTTTTGGAATTCTTGAATTATTAGAAAGATATAACGTTGATACAGCTGGGAAACATACCGTTGTTATTGGTCGTAGTCACATTGTGGGTCGTCCAATGAGTATTTTAATGGGAAGAAAAGGGTTTCCTGGAAATTCGACTGTAACATTAACGCACAGTCACACTAAAAATATCAACCAAATTACAAGCCAAGCTGACATTATTATTACTGCACTAGGTGTTCCAAATTATTTAAAAGCCGAAATGGTAAAAGATGACGTTGTAGTTATAGATGTCGGAATTACACGTGTAGCTGACGAAACAACAGAAAAAGGATATAGAATTACAGGTGATGTGGATTTTGAGAATGTTTCAAAAAAGGCATCATACATAACTCCAGTTCCTGGTGGAGTAGGACCAATGACAATTGCAATGTTGTTAAAAAACACACTTTTAGCTAGAGAACAAAAACGAATGAAAAACGCATAATTTTCAAAAATAAACTAAAACTATTATCACGAATTTACATCACTTTTTTAGTGTGAATTCGTGATTTTTTTCTAAAAAAAATGGAAATAATCCAAATAACTAAATCTCAATTACCAATAGTGGCTAAATTGGCTCATGAAATTTGGCCATCTGCTTATGGTGAAATTTTGTCAAAAGAACAATTGACATACATGTTAGATAAATTTTACAGTTTGGAAGCTTTAAGTCAACAATTAGAAGAAAAGAATCATGTTTTTTTACTAGCTGAAGAAAATGGAGAATTCATTGGTTTCGCTTCCTATGAATTGAATATTGAAAACCATAAGACAAAGATTCATAAAATTTATGTTTTGCCAACAACGCAAGGTAAAGGTTATGGAGTTCAATTGATTAATGAAATAGAAAATAGATCCAAAGCGATTAAAAATGATGTTTTGTTTCTAAATGTAAATCGTTTCAATAAAGCCCAATATTTCTATAAAAAGTTAGGTTTTGAAGTTGTTTATGAAGAAGATATTGAAATCGGTAATGGTTATTTGATGGAAGATTTTGTGATGGAAAAGAAGATTTAATTTTTATTTTACTCAGATAAAATTCTTTTTGACCTTACGTATAAATCATTAAAGTCAATTTCTTCTTTAATGGTTTGTTTTCCAACATTTAAAATCATTTTGGCATGTTTTATAACTGCTTTTTTATGATTTTCTTTCTTAACGAAACCATTAATTGTAATTTGTGCTTCCATTAGCCTAATAATTACAGCTGTACTTCCTGCAGAAAATTGTCTAATTTGATTAAAGGCTGCATCTAATAAACCTTCAAATTCAGTTGTGTTTGCAATTATTCTTAAATTATTCTCATTATCAATTCTATACTTTGAGGGAAAATCAATTTGAGAAAGTCGGCACATTGTAGCCGTTAAATTATCAATACAAGTAATAGCAGTATAAGGATCATTTACACCAGGAGAAAGAGCTCGTGATGCAATTTCAACCATTTGATGAATGGAGAACTCAAGGTCTTGTTCTGCAACTTTTATTTTTCCAATAACGAATTGATTACAAATATCTTCGATTTGTTCTTTGTTTAAATCATTGTTAAAGTATAATTTTCCAATTTCAATTCCTTCAACTAAATGATCTCCTGGTCTAAAATACAATTCTAACAAGGTATCAAAAGAAGAAACTGCTTTTAAAAGAGATTCACTATCAATATATTGAATATAACCGCTTTTTGGCGATTTAATAATAATTGTATTAAGATATTTTGACTTTATAGTGTCAACAATGTTTATTTTTTCGTTATCTAATGCTTCCCCCATTTTATTAGGATACAAAGAATTAATTTGCTCATAAATAACTTCTGAAATGTCTGAAATAACTTTATCAGCCTGAATACTTGTTGCTATTTTATGTATAAATATTATAAGAAGTATAATGTTAACTAAAGCAGTAATTATGGCTACAAGAATCGAAATTACAGGTATAAAGGTATAATTATCACCTTCTTTTATAGCATTTAGAACAAAAAGACAATATAAGTATGTTGCAACGTAAGAACCTAAAACAACTTGATTAAGTCTTACATACATGAAGTTTTTAATTAACCTTGGGCCAAATTGAGAAGAAGCCAAAGTTAATGCCACAAGAGTCACTGAAAAAACAGTTCCTGCAACACCTATCATGGCTCCGGAAATAGTAGACAATATACTTCTAGCCGAATCAGCACTAGTAACAAAAAAGTATTTACCCAAGCCATCCTGTGAAAATGTAAATTTTTGATCTAATATAACTAACCCAACAGATAGGAAAATCGAAATAGCAATAATCAATACAGGAACAAACCAAAAAGTAGTCATCAACTTTTTATAGAAAAATAGTATTTTTTTCATTTTAATAAGGAATTTTGTGATCAAAGAATCTTCTTTGTGGTTTTAGATTAATTATATAATTTAGTAATCTTATTATCTAAGAAATTAATCTAAACCGTCTCAATTAAAACAATATTTCATGAAAAATTTAAATCTTATTTTATCCAATTTAACAATACAAAGAGGTTTTTTAAATTAAAAATTTAATAAACTTTACTGAAGCTTTAATTACAACTTAATATTAATTTTCTTTTACGGCATTAGAAAAAGCATCAAGTCCACCCACAATAGGTAAAGTTAAAATTGTTCCGTCTAAATCAATAGTTAATTCCGTGCCTGGTTCTGGATGTAAAGTATATTCTTTATCGCTAGAAAAAATCATTAACCCTATTTGTTGTCCTTTTTTGATGATTTGATCGTCTGGCATTAAATCGAAAGAAACTTCATAGAATTTACCATTGACTAAAGGTTCACCTTTTCTTATCGAACTATGGTTTTGTGGATCAGCCCAACCACGAGTAATGATGTTGTCATTGATTTTTGTGCCTCTTCCTTCATTCCAAGGAAGTGATACTAACCAAACTGATAAATTGGCAGCAGGTTTACTACTGGATAATTTAACTGTAATTCTTGGAACTCCAGAAATATGCACATCTTGTGAAAACTTTGGAGTTACATATAAAACACGGTGATTTGTGTTTTCAGCTCTAGCTAAAATCTCACCAGTAAATGAATAATTATCAACTAAAGTTTCTTTCCCTTGATTTGAAGATTTAGTTGTTGTTAAACCTCCAACTTTCGGAGCACCTTTAGTTAAATAAAATGATATTGATTCAGCATCTGGGTTTGGGTAATCTTTATAGGGTGTTGGGTTGCTCATGTCATCATTTTCGCGAACAATCCATGCTTTGTTTGTTTCTTTTTCTATGCCATTATCAATACCAAATAAATAATGTGTAAACCATTTGTTCATCATACTAATTGGTGGCTGACCACCGTGAGCATTTTGATGGTAGTAAATACCTGTTTCTAAGCCCATTTCTTTGGCTTTCTTATAAATACGGTAACTATGTTCCGGCATCACATTCCAATCGTTAAAACCGTGAGACATTAGCATAGCGGCTTTCATGGTTCCCATATGATTAAGATAATCACGTCCAGCCCAAAAATCGTTGTAATCTCCAGTAATTCTGTCCATTCCGTTTTTCATTTCGGTATCACGAATTAAAGCATTGCTATAAGCTCGTTTAGATTCATCACCACTATGAATAAAATCATACAAAACATCAACGTCTTCTCCTAAATAACCTCCAGGAGAACGTACTAATCCGTTAGAACGATAATAATGATAATAAGATGTATTTGGAGCAACCGGAATGATAACTTCTAAGCCTTTTACTCCTGTTGTAGCAGCTGCTAAAGGAATAGTTCCATTGTAAGATGTACCAGTCATACCAACCTTTCCAGTAGTCCAATAAGCTTTAACTTTTTCATTTCCATCAGGAGTTGTATATCCTTTTGCTCTACCATTTAACCAATCAATGACTGCTTTTGGGGCTAAGGATTCGTTTTCGCCACCAACTGTTGGTGAACCTTGTGATAAACCAGTTCCAGGAGAACAAGAATGTACTACAATAAAACCTCTAGGTAACCAAGTTGAAACTTGTGAGTTTGATATAATAGGACGTTTACCTGTTCTAACCACTTCTGCATGAACACGTTCTTTTCCTATTTGTCCTAATTCATGATTTACATCCCAAAAGCCACCTTCTACATCTGGTGCAACACCAGAATAATACGGGCTTGATTCATAAATAACAGGAAGTTTTAATCCTTCAGTATCGGTTTGAATAGGTCTTGTGACATCAACATACATTCGGTCTTTTTTACCGTCACCATCAGTGTCAAAAGCTGTTTCTACCCAAAGATCATGTCTAATCCATTTTTCAGAATCTTTAAATTCAGGAACAATTTGTGCCTCTCCATTTTCAAAAACAGGAACAGATTTTGCAACCGTTTGTGCATTTGCAGAAATGAAAGGAAAAATTAGTACTGATAAAAAGAAACTTAATTTGATTATTTTTTTCATGATATCTTTTTTTTTTTTTGTCTTTATTGGTTTTAATGTTTGTTAACGTTTTACGCTAGGATATTTGATTTTATTAATCACAAACATAACAAATATATACAAAATTTTTAATCGTAGTGGTTTTTCAGAAGGAAAAGTATAGTTCAAATTATTTAAATAAAACTCTTACTAGTCCTATTTTTTTAGTTTTTAATACACCAATTCGATTTTGCTTATCATAAATCAATATCAAATACTTTCAACAAACTTTAAAAACACTTTTTTATGAAGTTCAAGATCTAAATTAGGAGAAAGAGAAGCACGAACAATATAGTCTTTATCACCTTCTTTAGTTGTTCCTTGAGTAGAGGTTGCTGGTATTGTCCAATAGCATCCTTTTAACTGTCCATAACTTACACAAAATTTGCTTTCATTTGGAATTTCAGTGATCATTAAGTTGATTAGCTTTAGGTTTAATTCTCTCTTATGCGCTTCTTTTTCAGTAGCAGTATTTCCTTTTGCAGGAAGGTCTAATGAAAAAACAGAAGGTGTAAATCCTTGTTCAGTCAATTCTTCTGAAACAAAATTAATTTTTGCACCAGGTAAAGAAGTGTGGATGAAATTTACAAAATCACGAGTATTTTTATAGGCATCAACAATTCTTTGATTCATTGAAGGCAATTGTTTGGCTAATATCTCATATTGAAGCGCTGTAGCTTCATTATCACAAAGATCTAAATGCATAGCTATTTTTTCCATCAAAGCATCTGTTTTTTTATTTCCTACACAATAACCTGCAGTACATAGTCCGCCACTTGGGAATTTTGATCCACTTGCAAATGAAATCGTTCTAACTGTTGCAAGTATATCATTTTCACCTAAAAAATGTACATTAGGACAAAATGTTTGATCTAAAATAAAAACAGGATCAATTGCGATTGAACCTTTTACCGTTTTGCGTTCTTGACTTAAAACATTTTTTAAATCTATAAGATTTGGAACTTCAACTCTTGGGTTTGTTGGAATCTCGGCAATGATATACGGAATAGCATCTTCATTAGCAATTTGAGATAATACGGTATCAATACTTTGAACCATGTCATTGTCACCATCAACAAGCAAATCTATTATTTCAACATTATCAATACAAGCGGCAACACGTCTTGCTTGGTCATTTGTTCCACCATAACAATTAGGAGGAACGATAATTTTGATTGCTTTTCCGCTATGTTTCTCTTTTGCATCGTGAATTAATCCCATTAAAATTGCATACTGAATTGATAATCCACTTGAAGCAACTAATGGTTTTGTTTCCGTATTTGTTATCTTTTTAATTGAATTTAAGACCGATTTTTTGTCTGCTTCAATATTTTTTGTTGTTGTGTTAACGGCAGATTGTGATACAAGAAGTTTTAAGGCAGTAAGAGAATCATCAGGTGTCATTGCAATGGTTTCTCTTCTTCTTACATGCTGAATATCTGAAATGTAATTTTCATTTTGTTCTCCGTTAACAATCAAAACACTTCCTAAATTGCTATAAAGACTTATGAAAAAATCAACTCCAATTGGAATATCAATTGCATCAAATTTTTCTTCATTTGAAATTAAAACGGTACTACCATCAAAAGCTGGAATTGCTTCTGTATTTTCAACTTTCTTTAAATCAAAATGATAGCCATAAATGGTTTTTACTATTTCAGCATCAAAAAAATCAGGTAATTTACCCGTATAGATGATTTGGGTTTTTTTATTATCTAATAAGTTTTTTCTCAGAACTGCTAAAACAGGAACTGTCATCGATGAAAAACTAATTACATTTTCTGATTTTAGATTGTTTAAGTTAGCTATTCCCCATTCTAGTATACAAGATAAAGGGTGACCTAAACGAATATAATCGTAAGCAGTAGGTAATTCATTAAGTGCTAGTGAGTCGGAATTATTGTTATTGTATAAGGTTTCAAACTGATCTAAAAATTGCGTTTTGGCTAATTTTTCATCATAAATATCTAATCTATGAGTTGTTATATTCAACCAACCAATAGGCATGTTTTTTAGTACTTCTTTAATGTAATTTAGCATTTTATTTTCTTTCATTATTTTTCTTTTGAGTTGGATAGGAGCATTGATTATTTCTTCTTAAAAGTCTTATTAGGAGTAGCTCTTTGTCCTGGAATATTTCTGTCAACTTTTGGTAAACTAGCCTCTTCTGTTTTGCTTGAAGGTTCAATTAATTCGTTTAATTGTGTGATTTCAGATTCAGATAAATTTCTAAATTGTCCAACAGGAACATCTAATGAAATATTAATTATACGAGTTCGTTTTAAGGCTACAACTTCATAGTCTAAATATTCACACATTCTACGAATTTGACGGTTTAAACCTTGCGTTAAGATTATTCGAAAGACGGTTTTACTAATTTGTTCGACTTTACATTTTTTGGTCAAAGTCTCTAAAATTGGAATACCGTTACCCATTCTTTGGATAAAACGTTCTGTGATTGTTTTATTTACGGTTACAATATATTCTTTTTCGTGGTTGTTTCTTGCACGAAGAATTTTATTGACAATATCTCCATCATTGGTCATAAAAATTAAACCTTCACTGGCTTTGTCTAATCGTCCAATAGGAAAAACTCGTTCAGGATAATTGATATAATCAACAATATTATCTCGTATACTTTGATTAGTGGTGCATTCTATTCCGACAGGTTTATTGAAAGCTAAATAGATTCTTTTTTCAGTATTTTCATTAATCATAGTGCCATCGACACGAACTTGGTCTTTTGAAGTGATTTTTGTTCCCATTTCTGGGACAACTCCATTAATTGTGACTCTTCCTTGTTCAATTAACTTATCAGCTTCTCTGCGAGAGCAATAGCCAGATTCTGATAAGAATTTATTAATTCGTGTTGCATTTTCTTCCATAGTGCAAAGATATGAAATAGAATTATGAATTGTGAATTATGAATTATGAATTTCTAGAGCTTTAAGATTATTTAGAATTTAATATAATATGGAAAATTGTTATAAACGGATAGAGCTTAAAAATCGTATCTATAATCAAAAATAAAGGCAAAAAAAAATCCCGATTTTCATCGGGATTCATATTACATTTTAGCGAAAAGCTTTTCCATTTTTTCTCTTTCTTCTTCAGCTAACATACTGTCAACTAAAATTCTTCCACTATGTTCATCAGTAATTATTTTTTTTCTACCAGCAATTTCCATTTGAGTTTGTGGTGGAATTGTAAAGAAAGATCCTGCCGAAGCTCCACGTTCGATAGAAACAACTGCCATTCCGTTTCTTACACTTCCTCTAATTCTGTTGTAAGCGTTTAGCAATCTTTCTTCTATTTGTTTTTGATATTCTTCTGATTTTTTAGTTAAGAAAGTTTCTTCTTTTTCTGTTTCAGATAAAATATCGTTTAATTCAGATTTTTTATGCTTTAAGTGCGTTTGTTTAGATTCTAAACGCTCTTTTGATTGTCCGATAACTTCTTTTTTGTGCTCTAAAGAAGCTTTCATTTCTTTAATGTGCTTTTCAGCCAATTGAATTTCTAATTCTTGAAATTCCATTTCCTTAGCCAAAGAGTTGAATTCTCTATTATTACGAACATTATTTTGTTGTTCTAAATATTTTTTGATTGAAGTTTTATGCTCATCAATTGCATTTTTCTTTTCTTTGATTTTTTCATCAATGCTTTCCAAGTCAGCTTTTAACTTGTCTAAACGAGTAGTTAGTCCTGTAACTTCATCTTCTAAATCTTCAACTTCTAAAGGCAATTCACCTCTAACATTTCTGATTTCATCAATTTTAGAATCGATTAGTTGTAAAGCATATAATGCTCTTAATTTGTCTTCAACGTTTAATTCTTTAGTAGCTGCCATATTTTAAAAGTACTTAACTGGATTTGTATTTTCTTGTGATAAAATGATTGCAAAATTAGTGATTTTTTCTTTAAGATAATCAACAATATAGTTTTTTGTAAATCTTTCGCTTTCAAAATGACCAATATCGGCCAATAATAGTTGATTTTCAGCTTCGTAAAATTGATGGTATTTTAAATCTGCCGTAAGGTAAGCGTCTGCTCCCGAGGCAATAGCGTTCTTTATTGCATAACTTCCTGATCCACCAAGAACAGCAACTTTTTTAATGGGTTTTCCTAAAAGTTTACTATGTCTAATGCCTTTGCAATCTAGTTTTTCTCTAATTAATTGTAAGAAATCTGATTCTGAAAGAGCGTTTTTAAGCGAGCCAACTCTTCCTAAGCCTATATTTTGATGTTCATTTTCGATGCTGTAAATTTCATATGCAACTTCTTCATAGACATGATTTGAGAATAATGCTTTTATGATTTTTGATTGCAAATGCTTTTCAAATGTGACTTCAATTTTAATTTCTTTAGCTTCTACAAACTCAAATCGCGAACCCATTTCTGGATTGCTATTTTCATTTCCCATGTAAGTTCCGATACCTTGACTACTGAAACTACAATCTTCATAATTTCCTATATTTCCTGCACCAGCATCAAATAATGAATTTCTTAATTTTTCTGCATTATCAGAAACTGTATAAGTCACTAATTTTTGAATATAATTTTGTTTTGGAATCAATACTTTTGAATTTTCTATTCCTAAAGCATCACAAAAAATCTTATTAACTCCATCTTTATGATTGTCTAATGCTGTATGAACGGCATAAATTGCTACATCATTTTTAATGGCTTTAATAACAGCTCTTTCGACATAATTTTTTCCAGTAATTTTCTTTAAACCACCAAAAAGAATAGGATGGAAGCATACAACCAAATTGCAATTTTTAGCAATAGCTTCATCAATAACTGTTTCTAAAGCATCGTGACAAACTAAAATTCCAGTTAGATTTGTATTTGCATCACCAAGTAGTAAACCAACATTGTCAAAACTTTCGGCATAACCAAGTGGAGCCATTTCTTCAAGGATTGCAAGTGTGTCTTTGATTTTCATTTGGAAATAAATTTTAGTTTAACAAAGTAACGAATAATCATTTCAAGATAAAAATTTGATGTAAAAAAAGTGTATTTTCGTGCTATGAATATTTTTCGAAAACTACTGTTTCCTATCGCGCTAATTTATTGGTTAGTGACTTTTATTAGAAATTTTCTATATGATGTCGGATTTTTTAAAAGTGAAAGCTTTGATATTCCGATTATTGCAGTTGGAAATTTGAGTGTTGGTGGTACAGGAAAATCCCCTCAAATTGAATATTTAATTCGGTTATTGTCCGATAATTATCAAGTAGCAACTCTAAGTCGTGGTTATAAAAGAAGCACAACAGGTTTTGTTTTGGCGGACCATAACGCAAATGCAAAAACGCTTGGTGATGAGCCTTTTCAATTTTATTCTAAATATCCAAAAACTATTGTGGCTGTTGATGAAAATAGAGTAGAAGGCATTGAAATTCTTTTGGATTTAGATAAAAAACCAAACGTTATTTTGTTAGATGATGCTTTTCAACATCGAAAAGTTAAAGCTGGGTTTTATATTTTATTGACTGCTTATGATGATTTATTTTGCGATGATTTTATTTTGCCTTTCGGGAATTTACGTGAACCAAGTTTTGGAAAAAATCGTGCTGATATGATAATTGTCACTAAATGCCCCAATGATATTGACGAACTTGCACAACAGAAAATTAAAGATAAATTGAAAGTTTCGCAACCTATTTATTTTACTTCAATTGCTTATGATGCGAATGTGTATAATGAATCAGGTCGACTTTCGTTAAATGAAATAAAAGAAGAAGAAAAAGTTATCGTTGCTGGAATTGCAAAACCAAAGCCATTTTTTGACTTTTTAGAAGTAAATTCTAGTCAAACTTTGATTTTTCCAGATCATCATAATTTTGAAGAAAAAGATATAAATTCAATTTTAAATAAAGCAAAAAATAATAAAATCATTACAACCGAAAAAGATTATGTAAGACTGAATGATAAGTTGCCCAAAAAGCAGCTATATTATTTACCAATTCAAGCAAAATTTTTAAACGCTAGTACTGATTTTGATAAAAAAATAACAGATTATGTGGAACAAAGTTCAAGAAACCGTTAATTATATTCAATCAAAAACAAATAATTTCAAACCAGATTTTGGTGTGATTTTAGGTTCAGGTTTAGGAGGTTTTTCAGAAGACATTCAAATTGAATATACTTTAGAATATAAAGATATTCCAAATTTTCCAGTTTCGACTGTTGTAGGTCATAAAGGAGCTTTGATATTTGGATCAATTGGAACAAAAAAAGTGTTGGCTATGCAAGGTAGATTTCATTTTTATGAAGGTTATAATATGCAAGAAGTTACTTTTCCGGTTCGTGTGATGAAATACTTAGGTTTACAAAACTTAATTGTTTCTAATGCTTCTGGTGGAGTTAATCCAAATTTTGTTGTTGGTGATGTTATGATTATAACTGATCATATTAATATGATGCCAGAACATCCTTTAAGAGGGCATAATGATGAACGTTTTGGACCAAGATTTGTAAATATGAGTGAACCATATTCTAGAAAAATGATTCAATCTGCTAAAGAAATTTCAAAAAACTTGAATATTGATGTTAAAGAAGGTGTTTATGTAGGTTTACAAGGCCCAACTTTTGAAACGTTAGCTGAATATAAAATGGTAAAAGCAATTGGTGGTGATTGTGTTGGAATGTCAACAGTTCCAGAAGTTATTGTAGCCAAACACATGAATATGGATTGCTTTGGAGTTTCAGTAATTACAGATATGGGTGATGTTGAAAATATAGAAGAAGTAAATCACGAAGAAGTTTTAAAAGCAGCTAAAAAAGCTGAACCACATGTGAGAAGCTTGATTAAGAATTTAATTTCTAATTTTTAAAATCAAATCAATAATTCTTGATGAATAACCAACTTCATTGTCATACCAACCAACTATCTTAACCATGTTGTCAATTACTGAAGTTAGTTGCGCATCAAAAAGACAAGAATTAGTATTGCCAATTATATCAACAGAAACGATTGGGTCTTCCGTGTAATCTAAGATTCCTTTTAAATTAATTTCAGATGCTTTTTTGAATGCAGCGTTAATTTCATCAATTGTAACTTTTCTTTTTACATTTAAAGTAATATCAGTTAAAGAACCATCTGGAACAGGAACGCGTATGCCACAACCACCAATTTTACCTTCTAGTTCAGGAAAAATTTTAGTCAAGGCTTTGGCTGCACCTGTTGTCGTTGGTACTATAGATTGTGAAGCACCTCTTGCTCTTCTTAAATCTTTATGAGGTTGATCGTGTAAACTTTGATCAGTAGTGTAGGAGTGAACCGTCGTAATGTATGCTTGCTCAATTCCACATAATTCTTGCATAATTTTAAGCATTGGAGCAGCATTATTTGTGGTGCAACTAGCGTTTGAAATTATAGTTTCAGAACCATCTAAAATATCTTCATTTACACCTAAAACAACTGTTTTTATGATGTCATCTTCAGGTGGAACAGATAAAATTACTTTTTTGGCTCCAGCTAAAATATGTTGATTTAATAATTCTGTAGTTTTAAATTTTCCTGTTGCTTCAATTACAACATCAATATTTAAAGATTTCCAATCTAAGTTTTTGATTTCTTTTTCACTAAAAAACAAATACGATTTGTCATTGATAACAATCGAATTTGAAGTATGTGAAACTTTTTCTTTTAAAACACCATGAATACTGTCATATTTAATTAAATGACTCATGGTTTTTGTATCAGCAATATCGTTGATTGCAATAACTTCTATTGTAGGATGATTTAATAATAAGCGAAAAACATTTCGACCTATTCTTCCAAAACCATTAATTGCGATGCGAGTCATTTTTATGGGTTAAAAGGTTAATGTTTAAAATTTTAAAAGGGTTTGTGTGTAGGTTTTCTTTTAACCTCATAACCTTTTAAACTTTTAACCATTTTTATAAAATATGTTTTTCAGCATGATAAGACGAACGAACTAAAGCACCACTTTCTACATGTCTAAATCCTAATTCTTTTCCTATTTTTTCGTATTTTTCAAATTGTTCTGGAGTGATATATTCTTTAACAGGTAAGTGTTTTTTTGAGGGTTGAAGATATTGTCCAATAGTTACAATGTCTACTTTAGCATTAGCTAAATCGTGTAAAACTTCGATAACTTCTTCTTCTGTTTCTCCTAAACCTAACATGATTCCAGATTTAGTTCTTTTGATTCCTTGTTCTTTTAAGTAACGAAGTACTTCTAAGCTTCTTTCATATTTCGCTTGAATTCGTACTTCACGAGTTAAGCGTTTAACCGTTTCCATATTGTGTGAAACTACTTCTGGAGCAACTTCTACAATTCGGTCTATGTTTCTAGTATTTCCTTGAAAATCAGGGATAAGTGTTTCTAGTGTTGTAGTTGGATTCATTCTGCGAATTGCTTTCACTGTTTCTGCCCAAATGATTGAACCCATATCTTTAATGTCATCTCTATCTACACTTGTAATTACTGCATGTTTAATGCTCATTAGTTTGATAGAACGTGCAACTTTTTCTGGTTCATCCCAATCAACATCTTCTGGACGACCCGTTTTTACACCACAAAAACCACATGAACGTGTACAAATGTTTCCTAAAATCATAAATGTTGCAGTTCCTTCACCCCAACATTCACCCATGTTTGGACAACTTCCAGATGCACAAATAGTATTTAATTTGTATTTGTCAACTAATCCACGTAGATCAGTATATTTTTTTCCTGTTGGTAATTTTACACGGAGCCATTTTGGTTTTGGTTCTCTTGGTGGGAATACATTTTCTATAGCGTTGTTCATCGGCTTAAAATTTGAATGGCAAAGATACGATATTGAATTTAGAATTCAGAAGTTAGAATTTAGAAAATAAAGTTAAAAAGTAATAGAAGTTTTTAAAACAGAAAATATTATTTTTTCTTAATGATTTCAGCCAGCAATTTCTTGCCTCTTAAAAGCTTTATTTTAATATTATTCAAAGGTTCTTCTAATTGATCTGCTATTTCTTGGTAACTCATTTCTTGAAAATAACGCATTTGAATTACTTCTTGATAAGCAGGCTTTAATTCTTTAATACAAAGTAATAGTTGAGCTAAATTTTGTTCAATAATCAATTCATCTTCTGCAGTTGGCGAATCATCAGCAATTGAATTAGCATAATTAGAATCATCATTAGTGTCAACAAAAAGTGAAGATTTCTTTTTGCGAAGCATATCAATATGAACATTTTTTGCAATGGCAATTAACCAAGTATTAAAGCCATATTCAGTATTATAGTTGCTAATTTTATCGAAAGCTTTGGCAAAAGTTTCTATTACAATGTCTTCTGTGTCAGTTTCATTTTCAGTACGTTTAATCATAAAACCATAAACTTCATTCCAATAGAAATCTAATAGAAAAGTAAAAGCTACTTGGTCACCCATTTGAGCTTTTTCAATGTTGGTTTGTATGATAATTGATGTTACTTCCAATGTACAGGTTTAGAAAAAATATTTGTTAAAAATATATTGATATGTGTAAATATAAGCACTAATTCTATAATTGGATACCAATACATTACATCTTTTTCATTTAATTTTCCTGCTCCATAGCCTAATGAAATCCATGTAAATATGTATCTAAATAAAATAATTCCTAGAACAATCATCCATTGAAATTGAAAAGCTAATAAAATAATAGCCAAAACAAAGAACAAAACTTGCGAAAGGAAATATAATCCCAATTGGAATTTATCAAAAGGTTTGTAGAGTTTTGCAGTAGTTACGTGTCTTCTTTTTTGGTTAAACCAATCTTTAAAAGTTGTTCTTGGTGTTGAATAGGTAAAGCTTTCTTCTGAAAAAATTATAGCAGTATTTTCTTTATCAGCAGCTTGATTGACAAACAAGTCATCGTCACCAGAACGCACTCGCATATGATCCATAAATCCACGATTGTCAAAGAAAACAGATTTTTTATAAGCTAAATTTCGTCCAACACCCATATAAGGTTTCCCTATTTTAGCCCAAGAAAAATATTGAACAGCGGTTAAAAGGGTTTCGTAACGAATGATTTTATTTAAGAATGAATTCTTAATTTTATCATAAGCACCATAACCTAAAACAATTGTTTTCTTCATGGTGAATTGAGATGTAATTTGTTGCAACCAATCTTTTGAATTTGGATAGCAATCAGCATCAATAAATACTAAATAGTCTTTTGTTGCCGCTTTAATTCCTAATGTTAAAGCAAATTTTTTGTTTCCCCAAAAGGCTTCATTGTTTTCAACTTTAACCAATTTTACATTTGGATATTGTTTCTCAAATTCTTCAAAAAGATCTAGAGTTTCATCGCTAGAAGCATCGTCAATTAAGACAATTTCGTAATCCGAATAATTTTGATTAATTAATAATGGAAAAAATTTCTTTACGTTTTCAGCTTCGTTTTTTGCACAAACAATAACTGAAACCGGAACTTTTTTAGGAGTAATATCTTGTTTTTTAGCAAAAGTAAATCGACCAAAAATTCCGATATAATAAATAAATTGAATCACAACTATTGCTATGAATGAATAAAGCAAAATGAATAAAATCATTTCCATTTAAATAAATTAGTTATGAGATGTCTCTGTACAATCTTTCATTTGTTCTGGAGTTTTTCCGCAAAAGCCACAGCTTTCTCCGTCTTTATTTAAAAATGGACTTTGACTAGCACAAGTTCCTGAGAATTTACCGTCTTTTTTCGCCCAAATCTTTATAGCAATTCCAGCAAATGCAAGTGCTAATAATCCTATGGTAAGTAAAATAAGTTTCATCTTTAATGTGTAATTTTTATTGGGTACAAAGATAATAAAGTATTGTTAGATTTTCAGATTTTCGGATGATAGATTTTCTGAAAGTCTGAACATCTAATATCTGTACATCCAATATCTCTATATCACATTCACTTCAGCTTCAATAAAAATTCCAAATTTCTCAAAAATAGTTTGTTGAATATCTTTTGAAACGGCTAAAACTTCTTGACCTGTTGCGTTGCCATAATTCACTAAAACTAAAGCTTGATTCTTGTGAATTCCAGCATCACCAAAGCGCTTTCCTTTAAAACCAGCTTGTTCAATTAGCCAGCCTGCGGGAACTTTGACTTCTGTTTCAGAAACCACATAATGAGGTATTTCTGGATGATTTTGCTTGATTTTGTCGTAATCTGCTTTTAAAATAATTGGGTTTTTAAAGAAACTTCCGCTATTTCCAAGTTCTTTTGGGTTTGGAAGTTTACTTTGTCTAATAGAAATTACAGCATTACTAATCTCTTTTAAGGTAGGATTTGTAATATTGTCTTTTTCTAGTTCAGTATCAATTGCTCCATAAGAAGTATTGATTTTATGATTTGTCTTGGTTAACTTGAAAGTTACATCAGTAATAATGTATTGGTTTTTTAATTCGTTTTTAAAAACACTTTCTCTATAACCAAAATTACAAGTTGCTTTATCAAATGATTTTATACTTTGATCATCAATTTTCATGGCTGTGCAACTATCAAAAGTGTCTTTAATTTCAACGCCATAAGCACCAATATTTTGAATTGGTGTAGTGCCAACATTTCCTGGAATTAAAGATAAATTTTCAAGTCCTCCAAAATCATGTTTAATGCACCAAAGGACAAATTCGTGCCAATTTTCACCAGCTTGAGCTTTAACCCAAACATGATTTTCGTATTCTTTTACAATTTCAATTCCTTTTAAATTTACATGAACGACTAATTTTTCAATGTTTTGAGTTAACAACATATTACTTCCTCCGCCAAGTACAAAAATATCTTGATTCGATTTAAGAACAGAAGCTAATTCGTTTGTATTTGTCACAGCTACAAACTCTTTTGCTTGAGCAGAAATACCAAACGTATTGTATTCTTTTAATTGAAAATTTGACTGAAAATTCATAGGTAAAAATTAAAGGACAAAAATATGATTTATTATTCAATAATAATATCAACTTAAAGTTTAAAAATCTTATAAGATTGAAGAGTAGATTGAATTATTGTTTCGGTTCTCTGTTCGTGAGTATCAGTGATAAAAATTTGTCCAAAAACATCATTATTTACCATGGAAACTATTTTTTGAACTCTTGTTTCGTCTAATTTGTCGAAAATATCATCGAATAATAAAATGGGAAGAACACCACTTTTTTCTTTGATAAATTCAAATTGAGCTAATTTTAAAGCTATTAAAAACGATTTTTGTTGGCCTTGAGAACCAAATTTTTTAATAGGAAAACCATCAATTTCAAACGATAAATCATCTTTGTGAATTCCAACTGAAGTGTATTGTAAGGCTTTATCTTTAGGTAAATTATTCTTTAATAAATTTTCTAACGAATTTTCAAACAATTGACTTTCATATTTTAGTTGTACTTCTTCTGCCGAATCTGTAATAGTTTGATGATGTTTTTGGAAGATCGGAATAAAACTATCTAAAAATTGTTTTCTTTTGTTGAATATTTTTAATCCAATTTCAGCCATTGGTTCGTCATAAATGGCTAAATTATCAGCATCAAAAACCTGATTTAACGCAAAATACTTCAGTAAAGCATTTCTTTGAGAGACAATTTTTTGGTAACGAATTAATTCATTCAAATAGGAATTATCTAAAATAGAAATTACACTATCAATAAACTTCCTTCTCGTTTCACTTCCTTCTGTAATTAAATCAGAATCAGATGGAGAAATAATAACTAAAGGAATAAAACCAATATGCTCTGATAGTTTATCGTAAATTTTACCATTGCGTTTTATGGTTTTTTTTTGCCCTTTTTTTAGACTACAAACTACTTTTTCTTCTTTTTCCTCTTTTTCGAAAATACCATCTATTACAAAAAATTCTTCACCATGCTTAATATTTTGGCTTGCTAATGGGTTAAAATAACTTTTTCCATAAGCCAAATGGTAGATAGCATCCAAAACATTTGTTTTTCCAACACCATTTTTACCAACAAAACTATTGATTTTGGTATCAAAGTCATATTGTAGATCGGTTATGTTCTTGTAATTAAGTAAGGAAATGGATTTTAAAAACACTAGTAAATTTAAGATTTGGGAGGTGAAAAAATAGTAAAGCACAAATTTAAGTGTAAATTATGGAAAATAATAGAGAGATTGTTTTTAATTTTCTTAAAATTTTTATGGCTAATTCAATAAAAGTTATATTTTTGCACCTCATTAAATTAAAAGCAAATGGCAACGTATAACAAAAGAGGATATAAAGCACCTAAACCAAAAGATATTGCAGATGATGCATCAAATGAAATTGATGGAACTTTTGACGGGGATAGTACTACTGAAGAAGTTTTTGAAACCCTAGACGTTCAAGCTAATAAAGCGGAAGACTGGGTTGTTAAAAATCAAAAATTAATAATGGGAGTTGTTGGAGCAATAGTTCTTTTATTGGTTGCTTATTTTGTTTACGACAGGTTTATTGTTGAACCAAATGAAGAAAAAGCAGTTAACGAAATGTTTCAATCGCAACAATACTTTAAGCAAGCAGTTGATGGACAGGCTACTCCGGATTCATTATTTAATTTAGCGTTAAAAGGCGCTGAAGGAAAGTTAGGGTTTGAAGGAATTATTTCAGAATATTCTGGAACTAAGTCAGCTAACTTGGCTCAGTATTATGCTGGAATGTCTTATTTAAATTTAAAAGATTATAAAAAAGCGGTAGAGCATTTAGAGAAATTTTCTTCTGATGATGAAATGTTAAAACCAATTGCTTTAGGAGCTATCGGTGATTCATTCTCTGAATTGAAAAAAGTTGATGATGCACTTTCTTATTATTTAAAAGCTGCTGAAGCTTCTGATAATGATTTTACGTCTCCTCGTTATTTAATGAAACATGGTTTATTAGCTATGTTGAATGGTAAAAACGAAGTGGCTTTAAAATCATTCAAAACAATTAAAGAAAAATATAGCACTTCTACAGAAGCGGCAAATATTGACGGATATATTGCAAGAGTTGAATAAATATGGCAACAGAAAATAAAAATTTATCTAATTACGATAAAAACGCAATCCCAAACGTGAAAGATTTTCGGTTTGGGATTGTTGTTTCAGAATGGAACGACGATGTAACCGAAGGTCTTTTTAAAGGTGCTTTTGATACATTAGTGGATTGCGGTGCTTTGTCAGAAAACATTGTAAGATGGAATGTGCCAGGAAGTTTTGAACTAATCTTTGGAGCCAAGAAAATGCACGAACAAGTTGAAGTCGATGCAGTTATAGTAATTGGTTCTCTTATCAAAGGAGAAACAATGCATTTTGAATATGTTTGTGAAGGTGTAACGCAAGGAATTAAAGATTTAAACTTAATGTATGATGTTCCTACAATTTTCTGTCTTTTAACAGACAACAACAAACAACAATCACTTGACAGAAGTGGTGGAAAACACGGAAACAAAGGAGTTGAAGCAGCCATTGCAGCTATTAAAATGGTAACTTTGGGTTAAATTTGACTTAAAAAATAGTTAACCTACTCATTTGAGTAGGTTTTTTTATGGCTTTTAGCTAATAATTCTGTAAATTTGATTATTATTTAACTAACAAAAATGCTATGTTTATTAAATCATTGTTAAGACTTCATTCTCATAGAAGGTTTGATTATCAACCTCGCTATTATGACGAACAAAAAGAACAAAGAGAACAAAGACTTGAAAACAGACGACTATTGAGAGATACTGAAAAACGTATTTCCTTTAGAACGGGTTGGCATGCAGAAAGTAAAATGTATTCTTCAAGGTCAAGTAGTTTTAGAATAGCAATTATAGCTGGTGTTTTAATCTTAATTTGTTACTTCATTTTACGTTCGCTAAATATCGATTTATATTAATGTCAGCAAAAATTAAACTATTACCTGATCACGTTGCCAATCAAATTGCCGCTGGAGAAGTTGTTCAACGACCTGCTTCTGTAGTGAAAGAATTGATTGAAAATGCAGTAGATGCAAACGCTACAGAAATAAAACTTATTATAAAAGATGCTGGTAAAACCTTAATTCAAGTAATTGATAATGGTTCTGGTATGAATATTATTGATGCTAGAATGTGTTTTGATCGACATGCTACTTCAAAAATAAAAAATGCAGAAGATTTATTTGATTTACATACCAAAGGGTTTCGTGGTGAAGCTTTAGCTTCAATTGCTGCTATTGCTCATGTTGAATTAAAAACGAAACTAGCAGCTGAAGAATTAGGAACACATATAATAATTGAAGGAAGTAAATTTACTTCTCAAGATGTTGTTGTTTCTCCAACTGGAACTTCTTTTTCAGTTAAAAATTTGTTTTATAATATTCCAGCAAGAAGAAATTTTCTTAAATCAGATACAGTTGAATTTAGGCACATAGTTGATGAATTTCAACGTGTAGCTTTAGCGCATCCAAATATTTGTTTTATCTTATATCATAATGGAGAAGAATATTTAAATTTACCTATTTCAAATTATAGGCAACGTATTGTGAATCTTTTTACAGGAAAAACTAATGAAAAATTAGTTCCTGTAACTGAAAATACCGACATAGTTGCAATTCATGGATTTGTTTCAAAACCTGAATTCGCCAAGAAAAACAGAGGAGAACAATTTCTATTTGTAAATGATAGATACATAAAAAGTGGTTATTTGCATCATGCGATTATGAATGCATATGATGGTTTATTGAAAGAAGGAACACAACCTTCTTATTTTTTATATTTTGATGTACCAAAACATACCATTGATATTAATATTCATCCGACAAAAACTGAAATTAAGTTTGATGATGAGCAATCTATTTATGCAATTTTAAGAGCTAGTATTAAACATAGTTTGGGTCAATTCAATGTTTCTCCAATTTTAGATTTTGAACGTGATTCTAATTTAGATACACCATACGAATATTCTAAAAAAGAAGCAGATGCTCCTGTAGTAGAATTTGATACAACTTTTAATCCTTTTGTAAAATCTACTGAAAAGCCTGTTCGTCATGTCTATCAAAAGAAGGAGACGGCAAATTGGGAAAGTTTATATGTTGGATTAACCGATGAATTTCAATCTAAAAGTAATCATTATGAATCTGATGAAGTAGCCTCTTCTTTATTTGATAATGTAGAAGTAGATTCAGTTGTTCAAAAAAACTATCAATTACAGAAAAAATATATTGTAAGTCCAATAAAATCAGGTTTATTAATTATTGATCAAAGAAAAGCACATCAACGTATTTTGTACGAACAATTTTTAACAAACATTACTATATTAAAGGGAAATAGTCAACAATTATTATTTCCTTTATCAATCATAATGTCATCACACGAATTAGAATTACTAAAAGAATTAAAAGTCCAGTTGGAACACACGGGTTTTGTATTCGATAAATTTACAAAAGAAACCGTTATTTTTTCTGGAATTCCAACCAATGTTCAAGAAGGAAAAGTGCCTAGTTTGTTAGATGATTTAGTTAACGACTTGCAACAAGACTTTCCACAAAGTAGTTTTTCTCAAAATGATAGTATAGCCAAATCTATGGCAAATAGTTTAGCTATAAAAACAGGAACTTATCTAACACAGTTAGAAATAGACAATATGGTTAATGCTATGTTTGCTTGTAAAGATCCAAATATTTCACCTTTTCATAAACCAACATTCATCACAATAACAACTGATGATTTAGATAAACGATTCTCTTTATGATGAACATCACCGAAACAGTTAAGCAGCTGTTAATTATCAATATTTTATTTTTCATTGGAAGCCAATTCGTACCTGCTTCTTATGATCTATTGGCTTTACATTATTTTGAAAGCGAGAAGTTTAAACTTTGGCAACCTTTGACTTCGATGTTTATGCATGGAGGTTTGATGCACATTGCATTTAATATGTTTGCCTTATATTCATTCGGAAGTGCGTTAGAGCATAGATGGGGAGCAAAGAAGTTTATCTTTTTCTACATTTCTTGTGGTTTAGGTTCAGCCGTATTGTATTCTGCTTTCAATTATTATCAATTTCATGAAGCAATTCAACCATTATTCGATGGTGGTTTGTCTAGCTCTCAAATTTTAACTGCTTTCAACGAACGAAAATTTGATTTATTCAACGGAATTATTACTCAAGCTCAATTTAATGGTATGGATAGTGTGTTTTACGGAACAGCTGTTGGTGCTTCTGGAGCAATATATGGTTTACTAGTTGCGTTTGCATTTTTATATCCAAATGCTGAATTAGCTTTGATGTTTATTCCAGTTCCGATAAAAGCCAAATATTTTGTACCTGGAATTTTAGTTATTGATTTAGTGTTAGGTTTAAAAGGAAATTCAATTTTTGGTGATGGTGGAACAGGAATTGCTCATTTTGCCCATTTAGGTGGTGCATTATGTGGTTTCTTAATGATGTGGTATTGGAAAAAAAATCAATTTAACGATAACCGTTGGGATAGATAAATATAGTAGATTTTAGAATAAATAAACACATGAATATTTTCCAAGATTTAAAAAACCAATATACAAATAACGGTATTGTTCAAAAACTTATTTTTTGGAACATAGGTATTTTTTTGTTGACTATTGTTTTCTTTTATAATTTTAAATCTGGTGCTTTTTCTTTTCCTAAATGGTTAGTGCTTTACTCTACTTTTTCAGATGTAGCAACAAAACCATGGACATTGATTTCTTATATGTTTGTGCATTCAGATTTTATTCACTTGTTGTTTAATATGCTGACGCTACATTTTGTAAGTCGATTTTTCCTTACATTTTTCACAGAAAAACAATACTTAGTGGTTTATTTACTTGGAGGAATTTTTGCTGGATTTGTTTTTGTCTTAATTTATTATTTTTTAGGAATAACAGTTCCTGTTGTTGGAGCAAGTGGTGCTATCATGACTTTGTTAGTTGCTGCAACAACTTATTCACCTTATTATATTTTACAAATTCCTTTGATCGGAAGAATAAAATTGTGGCATATAACGGCTTTAGTTCTTTTCATAGATATCTTGCAATTGTTGTTGGTAAATACAGGAGGACATATTGTTCATCTTTCGGGTGCGTTTTTCGGTTTCTTATATGTATTTTTGTTAAAAAGAGGAACAGATTTAGCCAAACCGTTTTCTAATTTATCTTTTAAAAGACCAGTAAAAAAGAAAACACCTTTTTCAAGAGTTCACGTAAATAAACCTAGTTCAAATCTTTCTAAAGTTGCTAAAACAGATGTTGAGCAAAAAAAAGTAGATGATATTTTAGATAAAATAAGTAAATCAGGTTATGATAGTTTGACAAAAGAAGAAAAAGAATTTCTTTTTAAACTCGGAAAATAAGCAGGCATGAAGAACCAAACATGGTTAAGTAAAATTATGCATTTTTTAAATATTGTACTAGTTGTAGTTACAATACTTGCTTATGTCTTACCTTTTTTAGCACCCAAATTATTCCCTTTTTTAAGTGTGTTTTCATTGGTTTTGCCTTTTCTATTAATTCTTAATTTTTTATTTTTTGTTTATTGGTTGCTTCAATTAAAAAAATACATGTTTATTTCTGGAATCGTTTTGTTATTAGGAATAACATTCATCAATAAACTGTATAAATTTTCTGAAACTAATATTCCAGAATCAGAAAATGATTTTGTTATAATGAGTTATAATGTGCGATTATTCAATTTATATGAATGGTTGCCTAAAAAAGACGTACCAAAAGAAATTAATAAATTTGTTGCTCAAGAGAATCCAGATATACTTTGTATTCAAGAATTTTCTCCAGTTGATGCTATTAATTTTAGTCAGTATAAATATAATTACATTAATGTTGAAGGAAAGAAAAACAAATATGGACAAGCTATTTATTCTAAATTTAAAATAATAAATAAAGGAGAAATTGAGTTTCCACATTCTTCTAATAAAGTAATTTATGCAGATGTTTTACGTAAAAAAGATACAATTAGAGTTTATAGTATGCATATGCAATCTGTTAAAATAAGTACAGATATAAACGATAATATTGATGAAGAAAAGTCAAAATTTATTTTTAAAAGAATTAGCGAAGCTTTCACAGAACAGCAACTACAAGCAGAATTAATTAAGAAAAATGTTGACGCTTGTAAATTGCCAAAGATTATTTGTGGAGATATGAATAATAGTGCTTTTTCATACGTGTATAGGTTAATAAAAAATGATTTAAAAGATGCGTTTGAAGAAGCTGGCACTGGTTTTGGGAAATCGTATAACTTTAAATATTACCCTGCTAGAATTGATTATTTATTAGTTGAAAAAGAGTTTGAAGTTAAACAATATCAGTCATTTGATGCTTTTTTTAATAGTGATCACTTTCCGCTTTCTACTAGATTAGAACTGAAAAAGAAAGATAATTAGTATTTATAAAATTTGTTTTTTCAGATAATCTACAGCATATCTTCCTTCATTAAATAACAAATCAAGAATGCTTAAATTATTTATAAAACCATGTTTGTCATCAAAAACTTGCGTGTATGATTCAATTTGAGTTGTATCTTTTTTTCCGTTGACTAAGTAGCGTAAATCATTTTCGTTTTCAATAGTATGAAAATATTCTGTTGTTTTTAAAAAAGGTAATTCAATTCCTAAACACGAATTTACTATATCAAAAGTTTCAAAATTTAAATCAATTAAAAACTTATGTTTCTTTTGATAAATTGGAGCGATATCATCAATAAAATATTCAAAAAAAGGAGAATTTTTATAAGCAGATTCTAATGATTTTAAATGAATTTTTTGCCAATTCGAACTATCATCAATTAGTACATCTTTGTATTTCTGATTTTTTTCTGTAGAATGTTTAACGGAAATATTAAGCAATTGAAGTCCGTTTGCACTGTAAATATACATTCGGTTTCTATTCGTTTGCTTTTGAAAATTATCGTCAACTTCAAATACCAATTCTTCTGCCTGAATCATTGCAATATAATGACTAATAGAAGGAAAATATGTTGGATGAAGTAGGGTTTTCATTGATTTCGAGAACTACTGATTTTCTTTTTTCTTTTTCTTTCCTCTAAAGTAATCAAACGCAAAATAACCAGCTAATAAGAATAAGAAAAATTTAAAATACGATTGTGGTTGACCTTCACCGCTTACTGTAGTAAACATTCTATCCCAACGAATTTTGTTCATTATTCCTTGTGCATTTGAATCCCAACTCATCCAAATAAAGATTGGTTTTCCAACAACATGATCAGCAGGAACATAACCCCAATAACGTGAATCTTCAGAATTGTGACGATTGTCTCCCATCATCCAATAGTAATCTTGTTTAAACGTATATGATGTAGCAACTTGACCGTTAATTCTAATCTCGTTTCCAGTTTGTTGTAAAGTGTTTCCTTCGTATTCTGTAATTAACCTTTTGTAATATGGAAGTGTTTCTAAATTTAATTCCACTTTTTTTCCAGCTTCAGGAATATAAATTGGCCCTAAATTATCTTTTGTCCAGTTCTTCTGATTTGGTCCATGTGGAAAAATATCGTACATTTCTTTAGTACTTATTACCGATTTTTGACTTTTTATCAAATTAACAAACTCTAATGGAAGTCTGTTGATGCATAATAAGTTTTTGTTTGTATCTTCAAAGACAACAAATTTATTGGATTCTTTTATTCTAGTTACAATGTTTTTTAATTCATTGTCATTGATTTTTGGATCAATTTTAAATTCATATGAGAATATTGTATTTGTTGTGTCAATCATTCTTTCAACATCAGAGACACCAGGGATTTTCTTTAATTTCTCAACGTTTTCAGAAGTCAAAGCTGGAAAATATGCTGTTTTTTGTTCTGCAAGAAATCCATATCTATCGTGCGTATTTAATTCACTAAATAATGAATTATAGTCAACATTATCTAAAGGTTCTACTTTTGCTGAATATGAAAATTGTGGTTTTGCTCTTTCTGATAAAACTAAAACTTTATCGTTTACATATAGTTCAGAATTCTTTATTTCAATTTTATCACCAGGAATTCCAACACATCTTTTTACATAATTAGATCGTTTGTCAATTGGTTTCCATGCATATCTGTGTAAAGGGTCTCTAAATTGATAAACAGTATCAATAGGCCAGTTGAAAACTACAATGTCATTATTTTTTATTTTTTCATAACCTGGTAACCTAAAATAAGGCAATTGTGGCCAGATAGTATATGATTTAGTCTTTATGAAAGGAATAGTATCATGAACCATTGGAGCAGCAACAGTAGTCATTGGAGTTCTTGCTCCATAATTATATTTACTCACAAATAAGAAATCACCAACTAATAACGATTTTTCTAATGAAGAAGTCGGAATTGTAAAAGGTTGAATAAAATAAGTGTGTACAAAAGTAGCAACAACAATTGCAAATAATAATGAACTAACAGTATCAGCAGTTTTATTAGTTGGTACTAAACTTCTATCTGTAATATAAGTTGGGTTTTGCGTGTAATTAATATAATAGATATAAAAACCTAATGTAAGAATTACTAAAGCAGTATCTTTTGAAGAGTTATAGCCAAAACTTCTAATAGTTTCTACCCAAACAACTGGAATCATTATTAGGTTGATAATAGGAATAAATAGTAAAAAAGTGTACCATTTAGGTCTATTGATAATTTGCATTAAAACTATTGCATTGTAAACAGGAATAAATGCTTCCCAAGCTTGTCTACCTGCTTTTACATACAATTTCCAAGTTCCTAATCCGTGAATCAGTTGAACTATTATTATGAAGAATAACCATTGTAATGCTGTCATTTTTTATTGTTTAAAAGTTTAAAAGTTTCTGTGTTTAAATTAACTCAGAAACAACATATATTTTATATTCCTAAAACGTCTTTCATAGTAAAGACACCTTTTTTTCCTATTAACCACTCAGCTGCAATTACAGAACCTAGTGCAAAACCTTCTCTGTTATGTGCTGTGTGTTTTATTTCTATTTGATCTACTTCAGAATCATAAAAAACGCTGTGAGTTCCGGGTACGTTTTCAATTCTTTTGGCATCAATATGTATTTCGTTGTTCTTTGGATTTTCTAATGTCCAATTTGTATAATCTGAATTTTCTATAACGCCTTTAGCTAAAGAAATGGCTGTTCCGCTTGGGGCATCTAATTTTTGTGTATGATGAATTTCTTCCATTGAAACGTTATATTGTTTCAAATTACTCATCATTTTTGCTAAATAGTTGTTTAGTTCAAAGAAAATATTAACCCCTAGACTAAAATTAGAACCATAAATAAAGCTTCCATTATTTGTTTTGCAAAGTTCAACCACTTTGTCATAATTTTCTAACCAACCTGTTGTTCCTGAAATTACTGGAATATTGTTTTTTAAACATTCGGAAATATGAGAAACGGCAGAATCAGGAACGCTAAAATCAATCGCGACATCTGCATTTTTCAAACCTTCAAAAGAATTAGCACTTGATTTTTTTAAAACTATAGAATGTCCTCTTTCTAAAGCTATTTTTTCAATAACCTTTCCCATTTTTCCGTAGCCTAAAAGTGCAATTTTCATGTAGATAAGTATATAGAAATTAGTGTTTGTTACAGTTTGAAGCGTTAATTAAAGTTAAAAATTGTAATTAAAAGTCAATCCCAAATTTTGCCTATTGTTTAACTGATTTTGATATAAATCTGGTTTTATAGATAAGTTGTCATTCACGTTAAACTGAATCAAATGTGCGTCAACATTAGCATCTACTATGTTTAAAATGTAGATTCCAACAGTTAATAGCATCGATAAGTCTCTGTTTCTTTGATGGAATTTTTGAGCACTAATTAATCGTGCGTCATCTAAATTTCCATAAATAGGATGATTTGGATCTGATGTTCCATCAAGTCTTCTTTTGTACTCATCTCTAAATTTATGATATTCTCTTTGATTAAAAGTATAAGAATATATGGAAATTCCCAAGCCGGCATAAACAATTGGAATTTTCCAATATTTTTTATTATAGGCTTGTCCAAGACCAGGTAAAATAGCTGAATAAAATGCAGCTTTTGAAGGTGTCAAAGGATCTATAGTTTTAACAACAGTGTCTTTTGCCTTAATGATTTCTGGTTTCTGTGCAAAAAGAGTATTGCTACAAAAAAAAGAAAGAAGTAAATATATGAAAACTGTTTGCTTCACTATTCTTTAATAAGTTTCAAAATACGTTCAAAATCTTCTTCAGAATGAAATGGAATAGTAATTTTTCCTTTTCCATTTCCTGCTGATTTAATATCTACTTTTGCTCCAAAATAATGCGCAAAAGTTTTCTTTTGTTCTTCATCTATTTGAAAAGAATCAGATTTAGGTTTCTTAGCTTTTGGTAAAAGGCTTTCTTGGTATTTTTTTACTAAAGCTTCTGTATCTCTAACGGATAAATTTTCGGTAACGATTTTATGGTAAATATCTCCTTGAACATCGTTATCTTCTATGTTTATTAATGCTCTTCCGTGGCCCATAGAAATAAATCCATCACGAATTCCAGTTTGTATAATTGGATCTAATTTTAATAAACGAAGATAATTGGCAATAGTTGAACGTTTTTTTCCAACACGATCACTCATTTGCTCTTGTGTAAGGTTGATTTCGTCAATTAAACGTTGATATGATAAAGCAATTTCAATAGGATCTAAATCATGACGTTGGATATTTTCTACCAAAGCCATTTCAAGTGATTCTTGATCATTTGCAATACGAATATAGGCAGGAACAGTTTCAAGACCAATAATTTTTGAAGCTCTTAAACGTCTTTCTCCAGAAATTAATTGGTATTTGTTAAAGTCAAGTTTACGAACCGTAATAGGTTGTATTACACCTAGTTCTTTAATAGAAGTTGCTAATTCGTTAAGCGTTTCTTCATTAAAATTTGTTCTAGGTTGAAACGGATTTATCTCAATTGAATTAATGTCTAATTCAACAATATTTCCTACTACTTTATCTGCATTTTTATCTTCTACCGATTTTATATCATTGGCAGGATCTTTTAAAAGAGCAGATAATCCTCTTCCTAATGCTTGCTTTTTTACAGCTTTCGTCATGCGTTATGCTTTGTTTTTTTTAATAATTTCTTCTGCCAATTGTAAATAATTAGAAGCACCTTTACTGGTTGCGTCATAATTAATTATACTTTCTCCAAAACTTGGAGCTTCACTTAATTTGATATTTCTTTGAATTATTGTATTGAAAACCATATCAGAGAAGTGTTTTTGTACTTCTTCAACCACTTGATTTGACAAACGTAAACGGCTATCATACATAGTTAATAACAAACCTTCAATATCTAAATCGGCATTATGTATTTTCTGAACACTCTTAATTGTTGTTAATAGTTTTCCTAAACCTTCAAGAGCAAAATACTCACATTGAATAGGAATGATTACGCTATCAGCAGCCGTTAGTGCATTTAAAGTAAGTAAACCGAGAGAAGGAGCACAGTCAATTAAGATGTAATCGTACTTGTCTTTAACGCTTTCTAATGCTTGTTTAAGCATGTACTCGCGATTTTCTTTATCTACTAATTCTATTTCAATGGCTACTAGATCGATATGAGCTGGAATAACCCACACATTTGGTGCAGAACAACTTATTATAGCTTCTTCTGGAGTATTACTGTGTTCTAGAATTTGGTAAGAACCAATTTCAACAGCTTCAACATCGATACCCAATCCACTACTGGCATTTGCCTGAGGATCAGCATCAATTAATAGTACTTTTTTTTCCAAAGCTCCCAATGAAGCTGCTAAGTTTATTGAAGTTGTTGTTTTACCTACACCACCTTTTTGATTTGCAATTGCAATGATTTTACCCATTTGATATATTAAAATTAGGAACGGTAAAAATACAATTAATTATGGTTTTTTCAAGTCTATTTTGTTAACAATAGAATAAAGTTATTAGTGTAAAAGTTAAAATATTCTTTATAAATAAGGTGTAGTATTTGATTTAAAAACAAAAAACACGAAATGAATCGTGTTTCTGTAAGGTTTTAATCTCTTTTTGGACTATTTTTTTTGTCTCGTTTTTCTGCTTTCTTTTCTTTAGCAGTTTTAAGCGGTTCTTTCTTTTCCGTTTTTTTTGCGTCTTGACTCTTTGCCATAATATAAATTTTTAATTAAGTAAAGATAATAAATTTAATTTCATTAAATACAAAAGAAACACTTATTTGCTTATCGCGATAAGCTGAAATGAGCTCTAAAAGTTCTGGAAATATTGTTTTCTTCAAAATTAATAGTAAACCAATAATCATCTGCAGGTAAAGAATACCCATTGAAAGTTCCGTCCCAACCAGCATTATTAGGTAAAATTTGTTTAATTAATTTTCCATATCTATCAAAAATAGACACTTCTACTTTCTTTAAATTATTTAAACCAGTAATCATCCAATAATCATTTATTCCGTCACCATTTGGAGTAAAAAAATGAGGGTAATTTAATATAAGAATATCTTTTGATAAAGGAGGAGAACATCCATTTTGATCCATAACTGTAACTGTATGATTACCAGATGAAACATTGGTAAATATATTGTTGTTTTGGAAGTTACCATTGTCTAATTGGTATAAATAATCTCCACTAGCAAAGGCTAAAACGGTTACGATTTGATTTTCAGAAAAAGCTCCAGTTGTTGTGTATTCTATACTTGTTAAAGTAGGTTCTAAAACGTTTACACTTATGGTTTGTGAGACAGCACACTGATTAGGATTTGGTGTAAATGTGTAACTTCCTGAAGCTGTATTGTCAATTACTGAAGGATTCCAGGAGCCGTTAATGTTGTTAGGAGATGTTGTGTCTAAAGTTGGTGCATTTGAACCTGCACAAAACGTAATTACATCAATAAAATCAGGAATAAAACCACTGGAAACTGTAATTGATATTTGATATGTTTGAATATTTTGACAACTAGTTGCTTGTGGAGTGAAAGTATAAGTTGTAGTTCCAGTATTTGAAGTGTTAATAGTTGTAGGATTCCAAGTTCCAGTAATTGGGATTGTGTTTGATGATGTCGTTGGTAAAGTTGGAGCTGTTGCATTTAAACAATAAGTGGTTGGAATAGTTGTAAAAGTAGGGGTAATGTTTGTTTGTGGATTTATAGTTATCGTTATCGTTTCAGCCATTCCTTCACAACCGTTAACTATCGGAGAAACTGTATAAGTAACTGTTCCATTTGTACTTCCGGTATAAATTAAAGTTTGTGCAATTGTATTTCCAGTTCCGTTAGAAAATCCCGTAACATTTGTTGAAGTAGCCGTCCAATTAAAAGTTGCATTTGAATCTGAAGCTGTTAATGTAATGGATGTTGTTTCAGTTGAACAAATTGTTGTTGTTCCCGAATAAGAAGCTGTTGTCATTGGTAAAAGTGTGACAGCAGTTCTAGTATTGCTTATACAACCTGTAGATAAATTATAAGCTTCTGCATAAAAAGTTCCCGAAGCTGTTGAAGTGTAACTAGACGAGTTTGATTGCAGTAAATTGCCATTAGTTGGAGCATCATACCAATTGACACTCTCATTTGCGTTTGCTGTTACACTTAATGAAGTACCTTGGTTGCTGCAAAGCGTTTGATTGCCATTTGAGACAGGTGGATTTGGTAAAGCATTAATAATTACAGTAAAAACATCAGACAAAGTCGAGCAATAAGGGTTGCTTAAATTTACAATGTCATTAGCGACTTTCACTCTATAATAAGTAGTTGTTGTAATGGTTGGAATGAAGTAAAGAGAAGAGGTTTCACCTGTTATATCTACATAATTAACGTTATTGCTACTTTGTTGCCATTGGTAAACATTTGAAGCTGTTCCAGTTGTACTAACTTGTAATTGGTTGTTGGTTATAGTTTCGTTTTCACAAATTGATATTGAATTTGAAGGATTTCCACTATTAGTAATGTTGCTATATTCACCACAAGCACGAAACATAATATCGTCAATAGCTAAATCATTTCCTAAACCACCATTAAAATTATTTCTCATTTTTAAAATCACAGAGGTTTGCCCTGCAGGCATTGTAAAAACTAGACCAAATTGATTCCAAACCGGAGTAAATGTATTAGCAATAATTCCTGTGCTACCAGTTTTAAGCAATATTGTATCAGTTACATCCCATATTTCGAAAGTTACATTTATTGGAGATTGATTAGTAGTAGCATTTAATATATTTAATACCCATGCTGAGAATTCAAAAGTTGTATTGCTGCATAAACCAGTAACAGTTCTTTTGTAAAATTGACTTGGATTAATATCTGCATTAACTATTAAACATTTTCCATTTACTCCATCCGCTTCTGAATCAGGTGTGTGATCTAAAGAGTACATCCAATTTTGTGAATTTGGAATAAGATTAGTTCTATAGTACAAAGTATATTGGCCATCATTAGGAAAACCACTATTTACATAAGTATAATTGGTTACACCAGTCGCCAAAGCAGGTCCGTAACTTGTGCCACTTCCAAAATTTTCAAAGAAAATAGGTGCACCGCTACTTCCGTTGCAGAAACTTAATTGACTAAAAGCAAATGTATAATTTAAAAAAAGGACTAATATTAAGTAGTTCTTATTCATTATTGATAAATTTTAATATAAAAAAACATTTTTATAAATATAAACCCAAATAATTTATGATAATCATGATTTATGTTTATAAAAACTATACACTTAAGCTAGTGATATTGCCTAGTTAAAAAGCGTTCTATGCCATTTTACAAAGCAAGTTGAGAAAGATACCTAAAGGTGTATAGGTAATGTTAAGGTAATCACAACATTTTCGGTTGTATTATATTTCTTTGATTTTTAAATATGTGTTTAAATTGATAGTGTTGTTCTTAAAACAAGTTTTAACTTTACAAAAAATCACACCTTGAAAATAACAATCCTAACTCCAATGGAAATTGAGCAAGAAAAAGTACTAAATGCTCTTTCTCGCATTGCTAATTTAAAACATACTTATCAAGTCTTAGTTTCGGGTATTGGTAGAGAAAGTACAGCTAAAGCTTTAATGCAATTGTCAGAAAATGATGTTTGTGTTTTAATGGGTTTTGCTGCTGTGGTTGGTAAAGAATTAAACTTGCCTGCTCATTTGGGTTTAGGTAAGCCTGTTGAAATTACAACTTCTTCTATATATGGTTTTGAAGGTGGTTTGTTTGAGAATGGCAAACCTATAAGTGTTGACCCAAAACTAAGTTTGCCGTGTTTGTCTTCGTTGACTTCGGATAAGTTTGTTAGAACTACAGATTTAGAAGAAGGTACAGTTGTAAATATGGAAGATTATACTTTTATGTATTTAAAGAGACCTCAGGATTTTATTGTTCGCATAGTTTCTGATTTTTTACCTCATGAAACCGAAATTGACTTTTTTGAACATGTAAAAGCAATTGATTTTATGGAAGGGGTTTTAGCTATAGAACAAATTGAAGTTTAGTTTTTTAGGAACACAGATTTAAGGAGTTTGAGAAATCTATAAAATCTCTATTTGGGAGTTTTTGAATAAAAAAAACACCAACTTTTCAGTTGATGTTTTTGTAATTTTATATGCTGAATCGAGTTCGGCATGACAACGGTGAGATTAATCTTCCAATAAAACCTCCAAGATTGTTATTGCAGCTTCACTGATTTTAGTTCCAGGACCAAAAACGGCAACTGCACCAGCATCAAATAAGAATTGGTAATCTTGAGCAGGAATTACTCCACCAACAATAACCATAATATCTTCTCTTCCGTATTTTTTAAGTTCTTCAATTACTTGAGGAACTAGCGTTTTATGTCCAGCAGCTAAAGAAGAAACTCCTAAAATGTGAACGTCATTTTCAACAGCTTGTTTGGCAGCTTCTTTTGGAGTTTGAAATAATGGACCAATATCTACGTCAAAACCTACATCAGCATAACCTGTTGCTACCACTTTGGCTCCACGATCGTGACCGTCTTGTCCCATTTTGGCAATCATTATTCTTGGACGACGACCGTCTTTCTTTGCGAAAGCATCGGCTAATTGTTTTGCCTTTTCAAAGCTTTCGTCATTTTTTATTTCTTTACTATACACTCCGCTAAAACTTCTAATTTGTGCTTTATATCTTCCGAATACTTCTTCTAAAGCATCGCTAATTTCTCCTAATGTTGCTCTTTGTTTCGCAGCTTCAACAGCTAAAGATAATAAATTATCATTTTTATTCTGATGTATATTAGAATCTTTTGAACTTTCCACACTAGCTCTTGCACAATCAGTTAATTTTGCTAAACACGATTTTACTTTATCATTATCACGAGAAGCTTTTATTTGTTCTAATCGTTCAATTTGTTGTTTGCGAACCATATCATTGTCCACATCCAAAATATGTAAAGGATCTTCTTTTTCTAAACGGTATTTGTTTACACCAACTATTATATCTTGAGTACTATCAATACGTGCTTGTTTACGAGCAGCAGCTTCTTCAATACGTAATTTCGGAATTCCTTCTTCGATGGCTTTTGTCATTCCACCTAAAGATTCTACTTCTTCGATTAAAGCCCAAGCTTTTTCGGCAATTTCAGCCGTTAAACTTTCCACATAATAACTTCCAGCCCAAGGATCAACAGTTTTGGTGATTTTGGTCTCTTCTTGCAAGAAAATTTGTGTGTTACGTGCAATTCTAGCAGAAAAATCTGTTGGTAAAGCAATTGCCTCATCTAATGCATTGGTGTGTAAAGATTGTGTTCCTCCAAAAGCAGCAGCGGCAGCTTCAATAGTTGTTCTTGCTATGTTGTTAAAAGGATCTTGTTCTGTTAAACTCCAACCACTAGTTTGACAATGTGTTCTTAAAGATAATGATTTATCGCTTTTTGGGTTGAATTGTTTTACCAGTTTTGCCCATAACATTCTTCCAGCTCGCATTTTGGCAATTTCCATAAAATGGTTCATTCCAATTGCCCAGAAAAATGATAATCTTGGTGCAAATGTATCAATGTCCATTCCAGCTGCAATTCCAGTTCTGATGTAATCTAAACCATCTGCTAAAGTGTAGGCTAATTCAATATCAGCCGTTGCTCCAGCTTCTTGCATGTGATAACCCGAAATTGAAATTGAGTTAAATTTTGGCATATTATCACTGGTATATTCAAAAATATCAGCAATAATTTTCATAGAAGGAGTAGGTGGATAGATGTATGTATTTCTAACCATAAACTCTTTTAAAATATCGTTTTGGATAGTTCCAGATAAGTCTTTAATATCGACACCTTGTTCCATTGCGGCAACAATATAGAATGCCATTATAGGTAAAACAGCACCATTCATAGTCATGGAAACTGACATTTCTCCTAAAGGAATTTGGTCAAAAAGCACTTTCATGTCTTCTACAGAATCGATGGCAACACCAGCTTTTCCTACATCACCGAAAACTCTTTCGTGATCTGAATCGTAACCTCTATGTGTGGCTAAATCGAAGGCAACTGATAATCCTTTTTGTCCTGCGGCTAAATTTCTTCTATAGAAAGCGTTACTTTCTTCTGCAGTAGAAAAACCTGCATATTGACGTACTGTCCAAGGTCTTTGTACATACATTGTTGCATAAGGACCACGAAGATTTGGTGCAAAACCTGCTGCAAAACCAATGTGTTCAAGTTTTTCAATGTCTTCTTTTGAATACGTTGGTTTTACTTCTATATTTTCTGCAGTAAGAAAGTTTTCAGTGTTTGACACTTCTGATTTCTGATTTCTGACTTCTAACTTTAAATGTTGGATGTTTTTTCTCATGACTTATTCTTCAGCATTTAATCGTTCTTGTTCCATTTTTTCTGCTAAACGTTTTTCGATTATAGGTGTGATTAACGTTTTTCTTGGATTGTTTTTCACAAAAGGATATAATTCTAAATCGTGTTTCATTTTGTCATTTTTGTTGGGATATTTATTAGTTCCTAACAAAATTTCTTTTCCGTTATCGAATAAATCTTGCTCTTTTTGAGCAGATTCGTTAATTTTTCTTTGGATAGTTCCTTCTACTAATTGTGTAATAAAACCACCATTTAATTCAATGTCTTTAAATAATTCAAGAGCTTTTTCGGCTAATTGTTCTGTTAAAGATTCAATGTAATAAGCACCATCAGCTGGATTATTTACTTTATCAAAATAGCTTTCTTTTTTCAAAATTAATAATTGGTTTCTTGCTATTCTGTCACCAAATTCATTGTCTTTATGATATAATGCATCATAAGCTAAATTTGCTACTTCATTTGCTCCACCTAAAATAGCTGACATGCATTCAGTTGTTGTACGTAGCATATTTACATTATAATCGTATAATGTTTTGTTTCGTTTTGTGGGTGTTGCTATGATATTACATTCATGTGTGTGATTGTATTCTTTAGCTAAAGCATTGAATAGGATTCTTAAAGCTCTTAGTTTAGCGATTTCAAAAAAGTAGTTTGTTCCAACAGAAACTTCAATAGTAATAGGTTGGTTTAAGTTTTCAATTCTATTAAAATATTCGTTTATATGTGCTAAAGTATAAGCTAATTGCTGAACCATATTAGCTCCAGCATTTTGATATATTCCAGATTGGATGGATAAAAATGGAGTTTTAGCGCTAATTTGATTTAGAGATTTAAAATCAGTTTCTAAATTTTTAAACCAATTTCCATCTTTCACTAATTGTCCGATTGGATCGATTTGAACCGAGAAAGTAGCTTTATTTTTTGTTGCGAATTCAGTTAGTTTGTTAACGAAATCGATTGATAAAAATTTCAAATTAAAGTAATAAGAAATGTTTTCAAAAGGAAGGTTTTTTAGTAAGCTTTCTAAAGAAACGGTTTCATTTTCAATTGTAAATCTTATGCTTTCTGCTCCTCTTTTTAGAGAATCAATTGTTTTTGAATTAGATTTTTCTACATCATGAACATAAATGTTTTGTAGAATTTTAAATTCAGAAACTTTTGTTTGAACATTATTAATTAAATTATCTTCATCGTTATGATAAAAAGGTTTTACTTTGATGCCTTCTAAGCTTTCCCAAACTAGGTTTTCATTATAGTCGGCTCCTTTTAATTCAAATTGAATTTGTTGTTTCCATTGTTTGGAGGTAACTTTTTCAAACCCATTAAATAAATTGTTCTCTTTTATCACGATTGTTGAATTTATTTATTCCAAAACATTTTACTTGTTTTGGAATTTTATTTAAAATCTTTTTTTTGACTCTTCATCATGCAAATCATCTTCAAACTCTATGATGTAAATATCTTCGCTATCTTTTTTCATAAAGTATTTTTCGCGAGCATATTTTTCAATCATATCTGGATTTTGAAGTTTTTTTATTTTAATACTATCGGCAGTTATTTCCTCTTTATAGTATTTTTGATTTGCTTCTAATTCATTTATTTCTTTATTTAAAAGTCTATGATCAATATACGAATAATTGTCTAAGAATAACATCCAAATCACAAAAAACAACACTACCAAAAAGTACCTATTCCAAATAATTTTTAGGAAAGGATATTTTAGGCGTAATTGTTGAATTTTTTTGAACATTTATTTTTCTATTCGTTGATTAATTACTGCTCTTACTACATCAATAGCTACTGTGTTGTATTTGTCATTTGGTATGATAATGTCGGCAAAAGCTTTTGTAGGTTCAATAAATTGTTGGTGCATAGGTTTAAGTGTGTTTTGGTAACGATTTAAGACTTCTTCCATGTCTCTTCCACGCTCTGCAATGTCTCTTTTTAAACGTCTTATTAGTCTTTCATCAGAATCTGCATGAACAAATACTTTTATGTCAAACAACTCTCTAAGTTCAGGATTTGCAAGAATTAATATTCCTTCTACAATCATAACTTTTCTTGGATGAGTTACAATTACATCATCTGTTCTATTATGGGTAACGAATGAATATACAGGCTGTTCAATTGTTTTTTCTTCTTTTAATTGCTTTAAATGCTCTACTAAAAGTTCAAAATCTATAGCTCTTGGATGATCAAAATTAATTTTTGTACGTTCATCATAGCTCAAGTTAGAAGTTTCACGATAATATGAGTCTTGAGAAATAATTCCGACTTCAGTTTGAGGTAATTCGTTCATTATTTGGTGAACAACTGTTGTTTTTCCACTTCCTGTACCACCTGCAATTCCAATTATAAGCATAAAAATGTATCTTTATTATTTGACAAATTTAAGTATTTGAATTTAATTATATGCTTTTAATTTACACAGAAAAAAATATTTTTAAAATTCATTGCAGATATAAATAATTACATTACATTTGCACCTCACTTTTCGGGGTGTAGCGTAGCCCGGTCATCGCGCCTGCTTTGGGAGCAGGAGGTCGCAGGTTCGAATCCTGCCACCCCGACAAAAACCTTCTTGGACTTCAAGGAGGTTTTTTAATTTCAGAAAATCTTCAATAACTTATAATTATACTATAATAGATTTTTTGTAAGCTATAATACATTTCAATTCATTCAAAATTATTACTTTTGGGGCTTTAAAATAAAATAATTATGTCAGATACAATAGAGAAAGTAAAATGTTTAATAATAGGTTCTGGGCCTGCAGGATATACAGCTGCAATTTACGCTTCGAGAGCTAATATGTTTCCAGTTTTATATCAAGGAACCCAACCAGGTGGTCAATTGACAACAACAAATGAAGTAGAGAATTGGCCTGGAAATCCAGAAGGAATTACTGGACCCGAAATGATGGTTGGTTTACAAGCTCAAGCGCAACGTTTTGGTGCTGATGTTCGTGATGGTTGGGTTACTAAAGTAGATTTTTCTGGTGATATTCATAAAGTTTGGATTCAAGATGATAAAGAAATTCATGCAGAAACTGTAATCATTTCAACTGGGGCTTCGGCTAAATACTTGGGATTACCTTCTGAACAAAAATATTTAAATTTAGGTGGAGGAGTTTCTGCCTGTGCAATTTGTGATGGCTTTTTCTACAGAAATCAGGAAGTAGTAATAGTTGGGGCAGGAGATAGTGCTTGTGAAGAAGCTCATTATTTATCTAAACTATGTAAAAAAGTTACCATGTTAGTAAGAAGTGAGCAATTTAGAGCTTCTAAAATTATGGAGGCACGTGTTCGAAAAACAGCTAATATCGAAATTTTAATGAATCACGATACTGTTGAAGTTTTGGGTGATGGACAAGTTGTTACTGGTGTAAAAGTTCTAAATAAAGCAACTAATACTGAATTGGAAATTTCAGCAACTGGATTTTTCGTTGCCATTGGTCACAAACCAAACACAGATATTTTTAAAGATTTTTTAAACCTTGATGAAACGGGTTATATATTAAATACACCTGGGAGTTCTAAAACTAATATTGATGGCGTATTTGTATCTGGTGATGCTGCGGATCATGTTTATCGTCAAGCTATAACAGCTGCGGGAACAGGTTGTATGGCTGCATTAGATGCTGAAAGATATTTGGCTGCAAAAGAGTAATTAAGTATCACTTTGTTTCAGTTATATAAAAAAATCCAGCAATTGAGCTGGATTTTTTTTTATTCTATTTTTCAATTTTTTGAAGTCTAGCATTATTTCTAAAGACTGGAATTTCGACTTTAGCATCGCCTAGAAACTCGATTTCTGATTTTCCTGTGGCAGAAATGGTTACTTTATCTTTTACATTTATTTCGCAATAGCTATACATTTCAGTAGATAAATTCATTTCATTAACTGCTAATTTTTTTGCTTTTAGATTTGCATCGTTATCTAATCTGATATTCGCTATAGTAGTTTCGCCTTCAATTTCAGCTTTAGATTTTTGATACATATCTAATTTTAAACTCGCAGAAGCTATCAATGCTTTTAATTCGCTGCTTGTGCTTAATTCTAGTGTTGTTTTGTCAGCTTTTATGTTTAATTCGGCTTCTGATTTATCATTAAGTATAAGTGTAAAATCGGTAGATTTAACATTTAAAAATGATTTTGAATTATCAAAGTTTTTTATGGTGATGCTGTCTAAATTTAAATCGGCTAACGCATTCAGTTTAGCTTCATTTTTAACAACAACCATTTTTAAATTACTTGTATAATTTACTCGAACACTAAATTTTTTGGCTCTAATGACATCTTTTGTTGAATAAAGTTTTAGCGTGCTTCCTATTATTTCAAAAATAATTGCATCATGTAGATTGTCATCAGCTTCAATTTCCACTGAATTTTTTTCTCCTTTTACCAAATAGACATCTAAATTATCCGCTATGTCAACAGAGTCGAAAGTATCAACTTCTTTAACTGTCACTGTTATGATTTTAGATCCTTTAATTTTTTCTTTCTTTTGTGCATAAGAAAAAGTTGTTATAAATAAAACAACAATGATATAAGCTATTTTAAATTTCATAGTATTAATTTAATTAGTTACAAATGTATGTTTTTTTATATATCAAAAAAAACACCAGTTTTTGGCTGATGTTTATTTTTTTTATTTTTTTGATACACTTGCACCCGAACTTTCGTCTACTTTTATTTGTTTTGGAGTGGTGTAATATTTGATACTACTTCCACTTGAAGCATCTGCATCTAGAGATTCGGTTGGATTTACTTTTGTAGAACTTCCGCTAGAAGACTTACAAACAGCATTTGCTACTTCTAAATCATTTAGAATAATTGAGCTTCCGCTAGAAGCTTCTGTTCTTAGATTTTCAGATTTACCATTTGCAATAATCTCACTTCCGCTACTACTATCACATGTTAAGTTTTTAGCATTAACACGTAGGTTCATTTCGCTGCCACTACTTGATTTTAAATCTAAATTTTCTGATTTAATTGTTGTAACACTTTCTACAGAAGATCCGCTTGAAGAGGATATTTTTCTAAGATTAGGAACTTTAACATAAACAGTTCTTTCATCGGCTGTATTGATGTTTTTATCAAAATAGATGGCCAAAACTCCGTTTGAAACTTCTGTTTTTAAATGTTCTTGTAAGTTTTCATTTGTTTTAACTTCAATAGCATAGTTGTCAGATTGCTCAATGATAACTTTAATACCTGTTTTAGCTTCAATAGCATCAAAATTTTCGGTAGTTCTTTTTGATGATGTTACGTTTCCGTCTCCGGTTAGGCCATCATTCATGAAATTTACATTATTTCCACATGAAACCGCTAACAGTAACATGACAGCTGTAATAATGATTTTTGTAAGTTGGAAAATAAATTTTACCATGATTAGTTTTTTAGTTCTTCAGAAGAAGAGTTATTTTTTGTTTTTTGTTTGTATTTTTATTCCGTTTTCGTCAATATTAATAGTGCTAATTTCTGATTCAGAGGTAATAATATCTTTACCATTTATTTTTAATTCTACTTTACTGTCTTCGTCATCAGAATTCCATTCATTATCATCTTCATTATTTGGACAATCAAGACATTCAAATTCACCGTTAATTAGTTTGTAATGATGGTTTTCTTCTCCATAATACATATCAATATCAGAATAACGATTAGTTAAATAATCAGAAATAGATTCATTAGGGTAAATGACAGTTCCTTTTGGTATGTATAAATAAATATGAACTTCTTGATCTCTAAATTTATTACTTCTGTCTGTAAGTAAATAATTGTCTAAATTAATGATATTTCCTTGAATTTCAAAATTATAGATTATTTTTTGAGCTCTATTTTTGGCATCATTATAAGAACGACCATTAGCTGTCTTTTCAATTTGAATAAAGGGTTTGCTTTCATCTGTTTTCATTAAATGTATTTTTACATTGTTAGAATAGATGATTTCTTTGTCCTTTTCATCTGCTGTAAATCTAAAATCAGTTCTGTTGAAAACACTTTTTGAATAAAAGCTATTGTATTTCATATTGATTTTAAGCGTATCATTTGGAGAAATAATTAACTCTCTTTTTTCAACAACTTTACCTTCATGACCAACTTGAGATGCTTGACTTAATCCAAAATAGACTAAAAATACTATGGATAATATCCAAATTCCCAATAAGCTATATTTGGCATAACTTCCAATTGATTTTAAGTTGTTTACCAATAATTTCAATCCTAAAATAAAGAAGAAAAAGATTGGAATAGCAGCAGCAAAAAATGAAAATATATACAAAATCCACATTGGAAAATCAGTATAATTACTTGCTCTTAAATATTCATTCCAAGGCATGCTGACATGGTCAAGTGTGGTTGAAAAAAACATAAAAATTGTTCCGATAAGTAATCCAATTAAAGAAATTGAAGCTACTAAGACGATAAAACCTCCTAACAATTTACCTATAATTTTAAAAATAGTTGTAAAAATATCTTCTATAGTAGAACCTACTCTTTGAGAACCATTCCTTGCATTATGCATCATTTTTTCAGTATCAATGTCGCTAATTTTTGAAGTAATATCGTCAATGCCTTCCTTTACTTTTTTTTCGATATTAGTAATGTTAATAGGCATTCCACGCATTTCTAGCTTTTGGGTTGTTGTTATAGCTTCTGGAATAATTATCCATAAAATGATATAGATGAAAAATCCAGTTCCAAAGAATACTAATAAAATTGCCATAACAATTCTTAACCAAATAGGATCTACACCTATATATTGGCTTATTCCAGATAAAACTCCACCAATAATTGAATTGTCCTTATCTCTATATAGTTTTTTTGTACCACCATTATTATTGTAATTATATGTAGAACTATTATATGAATTATTTATTGGTTCATCGTCTATTTTATAATCTTCTGGTTGACCCATAATGGCAATCATGTCGTCAACTTCTTTAGCGCTAATTACTTGTTTTTCATTTTTAATTTTTTCTTGAAAAAGTTCAGCTATTCTGCTTTCGATGTCTTTAATAATTTCATCTCTTCCTTCAGGGGAAAGTGAACGTTTCACGGCATCTAAATAGCGGGTCAGCTTGCTATAAGCATCTTCGTCTATGTGGAAAAAGAACCCTCCTAAATTTATACTTATTGTCTTGTTCATGATCTTAATTTTAGTTTGTTATGGTGTTCACAGCGTCGGATAATTCTTTCCAAGTACTGCCTAATTCGTTTAAAAATTCTTTTCCTTCATCTGTTAAGCCATAATATTTTCTTGGTGGTCCAGATGTTGATTCTTCCCAACGATAAAGTAATAATCCATCGTTTTTTAGTCTTGTTAATAAAGGATAAACTGTTCCCTCAACGACTAATAGCTTAGCTTCTTTTAATGTTTCTAAGATTTCAGAAGTATATGCATCTTTTACTTTTAATACAGAAAGAATGCAAAATTCTAAAACACCTTTTCTCATTTGAGCTTTTGTGTTTTCAATGTTCATAATTCACTTTTGTTTTTTTTAAGTTACTACTCATTTTTTGATTTATTATGAACTCGTTTCAGAATCTGTTGAATTTTTAACTGATTTGTTTCAGTATTTCAGAATCTTCTGATTGATTTTAAGTCCATTTTTATTGATGATTGAAACTAATAAATTCTTTAACCTATTATTTTCCTATACAAATATATGTCTATTAGAAGGTATTATGTTACGCATAGTACTAATATTTAACATTAATTTAACTTTTTCGTTTTAGTATGTATGCATAGTATTTTTTTGTACATTAGCGAAAAATATACTACTCATGAGCATTTCTCCTTTTAAATTGAACTTATATATGTTTTATAAATTGCCTTCAGCTTTTTGGTGTGGCGTTAGAGCAAAATCAATTTCAGCGGAAGTTTGTCAATCAAGTGTTAAACACAGATGGTTTAATCAAAACCCTTTTAATTCAATGTATTTTGCTGTTCAAGCAATGGCTGCAGAATTCACTACAGGAGTTTTAGTGATGTATCAAGTTAAAAAAAGTGGAAAAAAAATTTCGATGTTGGTAGCAAATAACAAGGCTACTTTTACCAAAAAAGCAAAAGGAAGAATTACATTTGAGTGCAATCAAGGTGCTTTAATTGAAGATACAATTCAAAAAGCTATAGAAACAAAAGAAGGACAAACTATTTGGTTAACTTCAATAGGAACTGACGAAAAAGGAGATCAAGTATCAGAAATGCAATTTGAATGGAGTGTCAAATTAAAATCTCGATAATTCAAATTAGAATCTCAAAAAAAAGTAATTCATTTGCCGTTCGTTTTTTAGCCAAAGGATAATTTGTTTGTTTTCTGAAAATATAATAGTTGAAAATCCAGTATCTAATAACAACAACTGTTAAGAGTAGTTAAATACCTATTGATTTGATAATTTCTTCCGTAACTTTGAATAAAAAGATAAAGATGAAAGTATTAATAACAGGTGCAACCGGGATGATAGGTCAAGAGTTGGTGAAAGTTTTGCATCAAAATAATGTAAAAGTAAATTATCTATCAACTTCAAAAGATAAATTAGTTTCAAGAGAGAATTATAAAGGATTTTATTGGAATCCAGATACAAATGAAATTGATATCACTGCTTTTGATGGAGTTTCGGTAGTTTATCATTTAGCAGGAGCAACTGTAGCCAAAAGATGGACATCTTCTTACAAAAAAGAAATTCTTGACAGTAGAACGATTCCGACAAGATTGCTGTTTTCGACTTTAGAAAAGAATCCTAATAAAGTTACTCAAATTATTTCGGCATCTGCAATAGGAATATACCCTAATAGTTTAGGAGCTATTTATAATGAAGAGAATACCGGAGTAGATGATTCCTTTTTGGGAGAAGTGGTTCAAAAATGGGAAAATGAAGTTGATGCTTTTAAAAAGCTTAATATATTAGTTACAAAAATTAGAATTGGAATTGTACTTTCTAACAAAGGAGGAGCATTGCCACAAATGGTTAATCCTATTAAATATGGAGTAGGAGCAGCTTTTGGTTCAGGAAAACAATATCAATCTTGGATTCATGTAGAAGATTTGGTTAATATTTTTTATTACACCCAGGTTTCTGAATTAGATGGAATTTATAATGCTGTAGCACCACATCCTGTTACGAATTCAGTTATGACAAAAGAAATAGCTAAAGTTATTAAAAGACCTTTGTGGTTGCCTAATATTCCAAAATTCGTAATGAAAATGATATTAGGAGAAATGTATATTTTGGTTTTTTCAAGTCAAAGCGTGAGTGCTTTAAAGATTTTAAATCAAGGCTATCAGTTTAAATACGCTACATTAGAGAAAGCCTTAGCTAATTTATTAAAATAAAAAAAGCACCCTATTTGAGTGCTTATAGTGGAATTTAAATAGTATTTATTTTTTTTCTTTTATGTTAAGTTGAAGTACAATATCATCATCAATAAATTTATCTCCTAAATCATCAAAAATAGATTTTGAGCCATAATTAACACCCCAAAGTGTTCGGTTAATTTTAAATTCTGGGGAAGTCAATGTAATAACATCATCAACTTTTTCCAAAGAAACGGGAAACTTCACTTTGTTAATTTTATTTTTAATGGTTAAGTTTCCTTCAAGCATATCAACACCATTTTCATTTGTAAAGGTTAAGACTTCAAAAGATGCTTCTGGATATCTTTTAACATTAAAAAAATGATCTTCAACATCATCTCTATCGCCTTTTAAATGGGCTTCTAATTTAGCTTTATCTTCACCTTCTAAATCGTTAACATGGATGGTATTCATGTCAATTACAAACTTTCCTTCTGTAATTTTACCAGCATCAACACTAAATTCACCAAATTTAATTTTGATTGTTCCTGAATGTTTTCCTGTTTGTTTTGAGCCTATCCACGTAATAGAAGAAGTTGAGTCAACTTCAAACTTTCCTTTAATACTTTCATCAATAGTAGTTGATACTAAAGTTTCTTTTTCTTCCTCTTTACAACTAATAAATAATAAAAGCCCTAATCCTAATAGTGTTAATTTTTTCATATACTTTATTTAAGTTAATAATTATTTCAAATATAATGAAATATTAATCAATATTAAAAAATAGTAAATTCTGTTAAAATTAATTTTTGTGACAATTTGACATTAAATAAGAAATGGCAATACATTTGCTATATACCAACAAAAGAAAAAATGTTTAAAAAAATATTCAAAAATATGAACCAAGAAAGTACTGAAAACATTGAAAAAGATGAAGTAAACGGAGAAACTGTTTCAGAAAATCAAGAAGTACAACAACCAGAATTATCTTTAGAAGAACAACTTCAAGAAGATTTAGCAAAGGAAAAGGATAAATTTTTGCGTCTTTTTGCAGAATATGACAATTTTAAAAAACGTACAGCCAAAGAAAGAATCGATTTATTCAAAACAGCAAATCAAGAAGTTTTACAATCTATGTTACCTGTTTTAGATGATTTTGACAGAGCTATGATAGAAATTTCGAAATCTGAAGATGAGGATTTAATAAAGGGTGTAGAATTAATTCACGAAAAACTAAAATCTACATTGGTTTCTAAGGGATTAGAAATAGTTGAATTAAAAGCAGGTGATATTTTTGATGCTGATTTTGCAGAAGCTATTACACAAATTCCTTCTCCAGAGATGAAGGGTAAAATTGTAGATGTAATAGAAAAAGGGTATAAGTTAGGAGACAAGATTATTCGTTTTCCTAAAGTAGTAATTGGTCAATAATAGTAATCCATAACTATTCCATGAGCCAAATTTTATTGGAATATGGGATTTTTTTATTGGAATTTATATAAAACATGAAGAAAGATTTTTACGAAATATTAGGTGTTAGCAAATCAGCAACTCCAGAAGAAATAAAAAAGGCTTACCGAAAAAAGGCGATCCAATATCACCCAGATAAAAATCCAGGTGATTCAGAAGCAGAAGAAAATTTCAAAACGGCTGCAGAAGCCTATGAAGTTCTTGGTGATGCTGACAAAAGAGCACGATATGACAGAATGGGTCATGCTGCCTTTGATGGTGCTGGTGGAGGACATGGAGGTGGTCAACACATGAACATGGACGACATCTTTAGCCAATTTGGAGACATTTTTGGAAGTGCCTTCGGTGGTGGTTTCGGTGGAAGTGGTTTTGGTGGTGGAGGTCAACGTAGAGTAAAAGGAAGCAATCTTCGTATAAAAGTTAAATTAACATTAGAAGAAATAGCTAATGGTGTTGAGAAAAAAGTAAAAGTAAAACGCAAGGTACAAGCTGCTGGTGCTACTTTTAGAACTTGTTCTACATGTAATGGTCAAGGACAAGTTATGCGTGTTTCTAATACGATTTTAGGAAGAATGCAAACAGCTGCTACTTGTCCAACTTGTCAAGGTTCGGGACAAATTTTGGATAAAAAACCAGAAGGTGCTGATGCATTTGGTATGTTGGTAGACGAAGATACAGTTTCAATCAAAATACCTGCTGGAGTTGTAGATGGAATGCAATTAAAAGTTTCTGGAAAAGGAAATGAAGCACCAGGTGGAAATAGTATTCCAGGTGATTTAATTGTAGCCATTGAAGAAATTGAACACGAATTTTTAAAACGTGAAGGAGAAAACCTTCATTATGATTTATATGTAAGTTTTCCAGAAGCTGCTTTAGGAATTTCTAAAGAAATTGAAACAGTTTCAGGAAAAGTTAGAATCAAATTGGAAGAAGGAATTCAGTCTGGAAAAATATTAAGATTAAAAGGAAAAGGAATTCCAAGTATCAATTCATATGGAAATGGTGATTTATTAGTTCACGTTAATGTTTGGACGCCAAAAACCTTAAATAAAGAACAAAAGAATTTCTTTGAAAAAATGATATCAGACGAAAACTTCATTCCAAACCCTGAAAAATCTGATAAATCTTTTTTTGAAAAAGTTAAAGATATGTTTTCATAAGTAAAATTAATTAGTTACATTTGAAAATCACTTTTTTAGGAAAGTGAATTTTTCTTTTTCATAGCAATTTTTCCCATCTTAAAGTTTATTCATTAAGGTGGGTTTTTTTTGTAACAAATCTTATGCAACTCCAACTAATACAATAAACCTCATTTTAAATGAATTCTATATTAGAAGTAAAAAATGTAAACAAACAATTTGGTGATTATAAAGCACTAAATAATGTTTCATTTACAATTCCAGAAGGTTCTATTTATGGCTTACTTGGGCCAAATGGTGCTGGTAAAACAACTTTAATCCGAATCATCAATCAAATTACTATGCCAGATTCTGGTGAAGTTTATTTGGATGGAAAAAAATTAAGTCCTTCGGATATTCAACATATTGGATATATGCCAGAAGAACGTGGTTTGTATAAAACTATGAAAGTTGGAGAACAGTGTTTGTATTTGGCTCAGTTAAAAGGGCTTTCAAAAGAAGATGCAAACAAACAATTAAAATACTGGTTTGAAAAATTAGAAATAGAAGGTTGGTGGAACAAAAAAATCCAAGAACTTTCAAAAGGAATGGCTCAAAAAATTCAATTTGTAGTTACAGTTCTTCATAAGCCAAAACTTTTAATTTTAGACGAACCTTTTTCGGGTTTTGATCCAGTAAACGCAAATCTAATCAAAGACGAAATTATTGAATTAAACAAACAAGGAACATCTATCATTTTTTCAACACACAGAATGGAAAGTGTAGAAGAAATGTGTGATTACATTGCTTTAATTCACAAGTCAAACAAACTTATTGAAGGAAAATTAGTTGATGTTAAAAAAGAATACAGAACCAATACTTTTGAAGTTGGAATAATTTCTCCAAACGTAGAAGGATTAATGTATGACTTAACGCAAAAATTCAAAGTAGGACAAACAAATTTCAAATCGTTGAATGATGATATAAAATTAGATATTCAATTAGGAGCACATAACTCTAATGAACTTTTAAGTATTTTAACTAAAAACGGTCAAGTGACTCATTTTTTAGAGAAAATTCCAAGTGTAAACGATATATTCATTCAAACTGTAAGTAATAAATAATGAAAACATTATCCTTAATAATAAAAAGAGAATTTATTGCCAAAGTTCGAAACAAGTCTTTTATAGTAATGACATTTTTAAGTCCATTATTATTTGTAGGAATTGCAGTTTTCGTTGGTTTTTTAGCTTCAATGGATAAAGATGAAGCCACGCAAATTGCCATTCATGATGAAGTAGGATTGTTCAAAAATGAATTCAAAAACGACAAAAATACGCATTATGTAGATATTTCATTTATGTCTTTTCAAACAGCAAAAGACACTGCTACTAACAATTATGATGGGTTATTGTATATTCCAAAGGTAGATTCAATTCAACAATTGGCTCAAAAAATTGAGTATATTTCAGAAGATAGTCCAAGTATAGAATTTATTTCAGATGTTGAACATATTGTTGATTCTACACTAACTTCTGATAAATTAAAAATATTAGGTTTTGATGCCAAACAAATTGAAGATGCAAAAGTGAATTCAGATTTAAAACTTTCGAAATTCTCTGGAGAAGAAACTGTAAAAGGTATTAATGAAATTAAATTAATTATTGGAGGAGTTTTTGGTTATTTAATCATGATGTTTATCATCATTTATGGAAACTTTGTAATGCGAAGTGTAATAGAAGAAAAAACAAATCGAATTATAGAAATCATTATTTCGTCAGTGAAACCATTTCAATTAATGATGGGAAAAATTATAGGAAATTCATTAGCAGGAATTCTTCAATTTGTAATTTGGGCAATTGTTGGAGGAATCTTATTTTTTGTATTTTCTTATTTTTTAGGTATGCAAATGGGTGCATCATCACCAACAGATATGGCAGCAAGTGCAGAAGTTTCTAGTTTTTCAGCAAATATTCCATTATACATAAATGAAATGAAGAGCTTGCCAATTGCAACATTACTAATCAGTTTTATAATCTACTTTATTGGAGGCTACTTTCTTTACAGTTCATTTTATGCAGCAATTGGTGCAGCAGTTGATTCTGAAACAGATTCTCAACAATTCTTATTGCCAATAATTTTGCCTTTAGTATTGGGAGTTTATATTGGGTTTTTCACAGTTCTAAATGATCCACACGGAACAATTGCAACTGTTTTTTCAATATTTCCATTAACTTCACCAATAGTAATGTTAATGAGAATACCTTTTGGTGTACCTTTATGGCAAATATTACTTTCTATGGTAATTTTGTTTGCAACCTTCTTATTTGTAGTATGGTTTGCAGCTAAAATCTACAGAGTTGGAATACTTATGTATGGAAAAAAACCAACTTGGAAAGAACTATACAAATGGTTAAAATACTAATTGTAAATGCAAGAAATTTTAGACATATTAAACTTTAAATTAATTGATGGAGAAAAAATAAAATTTTCGCTATTAAACTTTATTTTTTTAGTTGCAATACTTGTTTTTACGTCATACATTTTAAAATTTGTTAGGAGTATTGTAACTCGTAAATTGCCATTAGAAGACAAAAATAAATTTATTAGCATATTTCAATTTATAAAATATCTTGTTTATGTTTTTGCAATTATGTTTACACTTGATATTTCGGGTGTTGATATGAAAATATTCTTAACAGCTTCTGCAGCCTTATTTGTTGGACTTGGATTTGCGTTACAAACATTTTTCTTAGATATTATTTCTGGCGTTTTAATGATTTTAGATCAATCACTTCATGTTGGAGATATTATAGAAGTTGACGGAAAAGTTGGGGTCGTAAAAGAAATTCGTTTAAGAACAACTCGAATGGTTACAAGAAATGATAGAGTTATGGTTATTCCAAATAACAAATTCATGACCGATATTTTGTTCAACTGGACGCAAAATACAACCACAAATAGAGAGCAAGTAAAAGTTGGAGTAGCCTATGGTAGTGATGTTAATTTAGTAAAACAAGTTTTAGAAGATTGCGCAAAAAATACTGAAGGAGTTGTAGAAGAAAATAAAATTTTAGTTCTTTTCGAAGACTTTGCTGATTCATCTTTAAACTTTTCACTATATTTTTATGTAAATGACGGAATGAAGAGTCCAAAAATTCAAAGCGATATTCGTTTCAAAATTGATGCAGCTTTCAGACAAAATAAAATTGCAATTCCTTTTCCACAAAGAGATATTCACATTATAAATAAATAAATTTTTTAAAAACAGCAAGTTTGGGCTTTATCTAGTTATGTCTTTCCTGCTGTCCATTCTATTTTTTTATCTCGTTTTAAAACGAGATAAAAAAGATGCCATTCCCATCAGGGTTAGATAGAGAAATGTCTTTATTTTTTACTAACTTTGCCCATAACCTTTTACCAATCATCTATAACCTAAAATTGATGCCAAAAATACTAATCATAGAAGACGAAGCAACAATTCGTAGAGTACTAATAAAAATCCTTTCAGAAGAAAACGATAGTTATGTAGTAGAAGAAGCAGAAGATGGTTTGCAAGGAATAGAAAAGATTAAAAATGAAGATTATGATTTGGTTTTGTGCGACATCAAAATGCCAAGAATGGATGGTGTTGAGGTCTTAGAAGCCGTTAAAAAAATCAAACCCGAAATTCCAATGGTAATGATTTCTGGTCACGGAGATTTAGAAACAGCTGTAAATACAATGCGTTTAGGTGCTTTTGATTACATTTCAAAACCACCAGATTTAAACAGATTATTAAATACAGTTAGAAATGCTTTAGATAAAAAACAATTAGTCGTTGAAAACAAAAACCTAAAGAAAAAAGTCAGTAAAAACTATCAAATGGTTGGAAACAGTGACGAAATTAATCATATTAGAACTATGATTGACAAAGTTGCTCCAACAGATGCACGAGTTTTAATAACTGGCCCAAACGGAACAGGAAAAGAACTAGTTGCTCATCAATTACACGAAAAAAGCGAGCGTTATTCGGCACCAATTATCGAAGTAAACTGTGCAGCAATTCCAAGTGAATTAATAGAAAGCGAATTGTTTGGACACGTAAAAGGAGCCTTTACATCAGCTGTAAAAGACAGAGCAGGGAAATTTGAAGCTGCTCACAAAGGAACCATTTTCTTAGATGAAATAGGAGATATGAGTTTGCCAGCTCAAGCAAAAGTTCTAAGAGCTTTACAAGAAAATTTAATCCAAAGAGTAGGAGCAGACAAAGACATTAAAGTAGATGTTAGAGTTATTGCCGCAACCAACAAAGACTTAAAAAAAGAAATAGCAGAAGGTCGTTTTAGAGAAGATTTATACCATCGTTTGGCTGTAATCTTAATTAAAGTTCCATCTTTAAACGAAAGAAGAAACGATATTCCAGAACTAATTGAACATTTTGCAAATAAAATAGCAGAAGAACAAGGAAATACGGTTAAAAACTTCTCAAAACAAGCCGTCAAACTATTACAAGAATACGATTGGACAGGAAATATTCGTGAACTTCGTAATGTAGTGGAAAGACTTATCATTCTTGGAGGAACAGAAATTTCTGAAAATGATGTAAAAATGTTCGCAAGTAAGTAATTTTGAGTAATTAGTAAAAAGTGATTAGTAACTAGCTAATTACTATTTACTAATCACTAATCACTAAAAAAATGAAATTAAAAAAAATAAATCAAGGACTTCAAAACGGATTAATTCGAAACGGATTAACAGAAGCCAATGAATTACAAGAAGAAACATTTTCTACTATTAAAAGTGGTGCAGATGTCGTTATCCAATCTAAAAAAGGAACAGGAAAAACAACAACTATCGTTTTAAATGTAATCCAAAAATTAAATGAACCTAAAGAACAATCTCCTAGAGCTTTAGTTTTTGTTGATGACAAGCCTCAAGTTTTAGAAATGGTAGAATTGTTCAAACAATTAGGAAAAGACAATGAAGTAAGAGTTTATGGAGTTCATGATAAAACTGATTTAGACGAAGACAAAAATCAAATTTCAGACGGAATTGACGTATTAGTCGGGACAGCAAATAAATTAAATTTCATGTTTTCTTCTGCGGGTTTCAATGTCAATCGTTTAAAAGTAATGATAGTTGATGATGCTGATAATTTGTTTAGAAATAGAATGGATTCGCCTATATTAAGAATGTCAGACAGCATGCCAAAAATGCAAAAAATATTCTTTTGCAATCAAATAACAGAAAAAATTGAAATAATGGCTGATAGAATAATGGTTGAGCCTTTATTTATAGAGTTTGATGAATAATACAGATTTTTAGATTTTCAGAAAGAAGATTTATATGCAAGTCTTTTAACCTCATAACCTTTAACCTTTTAACCCAAATAAAATGGCACTAGTAAAAATATTTTCAGGAAGCGAAATTATCGCAATGGCTTTACAAAAAAAATTACAAGAAAATGAAATTGTTTGTATGGCAAAAAACAACTTACAATCAGCAAGAGTAGCTGGTTTTGGTAACACAGATTTAGCTGTAGAAGTTTTTATTAACGAAGCAGACAAAGAAAAAGCAGAACCAATAATTGACGATTTTAAAATGAATCTTTAGTTTTTCACTTTATTCTTGTAATGCTGAACTTATTTCAGTAGCTAAAAAAGACACAAATTTCACAAATTAACACAAATAAAATCTGTGAAAATTCGTGAAATCTGTGTCAACTTCTTTAGGTTTTGATTATATTTATTGAAACAAAACTTCTCCCATAATATCTACGGTTTCCCAAGTTTTGCTTACACCATCTGCACCTTTGTGTAAATCAAAACAAGCTTTGTTGATTGCAGCTAAAGCAGTTCCTCCACCAAAGTCATTTAAATTTAAAGTAGTTTTCATACTCAATAAATTATTTTCAAAAGTATATTCTAAAGGAATTTGTTTTGTAACATCATTCATTGATAAAGTCATAAATAACTGATTATCTCTAAAATTTAAAATTCCAGAAAGTAATTCAGTATTTTTCATAGTACCAAAAAAGATAGTTTTTAATTTAGAGTCTCTATCCTCGTTATCTGTAAATAAACTGCTCACAGGAATTGAAAAAGCAACACCTTCTAAAACTTCTTGAGGAGTACTTCCAGTTTTTACATCTTTCAATTCAATTTGCTTAAAACTTCCACCAACAGCTACTTTTTCTGTTGTTTTAAAACCTGTCCATTTTACTTTTGTAGAATCATTTACAATAGTTAAACCTTTAACTTCTGTTGGAGTTTCAGTTGGAGTTTCTGTTTTTTCTTCTTTTTTACAACTAGTAAAAGTTACAAAAACTAATCCTAAGACTAGTAAACTTATTTTTTTCATATTATGCTGAATTTATTTCAGCATCTCATCAATGCTGAACGGTTACTTGTTAATTTTTATGCTGAATTCACTTCAGCATCTGTTAATTTTAACTAAATCAATCAAAGGTAAGAAGTTTATTAAACCGAATCCAAATACAACTGTTAATTATTGATTAAAAGTTAATTTTTTTCCAATTGCCAAATTCCACAATTAGACTATATTTGCACCTTCAAAATCGATTCTTCGATTCTTCGAAATTTCGAACAATCAAAAATCGAACAATCTAAACAAAATGATTACAGTAAACGACGTAGCAGTAGAATTTGGTGGAACAGTACTTTTTAGTGATGTAACTTTTGCCATAAATGAAACCGATAAAATTGCCCTTATGGGTAAAAATGGGGCAGGAAAATCTACGCTATTAAAGATTGTAGCTGGTCAAGACAAACCATCGCGTGGAAATATTTCAGCTCCAAAAGAAGCTGTGATTGCTTATTTGCCTCAACATTTATTGTCAAATGACGATTGTACGGTTATGGAAGAAACTTCAAAAGCATTTGCAGATGTTTTGGATATGAAGAAAGAAATTGACGAAATTAATGAGCAATTAACAATTCGTACGGATTATGAAAGTGATGCGTACATGAAATTAATTGAAAGAGTTTCTGAACTTTCAGAGAAATTTTATGCGATTGATGAAGTCAATTATGAAGCTGAAGTAGAAAAAGTATTAAAAGGTTTAGGTTTTGAACGTGAAGATTTTAGTCGTTTGACTTCTGAATTTTCTGGAGGTTGGAGAATGCGAATTGAATTGGCAAAAATCCTTTTAAAGAAACCCGATTTAATTTTATTAGATGAACCAACAAATCACTTGGATATGGATAGTATTCAATGGTTAGAGGACTTTTTAATCAATCAAGCAAAAGCTGTGATGGTAATTTCGCATGATAGAGCGTTTGTAGATAACATCACAAACAGAACGATTGAAGTTACCATGGGAAGAATTTATGACTACAAAGCCAAATATTCTCATTATTTAGAATTAAGAAAAGATAGACGTGTTCATCAGCAAAAAGCTTATGATGAACAACAAAAATTTATAGCCGATAATCAAGCGTTTATTGATAGATTTCGTGGTACATTTTCAAAAACAGAATCCGTTCAATCTCGTGTTAAAATGTTGGAAAAAATTGTTCCCATTGAAGTGGATGAAGTAGATAATTCAGCTTTAAAGTTGAAATTTCCAGCTTCAGTTCGTTCAGGACAATATCCTGTTGTGGTTAAAGATTTGCATAAAAGTTATGGTGATCATGTCATTTTTAAAGATGCAAATGTTGTTATTGAAAGAGGTCAAAAAGTAGCTTTCGTAGGTAAAAATGGTGAAGGAAAATCAACGATGATTAAAGCCATTATGAAAGAAATCGAAATTAATTCGGGTAGTGTTGAAATTGGTCACAATGCTCAAATTGGTTATTTTGCTCAAAATCAAGCTTCTTTATTAGACGAAAGTGCAACAATTTTTGAAGTCATTGATAGAATTGCTGTTGGTGATGTTCGTACGCAAATCAAGAATATTTTAGGAGCTTTCATGTTTCAAGGTGATGATATTCACAAAAAAGTCAAAGTGCTTTCTGGTGGTGAAAAAACACGTTTAGCGATGATTAAATTATTGTTGGAACCTGTTAATTTATTGATTTTGGATGAACCTTCAAATCACTTAGACATGAAAACTAAAGACATCATTAAAGATGCTTTACGCGATTTTGACGGAACATTAATCTTAGTTTCTCACGATAGAGATTTCTTAGACGGTTTAGCTACGAAAGTGTTTGAATTTGGGAACAAACGTGTTAAAGAACATTTCGAAGACTTAAAAGGTTTCTTAGAACACAAGAAAATGGATTCTTTAAAGGAAATTGAGAAATAGTTTTTTGAGTTGTGAATTGTTAGTTATAAATTATGAGTTAGTGGCAATCGGCGAGAAGAGGAAAATAAGACAAATAATTATTAAAAATGAAATTTAAAATATATCTAGTAATTATTTTAATTACTTTTCAATCTTGTAAAAAAGATAGTGCTAAAATAATCTATAATGTTGACGAAAAGCCACGAGAAATTATCGCTCATGGAAATGAAAAGTATATTAAAGATAAAAATGCTTTAAAGCTTTTTGAAATTGGATTATCAAATATTGAGTATAAAGACTATGAAAAAGCTAAAGAATATTTTCTTAAAGCTAATGTAATTGAAGAAAACAACATTGTAATTCTAAATTGTTTGGCATTAGTAGAAAGTTCAATGGGAAATAATAAGAAATCAATTGAAATGCTTTATAAAAATATTTCAATTGATTCATCTCAAATTAATACTTATACTAATTTAGGGCAAAATTTGATGAGTGAAAAGAAATATATTGAAGCAAACGAAATTCTACTTTTAGGTTTAAAAAAATCAATTGATCCTAATTTACATCAAAAATCTGGGTTATTATTAAATTTAGCTATTTCATTTAAAAATTTAAAACAATGCGATGAAGCACTAAAATATGCGAATGAAGCTCTTGCAATTTCTCAAAATAATGAATTTACAAACTTTGCTAATCAAATTATTGTCGAAAGTAAAAAATGTAAGTAGCAAAAGACTGCCACTAACAACGGTTTGTAGCAATTGCTTGGCTTGGTCTTTGTTTGAATTTTCTCCGAAAATTCATTAGGAGTTTGGTACTTGTGAAATTAAGTGTTAAATTTACGCAACTGCTTCAAGCCGCAGAACGTTGTCACGTTAATTACTTAGATTATTATATTTCTCCACCGCGAATTGAATTTGAATTAGAGATAATGAATACTTTATCAAAATTTAAATCAAAATCTATGCTTTCTCTCAATTGATCAAATTCAGTTTCGCTTAAACCATTTCCAATGTTATCAATCAAGGCAAGCCACCAAGTTTTATATTCAGATTTATATTCTTCTATTTGTTCGGCTTTTACTGGTATAATAACTTTTAAACTGTCGAGAATATTACCTAAAACAAATCCTCCTTCATTAAAGTCAACACAAGTACCAAAATGGTATTGAATATCAAATTTTTTATTTGAAGGGAATATTTTTAATTCTAGGTTTTCATTTATTTGGTATTCTTTTTTAAATTCCATAGTTAAGGAATGTGTTTCCAATATGAAATTTATTTTTTGTTTAATAATTTTATTATAATTAATTGGTCTGGAATATCTTATTCCAAAATATGCAGATTTTTTATGTTCTCCATTTCCAAAAGACTCAATTTGATTGATGATTTTTGGAAGTAAACTATGTCTTACTTTCTCAATTGGGTTTCCATTATGAAACTGATTTAGTCTTCTAACTTCAACTGCAATTTTATCATCAATTACAAAATCAGGGGTTCTATTTCCTTTAGGTTCAAATACGATGTTTTTGTAACCAATTGATTTAAAATAAGTTTCGGCAATTTTTTCTTCTATTTTCAACTTTTGTTCATATTAAATCAAACTTAAGACTATTGAATACCACTATTTATCTTCTTCTCAATCTCTTTAAAATAAGCTATAAGTTCAGCTTGTTGAGCTTCTGTCAAAACAGCTTCTTTGTGAATAATGGTATAACTTGATAAAGGCATTTCTCCTTTTTCAATCATTTCTCCACATTCTTCTAATTTATGTGCTTGTTTTTTAGCAGTATAAGTTCCAAATTCAGAAAAATTTAGGTGTTTTTTTCCATCTTCAATGTGGTTTTTCACAAACCATCCAACAGGTTGAATATTAGTATACCAAGGATAAGCACTTTGATTGGAATGACAATCATAACAAGCAGCTTTCATTGTTGAAGCAATTTCCGTTGGCGTTTCATGTATTTTTAAAAAATCTTGATTGATATCGGTTTCAGGATTTGTTTTATCAATCTGAAAAAACTGAATTACAACTAAAGCAACTAAAAGAACAATTAAAACTTTTTTCATAATTTAAGTATTTGAATAAATATAAATAAAAGTACTACTTTTTTGATAATTTTTTGACTAGGATTGTGTTTTTAAGCTCATTTTAAGTTTTCTTCCATTTTTCAAAACCTAAAACACCTTTTCTAAATTCTTTTTGCCATTTAGTTCCAAATTCTTTATTTAAGTCATCAAAAACGTGAGCATTTAGTTTTTCATATTTTTCAATATTTTCTGGGACAATACATCCAAAATCGTGAAATTGAACTTTGTATTTTTTTGCAAAAGCTACATCTTCTTTAGTAATAACAGAAGCAAATCCACCAATTACATAAATAGTTGGTTTATCATTTGGTTCTAAATCAACGTAAATCACTTCTTGTGCAGTTGCATTTATTCCTATTAAAAGAATTAGAAAAGTGTAAATAATGTTTTTCATAATGTTTTATTTTTTAAAATTTGATTTATCACATCAGAACCACCCCATTCTACAAGAGTAAATCCTTTTCGTTCTGTTTTAGGAAGTATTTGTTCTTTTATTGATGTAAATTCATCTAATCCATAATATTCCATATAAACTCGAATTGAAGTGTCAGGTTTTGGATTGACATTGTTTATAGAAACTTCATCACATTCATCATTCACTAAAAAATGAATGAAATTGTATTTTTTTTGTTCTAAAATCGGTAACCAAAACTGAATAAACTCGTTAGTTTCAATAGTGTTTAGTCCAATATGTTCCAATTTTTCGATTAAGAAATTGGTTAGTTCTTCTTTTTCAACTACAAACCCGCTTTCATATTGATAATGCTCTGGTTCAAAAGAAATATCTCCATCCCAAAATAAGGAAGAATAATTTCGTTTGGTTTTGGTATCAAATAATTGTCCGTTTGGTTCAGCAATTACGTTCCAATTTTTATCATATTTAGGAAAAGTAGTTAATAATTTACCTTTAAAATCAAAAGACAAAGTGACTTCTGTTTTTTCTTTTGGATATAAATAAATTATTGGTTTTAAAACCCTTATGGTTTCATTTGTTGGATTTTCCTTTAAGGAAACATTTATCACTTTTTGATTTTCAATTAAAATACGTTGCGAAATAGAACCAAATCTTGAAAACAATAAGACATCATCTTTTTGAACTTCAATAGCATAATTTCCCAAAGAATCAGATTGAGTAATTATATCTGAATTCAAATTTTCAATAGCAACTTTTAAAGGAATATCTTCACAATCAGTTATTTTTCCTGTGATTATTTTAGATTTTTCTTTTGTGTTTGGTTCATATGAATAAGCATATAGTTTGTAAAGTTTACTTAATTCTTTTTTTGAAATACCTTTTGAAGTAATTTCAATAGCTCCATATTTTCCTTTTTCGTCATATTTTGAAATTGAAGCATCTCCTTTTAAAACATTTATAGATTTAATTTTTTTTGAATCTAAAGTATTCATCAATTCATAATCAACTAATTTTTCATTTAAGATAATTAGAGGATTATCACTTTTGAGAATTACTTTATTTCTATTACTAATAGTCCAACCAGTTTTTTTAGGTAAACTATCCTGTCCCAAAAAAGTCATAGAACTAAAAAACAGCATTATAAGTAGATTTATTTTTATCATATTCTATTTTTATAAGTTATGTAAACGAAGTTTTACCAACAATATTTTTTGTTTTTCCAAATTTTATCAAACACAATTGTTAAAGGTGACAAGAATATCAAAACCCAAACTGGTGCTGCGTAAAAATGATTAAAAGTTGTTAAATAGAAAGCAATTATGGCTAAAATTAAAGCAAATACAATTCTTCCTTTTTTGTTATTTGGTGTTGTCATTGGATCTGTTATCATAAAAAATGTAAATAACATTAAAGTTCCGTTGGTCATTTGATGTGTCCAGAAATCTATGGGCCAGCCCAAATATAAGATGTTTCTAATGAATAACAAACCTCCAAATGTTGCAATGAAAGTTAATGCAATGTCAATTCGTGCTACTTTTTTAATGACTAAAAATCCAAGTGATCCAATAATGAATAAATAGACAACATTGCTTCCCCATTGTCCTGGAGAAATCCAGGCATGATGCGTAAATACTATTGTTCCAATAACACCAACATTCGCGGGATTAAAAACGTGTTTCCCTTTATATTTGATTAAGAATTTAGAACCAATTGCAATTAAACTGGCTAAAATTACCCAATAAAAAACATCCACTTTAAGCAACAAACAAAGTCCGAGAGAAGTGATAAATGCACTTTTCCATGAAGTATAATTTTTAGTTGTAAAGTGAATAAATACTAACTGAAAAATAATACAACTTGTAAATGTTAATCCAATTTGGAATAAAAATTCCTTTGGAAAATCATTGGCAAACAAAACCATAAGCAAGAAGCTTCCCAAAAATAAAATTTGAAAATGTCGAGCATCACTTAGTAATGATAATAAACTATTTTTAGGAAGTTCTATGGTTTTTGTGTTCATGGTTATATGTTTTTATAATTTTTTTACCACCCCGTCCTTCGGACACCCCTCCAAAGGAGGGGAAATTCCGTTTATAAGAACATTTATCGTTAATAATTTAGAATAAGAAGTTTTTGACAACAGCTAATTTTGGTAAAAGAGTTTTTCTCTTGTAAATCAAGAAAGCTATTAATGCAAAACCACTTAATTGTAATAAAATTGGAAGTGTTTTATTAGGTTTATTTCCTTTTGAGAAGAAAAATAAGCCTCCTTTTTTAGTGTCACTTTTTGCATTTTTATACCCTAATTTTGTTCTGATTTCGTTGGTGTAATCATCATAAGAATCAGTATCCCAATTGGTTAAATTGGCTAAAGTTTCTAATTCATTTTCTCGTCTGTTTAAAACATCATTGTAATATCTTCTTCCTTCTGAACAAGTTTCCATATCAACATTTACACTGTGTTGCATGATATATCTTCCTTGAAAAGATTGTTGGTCCATAGTTTCTTGAAATTGTAAATCCATTGGAAAATTAGCTCTATCATAACGAACATGTAAACGTGTAAAGAATAAATTTCCTTCATAATCACTTCCTTGCCAACCTTCTGGTGTTCTGTAATTGGCAAAGAAAACGCCAGCATCTTTCAATTCAGCATAACTTGGTGGAGTAGTGGAACAAGGGTCACATTTTTGATAATTGTGTGAACTCAAATCCCATGCATATTCCGTGAAAACAGCGTTTTTTCCATACTTTTTATATTGTTTTGAAAACATATCTTGATAAAAATTTTGAAATTTTTCTCTCATGAAAGTTGGAATATTTTTATCCGTTGGTATTTTTACGGTTCTGTAATTGGTACTTTCTACTCTTCCGTTTTTGGTAAAAGCATAGATGATTAAGTCTTGGGCTCCATTTGCATTTGCCATGCCTAAACGAATAGGTAACATGAATTTTTCGCTTTCAAATGAAATTTGGATTGGACTTAATTCATTTCTACCTAATTTTTTCATTTCTGCTAAATTGACTTTCACTACAAAAAAATTCATTTTCGATTTGATATATGGTTCCAAAACTTCTTCCGCTTTAGCTGGAATTTTATAATCATTTTGAAGTAACCAAGTTTTTAAACCAGTTGATTCTTTTGCAGATAAAATTAGAATATCATATTCACCAACAGTATATTTTGCTTCAATAGTTACACCTAAATCTTTTTCTTTTTTCGTAACCATTTTAATCGAATTAGCAGAAACACTTTCCATTACCATCATATCATCATACCTGTATTTTGGTTGACACGGGTGTTCGTCATAATATTCAACCAAACGAGGTTCTGAATATTTATTTAATTTGTTGAAAATATCTTTTCTAACGACTTTAATGTCGCTTTCTTTCAATACAGTTGGAACTGGAATTACAATGGCAAAATCTTTTACATCACCTTTAAAATCGCTGTTCATGGTTACTGTGTTTTTATTTCCATCACGCACAAGAATTACTTCTGAAGCTTGATTAAAAATTTTAGTATCACCTGTGGAAACATAAAATCCGCAGAACGATTGTAGTATTGGTAGCATTATAAATACTAGCAAAACAAGGATTACTTTCTTTTTCATAATTTTATTTTTTTTAAATTTAATTTATAGTATTTGTTGCTTCAACTAGGCGAATAAATTCAGCTTTATAACCTTCGACGTCAATTGATTTTCCTTGTAGTGCTAAGTTTTTTATATCGTTTGAAGCTTTGTTACTTATCAATTTTGAATCTCTCAATTTTAATCCAAACCAAGCGACTGCAGCACTAAATTTGAAGTCTTCAGTAGCATTTTGTAATGAATTATTTGTGTTTTTAATAACTTCAACCATTTCAATACTCTTTTTGCCATCTGGTTTTTTATAGCGAAATTTTACTGTTGCTAATTCATCTGAATAATTGGTTGCAGCCTTACTTTTTTCAGAATATTTTAATTCAGGAATTTCATTTGTAAATGAGCTTTCAATTCCTGTTGGGATAATTTCATATAAAGCAGTCACTGTGTGACCACTTCCTAGTTCACCAGCATCAATGGCATCATTTTTAAAATCTTCGGTACGTAATTTCCTGTTTTCATAACCAATTAAACGATAATTTTGAACGTGTTTTGGATTGAATTCAATTTGGATTTTAACATCTTTTGCAATGGCATACATACTACCTTTGAATTCCTTACCCAAAAAACGATTTGCTTCTTGAATATTATCGATGTAGGCATAGTTTCCGTTTCCTTTATCAGCTAAAATTTCCATTTTACTGTCTTTGTAATTTCCCATTCCGTAACCTAAACACGTTAAGAATACTCCAGTTTTACGTTTTTCTTCAATTAAAGTTTCCATGTCTTTGTTAGAAGTTGAACCTACATTAAAATCACCATCAGTGGCTAAAATAATTCTGTTATTTCCACCTTTTATAAAGTTTTCTGAAGCAATTTTATAAGCTAATTCGATTCCTGCTCCACCAGCAGTACTTCCACCAGCAGTTAAATTATCAAGAGATTTTATTATTGTTTCTTTATCATTTCCTGAAGTAGTTGGTAATACTAATCCTGCAGCACCAGCATAAACAACAATAGCTACTTTATCGTTTTCTCTTAATTGATTTACCAATACTTTCATAGATTCTTTCAAAAGTGGTAGTTTGTTTTGATCACTCATTGAACCTGATACATCGATTAAAAAAACAAAATTTGAATTAGGAAGGTTGTCACTTGGAATTTCTTTTCCTTGTAATCCAATTTTTATTAATTTATGTTTTTCATTCCATGGACAATCATTATATTCTGTATGAATTGCAAATGGATGATCATCAGATGGTTTTGAGTAGTTATATTTAAAAAAATTAACCATTTCTTCAACTCGTACTGCATCTTTTGGTACTATTTGACCTTGATTAATGAATCTTCTAACGTTTGTATAAGATGCATTGTCAACATCAATTGAAAAAGTTGAAAGAGGTTCATTAGTAGGATTTGTAAACTGATTTTCAACAAATGAATCATAATCTTCTTGATCTGGTTCAATAGCTGGAATTGGTTGGTTGTTCTTTTTAATTTGATCGAGTAGTTTTTTCTTCTCTTCTTTTGGTAAACCGTTTTTTGAAACCACAACAATTACTCCGTTTACACCTCTATCGCCATATAATGCTGCACCTTGAGATCCTTTAATTACATTCATTGCTTCAATTTCTTTAGGATCCATATTTTGTAATGTTTCGACTGTCGAAATTTTATTATCAATAACAACAAGAGCCTCATTAGTTCCTGTAATTGAGCGATTACCTCTTAATACAATTGAGTTATTTTGATTTACACCATTGTTTTTCGTAGTTATTTGAAGACCTGATACTTTTCCTGAGAGCGATTTTATTGTTTTAGGATTTGCTCTTTGTGCTAATTCACTACTCTTAACACTTTGATATGATGAAGTAGTTGCATCAGCTTTTCTACCTTTACCAACAATTCCAGTGAGTACGACTTCCTCACCGACATATCCATTTTCAAGAACCACATCAATGACTTTTTGTTTTCCCACTTTTACAGTTTTTTTCTTTTTTCCTGTGAAAGTAAATTCTATCTCATCTTGTTCACTTGCTTCAATGGAATATTTGCCGTTAAAATCAGTTGTAGTTCCTTTTGTAGTTCCTTTGACAATAACAGTTGCTCCAGGTAATGTTCCTAATTCATCACTTACGGTTCCAGTAATAACAATGTAGTTTTCATAATTTTTTTCATGATTTATAGTTTTAAAATTTAGGAAAAGTATAAGCATAGCAATCCCTGACGAAATATGTATTAGATTTTTCATAATATAATGTTTTAGTTAAAAAATTGGTTTTTCTTTTTTTTGAATTTAGTTTTTAATGGAAATAATAACTACTCCATTGTTTCCTTTTTTACCATATATTGGTTTGGCTTCTTCAGGTAAATAGACTTTTATGGAATCTATTTTTTGAGCATTTAAAGGAGCATATTTACTTGTAGGTTTTTCTCCAAATAAGGATTCTTCTGAAAACTCTTCTCCATTGATAATATAGATTGGGTTTTTTAGTTCAACCATTTCATCCATTTCGCTTGAACTTAAATCTTCTCTTTTTTTAGATGATAACTCTCCGTTAATTAGAACTAAATCATCGCTTTTTGTTTGAGGTTTTACAACTTTTTCTTCAATTTCGGATTTTTTAGATTTTACAACGTCGTATTTAAAGTTTGAACTTCTAGCAGCATATATTGTTCTGTTGCTTAAAAAATCATTGCTTTTCGAGCTTGAAGAATTATAATAACCTTTTTCAACAGCTTCTTTTTGAGACATTAATTGAATATCATCAGAAACCTCTTCTGCAGCAAATGATGTTTTAGGTGACTCTGAAATTTTTTTGTCTTTTTTTAATGTAGTAGAAATTTCATATTGAACGACTTCATCTTCATTAATTATTGCTTTCGGTTTGTTTGAAGTAGTAGAAGCATTATTTGAATTTGCAAAAGTTTCTACTTCTGGTAATGACTTATTATTTTCCGTTTTATTGGCATCAATTTGGATTTCAATATTCTCTTGAGATTTTTCTGTTGATGATTCAATATTTGTTTTTGGTTCGATTGGTTCAGTTAATTCTTTTTGTGTATTGAATAATTGAATTCCAACCGTAAAAAACAATAAGAAAGAAGCAGCAATGGCTAGTTTTTTCCAAACTTCGCTTTTCTTTTTTATTATTTTAGTGTCGAGTTTTTCTTCTACACGATTCCACACTTTATCCATTCCTGGAAATGATGTTTCTTCTGCTTTGTTAGAAGCGTTTTTGATTTTTTGATATATTTTTTCTTCGTTTTTCATTTTGTGCTGAATTTTATGCTGAATTTTTTACAGCATCTTTTCATGTATGTTTTAATTATTTTGCTTTTTGATAGTAAAAGGTATTCACTAATTCTTTCAATTTTGTTTTAGCAACGTTTAATTGTGATTTGGATGTTCCTTCAGATATTTTAAGTTGCTCGGCAATTTCTCTATGCGAAAAACCTTCAATTACAAAAAGATTAAAAATCGTTCGACAACCTTCTGGAATTTTCTCAACCAATTTCAACAAATCTTCTTCTTCTAAATCCGTTACTTCGTCTGTAAAAGGTTGCGATTGCATGTTAGTATCTTCCAAATAAAGATTGAAATTCAAATTCTTTTTGAGTTGTAACAAACATTGATTGACTGCAATTTTTCGTGCCCAACCTTCAAAAGCTTTATTTTCTTTGAGTTGTTCTATTTTAGTAAAGATGATGTAAAAAGCATCGGCCAATACTTCTTCAATCTCTTCTTCTTTTTTGAGATAGCGTTTGCAAGTGTAATACAACTTAGTTGCCATCTGTTCATATAATAAACGTTGGGCTTCTCGTTGATTTTTTTTGCAGGCTATGATTATATTTTCATCTATCATAAAAGGTTCCTTTATTATAAGAGCATAAAAAGTTGTAAAAGGTTGGAAAGGTTTTGAAAAAAAGTTTATTTCTTAATTGTTAATTTGAAAATATTTGATTCCAAAATGGCTGTGTCATTGTCTTCACACAATAAAAAATCTATTTGATTTTCTGTTTTTTTATAAAGTGTAATTCCTTCAAATTTATTTTTACTTGAAATTAAAATTGTTTCTTCAATTGAAAAATCCGTTAATTTCATTTTACCTAAAAATGTTCCTACTATTTCTCCATCGTCATAAGTTGAAATTGTGTTTTCTGCTGATGCTAAAAAATAAATGGTTTCATCTACTAAAATTGCATCTGTAAATGAAGATTGAATATTATTAATTTTAGGTAATTCAATTTTTTTAAATTCAATTTCAATTTCTTTGTCTTTATCAACGATAAAAATTCCATTTGACGCATTTTTTCCATTTCCTCTTTGAAATAAATAAAACTTTTTATTAAGATAAAATACACCTTCAATATTTAGTTCGTCATCTTGTATTGAAAATTGAGACTTTAATTTACTATAAAGTTCAGATAAATCTTTTTCTTTAATTCTATTATTCAAAAATTGATATGTTTTTAACATTTCCCTATTTTCAGTAGAACCAGAACCAAAAATAAATAATTTGTTTCCATCTAAAGCCATAGACTCAAAATCAGGTTTTTCTTTTTTTGGAATATTTTCTTGAGGATTTTCGACCAAAGCAATTTTATTTAATTTATTAGAATCTATTTTATATTCATATAAATACGAACTGTTATCTGAAATTAAATAAATTAAATTATTGTGAAAAAAAAGTCCAGAAGCTGAACCAATTCCTATTATTTGAAAAAAGAGTTGTAGTTGAAATTTTTCCATACTTTTACAAAACAAGTTAAATTATAAAGACAAATATAATTGTAATTAATAGTAAAACACATGAAAACCTTAAAATCTGAAGACTTTAAAGTAACAAAAACCATAAAGTTAAAAAATATTCCAACTTTCATAATTGTAGAAACTTCTGAAAAGAAGAAAGAAAAAGAATTACAAAAAATTCGTGAAAAATTAAGTAAAGTACAAGACAGAATGTACGCTCATAATAAATATGGTGTGTTAATTTGCTTACAAGGAATGGATACCGCTGGAAAAGATAGTCTAATTCGTGAAGTTTTTAAAGAATTTAATGCACGTGGAGTAGTGGTTCATAGTTTTAAAACTCCTTCATCCAATGAATTGGAACATGATTTTTTATGGAGACATTATATTGCATTGCCAGAAAAAGGAAAATTTTCGGTTTTTAACAGAACACATTATGAAAATGTTTTGATAACCAAAGTGCATCCAGAATATATTATGAATGAAAATATTCCGAGTATTGATAGTTTGGATGACGTTAATGAGGATTTTTGGGAAAACCGTTTTGAAAGTATCAATGCTTTTGAAAAGCACGTTGCCTTAAATGGTGTAATTATTATGAAATTCTTTTTGCACTTGAGTAAAGAAGAGCAACGTCAACGTTTGCTTCGAAGATTAGAAACTGAAAAACACAATTGGAAATTTTCTCCAGCTGATTTAGCAGAACGTCAATTATGGGATAAATATCAAAATTGTTATCAAGATATTTTGAATAAAACGTCTAAAGAACATGCTCCTTGGTTTGTAATTCCGGCTGATAATAAAGAAACAGCTCGTTATATTGTTGCCAAAACTATTTTAGACGAATTAAATAAATACGAGTTTCATTATCCAGAATTGGAAGATGAAGTAAAAGACAATATTAAAATGTATCATGATAAGTTAAGTAGCGAGAAATAACTATCTTTGCCGCTTTAAAATTACAAATGAATTTATCAACTTATACCAAAGAGTTTACTTATAATTTAAAACTGGCTTATCCTATTATTCTTGGAATGTTAGGGCATACTGTTGTTGGTATTGTAGATAATATCATGGTTGGGAAAATTGGTCCAGATGAATTGGCAGCAGTTTCATTAGGAAATAGTTTTGTTTTTATAGCCATGTCACTTGGAATTGGATTTTCAACAGCTATAACTCCTTTAGTAGCCGAAGCTGATGGAAAAAATAATATTGAAGATGGAAGAAGTGCATTTCATCATGGATTGTATTTGTGTACCATTTTAGGATTTGCATTATTTACAATAATCTTTTTTGCTAAGCCGTTAATTTCATTTATGGGACAACCAGAACATGTAGTTGAATTAGCAAAACCTTATTTAGATATTGTAGCTTTTTCATTAATTCCTTTAATAGTATTTCAAGCTTATAAGCAGTTTGCTGATGGAATGAGCGAAACTAAATACTCTATGTGGGCAACTATTATTGCTAATATTGTTAATGTAATTTTCAATTATTTGTTAATTTATGGAATTTGGTTTTTTCCAAAAATGGGAATCGTTGGAGCAGCAATTGGAACTATAATTTCACGTTTTGTAATGTTAGGTTACATGCATTATATGATGAATAAAAAAGAAAAGTTTTATCCCTTTTTTAAAGGTTTTGATTTAAAGAAAATTAAAAGAGAAGTCAATATAAAAATCATCAAGTTAGGAACACCTTCAGCATTACAAATGTTTTTTGAAATTGCTTTATTTACAGGGGCAATTTTGCTTTCGGGTTATTTAGGAACTACGAGTCAAGCCGCGAACCAAATCGCTTTAAGTTTAGCGTCTTTCACCTTTATGTTTGCGATGGGATTAAGTGTTGCAGCTATGATTAGAGTTGGAAATCAAAAAGGATTAAACGATTATAAAAAATTGCGAATTGTAGCTGTGTCAATATTCTTACTAGCTATTCTTTTAGAAATAGTTTTTGCATTAATATTTGTGTTATTTCATAACTCATTACCAGCTTTATTTGTTGATATGAATAGTTTAACAGATTTAGCTAAAAACACAGAAGTAGTTGCAATTGCTGGACAATTATTGTTAGTTGCAGCAGTTTTTCAAATTTCAGACGGTTTGCAAGTTGTTGTCTTAGGAGCTTTACGTGGCTTACAAGATGTAAAAATCCCGATGTATATGACTTTTGTTTCTTATTGGGTTATTGGCTTTCCAATCTCAATTTACTTAGGATTATATACAGATTTAAAAGCAGCAGGAATTTGGATAGGATTATTAGCAGGACTAACTTCTGCAGCAATATTTTTGTATATTCGCTTTAATTATTTGACAAAGAAATTAATAAATCAAAACTCATAGCTTACCATGGAAAGACCAAAATTTATATTAGGAGACAATACTGATTTTCCAGATGATATCTTTATTGTACATTTAGATTATCCACGTTTTTTAATCAATTTAAAAGATGATGAAGTTGAGTTTTTAGAAGATATCGAAGAAGAAGACGAACGCGAATTAGAATCAGAAATGGAACACCTAATAACTTTAGCAGGTGAATTTTATGATAAAGAAATGGAAAATTATGAAGAGTAAATATAATTAAATATTTTTTTTGAATTAGAAAAAAATATTTAATTATATTTATTTATGAATTTTATTACAGGAAGATAATAATAATGAAGTATCAAATTTGGAAAAAGTATCAAATTTGTAATAATATTCAATATTTTTTATAATCTTTGTAATTGATTTAGTTGTTTAATGAAGACAGATTACATTACATAATATTTTTTAATCAAATATGAAAAAAATAAAATTAATCATAATAATAACATTGTACTTAAGTCAATTAACAAGTATAAATGCACAAGAATTACAGCCAATAGACACTACATCTAATGTTGTTAATTTAAAAGGTTTTCAGGTAGCTTTGAGAGGTGGATTCGATATCCCAACATTTGACAACAATACTCCTTATATTGATTATAAAGGAGGATTAATGGCAGGAGCGTCAGTTGATTATTATTTTAAATGGTATGGGTTAGGGATTGATTTTGATTATATTCAAAACAAACCATCAAGTAGTTACGTTACTGGGAACTTGTATTATAATGGTTATAATGTTACTAGTTTAAATTTAACTGAAGATAAAATCACAAGAAATTTTATAGGAATTGGTCCAAGTTTCAAATATCAACCTACAAATAAATATAGTGTTGAATTGAAATTAAGAGCTGGTATAAGTTCTATAGATGGTGGACAAACAAGTTTAGTTGGAAGTTATGTGAATTCTTCCAATGTACCTTCAACAGAAATATTTAATTATCATAATGGATATTCTCAAACTAATGTATTTTCTGCAAAAGGATCATTACAGTTTAATTATTTTGTAACTAATAATCTTGGATTAAGTGTTGGTGGTTATTATTTAAAACATTTTGATTCAGAAGAATCTAAAAACAACTTATTAAATTACACGACTAGTTATAAACCTATTACTTCAGTATTAGGTGCTAATAATGAATCTACTAATCAAACATCTAATACACAATTAAGAGAAAATCCTTGTAATTGCGATGTTAGTTCTATAGGCGTTTTTGTTGGACTTGTTTATAAATTTACTTCAGATCCAAATAAGCCTAAAAAAGAAAAAAAGAAAAAAGAAAAAGTTAAGGAAGTTTACTCGTTGACAGTTACAGCTAGAGATAAATTCACAAAAAATATACTACCTGATACAGAAGTTGTTTTAAAAAATGATGATGATGAAATTTTAAAAACGGGAAAAACTAATTCTTTTGGTGTTGTTGTTTTTGAAGATATTGAGCCTGACAGTTACATTATAGAAGGAGCTCTTTACGGGATAAATTTAGAAACGGAAAATACAAAAAAGCGTGAATTTAAGAAAGGTCTAACATTACAAAAAGAGTTACAGTATACAGATAAAAACTTTATATTAAATGGAAAAACAGTAAGATGTAACACTACTAGCCCATTATCTGATGTCTCTGTTGTTTTAAGAAGTTTAGATGCAACTATTCAGAAAAATTCTATTACAAATGAAAAAGGAGAATATATTTTCAACTTGAATGAAAAAACTTCTTTTACTATTTATGGTAAAAAAAATAATTTCTTTTCACAGACAGAAACTATAAATACTGAAAATTATGACAGAAACACAACACTATTCGTTAAGTTAGAAATATGTATGGAACAAGTTGATTGTGGAAAAGCAATTAAACTAAATAATATTCAGTACGATACGGATAAATATGCAGTTAAGAAAGAAGCTAAAGTAGAATTAAATAGATTGGTTCAATTTTTAAATGATAATCCAGAGATAAATGTGGAATTATCTTCTCACACTGATTCTAGAGGTCAAAATAAATACAATCAGACCTTATCACAAAACAGAGCAAATGCTGTTGTTGATTATATTGTTTCTCAAGGAATTAAAAGAAGTAGATTATTAGCCAATGGTTACGGTGAGTCTCAACTTTTAAACGAATGTGCTGATGAAGTAGAGTGCACAGAAGAACAACATCAAGTAAATAGAAGAACAGAAATGAAAGTTATTTGTCCTGATAAAAAATAAATCATGAAAAAAAGAATAGTATATCCAGTTTTAGCTTTAATAGTAGCATCATTTTCAATTATTGTATCATGTTCTAGTAATGATTGTGAGTATGTATTGATAGAAGATATTAATGGCAGCAATTTATGTGCAGCTAAAAATATTTTAAATATCTCTACAGGAATTGACGAAGTTGGAAATGTTATTGCACCTGGTGATAATGTTTCAGACCCATATTGGAGATTGATTAATAGGCCCTTATATAATCAATTTTCTACTACAACTTCAGATCAAAATTTAATAAATACTATTAATGGTAATGCCTTTATAGTTAATTATAATAATTCTAATAGTACAGATTGGATTAACCAAAACAATTCCTCTTCAATTAGTCCTGTAAACGTAGGAACAAATCAAATATTTAGTGCTGGTACGATTGGTAATCCTTTTGGATTTATTACTCCATATATTTTTGAAAGATCCTTTTGTGTAAAAGATCCTATAAGTTTAATTATTGATATAGAAGCAAGAGGCGAATTAAGTGTGAAATTTGAATTAGTTAATAACGCAACTAATTTCGTATATGCTACAAGTCAAGATATAAATAATTCTAGTGATTCTTGGTATGATACAGTGAATATTCCCGCTGGTACTTATAGTATAAGAGCTTATTTGATTTATAAGGGCTCTACTTTACCAGCATTTTCTTTAGTAGGTTCTATTAAAACAGTTAATGATAGTTTTGTTCTAACAAATAATAACAATAACTGTTGTAGTAACAATATTATAGGTTTAACTGTAATAAGCGATGATGATTGTAATAATGACTTTGATTCAAATGTTGATAGCATTTTTAGTAATTTAATAACTGCTACTATTATTGATTCTTCAGGAACAGTTGTTAGTAGCCAAGATATTGATATAAATGGTAATATTATATTTGCAGGTTTACCAGACGGTACTTATACCATTCAACTATTTATTCCAGATTCGGCCCAAGCCATTTCTCCAAATAATTTTCAAGTTACTGTTGTAAACAATGAAGTAAAGAATTTCAATATTTTTGTTTGTCCGTAATCATTTTGTACTAAATTTTAAGGAACATAAATTTTGTGTTTAATTGCGTAAAGCACTAAACCTATTCTGTTTTTTACATTAAGTTTTACAAATAAATTGTCTCTGTAGCCATCAATTGTTTTGGGGCTTAGATTCATTTTATCAGCAACTTCCTTATAAGTTAATTCGGTGCAAATAAGTTTTAGAAATTCAATTTCATTTTCTTTTAAAATTGCTTCTTGTTGACTTTTACCGGTTACGGAATTCATAAGTGCATCCGTTACTATGTTTGAATGATAAACTCCAGTTTCAATAATTTTTAATAAGGCTATTTCTAAAGTTTGTTTGTCCACATCTTTTAGTAAATATCCTTTTGCACCAGCACGAACCATTTTTAGAATGGTATTTTCATCTTCCTCAACAGTTAAGGCCAAAACTGCTACTTCAGGATGATTTTTACTTATCCATTCTGTGGTTTCAATGCCATTCATAATAGGCATGTTTATATCCATAAGAACGATTTTAGGAATATTGTTTTTTGATTTGAATTGTTCTACTAATTCAGCACCATTCTTACATAAATAACTGACTTTAAATGATTCAAATTTATCAACTATACCAGCAATGGCCTGCGATAATAAAGTGTGATCTTCAACAAGAACTATAGAATGTTTTTTCATTTTTAAATTAATCGGTGAATAATTGTTAATAGTGTTCCTTTATTTTCTTCTGATTCTATTGAAATCTCAGCATTAATCAAAGCTCCTCTTTTCTTCATGTTATTTAAGCCAATTCCATTTGTTGAACTTTGAGAAGCATCAAAGCCAACTCCATTATCTTTTACTATAATTATTAATTCATGATTAGTGAATTTCAGTATCACATTTAGTATAGAAGCTCTTGAATGCTTAATAGTATTTGAGAAAAATTCTTGAAGAATTCTAAAAATAATGATTTCTGTTTTCGCATCTAAATCTATATAATCACCTTCAATAACTAAATCGGATTTAATATAATTTAAACGGTTAAATCTGTCAATTTCTAGTTGAATAGCTTGATTTAATTTAATATTTGAGATAAAATCAGGGTTGATTACTTTGGATAATGCTCTAACTTCATTTAAAATTACAGTTAAATTATCATTTACATCTTTAATGTTTTCAGGATTGTCACCGACACTTTGAAGTTGAATTTTAGCTAAAGTCAATAATTGACCAATATTGTCATGAAGTTCCCAACTTATATTTCTTAAAGTTTGTTCACGGATTTCTACTTGAGATTCAGCAATTTCTTTTTCGAATTGTTGTTGCGTTTCTACTTGTTTGTGTAGAAGGACATTTTTCTTTTTTTGAAAAATTATAAACAAGAAAACCATTATAACACATACACTAAATAAAACTATGATAGCTAAAAATAATCCCTCTGTTCCTTGCTGCTCCATATAAAACCTGAAATTATTATTAAATTATATACAAATACTAGTAAAAAATTTACAGCATAAATATAAGGAATTGTGGGTGAAGTTTTATAATAATTTCTAATTACATTAAAAGGAATGTTTGGTAATAAAAATAATAGCAGTCCAATACTTATCCAAAATACCATCATCTTATTAATATGTATAATTTTATCAGAGTTTAAAATTTCGTATAAATAGATTAAAATTGAAGTAATTATTACAATACCACCTGTTATATAAGTGTTAGAAAAATAATCTCTGAAAAAATCATCAATAAATAGCAAATTTATTAAGTAACTTGCATAATAACAGGCCAAAAGGATTGAAATTATTTTTTTGCTTTTTAAACTTTTTACAGCATTTTTAAACAATAATATATAAAAAGTAAAGGAGACAATTTGAAAAATATTATAAAAAAACACATTAAAAATGGATATGTTTTGACTATAATATCTTGCAGTAAAGTCATTTATTACAATATACCAAAGCAGAAATAAAAAGTATTTTAAATACGTATCTTTATACTTATAATAACACAAAGACCCTGCAATCGCTGTGACTATTTGAAAATAAGTAAAAAAAGTTTTTAAATCTGCTATAGGTATATTCTTAATTTCCATTAATTATTTAATTTATTCACCCGGAGGAGGTGTTAACTGCATGTCGTTTAATATCAAACTTGTTTTAACTGATTCATTTGATTTTGGGTTACTAGGACGTGAATCTTTTTTGCATAAAAGACCATCAATCGCTTTAAAGTTTCCAATTAATCTATTTTCTCCAGTGGGTTCTATATAAAAAGGAACATTTTTTAAATTTGGGTATACTCTTCCCCACTCATTAGGCTCAACTTCAATTGTAGGAGCTAAAAAGAATGTCTCTCTATTTCTATAAACTTGTGCTTTATGACTATTCTTTAATGTGTCAGGGTAAGCAGCAAAATAAACCCTAATACCAGATATTTTTTTCTTGTTTAAACGTTCAACTTCATCTAAATAGGCAATGTATTGTTTTAGAGAATCTAACTCGATAAAGGCAAACAACGTTGGGTCATATTCTTTTTCTGGTGTTGAGTTATTATCCTTAATTAACTTTCCAATAGAATCTTGATAAAAATTCTTCATCTCAATAGCTTGATCAACTGAAATTATTTGAGTTGGTTCTTTACTGTTATTTAGATTTTCTTCTTCACTTTTAGGATTACAAGAACTTAAAAATAATAAAGTTAAAAAAAGTAATGTGGTCGTAATTGCTTTATTTTTTTTCATCTTAATTTATTGTGTTACAAATTTAATTTAATGCTTTCATTTCCTTTAAGGAAAAACACCCTTTTTTACTGAGTGTTTAATCTTTTTATTAAAGGTTATTTTCCTTTTTATTATTAGTATAAAACGTTAATATTTGTACTATCTGCTTTATTAAAATAAGGTATAGTTAGTTTAGTTTGTTTTTGATAGAAAACCTCAGTGAATATAATTAGCATTGAGGTTTTTGCTTTGTTTATTTAAAATACTTCTCCAATAAACTCTTAGCTGCTACAAAAGGTGAAACTTCATTGTTTTGCACCGCTTTTTTATTTTCTTCAAGTAGTTTTATAATATCAGGATGATTATAGAAGTTGTTTTTTAACTGCTCATTTATGGTTTCCATCATCCAAAATTGATTCTGATCTTGTCTTTTCTTTTCGAAGAAATGATTCTCTTTTGCTAAATCAAAATACTCTGAAATTATAATCCAAACATTATCAATTCCTGTTTTTTCAAAAGAACTACAAGTTGTCACTTTCGGAATCCAACCGCTACTTTTTGCAGGAAATAAATGTAAAGCTCTATTAAATTCAGCTTTAGCCAATTTTGCTTTAGAAATGTTATCACCATCCGCTTTATTGATTACAATGGTGTCAGCCATTTCCATAATTCCACGCTTAATTCCTTGTAATTCATCACCAGCTCCAGCAATTTTTAAAAGTAAAAAGAAATCAACCATACTATGAACTGCGGTTTCACTTTGACCAACTCCAACCGTTTCAATTAATATAGTATCAAAACCACAAGCTTCACATAAAATGATGCTTTCACGTGTTTTTCGGGCTACACCACCAAGACTATCTCCAGATGCACTTGGACGAATAAAAGCATTTTCATCTTTGACTAATTCTTCCATTCGAGTTTTATCACCCAAAATACTTCCGTGACTTATAGAACTACTAGGATCAACAGCTAAAACAGCTACTTTTTTACCAATAGAAGTCAAATAAGTTCCAAAAGCTTCAATAAACGTACTTTTTCCAACACCAGGAACACCAGTGATTCCAATTCTAACGGATTTATTAGCAAAAGGCAAACAACTATTTATAACTTCATTTGCACGCTCTAAATGTTCTGGATTTGTACTTTCGACTAGAGTAATTGCTCTACTTAAAGCGATTTTGTTACCCTTTTTTATAGCTTCAATTAATTCATTTGCAGACGGAATAATTTTTCGTTTTAATTGAATCCTTTTAGCCACAGTATTGCTCAACGAATCTGGTTGATTGATGCCGTTAACTTCTGATAATGCTGATTTTTTGCCTTGCTCTTCCAAAAATTGTCTCTTTCTGTAAATGTACAATTTTTTTGAAAAAAAAGAACTTTCCATTTAATAATCAAATAATGCTTTTACCTTTGTAATTCATAATAATACAATGGATAATATTCTTCTAATTTTCATTTGTCTTTTGATTGGTGTTTCTTTTCAATATGTAAAAGCGTTTCCCAAAAACATGCATATTGCTTTAAATCAATTTGTTATTTATGTTTCTTTACCCGGATTAGCCTTGTATTATATTCCAAAAATAGAAATATCAACCGCTTTATTATATCCATTAGGAATCGCATGGTTGGGTTTTGGACTCTCGTTTTTGTTTTTTTACACTTTAGGAAAATATTTGGGCTGGTCCAAGAAACTAACAGGTTGTTTAATTTTAACTGCTGGTTTGGGAAATACGTCATTTGTTGGATTTCCAGTAATTGAAGCTTTATATGGCTCAAAAGGTATTGAAACAGCAATCGTTATAGATCAACCAGGGTCATTTGTAGTAATGGCAACCTTAGGAATTATTGTTGTTACACTATTTTCTAGAGAAAAATTGAGTTCAAATGCAATTGTTAAGAAAATTTTATTTTTCCCTCCTTTCATTGCCTTTATAGTTGCTTTATCGCTCAATATCTTTGATGTTGATTTTCCTGTAGATTTCCAATCTGTTTTTCAGCGAATTGGTAATACTGTTACTCCAATTGCATTGATTGCGGTTGGTTTGCAATTGAAAATTGAAAGAAAAAGCAAACATTGGAACTTTCTTACTTTAGGTTTGTTATTTAAATTAATGATTACACCTGTTTTTTTCTTTATTTTGTACAAGAAAATATTTGGAGCATCAGGCTTAATGATTGATGTTTCTATTTTAGAGTCAGCAATGGCTCCAATGATTACAGGAGCAATTTTGGCTTCAACTTATGGTTTAAAACCAAAATTAAGCAGTATGATGGTTGGAATTGGAATTCCGTTATCATTCATAACTTTAGCTTTTTGGTACTGGATTTTATTAAATTTTTAAAATAAGAAAAATGGAATTAAAGAAAAATATATACGATTTATTAAAAAATATTGTTGGTGAATCTTACATCTTTACGGATGAAGATACTAGAAATCATTACGGTCACGATGAAACAGAAGATTATGTTTTTCCTCCAAGTGTAGTTTTGAAACCTGCTAATGCTCATGAAATTTCTGAAATTCTAAAAGTAGCCAATCAATTTTATATTCCTGTAACACCAATAGGAGCAAGAACGGGTTTAAGCGGTGGTGCATTATGTGTTCAGAAAGGAATTGGACTTTCGATGGAACGGTTAAATAAAATCATAGAAATTGATGAAAAAAATCTTCAAATTACGGTTGAACCAGCTGTAATTACTCAAGTTTTGCGTGAAGCAGTTTTAGAAAAAAACCTATCTTATCCAGTAGATCCAAGTAGTCAAGGAAGTTGTTTTATTGGTGGAAATGTTGCCGAAAATGCTGGTGGAGCAAGAGCTTTGAAATATGGTGTAACGAAAGATTATGTTTTAAATTTAGAAATCGTTTTACCTAATGGTGAAATTATTTGGACAGGAGCAAATACATTAAAAAACTCAACAGGTTACAACCTGACGCAATTAATGGTTGGAAGTGAAGGAACTTTAGGAGTTATAACTAAAATCGTTTTAAAGTTGATTCCTGCTAATAAGCACAATGTGTTGTTGTTAGTTCCTTTCTATAATTCAACTCAAGCGTGTGAAGCCGTTTCTGCTATTTTTAGAGCTGGAATTGTGCCAAGTGCATTAGAGTTTATGGAGCGTGATGCTTTAGAATGGACGATGAAATATATTGATGGTGTAAGTGTTGAAATTAAAGATAATATTCAAGCGCATTTATTGATTGAAGTGGACGGAAATTATCCAGAAATTTTAATGCAGGAAGCCGAAAAAATTCTAGAAGTTGTTGAACAATATGAAATTGATGAGGTTTTATTTGCTGATTCAGATGAACAAAAGAATGCTTTATGGAAAATGCGTAGAGCTGTTGGTGAAGCCGTTAAATCAAATTCAATTTATAAAGAAGAAGATACAGTTGTTCCAAGATATGAATTACCAGCTTTATTAAATGGAATAAAGGCAATAGGAATGAAATACGGTTTTCAATCGGTTTGTTATGGTCATGCTGGTGATGGAAATTTGCATGTAAACATTATCAAAGGAGAATTATCTGATGAACAATGGAAGAAAGAAATCCCAAAGGGAATCAGAGAGATTTTTGAATTAACAGTTGCTCTAAAAGGAACACTTTCTGGAGAACACGGAATAGGATATGTACAAAAGAATTATATGGACATAGCGTTTACAAAAACACATTTAGAACTTATGGAAAGTATTAAACGCGTTTTTGATGCCAATCATATTTTAAATCCAGGAAAGATTTTTCCTGATGAAGAGGTTTAATTAGTAAACTACTAACTCATAGTATTCAGATATTCTCTCAAAATTTGAAGTTCTTTGTCTTCTTCTTCAATAGTAATTGAGTAATCTTTGATAATTGATTGTGTTAAGTGCTCAGCTGCTGTGATTTTAGTATTTCTGTGTTGAATTTTCTTTGTTAATCGAGCGATATAAAGTAAAATTATTCCAATTAAAAACCCTAAGATTGCCATAAATTGAAATTTATTTTTATCATTACTTTGTATTGAATCTCCAATGGATTTATCAATGTTTTGAACTAATAAAATAGAATTTGAATTGGCAGAATTATTAGAAATTTCTTCAACTTTTGCCTGTAATGAAGAACCTGTTTCTTGCATAAAATAGGTTTTGTAATCTTGAATAATTTCATTTTTTACTGCTTCATCTTTTACTATAATTTGAGGAAAAAAGAAAAACAAAATCGAACCTAAAATTAAAATAATTCCTAAAATAAGCGTGATAAATCTTTTGGTTGACAAATAAGCGCTTCCAAACCAACGACCAATTTTTGAACCTGATAATTCATCGTCCAAGTTGTTCAAAAGCGTCATTCGTTCTTTTAAAACTATTTGGCGGTTTGATTTTTCTTCTATGAATTTCTGTAAGTCTAGTTTGTTCATATACGCTGAATTTATTTCAGCATCTTATGATGCTAAAAATTATTATTCAAATATAAAGAAAATCCTCAATTACTTATTCGCAATTGAGGACTTTTATTTTTTGAACACTATTTACTGAATACTGAACACTAGCTTTTCTGTTCTTTGTTAAAGTAAACCAAGTAATAATACATTTGTTTTTCTTCGTCCCAACCTTTTTCAACAAATTTTTGAGCTGAATCAGAATTCACGAAGTCTAATTTAATTTGAACATTTGTATCTAAATGAATCGTATTTTTTAGTTTTTTACGAACGTCAGTCACAGCTGCATTTGCAATAGGAAAATTTGTTACATCTTCTATGCTATATTTTTCACCTTTATCTACTTTGTAGTTTTTAAATTCTGGAATAAACTCAGGGTTTTCCATAACTTCATTCAAGAAGGAAGTTTCTTCAAAAGCATCATTTTTTGCAAAGTGATTGATAGCTCTATTCATAAATAAAACCTCTTGTTGCTTATCTTCTGCGGGTAAAACGACATCTTTAGCAAAATCTTGACAGAATTTTAGATATTTCTTAGTCATGAAATTTTCATCCTGAAAAGCATCAACTGATAAGAAATGTTCTAACCAATAACGAGCATCATATCTGTTGCTATCAATTGTTAATATTTTATACCCTTCTTCTTTTTTATAATTGAAAATCAAACAACCTTTATCTAATTTGTTTAAATTGATTCCTTGTTGTAAAATCATTTCCAAACTACTACCGTTTTCTTCAAATTGTAAAAAATCAGTTTGGATTTCACTTTTGAAAACGCCAATAGCATCCACAACATTGTTATCAATCGACACATTTGAAAGGTAAGCTATATAAACTTCACCATTCTTAATATGTGGATGATTTGATTGCTCAAATAAGTGAGAAGTTATTTTTTTTGAAATGGTATGTACTTCGCTTGGATTATTGAAAATCTCAGTCGCCAAATTATACATATCATTATACTCTAAATCAACATCATGCGCAAACTGAAAGTAATTTTCTTCTTTTTCACGAAAAGGTTTAAAGAAATATTCTTTCAATAAAGGCATAATTTCATCGTTTAATCGATATGGATTTTCAGATAAAAAAATAGCTTCGTTACGGCTTTTGTTTCCAACTCTATGAATGGAAAGATTGTCTATGTGGGCGTTGAAAAGGTTTATCATTTGTTTTAAGTTTCTAAGTAACTAAGAGGTTGAAGTTACTGAGTGTTTTTAATTTTATTTATGAAAGAAACTAACATTCTTTCAATTTCTCTGGTGTCTTCATATATTTCATTGAATTTTACTTCATTTAAATATTGAATGTTTTTTGCAATTTCTAATTGTGTTTGTAATTCAAATAAAGATCCTAATGAAATGTTTAAAAATCTTAGATATTCTTTATTGCTTTCTCGTCCAAATCCTTCAGCAACATTACTTGGAATTGAAACGGAACATCTTCTAATTTGTGATGTTAAACCAAAGACTTCCTCTTTTGGAAAGTGATTTGTATAAGTATAAATTTTAGTAACTAAAGACATTGATTTTTGCCAAATAAATATATCTCTAAATGTTTTCATAAACTCAGTTACTTTTATTCTTAGCTACTTAGTTACTTTAAAAATTAATTCCAATTTTCTTCAAAACCAAAGTCTTCAAAGCTATCATCTCCTTCGAACATGTCTAAATCATCTTCGTCATAATCCTCTTCATCTAAACCACCTTCAGCTTCAAATAATTTATCTTCAGATTCTAAAGGAACTTCACCTTGTGAAAATAATAAGGCTGGATAGACTAATCCTTCTTGTTTTTCATCTTCAATTACGGCTAATTCCACGTAGAAAGTCCACATGTTTAAGAAATCATAAACGTAAATAATTTTTGTATGATGTTTGTCTAAATTATCTTCAAGGATAAATTCATTCATAGGTCTAACATCATCAGAATCATCACCTGTGTCAAATAAAGGAATTTCAAATTCTTGATTCCATTCATCATCACACATATAAAAGGAAGCCATTTCGGTTCCGTCAAAGCCAAAAGCGTTAACAATTGCGTTGTGTAAATCTTCTAAAGTATTTGTTTTTTCTATTACAATATCTCTAAAAATATCCTCTTTAGTATCTAATATAGCTCTAAATTTATAAATCATTTGTTTGAAATTTTATGAACTGCAAAAGTAAGTAATATTTAAGAAACTACTTTTGTCAAAAGTGCATTTGTTGATAAGATTTTCTAAAATATTGAGGCTTCAGTGATTGTGGTTAATCGTTCTAAAGTTTCTAATCCATAAACCGAATTTCCTTTTTTATTCAATTTTGGACTCCAAACAGCAACGGTATAATTATTTGGAAAAACAGCAGTAACGCCACCACCAACACCACTTTTTCCGGGTAAACCTACTTTAAAAGTAAATTCTCCAGCTTGATCATAAAAACCACACATTTGCATTAAGGCATTTATTCTTTTGCATTGACTTGAAGTAAGTAAACGTTCGTTATTATATGGATTTATCCCATTATTTGAAAAGATTTGAAAGCTTTTGGCTAGTTCTTCACAACTCATGGCTAAGGCACATTGATGATAATAAAAATCTAAAACATCTTCAGGATTGTTTTTAATATTTTCATAAGATTTGATGTAATTTACTAATGCAGCATTTCTAAAACCAGTTTCTTTTTCAGAATTGACAACCTCTAAATTATAATTTATTGATTTTGAATTTGCCAATGTTCTTACAAAATCTAAAAAATATGTTTTTGGATCTTCAAAATGTTCTAGCATTAAATCGGCAATAACTAAAGCACCAGCATTTATAAAAGGATTTCTTGGAATTCCGTTTTCATATTCTAATTGAACTAAGGAATTAAATGCATTTCCAGATGGTTCAAAATTGACTCTTTTCCATAAATCATTACCTATTTTGGAAAAAATTAAAGCTGTTGTGAAAACTTTTGTAATACTTTGAATCGAAAAATTTTCAGTTGCATTTCCTACATTATAAATATTTTGCTGATTGTCAATTAATGAAATTCCGAATTTAGAAGCATCAACTTTGGCTAATTCAGGAATATATTCAGCAATAGAACCATTATTTTCTAGTAGCTTTACTTCGTTATATATTGAGTTTAATATTTGTTGGTAATCCATGAGTAATGTTTTTGTAAATGTACTAATCAAAGAAGTACAATTTTAATAAAGTATATTTTATTTTTATACCTTATTAAAATGTGAAACCAATTTTAATTCCGCCCCATTTTGCTGAACTTCCAGAATCAAATTCTCTTGTGATAGCTGAACGGGAATATTCAAAATATAAAGTTTTTGTTTTTAAAACGATTCCATAATTGTGTTGAGCTGTAAAACGTTCAACAGAAGAATTAGAAATAGTATAAGGACTTTTTTGATTAAATAAACCACCTTGAAGCGTTGCATCATAACCAATTACATTCAAAACAGGTTGTGTGTAAAAATACAATTGAAATTTATTCTTTTCATTATTTGAAGTAAACGGTGAATTTATAATTCCGATTGTTGCATTTAAACCCAATGAAGCATTTGTAAATAGGGTTCCAGCTTTTAAATTTGCATCAGATTGTATAGAAAGTAAATTTTTGAAACGAAAAAGTTGTTTTTCTAATCCGATTTCATAATTTAGAACGATGTCATTTTTAACTTGATTTTTCCAACCTTGTGGAATTGTATTTCCGGTTGCTTCATGAATGGCAACTTGCATTTCTTTGCCAAATGCTCCAGGACCAATTATTCCAAGATTCAAAGAAGAATAACCTCTATATCTCTTTTCAATATTTGTCGAAATCACAAAACTTTTAAGCATTATTGCTGCAGCAAAAGGTCTGTCGCCATATTGAATTTCTGGACTTTTATAGGAATTAGGAGTAAAACCAATGTGCTCAATAGAAATTCCGAATTTGTTTTCAGTGTTTTCTGGAATAAAAAATAAGTTGTTGACAGGGTTTTTTTCAAAAAAAGGAGAAACTAACTCAAAATTATAACCTTGTGTGTAATTTTCATCTGTTGAAGTGAAGTAATCATTGTCATAATTAAACCTAAAATAAGTATCACTTTTAATATCTCTAAAAGAAGCCATATTATTAATTTTTTGTGCCAATAAACAATTAGGAATGATAAGTAGTAAAAGAAGTTTTATAGTATTTGTTTTCATACTATCATTTACGAAAATAAGGAAATAATAGTTTTTTAATACATAAATTACAATTCATCCTTAAAATTCTACAGTTCGGAAAAGGTTAGTTTTTATTGATTAGCTTTTACTACAATTTTGCTTCATCAAACTAACTAAAATTAAAAAGATGAAAACGATTTTAACTTTATTAATCACATTTATAACTCTTTTAAGTTACTCTCAAACCACTTTGAAGGGGAAAGTCATTGATGAGCAAAAGAATCCAATTGTAGCTGCCAATGTGTTTTTGAAAGGTACTTATGATGGAACAATTACAGATGAAAACGGAGAATTTTCATTTAGAACAACTTCATCGGGAAATCAAATTTTGCAAATCAGTTTTATTTCTTTTGAAACTCTAACAGTAAAAATTGAAGTTGAGAACTATCAACCAAAAACATTCAACTTAAAAGATGACTTAAATACACTAGATGCAGTGGTTGTTTCAGCCGGAACTTTTAAAGCTGGTGATAATAGTAAGGTTACAGCCTTGAAACCTTTAGATATTGTCACAACAGCTGGTTCTGCCGGAAATATTATTGGTGCCTTACAAACTTTGCCAGGAACACAAACTGTTGGAGAAAGTGGTCGTTTATTTGTTCGTGGTGGAGAATCGAATGAAACGCAAACTTATGTAGATGGAATTAGAGTAGCGCAACCTTATGGTGCAACAGCTAATAATGTGCCAACAAGAGGACGTTTTTCTCCGTTTTTGTTTGATGGAATTACGTTTTCAACGGGTGGTTATAGTGCTGAATATGGTGATGCCCTTTCAAGTGTGCTTTTGATGAATACAATTGATGAACCTGTACAAGATCAAACGGATATTTCGATAATGACTGTTGGTGCTGGTTTAGGAAAAACAAAGATATGGGAAAATAGTTCGTTGACTTTTAATACTAGTTATATGAATTTAGCTCCATATCAAGCCATTATTCCTCAAAATTTAGATTGGAATAAACCTGTTGAGGTATTTTCGGGTGAAAGTATTTTTAGAACTAAAATTAAAAAAGGATTGCTAAAAATCTACGCAGCTTTTGATAAAACCAATTTCGATATCAATCAAAAAGACGTGAATTTTGAAGATAAAATTAGAGTTGATATTACGAACAAAAACCTTTATTTGAATTCTTCATTCGTAGGATATGTTGCTGAAAACACTAAGCTTCAAACGGGTTTGAGTTATGGTTACAGTCAAAATAAAATCAATTTAGCAAATGATAACGTTGGTAATAATGAAAGAAGTTTACATTATAAATTAAAATTTACTCAGTTTTTGACCCATAGAATAAAATTAAATTTTGGAGGAGATTATTTTCATACCAATTTTGATGAGTCTTTTCAAGAAAATCAAGCCAATAGTTTTCTTTCCGGATATGATAATAATTTAGGAGCTTTGTTTGCTGAAACCGAAATCTTCTTTTCTAAAAAACTAGCTATGAATGTTGGATTAAGAGGTTCAAATGCTTCTATTGTAAATGACTTTGTAGTTGAACCAAGAATTTCAATGGCTTATAAAATCGCTGAAAATAATCAGGTTTCTTTGGCTTATGGAACTTTTAATCAAACGCCTAATCAAAGTTATTTGAAATATACTTCTAATTTGAATTATGAAAACACGTCACATTATATTCTGAATTATATGTATAATAAAGAAGGCAAAATGTTCAGAGCTGAAGGGTATTATAAAAATTATAATGATTTGGTAAAATACAATACTTCATCTGCTCAATTTGATAGTGATTTCAACAATAACGGTTATGGTTTTGCTAAAGGAATCGATTTGTTTTGGAGAGATAATAAATCCATTAAAAATTTAGAATATTGGATTTCCTATTCATTTATTGATTCAAAAAGAGATTATAAAAATTATGAAACTAACGTAACCCCAAGTTTTATTGCAAAACATAATTTTTCATTAGTCACTAAATATTGGGTTGAAAAACTAAAATCACAAATTAGTGGAACCTATTCATACAATTCAGGAAGACCTTATGATAATCCAAATTCAGTTGTTTTTATGAATGAGCAAACACAATCATATAACAATTTGAGTTTTAGCTGGGCTTATCTTTTATCACAACAAAAAATACTATTCCTTTCAGTTTCAAATGCCATAGGAACAAATACTATTTTTGGATACAATTATGCCAATTCACCAGATTTAAACGGACAGTTCCAACGTCAAGCCATTACACAACCAGCCAATCGCTTTGTTTTTGTAGGATTCTTTTGGACCATTAGTGATAATAAAAAGACTAATAATTTAGATAACTTGTAGGATTGAAATTAATAGTAGCAATTTAACTATTTGTTCATTTGAAGTTCATTGCCTTATTCTTTAAATTCAAGGCTTTAGACGTCATCTTTGGGGTTGTTTACTCCGTGTTTGGCATTGTCTGCGTCATATTTGGCATTATATAACGCCAATTTTGGGGTTCTAGACGTCATTTTTGGCATTGTTTACATCATTTTTGGGGTTATATAATGCCATACTTGGGGTTGTTAACGTCATATTTGGGGTTTTTGATGGTTGTTTATATAATTAAGTCCTATAAACACTAAAAATGAATTTTGTTATGCTCTTTTTTAGAAAACAACAATTCATCCTCAATATTCAACAGTTCGGTAATAACAATTTTATAATCATAACATTCTGGTGCAACTTTGTACTATCAAAAAAAGAAATACTAACTTTAAATTTTAATATCATGACAAAAATTATCACATTCATCGCAATTTTAGTTTGTGGATTAGTTTCAGCACAAACAAATTATGAAACAGGCATGGCAAAAGGAATGCAACTTTGGTCAGAAGGAAAAAACACAGAAGCTTCAGCTACATTTGAACGCATTGCTTCTGCAGAATCAAAAGAATGGTTGCCTAACTATTATGTGGCTCTTATTAATACGCTATCATCTTTTCAAACACAAGACAAAGAAGAAATTAAATCATTGTTAGATAAAGCTCAAAATGCTTTAGATGTTGAATTTAAGAAAGACAGCCAAAATGCAGAGTTATTAGTAGTTCAAGGATTAATCTACACAGGATGGATTGTTTCCGACCCTATGACAAACGGAATGAAATATTCTGGAATGGCAAATGGAGTTTATGCAAAAGCAGCTAAAATTGCACCAGAAAATCCAAGAGTTATGTTTTCTAAAGCAGAATTTGAAATGGGTTCAGCAAAGTATTTTGGACAAGATACAGCGCCAATGTGCGAACAAATTGCAAAATCGATACCTTTGTTTGAGAATTTTCAATTAGAAACACCATTTCATCCAAATTGGGGATTAGATAGAGCTAAAGAAGTTTCAGCGGATTGTAACTAATACTTAAAATTACTAAAATGAAAAATAGATATATAAAAGAATTTCCGAGAGCATTAATAATTGGTTTTTCTATTTTTTGTATCATAGTTTTGATTAATGTTCTTAATGGTCACGAAGTTTCTTTTAATGACGAATTAAAGATTACATTTTTATACACATTACTTTATAGTTTTTCATTACATCTGGCAAATACGTATTTGTTTATAGTATTAGACAAGGTTTTTGTAAATAAGAGATTTTCAAGAAAAAGAATTGTTGTAGGGTTTGTGTCTTCTTTTTTTTTATCCTTATTTATTATTTTTTTATTGAGAATGTTTGGAAATGTAATTGTAGAAGGAGAGAAGTTGTCTGATTTTATTAAATATGAAACTCCTTCAAACTACATAATGGCATCCATATTTACTTTTGTAGTTCTTTTGATTATTCATTTAATTTATTTCTATAAAGCCTATCAAGAAAATAGAGTAAAAGAACAAAAAATCATTGCAGGAACGGCTTCAGCCAAGTTTGAAAGTCTAAAAAGTCAAATTGATCCTCATTTTTTATTCAACAGTTTAAATGTTTTGAGTTCTTTGATTGAGGAAAATCCAGAAAATGCACAAAAATTCACTACTTCATTATCTAAAATTTATAGATATGTTTTGGAGCAAAAAGATAAAGAATTGGTTACAGTTGCTGAAGAATTAGCTTTCGCAAAAACGTACATGAACTTATTAAAAATGCGTTTTGAAGATAGTATTACGTATGAAGTTCCAGAGGGTTTTAATGATGAAGATGCTAAAGTGGTTCCGTTATCCTTACAGTTATTATTAGAAAACTGTATTAAACATAATATTGTAAGCGAGAAAAAGCCATTACACATCAAAATAAGCATACAAAACAACGAATTAATAGTAGAAAATAACAAGCAAAAAAAGGAAGTATTGCAGGATCGAAGAGGTGTTGGACTTCAAAATATTGTAAGTCGATATGCAATTTTAACTAAGAGAAATGTTCTAGTAGAGGATACTGATGAATATTTCAGAATAAAACTTCCAATTTTAACTAAACAAATATCAGTTATGGAAACAACCTACAATTACAACGAACAAACAGCTTACGATAGAGCTAAAGATAGAGTAGAAAAGTTAAAAGGGTTCTATGGCAATTTAATTTCTTATTGCTGTGTTATTCCAATTCTTATTGTGATTAATTTAAGCACATCAAGTTTTCAATGGTTTTGGTTTCCAATGTTAGGTTGGGGATTGGGTTTAACTTTTCATGCTTTTGAAACTTTTGGATATGGAAAGTCTTGGGAAGAAAAGAAAATTCAAGAGATATTACAAAAAGAAAATAAAGAAGAATCAAAATGGAAATAATTATGGAAACAAACAATGATTTTGAACGCTATCAGAAAGCAAAAAAACAAGTACAAGAATTAAAAGGATTTTATAGTCATTTATTAAGTTATGTAATAGTAATGATTGTAATAATATACATCAACCTTAAATATACACCAGAAGTTTTATGGTTCATTTGGACGTTATTAGGTTGGGGAATTGGTATATTTTTTCATGCGATGCGAGTGTTTAATTTTTTCCCGTTTTTCAATAAAGATTGGGAGAAAAATAAGATTAAACAATTTATGGAAGAAGAAAAGTCTAATAAAAATAAATTTCAATAAGATGAGTATAGGAGAAAGAGTACAACGAAGAATGGACAAAGGAGATTTTAAAAATTATATTCCAACAAGTCCAGAAGATGCTAAATATTATGAAGCATTAAAAAGAGTAAAACGCATAAAAGGATTTTATACACATGCATTAGTTTATTTTGTTATTAACTTAATGTTTGTTGTAATTAACTATCAAAATTTAGGTGAAGGAGAAAGCTATTTTCAATGGCATAATTTTATAACAGCTTTCTTTTGGGGAATTGGATTATTAGCTCATGGATTATCTGTTTTTTTACCAGGAATGATTTTAGGAAATGACTGGGAAGAACGAAAAATTAAAGAGTTGATGGAAAAAAATAAAAACAATAAATGGGAATAAATTTTGAATTTAGAAGTCAGAATTTAGAATTCAGAAGTTTTACATAAAACCTTTTAACCTCATAAACTTTTAAACTTATAACCATAATTTAAAATGAACATAATTATAATAGAAGACGAAAAACCAGCTGCAAGATTATTGCAACGAAAAGTTGAAAAATTGGGTTTAGAAGTACATACACTTTTACATTCTGTGGAAGATTCAATTGAGTGGTTTCAAAACAATAATCACCCAGATTTGATTTTTTTAGATATTCAACTTTCGGATGGATTATCGTTCGAAATTTTTGAGCAAATTGACATCAAAAGTGCGGTCATTTTTACGACTGCTTTTGATGAATATGCGTTGCGTGCTTTCAAGTTAAATAGCATCGATTATTTGCTAAAACCAATTGATGATGTTGACCTAGAAATTGCCGTAAATAAATTTAAAAATCAAGTCCAAAAAAACACGGCTTCAAACTTGGATTTTGAGATGATAAAAAAGATGATTTTAGGAAATGAAACTAAAGAATACAAAAGTAGATTTTCTGTAAAAATCGGACAACAACTAAAAGTGATTTCAATTGATGAGGTTGAGTGTTTTTACAGTGAAAATAAAGGAACCTATTTGCATACTTTTGAAAACCGAAATTATCTTTTAGATACAACTTTGGAACAAATAGAGGAGGAGTTAAACCCAAAAGAATTTTATCGCGTGAGTAGAAAATTTATTATTCCTTTAAAGGCAATTAATGAAATTCAAGTCTATAGTAATTCTAGATTAAAAGTAATTTTACCTTCTTATAAAGACGAAGAAGTTGTCGTTTCAAGAGAAAAAGTTTCTGATTTTAAGTCTTGGATTGGTTAAAATTACATATTGAATTAGTGGTTTATGTAATTTATTTTAAAATTTTGTTAATCAAATAATTAAAGGCTAACTATAGAATTTATCTATTGTGATTTTAAGTCTTTATAAAGCGTTTTCTTATGCCTATAAATGCAAAAATTAATAGCGTAAATAAAATGAAAAAAGGAACTATAAATTCTATTAAATTTAAGGGTAACATTATGGCAATTATCAGCAACTGAAAACCTAATCCAAAAACAGATAATGATGTCATAAACCAATTTGGAAACGTTTTTACCTTATACGCATCCTTATCTAAAAAGTGAATTATTTTATCAAAAACTCCGTAAACTACTGTGTAAATTTTGAACAAAATATCAACCGATTTTTGACTTTCACCAGGTAAAGCTTTAGGAGATTTGTATTCAAAAATCTTGCTCGTTGAGTCACCACCAACCGATTTATTTCTCAAAATTACATAGTAATAATTGTATAAAGTTCCTTGCAATTGTATGCCAAAAAAGGCCAGAATTGTAAGCCAAAAAGAGGTGTTTGAAACGTAACAAATTGCCATAAAAAACATGAAATTTAAGACAATGTCAAAGACACTATCAAGGTATCTTCCGGTGTAAGATGGAGTGTTTTTTATACGCGCTAATTCACCATCTGCAGCATCAATAATTGACTTTAAAACAATGAAAAATCCTGCGGCAAAATAGTAGTGATTTAAGATGCAATATATCGCAATTAATCCGGAAATTCCGAAAAGTAAAGTAACATGAATTGGAGTGAATTTGGTGTTTTTTAATTGCAAAGCAAAGGCTTTTCCAAAGGTTCTTCCATAGTCTGATAAATCTAAAAATTTATCTTTTTCGGCAAGTTTTGACATTCATAATAATCAAAGAAATGTGACAATATAGTCGGAATAGTAAATATACTATTTTTATTTAGATAAACGATGCAAGACAAATGTCATAGCCGTTAAAAGTAAAAAAGCCATCAATTGATGTGCTAAACCTAACCACATGGGAACATGAAAAAGTAAGGTAAAAACACCAAGAATGAATTGTAGAAAAACAAATGAAATTAGCACTTTTAAACTTCTACATTGAGTTGTGTTTAAATTAATTTTTCGGCTTTTATAATATAAGAATGCTATTAATGCAACAACGACATAAGCGAAAGTTCTATGTACAAACTGAACGCCACTTTTACCTTCAATTAGATTTTTAAATAATGTCGGTTGTTCAATAAATACACTGTCATGTATAAATTGCCCGTCGCTCATTAAAGGCCAATGGTTGTGTATTAAACCCGCATTTAAACCAGCTACAAATCCACCGTAAATAATTTGGATAATTAAAGCGACTAAAGCAACTTGTGCAATAATTTTTAATGATTTATAGATTTCATTTTTTTCGGGATACATTAAATCTAAAGCAACCCAAAGTGTGTAGGCAAAAGTAATAAACGCAAACGTTAAGTGTAAAGCCAATCTAAAGTGACTTACATCTGGATTATCAATTAAGCCACTTCTTACCATAAACCAGCCTAAAAACCCTTGAAAAGCACCCATTATTAGTAGAATGATACATTTCTTTATGGTTGCTTTGTCTAATTTCTTTTTTATTAAGAAATATACGAACGGAATTATAAAAACAATTCCTATAATTCGTCCAATAAAACGGTGAAACCATTCCCAAAAATAGATGAATTTATAATCAGAAAGCGTAAAGTCGTTGTGAATGTTGATTTTCTGGTATTCTGGAAATTTCTTGTACTCTTCAAAAGCATCAACCCATTTTTCATCGCTTAAAGGTGGAAAAGTATCAGTTACCAAATGCCAATCAGTCATCGATAAACCAGAATTTGTTAGACGAGTAATTCCTCCAACCATTACCATGATGAATAATAATACACATCCTGAAAGTAACCAAATTATGACTGATTTATTATTTTTCATCTTTACTTTTTACAAAAATAATTCTATATTTTTAATCTCTAATCCTAACAGTTGTTAAATGAAAAGTTAAACTTTTTTCAAGCCCATTTTTTCAGCTCTATTCAATACAAATTGATAAGCAGCTTCATATTCATTAGGAATTTCTCCTTCTAAAATTGCTTCTTTAACAGCTTCTTTTAGTGTACCAATCTCTCTTGAGGGCTTTAGATTGAATATTTCCATGATTTCTTCACCAGAAATTGGAGGTTGAAAGTTTCTTACTGAATCTTTTTCTTCAACTTCAACAATTTTTTGTCTAACGATATTGAAATTATTATGGTATTTTTTAAACTTGTGCGGATTTTTTGTGGTAATATCAGCTTCGCAAAGAGTCATTAAATTTTCTACATCTTCACCAGCATCAAAAACTAAACGTCTTACTGCAGAATCTGTTACAATATCTTCAGCTAAAACAATTGGACGTGAACTCAACATAACCATTTTTTGAACAAATTTCATTTTTTGGTTCTGAGGCATGTGTAATCTTATAAAGATACGTTTAACCATTTTTCCACCTAAAAATTCATGTCCATGAAAAGTCCAGCCATTTTTTTTACTGAATCTTTTTGTCGGAGCTTTTCCAATATCATGTAATAATGCAGCCCAACGAAGCCAAACATCATCAGTATTTGGACAAATGTTATCTACAACTTCTAAAGTATGGTAAAAATTGTTTTTATGTGTATGACCTTCAATTTCTTCAACATTATTTAAGTCAGTTAATTCTGGAAGAATAATATTTAAAAGTCCGGTTTTATATAACAATAGAAATCCAATAGAAGGTTTGTCGGTAGAAAGGATTTTATTTAGTTCATCTACAATTCGTTCACCAGAAATTATTGAAATTCTTTCTTTATTTCTTGATATTGCTTCTAAAGATTCTGTTTCAATTTCAAAATTTAATTGTGTAGCAAAACGAATGGCACGCATCATTCTCAAAGGATCATCAGAATAAGTAATGTCAGGGTTTAAAGGTGTTTTTATGGTTTTTGATTCTAAATCAGCTACACCATTAAAAGGATCAACTAAATCACCGTAATTTTCTTCCTTTAAAGAAAAAGCCATAGCATTTATAGTAAAATCACGTCTTTCTTGATCATCTTGTAATGTTCCTATTTCGACTTTTGGATTTCGACTTTCCGTTTGATAGCTTTCTTTTCGAGCACCCACAAATTCTACATCAGTGTCTTTGTAACGAAGCATTGCTGTTCCATAATTTTTAAAAACTTGGACTTTTGGTTTGTTAGGTAAAAGTTCAGAAACTTTTAATGCTAAATCAATTCCACTACCAACAGCAACAATGTCAATATCTTTTTTTAAAGGTCTTTCTAAGAGATAATCACGAACAAATCCACCAATAACATAACTATCTACATTAAGTTCTTGACTTGCTTTTGCAATGATTTTAAATATTGGGTTATTTAGTGCTTTTGTATAATTCATTTTTTTTGACCTCAAATTCGCAAATTCCTGTAATTGGGATTTGGGATTTATTTTTTGGAATTTTACTTACGAATAATCTTCACCTGACTATCTAAACTTAATTTAATTATAGTTGAAGGTTTTTCGCAAATTTTATCTTTGTGCAAATTTACTACATAGTCAACACCTTTAATAATTTCTGGGTCAATTTCTTTGAAAGATTTTGGTGAAGGCATTCCTGATAAATTAGCAGAAGTAGAAACTAAAGGTTTCTTCATGCGTTCCATAAGTTTGAAACAAAAAGGTTCTTTAACGATTCTTATGGCTAAAGTATTGTCTTCTGCAATTAAATTTTTAGCTACATTTTTAGGCTTGTCTAATATTAAAGTAGTTGGGTTTTCGGACATATCTAAAATTTCCCAAGCAACTTCTGGTACATCTTTGAATATGTTGAAAACCATTTTATCCGAATTCATCAAACAAATCATGCTTTTACTTTCTTCTCGCTTTTTTAATGCGTAGATTTTGGCAACAGCCTCTTCATTTGAAGCATCACAGCCAATTCCCCAAACGGTATCAGTTGGATAAAGGATTATTCCGCCTTCTTTAATTACTTCGTATGCGTTGTTTATTTCTGTATTTATGTCCAATTTTTAAAAATTAAGAGGTTCTATTTGTTTTTTTATTATCGCAGGAACACCTGCTACCATACAATTATCTGGAACGTCCTTTGTAACCACAGAACCTGCAGCAACAATAACATTTTTTCCTATATTTATTTTAGGCAAAATCGTAACGTTCGTGCCAATTATTGTATAATTTCCAATATTACAGTTCCCGGAAACATTTGTTCCAGGTGATATTTCAACAAATTTACCGATTTTGGAATCATGCCCAATAGTACAACTAAGATTAATCAATGTTCCTTTTCCAATATGAACATCATTTGTTATTATTGAGCCGCACATAATATTACAACCTTCTTGAATACTATTTCCATAATGACCAATTTGAGAATTTTTACTTACAATAGAACTAAAAACACCACCAATTGAAACAAATTTATCATATATTGTTTTTCTTAAAATTGGATTACCAATGCCTATTGAGAACGTATTTGAATTGGTTTTAAAATAATGAGAGGCCTCTTCAATATTTGTTAAAATATCAAATTGATTATAAAGTTTTTTTTCTTGAAGATCATTTACATCATCATAAAAAGCCAGGTTATTCAATTCATTATTTAAATGTAACACTTCAAGAATTTCTTTTGCAAAACCTTTTGCTCCAATAATTAGCATAAATTATTATTTATAATATTTATAATATTTTTTTGTTCGGGTAATGTAAGTTCAAAATATAAAGGTAAACATAAAACTCTAGAAGCAATAGACTCAGAAATTGGCATTTCATTCCCGTTTACGTAGGGAATTGTATTTAGAGAAGGATAAAAGTATCGTCTTGGAAAAATATTATTTTCATTAAGCACTTTTTGTACTAGAAGTAATTGACTTTCAGAATTAAAAATAATAGGATAATAACTATAATTCCATATGGTGTTTTCTCTAAGTTTCATTTTGTTTAAAATATCAAAATTTATCATTTCATCATAAACAGAAACTATTTTTTTTCTAGCTTTAAATATTTCATCAATTTGATCAAATACTGCTAATCCTAGAGCTGATTGTAATTCAGATATTTTTGCATTTATTCCAAGTCCATGAAAATCTAATGGACCGTTATGGCCAAAATTGTGACTATAAAAGAGTTTGTTATAGGTATTTTTATCATTACAAAACATGGCTCCACCTTCTCCAGTATGAAATATTTTAGTAGCATGAAAACTGCATGTACTAACATCACCGTAGTTAAAAATAGATTTGTTATTATAATACACTCCAAAACAGTGAGCTGCATCGTAAATTACTTTCAAGTTATGTTTAGTAGCTATTTTTTCAATAATATCTACATTGCAAGGATTTCCAAAAACATGAGTCGCTAAAATAGCAGTCGTTTTATTTGTAATTGCTGCTTCAATTTTAGTTTCATCTATTGTTAAATACTCTTTGTTAATATCAACAAAAACAGGCTTGCAGTTTTCCCAAATAATAGAAGATGTTGTGGCAACATAAGAAAAAGGAGTTGTTATTATTTCTCCATTATTTCCAAATAATTTTAAAGCTATTTGAATAGGTAGTGTTCCATTAGTAGTAATAATAATATTTTCTACTTTTAGAAAACTTTTTAATTTATCTTCTAATTCTAAGGTTAATTCGCCTCTATTTGTTAGCCATTGGTTTTTCCAAATCCTTTCAAGATATTGGTTATAAGCAATTAAAGAAGGAAAAAAAGTTTTTGTTACAGTTATCAAAATAATAAATTGTTAAAAAATTCTAGTCTTGGGGTAATTTGATTTTCAAAACTATACAAATGTAACATTTTATTCCTACCGTTTTCAGCAATTTTTTGGAGTTTAACTCTATCCTTATCTAATTCTATTATGTTTGCTACGATGTCTTCAATACTATCTTTAATTAAAATAAAACCTTCATTACCTTTTAAATTTATTTTTTCAGCCTCGTTGAAGTAGTCAGTCATAAAGTTTAAATTGCCATATAATGAAGCTGTTACGCAAGTTGCCAAAGGAAAACCATCAAAGCCATTTTTACTTAAAATAAATGGTCTGTTTGCTGAAATCAATATATGCGTTTCTTTTACTATTTTGGTGAATTCGAATTCATTTAAACTTCCTTTAAAATCAATTATATTTTTAATTTCTGTATCCCTGACGTCATTTTCTGAAAACCCTCCAATTACAATAAAATTAAAAGTTTCTTTTTTGTAAAGTAGTTGTTTTACAATTTTTAAAAATACATCAAACCCTTTGTCAGCACCATCGGATGTGTATTTGTTAGCAAAAAATAATATATTTAAACAGTCAGAAGATTTCTTATAGGTATAGTCTTTAATTTCAGGTAGATTTAAATTTAAAGGTACACCGAAAATAAGTTTAATCTTGTCTTCTTTACAAATTTTTTTTTCAATTAAATATGTTTTTGTAATGTTTTGATTTACAATAACACCTTTAAAATAATTTGACTGACAAACCTTTCTTAAATAAGAATCTATTTGTTCGTTATTAAAACCAAATCCTCCTCCTGGATAAAGTGTGAATGCAAAATTAGTATTGTTCTCTTCAAAAGTTGGATAAAATTTAATTAAATTATTGTAGAATAAAGTATAAGCTAAATCGTAATTTATATTAGTTTTTTTCTTTAAAACATAAATTTTTTCTTTTAACGAAGGGTAGTTAGAAGTTAATAGAGAAATGTTTTCTTTATAACTTTTATTCTGATTATAATGGATGTAAGTTGTACAATCAGTATAAATTTTAGTATTCTTGAAGACGTTACAAAGTTCTGCATATTCATTACTTCTCCATGGTGACAATGGTGAAGGAAAAATATCATCTAATATGACTAAGCCTTTATTTCTCTTTCTAATGATATTTTTAAAAAAGTTTATAATTTTCAAGCTTATTTTTTTAATAATGATTTTATTTTAATTTTAATTTTTTTTCTCCAAGGAATTTCTTCTGGTAATAATACTTTAATTTGTTCATTAAGTAGTGTTCTAATTTCTTTCTTAAAATGAGGCTTGATTTTCTTTATGAATTTAATCCATATTGCCGTTCGTTCTTCTTGATCTTTTGAAGACCAATAGGAAGCACCATGAACACGATAAACAGCCATAATATCTTTCATATAATAAATTTTTCCATATTGACTATTTAACATATGTAAAAAATAGTCTCCAACAGGAGATTTAATAAAGTACTTAGGAAATTTTGGAAACAAATTATTTCGATACATAACCGTACAAGTATGTATGAAATTTCCGTGTGCTAAATCTATAATTGTAGATGTTTCTTTTGGTTCTTTAGTAATAAAGTCATCGGTTAATTTGCCTTCAACTTCAACTAAAGCCTTATGAAAAGTCATTGCATAGTCTGGGTTTTTTTCAAGAAAGTTTACTTGTTTTTGAAGTTTGTTTTTGTCTGTCCAATAATCATCTCCTTCACATAAAGCAATATATTTTCCTTTTGAATTCTTTAAAGTATTTACAAAATTAGGCATCATTCCTATGTTTTGTGAATTATCTAAAAAACGAATTAAGTTTCCCTTTTCGTGATCTGTAATAATTTCATTAACTAACTCAGAAGTTTTGTCAGGAGAATTGTCATTAGCTACAATTAACTCAAAATCAAATGTTGTATTTTGATTTAAAACTGCCTCAATAGTTTGTTTTAAATAATTTTCATGATTATACGTTATCATGCAAATAGATACCATCATAGTCTAAGTGTTGATATGGTTAAATTTGTCTTTTACCTTTTTTCTTATCTTTTCGTTTTCTAAAAAAATATAAGATAGGATTAACTTTTTTCATTTGTTTATCAGCTTCAAAATAATAATCTAATAATTTTTTTTCAATTTTTTCAGAATCAAGAAATGTATCCATTTTTAATTCTTTATATTTCTCATACTGAGAAAAAAGTGTTCGTGTTAAAATTTTATAATCTCTAAACGATTTTGGTTTTAAAATTCCTAAAATTATTTGCATGTTTTTAGGAGATTTTTTTATTTTTTCTGCATTTTTAACAATGTTTCCAACACCCATTTGTTGGTTAGAATGTATTCTATACGAAATCAAATTTTCTGTTGAGTAAAACAAAGTTTTTCTTTCTGATAATATATATGCAAACCACTCGTCATGCAAAAATATTTTTTCTAGAGTTTGAAAAGGGAAACAAAAATCTTTTACTTCTTTTTTAATACACAAAGTAGCTCCTGTAAGGTAATTTCCTTTTAAAAGTAATAATCTATGCAAATCTAGAGGTTTTATTATTTTACTTTCAAAGAAATAAACGCTATCCCAAAGTGAAATGTTTTCAAATAATATTTTATCGTTATCATCAATTAAACTAGCATTTGAAAAAACTCCTTCTGCAGTAGGGTTGTTTGTGAATACTTCTAATGTTTTTTCTACTTTATCTTTTCTCCATAAATCATCTTGATCTGATAAAAAAATGAAATCACCAGAACAAAGCTGAATTGCTTTTTCAAAATTTTTATTACTTTTTAGATTTACTTCGTTTTTATAAAGTGTAATTAAATTTGGATATTTAATTTGATAATCTTCTATAATTTTTATAGTTGAGTCAGTTGAAATATCATCACAGATTACAATTTCATCAACAGTAATTGTTTGATTTAAGATTGAATCAAGTTGTTTTGTTAAAAAGTTTTCACCATTGTAGGTGCAAAGTGCTACTGAAATCATATTATTTTAATATTGTTTTAACCCAATTTTCTAAACTGTATTTGTTGTAAATATCATCAGGTAATTTTTCATATTCTTTTTCGAGAAAATCTTTCGGAATTTCTGTTACATTTTCATTCCAAACAAAAATATTATTTGGATTATAAAAATCATAATTTATTATGTCTTTATTGGTTGTAATTAATTTTTTATTTAAACCAATAGCTTCAAAAACTCTAAAAGTCAAACCGTTTTGAATTTCTTTATGAATGTCTAAAATAATTTTAGATTCTTTCATTCTTTTTTGATTTTCTTCAAAAGGTATAAATTCTGTTATAAATTTAATGTTTTTAGAAAAGTTTTCTGTTTTTGTATTGGATTTAACTTTAATAAAAATATCAGGTTTTAAACCATTGTTAATCAAAAGAGATGTTATTTTTTCAATGGTTAAAAGTCTGTTGTCAAAATTCCCAATATAATAGGCATCAATTATGTTTTTATTACTTGATTGAGTATCAAAATAAAAATTTGTTAGAAGTTGCATGTTATATTTTTCAACATCTTTAGGTTCAAAACTAAATTTTAAATCAAAAAAAGGTAATGTTCTTTCATATCTTCCAATTAATTTAAAGCTATCCCAATAATAAACAATAGATTTTTTAGCTTTTCTAGTAATATATTCTAGTTCATTATTTAATAAATAATCAGGACTTATTATAAAAACATAATCAAATTGGTCTGTTGGTTTAATTTGATTTGCATAATATTTACTCGCCCATTTTTTTTTTAAATTTATATTAAAAAGAGACTTACTAATAAAGTTTAATATTTTTTCAGTTTTGTTTTTGTACTTATAATCGTTAAACAAAATTGTTTTTACCTCAAATCCAGTAAATTCAATTATACCTTTTTCAATGACTTTATGAATACCTAAATAATCTTGGCAAAAAAACAAAACTTTCATTTTTATTATTTTTTATTTTGCTTATGTTTTAAGGAGTCGTTAAGTCTTCCACCTCTAAATAATATTTTGAATAAATACCAATATTTTGGTTTTCTAAAACTTTTTATAAAATACTTTACTTGAAGAAATATTAATATGATTCTATAATTAACATAGCCATAATGTTTTCTAATTACATATAACAGAGATATTTTTAATTCAGTTTTAATTTCAATAGATTTTGGTGTACTTGCACCATGAAAGTGAATGAATTTTGCATCTGGAATTAAATAAGCATATTTATTAATTTTAGCTAATCGAATGCATAAATCCGTTTCTTCATGATATAAAAAAATGTTAGTATCAAAACCACCAACATTCCAAAAATCTTCAGATTTTACAACCATAAAACTTCCAGAAACAAATTGGCCTTGTTTTGGTTGTTTGTATTCAATTTTTCTGTTTGGATATTTTTTAGGATTTATTTTTTCTAAAAAATAACGTCCAAATAACTCTTTTAAAGGAGATGAAAAATGATCTAAAGTTGGTAACAATGTACCATTTTCTTTAAAACTTTGTGGTCCACAAATTCCGTATAGCTTATTTTGTTTCATCTCATTAATAATGATAGAAAAACAGTCGTTTAAAAGTAGTGAATCGTTATTTATAAAAGCATAATAAGTAGCGTCAGAAAATTGACAGCCAATCATATTTCCCCCTCCAAAACCAACATTAATATGATTTTTTAAAAAAGAAATTATTGGGCTGTTTAATTCTTTTAAGTAATTTTCTAGTTTGTCAACATCTTCTTTATTAGAATGATTGTCAACTATCTTTATATTGTAATTTAATTCTTTTGAAGTATGTTCAAAAATGCTTTCTATACATTTAATAGTATAATTACTGGTATTGTAGTTAATAATAACAATAGATAAATCTAGCATTTTAGTTTTTTTTGTTTAATTCTCTTTTGTATCTGCAACTTTTTTTATATATTTTTACAAAAAATAATCATAGGCAAAGTAACAAATAATTTTATGAAAATACTACATATATCTGGTGCAAAAGGATGGGGAGGAAATGAGCAGCAGATAATCTATATAGTGCCACAGTTAAACGAATTAAATGTTGAAAATATTGTATATGGGATAAATAAATCTGTTTTAGAACAAGAATGTAATAAAGTAAATATCCCTTTTTTAGGTGTTAAAACAAGAAAATTAAACAAGTTTTCTAATTATAAGCATTTAGCAAAAATTATTAAAGAAAATAAACCAGATATTGTTCATTTACACACAAGTGATTCCTTAATGTTTTTTCTTATGTCTAATTTGATTTACAGTTTTAAAGTAAAATTAATTTTTTCAAAAAAAGGAGTAGGAGTTAGTGGTAGTTTTTTAAGTAAATTAAAATACAATAATAAAAGATTAGATTCAATTATTTGTGTTTCAAAAATGGTTCAAGATTCTTTTGGTAAGACTTTAAACAAAGAAACTCTAAATAAGACTGTTGTTATAAATGACAGTGTTTCTTTAAATATTTTAAATGAATCTAGTAAAATAAATATTAGAGAATTATATAATATTCCTAAAGAAAAATTTATTATTGGAAATATTGCTAATCACACTAATGCAAAGGATTTATATACATTAATTGATGTTTTAGCAGAATTAAAACATAATTTAAATAGAAAAGATATTGTTTTCATACAAGTTGGAGAATTTTCAAAAAAAACGGATAGATTAAAACAATATGCTATAGACAAAAAAGTATTTAAGGATATTGTTTTTATGGATAAAGTCAAAAATGCTTCATCATTAAATACTCAATTTGACGCTTTTTTATTAACATCACAAAGAGAAGGTGGTCCTACATCTTTACTTGAAGCTATGTTGATCGGAATTCCGACAGTTTCTACTAAAGTTGGAGTTGTTTCTGATGTTATTATTGATGGAGAAAACGGATTTATGGCAGAAATAAAAGACAGTAAATCATTAGCCGAAAAAACAGCACGACTTCTAGACAATAAAGAATTGCAAAAACAGTTTTCAGAAAAAGGAAAAACAATAATTAAAGAACAATTTACAGCAAGATATATAGCTCAAAAAACTTTAGAAGAATATCAAAAAATTGTAGCTAAAAACTAATTATAAATACTGATTTATCCCTTTTTCAATAAAAGTTATCTTCTTTTCTGTGGTTTCTTTTTCGATTGCATTATTAATTTCAAGATTGTTTTTATCTTGTTCTTTATGATAAACATGATAAGCAATGGCAGTTTGCTTCAATCTTTTACCTTTTATGCCAATATTGTGTAAACGTTGAATCATTTCAGAATCATCAATTCCCCAACCGACTAATCCTTCATTAAAACCATTGATTTTAATAAAATCTTCTTTCCAAAAAGACATATTACAACCTCTTAATTTACTCGAACGTTCCTCATGAGTTTTAGCAAATTTCATAAATAATGGAAAACGAACAGTTCTTGTTCTTTTTTTAATTCCTTCTGCAAAAAACCCAAAGTTGATTATTTTTTTATCAAAAATAGTTTTTAAAATATCTTTTTGAATATTTACTCTTGAACCAAATAAATAAAGTCCCTTTTCTGCATAAGTCAAATGATCTTTTACAAAATCTTTGTGCATAATAATGTCACCATCAATTTCAATAATGTAATCATATTTAGCTTTAGCAATAGCTTTATTCATAATCATTGGCTTCTGATTACCATTGTCTTCATGAAAAACATGTATTAATGGAACAGGAAAATCAGCTTGAAATTTTTTAATCAAAATTGTGGTTTCTTCTCTTGAACCATCATCAGCAATTAATACTTCATCGGGTAAAACACTTTGATTCTTTATACTTAAAAGTAAAAGTTCTAAAGCTTCTGGCCAATTATAAGTTGGAGTTACAAGGGATGATTTTGGTAATAAACTCATTTTTTTGATTTATTTTTTGGTAAAAATACCTAAAATATTGGTTTAATTAAATTGTATGCATAATTTTGAAAAAAAAATAATGGTGTACAAACTTAACGATGCCTTTTTAGAAAAGAAACAACAAATTGAAAATTTCATCAAGAATTTCGATAATTCGGGTAAAGTATTCATAAAAGGAAACAGAAATACCATTAAACTTTTTGAGTTAGATAAATTGACTTTAAATGTAAAATCGTTTAAAGAACCCAATCTAATTAATAAAATTGCTTATCGTTATTTTAGAAAATCTAAAGCACAACGTTCGTTTGAATATGCCAATTTTCTTTTAGAGAATAACATTGGAACACCAAGACCAGTCGCTTATTTTGAAAACACATCTTTGCTAGGTTTAAAAGACAGTTACTATGTAAGTGAACATTTAGAATGTGATTTAACGTATCGTGAATTAGTTGAAACCGATTATCCAGATGCAGAAAATATTTTACGTCAGTTTACACAATTCACGTTTTCTATGCACGAAAAAGGAATTGAGTTTTTAGATCATTCACCAGGAAACACTTTAATTATCAAAAGACCTGAAGGAAAATATGATTTTTATTTAGTAGATTTAAATAGAATGAAATTCCATACCAAAATGGATTTTGAAACGCGCATGAAAAACTTGTCTAAAATCACTCCAAAAGAAGACATGGTTGCTACTATGAGTAATGAGTATGCTAAGCTTTCTGGAATTAATGAAGATAAGGTTTTTTCAACAATGTGGAATCTAACTAAAGATTTTCAATATCGTTTTTACCGAAAAAAAAGGATAAAAAAGAGGTTAAAGTTTTGGAAAAAATAGTAATTTTCCATTCTTAATAGTTTTCATGAAGTTATCCGTAATTATTACTACTTACAATTCAGAAGAATGGCTATCAAAAGTTCTCGAAGGTTATTGCCAACAAACCGAGAATGATTTTGAAGTTGTTGTTGCTGATGATGGCTCTAATGAAAAAACCAAAGACATTATTGAATCTTTTCAATCAAAATTTAAATTTCCAATTATACACGTTTGGCAAGAAGACGATGGTTTTCAAAAATGTAAAATTCTAAATAAAGCCATTCTTAAAACGAATTCAGATTATTTATTATTTACGGATGGAGATTGTGTTCCTAGAAAAGATTTTGTTTCTCAACATTTAAAATTTCAGGAAAAAGGATATTTTCTTTCTGGTGGATATTTCAAATTACCAATGGAAACTTCAAAAGCCATTTCATTTGAAGATATAAAATCACAAAACTGTTTTTCAACTTCATGGTTAATAAAAAATGGAGTAAAAAGTAGTTTTAAGTTGACAAAATTAACGCATAATAAATACTTCGCTATTTTTATGAATTGGATAACTCCAACTAAGAAAACCTTTAATGGTCACAATACATCTTGTTTTAAGAGTGATTTAATCGCAGTAAATGGTTTTAACGAAGAAATGCAATATGGTGGTTTAGATAGAGAAGTAGGTGAGCGTTTATTTAATTTTGGAGTTTTAGCAAAGCAAATTCGTTATCAAGCTATTTGTTTGCATTTAGATCACAAAAGAGGTTATGCAACCAAAGAAATTTGGGATAAAAACTTTGCTATTAGAGCTTTCAATAAAAAGCATAATGTTACTGCAATTGAAAAAGGAATTTCTCAATATTTCTAAAATTTAAAATAACATGAAAAAATTAATTTTACTAACTATAATTATAATTGGAATTTTGGGTTGTTCAAACTTAAAAGAAGGTTTTAATTATGAAAATGAAGTTGGAATTAAAACAGAAACAGCTAATCCAAACATACCATTTATTTATAAAAACGGTTATAAAAATTTTGAAATAAAGCAAATTCTTTCATTAAATAAAAAAGATTCAATATATGTAAATCGGTTGTGTTTTAACGCTGTTCTTTCTGCAATGTATACACAAAGAATTATGTATAATAAGTTTGGAAAATGGGATAAAGAAATTTGGTTGAGTGAAACTGAGATGCCAATTTTGATTTGGGAAAAACGAAAACTTTTAGACTCTCAAGCTGAATTATTTACAGTTTTTGTAAGTGGAACTGAAAGTTGGGAAGAAATTTATGCTTCTGCAATTGTTTTTGATTCAAAAGACCAAGATTGTCTATCTGAAATTTCAGATAATAAAAATTTACTAATTAAGTTTTTTTCAACGGAAATCATAAACTTGAGTTCCAATAAAAAATTTCATGATGTATATTCGAAAATGATAAATGATCACAACGAGAAAAAATAATAAGTGCTAATTCTTGAAATTTGTGTAAAAAACAAACTAAATAATTCTCTCGAAAAACGCATCTAATTTTTTCTTAATCAAGTCAATAGGATATTCTTCAAAGTATTTAAAAGTATGTTCTTTTATGTGTTTTTCATCGTGTTCTGCATAAATTTCTGGTTTCAAATCTTTTAAATGAATAGAAATGTTCTTTTCATCTTCAAAAATCTGCCAAGTTTCTTTATCAACACTTGGAGAAAATAATGAAAACGTTGGTACAAATAATGCTTTTGCCATATTTACAGAACCACCTTCATTACCAATCAAAGCATTGCATTGAGATAATAAGCCTAAAAATTCACGTAGACTTTTTCCATAAATATCAAAGAAAATAACTTGTTGTGTTTTTTTGTTACACAAGTTATAAAGTTTTAAAGCATCTTCTTTTTGATTTGGAATATAATTGAAAAGTAAAGAAGCATTCGTTTTTTCTACCGTATAATCTAACAATTCAGCCATGTGTTGCAATGGATAGGTTTTGTACCATTCACTTCCTAAAATACCAATCATAAATAAAGGTTGGTTTTGTGGAATATTGGCTTCTAAAATTGTCTTTTTTGCTGATTCAATTTCTGAATTAGAAAGGAATATTTTTGGCTTAAAATCTATTATTTCTTCTTTGATTAAAGGTTTTAACAAAGCCAATCTGTTTTCAATAGCTAAACCATAGTTGCTTTTTGTGCCATTTGGTAAACGCTTGATATTGTGATTATAAAATACTTTTGAATACCCTTTGTCATAAGATATTTTATATTTTGCACCAGAAAAAAGAGTAATTAAATTGGTTTCTAATTTACTGTAAGCATCAATTACGACATCATATTTTTGACTTCTAATTTTAAAAATGAATTTAAATAACGATAAATAGTTTTTTCGAACCTTTTGTTCTAAAACAATTATGTTCGAAATCGCTTTGTTTTCTTTTAAAACATCCACGCAATTGGCATAGCACATATAATCAATTGTTGCATTTGGGTAATGATCTTTAAGGCTATTGGCTAATATTGAACTGGTTAAAACATCACCAATTCGTTTTTGTTGAATGATTAAAATTTTCATTTTTATAATTTAAAGTGCTAATGTACATAAGTAATATCAAACATAAAAACTTTAAATAAAAACTGTATTTTTGCAAGTATAAAATTCAAATTATGGCAATCAGCGGTTTAGTTATTACATTTAATGAAGAAAAAAACATTGGAAAATGTATTGATGCTTTATTCAAAGTTTGTGATGAAGTCATTATTGTTGATTCATTAAGTAAAGACAGAACAGTTGAAATAGCTGAATCTAAAGGGGCAAAAGTAATTTCTCAAGCTTATTTAGGTGATGGACCACAACGAACGCATGGTCTACCTTATTGTAAAAATGATTGGATTTTAAACTTAGATGCTGATGAATTTTTAGATAAAGATGCTGAAAAATTCATTGTTGAAGAACAATATTTAATAGGAAACTATGATGCTTTTTCTTTTAGAGTAAAGAATTTTTTAGGTGATGAATTAATCGATTTTTCAGGTTGGTATCCAGATCATAAAGTTCGTTTTTTTAACAAAGTAACAGCAAAACCATCAGAAGCTAAAGTACATCAATCTATTGTAACAACTAATGAAAAGAGAGTTTCAGTTCATATTTTACATTATGGTTGGGATTCATTAGAACAAATTATAGCTAAGAAAAATCAATATTCAACTTGGCATGCACAACAACTCTTTGATCAAGGAAAAAGAGTAGGAGCAGCAAAACCAGTAATCAATGGATTAACAGCATTTATTAGATGTTATTTCTTGAAAAAAGGAGTTTTTAACGGAATAGATGGAATTACAATTGCCTTGATTCAAGGATTCTTTTCACACATGAAATATGCGAAATTGCTAAAATTACAACGTCAAGAAAAATTATTGAACCGTTAATTGATTTTTGATAATTCGTTCGTTAAACGATTGTACATAAGCTTTTATAAAACGTTCCATTGTTGCCGTTTTTTCTTTTTCAGTCGAAATTAAATTGGTTTTCATCAATTCATCTTTCTTGAAATTATATAAAGCCAATGCTTTTTTGCCATCAAAAGCCATGTAATAATCACCTTGAATGTAATGGTAAATATTGTCTAAATAATACACCACAAAATCCTTGTCAGATTGATATGATTTACCAAATGAAACCATATTAGTTTTAATTTGTAATAAATCAATTAAAGAAGGCATAATATCAATTTGTTGAATGTTTTTATAATTTACACCTTCAAAAGTTGGATTTCCTGGGTTATAAAATAAAATAGGCACTCTAAATTTTCCAACATTAGTTTTGTATTTATCTTCTGTTGGTTCAGATGAAGTATGATCAGCAGTAATAACAAAAATGGTATTTTTAAACCAATCTTGTTTTTGTGCAGTAGCAAAAAATTGTTTTAAAGCATAATCAGAATACGCAATGCTTTCATGAATTTTTGTAGTTCCTTTTGGAAATTTTCCTTTATGTTTTTCGGGAATTTTATAAGGATTATGAGATGAAATACTAAAGATTGAAGTAAAAAATGGTTGTTTAAAACTCGACATTTTATTGCAATAAAACTGAAAAAACTCTTCATCAAAGATTCCCCATTTACCATCAAAAGCTTCAGGACCATTATATTCGTTTTTACCATAATAAGCGTCAAATCCAGCTACTTTGCAATATTGATCAAAGTTTTGACTTCCGTTAAAAGCACCATGAAAAAATGCAGTATTGTAACCGTTGTCTTTTAAAATTTTGGGCAAACCATAAATTTCATTAATAGAATAACTAGACGTAATCAAAGATGAACTCATCAAACTAGGAATACTAGAAAGCGTTGAAGGAACAGCATCAATAGATAATTTTCCATTAGCAAAACCGTTTTCAAAAAACAGTGATTTTGTAATTAGTGAATCTAAAAAAGGAGTTTGACCACGTTGGATATTTTCTCTTCCAAAACTTTCCAGAATAATAACAACAACGTTTTGTTTTGTAGCACTTTCTGTTGGATTAGTCAAAACTACTGGGTTGAAAATAGAATTCAATTCAGCTTCTTCATAATATTTTGGAGATTCAAGAGTTTCTTTTTTACCAATAGTTTTTAAGATGCAAAAAGGAGTATTTAAAACTAAAGCCGAATGACTAATTGACCCGTAATTAACAGCATCAACAACTTTTAAAGGCTTTTTTTGAAATCCACCACGACCTAATAAAAAGACAAATCCTAGTAAGAATATGAAAAGACCAATTTGTTTAACAACCAAATAGTTAGTTTTTTCCTCAGAAAACACAAGCTTAATATTCGGAATTACTTTCCAAAAAGCAACTGCTAAAACAAAAGCAATTATTGGCAAAAACCAAAATTCAGTTAAAAAGGAGAAGATTAATCCACCAATTTCATGTTCCATTCCGGTTGCAGTAATCATTCCAAAGGAACTTCTTCTTCCAGTGAATTTGTAATACTCAAAATCAACGAAATTCGTTAAGATGAAAAGTAAGTTCACTGCAAAAAAGCCAATTTTTAGTCCTTTTTGATAACCTGATTTATATTTAAATTTCCCTGGAATAAAATGCAGAATTGCAAATACAATATTGATATAAGCTATAGCTGATAAATCAAAATGTAAACCTCCTAAAAACGTTTTTAAGGATAAGCCGTTAAAAGCATTTTTATTGAAATACAAAAACAATAATCTACACAATTGATAAATGATAACAATCAGTAAAAAACGCTTAAAAAATAATTTTATACTTTGGAAGTAATTTCTCATCGATTAAATTGGAATTTGGAATTTCAAATTTTGGAATTTATTTTAAACAGCTACATCATATTCACGTAAAGCATCATTCAATGAAGTTTTTAAATCAGTAGAAGGTTTACGTTTTCCAATGATTAAAGCACAAGGCACTTGATAATCACCAGCAGCAAATTTCTTAGTATAACTTCCAGGAATCACTACACAACGTGCAGGAACAACTCCTTTATATTCAATTGGTTCATCACCAGTTACGTCAATAATTTTTGTAGAACCAGTTAAAACCACATTTGCTCCTAAAACAGCTTCTTTTTCCACTCGAACACCTTCAACCACAATACATCTTGAACCAATAAAAGCACCATCTTCAATAATAACTGGAGCTGCTTGTAAGGGTTCTAAAACACCACCAATTCCAACACCACCAGAAAGATGTACGTTTTTACCAATTTGAGCACAACTTCCTACTGTAGCCCAAGTATCAACCATTGTTCCTTCATCTACATATGCACCTATATTTACATAACTTGGCATTAAAATAACACCTTTAGAAATATAAGCACCATAACGAGCAACAGCTGGTGGCACAACGCGAATACCTTTTTCGGCATAATTGCGTTTCAATTCCATTTTATCATGATACTCAAAAATACCAGATTCCCAAGTTTCCATTTTCTGAATAGGAAAATACATAACAACTGCTTTTTTAACCCATTCGTTTACTTGCCAACCGTTATCTGTTGGTTCAGCTACACGTAATTTTCCGTTATCTAATAAGTCAATAACTTCTCTAATAGCAGCAGTAGTTTCAGTTTCTTGTAATAAAGCACGGTTTTCCCAAGCTTTTTCTATAATTGATTGTAAGTTTTGCATTTTATAAAATTTTCACAAATATAAGATTTAATATAAATTTGGAATTGTTTTTGTTTGGTTAATAATTGATTAATTTTACAAAATAATAAGAATTATGAAAAAGTTTTTAGTAGTTACTTTGATGATGGGTTTAAGTTTGACTTCTTGTAAAAAAGAAGCAACAATGAATAAAGAAGAAATAGTAGTTGATTCAACTGCGGTTGAAATTCCTATTGATATGCACAATGCGATGAGTAGTTTGGATTATCAAGGAACTTATTTAGGAAGTTTACCTTGTGCTGATTGTGAGGCAATTGAAACAAAAATAATTTTAACAGATGATAGTTTTATAAAAGAAGCTGTTTATAAAGGAAAATCAAAAGAAGTTTATAAAGAATCTGGTAGTATTCAGTGGAATAAAGAAGGTAATACCATTACATTAGTTGGTGTAGATCCTTCAAACCTTTATTTTGTTGGAGAAAATGTTTTAATTCATTTAGATTCAGATGGGAATAGGGTGAAGGGCTCTTTGGCTCCTTATTATGAACTAAAGAAAGAATTAAAATCAGAAGTTAAAGAAGAAACTAATTCAGGTACTGAAACTAAAGTTAAAAATCCTAAATTAGAGCTAAAGAATTCAAAATGGAAATTGGTAAAACTAAATGGTAAATCTATTGAAAATTCTAGCGAAGAAGAAGTAAAAGGAATCACATTTTCACCAAATGGAAGAATAAGTGCTTTTGCAGGATGTAATAGAATGGGTGGCGATTATAAGTTAGATGAAAATACTATGCGAATTAAATTTTCAAAGGTTTTTTCTACACAAATGGCTTGTGCAGACATGGAAACAGAAAGCGAATTAGCTAAAGTTTTAGAAGTTACAGACAATTATAGTTATGATGGTAAAATCTTAACCTTAAACAAAGCAAGAATGGCACCTTTAGCTGAATTTCATATAATTAAATAAAAAAATAATGCCAAGAATTCTATCTATAGATTACGGAATGAAACGAACTGGAATTGCTATAACAGACGAAATGCAAATTATTGCTTCTGGTTTGACAACAGTTCCTTCAGAAACATTAATTACTTTTTTAAAAGAATATTTTTCTAAAGAAAAAGTCGAAAAAGTGATTGTTGGTGAACCAAAACAAATGGATGGAACTCCTTCTGAAAGTGCAGCTGTCATTGAAAAATTTATAAAGACATTTAAAATTGCATTTCCAGAAATGCCTTTAGACAGAATAGATGAGCGTTTTACTTCAAAAATGGCATTTCAAACGATGATTGACAGTGGTTTAAAGAAAAATCAACGAAAAAACAAAGCTTTGATAGACGAAATTGCAGCAACAATTATGCTACAAGATTATATGAATAAGAAGTAGAATTAAGAAGTCAGATTTTTGGATGATGACTTTTTAGATAAAAGTTCAACAATTAAACTTTTTATACTGAAATCAAAATACTATTTTTGCACCAAATAAGTTTTATTACTTAAATAATTAAAAGAATGATTTTACCAATATATGGTTATGGCGAAGCTGTTTTAAGAAAACATTGCGAAGAAATTGCTAATGATTATCCAAATTTAAAGGAAGTGATTGCCAATATGTACGAAACTATGAATAACGCTTTCGGCGTTGGATTAGCAGCACCACAAGTAGGAGTGCCAATTCGTATTTTTATTGTTGATACTTCACCCTTTGCAGATAGTGATGATGTTTCTAAAGAGGAAGCAGCAGAATTAAAAGTATTTAAGCAAACATTCATCAATGCAAAAATCCTTAAAGAAGAAGGAGCAATGTGGACTTTTAACGAAGGTTGCTTAAGTATTCCAGATGTTCGTGAAGATGTTTCTCGTCATGATACAATTACGATTGAATATTATGATGAAGATTTCAACAAGAAAACCGAAGTTTATAACGGATTAATTGCTCGAGTGATTCAACATGAATATGATCATATTGAAGGAATATTATTTACAGATCACGTTTCTTCATTAAAGAAAAAGTTGATTGCAAAAAAGTTAAAAAATATCATGGAAGGCAAAGCATTTCCGGATTATAGAATGAAATTTTTCAGTAAAAAAGGAAGATAATTCACTGTTCAGTAAAAAAAGTTAAACTTTATACTTTCAACTTTGCATTTTCAACTTTAAAATATATATTTGCCACCCAATAATTACATTAAAATGAGTTTACAAAAAATATTAGCTATTTCTGGAAAGCCAGGATTATATGATTTAAAATTACAAACACGTACAGGATTTGTAGCTGAATCATTATTAGATGGAAAAAAAATTACTGTTGGTTTAAGAGCAAACGTAAGTTTGTTATCTGAAATTGCTGTTTATACATATAACGAAGAAGTTCGTTTAGCCGAAATTTTTAAAGCAATTGCAACAAAAGAAAATGAAGGTCCAGCTATTTCTCACAAAGAAACAGATGAAAATTTAAAAACATATTTTAGAGAAATTTTACCAGAATTTGATGAAGATAGAGTTTATACTTCAGACATTAAAAAAGTAATGAATTGGTACAACTTATTACAATCAAAAGGAATGATTTCTATTGAAGCATTAACAGCACAAGAAAAACCAGAAGAAGCTTCAGAGTAAGCTCTTTTTAATTATATAAAAAAAAGTCCAAACCTAGGTTTGGACTTTTTTGTTTTATATTGAAAAGTATATTTAATATTTATTTTTTTGAAAAAGACTGAGCTAATTTTGCACCAATCAAAGCCATAGGAATATAGGCTAAAGCAATATCTGCAACCGCAAACCATGTTGGACCAGGAAGCATATAATTAACCGCAATTCCGCCAAGAAGAAACAAACTACCAATTGCAATTGCAAACTTCATTTTATGAGTTGCAGCAAAATAATAAGCTATTGTTGCACCAGCTAAAGTTCCTAATGCATGGGCTAAAAGCGGAAAAATAAAATGTTCATTTGGTAAAGTTGGCATAACAGCTGCTAAAGCCTCCATGTCGTTTGGGTCAATTCCTTCGATTGGAAAAATTGTATTTCCTGCTTGAATAAGTCCCATGTTGATTATGCTTCCTGCAAACCAACCAAGAACGACTGCTAAAATATTTTTGATTATTGGGTTCATGATTTTTTGTTTTATGTAATTCCTCAAATATATAAAACAAATTATTAAAAAGCCTTACTATTTTTAAACTCCATATTTAATTCACTTCTAAAAATATTTCCATAATTTTACATTTATTCAATTACAATCTCAAAAATCAAATTCAATAGCAATTATAAATATGAACAACAGAGAAAATCAATTAGTAGCTTTTAATCGTTTGTTAGATATTATGGATGAGTTGCGAGAAAAATGTCCGTGGGATAAAAAGCAAACTTTAGAAAGTCTACGTCATTTAACCATTGAAGAAACTTATGAATTAGGTGATGCAATTTTAGATAATGATTTGCCAGAAATTAAAAAAGAGTTGGGTGATTTGTTGTTGCACATTGTTTTTTATGCAAAAATAGGAAGTGAAACTAATGATTTTGATATTGCTGATGTAGCGAATTCAATTTGTGATAAATTAATTGATAGACATCCACATATTTATGGTGATGTAGTTGTTGAAGATGAAGAAGAAGTCAAACGCAATTGGGAGAAACTAAAACTAAAAGAAGGACGAAAATCGGTTTTAGAAGGTGTTCCTAAGAGTTTACCAGCTTTGGTAAAGGCAAGTCGCATTCAAGATAAAGTTAAAGGTGTTGGATTTGATTGGGAAGAAAGTCATCAAGTTTGGGATAAAGTACAGGAAGAGTTAAATGAACTTCAAGTTGAAGTCAAATCAGGTAATAAAGACAAGATGGAAGCCGAGTTTGGTGATGTTTTGTTCTCAATGATTAATTATGCTCGTTTCTTAAAAATAAACCCAGAAGACGCTTTAGAACGTACTAATAAAAAATTCATGAAACGATTTATGTATTTAGAGAGTAAAGCGGTTGAATTAGGCAAAGATTTATCAGATATGTCTTTGGTTGAAATGGATGTTTTTTGGGAAGAAGCTAAGCGATTGTAATTTTCAGAGCTCAGTTTGCAGAATTTAATAATCAATATTTATATTAAAATTATATTTAGCTAATCTCATTTTTACAATTGCCGTTGACTTCAGTCAACGGTTATGAGTTTTGCATATAAAGGAATTTAGCCAAATATTTTCAGTTCAATAACTCAACAATTTAATAAATAAAAAAAATGTACTACGCAGTAATATTCACATCAGAACGAACAGAAATTGAAGAAGGTTATGTTGAAATGGCTCAAAGAATGGAAGAATTAGCTAAACAACAAGAGGGTTTTATTGGAGTTGAATCAGCTAGAAATGAGATTGGAATCACTGTTTCATATTGGAAAGATTTGGAAGCTATCAAAAAATGGAAACAAAACATGGAACATCTTGTAGCTCAAGAAAAGGGTAGGAGTGATTGGTACAAATCCTACACAACCCGAATTTGTTTGGTGGAACGAGAATATAGTTTTAAGATATAAAAAAAAATCCCGACGAATCGGGATTTTAATTTTATAATTGATTTAACCTTGAAAGTTTTTCTTTCCAGATTTTTAAATCTTCTTTATGCTTATCGATGTTTTTGTGAACCTCTTTAATAAATGGATTTTCTCCTTTTTTTGAGCTTGAAGTAATAAATTGAATGTTATTCTCTAATTGTAAAATTTCACTTTGGACTTCGTCAATTCTTTTGCGAAGAAAGTAAGATTCTTTTTCTAATGCTCTGTTGTCATCATTTTCGGCTAAATGCTCTAAACGATTATCAAACTTCATTAATTCTGTATCTTTTTTAGATAAACTTAATTTTTCAAAAAGTGCATCTAAAATTTTATTGAATTTTCCTTCAATATGTCTTTTGTTGAAAGGAACTCTTCCAAAAGATTTCCATTTTTCAATATTTGCTTTTATAGCATCTAAATCTTTTTTATGTTCACCAACTAATTCAAACGATTTAATTTCATCTAAAAAGTTTTTCTTATTTTCATAAGATTCAATTTCTTCTTTATTTTCTTCGTTTTGAACTTTGTGTAATCTATCAAAATAAGCATTACAAGCCGATTTAAAGTCTTTCCATACAGAATCAGAATGCTTTCTTGGTACATGACCAATTTTCTTCCATTCATCCTGAATTTGCTTCATTATTGGAGTAGTTACTTTAAAGTCTTCACTATCTTTTAGTGATTTTGCTTTTTCAACTAAAGCCAATTTTTTATTCAAATTATCTTGTTGGTCATGCTTAATCTCTTTGTAAAAAGCATTTTTGTTTTTATTGAATTCACGAACAGCCGTTTTAAATTTTGCCCAAGTTTCTTCATTTAATTCTGAAGGAACTTTTCCGGCTTTGAAAAAAGTTTCGCGTAAAGCTTCCATTTTTTTCATTTGGTTTTGCCAACCTTTGTGACCGCTAATTGCTTCAGTAGACAAAGCATTAATGCTTTCAATGATTTTTTGTTTAGCTTCAAAATGTTCCAATTCACGTACATGAGCGTTAGCATTTAATGCTTCACGTTTGTCATGCATTTGTTTAGTAATCTCACTAAATTCATTCCAAACAATTTCTCTATGTTCTCTGTCAACTGGACCAACTTCTTCTTTCCAAACTCTATGTAATTGTTGCAATTCTCTAAAAGCTTTCATTACATCTGGTTCAGCTAATAAATCTTTAGCACGAACAATTAATTGTTGTTTTTGTTCTAAATTATTTTTAAAATCTTGGTCACGAGCTTCCTTGTCTAAATGAATTAAATCATAAAAACGCTCCACATGAAAATGATAGTTATTCCAAAGGATATTATATTTATCTCTAGGGATAGAACCAGCATTGTTCCAGCGTTCTCTAATTTCGTTCATTTTTTTGAACATATCACCAATAGAGTCGTCAGTAGATTCAATAAGATTTTTTAAATCATCAATGATTGTATTTCTAACCTCAAAGTTGTTTTTAAGATTACTTTGTAATTGGTTATAATGTTTTGATTTTTTTGCACGATAATCGTCAAAAATATCATCAAATTTATTTTTTATTGTAGAGTGATATTCAAAACCTTCCGTATTTCCCTCGTTTTGCTCACTATATTGTTCACGTTTCTCTTCCAATAAATCATGAAAATGAGACATAAATGCTTTTCTAATTTCTTCAACATGGTCTTTTATAGCCATTACTTTTTCATTAGAAACTAATTTTTCTAATTCTTCAGTAAGAGCTTCCATTGACATTGAATCGTAATCCAATACTGGAATTTCATGTCTGTCTTTTATGGTGTCATCTTCGCTTTCTTCTGCATTTGAATTATCAATTTCGTCCATTGCAGCATTTGAAGTAGTGTTTTCAGCAACAACTTCTTTGGTTACTTCTTCGGTTACTTCTTCTGCAATAGGTTCAGCTTTATCTTTTACTTCAAGAATTTCTTCAACAACAGGTTGAATTTCAGTAGTTTCATGTGATAATTCTTGCTTGTTTTCTCCATCTGCGTTTTGCAGGTTATCATTCTTTTCTTCTAACATGATTCATGTATAAGTTACTATTATGCTTCGAAGATACTAACTCACAAGGAAATTTCAAAAGAAAAAGCTAAAGATTGAAGATTAAAGATTTACCACTAGATATTTAGGCGTTATTTTTTAATTTTAAAATAGCGATAAAATTATTTTTTATTCCAAATTTTCCATGATTTTTCAGCTTGAAAAACCAACATTTCATATCCGTTTTTTGTTATAGCTCCCTGTTCTTTTGCTTTTTTTAAAAACATTGATTCTTCTGGATTGTATACCAAATCAAAAGCGATGTGTTTTTTTGTAAATAAGCTGTAATCAAGTTTTGGGCAATCTTCAATATTTGGAAATGTTCCAACTGGAGTTGTATTTATAATTATAGAATATTCTTCAAATAAAGAGGCATTAATTTCGTCATAAGCGATTTGAAATTCGTCTGGATTTCTTGAAACAAAATCATATTCAATATTTAGTTTTTTTAGCGCATATGCAATTCCTTTGCTTGCTCCACCAGTTCCTAAAATTAATGCTTTTGTATGATGTGATTCTAATAAAGGTTTTAGTGCTTTTTTAAAGCCATAAAAATCGGTATTGTAGCCAATTAATTCTTTTTGTTTGTTGATAACTATCGTGTTAACTGATCCGATTTTTTTAGCATTTTTGGATAAAGAATCTAAATATGGAATAATTTCTTCTTTGTAGGGAATAGTTACATTTAAGCCTTTTAATCCTTTGTTTTTAGCGAAAATTTCAGGAAATTCTTTAATAGAAGATAAGTCAAAATTCAAATATTCACAGTTATCAAAATGATAGGCTGCAAATTTTTCAGTAAAGTGTTTTTTAGAAAAAGAATAGCTTATGTCTTTGCCGATTAAACCATACTTTTTTTGTTTTTTTACTTTCTTTTTCATCTTTAAATCATTAATTTTTCCCTAATCGAGCAGCGATTTTTTCCATTCCATAAATTACAAGAAATCCAAAAATAGCTAAAAGTATTGAAGTTAAAACTTGTGCATCACCATTAAAATCTTGTGGCAAAATACTTTTTTCTAAAAAAGGAACTGTTTCTCCGTGACTGTTTATGCGTGTTTCTAGAACTTCTTTCCAAGGCCATACTTTGTTTAAAGAGCCAATCATAAATCCAATTAACAAAGCTAAAGTAGTGTTTTTATGGCGTTCAAACATCCAATGTAGAATTTTTGAAAAAGACTTTAGACCGATGATTGCACCAATAGCAAAGACTCCAAGTTTCATCATTGCAGTTGATAGTAATTCCATATTCATCTGAGTTAAACCTTCTCTAAATTGATTAATGGTTCCAATTACGGTTTCATATGAACCCATTAATAACAAAATGAAAGCTCCAGAGATTCCGGGTAAAATCATGGCAATTATAGCAATAAATCCGGAAAGGAAAAGATAAGGATAACTATCTGGACTACTTACTGGTCTTGCAATTGTAATGTAATATGTCAAAACAACTCCAACGATTAAAGCAATAATTGAAACTATTTCCCATTTGGTTATTTGTTTCCAAATGAGTAAAATACTAGCAATAATTAATCCGAAGAAAAAGGACCAAACCATAATAGGTTTAGAAGCTAGTAAATGGGTTATTATCTTAGAAAAAGTTAAAACACTTATAGCAATTCCGATAAGTAGAGAAAGCAAAAAGGAAGCATTGGCTTGTTTCCAAGCTGCTTTTAAACCTTCTTTTTTTAGTGTTTTTAAAAGTGAAAGATTAATTCCGTTTATACTATCAATCAATTCTTGATAAATACCAGAAATAAATGCAATTGTACCACCAGAAACACCAGGAACAACATCTGCTGCACCCATAGCAATTCCTTTTAGTGAAATGATTAAGTAATCGGGAAATAATTTTCTCATTGTATGAAATAATTGAAAAAAGCTAAAATCAAAGGTATAAACTAATTTCTAAATTTAATGATTTGATTTTGAATTGATTTTTTATTCCAAATTGCAGGAAAATGATTTTCTAAAATACTGTGATTTTTATAATTACTTTGTAATGCATTTACTAAATGAAATTTTCCTTTTTTAGTCTGATTTAGAATATAATATAAACCAGCTAAACGATATTCTATTTCATAATGATCTGGGTGTTTTTCTACTCCTTGTAAAAGTGCTTCAATAGCAATTTGATAGTCACCAACATATTGTAATGAATCTGCCCAATAGATATAAGTGTCTAAATCAGTATCACCTAATTCAAAGGCTCTTCTGTAACCATATTCAGCTTCTTCATAAGATTTTAAAGCTCTATTTATTGACGCAAAACGTTTCCAGTACAACTTATTATCACCTTCAATTCCGATTGCTTTATTTACATAATACAATGCTTTCTTATAGTCAAATTGTCTAATGTAGAAGTCTGTGATAGCAATCCAAGCTTTATCTAATAATGGATCTTCGTGTACCGTTTTTGAATAAAATTTTAAAGCTTCTTTGTTGTTGCCTAATTTTTCATAACATTTGGCAACACGTAAGAGTACAAATGAAGTTACATCATCTAATTCCATAGTGATTTTGTAACAATCAATAGCTTCTTGGTATTTTTTTAATTTTTCTAGAGCTTTTGCTTTTTCTAAATAAGCACCTAAAAAGGAATCATCAATTAATGTTGCGTATTCAAAAGCCCAAACTGCTTTTTCGAAGTCTTTTAATGCGTAATATTGGCGTCCTAATTGATGCCAAGCTACTTCGCTATATGGATTTTTGTTTATAAATTGATCTAAATATAAAACAGCTTCTTGGTTTTGATCTAAGAAATCAAAACAATAAACTACATTATAAAGCGATGAATAATCTTCAGTATCTTCATTTAAACATTTGATGAAATTTTCTTTGGCTAATTCTAAATTATCCATAAAAAGATATTCCATTCCAATCATAGAATATACATCTGCAAAATCATCAGTATATTTTAGAGCAGTTTTTAAAGATTCAATAGCTTTTTCGTGCTCATCTTTTTTAGAAAAAATATTCGCTTTTTGAATATAAATTTCTTCGTTTGTAGGTTCAATAGCATATAAATCATTCAGTAATCTATCTGCTAATTCAATTTTATCATCAAAAATTAATATTTCTACTTGAACTAACTTTAATCCAGTAGATTTCGGATGTTGCTCTAAGGCAAGTTTTAGTGCTTTTTTGGCAAGGTTTAACCTTCCTGTATCCATGTAATGAAGAATGATTTCTTCAAACTCTTCGGAATCAAAAAATAAAACTTTGTTAGTTTTAAGCATTGATTCAAATTTGGATAAGGATAAGCCTTGGTTGTTTTCTTCTTCGTGACTCAAATTCATAGCTTTTGGTTTTGAAAATTTATCCTATCTAAAATTAACTAAATTAAAGGCTAATCTAATTTTTAGCTTTTATTGTTTTAAACAATTTAATTAACAATTTCAATAGTTAAATCGCTAAAAGTTAGGTAATAAAGGTTTTCCGTTTTTTGGTTTTCCAATAGTTCTCTTTTATTCAGCGTCAATTTCTTTAAGAACTTCAAGAATAATGCCACAACCTTCTTCAATTTCTTCGTTTGAAATTGTAAGTGGTGGAGTGATACGTATAGCACAACCTTCGAACAATAACCAAAATAAAATTAAACCTTTGTCTTGACAGCGAAGTATGACTTTGTCTGTTATTTCAGGACTTTTTGTCATGGCAGCCAACATTAACCCTTTTCCACGAATTTCGGTAATCAAAGGATGAACCAATAATTTTCGAATTAACTGTTCTTTTTCTAAGGCTTGTTGCATTAAATTGGTTTCGGTTAATTCTTGTAAAGTAGCTAAACAAGCTGCGGCAATAACAGGATGACCACCAAAAGTTGTAATATGTCCTAATTTTGGATTATGGCTTAATAAATCCATCATTTTTTCTGAAGCTGTGAAAGCACCAACAGGCATTCCACTTCCCATTCCTTTTCCCATAACAACTACATCTGGTATGACATCATAGTTTTGGAATCCGAATAATTTTCCTGTACGACCAAAACCTGGTTGGATTTCGTCTAAAATCATGATTGCTCCAACTTCATCACATCGTTGACGTACTTTTTTAAGAAAATCGTTATGAGGTTGAATAAATCCAGCACCACCTTGAATAGTTTCAAGTAGTATACCAGCAGTTTTTGTGGTAATCTTTTCTAAATCAGCTTCATTGTTAAATGTAATGAAATCTACATCAGGAATTAAAGGTCTGAATATTTGTTTGCGTTCTTCAAAGCCCATGACACTCATGCTTCCCATAGTGTTTCCATGATAAGCGTTATGACATGAGATTAATTGACTTCTTCCAGTAACTCTTCGGGCTAATTTTAAAGCACCTTCAATAGCTTCTGTTCCAGAATTTACTAAATAGGTTTTCGTTAATGGATAAGGTAAGTTTTTGGCTAATAATTTACACAATTCAACAGCTGGTGATTGTGCATATTCACCATAAACCATAACGTGTGAATATTTATCCAATTGATTTTTTACAGCATCATTAACGCGTTTGTTTTGATGTCCAAGTGTGTTTGCTGAAACTCCAGCTACAAAATCAAGAAATTTGTTTCCTTTTGTGTCATAAATATAAGAACCTTTAGCATAAGAAATTTCCATTGCTAATGGGTGAGGAGTTGTTTGTGCTTGGTATTTTAGGAAATCAGATAACATTTTATAGTTATGAATTATGAGTTATGAGTTTTACATATTAACTCATAACTGATTTATTTTTTCTTTTTTGGCTTGTTTTTATCGTAATCAAGAGTTTCTTTTAGAACATCCATTGGAACTTCTTCAATTAATTCTTTAGCTTTAGTTTCTGATTGAATTTTTTCATCTAAATCGAGTTCTTCTTGTGGAAAAATATCATCTTTTGATTTTATTTCTTCATCACCACGCCAGAGAAAACCTCTTAGCTTCCTGGCGTTTAATGGAAATTCTTCTTCTGGATATATATAACCGTCAGTTTTATTAAAAAATGTTATAGTCTCGATTTTATTCTCTACTAATTCTAAATTTATTCTGCTACAAACGCTTTTATTGATGCCAACTAATTCGTCTTCTTCATTATATAAATAAGATATAGCTTCACAATTTTTAACGATATCTACTTCATAAAGTTTATTTTCTCTAAATTTCCCATACAAATTTTGTCCTTTTACTTGATTGTAGCCATTTTCGCTTAAAGTATCTTTTTGAATCAAAAAAGCATTATTTAATACTTTTAAAGAATCCACTTTTTCTGATTCGTTATTGCCAATAATGTGCATAATATCACCAGTCATTTGGCTTTTGTTGCTCCATAAAATTGGTTTTCCAATCATTTTAGTTAAAGCATTTTTATTACTTGAATGAAGAGAATCACATTTACCACTCATGTCTAAATTAAAGAATCTTACATTGTTATAAGCTCTAATAATTCGATTTTCTGGTGGACCAGTTACTAAAATTCGTTTTCCATGCATGTACATAGAATCGTTTTCGGTTTTGGTAATAATCAATGCTTTTTTAGTAATAAACATTGAGTCGTTTTTGGTTAACGTATTTCTATAAACTTCAGCATAGTGTCCTTTGGCAACTAGATTATTGACTGTATCCGTAATTTTTACATTATTAACTAATTTAGAAAAGTTTTTCTTTCTATCATAGAAAATATCATCACCTTCAATTCGTCTGCTGTTGTAGAGAATATGAGAGTTTTTCTTTAATTTTCCAATGTCGTTTGTAGTGTCATAAAAACCATTTTCTGTATAGATATAATCGGTTTTACTTGTTATCGTTGATGGTCCATAAACATAAGCGTGTCCCGAATTATCGTAATAATCCAAATGATTTGTCTTGATTGTGCTTCTTGGGTTTACAACTGTTACAGCAGTTTTAAAGGAGTATTTTTTCTCATTCAAATGATATTTTCCTGATTTGCTTTTTAAGACATTGTCTTTATTAGTAATTGTACCGTAACTATTGTAAAAAGCTTCTTGGGATTTTCTGTCAAAATAAACAGTATCTGTAACTAAATTTGAATCAGGAGAACGCATATTTACGTCACCTGTGGCATATGCAAATTCTTTATCACCATTATATTCTGCATAACGACTGTTCATAAAAATAGTGTCACCTTGCACTAATTGTACATTTCCAAATGCTTTTACATAATTTTCTGCTGTAAAATGATAGGCTTTATTACAGCTTATTTTCACTCCATTGTGAAGTACACGAACATTCCCTGTAAAGACAATTGCTCCAGGAATTTCGTTTTGATTTTTATCAATAAAGTCAGAATACTCAATAATAATTTTACCTGAATTATTAGTCTCATTCTGTGCAAAAAGCGGATTACTTGTCAGAATAAAAAGTAAAAATATGTATATGTAATTTTTCAATGCTATTTATTTTGCGTCAAATTTAATTAAAAAGTACAAAAGCTAATTTCAATTAAGAAAGTTTTATAATTAAAATGTTTATTTAAGACACTAAAACTTTTCTAAAACGACAAAGATTTCACAAATTTTCACAGATTAATTTGTGAAAATTTGTGAAATCTGTGTAAAAAAAATAAATTAATTATTTTGTAATCGTTTGTTTTCTATCTGGTCCAACCGAAATAACTTTTATAGGCACTTCAACCTCTTTTTCAATGAATTCGATGTATTCTTTTAATTCTTTAGGTAATTCATCATAAGTTGTCATTTTTGTTAAATCTGCTTGCCAACCTTTTATTTCAGTATAAACTGGTTCTACGTTTTCTGGTTCGATGTTGTAAGGTAAATGACTAATTTCTTTTCCTTTATATGTATAAGCTGTACACACTTTTAAAGTATCAAAACCTGATAATACATCACCTTTCATCATGTATAATTCGGTTACACCATTTACTTGAACAGCGTATTTAAGAGCAACTAAATCTAACCAACCACATCTTCTTGCTCTTCCTGTTACAGAACCAAATTCGTTTCCGATTTTAGCCATTGCAGTTCCAACTTCGTCGAATAATTCTGTTGGAAATGGTCCACTTCCTACACGAGTTGTGTAAGCTTTGAAGATTCCGAATACTTGTTTTACTCTGTTTGGAGCAATTCCTAAACCAGTACAAGCACCTGCAGCAGTTGTATTAGAAGATGTAACGAATGGATAAGTTCCAAAATCAACATCTAATAACGAGCCTTGAGCTCCTTCTGCTAGAATTGTTTTTCCTTCTTTTAATGATTTGTTTAAATATTCTTCCGAATCAATAAAAGTCAATTTTTTTAGTTCTTCAATAGATGCGAAAAATTCATCTTCCATTTCTTGAAGGTTGTATTGTAAATCGACATCATAGAAAGCAATCATTGATTCATGTTTGTCAGCTAAAGCTCTATAACGCAATTTGAAGTCTTCTAATTCAATATCACCGACGCGAATTCCGTTTCTACCTGTTTTGTCCATGTAAGTTGGTCCAATTCCTTTTAGAGTAGAACCAATTTTAGCTTTACCTTTTGAAGCTTCAGAAGCTGCATCAAGTAATCTATGTGTTGGTAAAATAAGGTGTGCTTTTCTTGAAATTAATAATTTTGAAGTAATATCTAAATTGAATTTAGCTAGACCTTCAATTTCTTTATGAAAAACTACTGGGTCAATTACAACACCGTTTCCTATTATGTTTTTTGCGTTTTTATGAAAAATTCCAGAAGGAATAGTTCTTAAAACATGTTTTATTCCGTCAAATTCTAAAGTATGACCAGCATTTGGTCCACCTTGAAAACGAGCAATAATATCATATTTTGAAGTAAGTACATCAACGATTTTTCCTTTTCCTTCGTCACCCCATTGTAATCCTAGTAATAAATCTACGGTCATCTTTGTAATGTTTGTTGTAAGTTGTTTGTGTATGTAGTTAGTTTTCTTTTTTTGTTGCGTAAAAATACAATGAATGAGTTTGGATATTAATTCCAAAAATTTCTTCCATGGTTTCTTTAATTTGTTGAATTCTCGGATCACAAAATTCGATAACTTCACCAGAATCTGTCATAATGATATGGTCGTGTTGTTTGTCGAAATATGATTTTTCATAATGGGCTTGATTTTGTCCAAATTGATGACGTCTAACCAATCCACATTCTAATAATAATTCTATTGTGTTATAAAGTGTTGCTCTACTTACACGATAGTTTTTATTTTTCATTTTGATATAAAGTGATTCAATATCAAAGTGTTCTTTAGATTCGTAAATTTCTTGAAGTATAGCAAAGCGTTCAGGAGTTTTGCGATGTGCTTTGTCTTCTAAATACTTAGTGAATACGTTTTTTACTACTTCTTGATTTGTGTTGTTTTCCATAGGGTTAACCATCAGATAATGGCAAAGATACTTTTATTTTTTTGATTTTGTTTTCTGTGTGAAATACGTTTTCCAAATTTATTAACAATCACGTTTAATTTTTGTAAATTCTTGTAATCTTTTCAATTCCATCTACCTTTTTGATGTTCTCAATTAATTTTTTTAGAATTGTATTGTTAGCAACAACTACAGTTATTTTTCCATTAAAAATTCCTGCCTCACTACTCAATGCAATATTTTGAATGTTTACATGCATTTGATTGGAAATCACTTTTGTTAACTCATTGGTTAATCCCATTGTGTCCATTCCTGTTATGTTAAGCATTGCTCTAAATTCTTCTTGACTAGAATCGATCCATTTAGCTTGCATAATTCTATACGCATAATTTGATTGCATACTTATGGCATTTGGACAATCTTTTTTATGCACTTTTATTCCTTCATTAATAGTAACAAATCCAAAAACGGCATCGCCAGGAATTGGATTGCAACAACTAGAAAGTTTATATTCTAATTTGTCTTGTTCAGTCCCAAAAACGAGCATATCGTATTTTTTGTTAAGCTCGTTTTCTTTAATTTTTTCTGGTTTAACACTTGGTGTTCGAGTAATTGTTTTTTTGAAAAAATTAACTAATGTATTGCTTTTTTGAGCTGCAAAATCTTTTAGTTTCTGATTTTCTATAGAACCTGTACCTATTTTATAAAATAAATCTAAACTAGTTTGCAATTTGAAATAGTTGACTAGTTCATTTATCGTAGCTTCATTTAACGTTATTTTTAAATGACGCAATTTTCGAGTTAAAATTTCTTTTCCGTCTTCGGCAATTCGTTTTGTACTTTCGTTTAAAACATTCCTGATTTTATTTTTTGCTCTCGAAGTTGTAACATAGTCAATCCATTGTGAAGAAGGTTTTTGATTTTCAGAAGTTATAATTTCAACTTGATCACCACTACTTAAGACATGATTTAAAGGAACTAATTTTCCGTTAACTCTTGTTCCTCTTGTTTTACAGCCAATTTCGGAGTGAATACTAAAAGCAAAATCCAAGGAAGTTGCTCCTTTTGGTAATGATTTTATATCCCCTTTTGGAGTAAAAATATAGATTTCTTTTGCATATAAGTTTAACTTAAATTCTTCTACAAAATCTACAGCATTTTTTGATGAATGATTTTCAATAGCTTCTTTTAATTGATTTAACCAGATTTCTAAACCATGTTCTTCACTACCAACACCTTTGTATTTATGGTGTGCAGCATAACCTTTTTCTGCAATTTCATCCATACGTTCACTACGAACTTGAATTTCTACCCAGCGGCCTTTTGGTCCCATTACTGTAATGTGAAGTGCTTCATATCCACTTGATTTTGGAGAAGAAATCCAATCACGTAAACGGCTTGGACTTGGGCGATAATGATCCGTAACTATTGAATATATTTTCCATGCTAGAAATTTTTCTTCTTGAGGGTTGGATTTATATATAATTCGTAATGCAAATTTATCATAGACTTCATCAAAGGTGACACCTTGCGTTTTCATTTTTCTACGAATCGAATAAATGGATTTTGGTCTTCCTTTTAAAGAAAACTCAATACCTTCTTTATGCATAGATTCGCTCAAAACATCAGAAATTGATTTAATATACTCATCTTGCTCTTCTTTTGTTTCCTTAATTTTACTGACAATTTCATTGAAAACTTCTGGTTCAGTATATTTTAATCCTAAATCTTCTAATTGTGTTTTAATGTTATATAAGCCTAAACGATGGGCAAGAGGTGCATAAATATATAGTGTTTCGGAAGCAATTTTGGCTTGTTTGTAATCGACCATGCTATCCATAGTTTGCATATTGTGCAATCTATCAGCAATTTTTATTAAGATTACACGAACATCTTCGTTTAGTGTAAGTAACATTTTACGAAAATTTTCAGCTTGCATAGAAGCACTTTGTTCTGTTTTTACTTGAGCAATTTTGGTTAACCCTTCGACTAATTGTGCGATTTTAGGATTAAACATTTTTTCAATGTCCTTAACAGTGATGTCTGTATCTTCAACAACATCATGCATAAGAGCAGCAGCAATAGAAGTTGCTCCCAATCCAATTTCTGAGGCAACAATTTTTGCAACAGCAATGGGATGGAAGATATAAGCTTCTCCAGATTTTCGTCTTTGGTCTTTATGGGCATCTACAGCTACATCGAATGCTTTTCGAATTAGTTTCTTGTCTTCGGCTGTAAGGGTTTGATAACTAATGCGTAAAAGCTCTTTGTATTCTTTCGCAATGGCTTTGTTTTCTACTTCAATATCAATTTCAATCATAAGGTTGCATTAGATACCTAAAGTTATAACAAAGTTATGGATTGGACAAATTAATTTTGGAGATTTTATAAGTCAAGAGTTTAAATTAAATGATTATCTCTTATGTACTTTAATAATAAAAACATCAAAACAAAATTAACAATTATTAAAATATAAATTAACAACCTTTTTTTAAGTGAAATTTCAGTTTCTTTAACTATAGAATAACTAATTTTTTTAAATTTTGCTTGTAAAATTAAAGCTATGATAAAGATTAATATCAAATAAAAATAAAAAGGAATATCAATAAAAAGAAATGATACACACATTATATCAATAGTAAAAACACAAGTAATTATCATTAATGGAAAATAAAACCATTGTTCTTCTTCTGATTTATAAAATGGTGTGTAAAGTTTTGCAATCGATATGAAAATATAGTTTAAAATATCCAAATTAGTGTTGTTAAATCTTTTTAAATAAAAATATTGAATTAATAAATTAAAACCCACGTTGCCTTTTAGCTTCAAACAATAAAATCGCTGCAGCTACAGAAACATTCATAGAATCTATTGCTCCTTGCATTGGAATTATGATGTTTTGTGTGCTTTCGTCTCTCCAAAGTTGGGTTAAACCTGTGGCTTCTGTTCCAACCACTAAAGCAGTTGGAGTTGTGTAGTCTACTTTATGATATTCGTTTGAATTTTGCAACGTTGCACTATAAAAATTAATGTTTTTTTCTTTTAGAAACGCAATAACTTCTTCGGTTGATCCTGTTGCAATTTGGTTTGTAAATAAACATCCAACACTTGAACGAACGATATTTGGGTTATACAAATCTGTTTTTGGATTGGCTAAAATTACGGCATCAATATTTGCTGCATCAGCGGTACGAAGCATGGCTCCAATATTTCCAGGTTTTTCAATAGATTCTAAAACTAAAATCAAAGGGTTTTCTGGTAATTTTAAATCGGAAAGCGATAGGTTTTTTGTTTTGGCTATGGCTAAAATTCCTTCAGTCGTATCGCGATAAGCTAATTTTTGATAGACGTCTTTTGATATTTCGATATATTCTTTTGATTGATAGATTGAAGGATTGATAGATTGAAGGGAAAGTTCATTGCAATATAAAATTGTATCTATTTCGTAATTTCCTTTTAGGGCTAATTCAATTTCTCGTTTTCCTTCTATTAAAAATGTGCCCGTTTGTTTGCGTGCTTTTGCTTTTTCTTGCAATTGCACTAAAGTTTTGATGTAAGGATTTTGTATGGAAGTAATTTGTTTCATTGTATAGCAATTAAACGACAAATTTAGGTAAAAAAAAACCGCAAATTCACAAATTAATAAACCTAAAACAACTTTATTAATTTGTGAATTTGCGGTTTTTTATAAAACTACTTCTTATTTGTTTTCAAATTTTTCTTTATAACGGTTGTATAACTCTGTTTGGTGACTTTCTAAACTGATTTGTCTACCGTCAATTAAAGCTGTCGATATTTTGTTGGTTTTCATATCTAATGCATCTCCATCTGAAATGAATAATGTAGCACTTTTACCTTCTTCAAGCGTTCCATAATTGGCATCAATTCCTAGTATTTTTGCTGAATTTGATGTGATTAATTGTAGTGCTTTTTCTTTATCCATTCCCCAAGCTACACAAGTTCCTGCGTAAAAGGGAAGATTTCTAGCTTGCATTCTTTCCATGTCACCTTCATTTTGTAAACCAACTAATACTCCAGCATCAGATAATAATTTTGCATTTTTAAAAGGTAAGTTTACGTCTTCATCTTCTAACATTGGTAAATCGTGTACTCTTCTTAAAAGTACAGAAACGTTATTTTCAACTAATAATGCAGTATTTTTGAAGGCATAATAACCACCTACAATTGTCATTTTTTGAATGTTGTTTTTCTTTTTGAAAAGAATAGCATCTATAATTTCTTTTTCACCATCTGCATGAATGAATAATTGTTTCTCACCTTTTTCTATTCCTTTCATAGCTTCGTAAGGAATATCTTTTACTGTAACTTTTGAAGCAGCATAAGCTTTTGCATTGTTGAAAAAATCTTGAATTTCAGTAGTTTGGTCGTCGTATTTTTTATTCGGTTGAATTCCTCCTGGTTCAGCCCACCAACCAGCACGAGAATAACTTCTTGGCCAGTTTAAATGAATTCCGTCATTTTCTTTTATAACTGCATCTTCCCAATTCCATGCATCTAATTGAACGATTGATGAAGTCCCAGAAATTCGTCCACCTCTTGGTGTTATTTGTGCTAATAGAACTCCGTTTGGACGAGCTACTTCAACTAAGCCAGATTCTGCATTATAGGCAATAATACTTCGAATATGTGGATTCATTTCGCCTAGTTCACTTTCGTCATCTGAGGCTTTTACGGCATCAATTTCGACTAAACCTAGAGTAGCATTTGGAGCAATGAAACCAGGGTAGATTTCTTTTCCATGAGCATCTATTGTAATGTCATGTTGAAAAACCTTCATAACAGTTGCATCTCCAATAGCAACAATTTTACCTTCTTTGATAGAAATCAAGCTATTTTCAATAATTTTTCCGTTACCAATATGAGCTTTTCCTCCTATGATAAGAATGCTTTTTGTTTGTTTTGAAGCTGGTGTTTGTTGTCCAAAGGCAAAACTAGTTAGTAATAATAATACTATATATTTTTTCATTGTATAAGGTGTGTTTCAGTTTATTTCAATTGTTTTTGTTTAGAATTTATTTCTAAAATTCTTCCACAGTATCACAATGATAATGTTTCACTTCTTTTTTCTTTGGAGCTTGTGTTTTTAAGCCTTTGTTTTTTGCTTCAATTAAAGTGTTGATTAATTCACTACGTTGTTTTTGAATAGTTTCTAACGTTGTTGTCTCTTTTTCTAAATCGTAGAAAATAGTTCCATCTACAATAGTTTTTTCAGCTTTAGCGTAGATAGATAATGGATTGTCTGACCAAAGTACAACGTCAGCATCTTTACCAACTTTTATACTTCCAACTTTATTGTCTACTTGTAATAATTTTGCTGGATTTAAGGTTACAAAATTCCAAGCCACTTCTTCCGAAACATTTCCGTATTTCACTGCCTTTGAAGCTTCTTGATTTAGACGCCTTGACATTTCTGCATCATCAGAATTTATAGAAACCATTACACCTTGACTTTGCATTAAAGCTGCGTTGTATGGAATTGCATCGTTAACTTCATATTTATAAGCCCACCAATCTGCGAATGTTGAACCACCTACACCGTGTTCAGCCATTTTATCCGCTAATTTATAACCTTCTAATATATGCGTAAAAGTTTGAATTTTGAAATTATAACGTTCAGCCAATTTCATTAACATATTAATTTCAGATTGAACGTAAGAATGACATGTGATGAAACGTTTTTTACTAATAATTTCGTTTAAAACTTCCATTTCTATATCATAACGGAAATTTTTATTGCTTGCTTTTTCTTTTTTGTATTCTAAAGCACGAGTAAAATAATCTTCATACACTTGTTCAACTCCCATTCTTGACTGTGGAAAACGACCGCTTCCCCAATTAGATTGTTTTACATTTTCACCTAAAGCAAATTTGATATATTTTGGAGCGTCTTTTACAATCATTTCATCAGGAGAATAACCCCATTTTAACTTGATAAATGCGGCACGACCACCAATTGGATTGGCAGAACCATGCAGTAAGTTAGATGATGTAACTCCACCAGCAAGATTTCTATAAATATTGATATCATCCGAATTAACAACATCTTCGATTGTTACCTCGGCAGAAGAATTTTGCCCACCTTCATTAACTCCATTTGAAATAGCAATGTGAGAATGTTCATCGATAATTCCGGCTGTTAAATGTTTACCAGTAGCATCAATTTTTTTTGCTTTAGTTGAAGAAATATTTTTACCTATTTTACTAATTTTACCATTTTCGATTAAAACATCGGTTTCTTTAAGAATTCCTTCTTTTTCACCTGTCCAAACGGTTGCGTTTTTGAAAAGTAGTGTTTCCTGTTTTGGTTTTTTATCATTACCATAAGCTAAATTTGGAAACGTTACAGGAACCATTGTTGGTACTTTTGGTTCATCCTCTTTTTTGTCTTCCTTCTTTTTATCTTCAGGTTTTTCAGCAACTTCTTTTTTAGTGGCTTTCCAAGTTGTTTCCTGGCCATTTTCTAGAACTGCTTTTCCTTCTAAATAATTTAAAGTTTTTGTTCCAGTTAATCTATAATATGCAGATTTGATAGAATCGTTTGTTTTGATAACTAAATTTACCCAAGGTTCCTTGTAATTTAATTTAGTTCCATAATCGATACTGTCTTTTGAAGTTTTAGCCTCTAATTTTTCAAGTTCACCTGAAATTTTCAGGTCAAAAGATTTGTTGTTGAATACTAAATTGTACTCACCACGAATATCTTCCACATTCATTTTATCAAGAATATTTCTATTTCCTTGCACCCAATTTTCGTGAATTTTGCTGTCTTTTTCGAAAATATCTCCAGAAACTATGATAAAGTTGGCTAAAGCCCCTTTTTTCAAAGAACCTAAATTATTGGATTGATTCATTAATTTAGCTGGAGTTTCAGTTAAAGCAGCAATAGCTTTTTCCTTTGGTAAACCATATAAAACAGCTTTTCTTAAATTTTCTAAAAAATCTTTTGCTTCTTTATTATCATAAGTAGTTAAAACAAATGGAACATTATTGTCAGCTAAAATCTTTAAATTAAAAGGAGCTTGATTCCAAAATTTCATATCACTTAAACTCACTTGTTGTGCTAAATAAGGATCAGAAACATCATATGCATCTGGGAAATCTAAAGGGATGATATATGTTGCACCAGTATTTTTGATTTCTTTTATTTTTTCAAATTCATTTCCATCACCTTTAATAAGGTAATTTACACCAAATTCATTTGCAATTTTATTAGCTCTTAAACTATTTAATTTATCACCAGCGTTGAATATTTGGATAAGATTTTTGTTAGCATTAAAGCTTTCAAGCGACAAATCTTTTGTTTTTGAAGTACCTTGAGCGTACCATTTTCCATCGTGATAGACTTGACGGATTAAAGCCATTGCTCCCATTAAAGAAGAAGGATAAGATTGTCTAGAAAATTTACTTCTATTAAACGTAAAATGTTGTGATATTTTGTTGTTTAGGATTCTTGTTGCGTTATTTCCTTCATCATTTAAAGTCCATAATAAACCTGTACCTGCAATAACTCCATCATTAAAATGGCTTAAAACTGTTCCAAAACCAATAGCTCGTAATTTTTCAGCACTTTTGTTTTCATAGTTTAAGTTTTCAAAGGCATTGTAATCTGTTTTTATATGGTCATTCCAATAATAACCTTCACGAGAAGAATCATATTGAGCAGATGAACCTCTTTCTGGTTTGTCTGTTGGTTTTTGAATTCCGAATTCACTAAAAACATCAATAAATGATGCATAAATAGTTTTTCCAGTTCCATCTATAATAGTTGCATTTTTTGGAATTGAAACTTTTGTTCCGACTTCTAAAATTTTGCCATCTTTAAAAAGAAGAGTTGCTTTTTCTAGTTTTTGAGTGGATGAAACATAAATAGTAGCATTGGTTACAGCTACATGATTTTTGAAAGATTGTTTTACTCCATCATTTTTGGGAAAATAATCTTGGGCTTGAAGTGAAATTGTAAAACAAAACACTAATAGTAATTTAATGAAACGCATTTAATCGCAAATTTGAATTAGGCGATAAATATAGTTAAATATGTAAGTATAAAAAATATTTGTGAATTACTATTTATAAAATCCCTCTAGCTTTAATTTCAAGATATTTATTGATAACGTCTAATGTTAAGTTTTCAGGTTGCGTTAAAACCGAATAAATTCCGTATTTTCTTAATTCATTTACAATTAAACGTTTTTCGAAAGCGAATTTTTCGGCTATAACTTTGTCATATACTTCTTGAACGTTGTTTGCTTTTTTGTTTATTAATTCATTTAATTCTGTGTTGTTAAAAAATACAATTACTAATAAATGATTTTTTGCAATTCCTTTTAAGTAAGGAAGTTGTCTGTGTAAACCATCAAGAGTTTCAAAATTGGTGTAAAGAATTAATAAACTTCGTTGGTTAATTTTGTTTTTAATGTCAACATATAATCTACTGAAATCACTTTCAAAAAAATCGGTTTTGATGTTGTATAGATTTTCTAGAATTAACTGCATTTGACTTTGACGTTTTTCTGCAACAACTCTGTTTTCTACTTTTTTAGAAAACGCCAATGTTCCAGCTTTATCATGCTTTTTTAGAATTACATTTGATAAGACTAGTGTAGCATTTATAGCATAATCTAAAAGACTCAAACCATTAAAAGGCATTTTCATGACACGTCCTTTGTCAATTATCATGTAAACGTTTTGTGATTTTTCATCTTGGAATTGATTCACCATTAATTGATCCCTTTTTGCAGTAGCTTTCCAATTTATGGTTCTTATATCATCACCTTGAACATATTCTTTAATTTGTTCAAATTCCATTGTATGACCAATTCTCCTGATTTTTTTCAACCCATATTGGGATAATGAATTTGAAAAAGCCATCAAATCATATTTTCGTAATTGTATATAGGATGGATAAGTTGGAACTAATTGATTATTGGCAAAACTGAATCTTTTAGAAGTTAATCTCAACGGAGAACTCGCAAAAAGATTTAGACTTCCAAAAAAATATTCACCTCTTTCTGTTGGTCTTAAAAAGTATTTATATTCATCTTTAGACTGAGTATTAATTCGTCTAAAAACATTGAAATTTCTGACTTGAAATTGATACGGAATTTCATCAATAATTCTTGCATAAACAGGAAAAGTATATTTACTTTTTATCCGAATAACGATTTCGTTTTCATCACCATTTGAAAGTTTTTCTGGCGTTTCTCTAACTGCTTCTATTGGAGATTTTGCAAGGAAAAGCAATAAAATATCAATAATTGTAAAGACTATAAAAATGTATAAAATATACCAACTTGCATTGTAAAACATTGGAAAAAAATAAGACAACACAAAACAACCTATGATGCTAATAAGGCAATAGAAAAAGAAATTTGTAAGGTAAAGTTGTTTAAATAGTTGTTTCATTTTTTCGAAATAATTATCTTGGAATTTCTACAGAATCTATAATTTGTTTGATGATTTCGCTGCTGTTTAAACCTTCCATTTCTCGTTCTGGAGTTACGACAACTCTATGTTGCATAACTGGAATCGCAGCTTCTTTGATATCATCTGGTATAACGAAATCTCTTCCTTTTATAGCAGCAAAACCTTTAGCAGCATTTAAGATTGCAATGGAAGCTCTTGGTGAAGCTCCTAAATACAAAAACGGATTTTCACGCGTGTTTAAAACGATTTTTGCAATATATTCAATAAGATGTGGTTCAATTAAAATTTGCTTTACTAAACCTTGAAAACTTAAAATATCACTTTGAGAAACAATTTTTGCAATGTCAGACAATTTGTCTCTGTTTTGTAAATCATTTTCTTTGTGAATAATAGCAACTTCTTCTTCTAAATTAGGATAGCCAATATTTATTTTGAACAAGAAACGGTCTAATTGTGCTTCGGGTAAACGATACGTTCCTTCTTGCTCAATTGGATTTTGCGTTGCAATTACGATGAAAGGTTTCTCTAGAATATAAGTCGTTCCATCAGCCGTGATTTGCGTTTCTTCCATAACTTCGAACAAAGCAGCTTGTGTTTTGGCTGGCGCACGATTAATTTCATCAATCAAAATGAAATTTGAAAAAATTGGCCCTTTTTTAAACTCAAAACTCGATTTTGATAAGTCATAAACAGAAGTTCCAATAATGTCTGAAGGCATTAAATCTGGTGTAAACTGAATTCTATTAAAATCAAGAGATAACGTTTTTGATAATAATTTAGCTGTGATAGTTTTTGCAACTCCAGGAACACCTTCAAGTAAAACGTGACCATTAGCTAAAATGGCAACTAACAATTGATCAATCATTTTAGATTGTCCGACAATTACTTTCCCTATTTCTTCTCTAACTTTTTGTAAACTATCCTGTAATGGTGCTAAATCAATACGATTATTAAAATTCAAATTATCGTTTTCGTTTTCTTCTATATTATTTTCCATTTATACTTAATGTATTTCAACATCTTTCGATGCTTTGTTAATGTTTATTTATCTTTTTTCTGATTTAATTTTTCGATGGCAAGATTTAGTGTAACGATGTCACTTTCATTACAAGTTTCTTTTCTTTTTAATTGATTGATTAATTGGACTAATTCTGCAATTTCTTCTTTTTTGTTTCCTGATTTTTGTTGAAAACGGTTTATGAAAGTAGCATCGAGCTCAGTAGTTTCAATCAAATATTCATTTCTTGTTTTTTCAAGGAAATATATTATTTTTTTATCAATGATATTTTTGTGATTTCCTTCTTGATAATATAAATTTCCTATAGTTTTTGTAAAATCAACAGTAGTATTTCTCAAAGGTTCAATAATTGGAATTACTCGTTGTTTTCTTTTAGCGTTAAATACAATAAATATCAAAATACTGATCAATGAAATATACCAAGCCCAACGCAAACTTGCTTGACTTAAAATGTATCGCATTGGTGATTGATTGAGTTGTCCGCTATTATATGATTTAACAAACCAATAGATTTTATCCTGATTTAAATAGGAAGTAATTTGCTCTACATATTCATGATTCTTATTCTTTAACATGTAGTAATTGGTAAAAACAATAGGTTGTGTATGCAAGTAAAAGTTTCCACTTTTATATGGAATTTTTATAAAATTTGTCAAGTTTTCTTTTGTACTGCTTTGATGACCTAAGACTACTGTAGTTGTCGTATCAATTTTTGAAAAATATTTGGTTGAAACGCCTTTAGAATAGTAATAATCTTTAGGATTTAAATTTTTATTGTAAACCTTCAAAGCAAATGAATCCATGAAAATACTACTGGTTTCAATTTCAAAACCTAATGTGTCTTTTAAATTCTTAGAGAAAGAACTTGAGCTGATAAAAACATCATTTCCTCTACTAGCATAGTAAAAAAGTTCGTCGACAGAATTTTTATCAATAGTAAACTCATCATTTATGAAAAGAATATCACCTTTAACCGTGTAAGTTGAATCTTCATAATCATACTTGTCATAAAAATATTCATAAGGTGTATTACTATGTTTTGTCACTTTTTGATTAGAAAATAATTTTTCAGATTCTTGACCAAAAATATAAAGTCCAAACGGAATTTTATCATTTAAAGCAAAAGTTGGCGTCCAATTAATAGGCTTTGGTCTACTAGCATCAACAAGTATGATTCCTATTAAAATAAGAACCAATAAAAAGACATATACTTTTAGGTTTCTATTCATGTTAAGGTTGAATGGCTTTTAGGAATGATTTTTCTGCTTTTTGGAAATCAGTTTCAGATATAGCAAATTCACCATACCAACAATATTCATAGATGTATGATAAGAATTGAAATTCAGATTTAGTTTCAGCATTTTTAATTTCATACAAATAATCTGAATTGGTTTTTTCAATATCCCATTCAATAACTTTTTTATCAGACATTGATTTTAACAACCATAAATAATAATATCGAATAGAAGTTCTGTATTCTTTATCTGATTTTGAAGAAGATATTAATTTTTTAAAATCTACAGTATGAATGTTTTCTTCGACTAATTCTGAAACATTAATAGTTTTAGAAGATTTTCCAAAAACCCAACCACCTTCTTTATTAATGATAATTTTTACAATCATATAAATTACAAAACCAATTATCAAAAAAGCAATGACTTTCATTAAAATTTCTAAGCCTGAAAGTGTTCCTTGAGCATTACTAAAATCAAATAAATCTCTAAAAAAGTCACCTACATTTTTCCAAAATCTATTCCAAGCGGATAATTTTGTATCATCTACTTTTTGTTCATATAGAAATTCATTAGAAGTATATTCTTCTTTAAATTTTGGATCAAGTTTCTTAGATTTAATGGTTTCTGTATCATATTTTACATCTGTTATTGATCGCAATGAGTCGTTTTGTCCAAAACAAAAAGCAGTTATGAAAAATAAAATAGTTAAGAATTTATTCACTATCAGTTCCTATTAAATCAATATCACTTTTGATTGCGTTGTTTTCTTGTTCCTCTTTACTACTGTAATAAATTATTCCTTGATTGATTAGAATCAAATTTTGAAGCATATAATTAAATAGAATAGACGCTATCATTGCTATAGTCATCATTATTGTCATGAAAGAAAAAGCTTCACTATATTGTTCTTGGTTTCCTTGCATACGTTCAGGGTTAATAAAGAATGAAGCCACTCCGATAATGTAAGGAACAAAATAAACGATTCCAACAACGATTTGAACGATAACGAACATTATAACTGTTGAACCAATTATTGGCCAAATTTTTTCTTTTAAAAGGTTAAAACCATTGCTCATTGATGTCAAAAAGTTCTTTTCTGTTGAGATATAATCGTAATAACTTAACGAAACCCAACTAACAAAAGCAGGTAAAACGATAATCATTAATGGTAATCCAATAATTAGAAACATCAATGCAATAAGTAATGCAAAAGTTATAAAAAATAGGGGCAAAAATGTTATTAATGACGCTAAAAAGAAAATAATGGATTTTCCAATTTTAGATTTAATAAAGTTAATTAAATTCTTAGTAGTAATTTCTTTTTTTGACTCGATTAGGCTCAGGTAAGCGATTGGAAATGTATAATTGATTATACTGATAACAAAAATCAAAAGTAACATTGTAATTCCACCAACAATTAAAACTGGTAAATTTGAAGTTAGATTATTCAATAGAAGATTTTCGCTAGTTTGATTGTTATTAATACTAGCAAAAATACCTTCAAAAAATATTTTCATAAAAAAATACAAAAGCACAACCAAAATTAGTAAAAAACCACCGTTGATGATGAAATAATTTTTAAAGTAGTTTTTACCATGAATTTTAAAAAAATCAAAAGTATCACTCACTAATTCGTTAAAATCTCTCTTTTTATATAGCTGAAACATTTTGTTTATTTATTTTTTTGTGAACTTTAAAAGGATAAATCAAATAATAATAACTTATTGCGCTTAATGTTGAAAGTATGATAAAAACACTTAAAAAGTGAGGCATATCTATAGAATATCTTGTAATAAAACCTTCTAAAAACCCAGCAACAACAGTAAATGGCATTGTGCTTAAGAAAATTTTAAACGTATTTTTAAATCCAATTTTAAAGGAATTAAACCTTGAAAACGTATTGGGAAACAAAATACTTGCACCTAATGCAAAACCAGCAGCAGCTTCAATTACCATTGCAAAAATTTCCATGGAACCATGAATCCAAATTCCTCTTACGCTTTCCCAAAAAACACCTTCTCTGTAAAAGAAATATTGGAAAGAACCCAGCATTATACAATTTTTAATTAAAATATAAAATGTGCCAAAACCTAAAAATATACCAAAGAAATAGGATAATGCTCCAACTCTTAAATTATTAAATGTAATTCCAACAAAACTTCCCCAGTTAGTAGCTGATTTATATACTGCAACAGGATTTCCGTCTTTGATGTTTTCTAAAGACATGTTTACATAAGCATCACCTAAAATTAAACGAATGAAAGTATCATCATTTCTGGCAGAAATAGTTCCGATGGCTGTCAAAATTCCAAAAATTAAAAAAGCATACAAAACATATCGTCTATATTGATAAACTAATAGTGGAACTTCAGTTTTAAAAAAATAAATTAGTTTATTTGTGTCTTCTCTTTTAGTTTTGTAAATCTTTTGATAGGTTTGCGAAGCTAAATGATTAAGATAAACAACAGTCTTGCTTTTTGGATAGTAAGTTTGTGCGTACGACAAATCATTAACCAAATGTATGTACAAACTGGCTAAATCGTCAGGATTTTTTTTAAGTTTACCAAAAATAGCTTGTTCAAATTCAAGCCATTTTTCTTTATTTTGTTTTATGAATGCAACTTCTCTCATTAGAGGCTAAAATAAAAAATATGAATCAATTATCAATCACAACTACACAAAATGTTAATATAAATTTTACAGCGGCTTCTGTAGGTTCGAGAATTGCAGGTCAACTACTTGATATATTGGTTCTTATAGCTTACTCGGTTGTGATGTATTATATTATAGATTTATCAGGATTGAACAAAATGTTTGCTAAAATGGACGGCTGGTCTTCTGGTGCAATTATGATTATTCTTTTTTCTCCCGTTATTTTCTACACATTAGTTCTAGAAAGTCTGTGGGAAGGACAAACTATCGGAAAAAAAATTATGAAGATGAAAGTGATCAAAATAGATGGTTATCAGGCTGGTTTTGGAGATTACTTAATTAGATGGTTATTTAGATTAATCGAAGTAATGATAGGAAATGGTGTTATAGGGTTATTGGTCATAATATTCAACAAACGAAATCAGAGAATGGGTGATATGGCAGCAGGAACTGCAGTGATTTCTTTAAAGAGTAATATTAACATCAATCATACCATTTTAGAAGATTTAAACGAGGATTATATTCCGACTTATCCTTTAGTTATAAAGCTTTCTGATAATGATGCTCGAATTATTAAAGAAACTTTTGAAGTAGCTGTTAAAACTAGAGATTATGGAACTTTAATAAAATTAAGAGAAAAAATTATTAATGTAACAGGAATTAAAAACCAATCTGGAAACGATCAAGATTTTATTAGAACTTTACTTAAGGATTACAATTATTACACACAGAATATGTAATTTATCTAGTAAGGTAAAGATAACCTACTAAAGGTTCATTATAGTCTGGATCATTTAGAAATACTACATAGTAATACGTTCCAGCTGGAGCATATTTTTCGTCTACACCATTTTCGACATAACCGTCCCAATCTGGTTTTGATTGATTTCCAGTCCAAAGCCATTTTCCCCAACGGTTGTATATTTTAACTTCAAAATTCAGAAAAACATCACGTAAGCCTTCTATAAAAAAGCCATCATTAAATCCATCAAAATTTCCTGAAACATAATTATAAACAGTTGGCGGACAATTTTTTGTAGTTAAAAAAAAAGAAGTAAATCCATAACAATTGTCATTTTCTAACCGAATATAAATTTCTTGAGGAGTCGAATTAGCTACAAAATTAGATGTATTAAAGATTGGATTAGTTTGATTTAAAGCATCATCAATTGTTGTGTAAAAATGAACTATTTGATTAGTATCTGTTTTAACCAAATCTTCGTAATGAGAAAAATTAAATGTACCTTTTGTTAAACCTTCATTACAAGAAACCAAATCATCTAAATTATTGAAAGAAGGAGAACTATTTTGAGTTATAGTTAGTAAATCAATATTATTATTTTCGTTAATTTCTGTCACGATTCCAACACCAGTTCCAATATCATCAACTACAAATTGTAAATCAAAATTTGAAGGAATTCCAAACGGTAATAAAATACTAATTTGATCGCTCCAACTTCCACCAATAGGAATAGGCGTAAGAGTTTCTGTGTATTCAATGAATTCACCATTAGCATAAATTGAAATAGGTGTTCCAGCAGGAAGAATTTCGGTTGAATTTAAATTATAAACCGTAAAATCAACTAATAAAATATTTGAATTACATGCTTGATTAGTAACGTCGATAGAAATAGTAGCATCAGGTAATTGACTATTTAATTTAGAAACAATTGCATTAATCATTACAAAATCTTGGTTTGAAGTCATTTGAATATCTGCCGAAGTATCTCCAATTGCAATATTATTTTGAATGCTATAAATATCCAAATCCATGTTATAAAGGTCTATGCTATTAGTTATGGTATTTGTCCCGTTAAAAGCATTTGTTGGAGGATTTAAAGTGTTACTTAAAATATTTCCGTTAATTGAAAGCGTTTCGTTATTAGACAAACCTACATCACCTTCCCACGCGAGAAATCCAATTTTCGCATCATTATTATCAATTACATTTAGTGAGTTTAAAGTAATGTTTAATTGATTTTGGACTTGCGAAACTGCTTGTAAACCATCATAAACGTTTAATTGGTTTAAAGGTAAATTCGGATTATAATAAACCACAACAATTGCCCAACCAGCAAAATTTGTACTGTTTTGAGCATGTAAATTAATAAAACTAGTGACATCTAAGTCAGATAAGGTATAAGTTCCATTTCCAGTAGATTGAATTTGAGATGTAATATCTGTAAAAGCACTAAAAAAATTAAACTGTGTTTGTAGAACATTACTAAAAGTTCTTTGAGCAGTTATATCAACACCATTTAATTTGACATTAAAATCTCCTGTTCCGCAACCAGCCCAATATAAAAAAGCTTTTTCAACTACATCATTGGGTTGCAAAGTTAACGTTGCAGAAGAAGTTGTAAAAATTGCTGGAGTAACTTGAAAAGTATTTTCTACAGGATTCATAGTGTTTCCCAAAAAAGTAAAATCATATCTACCATTAAATTGTTGGTATAAAGAAACATCTTGTCCTTGCACATTTATAGTAAATAACAAAGATAAAAACAGTATTTTTGAAAAAAATAAAGAGTAGTTTTGTTTCAAGATTAGTTAATTTTGATACTAATTTATTAAAAATTAAGTTATTCAGTTAAGAATTTGAATTAATTCATAAAAATAGTTGTGAAAAACATCACTATAAAACAATATACATCTGATTATTATTCACTTTGGAACGAATTTGTAGCTAAAGCCAAAAACGCTACTTTCTTGTTTCACAGAGACTTTATGGAATATCACCAAGATAGGTTTCAAGATTTTTCCTTACTTATTTTTGAAGACGAGAAATTAGTGTCAATTCTTCCAGCCAATAGAGTAGGAGATACTTTATTTTCTCATCAAGGACTTACTTATGGAGGTTTTGTTTTAAACGATAAAATGTTACTTTCAGATTCAATTGAAGTTCTGAAAAAAGCATTGATGTATTTAAATATAAACGGAATTAAAACTCTAAACTTAAAATTAATTCCAACTATTTATCATAAACTTCCATCAAGCGAAATCGATTATATTTTATTTTTATTAGAAGCCAAATTAAACAGTAGAGATAGTATTGCTATTGTAGATTTAGAACATAAACTACCAATTTCTAGAATTAGAAAACGTGGAATTGAAAAAGGTATAAAAAATGAATTGATTCTTAAAGAAGTTGATACTTTTGATGAATTTTGGAACGAAATTTTAATTCCGAATTTAGAAAATAAATATCAAGCAAAACCGGTTCATTCTCTTGACGAAATAACTTATTTGAAAAGTAAATTTCCAAAATTTATTAAACAATATAATGTTTATCACAAAACTAAAATTGTTGCAGGAATTACTGTTTTTGAAAAAGGAAAAGTAATTCATCCACAGTATGTTTCTGGAAATGAAAAGACAAATAATGAATTAGGAAGTTTAGATTTTTTATACAATCATTTGATAAACGAAATTTACAAGGATAAAAAATATTTTGATTTTGGACCTTCAAGTGAAAATCAAGGTAAAAAATTGAATGAATCGTTGCATTATTTTAAAGAAAGTTTTGGTGCAAGAACTATAAATCAGGATTTTTATGAAGTTAAAACAGCAAATTTTAGTTTGCTAGAAAATGTATTAGTATGATAAAATTTCTCGATTTACAAAAGATAAATGCTCAATATCAAGACGAATTTCATCAAAAAATGCAATTGGTTTTAGATAAAGGTTGGTTTATTTTAGGTGATGAAGTAAAGCAATTTGAAACTGATTTTGCTAAATTTACAAATACTAAACACTGTATTGGAGTCGGAAATGGTTTAGATGCTTTAGTTTTGATTTTTAAAGCCTACATTCAATTAGGTTTTATGCAAAAAGGAGACGAAATCATTGTTCCTGCAAATACTTATATTGCTTCCATTTTAGCAGTACTCCAAGCTGATTTAGTTCCAGTTTTAGTGGAACCAAAGTTAGAAACTTACAACATGAATCCAGAATTGATTTCAGAAAAAATAACATCAAAAACCAAAGCCATTTTACCAGTTCATCTGTATGGACAATTATGTGAAATGGATAAAATTAATGAAATTGCCAAACAACATAATTTATTAGTTGTAGAAGATGCAGCACAATCTCACGGTGCTCAATTCGACAATCAACAATCGACAATCAACAATCTTAGATCAGCTTCAGCCTATAGTTTTTATCCAGGAAAAAATTTAGGAGCTTTAGGCGATGCGGGTGCAATTACAACTAATGATGATGATTTGGCTAAAGTATTGTTTTCATTGCGAAATTATGGTTCAGAAAAAAAATATCATAACGAATACGTTGGTGTAAATAGTCGTTTAGACGAAATTCAAGCCGCTTTTTTGAATGTAAAATTGCCTTATTTGAAAGGTGAAAATGCTAAACGAAAAATCATTGCAAAGCGCTATTTGTCTGAAACAAAAAATGACAAAATCACTTTGCCTTATTGGGATTTTTTAACTAATCATGTGTTTCATTTGTTTGTCATTCGAACAGAAAACAGAAATAAATTACAAGAATTTTTGAAAGAAAATGAAATTGAGACTATGATTCATTATCCAATTCCTCCTCATAAACAAAAAGCTTTTTCTGATTGGAATTCTTTATCATTTCCATTAACCGAAAAAATTCATAATGAGGTTTTGAGTATTCCAATTTCTCCCTTAATGACTAATGAGGAAGTTAGCAAAGTGATTCAAATTTTAAATCAATACTAATTGAATATTTTTAAACAAATAGCTCAAAAAGAATTATTCAAGATCACTTCATTGAATAGTGTTAGCGTTATTTTAAAAATTATTATAGGATTTGTTTCCTCAAAAGTAATTGCGATTTTTATTGGTCCAAGTGGAATGGCTTTAGTTGGAAACCTTCGTAATTTCGTTGCTTCAATAGAAGGTGTTGCTACTTTAGGATTTACTAATGGAATTGTAAAATACGTTGCTGAAAAAGAAAAAAATCAAGAGGAATTGAAACGGTTTCTATCCACTATTTTTATCACATTGTTTTTTGTGATTCTAACTTTGAGTGTCTCTCTTTATTTTTTAGCAGATTATTTGAATGAAGAAGTTTTTGGAACCTATTTTCAGTTTCAAGCGATTTTTAAAGCATTTGCCTTGGCTTTGCCTTGGTATATTGCTTCAATAGTTTTAATTTCAATAATTAATGGTTTTGGAGAATTCAAAAAAGTAATTTACATTAACATTATTGGTAATATTTTAGGACTAATAGTTACAGTTATTTTAATCTATTTTCATAAGACATTTGGTGCACTTTTGTCTGTTATTTTGTCACCATCAGTTTTGTTTTTTGTCACTTTGTTTTTTATTCATAAAAAGATAAATTTATTCCAATTAATTTCGATAAATTCATTTGACTTTTCAGTTTTGAAACCTATGTCAGAATATTCATTAATGGCATTAATTTCCATGATTTTTGGACCAATGGTTTACTTAGCTATTAGAAATTCAATAATAGAAGATTTAGACATAAATCAAGCTGGTTATTGGGAAGCAATTACTCGAATTTCAAATTATTACTTATTGTTTTTAACAACTGTTTTATCAGTTTATTTTCTGCCAAAACTTTCAAAATCAACTTCAAATGAAGAAACAAAATCTGTCTTTTGGAGTTATTATAAAGAGATAATTCCATTTTTTTTGGTTGGATTAGTTATGGTTTATTTTATGAAGAATATCATAATTCAAATTTTATTTACCAATGAGTTTTCGGCTGTTTCAGATTTATTCTTTTGGCAATTGTTAGGGGATTTTTTTAAAGCTTTATCTTTAATTTTGGGCTACCAGTTTTTTGCCAAGAAATTAACGAAAGCATTTATTATTACCGAAATAATTTCCTTAATAATTTTGTGGTTTTCAAGTACTTATTTGTTGCGTATTTATGGACTTGAAGGCATTGTAATGGCTCACGCATTTACCTTTTTTATGTATTTTGTAGTTTTGGGAATTTTCTTTAGAAAAAGTCTGATTTAATTTATTCTGTAAACTCAGTTTCAGAAGGTTCAACAGTTACAGATTTACCATAATATTCAGAAATATCTTGATTTTTCCAATTTTCTAAATCATTCGTTAAACCCATAATAATATCCTGATGAATTGTTTCTGGTTTCTTTGTCAAAGCAGGAACAATAATTTCTTTTTCCTTCGAATTTTTAATCAATTCAAAACGGTTTTTCATTTGATTGTTATATGAATAGGCTTTACCATTAACCAAATCTTCATATGCATTTGTAATAGGCGAGTCTGAAAAAGTAAAGAAAATTACAAGTAAACTTAAGGCTGTTTTAGTTGACTTATTGAATTGAATTTCGATATCATATTTAACTTTAAGAAAATTCAGTAGACACAGAATAGTATACAATCCAGAAATAATAAAATAGAAATAAATACTATTTAAAGATCTATCAGCAATCATATTATTTTGTATAAAAAAGCTTGGAAAAAGGCTCAAAAAAAGCAAGGAAATCAAAATTAAAAAAGACCATTTTGGGTGCAGAAATTTATAATGATTTTCTTGAATTATTTTATAGGTCTTCTTAATATATAATAAGATAAAAAGTAATAACAAAGGCAACCATTTTAAAAAGAATAAAACAGAGTGAATTGTAGATTTGAATATGGAATTAAATAAACTATGTTTTCCAACAATTGTCATTGTTTCACTTCTCGCTGCATTTCCTGGTGCAAATAATTCTAAACTACCAAAAACGACTGCAAATATTGCTAGTAATAAAAGCGGCAAATCAAGTTTTTTAGTTGTCCAAAGTTGGTAAATAAAATACACACCAATTAAAGCCAAATTTAATAGGGTTACAATTTCATTACAACCCATTGAAAAAGCTATGAATAATAGAGATAAAAACAGGTAAATATATTTATTTGTAATTTTAAATTTAATAAAAAATGAAATAAATAATAAAGTCAAAGTAACACCAAACTGATAAGTTATTGCTGCTGGTAACCAATAAAAAGCCGAACAAACTTCTGGAACTTGAATAAAATAGAGGATTATAATTAAACTACTAATTGCCCATTTTTTTGAAGTAGATATTGAATAAAAAATATTCGAAATAAAATATTTTACAGCAAAAACAAAAAGGAGAAGTAACGCAATTGGAATTATTTTATAAAAATAAAAATCCCCAAAATACAACGGACTAAAAAACAGCAAACCATTCGAAAAATATCGACCACTCCAATTGTTGTAATGCCAAAAATGCACATCATATAGTCCATGTTTTAATGATAAATTTGTTAAGTAGAAATCATCAGTTGCGGGATTGTTAAAAAACGATATAAGAACAAAAGGTATTAATATCACTACTAATAATCTTATTAGAAGTTTATCTGTTTTTAATGAAAATATGCTTTTTATTAAATTATTCATCTTTAATTTTTACTAGAATTCCATTTATCTAAATAAGTTTTAGCTATTTTAATGCAATCATGTTCTTTTTTTACAAATTTGCTTGCATTTTGACCAATTTCAATCAATTTTGATGGGTTTTCGATTAAAAATGATAGTTTTTTGACTAAATCATTCACATCAGGTAAAGCATTAATTGCAACTTCATTTTCTTCTAAATGATAATACTCTAAAAACTCTTTATCTGCACCAGTTAAAACTACTTTTCCTTTTGCCATTGCTTCTAAAGCATTATAACCTTGATCATAACCATAAACTTGGTCTAACAAAATGTGACAATCATTATATATGCTGATATATTGCTTGTAAGGAATATTTGTAGTGATTTGAATATTGACTTTGTCTTTATATTTTTCTTCTATAATTTCCAATGCTTTTTCGAAAAAATGAACCCCTTTTTTAAATGAATTTCCAGAATTTATACCTAAAAAAATATTGATTTTGCCTGAAATATCTAACTCTTTAGGTTCAATTTGAGTAAGATTTATTGGATTTGGAATCATGCCAATATATTTCAGATTTTCTTTTAATGGATTTACGTAATCTAAATCTGTAGCAATAACTCCAGCAATATTTTCATATAAAAACTGATGAATTTTTTGATGCGTTTTTGTCAAGTATTCAAACATAAATGCATATTGTTCTTTAGCTTTTTCAACTTTTTCAAAATAAGGATTCATTATAGAATATCTTTCTTTTTTTTGAAGCATGTGATTCAAAGTCATAAAATCAACGCCACTACACAAAAGAAAAACCTTTTTATTTTGATTGAATATTTTTTTCAGCAAATAAAATTCAAATTTCTGTGTCGTCTGAATTGGAGCTTCATTAATCAATTGAACAACATCAAAATTTCTCAACTTATTCAAATGAAAATAAAAACGAAGGCCACGTTCAATTTTAGAAATATCAAACTTAGTGGTTCTATAAATTATTTGTCTTGGAATATTTCCTAATTTGCTTTCGCACCAAACAGAACGATTTGAATAATCCGAAGGATAGTTTTTAAAGCCATCACCATTATTGATTAAGACAACTTCGTGACCTAAAGCAACCAAACCTTCTTTCAAAGAATTGTGCAATCGACTAAACTCACCTACAAGTAATATTCGCATTTAAAAAATTATTTTACATTTGCTAAAATACATAAAATTTAAGATTGTTGATTAACGATTGTTGATTTTTGAAGCTGTTCACTCACAATTAAATTTAATGTAAAGAAAATACAGATTACACAAATTTACACAGATTGTTAGGTTTTTTGCTTATTATATTATTTCTAAATTAATTTTCTACATAACTGTTATTAGTAATAATTGACAATTTTTATCTCTGAACTTGTTTCAGGGTGTTTTTTATTTCATATTTTACAAAAAAAATCTGTGTAAATTTGTGAAATCTGTGAAAAATTTGGTAATCTTAATTAGTTGTAAAGTTTTCTATAAAAGGTTTTTTATTTATGCAACTTTGTAACTTCTTTGTGTAACTTTGTGGAATAACCCCATCAATAATTGAATAAAACTAATAAACCTTTAAAAATCTGTTTAACAACGGTTTCACTTTCTGGTGGTGGAGCGGAAAGATGTGCTGCGTCTTTGTCACATTATTTTGTAAATCAAGGTTTTGAAGTGCATCACGTGGTTTTAGCTGGAGAAATTAAATATGATTACTCAGGTGAATTATTACATTTAGAAACCTTAAAAGATAAAAAGAATAGTATTTTTAGTCGTTTTAAAAGATTTTTTGCGTTAAAAAAATATTTCAAGAAACACCAATTTGATATAATTATTGATTTTAGAGTCAAGGAATTTTATTTACAAGAATTCATTATTCATAATTTTATCTATAAAAAATTTATCCAGACAATTCACAGTAACGCTATTGAACATTATATTCCAAAAAATAATTTTTTAGCCAATCAATTATACAAAAAAGCATCAGGTTTAGTGGCAGTTTCAAGTGAAATTGAAAAGAATATTCAAGATAATTATTCTTTTAAAAATCTGACTCAAATTTATAATCCTATTGATTTTTCAAGTATTGAAAAGTTTAAATCTGAAGCAACTAATTTAGATTTTAAATATATCTTAGGAGTTGGAAGAATGGAAGATAACGTAAAACAATTTGATCATTTAATGGAAAGTTATTCCAATTCTAATTTACCAAAAGAGAATGTCAAATTAGTTATTCTTGGTGAAGGAAAATTGAAACAAAAATGGCAAGATTTAGCTAAATCGTTACAACAAGAAAACAATATTGTCTTTTTAGGAAATGTACAAAATCCATATGCTTATTATTCTCAAGCTTTATTTACAACTATGACAAGTAAATATGAAGGTTTTCCAATGGTTTTATTAGAATCATTAGCTTGTGAAACTCCAGTTGTTTCTTATGATTTGCATTCTGGTCCAAGCGAAATAATTTTTCAAAATGGAAACGGAATTTTAGTCGATAATCAAAATAAAGTAGCAATGACTGAAGCTTTAAACGAAATGATTTCAAATAAAGAATTATATTTACATTGTACACAAAATGCTAAAAGTAGCGTTGAGCGATTTTCATTAGAAAGTATTGGAAATGAATGGTTACAAATTTTAAAGAATTAGAATAATGAACATAGAAATAATAGACATTCCAAAAGTAGAAGATTATAGAGGAAATTTGGCAATCATTGAAAAAGATGTGGTTCCTTTTGAAATTAAACGTGTTTATTATTTGTATGATGTGCCAAGTTCTGCACAACGTGGTGGACATGCACACAAAGATCAATTTGAATTTTTAATAGCTCTTTCGGGAAGTTTTGATGTGGTTTTAAACGATGGAAAATCTATTCAAAAAGTGACTTTAAACAAACCAGATAAAGGCTTATTAATTAAAACTAATGTTTGGAGAGAATTAGATAATTTTTCTTCTGGAGCCGTTTGTTTGGTTTTAAATTCGGATGTTTTTTTAGAAGAAGATTACATCAGAAACTTTGATGATTTTATTTCGTATTTGAGTAAGAAGTAAGTTTAATTCCTTTTTGAACCAAGAACTTCTTAAAATTTGAAACTAATTTCACAATTGAAGTTGGAAAAAGCAGTAAAAATTGTTGTTTTCTGTTTAAGTTTTTTAAATCTATTTGTTTGATAATTTCTTTACTTTTTTCTTCGTTTCCTTCAAATTTTAAATGTTTGGCTAAAACATAACGTTCAAAATCTAGATATTTTTTTAAATTAGGATTTTTTAGCGCTAAATCATCATACTTACTATAATCGGGCAAAGATTTATCAGAAATTTTTGAAGTTGTAATTTGGTTTTCAGATTGCATATTGTATTGCATTCCAAACACGTTAAAATAAGCCAATTTGAATTGCGAATTTACTCGAATATTAAAATCAATATCTTCAGAAAAAGTTAATGTTTCATCATAAAAACCAACTTTTTTAAAAACCGATTTGTGAAAACAAACAGAGCCATGATTGTAAATTCCTTGTTGTAAGTTATGCTTGAAAAAATCAATAATTTGCTTAGCATTTTTGGCTAAAAACTTAGTTCCGTTTTGTGGAATTACAACCTTGTTTCCATAAACTTCTTCATAGTTTGTTGCAAATATTTTAGCTTCTTTAAAAGTATCAATTAACTCTTTTATTAATTCTAGAAAATTAGGTTTCCAAACATCATCAGCGTCTAAATAAGTAATGTATTCAGCTTTTGCATTTTGAATTCCAGTATTTCTTGTTGCAGATAATCCTTTGTTTTTTTCGTGATGAATCAAAGTTACTTTTTCAGATAAATAAGATTCAATTTTAGAAACACTTTTGTCAGTAGAACAATCATTTACAATAATAACTTCAAAGTCTGCATAGGTTTGATTGAGAATGCTTTTTAAAGCACTTTCAACGTAGTTTTCTTTGTTGTATAGTGGAATGATTGCTGTAAAAAATGGCATTTTAATTAATTATGAATTGTAAATTATGAATTATGAAATTTATGCTGAACACTTTTTTCTTCTTCAAATATATAATCAAAAATGGAATTCCAACCGATAAAATCAGGTTTCTTTGAAATTAAAGTTTTGTCGAAAATTAATTTATTTTCAATAAATAGTTTTAATTTTTCAGCCAATTCTTCTGGTATTGTTGGATTAAAAAAACTCACTTTGTCATATTTACCAACAGTTTCTTTAGCATAAGGTAAATCAGAAGCAAAAATAGGTTTGTTAAATTCTTTAGTTTCAGTTAATGGCAAACCCCAAGTTTCTAGTTTTGAAGGAAATAATAAAGCGTCCATAACTTCATAATAACCAGCAACTTCACTTCTATTTAGTTTTCCAATGAATTTAAAGCAATTGTGATTTGAATATTTATCATAAATTGATTTTGCATACTTATTTTCGTTTCCAGAAATGGTAAAATGAACTTCAATTTTATCTTGAATGTCTTTTGGTAAAAGTAAAATAGCTTCACAAGCACATTCGAAATTTTTGAACATTCTAGGAAAACTAGGGTAAAAGAAGTGAACTTTTTTAGGATTCAATTCAATTTTACTATAATCAATATTAACTTGAGTTTCTGGATAAGCAACTTTGCAGTTTTTAAGAGAAAACCATTGTTCAAATTGATTTTTTATCCAATATTGTTGCACAAAAACGACATCATTTGAATGAATGTTTATTTGGGTTAAATATTTATAAAATTTTGAAAATAAGCCAATTTTAAATCCAAAAAGCCATTCTTTACTGCTTAATTTGTAAAAAGGGGCAGGATTATGATAATAGACATATTTCTTCTTAGAAACTACATTTGGAGATAAATCATGCATTGAAAACCAAATATCAGCATTGAGATCCTTAGATAATTTTTTAAAATAAAAATATTCATAATACAATCTAGAAAGCCAATTTCTTTTCGATTTTGGAAATTCAATGAATTCAATATTAGGAATTGGAAATAATTTCTTAGAATTTACTAAAGCAATAACCTTTATATTCTTGTTTGCAGTATATTTTTCTAATTCTACTAAACAATCCGTCATTATTGAAAGTATTCCACTATCAACAACATTTATTCCAGAAATTACGATTGTTTTTTGATTCATTATAATTTAAATATACCGTATTTAGATTGTAAACCATACAAAACTACATTTCTAAATTCAAATTACAATAATTTAGTTATTTTTGTTTAAATGTTTTTGAATTGAAAAAAGATATAGAAAAGTTTAAACCTTATTTGAAGCTATTATTTATTGGAATAATATGTATTTCTGTTTTTTATTTTTTAATGCAATTAGAATATCAAACGTATATTTTTCCTGATACATATTCTTATTTACAATCAATAAATCAACTTTATAGTGATTTTACATTTAACGACCACAGACCATTTTTATTTTCATTTTTAAATGGAATACCTTTACTGTTTAATTTACCTAACGAATATATTTTAAAATGGAGTTTACTACTAAATATATTAGCCTGGCTAGGAACTATTTTACTTATTTATAGAATTATTACATCTATAACATCAAAAAAAAGAGCTTTTGTTTTTGCATTATTTTATGTTTTTTTAATAGGTAGTTTAAGTATTGTGTTTCATCTACTAACTGAACCAATTTTTACATTTTTTTTACTTTTAATTGTTTATTTTTTTAGGGAGTTTGAAGTTACTAAAAACAATAAGTTTTTATCTTTTGCAATAGCTCTTTTACTATTAAGCCTTTTAATAAAACCAATTCTGAAATTTTTTATTTTAATTGTAATTATCTTTTATTTTAAAAACATTTTTAAAGTTTTAAAAAGCAAATTTTCAATAATAATATACATAGCTACAAGTTTAGTTTTTTTGCAAATGTATTCCATAAAAAAAACTTACGGAGATTTTACTATAAGTACTATTGACACTTCAACTTATTATAACTATTTGGGTACAAAAGCTGATTGTTTTAAAAACAATATTGAGTTTGAACAAGGACACAATCAAAGGCATTTGTATTTTTCAAAATTATCTCTTTTAGAAAAAAAAGAAGTTGCAATTGAAGATTTAAAGCAACAACTAAAGTCAAATAAAATAAATCTATTAAAAGCTTATTTTTCTAATTTATATATAAATACATCTAAAGGAAGTGCAAGTGTCTTTGGTTGTGATAACAAAATGAATACAAGGTACTTTAGTGCTGTTCAATTTGTTTTTAAAGCAATCTCAAAAATACAAAATATACTTTTTACACTGTTTGGTGTAATTGCATCGATAATAATTTTAATAAGAAATAAAGAGAAAGAAAAAACACTAAAAATGGTTTCTTTGGCAATATTGTATTTATTTTTTATATCAGGTGTTTCTAGTGATCAAGGTGATAGATTACATTTAGTCTTCTTTCCACTAGTGATAATTTTAATGGCAAAGTTTTTTAATGATAAATACATTAAAACTAAACCGTTCTTTGCACTACTTCAAAAATAGTTCCGTCTTCTAATTTTAGTGTTTTTGTTGGAAATTTCATAATTAAGGCATAATCATGCGTTGCCATTAAAATCGTTTTTCCGTTTTCGTTGATGTTTTTTAATACATTCATAATTTCAACCGAAGTTTGTGGATCAAGATTTCCAGTTGGTTCATCGGCTAAAATTAATTCAGGATCATTTAATAAAGCTCTTGCAATGGCAACACGTTGTTGTTCTCCACCAGAAATTTGATGAGGCATTTTGTGTGCTTGCATTTTCATGCCAACTTTATCTAAAACTTCTTCGATTTTTAAATTCATTTCGGCTTTTTCTTTCCAGCCAGTTGCTTTTAAAACAAACAATAAATTATCATGAATATTTCTATCTGGCAACAATTTAAAATCCTGAAAAACAACCCCTAGTTTTCTTCTTAAATACGGAATGTCTTTCTCTTTTAATTTACGTAAATCATAGTCAACAATACTTCCTTCACCTTCAAGTAAAGCTAAATCACCATAAAGAGTTTTTAATAAACTACTTTTTCCTGCACCGGTTTTTCCTATCAAATAAATAAATTCACCACGTTTTACTTCAAGATTCACATTAGATAAAACTCTATTGTTTTCTTGATTTATGGATACGTTTTGTAAGGAAAGAATGGTTTCTGCCATGATTTTATAGATTTATTGTGTAAATGTAATAATAGTAATGTTCTATTCAAAATAATATCAATCAATTGTAAAAAAATAACAAATTTGTTTAAAACCTTGTTCACAATATAAACTATGCTTCACCCGTTAGTAGTCATATATAACTTATATTTGAGATTCTAAAACCGGATAAAATGAAGCTTACAAAACACATTTTTTATTTATTACTATTCTTTCAAACCACCTTTGTTGTAGCGCAACAAACAGCTATTTATTCGCATGAATTAAAAGAATTTGATAGAGCAGTAGAACTTTATAAAGACAAACAATATCAATCGGCTCAAATTATTTTTGATAAAGTAATCAATACCGTTTCAAGTACAGATGTAAAAGCAGATTGTGCTTATTATATTGCTAATTGTGCTATTCGTTTAAACCAAATGGGTGCAGATCAATTAATGGAAGATTTTGTGGAAAAATATCCAACAAGTACAAAACAAAATCAAGCATTTATTGAAGTAGCTCATTATTATTTTGATCAAAGCAATTATCCTCAAGCGTTAAAATATTTTGATAAAGTAGATGAAAATGGTTTGACAACTTATGAAAGAGAAAAATTCAATTTTCAAAAAGGATATGCCTATTTTACAGCAAAAAACGTAAAAGAATCTTCAAATTACTTCAATAAAGTAGTTAATTCTAAAGAATTTGGAAATCAAGCCAAATATTATTTAGGTTATTTAGCTTATGAGACTGACGATTTTAAAAAAGCCAATGACTATTTCGACAAAGTATCAGACCAAGATAGATACAAAGAAAAAATGGGTTATTTTCAGGCTGATATGAATTTTAAATTAGGAAATTTCCAAAAAGCAATTGATTTAGGTTTAGCTCAAATGTCAAAATCTAGAGGAACTGAAATAAGTGAATTGTCTAAAATTATTGGAGAAAGCTACTTTAATTTAAAACAATATGACAAAGCAATTCCATATTTAGAAGATTACAAAGGAACAAGAGGAAAGTGGAATAACACAGATTATTACCAACTAGGTTATGCTTATTATCAACAAAAAGATTACGAAAAAGCAATATCGCAATTCAATAAAATTATTGGTGGAAATGATGCTGTGGCTCAAAATGCTTACTATCATTTGGCAGAATGTTATTTGCGTACAGATAAGAAAAATCAAGCATTAACAGCTTTTAAAACGGCATCTGAAATGGAATTTGATTTAAAAATTCAAGAAGATGCTTATTTAAATTACGCTAAATTGAGTTACGAAATTGGAAATTCATTCAAAAGTACTCCTGAAGTTTTACAAGCTTATTTGACTAAATATCCAAATTCGTCTTACAAACAAGAAATAAATAACTTATTGATTAGCTCTTATATCACATCAAAAAATTATAAAGAAGCTTTAGTCCTTTTGGAAAAAAATAAATCTCCAGAAAATCGTCAAGCTTATCAATTGGCAAATTTTTATAGAGGTTTAGAGTTATATATTGATGGAAATAACAAAGAAGCTTTAAGTCTATTCAAGAAAGCAATCACAGAAAATAAAGATCCAAAATACACGGCAAGAGCACTTTTCTGGAAAGCTGAAACAGAATATAATTTAGATCAATTTAGTGAAGCTAAAATTACATTTAAGCAATTTCAAAACAATAGTGCTTCAGCTTCTACGCCAGAAAACACAAACATTAATTACAATTTAGGGTATACTTATTTTAAATTGAAAGAATACGATAATGCTATTTCAACTTTTGGAACTTACATAGCTTCAAACAAAAATGATAAGACAAGACTAACAGATGCTTACTTACGTTTGGGTGATTGTAATTTTATTTCAGCAAAATATTGGCCAGCAATGGATGCCTATAATAAGGTAATGGAATTAAAAAGTCCAGATGCAGATTATGCAGCCTATCAAAAAGGAATTAGTTATGGTTTCGTAGGGAAAAATGACAGGAAAATAGATGATTTAGAAAATTTTTCAAAAGTATATCCTTCATCACAATATGCAGATGATGTTTTGTATGAACTAGGAAATACTTATGTAAATGAAAACAAAGTAGATAAAGCCATTCAGACTTTTGATAAATTAATTGCTAATCATAAAACAAGTTCTTATTTAGCAAAAGCGATTTTAAAACAGGGTTTAATTCATTATAACAACGGAAAAGAAGATTTAGCGATTGCAAAATTCAAAAAAGTGGCTGCTGATTTTCCAAACTCACCAGAAGCTTTAGAAGCAGTTTCTACAGCACGATTAATTTATATTGATAATGGTAGAGTAGATGAATATGCTGCTTGGGTTAAAACATTAAATTTCATTGAAGTTAGTAATGCAGATTTAGATAACACAACTTATGAATCAGCAGAAAAACAATATTTAATGAATAATGCAAAACAAGCTATTTCTGGATTTACAACCTATTTAGGTAGTTTTCCAAATGGTCTTCATGCATTAAATGCTAATTTCTATTTGGCACAATTATATTATGCAGATGGTTTAGAAAATAATGCTATCAAACATTATGAATATGTAATTAGCAAAGCTAGAAGTGAATTTACTGAACAAGCTTTAGCGCGTTTAGGTCAAGTTTATTTAAAGGCAAAATCATACGATAAAGCAATTATTGTTTTAAAACGATTAGAAACAGAAGCAGATTTTCCTCAAAACGTAACATTTGCTCAATCTAATTTGATGAAATCCTACTACGAGAAAAAAGATTATACAAATGCTGTGACTTATGCTGATAAAGTATTGTCAAATGATAAAACAGAAGATAGAGTAAAAAGTGATGCGCAAATTATTGTCGCTCGTTCTGCTATAAAAACGGGTGATGAAGGAAAAGCAAAAATAGCTTATCAAAACCTACAAAAAATAGCAAAAGGTGAATTAGCAGCAGAAGCTTTGTACTATGACGCTTATTTTAAAAACAAAGACGGAAAATTTGCTGATTCTAATAAAATTGTAGAAAAATATGCTAAAGATTATTCGGGTTATCAATATTTTGCCGCTAAAAGTTTAGTAATTATGGCAAAAAATTATTACCAATTAAAAGATAGTTTTCAAGCGACTTCAATTTTGAAAATGGTTATTGAGGAATATGATGAATATCCAGAAGTAGTAACAGAAGCAAAGGATGAATTAGCAACAATTAAATCAGAAGAAGCAAAACGTAATTCTTCAATCCAAGAGTAATAAAATCAATAAAGTCTGTCATGCTGAACTAGATTCAGTATCTAAAATAAGAAAAATGAGATATTTAAAAAATATAATTCTAGTAACAGTAATTTTTTCTTTCCAGTTGGCTTTAGCCCAAAAGAAAGATGAAAATATAGGTTCTGAAGTGGTAAATATTGTAAAACCATATAGTCCAACAATTTCTGATGCTTTCAAAGTAAAAGAAACACCAACTTTTGAAGATGATGCAGAAGTACAAAAAGAGAAAATAGAATATTCAATTTTTTCATTTCCTGTAGCTTCAACTTTTACACCAGCAAAAGGAAAAGCAGCTGATGTAGAAAAAGCTAAAAAAGAAAAATTATTCAAAAATTATGCAACTTTAGGTTTGGGTAATTACTTGACTGTTAATGCAGAATTATTCATCACAGAAGATATCAGTAGAAGTGAATATGTAGGAGGAATGATACGTCATTTATCATCACAAGGAGATATTGATGGAGTTGTTTTGGATAATCAATTTGCCACAACAAGTGCTGATGTGACTTACGGAAGTCGCGATAAAGATTTACATTACAATGTAGACTTAGGATTCAAAAATCAAGTAAGCAATTGGTATGGTTTACCAACTGAATTTGTAGCTTTTGATGAAGCAGCTTTAAACTCAATTAAAGAGAAACAATCTTTTAATACTATTCAATTAGGTGGTAAATTAGGAATGAAAGATAGTTTTTTAGACAATTCAACTTTATTGTTTAAACGATTTTCGGATGCATTAGGTTCTGGAGAAAACAGATTTTACATCAAGCCAGAAACTTCATTTGAAGTTATGAATACTAAAGTAAAATTAGATGTAATTGTAGATTATGTTGGAGGAAGTTTTGATAGAAGCTATTATGCTGAACAATCGTATAAATATAGCAACATAAACTTCGGCGCAAGTCCAAGTATTTTGCTACAAGAAGATGATTATTCTGTTCAATTTGGAGCTTCAGTTTTTTATAGTACACAGAAAGTAGATGGAATTTCAGACAGTAAAGTTTTTATATATCCAAACATAAAAGCATCATATAAATTAGTGCCAGAAATTTTAACAGCTTATGCTGGAGCAGAAGGAACATTACATCAAAACTCTTATGCAGATTTTGTAGATGTTAATCCATTTGTTTCTCCAACACTTTATGTTTCACCAACGAATCAAAAATATGATGTTTATGGAGGTTTAAAAGGAAAATTATCTAATTCCGTTTCTTTTAATTTAAGAGCATCATATAAAGATGAAGAGGCAAAAGCTTTATTCAAAAACAATGCATTTGATCCATTAGTAACAAATACTGAAGGATATGTTTTTGGAAACTCTTTTGATGTAGCTTATGATAACGTAAAAACAATTACAGGATTTGCAGAATTGAAAGCTGATTTTTCGAAAAACGTTTCTTTTGGAATAAGCGGTTCATATAATAACTATTCAGTGGACGAAGAGCAAGAAGCATGGAATTTACCTCAAATTCAATTAGCTTCAACAGTAGATTTTAATATTACAGATAAATGGTATGCTGGTGCAAAAGTATTTTTTGTTGGAGATAGAAAAGACCAAATTGCAGTACAAGATGATTTAATGATTGTTCCTGCAACTTTTACAACACAAACAGTAATATTAGACAGTTATTTCGATTTAAATGCACACATTGGATACAAATACAACGAAAGATTAACGGGTTTCTTAAAAGGAAACAACTTAGCAAGTCAGAATTACCAACGTTGGGCGAATTTTCCAGTGCAATCTATTCAAGTAATGATTGGAGCTAATTATAAGTTTGATTTTTAAATGATAATTAATTATAATGAAACGCTAAGTGATACTTTAACTTAGCGTTTTTTATTTAAAAGAAAATGCCAACAAAACCTCAAATCCTTTCTCAATACAAATCCATAGTTCAAGAAAAAATTGAAATCCTTCAAAAAATGATTTCAGATTTAGCTATTGATGCACAAAACGATGCCAAAGGTTCAGCTGGTGACAAACATGAAACTGCATTAGCCATGATGCATTTAGAACAAGAAAAACTGACTCAAAAGCTAAAAGAAGTACTGGAGCATAAAGCTATTTTAGATAAAATTGACGATTCTCAAAATCACAATGTTGTTGCTTTAGGAAGTTTGGTAAAAGCCAATGAAACTTATTTCTTTGTAAGTGCAGCTTTACCAAAAATTACAATAGAAAATCACGATGTTTTCGCACTTTCACCTCAATCACCATTAGGAACAAAATTAATGGGAAACAAAATTGATTTCCAGTTTGAAATTAATACTACAAAATATAGAATTCAATCGGTTGAATAACAATTTCAAATATAAATATCATTTTTTTGCATTTTTAGTTATGAATTTATATTAAAAAATATTTTTTGGTTACGAATTATAACTAAATATTAATTTATAGTTTCATTTAAGTCGTTTTATCCTCAATTTTGTTAAACAATTTAAACGGTTAGTCTTTTAACCCTTTAAACCAATAACTTTTTAAACTCAAAAATATGTGCGGAATAGTATGTGCCTTCGACCTAAAACAAAAAGCTGAAACTTTAAGACCAAAGGTTTTAGAAATGTCTAAAATAATTCGTCATCGTGGACCAGATTGGAGTGGAATTTATTCTGATGAAAAAGCGATTATGTCTCACGAACGTTTGGCAATTGTTGATCCAGCTTCAGGAAAACAACCTTTATTTTCAAAAGATAAAAGTTTAGTTTTAGCGGCTAATGGAGAAATATACAACCACAGAGAATTAAGAAAACAATTTGAAGGCAAATACGAATTTCAAACTGAAAGTGATTGTGAAGTCATTTTAGCTTTATACCAAGAAAAAGGAGTACATTTTTTAGATGAAATGAACGGAATATTTGGTTTCGCTATTTACGATGTTGAAAAAGACGAATATTTCATTGCTCGTGATCATATGGGAATTATACCTTTATATATAGGTTGGGATGAACATGGAACTTTTTACGTAGCGTCAGAATTAAAAGCTTTAGAAGGAGTTTGTACAAAAATTGAATTATTTCCACCAGGACATTATATGTCAAGTAAAGATGGTGAATTTGTGCAATGGTATAAAAGAGAATGGACAGACTTTGAAGCGGTAAAAGATAACGAAACAAGTATTATTGAAATAAAAACAGCCTTAGAAGCAGCAGTTAGAAGACAATTAATGAGTGACGTGCCTTATGGAGTTTTACTTTCAGGAGGATTAGATTCATCAATAACTTCAGCTATTGCCAAAAAATATGCTCAAAAAAGGATTGAATCAGATAGTAAATCAGACGCTTGGTATCCACAATTACATTCCTTTGCAGTTGGGTTAAATGGATCTCCAGATTTAGCAGCAGCTCAAAAAGTAGCAGATCACTTAGGAACGATTCATCATGAAATTAAATTTACTATTCAGGAAGGTTTAGACGCAATTAAAGATGTTATTTATAATATAGAAACGTATGATGTAACTACAATTCGTGCTTCAACTCCAATGTATTTAATGGCAAGAGTTATTAAGTCTATGGGAATTAAAATGGTTCTTTCAGGAGAAGGTGCAGACGAATTATTTGGAGGTTATTTATATTTTCACAAAGCACCAAACGCACAAGAATTTCACGAAGAAACAGTTCGTAAATTAAGCAAATTACACATGTACGATTGTCTTCGTGCTAATAAAAGTCTAGCCGCTTGGGGAATTGAAGGTCGTGTACCATTTTTAGATAAAGAATTTATGGATGTTGCTATGCGAATCAACCCACAAGACAAAATGATTAACGGTGAACGCATGGAAAAATGGGTTTTACGTAAAGCTTTTGAAGATATGTTACCAGAGAGTGTAGCTTGGAGACAAAAAGAACAATTCAGTGATGGAGTAGGGTATAGTTGGATTGATACTTTAAAGGAAGTCGTAGCTAAAGAAGTTTCGGATGAACAATTGGCAAATGCTAAATATAAATTTCCAATTCAAACACCAACATCAAAAGAAGAATATTATTACCGTTCAATTTTTACAGAACATTTTCCAAGTGATGCAGCTGCTAAAAGCGTTCCACAAGAAGCAAGTGTTGCTTGTAGTACAAAAATAGCCTTAGAATGGGATGAAGCTTTTAAAAATATGAATGATCCTTCCGGAAGAGCAGTTGCAAATGTACATACGGAAGCGTATTAGATTTTTCGATAGTTCGATTCTTCGAAACATCTAATAATCAAACCATCGAAAAGTCTCTTCTAAGCAATTTTATAAAATAAACTAATTTAAACAAAAGGCTAAATTGATTAAAATTCGATTTTAGCCTTTTTTTAAGCGATTTGCGAGACTTTTTAGAAATTAACAAATGTTGATAACTTGCGGTCATTTTAAGGTGCTTTTTAGCTATGTTCTTTATTAAATGGCTATATTTGTGTTTGTAATAAAAAAATCGTTTAAGATTTAATAATATGAGTGAAGAAATAAACAAAAGCAATTATTCAGCAGACAGTATTCAGGCCTTAGAAGGAATGGAGCACGTAAGAATGCGACCTTCTATGTATATTGGAGATGTTGGAGTCAGAGGACTTCATCATTTAGTGTATGAAGTCGTAGATAACTCTATTGACGAAGCAATGGGTGGTTATTGTGATACTATTAGAGTAGATATTAATGAAGATGGTTCAGTTTCAGTAGAAGATAATGGTCGTGGTATTCCAGTTGGAATTCATAAAAAAGAAGGAGTTTCTGCCCTAGAAGTTGTAATGACTAAAATTGGTGCTGGAGGTAAATTCGATAAAGATTCATACAAAGTTTCTGGAGGATTACACGGAGTTGGAGTTTCTGTTGTAAATGCATTGTCAAATCATTTACGCGCAACAGTTCATAGTTCTGATGGAAAAATTTACGAACAAGAATACGAAAAAGGTAAAGCGCTTTATCCGGTTAAACAAATTGGAACAACAGATAAAAGAGGTACAATTGTAACTTTTTATCCTGATGATTCAATCTTTACGCAGTCAGTTGAGTTTTCTTATGATACATTGTCTGCTCGTATGCGTGAATTGTCATTCTTAAATAAAGGAATTACAATTACATTTACTGATAAAAGAGAAGTAGATAAAGACGGAAACTTTGTGTCTGAAATTTTTCATTCAACAGAAGGTTTAAAAGAATATATCAGATATTTAGATGCAAATCGTGAGCCTATAATAAACCATGTTATTTCAATGGATTCTGATAAAGGAGAAATTCCAGTTGAGGTTGCATTGATTTATAATACAAGTTACACAGAAAATATATTTTCTTATGTAAATAATATTAATACACACGAAGGAGGAACGCATTTACAAGGTTTTAGAACAGGTTTAACTCGTTCTTTAAAGAAATATGCAGATGCTTCTGGATTACTAGATAAATTAAAATTCGAAATTTCTGGAGATGATTTCCGTGAAGGGTTAACAGCTATTATTTCGGTAAAAGTTGCAGAACCACAATTCGAAGGACAAACCAAAACAAAATTAGGAAATAGAGAGGTTGTTTCACCAGTTAGTCAGGCTGTTGGTGATATGATTGAAGCTTATTTAGAAGAAAATCCTAATGATGCTAAAATTATTGTTCAAAAAGTAATCTTGGCTGCTCAAGCTCGTCACGCTGCAAAAAAAGCACGTGAAATGGTTCAAAGAAAAACCGTTATGGGTGGTGGTGGATTACCTGGAAAATTATCTGATTGTTCAGAACAAGATCCAGCAAAATGCGAAGTATTCCTAGTAGAGGGAGATTCGGCAGGTGGAACGGCAAAACAAGGTCGTGATAGAATGTTTCAAGCTATTTTGCCTTTAAGAGGTAAAATTTTGAACGTTGAAAAAGCCATGCAACACAAAGTTTTTGAAAACGAAGAGATAAGAAATATATTTACAGCTTTAGGTGTAACTGTTGGTACAGAAGAAGATAGTAAAGCCTTAAATCTTTCAAAATTAAGATACCATAAAGTAGTAATTATGTGTGATGCCGATGTCGATGGTTCTCACATTTCTACTTTAATATTAACGTTCTTCTTTAGATTTATGAAAGAATTAATTGAAGGTGGACATGTTTATATTGCAGCACCACCTTTATATTTAGTTAAAAAAGGAAACAAAAAAGAATACGCTTGGTCAAATGATCAACGTGATTTAATAAATCAAAAAATGGGTGGTTCAGCGTCAATTCAACGTTATAAAGGTCTTGGAGAGATGAATGCAGAACAGTTATGGGATACAACCATGAATCCAGATTTTAGAACATTACGTCATGTAAATATTGATAGTTTATCCGAAGCAGATAGAGTTTTCTCAATGTTAATGGGAGATGAGGTTCCACCTCGTAGAGAGTTTATTGAAAAAAATGCAGCTTACGCAAATATTGACGCTTAAGATGGATAAAGTTGCTACGATTGTTTTATTTTTATTAGTTATTACAACTAATCAATTGAAAGCACAAAATGCAGAAGTATTTCAACAAATAGGGTATCTACTTAATGATGCCCTTTTGTATTCTGATAAATACATAACTCCTGCTACTGATGCCGCAGTTTATCAAGCATCTTCTGGTTGGATGACTTCTGCTAAGAAAAAAGAATTAGGAGAAGTAACGTTTGGAGTAAATGCTAATTTATTTTTTGTGCCTAAATTGGATAGAACTTTCACGGCAAGTAATAATGACTTTGAGTTCTTCTCTATAGAAGGACAAAATAGTGTTGAGGTTCCTACAGCTTTAGGAAACAATAATCAATATTATTTAGTGGGTGATTTAGGAGGTTCAGAAGTACGATTAAAATCTCCAGAAGGAGTTAATGAAGAAACTGTTTTTTATCCGTATTTACAAGCTGGTGTTGGTCTTTGGTATGGTACAGAAGTACTAGTTAAATACTCTCCAAAAACCAAGCTTAAAAAAGGAGATTATCAAGTTTATGGAGCTGGTTTAAAACATAATTTGGATCAGTATTTTTCTGAAAATTTCAACAAAACTATTCATGTATCTGCATTGGTTGCTTATTCTAAAGAAAATTTGAGTTTCGATTTTGTTGATATTCAATCTGCTTATGGAACTTTAGGAATTAATTCTTTAGGAAGTAGTATAGATACCTATCAAACTCAGATTAATATATCTAAAACACATAAAAATTTAGAAATATTATGGGGAATTATTTTTAACATAAGTGATTTCAATTATAAGTTTGATGGAGAAAAAGGAAGCATTGAAGAAATTATTCCTTTACAGGATATTTTGAATGATAGAATGAAAGATTTGAGTAAAACAAAACGAAATTTAATAGGTGAATTTTCTGGTAGATATCAATTTAACAAGTTTTTTGTACAAGGTACACTTGCTTTTGGTAAATTTGTAAACACAAATGTTTCATTACAATATGAATTTTAATTTAATAATTTTATAAATAACACAAATATGAAAGTTACAATAGTAGGTGCTGGTAATGTAGGTGCTACTTGTGCAGATGTTATTTCTTATAGAGGAATTGCAAGCGAAGTAGTTTTATTAGACATCAAAGAAGGTTTTGCAGAAGGAAAAGCAATGGATATTATGCAATGCTCAACCACAACAGGTTTTAATACTGTAGTTTCGGGAAGCACAAATGATTATACTAAAACAGCTAAATCTGATGTAGTAGTGATTACATCTGGAATTCCAAGAAAACCAGGAATGACTCGTGAAGAATTAATCGGAATTAATGCTGGAATTGTAAAATCAGTTGCAGTAAATATTTTAGAACATTCTCCAGATGCAATTATCGTTGTAGTATCTAACCCTATGGATACAATGGCATATTTAACATTAAAAGCAACAGGTTTGCCTAAAAATAGAGTTATTGGAATGGGTGGAGCTTTAGATAGCTCACGTTTCAAATATTTCTTATCACAAGCTTTACAGAAACCATCAAATGATGTGCAAGGTATGGTAATTGGTGGTCATGGTGACACAACTATGATTCCATTAACAAGATTAGCTTCTTACAATGGTTCTCCAATTGCAAACTTCATGTCACAAGAAGAAATGGATAAAGTTGCTGCTTCAACAATGGTTGGTGGTGCAACGTTGACAGGTTTATTAGGAACTTCAGCTTGGTATGCTCCTGGAGCTTCTGTAGCATTTTTAGTAGATTCTATCTTAAACAACCAAAAACGTATGATTCCTTGTTCAGTTATGTTAGAAGGAGAATATGGACAAAGCGATATTTGTATCGGTGTTCCATGTATTATCGGAAGAAACGGTGTAGAAGAAATTGTAGATGTAAAATTAAATGATGCTGAAAAAGCATTATTTGCTAAAAGTGCAGAAGCAGTTAGAAATATGAATGCTGATTTGAAATCGGTTTTATAATTCCTATAATAAATTTTTACTAAAGCGATAAATTATAAACATTTATCGCTTTTTTTATTTAATAATTATATATTTGAGATGATTAATATAGTAAAATCATGAAGAATAGTATAAAATTATTAAGTTGTTTTCTTTTATTATTTCTTGTTAAATTTTCAGGTTTTTCTCAGAAAACTGATTCTAGTTTTTCACCAAATGGAATATTTGATAATGTTTTTGACGACAAAGGCAATAGTTTTAAATTATCTGATATTATTGTTGAAGAATCTAGAAAGATAAGTAATGGAAATGTAATTAATAATACTCTGCTTTGTACTTCTGGTATTTTTGAATTATATTTTGAAACTGGTTGCGGAATGGAAGTTGTTGGAAATACTATTCATGACCAACGAAGAGCAATTATTTGTCAGGCATTTAGTGACATGTCTGATTTTATTATAACACCATTAAAAAATTCAGGAAATAGCAATAAAGTTAAAATTTGGATTAGAAGTCCCGTTTCATTAGGGTTACCTACAGGTGCTGTGGGTGCTGCTTCAGCTTATTACAATGTTCCTACTGGAAACAATATAATCGCATCTCAAGGATATCCTATTAGAGGTATTGTAGATAATGAAATATGGAAAACTATAAATTCAGGAACAGATTCATACTCAAATACTGTATTTCCAATTTCTACTACAGGTCAAGATATCAATTTTTATCACGGGTATACTTGTTTCAATTTTAATAGTTCTACCGTTTGGAATTTAGATATGAATAAACATGACTCAGCTTCAGGTTACGTTTTGAATAGTGTTGATTTTTATACAGTAATAATACATGAGTTAACACATTTATTAGGTTTTAATAGCTTGATGAATTCTACAGGATATAGTTTATTTTGGGGTAATTCTAATTTAGATAATTCAGGGTGGTATTTTACAAGATATGATAAATTTTTAAAAACACCATCAAATATATCGTTGATTAGTAATTCATATTCTGGTTCCTCTAATTGTCAGATGTATGATTATTTTTTCAATTCAAATGTTTCAAACGCAGTGATTTACCCTCTATGTGCAAATAGTACACCTTATCAAGGTAATTCAGGGTTGTTTAATTGTCCTACTTCAATTATTTATTCTGGTACTGCAACTGTTCCTGTTTATACACCACCATGTTTTGAAAACGGAAGCAGCTTAAGTCATTTTGAAGACGCCTGCTACAATAATAATTCTAATGACCAATATTTTATGATGAGTGATAGAGCAAGCGGTCTTTTTGCAAAACGATTTTTAACTACAGAAGAACGTTTAACTTTATGTGATATTGGTTATAGTTTAAATACTACTTTTGGTACTACTTCAAATTTTACTTATAAAGATTATAATTCAACTATTTGCAATGGCAATGGTGTTGCTGGAACTAATGATGGAATAAATTCTTCGGGTGGTTATATCTATCAGGGACTTTCTGGAACTATAATTCCAATTAGTGGAATATTGAGTAACGATTATACAAATGGTTCATTAAATAATTTAAGATATGAATATGTACAAAATTTAACGGATCCTAATGCATATTTTTCTCAAGCATCAGGCTCTAGTAACCAAACTATTACTATGACTTCTTACGTTCCAGGAATACATGTATTAAGATATGTTCCATATGACAATGCTACTGGTAAAAGAGGTAATGTTACTTATATATACGTTAATGTTCTAAACAATTGTAATCAAGAAGATATTTGTAGTTTAGTTAAAAATGGAAATTTTGAAGAACATAATTATTCCCCAAATAACAATAGTCAAATTTATAAAGCCTGTGGGTGGCAAAATGCTAGTTATAAGACAACTGCAGAGTATTACAACTCAAACGCAACATCACAGTCTTATGGGATTCCGTGTAATTTTGCAGGACTTCAACATGATAAAATTTCTAATAATCATGCCTATGCGGGTATGTTTATTAGTTTTTTTAGACCAAATTTTTTACAAAACGTTTATTCAGAATCTATTAAAACAGAATTAGTGAGTGCTTTAGAACCAAATACTCAATATAATTTGTCATTTGATGTTTCTAATGCGGATAAATATAGACAAAGGTCAATAAAATTTCAAGCACTGATTACTGATACAAATATAGAATTAATCACAGGTGGAATTATTCCAGATAACTTTATTAATAATAATGTGGTTTTTTTAACTAATTCAACTTTCTCAAATTCAAGTTCAGCAAGTACTGATGGATGGGAAAATATAAGTTTTACTTTTACAACAGGGAATAATGCTAATTTAAAATATTTGTATTTAGGAGGATTAAATAACGTTCTTACTCAAACTGAAAACAATCCAAATACAGATTGCAATGGAGTTACGCTTCCAAATTATAGTGCGGAAGCTTATTATTATCTAGATAATGTTAGACTGGTTCCTGTGTTTCCAATTAATTATTTAAATGCAAATGATGATGATTTTACAAATACACCTATTAATGGTCAAAATGGGGGAATAACTAACAGTGTTTTTAATAATGATTATTATGATGAATTATTAAATAACCAAGCTAATATATCAAATGTGGTTTTTTCACTAGTAAGTCCTTCACCTATTCCAGGAGCTTCAATAAATGACCTTGGGCAAATTGTTATTCCAGCAAATACTAATGTAGGGAATTATACATTTAATTATACGATTAGTAATTTAGATAACTGCGTTAATGATGCAGCAACAGCTATGGTGACAATAGATAATAATTTAGCTAACGATAATTATTCTAATTCAAACCAAACTATTAATGTATTTCCAAATCCAACTTTTAATTCAGTTTCCTTTGATAATAGTTTTGCTAACTATTATTCGGTATTTGTTTACAATACTTTGGGACAAAAGTTGAGTTTTCAAAATTTAGAATCTTCAAAAAATGAGACAATTAATCTAAGTGAATTACCTAAAGGAGTATATTTTTTAATGTTTTTAGGAGAAAACAACCAAGTTGTAAAAATTGTTAAAAATTAAATTTACTCATAAATATATTGTAATCTAATTAAAATCAGGCTGTTATTTTTTAACAGCCTTTTTTATTAAATATAAAATAACAGTTACTTTTATTATTATAGGACTATTTTAACATTAGTATAAAATAAAATTGTTTAATCCTATTGTATATTATATATTTGTTCGTTTTTTAAAATACAATAAATTAATTTTTTGAATAATGCAGAATAAAGGACTTATTAAATTTTTCGCAATTATTTTTGCCGTAGCATGTATCTACCAATTAACGTTTACTTACGTTGCAAATAGTTATGCAGAAAAAGCAAAATCATTTGCAAATGGAGATTTCGCAAAAGAGCAAAAATACCTAGATTCTATAGGTAAGGAGAAAGTATACATGGGTAATACTTACAATGAAGTAGTTGCAAAGCAAATCAACAAAGGATTAGACTTAGAAGGTGGAATCAATGTTATTCTTCAGATATCAGTAAAAGATATTTTAAAAGGATTAGCTAATAATACTAAAAACCCAGTTTTTAATAAAGCATTAGCCGAAACAGCAAATAATCAAGTTGGTAATCAAACTTATTTAGATGCTTTCTTTGAAACTTTTGATAAAGAGGCAGCAGCATCAAACACTAAATTATCTAGTGCTGAGATTTTTGGAACAAGAGCATTGGATGATGTTATTAAGTTTAACATGACTAATAATCAAGTTAAACCATTAATTAAAGCTGAAGTAGCAAAATCTGTTGAAAGTGCTTTTGAAGTATTAAGAAAACGTATTGACCAATTTGGTGTAACACAACCTAATATTCAAATGTTAGGAGAAACAGGTAGAATTTTAGTAGAATTGCCAGGTGCAAAAGATGTGGATCGTATTAAGAAATTATTACAAGGAACTGCACAATTAGAATTTTGGGAAACTTACAAAATTGACGAAGTTGCTGAATATATTGTTTCAGTAAATGAAGCTTTAAAGAAAACAGAAGTTAAAGGAAAAGATATTAAAGAAACAGTTTCTAAAGGAATTGACTCTTTATTAGTTGATAAAGCAGATACTTTATCAAATCAAGTAAATCCATTATTCGATAAAATTCAGGTTAGTCAACAACCAGGAACTTCAATAATTGGATATGCAAAACTTTCTGATACAGCAAAAATCAATTCTTATTTCAAAAGAAGTGATATGAAAGCTTTATTGCCAAGTAAATTGGCTGATGTAAAGTTTGCTTGGGGAAAAGTTAATGACAAGACTCCAGATATTACTGAATTATATGCATTAAAAGGAAATAGAGAGAATGTTGCTCCTATTAGTGGTGGCGTTATTACTAATGCAACGGATACTTATGATGGTACTGGGAAACCTGCTGTTAGTATGCAAATGAACGGTAAAGGAGCAAAAGCTTGGGAAAAAATGACAGGTGAAGTTTCTCAACAAGGTAACGCAATCGCAATTACATTAGATAATACAGTGTATTCTGCACCAGGTGTCTCAAAAGGACCAATTTCTGGTGGAAGTTCTGAAATTTCTGGTTCTTTTACAATTGAAGAAACAAAAGATTTAGCTAACGTATTGAGAGCTGGTAAATTACCTGCAAGAGCTGATATTTTACAATCTGACGTAGTTGGACCTTCATTAGGTCAAGAAGCTATTGATAATGGTATTATGTCATTCATCATTGGATTCTCATTGGTATTATTATGGATGGTTTTTTATTATGGAAAAACAGGGTTCTATGCTAATTTAGCATTATTAGTAAATATTCTTTTCATCTTTGGAGCTTTAGCAAGTTTTGGAGCTGTATTAACATTACCTGGTATTGCTGGTATTGTCTTAACGATTGGTATGGCAGTTGATGCTAACGTAATTATCTTTGAAAGAGCTAAAGAAGAATTAGATTCAGGTAAAACAATTGAAGAAGCTGTTAATTATGCATATACATGGAAAGGAGCAATGTCATCTATTATTGATGCCAATGTAACTACTTTTATTACAGCATTAATTTTATTCTTCTTAGGAACAGGACCAATTAAAGGTTTTGCAACTACTTTACTTATAGGTATTCTAACTTCGTTGTTTACTGCAATTTTTATAACTAGAATATTCTTAGATTGGAGTATTTCTAAAGGAGAAAAATTAGCGTTTTCAACATCAATTACTAAAAACTGGTTCAAAAACATGAACTTTGATTTCTTAGGAAAAAGAAAAATTGCTTATGTTATTTCAGGAGTTTTAATCGCTTTATCTTTATTCTCAATCTTTACAAAAAGCTTAAATTTAGGTGCAGATTTCGTTGGAGGAAGAACGTTTCAAGTTCGTTTTGATAAAGCTGTAGTTGCTCCAGATGTAACTCAAGATTTAGTAGCTACTTTTGGAAGTGCCGAAGCAAAAGTTTTTGGTAACGATAATCAATTAAAAATTACTACAAAGTATAAAGTTAATGAAGAAAGCGAAGGGGTTGATAAAGAAGTAAATGAAATGTTATACAAAACATTGCAAAAATATTTACCAAAAGGAACAACTTATGAAGATTTTGTTGTGTCTTCTGATACAAAAGCTTACGGAATTATGAAGTCTTCTAAAGTATCGGGAACAATTTCAAAAGATATAACAACGAACTCTATTTGGGCTGTTTTTGGTTCTTTATTTGTAGTGTTCTTATATTTAATGCTTTCATTTAAAAAATGGCAATTTGGACTTGGAGCTGTACTAGCAGTTGCACATGATGTTATTATTGTATTAGGTATATTCTCATTCTTCTACAACATATTACCATTCAACATGGAAATTGACCAAGCATTTATTGCGGCTATCTTAACAGTAATTGGTTATTCATTAAATGACACGGTAATTGTATTTGATAGAATTCGTGAATATTTAGATTATAACTCAACATCAGATTTTGATGGTTTAGTAAATAAAGCTATTAATACAACATTAAGTAGAACTATAAATACTTCTGCAACTACATTAGTAGTTTTAGTAGCAATATTTATCTTAGGTGGTGAAACTATCAGAGGATTCGTATTTGCTATTCTAGTAGGTATCTTAGTAGGTACATATTCTTCATTATTTGTTGCAACACCAATTATGCGTGATTCAATGAGTGAAAAAGAAAAATTAAAAATGGCTCAATTCAAAAAAGAAGATTAGTCAAAAAAATATAAGTTTGAAAAAAAATCCTAAAATGAAAATTTTAGGATTTTTTTTTGATTAACTCTATCTATATTTGTTTAAATTTTAACTTCAAAATATATGAAAAAACTTATTTTAGGATTACTGATTCTACCTTTAATGTCTATAGCCCAAGATGGAGAATCAAAGGAATATAGTGGGGAGATTAAATCCAACCTTTTTGACTTGGTAGTAGGAAAATCTTTTAATGTTGGATATGAACATTTTTTAAAGGGTAATCAATCCGTTCAGCTTGATGTTACCTTATTTGATACATATTCTTATATAGACGCTTCGGAGTTAGAAAAAAATGGACTAATTGGAATACAAGCCTCATACAATATTTATTTTTCTAAAAGTAAGAAACAACATGGCTTTGTGTTTTCACCTTTTTTAAAATATAGAGTTGGTAAACAAGAAACAATTGACTACTATTATTACTATGATTATAATAATGGTACAGGTTCAAGCTCAAATATGATTAGAGAATTTGATTTGAGTGGATTAGAAGCCGGTTTTGGTATAGGTCATAAATGGCTATTTAATGATAAAATAAGTCTTACTTTAGGATCTCAAATTGCTAGAAATTTTTCAAATTCAAAAGAAATTAGTGACAACTATTCAGATATAAATTTTAAAGCTCACGTAACTTTAGGATTTAGATTGTAAGAAAAAAAAAGGCCTTAAATTATTAAGGTCTTTTTTTCTTTATTCAATTGCTTAAATTGTTTTTTTTATGCAGATTTCTTTGCTCTAAACATAAAGAAAATTCCAGCAATTACAAATGGAATACTCAACCATTGACCAGTAGAAAGTAAACCTAGACTTTCTTCAAATCCACCTTGACTTTCTTTAACGTATTCAACTATAAATCTAACTGTCCAAAGTAATACTAAGAATGTTCCAAAAAGTAATCCTTGCTTGTTTCTAGCGTCAGTTTTCCAATACATATAAAAGAGTATAGCAAATACAAAAACATAACCTAAAGCTTCATATAATTGAGCAGGATGTTTTGGAGTGACTTCAGCTAATACATCAGAGAATTGTGGATTAGTTTCAATAGCCTTATAAGCATCATTTACATCTGAAATATTAGTTTTTTCAAAAGCTTCTCTTGGGGTAAATTTATCTCTTATAAATTTAATTCCGAATGACGAAGTAGTTTCTTTTCCAACAATTTCTGAATTAAAAAAATTACCCAATCGAACAAATATAGCACCACTAGCAACTGGAATTACAATTCTATCTAAAATCCATAATAAAGGCTTGTCAATTATTTTTTTACGTTTAATTATTATCATGGCAATTATAATAACTATTGCAGCACCATGACTTGCTAAACCAGCAAAACCTGTAAATTCCCAACCATCTGCAGTTTCTCTTATAGGTAATAAAATTTCCAATAAATGATTTTTGAAATAAGCCCAATCGTAAAAAAATACATGACCTAATCTAGCACCTAATAATGTTGCAACTACCGTGTACACAAAAACGTTATCTAATTTTTCAACAGATAAGCCATCTCTTTCAAAAATAGGTTTCATGATATACCAACCTAATCCGAAAGCAACTACAAACATTAAACTATAAAAACGAAGTGTAATAAAACCTAAATCAAATCCTTCAGAAGGATTCCAAACCATATATAATGCGTTGTTCATGTGTGTTTTTCTTTTAAAAGGGTAAAAATAAAGATTATTATCTGTTAAGTTGTTAAAAAAGATTAAAATTCAATAGCAATGATAATTTCAATATCAAAAAATAAAACCAATTTCAATGACAATAAAAAAATTATTCAAATTTCTCTAATTTTTAAAGTCTGTGTTCCAAATAATCTTCAATTTCTACTAAAAAATATTGGTTAATTTCAGATTTATAGAACTGAACACAAAAATCAAGGAACTGGATCATAACCACTTTTTCCCCAAGGATGACAACTAGCAATTCGTTTAATAGCTAACCAACCACCTTTAAACAAGCCATGTTTCTGTAAAGCTTCAACAGTATAATGGGAACATGTTGGTTCAAAACGACAAGCAGCAGGTGTAAACGGAGAAATTGCTCCTTGGTAAAAACGTACCAAAAGCACAAAAGGAAAAATTAATATTTTTTTTAAGCTCAAAATAATTCTTATTCATTGCCGTTCGGCTTAAGCCAACGGATTTGTTTTAAATTTCAATTTCAAAAAAAGATTATTCAAATTTCTATAATTTCTCAGATCTGTGTTCCAAATAATTTATTTATTCAGCAGTCTTATATTTTAAATTGAGAAACTCGTTCCATCTTTACCATCTTTCAAGATAACTCCTGTAGTAGCAAGTTTGTCGCGAATTTCATCCGATAAAGCCCAGTTTTTATTGGCTCTAGCTTCATCTCTCATCGTGATTAGCATCTCAACAACTCCTGTTAATTTATCTGTATTATTACTTGATGATTTTACATTTTTAATTCCTAAAACATCAAACACAAATGCATTCAAAGTTTCTTTTAAAATCGCAATATCTTCAGCAGTTAAAGTTTCTTTTTTATCATTTACTAGATTGATGTATTTTACACCTTCAAACAAATTTGCTATTAGAATTGGAGTATTGAAATCATCATTCATGGCTTTATAACACTGCTCTTTCCAGTTTTGAATAGATAGAGTAGAAGTAGTGCTTGGAACTAATTTGTCTAACAAAGCAATTCCTTCCATCAAACGATTAAAACCTTTTTCAGCTGCAACCATCGCATCATTAGAAATATCTAAAACACTTCTGTAATGCGCTTGTAAAAAACTGAAACGAATAACATTTGCACTAAAACTCTTTTCAAAAAATGGATTATTTCCACCTACTAATTCCATAGGTAAAACATAATTTCCTGTAGATTTACTCATGCGAAGTCCATTCATGGTCAACATATTTGTATGCATCCAATAATTTACTGGAGAATGACCAAAACTAGCTTTAGCTTGAGCAATTTCACATTCATGATGCGGAAATTTTAAATCCATTCCACCACCGTGAATATCAAAGTTTTCACCCAAATATTTTGTACTCATTGCAGTACATTCCAAATGCCATCCCGGAAAACCAGCTCCCCAAGGAGAGTTCCATCGCATTATGTGTGCAGGAGAAGCATTTTTCCAAAGCGCAAAATCTTGTGGATTTTTTTTCTCACTTTGTCCATCTAAATCTCTTGTGTTAGCAAATAATTCTTCTACATTACGGTTACTTAATTCACCATAATTTAAGCCTTTTTTATTGTATTCTAATACATCAAAATATACAGAACCATTACTTTCATAAGCAAATCCATCAGCAATCATGCGTTGCGTTAATTCAATTTGCTCAATAATGTGTCCCGTTGCAGTTGGTTCAATAGTTGGTTCTAAAAAATTAAACTCTTGCAAAACCTTATGAAAATCTACAGTATATTTCTGAACAATTTCCATTGGTTCTAATTTCTCCAATTTCGATTGCTTTACAAAACGATCATTTTCTACATCACCATCATCAGTTAAATGTCCGGCATCAGTAATGTTTCTTACATATCGAATGTTATAACCCAAATGCAATAAATACCTATAGATAACATCAAAACTCATAAAAGTTCTCACGTTTCCTAAGTGTACATTACTATAAACCGTTGGCCCACATACATACATACCTACATTTCCATCCGAAATCGGAGTAAATAATTCCTTTTTTCCAGAAGTTGTGTTATATAAGTGTAACGAATTGTTTTTATATAGTTGCATATTTTTTATTTCTTGTGCTGAATTTATTTCAGTATTTTGAAGCTAATCCTGCTATTCGCTATATCTTTTTATCTCGTTTTAAGAACGAGACAAAAAGGATGCCGCTACTATCAGGGCTAGGGCAATTATTTTCAGTTGAAATTATTTTTTAAAATTAAAAAGTAGTTTCCATTTTAATATAATCCAAAAACTCTCTTCTTACGTTGTCTTCTTTGAATTTTCCACCAAATTCGGCAGTAACCGTACTACTTTCTATGTCTCTTATTCCTCTAGAATTCACACATAAATGTTTTGCATCAATAACGCAAGCAACATCTTCTGTGCCTAATACTTTCTTAAGTTCTTCAACAATCTGAATATTCAAACGTTCTTGAACTTGAGGTCTTTTAGCAAAATAATCAACAATTCGGTTCATTTTAGATAAGCCTACAACAGTTCCGTTAGAAATATAAGCAACGTGTGCACGACCTACGATAGGAAGTAAATGATGCTCGCAAGTAGAATAAACAACAATGTTTTTTTCTACCAACATTTCGTTGTATTTGTATTTGTTGTCAAAGGTAGAAGAGCTAGGTTTTTTATCTGGATTTAATCCACCAAAAATCTCTTTTACAAACATCTTTGCAACACGGTTTGGAGTACCTTTTAGACTGTCGTCTGTTAAGTCCATTCCAAGTGTATTTAAGATATTTTCAACATCTTTTTTTATTAATTCAATTTTTTCTTCATCAGAAATAGCAAAAGCATCTGCTCTTAAAGGAGTATTAGTACTTGTTCCAATATGGTTTTCGCCAATTTCTAAATTAAAATCTTCGTTTTTAGACATATTATTATGCAATAAGTTTATAGCAATTTTTTAAAGTGCAAAGATAAATAATAAACTTTAAAAAAGAGTAGAAATGTTAAAACTATACATTTTAATATATTTTGTTTAATTTAATGTTAAATTTTTGTACATTTCGACACCCTTAATTAACTATTATTTTATAAAAATATGAAAGTAAAAGTACTTTTAGCGTTACTGCTATTTATCACATCAATCAGTATAAAAGCCCAGGAAACAAAATCATCTTGTGATTTTGAATATTCAATAGATATTAAATCTACTGAAAACAAAGGTTCAGCTATTTTTAACTGGGATATTTCGAAGAACAAAGATAAAACCATTGAAGTTATAGTTGAAATTGTTCCAATAAAAGATTGCTACAATAATGAGAAAGCAACCAGATATAGAGAAACAGTTTTCTTTAATTTAAAAAGTATTGAGTTAATAGATAAGAATTCAATAGAAACTAATACAGATAAATTAAGATCAAAATGTTTTAAATGGAGAGTAGTAATCAAATCAGATGTTTGTACTAAAAAGTATGACTGGAACTATTATTCTTTATTATAAAAAATTATTATGAAAAAAATTACTTTACTTTTTATATTATTAGTTAATCTAGCAAATGGGCAAGGAGCTTCATGTGACCAAGCAACTGCATTTTGTGCTGGTTCTGGTGCTTTTATTTTCCCAAACATCACTGGTTCTGATAATTCAGATGATATTGCATGTTTATTTAGTCAACCAAATGCCTCATGGTTTTATTTGCAAATTGAAAATTCGGGTGTATTAGAGTTTAATATCGTACAAAATTCAGCTTTCAACGCTGCGGGTATACCAATAGGTACTGAGATAGATGTAGATTTCGTGGCTTGGGGGCCATTTGCTCCGGGACAAGATTTTTGTTCTTTGATAAATATGGGAAGTTGTTCTCCTTGTCCAAGTAACACAAGTGATCCGAATTATTATCCTGTTGGAAATATAATTGATTGTAGTTATAGTAGTTTAGCTGTTGAAAACTTTACTATTCCTAATGGAGTTTCTGGTCAGATTTACGTAGTTTTAATCACTAATTATGATGATGATCCAGGCTTCATACAACTACAACAAACTAATTCTGCTAATGCAAATGCAGGTTCTACAAATTGTGATGTTGTTTGTGGTGTTGATGTGGGACCCGATCAAATTTTTTGTAGCACTTCAACAACATGTTATACAATTAACGCTCTTTTTAATGCACCTTCTGCTCAACCTGGAACACCAGTTTATGTTTGGTCACTAGATATAGGAGATGGTAATGGACCAGTTATTCAGCCGGCTTTCACTACACAATCTATTACTGTTTGTCAAAGTGGTATTTGGTCAGTCACTGTAACAAGACCTGGTTGTACAGCTGGAGCCACTGATGAAGTACTCGTCACATTTTCTGCACCACCAAACCTTAATACTCCCCCAGATATTACAGGTACTGCAGGAAGTTGTAGTCCTGAGTTTGATTTAACCTCTATTATTGTAGGTATGTTAGGTTCACAAAATCCAGCAGATTATTATGTTACTTTTCACTTGGATTTATTTGATTCTTTTGATGGTTCAAATCCAATTCCAAATCCTACTACATTTACCACCACAACATCAATACCAATTTATGTTCGTGTAGAAAACCTAAACAATCCTCTTTGTTTCGAAAACACAGAATTTAATCTTATTGTAGATTGTGTCGCCACAGCAACTATGCCACCAGATATGATTGTCTGCGACGATATTACTAATAATGGAACCGAAACATTTAATTTAACAACACAAAACGCTGCTATATATGATGTACTTGATCCAACTCAATATACTATAACATATCATACCACATTATTAGGAGCACAAACTAATAATTCTACTGATTTAGCAACACCACCAACAGCATACGTTGGAGGGCCAAATCAGATTATTTATGTTCGCTTAGAATCAAATATTGATTCTACTATATATGACACAACCTCATTCAATTTAATAGTAAATCCATTACCAACTGCAGCA
>TARA_R110000850_G_scaffold277086_1_pt1 | contig 302977 bp, 289 predicted proteins | sample TARA_R110000850 | Tara Oceans TARA_R110000850 (sample SAMEA4397586) | marine metagenome | biome: Polar Biome; feature: [SRF] surface water layer (ENVO:00010504); material: water (ENVO:00002006), including particulate matter (ENVO:01000060) such as... | depth 5 m | reverse complement strand
TGGTACTGCCATCCCGGTGGGAGAGTATGTCGCCGCCTTCTTTTAAAACCCTTCACAGAAATGTGAGGGGTTTTTTTATTTATATACTTTTGAAAGTAAATAGGGCTCTGATAAATATTCTTTTATTTTTACACTTGATTTTAGAACATGCGCACCCAAACAGAAAAAGAAGAGTTTTATAACTGGCTTACTCACGGCATCGGTTTTTTGCTGAGTATTCTGGGATTTATACTTTTGCTTATTTACGATGCAAATGAATCTTTTCAAAGTATTTTGAGTATCTGTCTCTATGGAGTCTCTCTGATCTTATTGTATTTTGCTTCTACTATTTACCATTTTGAAAAACGACCACGGCGTAAAGATACTTATCGGATCCTTGACCATATCAGTATTTATGTTTTGATAGCAGGAACGTATAGCCCTATTGTTTTAATCCTGCTCGAAGACAGCCTGGGCTGGGAACTTTTCTGGACCGTGTGGAGTATAGTAGCCGTGGGAACTATATTAAAGCTCTTTTTTACCGGAAGGTTTGAAACGCTTTCGCTGTTGCTTTATCTCATTATGGGTTGGCTGATTGTATTTGACTTTCAGGCATTGTATGAAAGAACAGATGCTTTAGGATTGACACTTCTGGCTTTGGGAGGCTTGTTTTATACGGTGGGGATCATTTTTTATGTGAGGCACCGTGTTAAATTCTTCCATGTGGTCTGGCATATTTTTGTTTTACTGGGAAGCCTTTTTCACTATTTGTTTATATTCCTAAGGGTTATTTAAAGCAAATAAGCCAGAAATGCAGCAAAAATGACGACCAACAATTTTGTCAGGTTAAACTTATGGCCCTCGCTGCTTTCAAATAAAATAGTTGTGGAGACATGCAGGAAGATTCCAATAACCACTGCAGTAATCTCAGCTGAATAATCAGTTAAAAATTGTAATTTATCTGCAGCCAAACTTCCTGCGGGAGTCATAAGGGCAAAAAGCGTTAGAAAAATAAACGTTTGGTAGTTGGAATATTTTGCCTGTATAAAAAACAAGGTAAGTATAATAGCAATAGGGATTTTATGGATTACAATGCCCAAAACCAGATGGTCGTGTTCATGAATTGGCATTCCCTCCAAAAATGCATGAATACTAAGGCTTATAAAAAGCATCCAGGGGAATTTTTTATCGTGAGAATGAATGTGGACATGGCCGTGCTCAGCTCCTTTTGAGAAAAACTCCAGAAAAATCTGCAGGATAATTCCCGCCATTATAAAAATTCCAATATTATTAGTTTCTTCCCTATACACTTCAGGCAGTAATTCAAAGACTGTAAGCGCAAGTAAAAAGGCCCCACTAAAAGCCAGAAATAACTTTATACTGCCCGGCTTTTTAGGCTTAAAAAGCAACACAAATACATAGCCAAGTATGATGGCTAAGATGGGTAAGATGTAATTCATTTTTTAAAAATAAGGATTAATCTGTCAGATGTTTGTGGGTCAAAATGTTCAAGCCGGTAGTTTCCGAAACAATGAATACATTGTAAACCTGCTTTTTTTAAATATGTCTCAAAATCTTCAAGTCTTAATATTTTTACTCTTTCCGTAAAATTAAATTCATCATTGACATCTTTGAATGAAATGTCTTTATAAATAAATCCGTCTTTTATGTAGCGATGAATTTGGAATTCTATTTTATCAACTGTTTTAACTTCATGTTCCTGTAAATTCTCAATTACAAAATCCACATTCATAAAATCAATCACACCGATTCCTTCTTCTTTTAAGTTTGCTTTGATTGCTGCAATAGTCCTGAAGTTATCCTCTTCCTTAGCGAAATAACCAAAACTGGTAAACAGGTTAAAAACAGCATCAAAACTTTTGTGGAAAGGCCTGCACATATCGTGGACCTCAAAGTGCAGTTTTTCGTTCTCAAAGTCTTTGGCATATAAAATACTGGCGGGTGACAAGTCAATGCCGGTTACATCAAAGCCCAATTCATTGAGGGTAATGGCGTGCCTCCCTTTTCCGCAGGCAAGATCCAGTATAGTATCGTTTTCTTTTAAACCTAAAAATGTAGTAAGCCTTTTCATAAAACTTGCTGCTTCTTTATGATCCCTGTCGTGATACAATATGTGATAGTAAGGGGTGTCAAACCAGGAAGCAAACCAGTTTTCTGTTTCTTTTTGCATAGTGTTACTTTAACCGAGCTAAATTAATGTATTTTTGCAGTATAGTGAAGAAGAACAATGGAAAATAATTATAAAATGCTGGCCAAAACACTCTTTGGCTTTGAAGAACTTTTAGCGAAAGAATTAAAAGATTTAGGAGCACAGGACATTGTTTTAGGCACCCGTAATGTGTCATTTGTTGGCGATAAGGGCTTTATGTATAAAGCTAATTTGAGCCTGCGCACCGCTTTGAAAATTTTAAAACCCATTCAGGTTTTTAATGCAAGAACAGATCAGGACCTTTACCGTAATATTCAGAAAATCAATTGGCAGGATTATCTTGCACCGGGAGAGACTTTCGCCATTGACGCTACAATTTATTCAGATCACTTTACACATTCACAGTATGTTGTTCATAAAGTTAAGGATGGTATTGTTGACCAGTTAAGAGATGTAAGGGGAGAACGCCCCACGATAGATACAGCACACCCTGATTTGCAGATCAACATTCACATCCAGGGAGACAAATGCACCCTCTCACTTGATAGTTCCGGGGGTAGTTTACACCTCAGGGGGTATCGTACTTCAACAAATATTGCCCCTATTAACGAAGTGCTGGCCGCCGGGTTGCTTTTACATTCCGGATGGAAGGGCCAATGTGATTTTCTCGACCCCATGTGCGGCAGTGGGACTTTTTTGATTGAAGCAGCGATGATTGCCTGTAACATTCCACCAAACATCAACAGGAATGAGTTTGGTTTTCAACATTGGGCAGACTATGATGAAGAACTCTTTGAAGTAATTGAAAACTCATTGTTGAAACGCGTTAGAAACTTTGATTACTCCATCTTTGGCTATGACAAAGCGCCTTCTGCAATAGCTAAAGCAAAAGAAAATATCAAAAATGCCAATCTTGAAGAGTTTATAAAAGTAAAGCAGGAAGATTTCTTTAAAACCGAAAAAGAGAGCCAGGGGCCGTTGCATATTGTTTTCAACCCGCCCTATGACGAACGACTGAGTATTGATATGGAAGATTTTTACAGTTCTATAGGCAACACGTTAAAGCGGGGGTATCCAAACTCCAATGCCTGGTTTATAACCGCAAATCTTGAAGCCCTGAAGTATGTGGGACTGCGGCCTTCACGAAAAATAAAAACCTTCAATGGCAAACTGGAAGCTCGTTTTGTAAAATATGAACTGTATGAAGGGACACGCCGAAGAGGGTAGAAGAGTTCCTTGTTTTTTATTTCTTAACAATAGGAATCAAATAACTGATACCATACCCAAAACCGGCACCAAACTGACTGTTTAAATACGTCCTGCCAAAACCGGGAATATACAGGTTGTCAAAATTTTCAGGTTTTGTCTCGCTGATCCTGTTTTTGAGCTGTAAATTTAAAGAGAGGTACAGATTGTTTAAGATTTCTGTTTTCACACCAACGATTATTTCAAGCCACTGCACGTTTAAGTCACTGAAAAGAGTGGGTTCAGTATTTATATTGGGAGGAAAAAAAGGGGTTTGGGTAGCAATACTGTAAGCAATCAATTCCTGTTCAAAAGAGGAGATGCCATACCGCAATCCGCCAAAAATCATATTGTTTAGGCCTGCCCAGTTGTTATGGGCGTTGTAATCAAAACCAATTTTTATATAACTCCCGCTGCCTCTTGAAGTCAGGTTGTCATCAAAGGTGGTTTTTTCTTCCATACCCAGCTCAACGGCTGCGTAGTAATCCTTATAAACCCTGTAATCACCCATTATTTCAAAACCGCTGTAGTTGTCATCCAATAAAGTGCGCGCAGGCTTTGAGAGGTCAACTCCCAGACGTAATCCAAATTTTTCTTTGTGATCAATGGTGTCCAAAAGGATTACTCCGGAAGTTTCATCAGTTTCCTGAGAAAGAGAAACCTGAGCAAACGCAAAAAAACTAATGAAAAATATTAAGATGTGGCGCATTTTGGTTTCTTATGTTTACAGTGTCATTAATCAGTTCTATGCTTTCAATCCAGCTCTGTGAAGTGGGATTGGCCTGTGAATAATCCAGGTTTTCAAAGTTTGTCCGAAATGCACATGCCCTGTTAATAAATTCGTCCTTTCGGTCATAAGAGAAGGAAATCACATCTGCATCGGGAATGCTGTCATTGGCGTTGGCAAAAAAAACATATTCAGTCAAATCCACACGCGTATCCAGCGGAATGGCTATGGAGTCAGTACTTTGAGGTTCAAACAGAGCAATAGAATCACTTGTTCTCACAACTGTAAAAGCCGGCGCAGCCTTAAGTAATTGTGGGTTGTCAGCATTGTAAAAACGGATAATCAACAAAGGTGTCTTGGGTGTTTCTGTTGGGCATAAATCGTCACGCGAACAACCCAGCAACAGGAATAAAGCCCCTAATGAAAAGAAAATTCTTTTGTTCATTTGTTTCGTTTTTCCAAAAGTACAACATTTTCTACGTGATGTGTTTGCGGAAACATATCAACTGCCCGGGTTTTTATCACGGAATACATTTCATCCATCATCGCTAAATCTCTTGCCTGGGTCGCACTGTTACAGCTTACATACACTATTTTATCAGGTGCCACATCCAGTATTTGCTGTACTACATCCTTATGCATCCCGTCACGTGGAGGATCAGTGATGATGACATCAGGAACTCCATTTTGGTTTATGAATTCTTGAGTAAACACTTTTTTCATATCGCCCACAAAGAATTCAACGTTTTCTATCCCGTTTAATTGCGCGTTTTGTTTTGCAGCTGTAATGGCATCGGGAACTGATTCCACACCCACTACTTTTTTGGCTTGTTTGGCTACAAACTGGGCAATGGTGCCTGTGCCGGTATAGAGGTCATAGACCAGTTCATTTCCGGTTAAACCGGCGAAATCACGGGTGATTTTATACAATTCATACGCTTGTTCAGAATTGGTCTGGTAGAAGGATTTTGCATTTATTTTAAACTTCAGGCCTTCCATCTCTTCAAAAATATGGTCATTTCCCTTGTAGCAAATAATATCCTGATCATATAGGGTGTCATTTCCTTTGGAATTGATGACATAGAGGAGGGAAGTAACCTCAGGGAATTGCTCTCCAATAAAATCGAGCAGTAATTCTCTGTCTGCTTTATTTTCCTCAAAAAACTGAACCAGTACCATAATTTCACCGGTGGTACTGGTCCGGATCATCAGGGTGCGTAAAAACCCTTCCTGATTTCGGGTGTTGAAAAAGGCAAGGTTATTTTTTACGGCAAAGTCTCTCACCGCAAGACGTATGGTGTTTGAAGGCTCTGCCTGAAGGTGGCATTCTTTCAAGTCCAGTATTTTATCCCACATCCCGGGAATGTGAAAACCCAGGGCGTTTTTGTCTGTGATTTCTATATCGCTGTTGATTTCATCCTGCGTTAACCATCTGCTGTCTGAAAAGGAAAATTCCATTTTGTTGCGGTAGTAGTATTGCTTTTCAGAACCCAGAATAGGGGTGATTTCAGGGAGTTCCACTTTGCCGATGCGTCTCAGGTTGTTTTCCACCTCTTTTTGTTTGAAAAAAAGCTGGTCCTCATACTTCATATTCTGCCATTTGCATCCGCCGCAAACCCCAAAGTGAATGCACCGCGGCTCTGTTCTTCTCTCTGAGAGTTCGTGAAAAGCGATGGCTTCTCCTTCATAATAAGCACTTCTTTTCTTGGTGGTCTGCACATCCACCACATCACCGGGGATAGCGTTTCCAAGGAAAATCACTTTACCGTCAGGAGCTTTTGCGATGCTTTTTCCTTTTGCACCGGCGTCAATGACTTCTATATTTTCAAAAACCTGTCTTTTGTTCTTTTTTCTTGCCATAGGGCAAAAATAAGGCTTTGACTTAGATTTTCACTTTATTTCAACACCAATTTCATCACCTCTAGAAAAAAACAAAAGTGAGCAGCAACGTCCATAGAATAATAATAACAGGGCCGGTGATGCCTATAAAAAATCCGGCAAGCCTGAACTCTGACTGTTCCACAAGCCCCGTGCTGTAAACAATGGCATTGGGAGGTGTGGAAACCGGAAGGAGCAGGGCACAGGACGCACTAAGCCCTATGACCATCGTAAATAAAACAGGGTTCACATTGCCATAGATGCTTATTAACGAAATCGCCACAGGCACCAGAATGGTGGTTGCTGCAGTATTGCTCATAAAATTGGACAAAACCACTGTCAGCAAACTAAATAATACAAGGAGGATGTAAACATTAAAATCAAAAACACTGATTTTTGATATAAAGTAGAGCGCCAGTTCCTGTTCCTGAATCGCTATACCCAACGCCAGTCCTCCGGCAACAAGCATCAGGGTGTCCCAGGGAAGCTTTCTCACATCATCTGCGTCAATGATGCCCATCATCGTCAAAGCGACTATGGGAATCCCCGAAACTGCAGCCACCGGAATGCCTGTCCACTGAGAGGTAAGCCATAAAAAAACAGTGATGAGTAAAACAAAAAATACAATGCGTTTTTGCTGCTTTTCTTCCTTTTTTTGATCTTTTTTACGTTCGAGATCTTTTATAAAATCTGTGGATAACCTCAGTTCACCCAGCTTGTATTTGTTCAATAAAAGCTTCCAGGTCAAAAAGGTGAGGAGCAATGCCACAGGCACACCCACACTCATCCACTGCAGAAAACTTATTTTTATTCCAATGGCTTCCAGTGCACCCACGGCAATGGCATTGGGCGCAGAGCCAATAATGGTTCCCATCCCGCCAATGGCAGCAGCTGTCGGGATCCCTAATAGAAAAGCCTTTTGCAGGGCTTTGTTGTCAATTTTGGAAAAGAGGGGCGTGACTGTTGCCAGCATCATTGCGGTCGTGGCCGTATTGCTCATCACCATCGATAAAATGGCCGTGACAAACATCAATCCCAAAATGATGTATTTGGCTTTGTCACCAAACCGTGGCGCGGTAATGATGAGCAGTCTGATGTCCAGTCGGGTTTTCCGCATACCTTCAGCGAGGAAAAAACCACCGAGAAATAACCAGATAACCCCGTCTGACCAGGTCTGAACATATTGTTGAACGTCCATAGTGCCCTCCCGGCCCATAAAAAAGATGAGATACCCCACAATAAAAATCCCCACGGCAAAGGGCGGAATCGCTTCGGTAAACCACAACAGCATTGAAAAGAACAACAAAAAGAGAACAATGTGTTGTGTCCTGACAAATGTATCATCCCCAAGAAAAAAGGTCAATCCGGCGGCAATGGCAATGCACATTAAAAACATCCCTACTTTTGTATTTCGGGCATAGATAAACGGGTATTTTGCAATTTTCTTTAACGAGTAGCCTCTGGAATCAGACATAAGAATGGGATTTAACTCCAAAAATAATCTTTTCGCGAAAGCTTAAAAATGACATTGCGCAATATTTTGAGTTTCTTTATAGATTTCACAAGATTATAGCTATTTTTGTGTTCCAAGGATGATTTCTCTCCACTCAATCAAGCCAAGTAGGAATTACTTTTATTAAACAGTTAAAAATTTTATCTATGCTTACTTTAGACAAAATCACATCACAACAGGCCATTGATTTAGAAGATAAACATGGCGCCCACAACTATCACCCGCTTCCTGTAGTTCTAAGCAAGGGAGAAGGTGTGTACGTCTGGGATGTAGAAGGAAAAAAATATTATGATTTTCTCTCGGCTTACTCGGCTGTAAATCAAGGGCATTGTCACCCTAAAATTGTAAATGCAATGTCCAGTCAAGCGAAAACGCTTACACTTACCTCAAGAGCATTTCACAATGATATGCTTGGGAAATTTGAAAAATACATCACAGAGTATTTTAACTTTGACAAGGTTTTACCCATGAATACCGGTGCCGAAGCCGTTGAAACAGCTATAAAAATCGCCAGAAAATGGGCTTATGAAGTAAAAGGTGTAGACGAGAGGGAAGCACAAATCATCGTTGCAGATAATAATTTTCACGGAAGGACCACCACAGTGATTTCGTTTTCAAATGATGAAAATGCCCGAAAGAACTTCGGACCCTTTACACCCGGATTTATAAAAATACCCTATGATGATATCGATGCATTGGAAAATGCCATAAAGAATACTGAGAATGTGGCCGGTTTCCTCATTGAGCCTATTCAGGGGGAAGCAGGTGTTTACACTCCGGCAGATGATTATATGAGCAAAGCAAAAGCCTTGTGCAACAAACACAACGTGCTTTTTATGGCTGATGAAATCCAGACAGGAATTGCACGCACAGGATCATTACTTGCCGTTTGCGGAAATTGTAACTGTCAAGGACATTGCGAAAGACAAGGAACTTACAGCCGCCCTGATATTTTGATTCTTGGGAAAGCCCTTTCCGGAGGTGCTTATCCGGTGTCGGCAGTGTTGGCAGACAATGCCATTATGAATGTGATCAAACCGGGACAGCACGGTTCCACGTTTGGGGGTAACCCCGTGGCCGCTGCTGTAGGTATGGCAGCACTGGAAGTAGTGAGGGAAGAAAACCTGGCACAAAACTCCAGGGTTCTGGGTGAACTCTTCAGAAGCGAGCTGAACAAGTATATTGAAGGAAGTTCAATCGTAAAACTGGTGAGGGGGCGCGGACTTTTGAACGCTATCGTCATCAACGATACTGAAGACAGCTCCACGGCCTGGGATATTTGTATTGCATTGCGTGACAACGGACTGCTGGCAAAACCCACTCACGGGAATATCATCAGGTTTGCACCGCCGCTGGTTATGAATGAAGAACAGTTGCGGGAGTGTGTAACGATAATAACAAACACCTTAAAAGAATTTGAAAAATAAATAACAAACGCCCGTTTTAAGGGCGTTTGTCTTTTACATGATTTTTAATAATCATTCATAGCCCCAAACATTGCCACGCCAAAAACAAGTGCAATGAATACATAAATTACCAGAAGAATTGCATACCAAATGAGAAGTGCTTTAGCCCAGTTTGCTTTGTTAGGGTTTGTTGAACTTCCAAAGCCCCACACAAAGAGCATGATTAACCCCACTAATGGAATGGCGGCAATAAACAAGGTTAAAACCCAATCACTGGTTTTTACTACATTTTGGTTGTTTTGATTTTCCATGTGTCTAAAAGTTAGTTAATTAGTTATTTAAATATACTAAATAATTGTATAATAGCGACAAGGATACAGTAAATTAAAAAAGCGCTACCCGATGGTAGCGCTTTTTTTTATTATTCACAATGTGTATCGTGCAATTATTCAACACCCCATTCACGCAGCATTTCCTGTTGCATTTCCTCGAGACCGGAATAACCGATGGTGACCAGGAAATATACATTAACCAAAAGGTAAATTACGTTCAATATAACACCTATTATAGCCAGTATTTTACCTGTCTTGACATTGCTATAACCCGTGTACAATTCCGGGTTTTGGACATATAGGGCTGTAGCCTTGTTTGCCATGACAATAGCAATGATACCAAAGACTAAACCGATGACCCCATAGCAGCAACACGTGACAATTGAGATAATACCAAAGACCAGTATCAGGGTGGAATTGGGTAATGTTTGTTTTTCCATAATAGTTAATTTTAAGTTAGTTGGTTATAATTATTGCATCCAAGATACTAAAAAATATATTTCTTTACGAAGCCATTCTTTTAAATCAAGCCGATTTTAAAGAAATAACTCACAACAATGATGAGGACATTAATGATTATAAGTCCCATTTTAATGTGAAAATCAAACCGGAACTTTACAAAGAGGTTGAATAAAACGAAAAACAAAAGAAAGATTAGCGTGTATATGGCGGGATACATTTTAAATGCAGCGACAAATTCGCCCTGAAACAAAAGGGCCGTGGCACGTTGTATGCCACAGCCCAAACATTCAAGACCAAAAATACTTTTATTCAAACAAGGGACCATGTATTCTTCCATCCCTTAAAAATATAAAAAGTTTTTTAATTTTTATTGTGTACAGTTACTTTATAATCAATAATCAGATCATCTGCTGTTGTAAGCTTTACAAGGTAAACGCCACTGCTTAGATTGGCAGTAGAAAAAGTATAACGTTGTTGCTCGCCCAGATTGTGCTCATTGATCACCAGTTTGCCTGACATATCAAATACAGAAGCATTCTTGATATCAATCACTTCAGGATTTGAAACTTCCAGTTGTGAAAGTCGATTGTTCTGGAAAAAGTCAAGGTTCAAATCAGCAATTTTCTGCGGGATTTGGTCATCCTGAATGCCTCTTCTGAAAACGATAAAGAAACGATTTTCAATGTTTGAAGCAGGACCATTCAAGTTGATTTGTGCATCGTTTTCGGTATCCAGGCGCTGGTATTGGTTGTTGACCAGGTCATAGAGGTACATATTATTTGTAAAACCGTGTGCTTCTGCTACTCTAACAGTATAAGAAGCATTTCCATTTTTCTTTTTGATACCCAGCGGGATGGCATCAAACTCGTCAAAAGGACGCGTTTGAATGACGTAGGGGTCTGTTTCATCTTCCAGTTTCCAGTAAGCATCACCAGAATTAATTAGCAATGGGTGTTTGCTGTCCCAACCTCTGTCTTTGCCTTTGGTTTTCTCTTGATTAAAAATCATTACCATTTCTCTTACATAATGCTCATTAACTTCAACTTGAAAGCGCAGTGTTGGAAATACATATTCAGGCTCAGCAGGTAGTGTTGCAGGTCCTGAATTGGCTTCTAAGCTGGAACCAATAGGATTTCTAAATTCGCTAAAAGTTCCATCACCTTTGGCAACATGACGACGCATAGAGTTTTTGAAAGTTGCTACTCCATTGTTGACGCCTCTTACCATAAACCCTTGCCCAATGGGAGCAAAACGGCGTTCGTATGCGCCACCTGTTCCTACAGTACCCGGTAATGGATTTCCAGAACCATCATACATTATAAATAATGCCGGGGTGTAGGTTCCTGTGGTACCACCACCTAAATCAGCTGGTATTGTGGAGCCTCCACCGGGTTGCCAAACAGCATAACCTCCCTGTTGCTGGGTTAAGTAATGTGAATTCACAGCTGGATCAGACTCCCAATAGTATGCTGAAAGAAGTATATCAGGGTTTTCTGAAAGATCTAAAAAAGCTGCCATATCTAGTGCAGAGGGATATGGATTGCCTGTTAGTGTTTCTTGGTTAACTCCATCTGAAAATGCAACTGGAACAGTAATTGTTCCATCATTGGGTCTTCCTCTAAAGTCGTATAGTTGGTCGTTTGTGTTACCCACTTGAGCAAAAGTACCGGTACCTTTCATAGTAAAACCTTCGCCAGGCTCTAAACCATTACCAATTCCATTTTGATTACCTATGTAAATCCAGTTTGCATAGCCACTTTGAGCTCTCATAGTATAAATCCATCTTCTGGAAATATTTAAAGTACCATCCATTCCGGCTATGGTAGCGTCACTTGGCACACCGTTTAATGCCGGTGTAGAAGGACTTTGTGTACTATGTGTTTTACTTAAAGTTAGGGCTGCTCCACTATCTTCTCTAACATCAAATATCCTTGGGATACCAAAGTTGGTGTTTCCAATAGTTGGATCATTGGGATTTCCCACTGGCGATGCCCAGTAGTTGTAGTCATAAGCATTTGTAGTGCCACGTTGCCAGACAGATATAGAGCCATCACCTGAGTTTTGTGAGGCAAATTTCTCTCCCTGAATCAATTGTGAATCGCCGCGCAGGTAGATGCTGGCACGGGTTTCAGGATTGTTGTTGTTTACCTGTAAATCAATACCGTTTTCCACATAGAGCACAACATCATTCGCATAAATATACGAATCTGTTGCAGCCGTAGCGTTTGGCCTTACGTGCAAGTCTGTGGTTTGAGCAACCAGATCACCACCAAGGAGCAATAGGGATGCTGAGAGTAGTAGGTGTTTCATAATTTTTAAGTTTATTATACAGTAGTTTGGGGTTTCACTGCAGTTTAATTGAATCAAATGTACGATAATTTTTTAAAAATGGTTTAAAGGGTATGTTTTTTTTCGATTATCTGCTTGATTTTAAGTGCCCTATTTTTAATCTTTTGAACATATTTAAAACGAGTTGAATTTTTTTTATGACGCTATTTTAACCATTTAAGTGGTTGATTTATCTTATTTTTATCAAAAATTAAAGCTTTGAAGCTACAGATAGGAGATAAAGTGCATGCTATTGACGAAGTTATGGAAGGTCGTGTTATTGCTATTGCCGGAGACAGGGTAGATGTAAAGACGCGTGATGGTTTTACGCTTCAGTTTTCAGAAAGGGAACTTATTAAAATAGAAGGGGATCCTTTTTTTGGTGTTCCGTCTTCCTCTATGGAGGATATTTTAAAGGAAAAAGAACCTCCTAAACGAAAAAAAACAGCTGTACCCTCAAAAAAAGAGCGGTACGTACCCGCTATGGAAGTTGATTTGCACATCAACCAACTGGTTTCCTCAACACGCGGTATGGATAATTTTGATATGCTCAACCTGCAGATTGAAACCGCCAGGCGCCAGCTGGAATTTGCCATGCAGAAGCGTTTTCAGCGGGTGGTTTTTATTCACGGGGTGGGTGAAGGTGTCCTGCGCACAGAACTGGAATATCTTTTTAAACGATATGACAACCTCAAATTTTATGATGCTGACTACCAAAAATATGGCCGCGGGGCTACCGAGGTGTATATTTTTCAGAATCCCAAATGATCAATCGATGGTGTTTTCCACAGTGCCCATATCCAGGGATTCTTCCGTGAGCTCTTCTCCGGATGATACCAGGCGCAGGTTGACAAAATCCAGGCTTGTGCTTAATACATAGGTAGTGTCCTGCTCAGTGCCTTCATCGGGTAAGATGGTTTCTGTGATTTGAGATGTTACTACCAGTGTTCCCTGGGTACTGAAGTAATCCCTTTCTATAGTTGGTGTTGTAGGCGGAATAAAACTACAAAAGTATATTTCCGGTATCTCCTCATTAAATGTTCTGTAATTTACCGTGTTATTGCTCTCATCAATAGAATAGGTCCAGTTGCCTTCCTTAAACAAAATGGAGTCTTGTGTTCTTAAACGAAGTGAAAGTGCTTCCAGGTTTACATTGTTGATTTTATAAAAAATATATTCTCCCACATCACCGCACTGTTCAAGGGCTATTTCTTCAAAATCAAATGAAGTAACAATGATGTCGCCGTCATCACAGGAAAAAAACAAGGAAGCGGCTAAAAGGAGTGTAAAAAAATGTTTCATAAAACGGGATGTATTCCACAAAAGTAATAGTTTTGCGAAACTTATAACGGAAGGAAAACCAAATAATTTTAATTATACTATTTTTGTCAGCATGAATCGAGTTTATTTGGACAGTGCAGCAACCACTCAGTTGCGAAAAGAAGTCATTGAGCGCATCACCCGGGTGATGCAAAACGAGTATGGAAATCCTTCTTCCACACATTCTTTTGGAAGGTCTTCCAAGGCGATTATCGAAAACGCCCGCAAAACCATTGCAAAACAATTGCATGTTTCAGCTTCTGAAATAATTTTTACATCCGGTGGCACCGAAGCAGACAATCTGGTTTTGAACAGCTGCGTGCGGGATCTCGATGTGAGAAGAATCATTACTTCAAAAATTGAACACCATGCTGTTTTACACACTGTTGATCAACTGCAGGAGTGTTTTGATGTTGAAGTAAATTATGTCGCTGTAAAGCCTTGCGGATCTGTAGACTATGACGATCTGGAAAGGTTGCTGAAGAGTTCCGGTCAAAAAACACTGGTGAGTTTGATGCATATCAACAATGAAATAGGTACTATTCTCGATATTGAACGCGTGGCTGAAATGTGTAAAAAACATCAGGCCCTTTTTCATTCCGATACGGTACAATCCATAGGGCATTATGACATGGATTTATCAAAAATTGGTGTTGACTTTACCGCTGTGGCAGCACATAAATTTCACGGACCCAAAGGCGTTGGCTTTGCTTATATCAGAAAAAAAACCGGTTTGCAGTCACTTATTTTTGGGGGCGAGCAGGAGCGTGGTCTGAGGGCGGGAACAGAAGCTGTTCAGAATATTGCTGGCCTGGAAACAGCTTTTCAACTGGCTTATGAAAAACTCGAAGAAGAAAAAGCCTATATCGCTGATTTAAAAAGCCATTTTATTGCCCAATTGAAAGCACGTATTCCCGGTGTGAAATTCAACGGTTGTTGTGAAGACCTTGAAAAAAGTACATATACACTGGTAAATGTATGTTTGCCGGTCCCGCCGGAAAAAGCACTCATGTTGCTTTTTCAGCTTGATTTAAAAGGAATTGCCTGTTCCAAGGGAAGTGCCTGTCAAAGCGGAAGTGATCAAGGGTCACACGTCTTAAGAGCCATTCTCGAAGAAGAAGACCTCAAAAACCCCTCAATAAGATTTTCATTTTCGGCTTTTAATACCAAAGAAGAACTGGACTATGTCGTCCAGGTCCTGAAGGATTTTATCGGTTAAAAATCCCCTTTTATTCACATCAAAATCCTGTTGCAGCTTTTAAAAGCGCATGGACGTGCGAATGTTAAACACTCTTGGCGTTAAAAAGTTGGGAATGGCATATTGTCTTTTGGTGCTTACATCCCTTACAAAGGTATTTGTGATGGAGTTTTGTACATCAAAAATATTAAAAATCTCAAACCCGAATGAAAATTTCTTAAAAGGTTTTAGCCAGCCTGATTCTTTTCTTTTGGTTTCATCAATCAACACATAGGAGAAACCAACATCAGCCCTTTTGTAATCCGGCAGACGAATCTGGTAATCATAGGGGTCTGCATAACTGGGGGAGCCTCCGGGGAGACCGGTATTATAAACCAAATTCAAATAAACTTTTAAATCCGGTATTTTGGGAACGTAATCCTGAAAAAGTACCGCAAACTTAAGCCGCTGGTCTGTGGGCCTGAAGATATACCCCCTGTTGTCAATATTTTCTTCGGTTTTTAAATAGCCGAAACTGAGCCAGCTTTCGGTACCGGGAACAAACTCTCCTGTGAGTCTCATATCAAGACCATAAGCATAAGCTTCGGCATTGTTTGAAGCCCGGTATCGTATTCTTACGTTTTCAAGAGTGTAGGGGTTTACATCCGTGAGTTTTTTATAATAAGCTTCGGTGTTCAAGACAAAAGGCCTGTCCCACATTTTGAAACTGTAGTCATTACCCAGCACAATGTGAAAGGATTGCTGGGCTTTTACATTGGGTCTAACTGTGCCGGTAGAATCCCTGAGTTCCCTGTAAAAGGGCGGTTGGTGATACATTCCCCCGGAGAGGGTGAAAATCATATCGCTGTTCCATTTAGGTTTTAATGCTACCTGAGCCCTTGGGCTGAATACGGTTTGCGTTACACTTTCTACACCATCACCACTCACGGTCCAGTTGTGTGCCCTTATTCCGGCGTTCAGCCAAATTTCATTGTCACCCCAGTTTGTTCTCCGGCTCCATTGTAAAAAACCGGATAAGCGGTCAATTTGGACATTGTTAAAAGCGCGGATGTTATTAAAAGGCACCAGTGGTGCATCATAGGGATTGTAAGGCTGTTCATTAATAAATTCGATTCCGGGAGGACGGATGGAGAATCCTGCAGAATCAATTATTTCATATTCCTGAACGCGATCCCTGATATCTTCGTGTGTGAATTTTAAACCGTACTGAAATTGATTGTCACCCACGTTATAATCGCCTTTGTGTTCCAGGTTAATAATCAGAGCATCGAGGTCATTCCGGGCGTGGGTGAGTTGTGAACCAATGGCCCTGCTAAACTCAACTTCGCCCAGATCACTGGAGCCAATATCTGTATTGACTTCACCAATGCGGTATTGTGCCAGGATATCAAAATATTCCTGCTCCCGGGTATGGTACATAGAGCCAATTAATTTAAGCGTAAGGTCATCATTCACCACATAGGTTCCTTTCAAGGCTCCAAAATAGGTATCATAGCGGTCTTCTTCCTGTCCTTCATAAAATACCAGAAGTGCCACCGGGTCTGCCAGAGTTCCAAAGTTGGTTTGCCTTGTTAACGGTTGGTAGCTGTATTTGTTGATGGCAATATTACCCAGAAAACCAAGTTCAAATTTATTGGTAAACTTATAAGTGAGATACGTCTGTGCGTCGGCAAAAACCGGCTGAAAGTTTGTTTCGGTTTCCTGTGCATCTACCAGCAGGCTGTTATCCCTGTATCGGATACCGCCGATAGCGCTAAGCCTGCCGTTTTTGGAAATACCTCCGGCTGAAACACTTCCACCCAGTAAACTTAAGTCGGCCGTGGCACCAAAGGAAACCGGACGCCGGTATGTTATATCCAAAACAGAAGAGAGTTTATCACCATATTTTGCCTGAAAACCACCCGCAGAAAAGTCAACATTTGATGTTAAATCACTGTTTACAAAACTAAGCCCTTCCTGTTGCCCGCTTCGGATGAGGAAAGGACGATAAACCTCAATTTCATTTACATAGACCAGGTTTTCGTCATAATTTCCACCTCGCACGGAATATTGGGTACTCAACTCATTGTTGCTGCTTACACCGGGGAGTGATTTTAATAAATTTTCCACCCCTGCATTTGCACCGGGAATTTTCCTGATGGTCTCAGGTGTCAGACTGACAATTCCCTGCACTTGCTTGTTTTCACGTGCAGAAACAACTACTTCACCCATTTGCTCAATGTCCAGTGACATGACCGGGTTGAATTCAAAATCTTCATTACGATCCAAAGTGAGGTTTAATGAGATGTTTTTAAAACTGATATGTGAGAAAGAAACTGTCACTTCCTCTTCAGCAGGGATTTCAAGCAGGTAAAAACCGCTAAAGTCAGTGAGCACCCCTTTGTCCAGATATGTGACATTCACACCGGGAACGGGCTGGTTTTGATCATCAAGTATGACTCCTTTTATGGTTGCTGTTTGAGAAAAAACAATATTGCTTATCAGGAAAGCAAAGAAAATCTGTAGTAAATGGACTGTCTTCAAAAGCTTAAATAATTATGGTCTGTTTTATTTTCGAAAGAATGTTGCTTCAAATTTAGAATTATTTCCCACATTATCGGTAACAATGAGTTTTAAAATGTTTTCAGTTTCCAATTTAACGTTGTCATCAAACGAAAATGTCAATAGATCTTTTTTGTATTCATATTCCATCAAAACCCACTGGTCATTGATGGTTGCCCTGTACCCTTTGATCCCGCTTTGGAAATCGTCAATTTTTATTTCAAGGGTTTTGTTGCTGCTGATCCATTTACCATCAGAAAAATTTACCGGTCTGATTACCGGAGGAATGGTATCCACACCCAGGCCATATTTACCAAAGTTGCGCACCTTTGTTGAAAGGATGTTGCCATCACGTGTCGTATTATTATAATAGGGAACCCCCTTGTAATTTAACGGACCCAGATAGACTTTGTCCAGGTCATCAGCTTTATACCCTGAAATATCAGTAGAAATCGTAATATTGGAATGAACGGGAATCACGTCTTTGTGAAACTCAAGCTTATCACCTGAGGAGCTTACATGGATAGCAGCATCTTCATATAAGCTATTTGGCGGGATATAAATGGAAAATTTCCCTTCCTTTATCGTAGCTCCCTCACGGGCATAAACAAAATAATTAGATTCCTTTTTTTTCTTTTCAATATTTATGGGAAGCTTTGCGCCTTCAACGGGCACTGAAATGCTTACGGTATTGCCATTGAAATCAGAAACATCAATGGAATAGACCGAGTTAAAACCGTCCTCAATGCTGACAAACCCATTATTTTTTGAATGTTTAAAGATGCTCAGCGGGTTGTTTCTTTCAATAAAGAGTTTTTGAATCTTTGACTTTTTCTCTTTAAAATATCCATAGTCAATAAACCTGTTGAGGTATCTGGTCTCACTGAAAGAGATTTTATCAAAAACGATGTCGATGCTTTTGTCACCATTGTGATGGGTTTCAATTTTAAAGATACCGTTCCTGTTGTTTGCGGCATTTTGCTGATCTGTTGCTGACACCCCGAAACCAATCAAACCAAACGCCTTGATCTTTTCGGTTACATAGGAGCCGTCGTTTTTGGGTATAAGCCGCAGTTGCTGTGGATTGGCATCCTGGTTTGCGTGGGCATCTTCCCCTATGGGGTAAACAAAAACACTGTTAATCAAAGGCTTGCGCGTATCTTCAATTTCTATCCCGAACATTTTTGGATTCATGGGCCGGGAAGCGTTGTCCCTTATCTCAAAATGGAGGTGGGGTCCGCCGCTGCTTCCGGAGTTCCCGCTATAGCCTATCAAGTCACCTTTTTTTACGGGAAGCTGGCTTGCCTGTGGAAATACCTCAATTTCATAAGACTCTTTACTATATTGAGTTTGTTTGACAAAATCTTCTATGGCGCCGGCATATTTTTGCAAGTGTGCATATACTGTTGAGTATCCGTTGGGATGTTGCAGGTACAATGCTTTTCCATATCCAAAGTGTGCCACTTTGATACGGTTAACATAGCCATCTGCAGCAGCATAAATGGGTATACCCTCTCGTTGCTGGGTCCTAATATCCAGGCCTGCGTGAAAATGGTTGTTTCTCAATTCACCAAACGTTCCAGAAAGCTGCAGCGGAATCTCCATGGGAGGTGAGAAATAACCCACAGGGACATCAGCAGGAACCTCAAAGTGGTTTACAGATGATTCTTCATCTGATGATTCTTCCTGAGAGAAAGCATTCAGATTTATTAAAAATATAGATAAAATTAAAACTGCCCTTTTCATAATCAAAAACTATTGATGATACAAGGTATTACAAAACCTCTGAAAACACAACTCAAAGTTTTAAGAATTATTATTTAAAAAAAAATTACAAAACGTTGGCTTATTTGTTTAGGTATGTTAACTTTGTGTGGTTAGCATTGAAGTATTGTTTTAATGAGTAATCTTTCTGAAATAGTTGATTCTCTTGAAAATAGGATTAGTAAGCTTTTACATAAGTATGAAAGTTTAAAACAAACTAATTCCGCTCTTGAAGAAGAATTGGCCATAGAAAAGCAAAAACATTCCAAAACCATGGAAGCGTTAGCGCAATGGAAAGAGCAAACAGAAACTCTTAAAACTGCAAATGCAATGTTAGGCAGTGACCAATATAAACGTGAAACGAAGCTCAAAATAAATTCATTGGTTCGTGAGATAGACAATTGTATTTCACAATTAAATGATTAAAAACAATGTCAAACCCGCTAAAAATAAAACTATCGATTGCAGACCGAGTTTATCCATTAACCATAAACCCGGCCCAGGAAGAAGGCCTTAGAAAAGCCACAAAAAAGATAGAAGAAATGATCAAGCAGTTTGAACAAAACTATGCAGTGAGGGACAAACAAGATGTACTGGCTATGTGTGCCTTGCAGTTTGCCGCTCAAACCGAGCAGAAAACAGTGAATAAAGAGAATGATCAGCTTGAAGTGGAAGAAAAACTTCTCGCTTTAAACCAATTGTTACAAGATCATTTATCTTAACGTTCTTTTAAATAACATAATAAGGTACTGCCTACATTATTACAAATTTTTGATAAACTCAACGTTATCTCTTTAAAAAGGGTGAGTTCAAGATGTAAAAGCGTGCCGTCTCAGCCATTGGCTGACTGGCGGATTTTTGACCATCTTAGTAGCCCTAAACTTGATTTTAAGGAGTTTATACAAATCAACGTTTTAATGTAGGCTTTTTTTATATCTAAATTTTAACCAACATGGACAGTCTATTTTTAATATTAGCAATAGGAGTGGTAGGTATCGCTTTGGGGTTTGTAATCGCCAAACTGATGGAGAGAAATAATGCCTCCCGACTCATAAAATCAGCCAAGAAAAGTGCTGCAGGCATTTTAAAAGAAGCTAAATCTGAAGCAGAAACAATAAAAAAGGATAAAATCCTTCAGGCAAAAGAAAAGTTCATAGAGCTTAAAACCGAACACGAAAAGGTTATTTTAAGCCGTGACAAAAAAATTGCAGAAGCCGAAAAACGTACGCGGGATAAGGAATCCCTTGTTTCCGGGGAACTGGCTAAAAACAAAAAGCTCAATGCCGAACTTGAAGAAGAAATAAAAGACTACCGCGAGCGCCTCGATGTACTCGAGAAAAAGCAAAGCGAAGTCGATAAGCTATACCGTGGTCAAATTGAGCAATTGGAAGTAATTTCCTCTCTCTCTGCTGAAGATGCCAAGGCACAGCTTCTGGAGACCATTAAAGACGAAGCCAAAACAGATGCTATGGCTTACATTCAGAACTCGGTGGAAGAAGCAAAGCTTACCGCACAGCAGGAAGCCAAGAAAATAGTAATCAATACCATTCAGCGCATTGGAACTGAAGAGGCCATTGAAAACTGTGTTTCGGTCTTTAACCTCGAAAGTGATGATGTTAAAGGAAGAATCATAGGCCGTGAAGGACGAAACATTCGTGCCCTTGAAGCCGCAACAGGTGTGGAAATCATTGTAGATGACACACCCGAAGCTATAATTCTATCATGTTTTGATTCCGTTAGAAGGGAAATAGCCCGCCTATCACTTCACAAACTCGTTACAGACGGTCGCATACACCCGGCACGAATTGAAGAAATCGTTCAGAAAACGACCAAACAAATTGAAGAAGAAATTATTGAAGTAGGTAAACGCACCGTGATTGACCTAGGAATTCACGGCCTGCACCCTGAACTTATAAAAACTGTGGGGAGAATGAAGTACCGTTCTTCTTACGGCCAAAACCTTTTACAGCATTCACGTGAGGTTGCAAAACTTTGTGGTGTTATGGCAGCAGAACTGGGGTTAAACCCAAAACTGGCAAAACGTGCCGGTCTTTTACACGATATCGGAAAAGTGCCTGATACAGAAACTGAAGTTCCCCACGCCATCCTGGGTATGCAATGGGCTGAGAAATTTGGCGAAAAGCCGGAGGTTTGTAATGCCATTGGTGCCCATCACGATGAAATCGAAATGACCAGCTTGTTATCACCCATCGTTCAGGTGTGTGATGCGATAAGCGGTGCCAGACCGGGTGCTCGCCGCCAGATCCTGGATTCTTATATTCAGCGATTAAAAGACCTTGAGGATATAGCTTTTGGCTTTAATGGTGTGAATAAAGCATATGCCATTCAGGCGGGAAGGGAATTGCGTGTAATGGTAGAGAGTGACAAAGTAAGCGATGAAAAAGCTGCAAGTTTGTCTTTTGAAATTTCCCAGAAAATCCAGACAGATATGACCTATCCGGGTCAGGTGAAGGTGACCGTAATCAGGGAAACCAGAGCTGTCAACATAGCAAAATAAAAATTACTTACATCAAAAAAAGAGCCGCAATGATTGCGGCTCTTTTTTTTTGATTATTACGAATATGATTACTCATCGTAAATAGAGAGGTATCCTTTTTCAGGCATTCTGAAAAATTCACCTGTAATGAACCGGTAATGTTTGTCAAGGCCTGCAATTTTTTTCATATCGGCATCATCCAGTTGGATACTGGCTGCTTTGAAATTGTCAACAATATTCTCTTTTGTTGTTGACTTGGGTATGACCGCCGTGTCTCTGTGTGCTTGCCATGCTATCAGGACTTGTGCACTGCTGCACATATGTTTTTTTGCAATATCCACGATTTCCGGTATTACCATCAGGTTGGGTTCATCATCCGCTTTCATTTGGTCAGAACGGTCGCCGGAACCTAATGGTGAATAGCCTGTGACTAATATATTTTCAGATTTACAATACTCCAGTAATTTATTTTGCTGCAGGAGAGGATGTAGTTCCACCTGGTTCATTTCAGGTTTTATCGTGGCTTTTTCGACCAGGTCTTTCAATTTTTTTTCACTGAAATTGGATACTCCTATGTGTCTGGTATATCCTTCCTTTTTAGCTTTTTCAAGTTGTTTCCAGGTTTCAATGATGGGCACTTCTTCCAAAGAAAGAAAATCATCCGGTTTTTCGGGAAAACCAACATTGGGCCTGAAGGCTACCGGCCAGTGCATTAAATACAAATCGAGATAATCCAGCTGAAGGTCTTTAAGTGATTTTTGGAGTGCAGGTATTACATAACCTTCCTGATGCGAATCATTCCAAAGCTTTGAGGTTACAAAAACATCCTCCCTGAGGATATTCCCTTCAGCAAAAACCTCCTGCATAGCTTCCCCGATTTCTTTTTCATTACCATAAACAGCAGCTGTATCAATGTGGCGGTACCCGGTATAAAGGGCCTCTTTTACAGCTTTTTTTACGTCGCTTCCCTTTGCCTTCCAAGTTCCCAGGCCAATGGCGTGCATAGAATCATTATTGCTAAATTTCAGTGTTTTCATAGTTCTTTTTCTTGATTTGTGTTCACTATGTAAGATACAAAACACGAGGCCTATTGAAAAATTCTCGTGTGACTTTAGCTAATTTTTAATATTTGTAATTTTATTTAAACCCCTCAAAAACACCAAGCCCAAAAAGGGCAAAATCATATTTTGCCGGATCTGCGGGATCCAGTTTTCGTAAAGCAGCATCCAGTTCCTGAAGAGCTTTGGCATCGTTTTGCTTTCGCGAAAGCAATCCCAGTTTTCTCGCCACGTTTCCACTGTGAACATCCAGCGGGCAGGAGAGGAGTGCCGGTGACAGGGTTTTCCAGATACCGAAATCAACACCGGCATTGTCTTTTCTTATCATCCACCTCAAAAACATGTTAATGCGTTTTGCAGCCGAATTTTTCAAAGGGTCTGAAACGTGTTTCATCGTTCTGGGCGGGTGGTCAATACTGAAAAATACTTTTTTAAAATTGTGGATGGCCGGTTGTAAACTATCTTGCGCAGCACCTGATTTGAACACAGCCTCAAGACCCTGGTGGTTTATGTAAATGTTTTTTAAAGAAGTAATGAAAAATTTTAAATCGATGGCATTGAAGGTGCGGTGCACAAAATTGTCAAGGGCGTCTAAATCTTTTTCGGTGTGATTGATAACGAAATCATAAGGTGCATTTCCCAGAAGTTCAGTAATTTTATTACCGCTTGTAATGATGCTTTTGCGGTTTCCCCAGGCGATGGAAGCCACCAGAAAGGCAATGATTTCTATATCCTCTTTTGATGTAAAGCGATGGGGTATTTGAATGGGGTCTGAAGTAATGAACTTTGGCGAATTGTATTGAAAGGCTTTTTCGTCAAGAAATTCTTTAAGTTCGTTTTGTTTTAATGTTCCCTTCAAAATGATTGTTTATGCAATGATATTTCCATCGCTCATCACGAGCTTTCGGTCTGCCATATCAGCAAATTCTTCGTTATGTGTAACAATCACAAAGGTCTGTTTGAATTCATCACGCAGTTTAAAAAAGAGGTTGTGAAGATTGTCTGCTGAGGTACTGTCTAGATTCCCGCTGGGCTCATCTGCAAAAATGATGAGTGGGTCATTGATCAATGCCCTTGCAACGGCAACCCGCTGTTGCTCCCCACCGGAGAGTTCGTTGGGTTTATGATTTATCCTGTGGCTGAGACCCAAAAAATCCAGAAGCTCTTTTGCTTTATTTTCGGCTTCAGCCTTGGGGGTGTTTTTTATGAATGCCGGAATGCACACATTTTCAAGTGCCGTAAATTCGGGCAATAGTTGATGAAACTGAAAGATAAACCCGATATATTTATTCCTGAAGGCCGCCAGCTCTTTATCTGATAAGCCGGAAATTTTAACGTTATTGATACTAATATCACCGGAATTTTTAGAAGGGGTATCCAGAGTACCCAGAATATGCAGCAATGTGGTTTTTCCTGCTCCTGAAGCACCAACTATGGAAACAACTTCACCGCTTTTTATATGAAGTGAAACACCTTTTAAGACGTGTAAATCACCGTAGTGTTTGTGAATATTTTTTGCCTGTATCATCTGTTATCTTTAGAGTCGTGAAAGTAAGTAATTGTTGTCATAATTGCAATTTATATCGGGACTATGCAAGTTATCGGGATTGATAAAAAAATCATATATTAATGAAAAGTTAATGTATGCTATTTTTGTTTAAATAGATTATACATTTGTTAAACAAATACAATTATGAATACTTCAAATATAGAAACAGCTACTTTTGCAGGAGGATGCTTTTGGTGTACCGAGGCAGTCTTTCAGCGTTTAAAGGGTGTTCAAAAGGTCCTGCCCGGTTATACAGGAGGGGAAATCAAAAACCCGGGGTATCGTGAAATTTGCACCGGTAGGACCGGACATGCTGAAGCCATTCAGGTAACTTTTAATCCGGAGGTAATTTCTTTTGAAGAGCTATTGGAGATATTTTTTGCGACCCATGACCCTACCACTTTAAATCAACAGGGAAACGACAGAGGAACCCAATATCGCAGTGCTGTGTTTTATCACAGTGAGGCCCAAAAAGAAAAAACAGCACGTTTTATTGAAGATTTAGAATCCCGGTCAGTTTTTGATAATAAAATAGTAACCGAAGTTACCCAGGCTCCAATTTTTTATGAAGCGGAAGAAGAGCACAAAGATTATTATGAGCGCAACAAAAGCCAGATGTATTGCCAGATGGTTATTTCTCCAAAAGTAAAAAAGCTCAGGACCAATTTTCAGGATAAATTAGACTAGAAACTATGCAATTACAACCACAGATTAATTCAGGAACTGAAAAAACAACTGAGTTTTTGAAGGAAAACTACAGCGACATTATTGCAGCACTTGGTGAAGATACCCAACGGGAAGGTATTTTAAAAACGCCGGAGCGTGCTGCTAAAGCGATGCAATTCCTGACACAAGGGTATGAGCAGAATGCCGCTCAGATTCTCACAAGTGCCATGTTCAAGGAAGATTATGACAATATGGTAATTGTGAAGGACATAGAGTTGTATTCCTTATGTGAGCATCACATTTTGCCATTCTTTGGGAAGGCACATATTGCATACATTCCAGATGGGTATATTGTGGGTTTGAGCAAAATTCCCAGAATTGTTGATGTTTTTGCCAGACGATTGCAGGTCCAGGAACGGCTCACGCAGCAAATACTGGATTGTATAAATAACACCCTACAACCCAAAGGTGTTGCAGTTGTGATTGAAGCATCGCATATGTGTATGATGATGCGTGGTGTACAAAAGCAAAATTCGCTCACAACCACCTCAGGCTTTAGAGGTGCTTTTGAACAAAGCGAAATGAGAAATGAGTTTCTAAAGCTCCTCGATAAGTAAACAATTTATGGAACATTTTTTGCGTTTAAGTTTACGATAAGCAGCAAAAAATGAGCGAAAAATTTAAATTACTTCGAAAAGGAATTCTGTATGACCTGATTGGTATGGCCAGTTATTTCATACCTGTAGTGGGTCCTTTTTTGGATTTACTTTGGGCGCCCTTTGCCGCTTCTCAAATGACAAAAATGTATCCCGGGACCCGCGGAAAAGTAGCCGGTGTGATTGTTTTTCTTGAAGAACTTTCTCCCGGACTTGATATTATACCTACTTTTACCTTAACCTGGTTATATGTTTATGTATTTAAAAAAGGCAATGTCGAAGCTGAACCCATCGAACCTGAACCCATAAACCCATAAAAAAAAACCTCCTGAAATTTTCAGGAGGTTTTATGGAAATAATAAAAAATTACTGAATTTCCAACTCAAAAGTTGTTGAAATATCTGTTTCACCACCTGCATTGGCAATGTTTCCATCACTCACACCGGCAGCTTCTTTATTGGGCTCGTGTCTTAATATAATGGTAAAGTTACCTTCACTTGCATCACCAGTTTCAAAACTGAAGTTCAATCCCAAAGGATTAGCATTTCCGTCAAAATCAAGATAGGTTAGGTTTGAAATGTTTAAACCTGTTCCAACCTGATAAAAGAACTGGTGCTCATCATCTTCTTCCATGATTTCTTCAGTGATATTATCAACCGGATTTTCCAATTCATTGAGTAGCGTGATTGACCCGGTGTAAAGTGTGTTGGCTTCCAAAGCACCACTCACTGTTATTGTTGGAGCTGTTGAGCCATCAGGATCCAAATCCCTGTAATTCAAGGTAACTGGTGTGCTGCCACCAGTTAAAGTAACATTTAATGTTGTAATCACCTCCTCTTCAAGGATGGGTTCAGAGTTGTCGTCATCACTTGAACAGGAAGATAAAATCAATGTACTGATAAATAAGAATGATAAAATTTTTAACGTTTTCATTTGTTTCTATTTTTAAATGGTTTAATAATTAATTTTTAATCGTAAAACTATATTTCTTCCCAAGTCGTCTGCATAATAGCGCAAACGGTTGAGGTAATCCCTGTAACTGGTGTTGAATAAATTTGTAACAGTCAATCCCACAGACAAAACAGATTTACTAAATACATTAAAATCTGCATCTGCATTAAAATGCATTAGGTGATAGGCATCCGGTGGCGTGCTTAAATCAATAACTTCAGTGGTTTCTGAAATGGGTAAAAAGATTTCAGTGTTAGTATCAGGGAATTCATTTTGTCTAAATACATAATTACTTTCCAGACCTAGTTTTAAATTGTTTAAGCTTTGATTTTTATACTGAAGGATGGAACTTAAATTTGCCGGAGGCATCAAAATAAGCGGATTTTCATTCTCACGTTCATATCCTTTCACAAAAGAAAATTTTGTGATATAATCAAATTGATCTGTGAGTTTGACTTTGGCATCCAGGTCAAAACCTAAAAGCAACGCATCAGTTTGTTTAAAATCCCAGACCTGAAAACTTCCTCTTATGGTTTGTTCAACACCACTGGGCTCAATCAGTATAAAATCATCGATACTGTTTAAAAAAGGGTTTACCGTAAACTGAAATTTCTCTGAAGTTTTGCTTAAAGCAAGTGAAACCTTATGGGCGACTTCTTGAGTAAACCTGAGGTCGCCAATTTCAATGCGGGCAGCAGAATGGTGCAACCCTTCACTAAACAACTCAGACGGGTTGGGCCCTCTTGTAGCTAATGAATAATTGGCCATTAATTCATAATCCTGGGAAAATGAATAAGAAAAGCCCAATGTTCCTGATACATTGTGGTAATTAAAAACCGGATTGGTTAACAATTGCGTTCCAAATTCCTCTACAACAATATCAGAAAAATCCACATCATACCCTCTGCTTTCCCATAAGGATTTTCGGTAAAACTTATCAGCATCCAGATGGTTGTAATCATAGCGCAAACCGCCTTCAACAATCCAGGAGTCATTGAGGAAGTATTTCCCCAATGCATACACACCCACATCATATTTATCATAATCAGGAATGAGCCTTCTAACACCGGTTTCAGGATTAGCAAAATTGTTTTGATATCTAAACATCAATCCGCCGTTTGCTTTAAAGTTTATATTGGCATCATAACTCAAATCAGCGGATAGGGTATGAGTGGTCAATTCAAGATCTACAGAGGGCCTGTCTCCACGACCTCCCCTTCGCACATCAAATTCCAGGCGATTGTTAAACTGAAAATCATATTGTGCTTCCAGTTTGCCAAAATTACTGATTCGCTTGAAAACCTTGGCTTTTGCAAGGTGATGAGAAACATCTTGCTTTGGGTTTTCTATAGCATAAGAAAAATCGTCTATCACCAGTGGTCTGGGTCTGTTAATCGCCAGAAACTGATCTTCTGCGTTGCCTAAATGTGATGCTTGCAAAATACCTGTTTCTGAATTAAAATAGGAGTAATAGGCTTCAAACCCATGTGTGAACTTGTTTAAACCCACTCTGAAGGAGCCTGCTTTTTCAGACATTCCGGTATTGTTCAGTACATAATCAGGTGTTTCAAAATCACCAAAGCGCTTGAAAGTACCTTGTGCGGTTCCATACCAACCTGATTCTTTGGTTTTTGTAAGGGAAGAGGTTACAGTACCGCCTCTTCCGTTAGTCGAACCTGTGATCACTGTATTTCCGAAAAGGGAATCTTTTCTTATGATACGGGCGGGCTCAACCATAACAATACCTGCTACAGCATCACCACCATATTGCAGTGCTGACGCCCCTTTAATGACTGAAATGCTTCCCGCAGTGTTTAAATCAACATTGGGAGCGTGTTCTACACCCCATTCCTGATCCTGCATACGCACGCCATTGTTCATAATCAATATGCGACTGCTGTGCAATCCCTGAATGACGGGCTTTACAACTGAACTTCCTGTATTTAAAGAAGATACCCCTGAAAGTGTTTTCAGGGCATCTCCCAGTGAACCATAACTTAAATTTTCAATCTCTTCTTTTTCAATCCTGTTTTCCAGCTGCGTTGAAACATAATCAATACCGGCACTTCCTTTAACGGTTACCTGATCGAGTTCTTCAAGATGGTGCTCCATCCTGACTGTTAATGTACCTTGATAAGGAATTGTGATATTGACCACTCTGGTTTCACATTCAGGATGTGATAACTGAAGGTTGTAATTTCCTTCACACAAACCTTCCAGTGAAAAATTTCCGTCAAGATCTGTAAGGGCATATTTTTCAGGTCCGGCTACAACAATTGTTGCCCCGGCTAACGGTTTTCCATCGTGGAAATCGATAACCTGACCGGTAACGTTTTCTTCACAGTTTTGTGAAAAAGCAATAAACCCTGTCAACAGGAATATAAATGATAAACGCATAGCGTGTTTCAAAAGGTTGAGTAAACTAAATTAAAAATATAAAAGCTTGAGACTATGCGTTTACAGGCGGACCTCTTAAATTGAAGTAAAGTGTGGTTGCTTTTAAAAAGGGTTCCTCAAGTGGAGGAAATATAGTTTTATAATTTGGAGGATAAAAGTTTGTTTCATTGCTCTTTGAAAAGTGGAGAATAGTAGTGAGATGGAAATCGCAAAGTTCACAGTCTATTTCTTTTTCGTGAAAATGTACAGTTCCTGTCTCTGTACAATGATTGTGGTCATCGTGACTGAAAATATGGATTGCATTGACTGAAAATGGAAATAACAAGGCAAGGGCCATAGTAATTGACCAAATCCTTATGCCGTTATTTTTTAGTGTATTATCCAAGTTTCAAGACATTTTTTAATCCCATATTTTTCAGCATTTTCTTTTCAAAATTCCAAAAGAAAGGCAGCTCACCGTATATCCACCCCACAATTAAAAGTATAAACTGATATATGGGTAATATGATTAAAATTCTAACAGGCCAAAATAACCAAAAGTCTTTTGAAATTCCTAAAAGTAATGTTAAAGGTTCACCAAACTTGGCGGCAGTTGAGCCGGTGATGCCAAAAGCTATGAAGATTGTAATGAGTTGCCAGTTGGAAGAAATACCCCAACGTGCTTTTAATTTATTCATCTAAGTTTTTGATTGTAGGTTTCTTCAAAATATTTGAAGTAGTTGAATAACAAATAGTTTACTTCCAGTCCGTAGAAAATAGTATGATCATAGTTGATCTCCTGAACATACAATTTGTTACTGTATGCGGGGTCATATACCCGGCGGTTGTATTCTGAAACATACACCCTGTTTCTGGTTTCCAGATAATTTAAACCGTAATACCCCTTTGGCGGTTGTGTTACCAACCAGGCATTAAAGCCCGGCTCAATAATGATGATTTCATATTCAATACTATCATTGGCAATGCGCACAGTATCAGAATACGTAGTGTCATCTTCTGTTGAGACCGTTTTTTTAGCACTGTCACAACTGAAAATGAAAAGTGAAAATAACACTATGGAAATAATATATTTCATATTATTACAAAGATACAAAAATTAAGCATAGCTGTAATGTTTCAAGTTGTTCAAGTATTTTGAATGCTTACTTTATAACTACTTCAGGATTTCAATAATTTGATTTGCGAGCTCAGTGCCTATTCTGTTCTGGGCTTCCAAGGTAGCGGCACCAATATGTGGCGTCAGCGATATTTTGGGGTGCATTAAAACTTTGATTGCAGGGGTGGGTTCTTCTTCAAAAGTATCCAGTCCTGCAAAAGAGAGTTTGCCTTTGTCGAGTGCTTCTACCAATGCGACTTCGTTAATTACACCTCCCCGGGCTGCATTGATTATTCCCGCACCGTCTTTCATCATAGCAATTTCATCTTCCCCAATCAGGTATTCATCCTGTGCCGGAACGTGAAGTGATATAAAATCACTTTGTTTAAGGACTTCTTCAAGAGGTATTGATTTTATAGTTACATCTATACTTTGCCCGTCAAACAAAGTTACATCAATGGTTGCCTCATCAATAAATTTATCAAAAATCACGACCCGCATCCCGCATCCCAAGGCGATTCTGGCAACTTCGCTGCCAATGCGACCCATTCCGATAATACCAAGGGTTTTTCCTCTTAGTTCCACGCCTTTTGCATAGGACTTTTTCAATACATTGAAATTGCTGTCACCTTCAAGCGGCATGTTGCGGTTTGAATCGTATAAAAAACGCACACCGTTAAACAAATGGGCAAAAACAAGTTCGGCTACAGAAGCTGAAGAAGCTGCAGGGGTATTAATGACCTTTATCCCTTTTTCACGTGCATAGGCCACATCTATATTGTCCATACCCACACCACCGCGGCCTATGATCTTTAATTCCGGGCAGGCATCGATTACTTCTTTTCTAACTGTGGTGGCACTGCGGACAAGTACCACGTCAATATTTTTTTTATTAATATAGCCGGCGAGTTGCTCTTGGGCGACTTTGGTGGTTATGACCTCAAAGCCTGCTTTTTCAAGTGTGTCAATTCCGCTTTGAGAGATTCCGTCATTTGCTAGTACTTTCATATTCATTTTATAATTTTACTTTCTTATTAGCTTTTCTTTTCCAGCTCCTGCATTACTTCCACCAACGTTTGTACGCTTTCAAACGGAAGGGCATTGTACATAGAGGCACGGTATCCGCCTACGGATCGGTGGCCGTTCAGACCACTTATTCCTGCATTTTTCAATAAGGAATCAAATGTTTCCTTGTGGCTTTCATCTGACACATTAAACGTAGGATTCATAAAAGACCTGTCTTCTACATTTTCAACATAGGCTTTGAATAGTGGATTTCTGTCTATTTCGCTGTAAAGCAGGTTTGCTTTTTTATTGTTTTCTTTTTCAATGACACTTACTCCCCCCATTTCCTTAAGCCACTCCAGCGTAAGCATGGAAACATATACAGCATAAACAGATGGTGTGTTGTACATGCTTTCTTTGTCAATATGCGATTGATAGTTTAAAATATTGGGAATTTGACGAGTCACCTTTCCTAAAAGGGATTCTTTGATGATCACCAGTGTTGTTCCTGCCGGCCCAAGGTTTTTTTGAGCGCCGGCATAAATCAGGTCAAATTTTGAATGGTCAATTGCCCGTGAAAAAATATCACTGCTCATATCACAAACTATCGGGATGTTTGTTTGCGGGAAGTGTTTTATCTGGGTTCCAAAAATAGTATTGTTGCTTGTGCAGTGAAAATAATCAGCATCGTCTGGAATATTGTAGTCCTTTGGAATATAATTGTAGTTTTTGTCTTTGGATGATGCCACTTCAATCACTTCGCCAAAGACTTTTGCTTCCTTAATAGCGTTGTTTGACCAGGTACCGGTGTTGAGATAGGCGCCTTTTTTCTCCAACAGGTTGCTTGCCACCATCACAAACTGCATGCTAGCGCCTCCGTGTAAAAATAGTGCCTGATATCCCTGATCTTTGAGGCCTAACAATTCCAGAGAAAGCTCACGTGCCCTTTCCATCACCGCAACAAAATCCTTACTTCTGTGTGATATCTCCAATAAGGATAAGCCGGAGTTGTTAAAATTTACAATTGCTTCTGAGGCTTTTTGGATTACCGAAGGTTTTAAAATACTGGGGCCGGCACTAAAGTTGTGTATTTTCATGAATGGAAAAGGGTTTACTATTCAAAGGATTAATGAGTTCACTAAATTACTGACTATTAGGTAAACTATACTTATTATGAAATTATATTTTCAACAAGAAGCTAACAACATCAACATTGTCTGCATAATCCCATAACTGTGGGTTTTGGCTTTCGCCGAAAGGAATTTCGTTTTCCGTAAAGCCAGACGAGACAACACATTGAATTCTTGAAGCGTCATTTTTCAGTTTTGTTTTTAAAGCCCCTGCATCCTTGTAAACCTCATAAAAAGCAGTCGCGATAGGCGAGGAATAAGAGGCATCTTCCTTGAGCATAAAAAAACCGTTGTCCAGGATGTTGAATTCACTCATCAGGTAAACCGCTTTGTTATAATCATAATTATTGGCATATTTTTGTTTGTCAACAAGGCTGTGCCAAGAGTATATCGCATTAAAAAAAGCATCAAAGTCATATCCTTCAGGGACAAAAAGCTTTGATACATTGCGGCAACCGAGCCCATAATACCTGAAAATATCATGGAACAATGCCTCGAGCTGTTCTCGGGTTTCATCACCTGTCAGGACAGCAACAGAATTTCGGTTGTGCCTGATGATGTGGGGTTTGTTTTTAAAATAATATTCAAAATAACGGGCCGTATTATCGCTTCCTGTGGCGATGATGGCGTCAAAACCTTCGAGTTTTTCTTCGGTAAAGGTGATTTTTCCTTTCAAGCGGGGCTCTGTATATTCAAGATATTTTGCCAGATAGGGAAGGAGTTGTTTATCTTTTGAAGATTGCTTAACAAGCACTTCGTGTCCTGATATTAAAACCGAAAGAAAATCGTGAAAGCCCACCAGGGGAATGTTTCCGGCCATGATTACAGCCACTTTTTTGGGTTCTCTTTCGGGGATGTCATAGCGGCTTAACCAGGCGTTCAGGTTTTCTTCCGTTAAGGCTGTTGACCAGCTATTTAGGGCAAACCGAATGTTGTCACGCGTAAACCAGGCATTGTGTTCTTCACTTAATTTGAGCTGATGCAGCATCCCGTCGTAAAATAAATCGTTTAAAGGAATGTCATCTGATTTTACGGGTTGTTCTTCAACAAATTGCTCAAGAAATTTTCCTAATGAAACAAAGGCATCTTTACGTTCTGTTAATGTCATAAAGCAATTTGGTTATGAATTGTTTTGGCGTTATTTTTGTGCAAATTTACAAAAGAAAAAGAACTTGCTATGGCTATAATTATAACAGATGAGTGTATTAATTGCGGAGCCTGTGAACCGGAATGTCCCAATACCGCAATTTATGAAGGTGCTGATGAATGGCGGTATGCAGACGGTACTGATCTTGAAGGCAATCTAGTATTGCCTGACGGAAAAGAAGTAGACGCAAACGCTGTGCAAACGCCTGTAAGTGATGAAATTTATTATATCGTTCCTGATAAATGTACAGAATGCAAAGGTTTTCACGATGAACCCCAATGTGCGGCTGTATGTCCTGTAGATTGCTGTGTTCCCGATGATGACCACGTAGAAAGCGATGAGGAATTGCTGGCAAAACAAGCCTTTATGCACCATAAATAGTAAAACACCTTTTTATTAAATAGAACCGGGTCACTTTATAAGTTCCCGGTTTTTTTATTTTACACTGTAACATGATTTAATTAAATTCGTCTTTGGAAAAAACTTAAAACAAAATTTAATAAGATGAAAAAATTACTACTTTTTTTTGTTTTCCTATTATATGCGGGAAACACCCTTTCTTCACAATGCAGTTACGACAGTACAATTACCTCAGATCCTGATTTGAGTGGTGGTAGCGAAGTACAGTGTGCAAATCAAAACATTGTCTTTACTGCCCCCGCAGGTTATGACAGTTACCAATGGAAATACAAATTTTCTGCAACAGGTACCCCCAATGATTTTGCAGGTGAAACCCAAAATACTTTAAGTATTGTTGCCGGAGACTTGGGTTTTGCATATGTTTTTGTGACTATCACAGATGACGGATGTACAGAAGATTCAAACGATATTATGTTTGATACCTGGGTGTTTCAGTCCCCCGCTATTGAACACAGTGCTGATACAGTGCTTTGTTATGGTGAAACTTCTATTATCTCTAATGCTTTTAACGGGCCGGTACTTTTCAGGTGGTATCATGATGGGGTGCTTGTTTTGGAAGGTCCCCAGGATTTTTATGAGGTTTCTGAAGCCGGAGAGTATCTTCTCTCAGTTGCATATGGTCCTTGTCCCGATATTTGGTATTCCAGTGGGGTTCCTGTAACATTTGATGTGGTGGGGGAAGAAGTGCTTATTGAAGAAACTGCAGGCACTTTATTTACCACTGAAAACGGAGTTGCTTATCAATGGTTTCTTGACGGAACTGAAATAACCGGAGCAGATTCTTTTTCGCATACCCCTGAGGAAACAGGCATGTACTCGGTTGATGTTACATTTCAGGGAGCTGAAACCTGTGTTATAAGTTCTGATGAATATTTCTTTGAATTTTTGTCAAATCCTGAGAACAATATTTTTGCTGATGTTTATTTTATGAACACAGTTTCTGTAAATAATGAGTTTGTCTTAAGAAATGTAAATAGCAAGAATTTACAAGTTTCATTGTTTGATGCTACCGGCAAATTGGTACATACAGTAAATTCAAAGGAACAAAATATTGTTTTTAATGTAGCTTCCTGGAAAAATGGCATTTATTTTTGCCACATTGAAACTGAAGGTAAAAGAAAAACCCTTTCTGTTATAAGATAAATGTTTGTTATTTAAAAATAAAGCCTGTCTTATATTGATTGAGACAGGCTTTTTACTTTTAGTGTAGTAACTTTTTGCAGCGTTCTGGAATAAAAACAGTTTATCTGCTCACTTTTTTATAAATTAGTAAGCTGTCTTTTACATATTTATGCCGCATTGGTTATACATAACACTCCTCGTTTTAGCTGCTTATATCATTATAAGTGTGTTGTTGTATTACCTTCAGGATTATTTTTTGTTCAAGCCCGAGAAATTACCCGATGATTTTCAGTTTCATTATGAAAATCAACACGTGGAGGAATACAACCTCGATACCCCGGATGGAGGAGTCATCAATGGCCTGCATTTTATGGTGCAAAACCCCAAGGGTATAGTTTTATATTTAAAAGGGAATTCAAAGAGCATAAAGGGATGGGGCAAGTATGCCGTCGATTTTACAAGGCACGATTTTGAAGTGATTATGCTGGACTATCGCGGTTTTGGAAAAAGTAAGGGAAGACGCACCCAGAAAACCATTCAGCGGGATTTACAAATGGTCTATAACAAAATGAAGGAGCATGTGTCAGAACGTTATATTTTATTATACGGAAGGTCTTTAGGTTCCGGTTTTGCAACAAAGCTCGCATCTGAAAACCATCCGCGCATGCTTATTCTCGATGCCCCTTATTACAGTCTGACCAAAGTGACAGCAAGGTACATGCCCTTTATGCCCCTTTCGTTATTAATAAAATACCCACTTCCCACCTATAAGTGGATTCAATATGTAAAGCGCCCCATACACATCATTCACGGAACCCAAGACAAATTGATTCCGTTTAAAAGCAGTATTAAGCTTTCGCAATTGAACCCTAAAAATGCCCGTCTCTATGCCGTTATTGGTGGGGGACATAAAAATCTCAACAATTTTGAATCTTATCATAAAATGCTCCATGAAATCATTCACTCTGTAAAGCAAAAAATAAACCTGGAAGGCAGTAGTTTTCAGGTAGCTCACGGGACCAAGAAAAAAACAGTATGATAAAAAAAATTGTATCCACATTATTGATCCTTTACCTTATGATTATAGCCGCACTTGCTTTTTTTCAGGAGAAACTTATTTTTTTACCCTCAAAACTGGAGCCTGATTATACTTATACCTTTCAGCAGCCCTTTGAAGAAATTAATCTCACAACTACAGACGGTGCCCTGTTGAATGCAATCCATTTTAAAACAGAAAACCCAAAAGGGGTTTTGTTATACTTCCATGGCAATGCCGGTGACCTTTCCCGCTGGGGTGAGATTACTTCTTATTTTACAGAATTCAATCTGGATGTACTGGTGATGGATTATCGTTCTTACGGAAAAAGTACGGGCACCTTGAGTGAGGAATTACTATACAGTGATGCCCAGTTGTTTTACGATTATTTGACAGAACGTTATAACGAAAGTGACATTACCGTTTATGGGCGCTCATTGGGTTCCACTTTTGCTGCTTATGTGGCTGCAAACAACAGTCCCGGTAAATTGATACTGGAAACGCCTTTTTACAGTTTAGCTTCAGTGGCAAAGAAGCGTTTCCCGATTGTTCCTGTGAGTTACCTTATAAAATATGAATTCAAAACCCATGAGTTTATAAAAGGCGTAAATTGTGATATCTACTTTTTCCATGGGACTAAGGATAATGTAGTTCCTTATGCTTCTGCAGAAAAGCTCTATGAGGAAACCCCTTCAAAAAAGAAACAATTTATCACCATACCAAATGGTAAGCATAACAATCTGGCTACTTTTGAAAAATACCGAAAAGCGATTAAAAGAATTTTTGAGTAACGGGAATTAAAAATCAGTACCCGGGACTCCGCGCTGGTAAAAGGGACTGTAAAAGAAAGGCAGGGAAGCATCACGGTACACACTATTGTGAGCACGGTTTCTTCTTGTAAAATAGGGATCCCTTACTTCCACCTGTATCCTGCTTTCTTTTTCTGTCACTTTTTTAAAACCTAAAGTTTCAGCAGTGATGGATGGCTTTGTGTCTTCATTCTTTCTGTTGAGATAAGCCTCTTGTTGGTTCAAAGCATCAATCATACTCACGGGCTTCCAATAATTTCCTGAAGAAATACCTAAGGTGGGGGTGAAGGAAACCTTGTCAAAACGCTTTACAAAATTGCTTTGGTCTAACTGAAGCAAGGGTGGCAAACTACTATCATCTATGGTATAGAAACGGGATTCAAAATCCTGCGATGAAACAGTAAGTGAAAAGCAAAAAGAAAGTATATAGAGTAAAAACTTCACCTTGAATTTTTTACAAAGATAGTAATCAAAAATCATCCCAAAATATTTTCAACCTGTAAAACCTTAAAGTTTTCTTAAAAAACATCTTTGTCAATTGAAAAATAAATTTAGTTTTGCCTTTATTAACTTATTTAAAACCTAATATAATGAAAAAACTCAGCATTTTATTTTTTTCTATTTTGTTTGTTTTTGCATCTTGCAGCAGTGATGATGATAACACAGAAAATCAAGCTGACTCAACAATAGATATTACCGGAATTTGGGAATTAACAGGAATGGAAAGTGAAGGAGAAGCTACCGGTGAATTTAACGGGCAAACAATAACATTACCCTATGAAATACTCGGCAAAGATTTTGATGCACAGGTTGTTTTTACTGAAGATCCAAATGAAATGATTCCATCCGGAACCTTAACCCTTGAATTAACGGTAAGTTTTATGGGATTTACAGAAACTACAGAAGAAATAGTTGACTTTAACAATGAATTTGCTACGGCCTCTTCCTGGAGTATTGATGGCAATATATTGACTTATGAAAGCGAGGGGGAAATTCAAACAGCAGAAATCACCACATTAACCCAAAATAAGATGGTACTTTTGGTCGAACAAACCAGAGCTATGATGGGACTTGAATCGGATGTTATAGCAGAAATTACTTTGGAAAGATAAATACAGAAAACAATTGATAATAAAAAAGGCTGCCCAATTAGGGCAGCCTTTTTTATATTCGATATGTATGTAATAAAATTTTATTGATCTATCAAGACCCAGTCGCCTTTATCCAGCAGGGGTATGGCTTGTTTGAACTTCAAATTTTTTGTTTCACCGCTCATCACATGTTTGATGGTCACCTTGTCGTTGCGACCAATCTTTGGCTTGTCCCGTACGATGGTTTCGGTTACGGTTTGTGAGCCACCCTGTGTGTTTCCGGCAGCCCTTGACTGAGCCGCGCGTTCATCCATATTGGGGATTTCGTCTTTTTGGGTTTGCAGGTTTTCCTTCGGTTTGCGTTGACGTGCTTCCCTGATTTGTGAATGATCCTGTTGCGGCAACTCTCCTTTGAAGAGGAATGAGACAACATCCTTATTTACTTTTTCAATCATTACCTTGAATAATTCATAAGCTTCAAACTTGTAAATAAGCAAAGGGTCTTTTTGCTCATGAACAGCCAGCTGTACCGATTGTTTCAACTCATCCATTTTGCGGAGATGGGTTTTCCATGCGTCGTCAATAATGGCTAGTGTGATGTTTTTCTCAAAATCAAGTACCAGTTGTTTCCCCTGGGTTTCATATGCTTTCTCAAGATCTGTGGCAACATTAAGGGTTTTTACACCATCACTGAAAGGGACCAGGATGCGCTTGTACATATCTTTTTGTTGCTCATAGACATTTTTGATTACCGGATAGGCAATCTCTGCATTGCGCACCATGCGGTCCTGATAATGCTTGTAAACAGCTTTGTATACAATACCGGCAATTTCGATATAATCTTTTTTCTCAAATTCTTCTTCCGAAACCGGAGCGCTTATGGAGAAGTAACGAATCAACTCAAACTCAAAGTTTTTATAATCCTGAGCCAGTTTATTGGTTTCTGCAATGACTTCTGAGGTGTCATAAATCATATTGGCAATATCAACCCGCAGGCGCTCACCAAACAAAGCGTGATATCTACGCTTGTAAATAACTTCACGCTGTGCATTCATTACATCATCATATTCAAGCAGTCGCTTTCTGATACCAAAGTTGTTTTCCTCTACTTTTTTCTGTGCACGTTCAATTGATTTTGAAATCATGGAATGCTGTATCACTTCACCTTCCTCAAGACCCATTCTGTCCATCAGTTTGGCAATACGTTCACTACCGAAGAGTCGCATCAAATTATCTTCAAGGGAGACATAAAATTGCGAACTTCCCGGGTCACCCTGACGACCACTACGACCTCTCAACTGTCTGTCAACACGTCTCGAGTCGTGACGTTCTGTACCAATTATGGCAAGACCACCGGCTTTTTTGACTTCTTCAGAAAGTTTAATGTCGGTACCACGACCGGCCATGTTTGTGGCGATGGTGACAATACCTGCATGACCAGCTTCTTCAACAATCTGGGCTTCTTTTTTGTGTAATTTGGCGTTCAGAACGTTGTGGTTTATTTTTCTCAGGGTAAGCATTTTACTTAACAGCTCTGAAATATCTACAGATGTAGTACCTATCAATACCGGTCTTCCTGCCTTTGAAAGTTCTACAACTTCGTCAATAACGGCATTGTATTTTTCACGTTTTGTTTTGTAAATTTTGTCTTGTCTGTCATCCCTTGCAATGGGTTTGTTAGTAGGGATTTCAACGACATCGAGTTTGTATATCTGCCAAAGTTCTCCGGCTTCTGTGACGGCGGTACCGGTCATACCGGCAAGTTTGCGGTACATTCTGAAGTAGTTTTGAAGGGTGACTGTGGCAAAGGTTTGGGTCATCGCTTCGATTTTCACGTTTTCTTTTGCCTCGATTGCCTGGTGGAGTCCGTCACTGTAACGACGGCCATCCATAATACGTCCGGTTTGTTCATCAACAATCATCACTTTGTTGTCCATCACCACATACTGGGTATCTTTCTCAAAAAGTGCATAGGCCTTTAAAAGCTGGTTCATGGTGTGGATGCGTTCACTTTTTACGGAAAATTCCCTGAAAAGTTCTTCTTTTTCTTTGGCTTCTTCTTCTTTGGGAAGTTCTTTTTCTTCAATTTTTGCAATTTCCAGTCCCATTTCCGGCATGACAAAGAATTCGGGGTCATCATCTCCCGAAAGGAAATCAACTCCCTTGTCTGTAAGTTCTATCTGGTTGTTTTTTTCGTCAATAACGAAATACAGCTCCGTATCTACTTTGGGCATTTCCTTATTGTTGTCAAGCATGTAGAAGTTTTCGGTTTTTTGAAGGACTTGCTTGATGCCTTCTTCCGAAAGGTATTTGATGAGGGCTTTGTTTTTAGGCAAACCTCTGTAAACGCGTAAAAGTTTTAATCCGCCTTCTTTGGTGTTTCCTTCTGCGATGAGTTTTTTGGCTTCGGCCAAAACACCTGTTAGATATTGTCGCTGTATGCTAACGAGTTCACTGATTTTAGGTTTTAGTTCATTGAATTCGTGGCGGTCTCCTTCAGGAACGGGTCCTGAGATGATAAGGGGTGTTCTCGCATCATCAATCAAAACGGAATCCACCTCATCGACAATGGCGTAGTGGTGCGGGCGTTGTACCAGATCGTCCGGTGCGTGGGCCATATTGTCACGCAGGTAATCAAAGCCAAACTCGTTGTTTGTTCCATAGGTGATGTTTGCGTTATAGGCTTTTCTGCGTGCTTCAGAGTTGGGCTGATGGTAATCGATGCAGTCTACACTCAAACCGTGAAATTCAAAGAGGGGTGCCATCCACGCGCTGTCCCTTTTGGCCAGGTAATCGTTAACGGTCACAAGATGTACACCGTTTCCGGCAAGGGCGTTGAGGTAAACCGGCAGGGTAGCCACTAGTGTTTTACCTTCACCGGTATGCATCTCTGCAACTTTGCCCTGGTGTAATGCGATTCCTCCCACGAGCTGTACATCATAGTGTACCATGTCCCATGTGATTTCTTTTCCGGCTGCATCCCAGGAGTTTGACCACAGGGCTTTATCACCGTCAAGGGTGATGTAGTCTTTGGTGCCTGATAGTTCCCTGTCAAAGCTGTTTGCGGTTACTTCAAGGGTTTTGTTATTAACAAAACGCTTGGCAGTTTCTTTCATCACGGCAAAAGCTTCCGGGAGGATTTCATCAAGGACTTTCTTTTCAATGGCATAGATATCGTCTTTGATTTTATCAATTTCGGTATAGATTTCTTCTTTGCGGTTGATGTTTTCAGATGCGTTTGCTTCTTCCGTGAGCTTGGCAACTTCAGCATCGAGTTCTTTGCGCGATTCTTTAATTTTCTGACGAAAGGTGTCAGATTTGGCACGCAGTTCGTCTAAGGAAATCTTTTCAAGAGAGGCTTCAAATGTCTTTATTTCGTTGACAAGAGGCATCAATGCACTCACGTCTTTTTTGGATTTATCTCCTACAAATATTTTTAATACTTTATCAAGAAAGCTCATAGTGGTTTCACAGTGTTTTATATATCAAAATTAAGCAAAAAAAAAGCCTCGAAAGAGACTTTTAATATGTTTTTTGATGTTCGTTAATATTCGTCCTCGTTCCAAAGGTAGTCTTCGTCAGTTGGGTAGTCCGGCCAAATCTCTTCAATTGAATCATATGCATCACCTTCATCTTCTATGGATTGCAGGTTTTCAACGACCTCCAGTGGAGCGCCGGTTCTAATTGCGTAATCAATTAATTCGTCTTTAGTGGCAGGCCAGGGGGCATCACTTAAATAGGATGCTAATTCTAATGTCCAGTACATAGCACTTCGGTTTAATTTTTTGCAAAAATAAATTTTTAAATGAATTATTCAAGTAAAATTTAAATTATTTCTACATTATTTTTAAGAACTTGATTTTTAATATTTTAAGTAACTGAAAAAGAGTGGTATAGGATAAATCAAGAAGTAGTGTCATCTGTTTTCTCGGGAATCCATTTTATTTCTTCAGCGTGCAGGTCATAGGACAATTTTCGTGCCAGCACAAAAAGATAGTCAGAGAGGCGGTTTAAATACATCAATACTTTTTCATCAACCGGCTCATTTTCGTGTAAATAGCTGGTTTGGCGCTCGGCACGTCTGCAGACGCAGCGTGCTATATGACAGTATGACACGGTGGGATGCCCTCCCGGCAATACAAAGTGTGTCATTTCCGGTAGGGTTTCATTCATTTGGTCGATTTCGTTTTCCAGCAGGCTGATGTTTTCATCGCTTATTTTGGGGATGTTCAACCGTTCTTTCCCGCTCTTGAGAATTGCCTTGTCAGGGTCTGTTGCCAGGATGGCGCCCAGGGTGAACAAACGGTCCTGTATGTGTGTGAGCACTTGTTTATAGTGCGTATCTATTTCCTGATCACGGATAAGGCCCAAGTGGGAGTTGAGTTCATCAACAGTGCCATAACTCTCAATCCGGATGTGGTGTTTGGGTACCCGCGTTCCTCCAAACAGGGAAGTGGTTGCTTTATCACCGGTTTTGGTATATATTTTCATGTGTTTTGTGTTTTAAGGGTGTGGAGTGTTTTTAATCCGATTCAGATTTATGGTGCTCCTTTTTTCGTTCCATATAGCGCTTTCTGAAATTGCGTTCTTTTTGTTTGCTCCTGTTTTTTTTCAGGCGCAGGGAATTCCATACAAAGAAGGCCAGAAAAGCCACAATAATGCCGAGGTACCAAAGCAAATCATTTTCAGTTGAAAACCAGTCCATGTTTTAAAAATTTGTTTTACAAAGTTGCTCATTTCCTTGTTATTTACCAAGGGGCGACCTTATTTCTTTATTTTAGTGGTTTACGGGGCATGATTTATTGTGAAAGGGAGGGCTTATTTTGAATAATTCTAAAAAAGCCAAGGGTCGCTTTATCCTAGCCTTTGCTATGGAGTAAGATACCAGTATCTATATATAAGCCTAGTCTTTGACCCATCCTGAAATAACTATTTGTTTACTTCATCATTTTATTAAGCAGTATAATTTGACCCAGATGGTAATAACTATGCTCAATGACCCCTTCTATATTTCGCAAATAAGTGCCGTATTTTTCATCGACAAATACTTCATCTAGTTTGTGGTCCGGCATGTTTTTTACGTGATTTACAAATGTTGAGGCATTGGACAAAAATTTACTTTTTAGGTTTATCCAGTCTTGTTCTGATGTGATGGGAGGGAGGTCAAAACTGTATTGGTCCCTGATTTCAAGTGAGCCCCCGTTAAAAACGTTCAGGATTCCGTCGAGATAGTAGTTGATGTGATAGGTAAGTGCTGCAATGGTATTTAAATCCCCGATTCTTTGAAGGGCCTGCTCCCTGGTCACGCTTTCAATTTGTTCTTTATAGTTTGTATTGGCAATCCAGTGGCCATCAAGCAAAACCTCCTGCAGCCGGTTTGCTATAAATTCGCTTCGTGTCATCGTTATGTTTCGTTTTGGTTGTCATTTGTATATTCTAAAATATCGCCCGGCTGGCAGTCCAGGGCATTACAAACTGCCTCCAGTGTGCTGAAACGTATGGCCTTTGCCTTGCCTGTTTTTAGTATCGAAAGGTTGGAGAGTGTCAAGCCCACTTTTTCAGAAAGTTCATTGAGCGACATTTTGCGTTTTGCCATCATTACGTCAAGGTTTACAATAATAGCCATACCTTAAACAGTTAAGTCGTTTTCATTTTGAATTTCAAGTCCTTTTTTGAAAATAGTTGCAATAACATATACTACAGCTGCCATCAAAATGAAAGCTTCACTATCCACCCAGAATTGATTTAGTTGGTTGATTTCGTATCCATGATGTTGTAAATTTTTAGCTGTTTGTCGTGCTAAATAACTCAAAAGTCCTATGGATAACGTGAAGTAGCTGATTTGTGTAATTTGTTTTGAAACAAAACTGTTGAATGGTTTTGATAAATCAAGTTTGCTTAATAGTCTGATGAGAATATAAAATAAGTATGCTTTCAAAACCGAGATGACTAATATAAAAGAGAACATACTGAAAAAAGCCCATTTACTATGATTATACATTTCAGTTAAGTCCAACTTTTGATATAAATTTGAAATGAATTCAGGGTTGTAGAGACTGAATATAAAATTGACAATTAAGCCTCCGGCTTCAATGCACAAGCCAATGAAGATGACCCAAGCCACAATGGTCAGGACTTTAAATATTAGATTGCTTTTATTTGACATGGTAGTTAAAATTTAAATTGATGTCACAAACATAATAAATATTTATTGATAAACAATAAATATTAATCTTTTTTCGAATAATAATTTAGAATATATAAAAATACGCCAGATTAAATAAAGAAGTAGTTGGGCTTATATAGGCTTTTCTTCATATTGGCATTAACAGTCTGTATTCTTTTCGTTTCAAAGGCATTACACAACACTATTAGTGCTTTTAATGACTTGCAATCTCATTGTACTTAATATCCATAATTTCTAATTTCAACCAGGTCCAGTCCTCATTTTCAAGTTCCCAGGTGGCGGTCATTTTTGAAGGTACTTTTATACCTTCAAATATTTTATATTCTTCCACCACCAAAACCCAGTTGTATTTTTTTGCATCTGGCTCGTTACCATTATACCGCAAAGCAGAAAACCTGATAAAATTTCCTTCTGTATTAAAATAAAAGGTTCCGCTTCCCTTTGTTCCTTTGTAGTCCATAGTTGCTGTTGCAGAAGTCTCATTTATTTCCTGCCAGGTAATGTATGGGCTTAAAGCCAAGGAGGGAAACCAAACCATTTCGCCAAGGTAACGCTGTAGAGTTCCTTCGTTAAGTTTCTCACCTTTCTCGTCCACCACATTTATCAGGGAATTCAGTTTGATTAGCATTTCTCCCTTACCGTCTACAAATTTATCCCTGCCCCGAAAGTATACAAAAGGGTTCATTTTGACATCGACAGTCCAGATAAAAGCAGGCACATCGATAGTAGTATATTGAATAGCTGAGGCTTTATACCATTTCTCTTGTTTGGGTTTTAATTTCATTTCGGCATGCTGCAGCACCTTGCCGGAATGCATGTAAGGTTTTCCTATAAGCCCGGAATGACTTAGCCATTTTTTTACGGGTTGGGGTAATTCCTTGATGTCCTCTTCGGAAACTACCCTTTCTTTGGAAAGGTTGTTTTGACTAAGTATATAACTTGTTTCAACTTTGGTAAACTCATTAAAATGATAATTTCCGTAGGAAAAAATGGAAACCAAAAGAATAATAATATTAGGGATTGTACCGAATTTGGCATCTTTCCAAAAGATAATTATTAAAATTTGTGAAACTACCACAGCTATAAAACCAATAGCCCAGGAATACCTGCTGTTTGCAAGCTGTAGTATGCCATAAGTCAGCATAAGTATTGTGGCTGTAAGCCATACGAATCCCATGGTTTTGGATATGGGGAGTGTGAGCTCTTTTACTTCCTTAAACCCAAACCCTTTTAAAAAACCCAGAATATGGATGAGTGCGTGAATGAAAATTAGGATTAAAAAGGCTATTTTCATGTTAGATTATTAAATTCAAAAAGTAAGTGCTACTCCCATTCCTATGGAAATATAGTTTAAGTCCACAGAAGTTGTAACGGTTTCTATTTTAAGATCTCTGCTTAAGGACCTGTATCGCACACTTGGCATCAATCTCCAATTCTCACCAAAGGGTATTGCCAATCCACCTTCCACCTGCCACCCAAAGCCGTGACCTGAATCAGAAATAACGTCATTACCTTGTTCAACCTCTATATGATTTGCTAACCCACCGGCTCGGGCCAATAAATTTATTTTTGAATCCCCTAAGGGGTGAATGAATTGCAATCCAAAAGTGTAGCCCGTTTCCTCAAAGTCTAATTCAGGGTTATCAAATTCTTGATCTGATCCAAATTTGTTCCAACTCCACCCCGCATAGACTGAAAGATGGGGCATAAACCTGTAGGCGAAAGTGCCCTCAACACCAAAGCCCGTGTTGAGATTGACATCGCCTAATTCATTGGTGGGGAAGTTTACCCCTGGTCGAACTTCAAAACTCCAGCGATCCTGAGCAAATGTGTTTTGCGATAAACACATAATAAGAATAGCCACAAGCAATGTAGTAATTGGCTTATTATTAAAATTTAGTTTTGTTTTCATTTTGATCTATTTAAGATTAAACGATGGATTATTGCTGATTGTTAAGATTAAAGTTAATAATGATGTTTATCTAAAAAAATGATAATTATCATATATAAGTAGTAGAAGTAACAAAACATTTAACACCCCACTTTATCAAAGGAATAATAAACTGTTCTTATGATTTTCTTATTACGTTGGAATTTCGAATATTTCGAAAAAATCATAATTTTCCCAATACATCACTTGTAACTTCTTTACAAAAAACATTAATTGAGAAGACCTTTGATCTTTCTGATTGCTGGTGATTCTTTGTATAAGTCAGCTATTAAAAAGCATAAAGCAAGCCGGTAATATACAGGATAAGATACATTACCCCTGCACCATGTATTAGATCTGGATTCAATTCAAATCTCTTTATGAGCCACCGGGCCAATGGTAAAACCTGAATTGCATGTAAACCAATGGCATGAGATATTTTTAAATCCTTCATGTTCAACTTCCACCCTGTGACCGGCATTTTTGAAGAAGACATCAGCATTTCAGTTGGCCAGCCGTATCTGATAATCAAATAACCGGAAAAATTTCCCAAAAGAAAAAGTGTCATTCCCCAAATAATTGAAGACCGGTAATCTTCCCCGCCTTTTTGCCAAAAAACAAATAGGAGGAACCATATTCCCAGGATGAAGGCGTTAAAACCAATAAAAGCACCCATAAAAGAGAATATTGTCGCATCAAAAACGGTTTGGACATTGAAGTGGGATGCAACACCGCGAGCCGCTTGAAAAGTGATCAGGCTCATTTCGATAATCATACATATGGCAATAATATGATTCAGGAAATTAAAAATATTTTTTCTTTTCTCTACAAAACCAGAAAACCAGGCATAGGTCCAGGTGAACAACCAAATAGAAAATGCAAAACGAAGCGGTTTAAGCCACACATTTTCAGCATTGACTTCCCTGGAATCAATGCCCAGGAGTATCAAAAAGCAGAAAATCAGTGCAAGGTGGATGGTACCTGTATAAAACAAAATTCTGCTACCTTGGCGGATGCGAGTTAACAGTGTTTTCATAGCTTAATCGTGATTGAAGTTTTTCCTGCAATTTCAAAAGCAGCCTTATGGAAGGAGGGAGGACCAAAAAAGGTAGAAGGATTGTTTGAAAAACCATAGGGTTCAGTAGGAATCCCCATCCAGTTTCTGTCAAGCTTACCATTATTATTAATGTCCTGGTAGACAGCAATGGCATATTTCACTTTATTAAAGTCGTTTTCAAAACGCACTGAAATGGTATGACCATCTGTTGGCGCCGGCTTAACCTTGCATTCACCGGCCTTATTGAAAAAGTGTTCTTCTTTGTCAAAGAGACAAACGCGAATTACACCTTTGTCGGGTTCAATTCCAGTGACCCGAACTTCAAGCTGCTGGCTTTGCATTTCTATAACGATGCCCGGATAAGCTGTTATAATCAGAAAAAAAAATATCCTCAGTGTTGCCATACCTCATGTGTTATTTTACTAAGAGGCAAACATATGGTTGATTATAATACTAATCGACCGATGAAATTTAAACGGACGTATTGTTCAGGGATTTTTTATAGGCCGAAGGTGTCATACCTGTTTCCTTTTTAAAAAAGAATTGAAAGTGGATTTGGAGCGAAAACCACAGTCAAAGGCCACCCCCAAAAGTGACATCTGCTCATCAGCACCCTGAGTAAGCCGGTTTTTAAACTCTCTTACCCTGTAGGTATTGATAAGGTCATAAAAATTCTTTTCCAGTCCTTTGTTGATGGCTAAGGAAAGTTTCCCGGAAGGTATATTCAAAGCATTGGACAAAGCCGTGAGTGAAAAATCAGGGTCAAGGTAACATTTATCTTTTTCCAAAACCTCAACGATTTGTCCGGCAATGATTTCAATTTCAGTAGGGGAAAGTGTGTTTGAAGGATTTGTTTTCTCTATCAAAATTGATGGTTTCAAATGCTGGAAGGCTGATGTCTTCCTGATAGCCCAATAGCTCACATAAATAATATACACGCTTAAGAAAACACTTATTATTTGAAAAGTGAATCTGGTGTCAATTTGGTTTGTAGAAACAGAAAACTCAATCAGCAGATAGGTAAATACAAAAAACAGTATTGCTGCTGTAACCCAATATTCCAGCCAATTGAGAACATTTCTGATTTCCCCTGACTGTGTTTGATTCAGAAGTCGTTTTTGCTTTCTTATGGTCACAAATGCCATCACAGTGTATATTCCTGAGACCAACGCCAGATAAATACCATAGAAGTTTAATATAGGATAGGTGTCTTTAAACCTTATAAAACCGTATCTGAAACTGATGCTATCTTGAAAAAAAAGGGATATTGACCCGATAACAAGGAAATAAAGTATAAAGGGTAAAAAATGCAAGGTTAGTTTAAGGCTTAGTTCGGGAAAAAATAGCCTGCTGCAAAAAATGTACAGCAATGGCGCATGGATAAGTACCAACCCGGTTCCAATGATATGTATAATTGAAGGGGAATCGGACAATAGCTCCATTCCGGGGCTGACACATAAAAAATATGCCATATTCAGCACCAATGCTGCGATCCATGCAACTAATATAGCTTTCGGTTTGCTCAGCCTTTTGTTTTTAATTATCAAGAGCACAGTAAATAGCCCGATGGCTATTCCTGATATCGCTATGAATGTAATGGCTAACAATCAGTATTCATTTAAATTAGTCAAACAGATTTTTCAAAATACAACATTCCATTGATACTGCTTCAGATACCCAATAGAGGAATATGTTTTATCTTATGATATGTTAAAGCTAAAGAAATACAGTGTTTTAATTCCTTTTCCGGAATCGTATCTTTCAGTTGAAAAACGATTGCTCTGTTTCCTTCAAAGTTGAAGGTATCGCTGTAGCGTTTTTTGAATGTCTCCACTAATTTTGAGGTGCATTTGAAATAGAGCGCAAACTGTTCAGGGTTTCTCTCTTTCCAGTCCATTCTTATTGTACTTCCGTGTTTTGTTAAATAACTTGGTTCTCCCCACTTCAGTGTTTCCTCAAGTTTATCAAGTTCGTCAATTTCTGAAGCTGTGTCTAAAACCAATTTTCTTAAATGCAATAATTGAGGTTTAACAGTTTTTGGATAGTTTGCAAAAACCTCTTTCACTCTTGGGTCGCTGGTCAATTCCATGTTAGTTTTTGTTTATGGGTACTGCCGGCACTTTTCATATATAATTTTTGGCGTCCATTAGCCGGTTTTGTTAAAGTTTTAGAAGGTCATTTCTGGCAGATGAGAACAATACACCCCAGAAATAAAATCGCAGGGATAATACTTTGAAATTTTGGATTTTAAATTCTTTTATTATAACGGTTGAACCTGCCGAATAAAGATACATAAAAATTAAAATACCGGAGAATAGTGAATATCCCAATGTTGAGAGCAACATAAAATTTCTCTATGACCGAAGATTAATTGCTTACCTTAAAACAGCTTAAAAAAGATGGGTTTTTTGACATAAATATGAAAGGACAATATTTCTTTCTTTTTCCCTATTCATACCGCTTCTGAAAAGTATAGATCAACCTGAAGTCTACAAACTCTGCTATATGCCGGTGAGCCAGTAAATTAAAACCTGCGCTGAGGTGGCGGTTTATGCGATATTGTAAACCCCAACGGTGAAAGATGCGGTCGTAGTAAGGCGTTTGGTCAAATACATACACGCCCAGGCGCTGGTTGAACTGAAACCGGCCCAGTAAAAACTCGTGCCCTAGCAGAACCCCAGCTTTCACAGGGCTGTCATTAAGGCCATCACTGCGAAGTCTGTCTTTGAGTTCCTCATCGTGGTATGCTTCGGCTCCCACAGTGATCATGCTCAGGTTCCCCACCTGCCTTCCGGCCTGCACCGCAAGACCAATCATCGGGTACCTTTCGCGATCACCGGATTCGCTGTAACCACGCAGCACAGTGCCCAGCAAAGTGACATCATACCGGGTTGAATAATCTCTCCAGTATTTTTCAGAGGTTCGTGTGCCGGTATACCAGGGGCGGGAGGCAGGCTGGTAACTTACCGCAATGCCCGCAGTGGGCCAGTTGATGCCTTTGTTGGGTTCGCGCGTGCCCCCATTGGAAATGTGCTGATAGCTTAAAGTGGGATTCAGCCACCACTGTTCAGACAGTTGTACCCAGGCACCGACACCCACCAGCAAATATACACTCACGTGGGTACTGTATGACTGGTTTCCGGGGTTGCTTATGCTGTCGTAAGGGTTGCTGAGATATGAAAGTCCTGCTGCGCCTTTAAAAGAGAATAGCACGCGATTGCCAAGCCGGTAAGTGGGTTCCAGAAAATAAGCTGCGGTGCCACTCTTGCCCAATAATTTCACATCGTAATCATAGTATGCCAGCAACAGGCCCTGACGGGGGTAACAACGGCAGAGATCAAAGATGGCAGCATCGTTGCGCTGCCAGCTAAATATGGCTTCAATGCCGGTTGGCCTTGCCCCTTTGGTGTTTTGAACATCTTCAGAATGCGCGAAAATAAAGCCATGCTGTACGCCCAGACCCATCGAGAAAAGCGGTTTTTGTTTAGTTGTACTTACTGTTGCTGCTGTAGAATCTGTCTGGGCAATTACAGGGGGTGTAGCGCATGCAACAGAAAGAACGACCCAAAGCCATAGCTGTACCGTTACCTGCCTTGCAAAGTAGCGATTGCATTTGCGGAAATTTAAGCATCTGCGGCTTAGAAAAAAATGGTTACATATCTTCAACAAAATCTAAAAATACTTTTTTATGATGCTCAAGGTCCATATCAGGTGAAAGGGATACACGCGCAATATAATCTTTGTCAACTTCTTTGGTCGTCCCCTGAGTAGAGGTTGCAGGTATCGTCCAGTAACATCCTTTTAACTGCCCATAACTCACACAGTACTTACTCTCGTTAGGGATTTCAGTGATCATCATATCAATCAGTTTAAGGTTTAATGCTCTTTTATAAGCTTCCCTTTCTTCCGGAGTGCTGCCTTTTGTGGGTAGGTCTAGAGAGAATACAGAGGGAGTAAACCCTTCCTGAGCCAGTTCTTCTGAAACAAAATTGATTTTTGCCTCCGGTAAGGTCTCTTTGATGAAGTTTACAAATGCACGGGTGTTCTTATAAGCATCTTTGATCCTTTGGTTCATGGAAGGCAATTGTGCTGCCAATATGTTAACCTGAAGGTCAGTAGCCTCGTTATCGCACAGGATGAGGTGCTTTTCGATTGTGTCCAGCAAAGCTTTTGCTTTATCATTGGCGACACAATATCCTGCAGTACATTTCCCTCCACTGGGGAATTTCGAGCCGCTCACATAGGATATGGTCCTGACTCCGGCGAGGATGCCGTCATCTGAAACAAACTGTACATTCGGGCAAAAGGTTTGGTCCAATATAAAAACCGCATCGACAGCCGTGTCACCGCTTGCTGTTTTGCGTATTTTGCTTAAAACCTCCTTTAGCTTTTTAAGGTTGGGAACTTCTACTCTGGGGTTTGTGGGGATTTCAGCAATAATGTAGGGCACCGCATCTTCTTTAGCAACCTGCTCTAAAACAATATCAATACTTTGCACCATATCGTGGTCACCATCAACGGGTAAATCGAATACCTCCACATTGTCAACGCAGGCTGCAACGCGTCGTGCCTGGTCGTTTGTACCCCCATAACAGTTGGGGGGAACGATAAACCTGATGGCCTTTCCGGGGTGTTTTTCCAGTGCATCGTCAATGAGCCCCATCATAATCGCATATTGCACAGAGAGTCCACTGGAGCCCAGCAGTGCTTTTGTATGGGTGCCAGTAATCTTTTTAATGGAAGCGATCACACTTGCATTATCAGTTGTAATAGTGCTTTTCTTTGTATCAGAAGAAGGCTTTCCTGTCAGTTGTTGCAAGACAGTCAAACAATCAGCGGGTGTCATCGCGATGGTTTCCCTTCTTCGCACGTGCTGTATTTCTGAAATGTAGCCTTCGTTTTGCACACCATTCACAAATAATATACTACCCAACTGCGGATGCACGCTGATATAAAAGTCAATATGAGGCAGCATGTTTGCATCACCCATTTCATCTTGTTGTGAAAAGAAAACGGTACTGCCGTTGAACTCGGGAACACCTTCTGCTTTCTCCACCTGCTTTAACTCAAAATCATACCCATATACACGCTTGATTGTTTCCGCATCAAAAAAGCCCGGTAAGGCACCGGTATAACAGATGAGGGTGTTCTTGTTATCAAACAGGTTTTTTCTCAAAACCGCCAGCACAGGAGTCGTCCTTGATGAAAAGCTGATTACATTGTTGGGGCTTACATCATTTAAGTGAGCAAGGGCCCATTCCAGTACTGAAGATAAGGGATGCCCCAGCCGAATATAATCATAAGCCGTGGGTAATGCACTGAGAGCTGAAGTATCAGCAATCTTGGCTGCATATAACTTCTCAAACGCTTCTAGGAATTCAGTTTTAGCCAATTGTTCATTATAAATATCCAGCCGATGGGTTGTGAGCCGCAACCAGTCAGTTGGCATATTTTTCAGTACCTTTTCAATATACTTCAGGACGTTTTTCTCTTTCATGTTCTTTACTTTTGGATAGACCGTAAAGATAAATGAATTCGGGTGATTTAATAATTGTAAGAGGGGTTTTGTTGTTATGTAATATGCCGGCTATGGAAGTGGTTCATTCTAGGTGCCACGCGATGCCCGTCTTAATTTGCCGGGTAAACAATCGCTTGGGAACGTATGGGTTGTTTTTATAGACTGTTGTAAAATATCTTTTTATTGTTGACCCTCTTTTTTTATAAAGGATTTAATGATCACTTCTGCTCTGTTAAAATCAGATTTATTAACATACAAGTCAACATCATTTGAGGGACTCCCGAAACCTGCGAGTCTTGCTGATTCGACATTGTCTTTGACGAGTGATTGTATTTTTTCTTCATCTAAAAGCTGTAATATTCGATTGATCACTATAGCACTATCCGTTAGAATTCTCAGATGTTCACTCATATCTTTTTAGATTTAAATAGTTTCATTTTTCAAATGTTATTGTCTAACATATATACGCTTTCCATTTTAAATGTTTTATACTGGCTCTCGTCCATAACCTTTGGCGTACCAGCTTGCAGCAGGTAAGCGAGCACTCCCTTTCTAATACGGTACCGAGCTATCTAGTTAATTGATACATTACAACTTATTCAGTTTTTGTTATTTCATCATATTTTAATTCTATTTTCTTGTTTCTCTTTCCATATTCAACAATTACATAATCAGGGTTTAGTCCGATAATCTTTCCATCAGTTAAATTGCCTTTTTTACTAAAAACTACTTTGTCACCAATGTTTAATTCGATTTTGGCATTAGCACTTGTAGAAACATTCACATTTGTATTCTGGATTCCCCATACATCTCCAACAACTTTTATTTTTTTTCCGTTACTCTTTACATATATTTTTGCATTACGTAAAAACTCACCTTGATATTCTTTTGTCATATTATCTACAGCTTGTTCCAATGCGTCTTTTTCGGATTTTGCTATAGACTCAACATCTCTTTCTATTAAAACATATTGCTGGCTGTCATCAATATTTCTGTTGCTAATTCCGGTTAAATCACCAATTCTGACATAACTGCCACAAGAACTTAATGATGTTATTACAATTCCTGCTATGAGTAAATTTCTTTTTTTCATTTATTTAGAATATTAATTATGTTACTTTTTCAAATATTATCAAACTTTTAAATACAGTTTTCATTTTATTATGAAAGCCTGCTTTTACTGCATACGACGCCCGGGAGATAAAACTCTTGGTTCTATAATATAATTTCTCATTATCACGAAGATGTAATACTGTGTGGGGATATTCAAACATAAACCATTTCAACAAACAATCAAAACAAAATTTTACTGTCAAAAACCTCAACCCTTCGGGACATACCAACCGGGGTCACCATAAGGATGCCTGCAGGGGCTAAAGCTATGGGTTACGGTTGCAAACGGGCTGCCGGGTTTATTGGGCGGTTTCCAGTTGTTTTTGCAGCATTTTGATCTGGTCACGCAGCTTGGCGGCCTGTAGAAAGTCGAGTTCTTTGGCGGCGGTTTCCATGGCTTTGCGGGTGTCGCGTATCTTTTTCTCGATTTCGGCTTTGCTCAGGTAGTGGGCACCGCTCTCTTCCGCGGCTTGTATGAGGAGTTCTTCTGCGGTATAGGCTTTCGCCTTGGGCTTGCTCAGGGCGTTTTCCAGGCTCTTTTTGATCTGGGTGGGGGTGATGTTGTGCTCCAGGTTGTATGCCATTTGCTTTTCGCGCTTGTAGTTGGTGCTGTCAATGGTGGCCTGCATGCTTCGGGTGATGTTATCGGCATACATGATGGCTTTTCCGTTGAGGTTTCTCGCTGCCCTTCCCACGGTTTGTGTCAGGGAGCGTTCACTTCTCAAAAAACCTTCCTTGTCTGCATCCAGGATGGCTACGAGGGATACTTCCGGAAGGTCAAGGCCTTCCCGCAAGAGGTTGACACCCACCAAAACATCAAAGAGTCCCAGGCGCAGGTCCTGCATAATCTCCACGCGCTCCAGCGTGTCCACATCGCTGTGGATGTAGCGGCAACGCACGTTGATGCGGGTGAGGTATTTGGTGAGTTCTTCGGCCATGCGCTTGGTGAGGGTGGTCACCAGCACGCGCTCGTCCTTCTCGACACGCAGTTGTATTTCTTCTATGAGGTCGTCAATCTGGTTGAGGCTGGGGCGCACTTCTATGGGCGGGTCCAGCAGTCCTGTGGGGCGAATGATTTGTTCTACATACACACCGCCGCTTTTTTGCAGTTCATAGTCGGCCGGGGTGGCGCTCACATAGATCACCTGATTCTGCAATGCTTCAAATTCTTCAAACTTGAGGGGGCGGTTGTCCATCGCTGCGGGCAGGCGAAAGCCATATTCAACAAGGTTTTCCTTCCGCGAGCGGTCACCGCCATACATCGCGCTCACTTGCGGGATGGAGACGTGGCTTTCGTCCACAAGCATCAAATAGTCTTTGGGAAAATAATCCAACAGGCAAAACGGACGCGTGCCCGGAAGGCGGCCGTCCAGATAGCGGGAGTAGTTTTCGATACCGCTGCAATAACCCAGCTCGCGGATCATCTCCAGGTCAAAGTTTGTGCGTTCGTCAAGACGCTTGGCCTCGAGGTGTTTGCCTATTTCTTTAAAATACTCCACCTGTTTGACGAGGTCGTCCTGAATTTCGCGTATAGCGCCCTGCAAGACATCGGGTGAGGTCACAAACATATTTGCGGGGTAGATGTTGAGCTTTTCATAGCTTTCAATGATCTTGTTTGTTTTGACGTCAAAGGCTTCAATGGCTTCTATTTCGTCACCAAAAAAATGGATGCGGAAGGCATCATCTGCATAGCTTGGGTACACATCAACGGTATCGCCCTTGATGCGGAAGTTGCCGTGATTGAACTCGGCTTCTGTGCGGGCATAGAGGCTTTGGACCAAGCGGTGCAAGAGTTTGGTGCGCGAAATGACCATATCTTTTTCAATCGAAATCACGTTCTTTTGAAACTCGACCGGGTTCCCGATACCGTACAAACACGACACCGAAGCCACCACAAGCACATCACGCCGCCCCGAAAGCAGGGAAGAGGTGGTGCTGAGCCGCAGCTTTTCTATTTCTTCATTGATGGAAAGGTCTTTTTCAATATAGGTCCCGCTGGAGGGGATGTATGCCTCGGGCTGATAGTAATCATAGTAGGACACAAAATATTCCACGGCATTGTCAGGAAAAAGCTGTTTGAACTCAGAGTAGAGTTGTGCCGCGAGTGTTTTGTTATGCGCAAGCACGAGGGTGGGTTTTTGCACTTCTTCCACCACATTTGCCACGGTAAAGGTCTTCCCACTGCCCGTCACGCCCAGCAGGGTCTGGTACTGTTCACCGGCATGGATGTTCTTTACCAGTTCTTGAATGGCGTTGGGCTGGTCTCCAGTGGGTTTAAAATCTGACTTTATTTTGAATTTCATACCGGATGTATATGGGCTTTTTCCGAAAGGTTGAACCTATTTTTGGGTTAATTTTCCTATTTAAAATGTTCGCCGAAAGGCACCTCAAAAGTAATAAAAATCAACGGTTTGAAGCTGAAAACTACATGCTAAAAACTACCGTTTTGAAATGTGCTTATAAACCAAAGTCTTTAAAGGCGTGATGCCCGTTTGATTAACGATAGCGGTTGATTAAAGCCGTCTTGATTATTTAGACCGTTCAATCTTTACGGGGTTTTGACGGGTATCAAATACATCTGCTATTTTAATAAATCCGTTTGATTCTTCTACTGAATAGATTAGTTTGTAGTTCTTGTGTACTAAGTACCGGTATTTAATTTCGCGATGCACGAGAGCGGGCTCTTCCTGACCTATGTATGGGGTTTTAAGTAGTTTGTTGGGTGAAGTGATGATGCCTTTAATGAGTTTTTTAGCAGTTTTGGCTCCGGCTTTGTTCTTGTAATAATCGTAAATATCCTCAAGTTGCAGTTCTGCCCAATGGGACCAAACATTGGTGTGCATCATTCCTCAAATTTTGCTAAAACATCTGCGCTGGTTTTAAATCTGTTCTGTTTAAAGTCAGTTTCAGACTGGTCAATGCGTTTGTTTAACTCGTCCCGGGTCATGGGTTCAAGGATGCTGTCGTCTGAAGAAGTCTTTTCTTTCTTCAAGAGTTTTTCAAGACGGGACACAGCTTTCTCACTTTGAAGTTTTAAAAACTCCTGTACAAATGCTATTTTTCGGGCTTCTAAACTCATTTTATGTGACTTTTAATCAAAGATACAAAATTATCAATTAGGTTTTTACGCTTTCCAGAAAGGTCAGGAAGGCTTTCGCCGAAAGGCAACCTAAAACAACTAAAAACCTATCGTTTTAGCGTAAAATGTCCTCCATAAGTACTGCCATCCACAAAATAGGCTTTATACCAGTAGTCTGAAGAGGGCAGGGGGCGTCCTCTGTAAGTACCGTCCCATCCGCCGGAGTCCGGGTTCATCAGGTAGATGATTTTTCCGTAACGGTCAAAAATAACGATGGTCTCTACCAGTGAATCGCGTAAATTGATGCCTTCAACGCGCCAGGTATCGTTTGTGCCGTCTTCATTGGGCGTAAAGTAGTTGGGAAAGCCTATGACAAAAACATTGATACTCACAATGCCGCAACCATTGAGGTCCAGGACATAGACGGTATATACCCCGCCGGAAAGGTTTTCAAAAATCGGAGCCTCCTGAAACGGACCGTTTTCATTGTTCAAAGCATACAGATAATCGCCGTTGCCGCTTGCATTGATGGTAACGGCCTGGTTGCCGTATGAACCTGAGAGGGTATAGCTGAGTGCGGGTGTTTCTGAAGCCAGCACGGTAAGGGTGCGTGTGGATGTGCAGGTATAGTTCTGGCCGTTGTAGGATTGCGTGTAGCTCACGTCAACGGTATATTGACCGGCTTCGGTGATGTTGATGGTGGGGGTATTTGCACCGGTGTTCCAGGAAAAAGAGTAATCATTTATATCACCCACCACCCCGGACTCCAGCACAAGCGGCTCGGGAAAGGTGTTGAGGCAATAGGTAAGGCTTTCGGGGCCTGAAAACTGCGGCGACGGGATGACCGTCAAATATACAGGAATGATGCCAAAACAGTTGCCGTTATTTGTGAGACGGGCATAGATGGTTTGCATAACCGGCTCTACATTTACATAACTCAGGGCTAGTGCGTCTGCGCCTAGGAGGGCATCTTCCAGGGTGGTGTGGTAGCTCACCTCCAGGGATGTGCCATATTGATTTTGGATATTCTGGGTGGTTTCGTTCAGGTCAAAAACACCGGCCTCCGGATTGTTTGAAGCCGAACAAGATACCAGTTCCTGGGGGTCTAAAAAGTTGTCTGTAGTGGTAAGGGTTACTTCTGCAACACCGGCACAGCCTGTTTGGTTTTCAGCCCGGGCATAGACCACCTGGCCGGGTATGGTGTTGGTATAACTGTTGGGGTTGGGAATAACGGCAATGTTGTTTTCGGCATTGTACTGTGAGGTGTGAAAAGACACGACCTGTACAGAGCTGTCGTTGTCTGTAATGGCTTCTGAGGCATCAAAAAGGTTAAAAACCGCGATGCCGCCGCTGTTGTCTTCACACTGTATGAGGGTAGTGTTTTGAAGTGTAATGGGTTCGTCATATTCCAACGTTACAGAACCGTTGACCACACAGCCGTTATTGTTTACTTCCACTTCATAGAAACCGTCTTCGGTAGCGGTATAGGTGGCATTGGTAGCCCCGGCGATGGGTGCACTATCCCGAAACCACTGGTAGTTGCTGCTTCCGGCAAGGGTAGCGTCAAGCAGATATTCCTCACCAAAACACAAGGGGTTGTTGGTTGCAAACAAGCGGTCCGGGCCCAGGTCTGTTTCCACATCAAAACTACCGCCACCCAAAAAGATTGCGGAGTCATAGAGGGAGTTTCCCTGATCAGCTACCACCAGTTTCATATGGTAAAGGATGCCGGGGGTAACGGTGGCTTCAGCGGTAAGTATGGTGGTCTGTCCGTTAAAGTTTGTGGGATGCTCGGTTCCGTTAAAGGCATCAAAATATTGTGTATTTGCAGGTTCGCAAATCGTGCCTTCACCGCGTATGGTGGTTATCTTTACGGGCGTATTGGTCCCGGGAACTACTGCCAGGTTGATATACTGGTCCTGGGTGCCCGCTTCGCGCAACAAGAAAGCAAAACCGTCAGAATAGTTGCACTGGGTGGGGTTGTTGTAGGCAAAATATTGTTCTGAAGAAAAGATGTATTCAAAGGTCATCTTGTTTGCTATGGGCAAAAAGTCAAACTCTAGCACGGTGGCGTTTATGGTATTGTTCTCATTAATAGCCTGCTCCAGGTCGTCGTCACCGGGCCAGTTGGTACTGCCTTCACTCAGGAGGGAAGTGTTGGGCCCTATGGCAGATGTAGCTCTTCCGGTAGAAATCAAAACACCGTCATCAAAGGGGAAGTCACTCGTCCCGGCAGTAAAGTAGCCATAACTTTGTGCGTCATTCCATCCGCTGACTGAAAAGTTGGAGACATTGGCACAGGGACTGTTGATGAGGATGTCTTCAACAAGCTGTTGTGCCGTGAAATTTTCCTGTACATCTATATACTGTGCAGAAGCGAGGTTGCACCCCAACACACCTAAAAATAACGAAAGTGTAAAACGCATCAAACCGGGAACGTATTTCTTTTTATAGCGGTGCAAAAGTACGTAAAGAATCGGTTTTTGCTCGTTATTTTAACACTTTCATATCCCCTAAGGATAAAAGCTGTTTTATTCGTTTATATCAAGGGCTACACGCTCTTTTCTGTTGGCGAGTTCCCAGGCGGTATGGAAAATGAGCCGTGAACGTTTTTCCAACAGTTCATACTCTATTTTATCGGGCGTGTCCGTGTGTTTGTGGTAGTCTTCGTGAACACCGTTAAAATAAAAAATAACTGGGATGTTGTTTTTAGCGAAATTGTAGTGGTCGCTTCGGTAATAAAAACGGTTGGGGTCATTGTCTGCGTTGAAGGTATAGTCTATGTCAAGGTTTACATAGGCATCGTTCATTGCTTCTGAAACATCGTGCAACTCCTGGCTAAGCTTGTCGCTGCCAATGAGGTAGATGTAATTTGGGTTGTCTGCTTTGTTTGGATCAATGCGACCTATCATATCGATGTTGAGATTTGCTACGGTATTGGCCAAAGGGAATATGGGGTCTTCATCAGTATAATAACGTGACCCTAACAGACCTATTTCTTCTGCTGTAACGTGCAGGAAGGCAACTGAACGCTTGGGACCGTTACCGTCTTCCTTGGCTTTTTGAAAAGCTTGTGCCAGCAGCATGATGGCTACGGTACCGCTGCCATCGTCATCGGCTCCGTTGTAAATTTTACCACTCTTGATGCCCACGTGGTCATAATGTGCGGTGATGATGATGACTTCTTCAGGTTTTTCACTGCCTTCTACAAAGCCAATGACGTTTTCAGAATCATTGAGACCACTACCTTCCTTGAAATAACTTTTAGGCACCGGCTGAAAATAGTTGCCCTCACCCAGTGGGCTGGCAATGTTGTGTTTTAAATAAAAATTCTTGATGTAGTTAGCAGCCATTTTCTGCCCTCTCTCACCGGTCATACGGCCTTCCATTTCATCTGAAGCGATGATGTATAAATGGGTTTTCAGGCTTTCTGCATTGATATAGTGTTCATAATCTGTGGGGCTTGTTTGAATGGAGGTGTTTTCGCTTGAAGGGTTTTGTGTGGTGCTCTTGCAACCAAAACCAATTACAAGCAGTGCTAAAAAGAAGAATTTTTTCATAAGAAATGATTTAGTGAGTGGATGGTAAAAATAAAGAAGGTTTCGCAATGGATTCTAAAAAAAATGTGAAACTTTCAGTATGGTTTGAAAGTTTCACATAGAATATAATTTGATACAAGTTTAATTCAAGGGTGCTCCCACAGGAATGTCACAACGGTGGCCCGGTTGCCCGTGAGCCGGGTTGACCGCTCCGTCTGTGTTTGTATTTGTGCTTTTGTTTGAGTTTACAGGCACGCTGCCGTTGCTTTTAATGACGGGTGACTGCTGTGTTGATTTGATGGTTTGTGACTGCTGGCCGCTGCCGTCAAGAGGTTGTCCCACAGGAATGTCACATCGGTGACCCGGTTGCCCGTGAGCGGGGTTGAGGGCTATATCACCATTAGAGGCTTCTGTAGTACTCTTTGGAGTGTTAACGTTTTTTTCAGATAGGTTTTCATTTGTGTCTTCTGTGCTGTTTTCTTTTTTTTCATCATTGCAAGATGTGAAAACTGCAAACACGGCAACCACTGAAAGCAGGGATAATTTTCTTAAAAAGGATAAATACATAAATCTTTATTTTATATGATTTTTAAACAGCTTGCAATGTACAAAAACGGATGCGAATGTCCAATAACATTGTGTTAATCTTAAGAAAGGTCATTAGCTGATTAAGATATTCAGGGAGCTTGTGTGCCTGCAAACCTGCGCTCAAAATATTCCAGGAGGACAATGGGGGTGAGGATCATCGTTAGTGCATAGATGACATCTTCCACAGGGATGGTAAAAAGGCGTATACCCAGGTTTTCAGAATTATCATACCACACGACCTGTTCTTCAATAAAGCTTCCGGTAAGGACCCCGTTCACAATAAAGAAAGGAATGAGCATCACCAGAAAGGTCAAGAAGAATTTTTGCAGCAACTCCCTTTGATAGTTGTATAAAAGGCTCAAGAGAATAATGGCATAGGCAAAGTTGACCAACGTGTACCAGCGGTCATAAAAGATCATCAGGGTGATGATGAGTACAGAAATAAGGAGGACATAGACCACAGAAACCGCTTTTTCAGATAGTTTCATATTGGGGAAATAATAGAGCAGGGCATAGTGTGTAAACACGCAGGCATAAGGGATGCAGACAAAAAAGAGCCATTCTTCCAGGGGAAGGTTGACAATGTAGATGCCCGTTAGATAGGCGTCATTAAAACCCCAGATGGCGTGAGCTGTGAACAGGATATCCCAGGGGATAAAGAACAGCATCATAATGAAGATGGAAGGGAACAAATATTTCCACTTACTGTAAAACTTCAGTTTGGGATGAAAACTATATAAAAAGGGAATGGAAAGGGAACCGAGGTTGAGCCACAGGTACAGTGAATCCATGAATTAGTTTTTAAAGTATTTTAACGGTGGGATAAGCATGCCAAAACTTTCACCTTTTTCCTTACCGGTGTGTTTGTGGTGCATTTTATGAGCCCTTCTGATGGCGCGGGCATAGCGGTTGTTTGCATTTCGGAAAAGTTTGAAACGCTGGTGGATAAATATATCGTGTACCATAAAATAAGTAATTCCGTAAGCAAAGATACCCAAACCAATGGGCAAACCATACCAGAAATCATAATATTGCCAGCTCACAAAAAAGAGGATGCTCACCACAGCATAAAAGATAAAAAAGAAGTCGTTGCGTTCCCACCAGCTATCATGATCTTTGCGGTGGTGGTCTCTGTGCAGGCTCCATAAAAAACCGTGCATAACATATTTGTGCGTGAACCACGCCATAAATTCCATAAATAAAAAGGTGCCTATAAAGACGGCTATCCAAATTAATACGTCCATTTTAAATTAGATTTAACCTGTAATTTACATAACATTTTGCAAGAAGCCCCACCTTCTGATAATTGTTTACCCTGATGCGGGCGTTTTTAATTTCGGTGGAAGGGGTTCTTTTCAATTTGTTCAATAGTTTTTTATAATAAATAAAAGCGGTGTAAACACCAAACTTGGCATCAACCGGCAGTTGATGTATGCCCTGCAGACCGATATTAAAATCGTGTTCTATCTCCCTGATGATTTTCTCTTTGGATGCATCATCCAGTTGATCGAGGTCTGTATCGGGAAAATAGGTGCGATTCAAATCTTCGTGATCAGCTTTCAGGTCCCTCAGAAAATTTACTTTCTGAAAAGCAGAACCCAGGTGCATGGCTGATTCCTTCAAGGCTTCATATTTTTCATTATCCCCTTTTACAAAGACTTTGAGGCACATAAGACCTACTACATCTGCCGAGCCGTAAATATACGCTTTATACTCCTCATGGGTCAAATATTTTTTCTTGTGCAGGTCCAACCGCATACTGGCCATAAAAGAATCGACAAGGTGTTTATCAATACCATATTTATGATAGGTATGCTGAAAGGAATTGAGAATGGGGTTTAAGCTTATCTTTTCAGTAAGGGCTTCCTCCAGGGCGTTTTCAAAACGGGTAAAAAGTTCTTCTTTTTTGTAATCGTGGAAGGAGTCAACAATTTCATCAGCAAAGCGCACAAAGCCGTAAATATTGTAAATATCCTGCCTGATGGTGTTTGCGAGCATTTTTGTGGCAATGGAAAAGGAGGTGCTGTAAGAGTGGGTAACCGTCTTACTGCACTTTTCAGAAACCGTGTCAAATAGTGCTTTCATGTTATTTTTCTTTTTCAATTAAATGGGCTGCAAGTTTTCCTGAAATAAGAGACGGGGGTACACCGGGCCCCGGCACGCTTAGTTGCCCCGTAAAATAGAGCCCTTTCACTTTTTTACTTTTTAAGTTGGGTCTCAGGAATGCCGTTTGCAGTAGTGTATTCGCCAGTCCATATGCATTTCCTTTATATGAATTATACTGCTCGACAAAGTCGTTGACACAAAAGCTTTCTTTAAATATAATGAATTTTTTGACATCCTGACCCGTAAGGTTTTCAAAACGAGTCATTATTTTATCAAAATACTGCTCCCTTAGCGCTTCTGTGTCGTTGAGTCCGGGTGCCAGGGGAATGAGAAAAATACCTGCTTCTTTACCTGCCGGAGCTGCGCTTTCATCAGTTTTTGAAGGAAAACTTGCATAGAACAACGGATTTTCAGGCCAGGCAGGATTGTCATAAATGGCTGCGGCATGTTCTTCAAAAGGCACGTCAAAGAAAAGGGTATGGTGTTCAACGTTTACAATTTTTTTATCAAAGCCAACATAAAACAAAAGGGAAGAGGGGGCAAATACTTTCTTCTCCCAATAGGATTCAGAATATTGGCGATATTCCTGATTCAGCAATTGCTCTGTGTGGTGATAATCTGCGCCGCTCAGTACAATCTCTGAAGGAACGGTTTCACCATTTACAACAAGTGCAGTTGCCCTTTTGTCTTTGATTATAATCTTCTCTACATTGCTGTTTGTGTGAATTGTGACGCCCAGCTCTTCTGCCAATAATTGCATCGCTTTGATCACGCTATACATTCCATTTTTGGGATGGAAGGTACCCAGACCAAAATCGGCATAGTTCATAAAACTGTAAAATGCCGGCGTATTGGAGGCTTTGGCGCCCAGGAACAATACCGGGAATTCCAGGATGGCAACAAGGCGCTCGTTGTCAAACTCTTTTCGCACTTCCTTGCTGATAGTACTGAAAAACTGCCCGATTTTCTTCATCGTTGCGGGTGTTATGAGTTCCAATGGAGACAGTCCGGGCCTGTAGACGAGGTCTTTGATGGCAATGTTGTAATTGTCCTGTGCTTCAGCAATAAAATTTTTAAGTTTTGCGGCACTTCCTTTTTCTTCTTCTTCAAAGGCAAGACATATCTTTTCAAGAGTATCTTCAATGGTGATAAAATCATCCTTACCAAAGTAGACACTGTATGCGGGATTGAGTTTGATGAGTTCATAATAGTCTGAAGGCTTTTTGCCGAAATCAGCAAAGAAGCGTTCAAAAACATCGGGCATCCAGTACCAGGTGGGTCCAATATCGAAGGTAAAACCGTCTTTAATCAATTGACGCGCACGGCCTCCGGTGGTGCTGTTTTTTTCGTACATCGTGACGTTGTGTCCTTCTTTTGCTAAATAAGAAGCGGCTGCTAAAGCAGAAAACCCTGACCCTATAATAGAAATGTTTTTTCGCATACTTGTTTAACAAAAATATATATTATTTAAACATTTTTAAATTTAACAAAAAAAATTAAGAATACTTTATCATTTAGAGCTTCTCAATGAGTTGAGAAATATTCTTTAAGACCAGTACATCTTTGGGAACTTTTGCTTCAGATAGATGTGAAACCTGACTTCCAAAGAGCCATATTTTATTATTGTTAACACAAACAGTCTTGTGCAATTCAGCTATGTAACTGTCAATTGCTTCTGTTTCGGGTTTTACAGTCAAATAGGTGATGAAAACAATATCGTTGTGGTGGTTTAACAAATGGTGCAGATTTTCAGTGGGTATGTTATTGCCAAGGTAGATTGTCTTATAGCCGTTGTTGAGCAATTCAAAATTAGCATAGAGAAGTCCTATCTCGTGAATTTCATCAAGTGGCAGGAAGAGGACAAAAAGCTTGTTGTGTTTTGTAGCTTCTTTGCGGGAAGCCATCTCAATTTCAACACTTATCTTTTGTTTGATAAGTTCAGAAATAAAACGTTCGTGTGAAGGGTCGATGGTTCCGGTTTGCCACAACAACCCGATGTCATTTAAAAGTGGGATAAAGATGTGAAAAAAGATTTCCCTGAAAGTGTATTGTTCTTTCAGCCTGTCAAAGGTGGTATGAAACCGCTTGGGGTCAAAATGAAGCATAGACGCTTTAAGCTCTGTGATTGCAAAACTTTCTGTACTGTCATAAAGCCCGGCCTGATGGATGAACTCACGCACTTCTTTTTCCTTTAATTTGGCAATCTTTGATATTTTGTGACCGTGGTTGTAGAGATACGTGACATTGAGCAACTTGGTAAGGTTGTCGATGTCATAGAGTCGAATGTTAGTATCAGTGCGTTCCGGCTCCAGGAGGTTGTATCTTTTTTCCCATATCCTGATGGTATGGGCTTTGATACCGCTTAAGTTTTCAAGATCCTTTATACTAAATACCGTTTTTACACTCATAACTGTTTAATGTGTAGCTAAATTAATTCAACCAAGTAAAAGTAGTAAAAGATATGCTAGAAATAAAAAAAGGAAAGAAATAAAAAAAGTGCCCGAAGTGGGACTTGAACCCACACGCCCTAAAGGACACATGGCCCTCAACCATGCCTGTCTACCAATTCCAGCATCCGGGCGGATGTTTGTTTTACGCATTTTGAACCCAAAACAGCAAAACATTCCGGAAAAAAAAAGTTAAGCGCGAGGCTTAACTTTTTTAGTGATCTGGCTGGGGCTCGAACCCAGGACCCTCTCCTTAAAAGGGAGATGCTCTACCAACTGAGCTACCAGATCAAAATTTCAATGCCTGCAAAGCATTTCTCTAATGCGGGTGCAAATATAGTATCATTATATTTATTAATCAAAGCAATTTTCAAATTAATTTAGGAAATTTTAAATACGTATTTTTACCGTCTTAATTCATAGTATTTTAAAATGAAAAACAAAGTTGTTTTGATGGGCTATATGGGTAGCGGAAAATCTGCAGTAGCTCAAGAATTGGCTAAAATCATCAACCTTCCGGTGATGGATATGGACGCTTTTATTACTCAGACAGAAAACAGCTCCATTGAGACGATTTTCAAAACCAAGGGAGAGATCTATTTCAGAAAACTTGAGAGAAAATGCCTTCTTGATATGTTGAATAATGACAGACAATTGATTTTGAGCCTGGGTGGCGGAACTCCCTGTTATGGAAATAATATGGAAGTCATCAAAACCAATCCGGAGACCCAAACAATATATTTGTCAGCATCTCCCGAAACGTTGACAACAAGGTTGCTTGATGAAAAAGAACACAGGCCGGTTATTGCACATATCGACACTGAAGAAGCCCTTCTTGACTTTGTGAGGAAACACCTTTTTGAACGCAATTTTTATTACAACCAGGCTGACCTGATTATTAAAACTGATGGAAAATCACTCAAGGAAATTGCAGAAGAAATCCATAAAAAATTACTCTAGCGCTGCCCGGTCATTGTTTTTTTCAAAAATGACTCTTACATTTTCATTTAAAGAGGTAGATAATGAGATGCCTTTGAAGTCTGCTTTAATGGGAAACTGTTTGTGGCTCCGGTCAATCAATACACCTGTTTTAATTTTTTTTAAAGGCACCTGTAAAAAATAATTCACACCATAAATCAAGGTGCTGCCGGAATGCAATACATCATCAATTACCACTATGGATTTGTTTTCAAAATCTACAGGGTCTAGTTCTGAAGTGACGCTGTTAATGGGTTGTTTTTTATCCAAGTTCACTTTACACAAATTTACTTGTAAGGGAGATATTTTCTCCAGTACTTTCTTGATTTTTTGGGCAAAAACGTAACCATTTTCATAAATACCCGCCAAGAGTACCTCAGATTCATCAGCATTTGCTTCATAGATTTGATAAGCAATTCTTCTTATGATATGTTGAATCTGTGTATGGTCTAAGATGACATCTGATTTAATCTCCATGGCCTTGTTTTTTTTCAAAGATAATAAAGAGTTCGTTACCCAAACGCGGTGGGATTGAATTATAACAGCATTCCAGAACTTTCAGGTGAAAATAAGGTTCAAAATAGCCCCTGTATTCTTCTTTACCTCCACCGAAAGGGGGTCCGTTTTCCGTCAGCGGGAAATCAAACAACAACCCGGTGAGTTTCCCGCCGGGTTCTAAAAGTTCGTGTATTTTTTTCGCGTAAGCGGATCTCAAAGCAGGGTTCAAAGCACAAAAGAATGTTTGTTCCAAGATGAGGTCATACTTCTTCTTAAGGTCAAAAAAATCAGCCTGAATTAATTGTTCCTGAGGAAAATCGGGAACTCTTTTTTGAAGGTTTTTGAGGGGTTGTGCGGCAAGATCAACCACATCAATATTTTTAAAGCCTTGCCGAAAGAGGTATTCTGCTTCATAGGCATTTCCGGCACCGGGTATTAGAATAGAAAGCTCCTTATCTTTTAACTGGTCTATATACCCCATAAGAGGTGGTGAAACCGACCCTATATCCCATCCGGTATTTTCTTTGGAATACTTGTCTTCCCAGAAATCACGGTCTAATTCCAATTTTCATCAAAATTTAGATCGTCATAGTCTTCCGGGTCAAGTTCCATATCATCTATATCTTCATCCATGTCCTCAGATAGCTGCACGTCAAACTCCTGGTCCGGGGCTTCATCGGGCATGATACCGTGAGCAAACATCAGGTTGGGGTATAAAACGCCTACTACAGGCTCTGCGATATCGGCAAGCTCAATCAGGAAGGTCCACATGTTGAGGAAATCATATACATAGATGAGTTTTGTATTGTCCTTATCAAGCACATCTTCCAGCAGGGTAGTACTCATCACCCTGTCAGTTTCTTCCATACCGAAAAGCGAAATTTCTTCATCCTGATTCCATTCTTCGTCACTGGTGTAAAAGGAAGCCATCTCACTACCGCCAAAACCAAAGGCCTGGGTAATGGCATTGTGAAAGTCTTCCAAAGTATCTTCCTGTGATATTTCGATATCCCGAAACACATCTTCGTGAGCATCCAGGATAATTCTTAAGCGATAGATCATTATTGTTTTTTTTAATTAAATATAGTAATTTTTATAAAAAATAGCGCTACCTGCTGAATCGGTGTAGCGAATATGTCATAGCAGCAAGCAGGAAAAAGGCACCTATTTGATGCAAAACACCCAGCCATAAAGGCACAGCGTAGATCAACGTGAAAACACCCAGCACAAACTGTATGCCCACAAGAGCCAACACCCAGTTTATTCCTGCTTGCTGTTGCAGGGTAATGGCGAGCTTTCGGGCCTTAAACCATAAGATAAGTATGAGTGCAACGACACCATAAGCAAGATAACGATGTACAAACTGCACTCCGCTTTTTCCTTCGATAAAATTTTTCCATACCGGAGACTGCTCCATAGTGACCGTCTCATGAATGAGTTTACCGTCATTCATCAAAGGCCATGTATTGTGTATAAAACCGGCGTTAAGCCCTGCTACAAAAGCACCCCAGACAATCTGTATTAGTAAAATAACAAGCGTGAACCGCAACAGGTTCCTGAAGGAAAGGTACTGCGGTTTCTTTTTGGGATAGATTAAGTTCAGTGCGACCCAGAAAGTAAAGGCAAAGGTTATAAATGCCGTAAAAAGATGCAGCGCAAGGCGGTAATGGCTTACATCAGGTTGGTCCACCAGGCCGCTTTTGACCATATACCATCCAAAAAAACCTTGTAAACCGCCCAATGCCAGTAGGATCAAACAATTTTTTATAGTTTCTTTGTTCAGCTTTTTCTTGATCAGGAAATAAATAAATGGGATGATGAAGACCACTCCCAGAAGCCTGCCCAGCAAGCGGTGAAACCATTCCCAGAAGTATATGGATTTATAATCTTCGAGAGTAAAATCATAGTGAATGTTGATTTTCTGATACTCCGGGAATTTTTTGTATTCTTCAAACGCAGCCTCCCATGCTGCTTCGTTAAGAGGCGGGATGACCTCAGTGACCAGATGCCAGTCTGTCATGGATAAACCCGAGTTTGTGAGACGTGTGATGCCGCCCACCAGCACCATGATAAAGATTAAAAAACACCCGGTAAACAACCAGATGATGACAGCCCGATTTGTTTTCATAGCAATTTTTATACTTTTTGAATCCCTAAAGCTTTAGCTTTTTTGAACATATATTCTTTTGCAGCCTCATACTCATTTGGGATTTCCCCTTCCAGAATGGCTTCTTTGATAGCGTCTTTTATTATTCCAATTTCACGGGAAGGTTTCAGGTTAAAGATTTCCATGATTTCCTCACCGCTCACAGGCGGTTGGAAATTTCTTACTTGATCCCGTTCTTCTACTTCAACAATGCGCTCCCTTACTTTCTGAAAGTTGTTGTGATATTTTTTGAACTTCTTCGGGTTTTTTGTAGTGATATCTGCTTCACACAAAGTCATTAAAGCCTCGATTGAATCACCGGCATCAAATACAAGCCTACGCACGGCACTATCTGTCACTCCTTCTGAAATGGCAATGGGACGCGAACTCATCAATACCATTTTCTGCACAAATTTCATCTTGTCATTGAGGGGCATTCTGAGTCGTTTAAAAATCTTATAAACCATTTTTGCACCCACAAACTCATGACCGTGAAAGGTCCATCCTGCTTTTTTATCAAAGCGCTTGGTGGGTGCTTTACCAATATCGTGAAGCAGGGCAGCCCATCGCAACCAAAGGTCATCTGTATTCTTTGAAATATTATCCACTACTTCCAGGGTGTGCCAGAAGTTGTCCTTATGGCGTTGGCCTTCAATTTCATCAATGCCTTCAAGGGCAATAAGTTCGGGAAGTATGAATTTTAAAAGTCCTGTGTTATGTAGAAGTTTAAAGCCTGTTGAAGGGGTTTCAGTGAGTAAAATCTTATTGAGTTCATCAGTAATGCGCTCGTTTGAGATTATCTTGATACGTTCATTATTGCGTTTGATGGCCTCAAGGGATTCTTTTTCAATATTAAAATTAAGTTGGGAAGCAAACCGGATAGCACGGAGCATGCGCAAAGGATCATCTGAATAGGTTATATCAGGGTCAAGCGGTGTGCGGATTGTTTTATTTTTAAGGTCTTCAACGCCGTTAAAAGGGTCTGTAAGTTCTCCGAAGTTGGAAGGGTGAAGGCTCAGCGCCAAGGCATTTATGGTAAAATCCCTGCGGTTTTGATCGTCTTCCAAGGTGCCGTTTTCAACAGCGGGTTTTCTGCTGCCACGGTCGTATGACTCTTTTCGGGCGCCAACAAATTCCACTTCCATGTCAGTGGTTTTAAGCATGGCGGTTCCAAAGTTTTTGAAAACTGTTACTTTGGGTTTCTTGGCAAGCAAATCTGACGTTTTCTTTGCCAAGGCAATGCCACTACCCACGGCGACAACATCGATGTCTTTGGGTGTGCCTCTTTTCAGTAAATAGTCACGTACAAAGCCACCAATAACATAGGTCTCCAGATTGAGTGTCTGTGAGGCTTGTGAAAGTGTTTTAAAGATGGGGTGCTGGAGGGCTTCTTTATGATTTTTTGCTCTGGGCATAGTGGTTTTACATTCGTATGATGTGCACTTCCCCATCATTTTTTAAACGAATGATACTCGATGGTTTTGCACTTGCATTTTCGCTTTGCAAATTTACGACATAGTCAACACCGTTCAAAATCTCGGGAGCTATTTCTGCGAAGTTTTTTGGTGCCGGAAATTTGCTGATATTTGCAGATGTGGAAACTACCGGCCGGCGGAATTTTTTTACAAGATCAAAGGCAAAACCTTTTTTTACCAGACGTATACCGAGTGAGTTATCATCAGCAATCAGGTTTTCTGCAACACCCACCGGGTTGTCATACACAATCGTTGTGGGTTTGTCTGCATATTCAATAATATCATAAGCGGCATCGGGTACTTGCTCAAGGTGCTTTTCAAGCATACGAAGGTCTGAAACCAGACATAGCATTGACTTGCTTTCTTCCCGTTTTTTGAGTTTGTATATTTTTGAAACCGCAGCCGCATTGGTGGCGTCACAACCTATTCCCCAAATGGTATCTGTGGGGTAGAGGATGATGCCGCCTTTTTTAAGTATTTCCCACGATTTTTCAAGTTCTTTTGTGAATTCATTTTTCATATAAATTCAGGAATTTTATTTTTATCTTTCATGTAATAAGGAGGTGATAAATTTAAAGACTTTCCCTCTAAAATTTTTTCATAAAGTCGAACATATGCTTTTGCCATTCTCCGTGAATTAAAATTTTCAACTGCATATTTATGACAACGCAACGGATTAAAATCAAAATTTTTGATGGCTTCAGTGATTTCCTTAGAACTATTACTTAAATATCCTACTTCTGTATTGACGAGTTCTTCCAATGATCCATTTTTTGTTCCGAATACAGCACAACCAGCATATAAGCTTTCGATAATTGCCAGTCCAAAAGGCTCATGCCATGTTACCGGAAAAATGAGACCTTTGGAATTTTTCATTAGTTTCATTTTAGTGTGGTTATCTACCATTCCCATAAATCGTATATCAGGATTAAATAAATATTTAAAACCTCTTTTCAACATTCGGTAGTTCCATTTTGTGCCTCCCAGTATATATAATGGATAACTTGAATCAATAGCTATTTTAGCAGCACCAAACACGTTTTTGACTCTCCAGCTAGCTTTTCCCAAAAAGTGTAGGTACGTTCTTTTTTCGTCAAGAATTGGTAAATGATAATCGCTCCAATCAAGACCATTATACACATAAGTATTGGAGTTATAACGGGACGCTTGATTAGCAGATATAAATACTGTATTTATATCCAACACTTCTTGTTCAGAAGGGTTTCCATGCATAGTTACAAGATATGGTTTTTTTATTTCTTCTTGGGGAGTGAAATTAAAATGTACAAAATCAATGTCTTCCGGTATTAACTGGTTGAGGTTTTTCTCCGGATGTAATTCTATTACATTAGCAAAGGGGCTGTGAGAGCCAGGATTAACCAAATAGGTGACCTCGTGCCCTAATGCATCAAGCTCCTTTCCTAAACCCCAAATCACACGTTCAGTACCTCCATAATGAAGCACTGGAATTACAGAATTTTGAACTATAAGAATTTTCATTAAAATAGGGTTTACAGGCTTTTTTGTGTTTCAGCAAAATAACGCATCGTTAGATGTATAAATAATTGTATGTTTTTTTTAAATAATATAAAAAATATCATAAATATTTATCAATACCTTCTTCTGTGAATATTATTTTCTTTGCTGTTGTTTTTTTTTCAATCTCGCGGTTGGTTTTAACCTTGTTTTTGTTTTTCACCTTGTGGTAGATGTGATAGACTATGCCCGCAAATTTTAAGCGCTTGCCTTTAATACCGGAGTTGTGTAATCGTTGTATCATCTCTGAATCTTCATTTCCCCAACCTTCAAAGGATTCGTTAAAACCATTTATAGAAATAAAATCATTTCTCCAAAAACTCATATTACAGCCTCGTAATTTTAATGAAATAGTGTCTGTGCTTTTAGCAAAATTCATTAGAAAAGGAAGTCTGAGGGTTCTGCTTCTCTTTTTAATTCCTTTGGAAAAAAAGTGAAATGTTGTTTGCTTTTTGGCAAAGAGTTCGGGAAGCAAATTTTCTTGAATGTTTACGCGTGAACCAAATAAGTAATGTCCTTTTTCTGCAAAGCGCAAATGATCTTCCACAAATCGTGGGTGCAGAATAATATCACCATCAATTTCCACAATATAGTCATACCTCGCTTTTGCGATGGCTTTGTTCATAATTTTAGCCTTGCGGAATTCTTTGTCTTCTTGCCAAACATGGTGCAGGGGAACCGGAAATATTTTTTTGAAGTGTTCTATGAGTTGTCGCGTTTTTTCTGTAGAGCCGTCATCAGCCACAATTACCTCATCAGGCAGTACACTTTGTTTCATAGTGCTTAATAAAAGCAATTCCAGAGCTTCCGGCCAGTTGTAGGTTGAGGTAACAAGCGTACACTTAGGGAGGGTGTTCATAGAAAATGTTTAGTGTGTAAAAATAAGGGTTTTATTTGAAGTCTAAGATGCGAATGGTTACTTTTGTCCGGTTAAAACCCTAAACGTCCATATGAAACTTCTTATCCATCCGGCATATGCTTCCCATAAAAAAGATATCGTGGGAATTTTAAACGATTTTGATCATTCCGGGACACCTCTTGGCAAGGGAGAACGCAATCAAATCAAGCTTTTTGATTATAGAGGACAAACTCTGAATGTAAAGTCCTTTAAAATACCCAACCCGATAAATAAAATTGTATATAAGTATTTCAGGAAGTCTAAAGCACAACGTTCTTTTGAAAATGCAATGTACCTGTTGGAGCACGGTATGGGCACCCCTCAACCCATTGCATATGCTGAAAACTTTTATCTGTTCGGGTTAAAAGACAGTTATTATGCCAGTGCTCATATTGATTATGACCTTACCTTCAGGGAATTAATTACAAACCCGAAATATCCTGAAAGGGAAATAATTATCAAACACTTTACGAAATTCACCTTTTTATTGCACGAAAACAATATCCTGTTCAAAGACCATTCCCCCGGAAACACGCTGATCAAAAAGGTAAACGGTCAATATCGCTTTTACCTGGTTGACCTGAACAGGATGGAATTTAAAAAGCTTTCATATAATGAACGCATTAAAAACTTTGCCCGGCTCACCCCTAAAATGGATATGGTCAAAGCAATCAGCGAAGCTTATGCAAGCTTAATTAAAAAAGATAAAGATGATGTCTTTCGGCTTATGTGGCAAATGACAGAAGATTTTCAGGAAAAATACCATCGTAAGAGAAAGCTGAAGAAAAAATATATTTTTTGGCGGAAAAAGTAATCACTCCTTATGCTTTAATTTCTTTTTCTGTAATTGGTAAAGCTTGATGTATTTCAGAAACGTCACGTGGGCACTTTGCACACAAATAATAAAACCGTTGAGACCGTCTAAAAACCCCAATCGTAAAAAATAGGATTTAAAGAAAGCCCAAGTAGGTCGATATAAGATTTTCCAGGCTGAAGATTTTATTCCTAGTTCCAGATATGAGTGTGCCGAAATAGTGGAAAAGCGATCCATTTTTTGATTGTGTTCAAAATAATCACGGTAAATCCAATGCAACAGGTCACCCTTGAGTTTACCCGAATTTGAGGCATCCTTTAATTTATAAGAATCATGCGGATTGATGCCTTTCCATTCTCCTTTTCCTTTTTTGAAGAGACGCAATTTTCGGTCAGGATACCAGTCTGAATGCTTGATCCATTGCCCGCAATAGTTGTTTCGTCGGTTTACAAAATAACCATCTTTGTTCCATTTTGATTTAAGTTTGTAAATGGATTTTTTTAATTCCTCAGACAAGGCCTCATCTCCGTCTAATGATAAAATGTGATTGTGAGCAGCCTGATCAATGGCAAAATTTTTCTGTTCTTTATATCCCAGAAACGCTTGTTCTACAAACTTTACATTATACTTTTCACAAATAGTTTTGGTGCGATCTGTTGAAAGGGAATCTACAACCACAATTTCATCAGCAACATCAACAAGGGATTTAAGGCATTTTTCTATGTGCTCTTCTTCATTGAAAGTGATAATTACGGCAGATATTTTTACCATAGATTCAGTTTCAGAAGATTCTGAAGAAGTTTTAATCACACCAAAGTCAGTCCGGGTTTTTTTGAGTCTTCTCGTTTCTTCCCTAATACTTTTATTTTTTAAAATGGAGGCTTCATTTTTATACCCACGAGGATGATCCAGATGAATACAAATGGCACTGTAGCGGATTTGCTTGCTTTTTATCCCGGAGTTCATAAGACGTTCACCAAGCTCCCTGTCTTGTCCGCCATATTGCATGCGCTCGTCAAAACCATTGACGTTAAGGATATCTGCTTTCCAGCCGGAGGCGTTGTGGCCATTCCAGCTGGCATTGGTGGGTGTTGTTTTGTTTAGTAAATCCTGTAACAGGCCTTTGGATGTAAGTTTTTGGTTTTTAAAAGATGCTTTTAATCCTTTTTCTTTTAACCAACCAATATTGAAACAATTTTGTGAGACAATGTCTTCTTTGGTAATAGCTTTGGAAATGTCAATAGGAAGCATAAAATACCCCCCTGAAAGGAAATATCCTTTCTGTTGGTGCTTAAGGTGTACTTCTATAAAATCTGCCCGAGGAATACAGTCGCCATCACTCATTAATATATAATCAGACTTGGCTACTACCAGTGATTTGTTTAAAATGCGTGACTTCTGAAACCCATCATCTTCCTGCCACACGTGGACAATAGGGTAAGAAACTTCCTCTTGCATTTTTTTTATTAAGTCAAAAGTAGGCTGTTTAGAGCCGTCATCTGCCAGAATGAGCTCAAAGTTTTTTTCTGTTTGCATTTCATACCCCCATAATACTTTTTCCAGCCACTCTTCAGAATTGTAGGTGCTGATAATTACAGAGATTTTGTAGGCGTTTTCCAAAAAAGTATTGTTTATGCGAAAGAATGTCTGCAGCAAAAATAACTATTTTTTCTTCTTTTGGAAGGCATCCTCCCAAAAGACTTTGGCTTATTGGTCAATTCGTTTTTTTCCGGGGGGGATTTGGGGAAGTTGTATGTAGCTGCCCAGGATTTCGTTATATTCTGCAGGAATATATTTTTTCCGGGCATCAGAAGGGTAAAAGGTCATCTCACCAAAAAGTATTTTCCCGGAAATATTGTATAAATCCACACGTACAAATGGAAAATCTGCGGCGAGCTTTCTGGAGACTGTTATCATGTCATCTAAGTTTTTTGGCTGTACAATTTCGCCTTCAAAAAAGGTGTTCTTTTCTGTTGTGAATGGCAATTTTTTCCATTCCAGGTCATAGTAGCAGCGATAATCGTTGGTGCCACGTTCAGTATCAACCTGAATAAATTTTGGAACCCCGTTGAAACAAAAAAACTTGTAGTCGCTCAGGACATCTTTGCCTTCTTCTTTCAGGAATTTTTCAGCTATTAATTTTGGTGGTACGTTTTTATAGGCCCACTCTTTTCCACCCCGGTAATACTGGTTTTTTTGCAACCATTTTCTAAAACGCATTTTTGTTTTCCACAGGTTGAGCTTGCTTTTGTCTTTAACGATGAGGTTGTAATGAAAGGCGTGATTGGCTTTTATGACAAAACTGTTTGGTAAAGCGTCAAAGTCTACCTCAGAGGTCGAGTCGTAAACTGCCAGTAAATCGTTTAGATATTCCTCACCTATTTTTTCTTTGACATACTCTCTTACCTTGTATTTGTCAACCAATTGTGTGAGGATAGGTTTGTGATAGTACACTTTCAGCCATTGGATTTTTTCATTAAAGGTCACCGGATTTTTAAGGTCCAAGCGGTCGCCTGAATAATATTCGTGAAACACTTCCACAAAGAATTTCTGTGGTAAGAATTTCATTTTTTTTAGTATGCCTAAAGCTAATTTTCTGGGTGTCATGAGTTGTTTTTTAGGGAATTTTCCACAAAGGAAAACAATTCTTTTTGAAAAAAACCGGGTAAAAAAGCATCATAGAGCCTCTTGTGAATGTCCCGGAATTCTTTTTGGCTGTAGTTTTTAAATCGCTCCGGTTCATAATCTTTTAAATGAACGGCTTTACTTTTTGGATTGTGGCCGGTGGTTCCCCAGGTTTCTTTTCGTATCCAGGGTGAAAATATAGCAAACGTAGGAATCTGCAGGGCATTGGCGATATGTATGGCGCCCCCTTCATTACCAATGGTTGCTTTACAAAATGAGCTGAGTACAATAAAATCCCTCAGGCTTGGTGCATAAAATGGGGAAATCCTATCTTTTACCGTTTTGGAACAGTGGCTCAAAAAAGCGTCTGCCAATTCTTTCTGTTTGGGTATATAATTCATTAAAAAAGAAACTTCCGGGAAATGGGTATGAATTCCTTCGAGCATTTCTGCAAGATAGGGTAGTGGATAGGTTTTGTCTGCACTGCTGCCTAAAATGTTCAGCATGATATAGTGACGTTGAGTAAAATCCACCCCGGCATCAGCAGCATCCTGAAATACTTTTTGTTTTTCCTGTTCTGTAAGATAAATTTTTGGGGTAATGTTTTTTGGTGCGGTTATCCCTAAAGGCTCGAGCATTGCCAGTCTGTTTTCGTATGCCAGGGGAATTCCTGAGGTGTTTTTTACACGGGTTTTAAGCTTATGTGTATATACCGGCAATGTGTACCACTTTTGCTTTCCGATACGGATTTTGGCCCCTGAAAAAATAGTGATCAATACACTGCTTATTTTGTTGTAGGCATCAATTACAATGGTATACTTTTCTTTTTTAATGGTTTGTAAAAAGCGAAAAAATACCTTTTTACTATGCTCCATTTCCGGGGTAAAAAAAATCACTTTATCAATGCAGGGGTGGTGGCACACCACAGGCTCTGTGTGCGAATTGATTAAATAATGTAATTCGGCATCGGGGTAGTGTTTCCGCAAAACTTCAGCCAGTATGGAAGAAGTTAGTACATCACCAATCATTTTTTGCTGAATTATAAGAATTTTCATTGCTTTTTTTTACCCCCAAAAAAGGATTTGTATTCTAGATAGCCACGTTATATTCCCGAAGCGCATCGTTTAAGGATGTTTTTTTATCGGTGCTTTCTTTTCGTTTCCCGATAATCAATGCACAAGGAACCTGATATTCTCCTGCCGGAAATTTTTTGGTATAACTCCCCGGTATTACTACAGAGCGTGCAGGGACATACCCTTTAATTTCTTTGGGTTGATCACCGGTAACATCAATTATTTTTGTGGAAGCTGTAAGTACAACATTGGCACCCAAAACAGCTTCTTTTTCCACCCTTATACCCTCTACAACAATACATCTTGAACCAATAAAAGCATTGTCTTCAATCACGACGGGTGCAGCCTGAAGAGGCTCTAAAACACCGCCAATTCCCACGCCGCCACTCAAATGTACGTTTTTTCCAATCTGCGCGCAGCTGCCCACAGTGGCCCAGGTATCTACCATGGTGCCTTGGTCTACATAAGCGCCAATATTAACATAACTGGGCATCATAATAACCCCGGAAGAAATATAAGACCCAAAACGTGCAACAGCGTGAGGAACCACACGTATTCCTTTTTCCTTATAGCCTGTTTTCAACGGAATTTTGTCATGGTATTCAAAGATACCTACTTCAAAGGTTTCCATTTTTTGAATTGGGAAATACAACACTACCGCTTTCTTTATCCATTCATTTACCTGCCAGCCTTCAGAAGTAGGTTCAGCAACCCTCAATTTACCTGAGTCCAGGAGTGAGACAACTTCCCGAATGGCGTTTATGGTTTCGGTATTTAAAAGCAAGTCACGGTCACTCCATGCTGCTTCAATTTTATCTTTTAAATTCTTCATGCTTGTAATTTTTGGTAAAGATAATTGCTTTATGTTAAAATGCAGCAATCCCGGTGAGAAGTATTACCTTTGCAGTAACACGATATTATGGCACGTATACTCGCATTGGATTTTGGTACAAAACGCACAGGAATAGCTGTTACAGACGAGTTACAGCTCATTGCCTCAGGTTTGACCACTATTGAAACAAAAAATTTAATTCCATTTTTAAAGGAATATACAACTAAGGAAACGGTTGAGTTAATTCTCGTGGGTGAACCCAAGCACATGGATAATACTGCCTCATCAAGTGAAGAGCACATTGCTAAATTTTTGGAAAAGCTGGACAAGGAAATTGACATACCCGTGAAAAGGGTTGATGAGCGCTTCACTTCAAAAATGGCGTTTCAAACCATGATCGACAGCGGTCTCACCAAAAAACAACGTCAAAACAAAGCCACGATTGATGAAGTGAGTGCTACACTCATCTTGCAAAGCTATCTATATTAAAAATGCCACACTTTAAAAACATCAAATACGGATATTTCATCAGTGTTAATTTTAAAGTGATGTATTCAACTTTAAGGGTACAAAAACATCTGAGAAAAGTCAAGTTGTTCAGATTGCTGTTAAGTAAAAAAGATAAATACATTCTTGTAAGAGATCCCTACAAGCGCCTCGAGTCTTTTTACAGGGACAAACTTGGAAAGCATCTTGATGAAAACAAGAAATGGGCCAGAAGCCAGAAGATTTTCTTTAAGCCTCTGGAGCTTGAAAAAATGAGTGTTCGTGAAAAATTCAAAGCACTCAACAATTTGAGTTTTGAATCTTTTGTAAAACTTTTGCCTGAAGTTTACTCTAAAAACCGACATTTGCATCCACAAAACCGGTTGTTTAAAAAAATTAAACACAAAAGGGTTTTATATATGGAAAAGGAAGAAGATCTTCTTTTTTTGGCAGAGAATTTGCACCTTGATTTGAATATTAAAGCAAACACAACTGATAAGTCTAAGCATCATCTGGAATGGACGCCAAATATGATTTCGATTGTAAACAACCTTTATGCTGAAGACTTTAAATTGTATAACTTTGAAAGAAAATAATTTATGATTTTTCCTATTGTCGCATACGGTGACCCGGTCTTGAGAAAAAAAGCTCAAAACATCGACCAGGAATACCCCAATCTTAAAGAACTCATTGATAATATGTATGAAACCATGTATCATGCACATGGGGTAGGTCTTGCAGCACCACAAATAGGGCTTCCCATCAGGTTGTTTGTCATTGATTGTGAGCCCTTTTCAAATGATGAAGACTTAAGTGAGGAAGAACTGGGGTATCTGGCAAATTTCAAGCAAACCTTTATCAACGCCAAAATTCTTGAAGAAACCGGAGACGAGTGGGCTTTTAATGAAGGTTGCCTCAGCATTCCTGACATTAGGGAAGATGTTTTTAGAAAAGAAAAAGTCACGCTTTCTTATTATGACGAAAACTTTACGCAGCAAACCAAAACTTTTGAAGGTCTGGCAGCACGCGTTATTCAGCATGAATATGACCACATAGAAGGCATCTTGTTTACAGACAAATTATCATCTCTGAAAAAGAGGCTGATTAAAGGAAAACTCACTAATATTTCCAAAGGAAAAATTGATATCGACTACAGAATGCGTTTTCCGCTTATGAAGAAAAAAAGATAATCAATACTATTTTCAATCTCAATATCTATCTTTGTGATTCTTGAGATTAAGAAACGAAATAAAAACAATAAAAAAGTATACAGAATATGGGTTTAGAAAAAATTTTATCCATCTCCGGCAAGCCCGGCCTTTATGAATTAAAAACACAAACCAGAACCGGTTTTCTTGCAGAATCGTTGCTTGATGGCAAAAAAGTTTCAGTGAGTGCACACCACAATGTGAGCTTGCTTTCTGAAATTGCGGTTTATACTTTGACTGAAGAAATTCCGCTAAGGAAAATACTCAATAAAATCAAAGAAAAAGAAGATGGAGGCAAAGCCATAAGCCATAAAGGAGAAAAATTAAAACTTGAGGAATATTTCTTTGAAATCCTTCCTGATTATGATGAAGACAGAGTATATGTAAGTGATATTAAAAAAATTATCCAGTGGTATAACATCTTACAGGAAAAAGGTATGATGGATTTTTCTGAGCCCACAGAAGAAGAGGCTCAGGAAATCGTCAAACAAACTGAAGCAAAAGGAACAGCAAACAAAGCGGTGCCTGTTGAAAAATCAACCCCTAAGGTGTCCAATACTAAAAAAGGAGGCACCGGTAAAAGTCCTGTTGCAAGAAAATCATAACTTCTACAACAAATAAACACTCAAATCCTGCTCTTAACAGCAGGATTTTTTTGTTGCTCTATACACCCATTTCTTATTCATATTTAGCTTTTGGTGTAATTCATTTTCGTAATTTTATAAAATCAAAACAAACTCCATGAATAACAGAGAAGATCAATTGAAAGCGTTTAACAGGTTACTCAACATTATGGATGACCTGCGCGCCATGTGCCCCTGGGATAAAAAACAAACCATGCAGACGTTGAGACACCTTACAATAGAAGAGACTTATGAGCTGGGTGACGCTATTCTTGAAAATGACCTGAATGAAGTAAAAAAGGAATTGGGCGATTTATTGCTTCACATTGTCTTTTATGCAAAAATAGGAAGTGAACAAAAGGCCTTTGACATTGCTGATGTTGCTGATGGTATTAGTGACAAACTCATTGAGCGCCATCCTCACATATATGGAGATGTAGAAGTAGCTGATGAAGAAGAAGTCAAAAAAAACTGGGAAAACCTGAAACTCAAAGAAGGAAAAAACAGTGTACTGGAAGGCGTACCTAAGTCTCTTCCTGCTATGGTAAAGGCAAACCGAATTCAGGACAAGGTTGCGGGTGTGGGTTTTGACTGGGAGCAACCGGAGCAGGTATTTGAAAAACTCAAAGAAGAGCTTGACGAACTGCAACACGAAGTCAATGAAAATAACAAAGAAAAGATTGAAGCGGAGTTTGGCGATGTCCTTTTTTCAATGATTAACTATGCCCGCTTTTTAAAAGTGGACCCTGAAAGTGCCCTGGAACGCACCAATAAAAAATTCATCAAACGCTTTCAATATCTTGAAGAAAAAGCCAAAGCCGTCAACAAACCCCTCAAAGAGATGTCACTTGCCGAAATGGATATCTTTTGGAACGAAGCGAAAAAACTAAAATAAGCACCTTTTTCGCAATAAAATTATTTGCTAATCTCTAAAACTTTCCGAATCTTTATACAATGGATATAAAGGAAAAAATCTTCCGCTTAAGAGAAGAACTCAGCCGGCATAATTACAATTACTATGTGCTAGATGCACCCGAAATTTCAGACTTTGAGTTTGACCAAAAACTCAAACAATTACAACAACTGGAAGCAGAACATCCTGAATATTTTGACCCTAACTCGCCCACACAGCGCGTGGGCGGTGCTGTGACAAAAAACTTTGAAACGGTGCTTCATGAATATCCCATGCATTCCCTTGATAATTCCTATTCTGAACAAGATTTACTCGATTGGGAAAAACGCATCAAAAAACTGGTTGACGGAAATGTGCAATTCACCTGCGAACTCAAATATGACGGGGCGTCCATGAGCCTAACCTATGAAGACGGAATATTACAAAAAGCCGTGACACGAGGTGATGGAACAAAGGGAGATAATGTGACCAATAATATCAAAACAATCCGTTCTGTCCCTTTAAAGCTCAAAGGAGATTTTCCTGAAAAATTTCACGCTCGTGGTGAAGTTATTTTACCCCTTGCGGGTTTCGCAAAAATGAATGATGAACGCCTGGAGGCCGGGGATGAAGCTTATGCAAATCCGCGGAACACAGCTTCAGGGAGTTTGAAATTACAGGATAGTGCTGAGGTGGCAAAACGTCCTCTGGACTGTTTGATATATGGCGTTGTGGGGGACCGGTTGCCTATTACTACACAATATGAATCCCTGCAAAAGGCAAAAGAATGGGGTTTTAAAGTTCCCGATGCTTGCAAACTTGCAAATTCCATGGAAGAAGTACTGGAATTTATCCATCACTGGGATGCCAACCGCCACAAATTGCCTTATGAGACTGATGGCGTGGTCATAAAAGTAAACAGTCTATATCAACAAGAGGAATTGGGATATACAGCCAAATCTCCCCGCTGGGCGATGGCTTATAAATTCAAGACTGAACAGGCAGAAACTATCTTGGAAAAAATCACCTATCAGGTGGGACGCACCGGCGCCATCACCCCGGTAGCCAATTTAAAACCCGTGCAACTTGCAGGAACTACTGTAAAACGTGCCTCCCTGCACAATGCAGACCAGATTGAAAAACTGGATATAAGGGAAGGTGATACTGTGTATGTAGAAAAAGGAGGGGAGATTATTCCAAAAATAGTTGGTGTTGATTTCAGCAAACGCTATGCGGAGTCGCAGCCCACAGCATACATTACCCATTGCCCTGAGTGTGACACGTTGCTTACGCGAAAAGCAGGAGAAGCCCAACACTATTGCCCTAATTTTTACGGGTGTCCGCCGCAGATTACGGGTCGCGTGCAGCATTTTATTTCTCGGAAAGCGATGGATATTGAAGGGCTGGGTGGTGAAACCGTTGAATTGCTCTTTAATGCAGGCCTGATTCAAAACTATGCAGATTTATACACCCTGAAAGTGGAACAACTGCTTCCGCTTGAGCGTATGGCACAAAAGAGTGCCGAAAACCTGGTCGCCGGTGTGGAAAAATCAAAAAAAATCCCTTTTGAAAGGGTACTGTTTGCTTTGGGAATCAGGTTTGTGGGGGAAACTGTTGCTAAAAAGCTTGCCAAACATTACAAAAGTATAGATGCCCTCAAGTTAACCACACAAATGGAACTCATTATGGTGGATGAAATAGGTGAGAAAATCGCTGAAAGCGTTGTGGAGTTTTTCAGTAAACAAGAGAATATTGAGATCATTGAGAGGTTGAAATCCTATGGTGTTCAATTACAACTTTCTGAAGAAGCTTTGCAAGGACAAACGGATGTTTTGCAAGGGCAAACCTTTGTGGTTTCGGGTGTGTTTGAGAAAGTTTCCAGAAATGAACTTAAAAAGCTCATTGAAGACAACGGCGGTAAAGTGTCGGGTTCCATTTCATCAAAAACAAGCTATGTGGTTGCCGGTGAGAATATGGGTCCCAGCAAAAAGGAAAAAGCTGAAAGTCTGGGGGTTCCTATAATCTCTGAGGATGATTTTTTAAGGATGATATAATTAAACTGTCAAGGACATTCCTTCTGTAGTTACTTTTTCTGATTCCTCAAAATAAAAATCAATCCTTCCCAGGTTGATACCTGCAAAACCCACTTGATTGATCATAACATCTTTTTCGTCTTTGTTTTTGATGATTACGGGTTCTGGCAAAAAAGTATGGGTGTGGCCACCCAAAATTAAATCAACACCAGAGGTAGCTGCAGCCAGCTTTACGTCAGATATTTTATCGTGTTCATAACTATAACCAATGTGTGAAAGGCAAATCACCATATCGCAGTTTTCCTCTTCCCGTAAGATTTTTGTAATATCCTGAGAGATTTCAATGGGGTCGTAATATTTGGTTTCCTGATAGAGTTTTTTGGTGACCAAACCTTCCAGTTCAACCCCCAATCCAAATACGCCAACTTTAATACCGTCTTTTTCAAACGTCCTGTATTTTTTAACATATCCATCAAGCACAGTATTGCTGAAATCATAATTTGAAGAAATGATGGGAAAGTTTGCGTGTGGTAATTGGGCAAGCAATCCGTTGAGACCATTATCAAACTCGTGATTGCCTATTGTGGCAGCGTCATAACGCAGTTTTGACATGAGTTTTAATTCGAGTTCACCCCCATAAAAGTTAAAATAAGGTGTGCCTTGAAAATAATCACCGGCATCAAGCAAAAGTGTGTTAGGGTTTTCTTTTCTGATCCTTTCAATCAAAGTTGCCCGGCGCGCTATTCCCCCTTTGTTTGGAAAGCGTGCATCTGTTTCCGGGAACGGATCGAAACGGCTGTGCGTGTCATTGGTATGGAGAATGGTTAGATGTTTTCTTTCTGATACCGAACTAAAAGCAGAAAGCCCATAACTTCCTGCGACCAGTAATGCTGATGCAGTAGCAGATTGTTTTATAAAGTGTCTTCTTTTCATTTTAATCTGATTTTATAAAACGTTTATCGGGTGTCGAATCTATCGTGTCTTTTTTAATAAAGTAATCAATAAGAACGTTTCTTACTTTATAATCAAGGGGTGTTTCGCTTACTGGATCTTCAAAGAAATACATCCTGTCACCACCGTTTCTCAAATAATCACTTGTGGCTACAAAGTAGTTTTTGGTGGAGTCCAAAGCGGTGCCTTGAATTTTAACCTCGGATATTTCATAGTCTTTATTTAGGTTTATTTCAATTCCAGAAACTGGGTGTGCAAGCAGTTCAAATCTTAAATAGTCCAACATTTCCTGTATCCTTTTCGGCGAAAGCTCTAAAATCACAATCTCATTTTCAAAGGGCATGATTTCAAAAGCAGTTTTTCGGGTAACATCACCTTTCTCCATTGTAGCCCTGATGCCACCATAGTTTAGCAGGACAAAATCAATCTCATTTTGGGTGCGTTGTTTGAAAATAGGACCGGACAGTTCGATCACGGCATCTGCCATCATATTGCCAATGGAAGAGTTGAGCGCTCCATCTGTACGATTCATATGCCTGACATTGTAGGCTAGTGTTTCATTGAGTTGAGATGCTATATGGTTTCGGTAAGGTTTAAGGAAGTTTTCATATTCAACAACTCCTTTAATGGAATCGTTGATTTCAATATTAACGCCCTCTATTTGCGTTACAGTGAGCTCTTTTTCTTCTGTGCATCCGGCAACAATACTGAGGAGGAGAAGGAGAAAAATATTTTTCATTAAGGAGTGGGTAATAGAATTCGATTTCATGATAAAATACTTACTTTTGTAATCAAGATTGTAAAGATAAATGAATTTTAAAGCCGTCAAGAAATATTTCCTTACGAGGCAGATTGAACAGCACTTAAAAGAAGCAACTCCCGGGACACAGAATTCAAGTTTTAAAACTGTGGGAATTCTTGTAAATGCTGAAGAATTTGAAAATACAGAAATATTTTCAGGCTTGATTGAAGCCCTTGAAATCCTTAACAAAGATTTAAAGTTGATAATATACAAGGAGGAAAAAAGAAATCTGCCCACTTTTGACCACAACAAGTTTTCTTCAAAGGATTTTACATGGAACGGTTCTTTAAACAAACCGGGTATAGAAGAATTTGTGGACAGGAAGTATGATATTTTTATAGGTTACTATTCTAAAAAGAACAAGTATCTCGAATATATAACATCAAAAATTAATGCAGACGTGAAAGTGGGTTTGAGAGGAGCGGATAAAAGGCTTTTTGATATCATTTTTAAAATTGGTATAAAGGAGTATCCTGTTTTTGAACAGGAACTGGCAAAATACATACGCATTTTTAAAAACAAAAAAGAAACGGCATGAGCACATTAACAGGAACCGGGGTGGCTTTAGTAACTCCTTTTAAAAATGATTTTTCCATAGATTTTGAAGGTCTGGAGCGTGTTGTGAACCATTGTATTGAAGGTGGTGTTGAGTACATGGTTGTTCTGGGTACCACGGCAGAAAGTGCCACTTTATCTGCTGATGAAAAACAACAGGTTATTGATAAAGTAATCTCGGTAAACAATGGTAGGTTGTCCTTGGTTTTGGGTGTGGGAGGAAACAATACTTCTAAAGTTGTAGAGGAGTTAAAAACAAGGGACCTTTCTTCATTTGATGCCGTGCTTTCTGTTTCGCCATACTACAACAAACCCACCCAGGAAGGGATTTATCAGCATTTCAAAGCGGTTGCAATGGCATCCCCAAAACCCATAATTTTATACAATGTCCCCGGAAGAACTTCTTCAAACATGTTACCCAAAACAGTTATCAGGCTCGCCAATGATTTTAAAAATATAGTAGGTATCAAGGAAGCGGCCGGTGATATCGTTCAGGCAATGCAACTGATTAAAGACAAACCGAAAGATTTTCTGGTTATTTCTGGGGATGATATGATTACTTTGCCCATGGTCCTTGCGGGAGGTGCAGGTGTTATTTCGGTTATTGGGGAAGGATTCCCGAAAGAATTTTCCGAGATGGTTCGGCTTGGGCTAAAGCGAGATGTGGATGCAGCATATGAATTGCATTACAAGCTGGCGCCGGCAATTGATATGATTTTTGCCGAAGGCAACCCTACCGGAATCAAGGCCGTTTTTGAAACTTTGGGTATTTGCAGTGCGGTGGTAAGGCTTCCGCTGGTGGAGGCAAGTGCCGGATTAAAGCAGCAAATACAGGAGTTTACAACAGGTTTGCGTTAAATTTTTCACAAGACATCACATGTCTGTTAATATTTCGTTTGTAATAGCTAATATTGATTTTTATTATCTCACTAATTTACTTACTTTTGCACGATGTTTTTGAACCAAATGAGAATTACCGCATTAATCATAGTTTTGTCAACGCTTTTTTTCAGTTGCAGCCCTTATCAAAAGGTCCTGAAGTCTGAAGACGTTGGGTTGAAGTTTCACCATGCTGATTCACTTTATAACGCTGGTAAATACAAAAAAGCCCTGAAGTTGATGGAACAAATTGTTCCCGCTTACCGTGGAAAACCCCAGGCAGAAAAGTTAATGTTCATATATTCCAATACCTTTTATAACCTGGGTGATTATTACCTTGCAGGTTATCAATTTGAACGGTTTGTATCATCCTATCCCTTAAGCGAAAAGGTGGAGGAGGCAGCATACAAAGGCGCAAAGAGTTATTATTTTCTTTCGCCCAGATATTCTTTGGATCAAACAGATACTTATGTGGCACTTGAAAAGCTACAGGCATATATCAACCGATTTCCGGAAGGGGAATTCTTGCCTGAAGCAAATAAAGATGTTGCAGAATTGACAAACAAACTGGAAAAGAAAAGTTTTGAAATTGCAAAACAATATTATCATATTGAAGATTATAAAGCGGCAATCAAATCTTTTGACAATTTTATTTTAGATTTTCCAGGGTCAGAATTCAGAATGGATGCTTATTTTTTAAGACTTAAAGCTGCTTATGACCTGGCTTTAAGAAGTGTTAATTATCTCGTTCCTGAACGATTGGAAGCAGCCAAAGGATATTACAACAGTTTTAACAGATATTATTCTGAAAGTGAGAGAAAAGCAGAAGCTGATCTTATTTTACAGGATATAGAAGAACGATTACAAAACAAACAAGTATAATAATTATGACAGATTTGAAGAAAACTGAAGCGCCGGTAAATACCGTCACTTTAAATAAAAATGTTGTTGATGCTCCCACCGGAAACATTTATGAAGCCATATCAATAGTTTCTAAAAGAGCAAATCAAATCAATCTTGAAATCAAGAAAGAACTTCTTGAAAAACTTGATGAGTTTGCAACATACAACGACAGTCTGGAAGAAATTTTTGAAAATAAGGAACAAATCGAGGTTTCTAAATTTTATGAAAGACTTCCAAAACCACATGCTTTGGCAATGCAGGAGTGGTTGGATAAAAAGATTTACTTCAGAAGCACACTGGAAGAAAATCCGGGTAAGTAATACATCATGTCTATTTTAAGCGGTAAAAAAATCTTGCTTGGCATCACTGCCGGTATTGCTGCTTATAAATCTGCATTTTTGGTGCGGTTGTTTATAAAAGCCGGCGCTGAAGTCAAAGTTGTAATAACACCTTCGGCGAAAGATTTTGTAACACCTTTAACCTTATCAACACTCTCAAAAAACACCGTATTTTCATCTTTAACAAGTGAAGATGATGAAAATGCAGTATGGAACGATCACGTTGCGTTGGCTCTTTGGGCCGACGTTTTTGTTATAGCTCCTGCCACTGCAAATACACTCTCCAAGATGGCTAATGGTACTTGCGACAATATGTTACTTGCAACCTATCTTTCAGCCAAATGCCCGGTTTACTATGCTCCCGCAATGGACCTTGATATGTACAAGCACACCTCTGTACAAGATGCATTTGCAAAGCTAAATTCTTACGGGAATATCCAAATTCCTGCCGGTTTTGGTGAACTTGCCAGTGGCCTGGTAGGTGAAGGAAGAATGGCAGAACCTGAAGAAATAATCAGTTTTTTAGAACATGATATTTTAAAAAAGCTTCCACTTTATAATAAAAAGGTGCTTATTACTGCAGGACCCACCTATGAAGCCATTGATCCCGTTCGGTTTATTGGGAATCATTCCTCCGGAAAAATGGGGTATGCACTTGCACAAGCTGCCTCAAATTTGGGTGCTGAAGTTATACTTGTTTCGGGTCCCACTCATCTGGATATTACAGGTTATAGTATCAAAAAGATTGCCGTGACCACGGCTGAAGAAATGTATGTAGCGTGTCACAAGTATTTCGATGAAGTCGACATTGCAATTTTATCTGCTGCTGTGGCCGATTTTAAACCGAAATCAAAAGCAGAACAGAAAATAAAAAAGGATAAGGCAGCGTTACACATTGAGTTGGAGCCCACAAAAGATATCCTGGCTTCTTTAGGCGAAAGTAAAAAACATCAGCTTTTGGTAGGGTTTGCACTGGAGACTGAAAATGAAGTGGAAAACGCAAAAAAAAAACTAATTAAAAAGAATTTAGATTTTATTGTGTTAAATTCGTTGAATGACAAAGGAGCCGGGTTTGGTTCAGACACAAATAGAATTACAATTATTGATAAGAACAGCAACCAAAAAAGTTTTGACACAAAACCAAAAAGCGAGGTTGCAGTTGATATTTTAAATGAATTAATACCTTATTTTGATGAATAAAATTTTGGTTTTTATACTTGTAGCATTGGTTTCAATAACTGCAAAAGCACAGGAATTGAATGCCACCGTTGTTGTTAATGCTGAGCAAACAGGAGTGGAGTCTCTTCAGGTTTTTAAAACCCTGGAAAGGGATTTGACAGAATTTATTAATGAATCAAGCTGGACAAACAATGTGTTTGCAAATCAGGAACGCATTAACTGTAGCTTTGTAATTATTGTTTCGCAATATGATAATGACATTTTTACAGCCACATTACAAGTGCAAGCATCAAGACCGGTCTTTGGGTCAAATTATTCATCGCCCATTTACAATTATAATGACAGGCAATTTAGTTTTAATTACCGTGAGTTTCAACCATTGAATTTTAACCCAAATTCCTTTGAATCTAATCTGGTTTCGGCAATTTCTTTTCATATATACACCATCCTTGGGCTGGACGCTTCCACATTTTCTTTAAACGGTGGCGATGATTATCATCAAATAGCCAAACAAATTGTGAATACAGCTGCTTCAGGAAACTTTCAGGGTTGGAGAGCCAGTGATGGCAATCAATCGAGATACCAGCTTAATGAGGCCTTAATTTCTCCCATATACAGTGCTTTCCATACCGTTATGTATGATTACCATAGAAAAGGGCTTGACCTGATGCAGGAAAATTCCAAAACGGGAAAGGAAAACATTGCAAAAGCCATAAATCAATTAAAAGATATCAATGACAGAAGGCCTAACTCTTTTTTATTGCGCACTTTCTTCGATGCTAAAGCTGAAGAAATTCAGGCAATATTTAGTGACGGTCCCAATGTACCTATTGACGATTTGGTGCAAAACCTTACGAGGATGGCCCCAACAAAAAGAGACAACTGGTCAAAAATTAAATTTTAGTCTCTTGTTTTAAACCCTAAACTCTTTTACCTTTAGTGCATAAAATAATGTGCTAATTTGATAACCCATCTCAATATAAAGAACTACGCTTTAATAGAAGATATTAAAGTAAATTTTAAAGAAGGATTGACCATTATTACCGGTGAAACCGGCGCCGGAAAATCCATTCTCTTAGGGGCACTTTCGTTGTTGCTGGGCAAAAGAGCAGATCTTTCCAGTATCAAAGACACATCAAAAAAATGTATCATTGAAGCAGAATTCAATCTGGAAAACCTTGCGCTTAAACCCCTTTTCATCACTGAAGACCTCGACTATGAAAAAAATACCATAATAAGAAGGGAAATCCTTCCTTCAGGTAAATCCAGGGCCTTTATAAATGATACTCCCGTAAATTTAAATGTCCTTAGTTTGCTGGGTGAACATTTAATTGATATTCACAATCAGCATCAGACCCTTGAAATCTCTTCGGGAAGTTTTCAGATGGAAATTATTGATGTACTGGCAGATAACAAGGCAACCCTTGAAACATATTCAAATCTTCTCACGCTTTTTAAAAGCAAACAAAAGGAATTAAACCATATTGCTACCAACAAGCTTGATGCCCAAAAAGAACTTGACTACAATCTTTTTTTGCTTCAGGAATTACAAGAAGCAAAACTCAAGGCAGGTATTCAGGAGACTATGGAGGAAGAGCTGGAAACCTTGAGCAATGTGGGAACTATTCAGGAAACACTCTCTGAAGTTTCGCAACTTTTGGACGCTGAAAACATTGGAGTTTTGTCCGCTTTAAGCGAAATCAATTCCAAAATGGCAAAAATTAAAGGCTTTTCGGCAGCATATCAATCGCTTTGGGAACGCCTGCAGAGCACAAAAATAGAACTGGACGATATCTCTGATGAAATACAGAACACAGGAGATAATCTTGAAGCTAACCCGCAACGACTTCTTGAAGTAGAGACATATCTTCAGTCTGTTTACAAACTGCAATCCAAACATCAGGTAAACTCCATTGAAACTTTGCTTGAAATCCAATCGCAATTAGAAGAAAAAGTAGAAAAAACAACGCATCTTGATCAAGATATAGCAACCCTGGAAGAGGAGCTTAAGAATCTTGAAAGTGAGTTGAAAGACCTGGCTGAAAAGCTGCACAAAAACCGGGAAAATATTTTACCTAAGTTAATTGAAAAATTAGAATATATTTTGTCACAATTGGGCTTGCCCAATGCACGCTTTAATATTAAATTAAATAAAACTACAGTTTTGCAGCTCACTGGAACAGACGAAGTGGTTTTTCAATTCACCGCAAATAAAGGGATGCCATTTGGCGAAATGAAAAAAGTTGCATCGGGTGGTGAATTGAGCCGGATTATGCTCGCCATTAAATCAGTTTTGGCCGAATACACACAACTTCCTGCAATCATATTTGATGAAATCGATACGGGTGTTTCCGGTGAAACAGCAAACAAAATTGCTGATATTCTTGCTAAAATGAGCAAAAGCATGCAGGTTATAAGCATAACACATTTACCACAAATTGCGGCAAAAGGAAGTCATCACTTTAAGGTTTATAAAGAAGATGTCAATAATATCACCCATACCCAGCTGAAACTTTTAACTTCTGAAGAAAGGGTTGAAGAACTGGCACAGATGCTTGGAGGTGAGAAAAAATCAGCTTCAGCTATGGCCCATGCCCGGGAATTACTGAATTAAAAATGTATATTTGACTTTAGAATGTTTAATAACACATTTCTAAAACATACACCAATAAAAATTAAACACTAACATTTAACCATTTAAATAATGTCTTACAATTTATTAAAAGGAAAAAAAGGAATCATATTTGGCGCACTGGATGAAAACTCCATTGCCTGGAAAACGGCTGAGCGTGTTCACGAAGAAGGAGGCCAATTTGTATTGACCAATGCACCGATTGCGATGCGTATGGGACAAATCAATGAGTTGGCTGAAAAAACAAATTCTCAAATCATTCCTGCAGATGCAACAAACCTCGATGATTTAAATAATCTTGTAGAGAAGTCAATGGAAATCTTAGGGGGCAAACTCGATTTTGTGTTACATTCCATTGGTATGTCTGTAAATGTGAGAAAAGGAAAACATTACACAGATCAAAATTATGACTGGACACACAAAGGGTGGGACGTATCTGCCGTGTCTTTTCACAAAACCATGCAAACCCTTTACCAGAAGGATGCAATGAATGAATGGGGCAGCATCGTTGCTTTGACATATATGGCGGCGCAGCGGGTTTTTCCTGATTATAATGATATGGCAGACAACAAGGCATATTTGGAGTCGATTGCGCGCAGTTTTGGATACTTTTTTGGGAAAGATAAAAAAGTAAGAGTAAACACCATCTCACAATCACCCACACCCACAACGGCGGGACAAGGTGTTAAAGGTTTTGACGGATTTATAGCATATGCCGAAAAAATGTCACCCCTTGGCAATGCAACTGCAGAAGACTGTGCAAATTATACGATCGCCATGTTTAGTGATTTAACAAAACGGGTATCCCTGCAAAACTTATATAATGATGGCGGGTTTTCAAATATGGGTGTTAGTGATGCCGTAATGAGCCATTTTATGGAAGAGTAAAATCATGTATCATATTGTAGACAAAAAAGGCCTGATTATTTCAGGCTTTTTTTGTTTTTTTTAAGTGTTAAAAGAAATGATTTCTTAATTATTTTTTAACGCAATATTAGCATTTAACAAAAATTTTGAATACTTTTAAGTCATATTAACTAAAATTAAAATCAAAATGAAAAAATTTACTTTTTTATGGGGCTTATTGCTTTGCTTCTCGGCAAGTATAAGTGCCCAGCATCTTTCCACAGAGGAAGAATTGGAAATTTCTCTGAATGCCATGTACAATTCTGAGTCCCAAGCAGCAACTTCAGCTTCACTTGAAGAACTTTTAACCAGGCTGTCTGATATCGGAACGCAACCCAATGGTGTTCAGGAATTTTTTTCCCGTTCTGAAGTTCAAACGTTAAGAGCCCATTTCAGAGGGCAGAACAGGGATGTTATGGCTGATATTATTCCCACTGCGGGAGCCGTTGAAACGTTTACTCCTGATGTTGGAGACTTTTTCTTTGATCCGGGAGGACCGGGAGGAGGCGCAAATGGAGAACCAGGTAATTATCCAAATTGTGGTTGTGTTACTGAAACCACACTTGATGGAGTTACTGAAATTGAGTTTTTAGATTATGAAGTAAACGGTACTTTTGATTGGCTTAGAGTGTATGATGGTAGTGATAGTTCCGGCACAATTTTGTTTGATAATAGTTCCGGCGGCATAAATCAAGGAGATGATACATTTGCTGAGTTATTAGCATCAAACGGAGGTTCAGGAGTTTTTACCGGTACTTCAGGTGCTTTCTTTTTTGAATTTAATGCTTCTGCAGTGGTCAATCGTTTAGGTTGGGAAGTTGAAATTCTTGCAACCGGCGGCGGCGGCGGTGGCGGTAATGAAGAGCCTACTGCTTTTGGCATAAATAACGCCGCTCCATCTTACGGTAGTCTAGACCCTACAAGCCCCGCAGTTTTTACTAATATAAGCGCTGGTTCCGGTACACCTGATTTTGAGGGTTCAGGAGCCATTGATCCTAATGATAATGATACAGGATATGTAATCGACAATTTTGGGGAAATGTGGAGTGTTGATGTATTAACAGGTGTTTATACATCTCTGGGAAATATTGGTGTTAATGATATGACCGGACTGGAGTTTAATCCTGTTGACGGCATACTCTATGGAATTACAACAACAGATTTTTACAGTATTGATATAGGAGCTGTTTCTGCTACCTTAATAGGTAGCTTAGGTGTAGCTCCCGGTACATTCCCGATTGCGCTTGCTATTGATGGTGACGGAAATGCATATACATATGAAATTGTTGATGATATCTTTTATTCAATTGACACTTCAACAGGTGCCGTTACAGCAATTGGCCCAATTGGTTTTGATGCCAATTTCGGTCAGGGTATGGCATGGGATGCAGAAACTGATCAAGTTTATATGGCGGCATTTAATAATGTATTGTTTGATACAGAATGGAGGATAGTTGATACAAGTACAGGAAGTACTACCCTTGTTGGTACCGTAATACCGGGCACCCTTACCCAAATGGGTTGGGTTTCTGTAATCAACGCTGAAACAACCGGTGGTGGCGGTGGTAACAACTGGGAATGTGCTGATGCCATTGCGCTTGAATGTGGTGACGTAGAAACCGGCACTACTTCAGGAGCTACAAACTCCGGTGGTAATGGTTCTCCTGATGTATTTTATTCTTATACTGGAACTGGAGATGCTGAACTGGTAACCATTTCACTTTGTGATGGTGGTACAACTTATGATTCTTTGTTGAGAGTATTTGAAAGTTGTGGTAACCTGACACTGGGTAGTGAAGTTGCACTCAATGATGACTTTTGTGGGCTTCAATCTCAATTGACATTTGAATCTGATGGTGTTTCTACCTATATAATTATGGTGGAAGGCTTTGGAACAGGGTCAGGGGATTATAGTTTGGCAATTACTTGTGAATTAGCTCCAGTTGCCGAATGTGGCGGTCAATTTGTTGACTCAGGAGGCCCCAGTGGTAATTATTCAAACAATGAAGATATAACAACTACCATTCTACCCGATACCCCGGATGATTATGTAATTGTTACTTTTACAGAGTTTGATGTAGAATCAAACTGGGACGCTTTGTATGTATATGATGGTCCTGATACCAGTGCACCTCTTATCAGTAGTGGTAACCCTCCAACAACCAGCGGGTTCCCCGCGGGAGGATATTACGGTACCACAATACCCGGTCCGTTTGCATCCACACATCCTTCAGGAGCTTTGACATTCCGTTTCTTAAGTGATGGATCAGTTCCACGTCCGGGATGGGTTGCAGATATTACTTGTCTTCCCGTGCCGCCTCCAAATGATTTAATTGTGAATGCTATTGATGTGGATGAATTTGCACAGCCTTATACAGATCCTGCTGTCAGATTGCAATATGCAACCAATGAGACATTGAACCCTCAGGGATGTGCTATTGCCGGCACCAATGGAGTGTGGTATAAATTTACTGCAGAAGCAGATGGCACGGCAGAAGGCTCTGTGGTAGATCCATCGGGAGTGACAGCCGTAATTTTCTATCAGGCACCCAATGAGAATGTAGCCGATGAAACTGAATTGACCTTCAGCCCGGAAGCTACCAATCAATGTGGTCCCGGAAATGATAACAGTATCACAACTGTAGCAGGTCAAAGCTATTATGTTTTTGTGCTGAACACCGGTGGTCCAAGTGATGTTATAATAGATCTTACAGAAACACTTAGTGCTGAAGACAACACCATTGACGGGTTTACTTTTTATCCAAACCCTGCAATGAATGTAATTAACGTGAGCGCTAGTACTATGTTAGATAATGTTTCTATGTACAATATGTTAGGTCAAAAAGTTCTTGACCAAAACATAGGAGCAACGACATCACAGCTTGATGTTGCTAATCTGGCTTCAGGAACTTACCTGATGAAAGTAAGTGCTGAAGGCCAAACAGGAACTTATCAGATTATCAAGAGATAATTTTTTAATTCCATAGATTTATATACCGTAAATACCCACGATTTATTCAAATCGTGGGTATTTTTTTTAACATTAACTTCACGTTTTAATTAATAAAAAGTTAAAATAAAATTCTAATTTTAGATTCTTAATTAATTTAAAAATTTAACTATGAAGAAAATTACATTTTTATGGGGATTATTGCTACTGTTTACTGCAACATTAACCGCCCAACAATTAACCCCTGAGGAAGTATACAGGGTTAACAATTACCCTCAAGGAATGACAATGATTCCTGAGGTTTCTACAATGAATGTCGGAGGTCCTTGTGACCTTGCTATTGAGATTACATCTGGAAATATTGTAAGCGAACCAATTGTTTGCGGTACCGAGAATTTACTAAATAGTGATACCGTGACCCCTTTTTGTGAAGATGATTTTGGTACAGGTGGTATCATTCCTGCACAATATGGAAATGGTCTGGAAGCCACTTATACTTATACGCCCGGTTCAACCGGTACTGCAACATTGACAGTTGATGAAACAACGTGGGCCATGATTCAAGTATTTGAAAATGGGTGTCCCTTAACAGGTGGCAGTTGTGTAACAGGGGCCCGATCAACAGGTGACACAAGAACAGTTACTTGGGAAGCACAAGAAGGTGTTGATTACTTTATTTGGATTGATACTTGGCCTGCTCCAGCAAGTCCTTGTGTACAAGGAGGGCAGATGACTTTTTCCGGACCAGAACCAATGACTGGCGGTGGAGGAACTTCAAGTGTAATTATAGACTTTGAAGGACCCGGAGAAGACAAAGGATCTTATGCATCAGGGACTGTTAACTTATCAGGTTTTGACTTTGATATGACAGAGGCTTTAATTGGGTCTCTGGCTAACGATTTCTTTAATGGTACTCAATCAGCCAGATTTAGAGGTAGAGATGGTTCTTCAATGACAATGCTGGAAGACAAACCAAACGGTTTGGGTGAAATAAGTTTTCTTTACAGACAATATGGAACTGATGGTGCACAACAACCTTGGGCTGTTGAATACAGCACCAACCAAGGAGCAGACTGGACTCAAATAGGCGACCCTTTTACTGCAACTGATGTTGTGCAAACATTTTCTGAAACTGTTGAGGTCGAAGGAGATGTTAGATTTAGAATTGTACTTACAACCACACCGGGTACTTCAGGAAACCGTAGAATGAACGTGGATGATATAGAGTTGACAGATTTTGTTGCAGCCCCGGCCACTGCCAGGGTACAGGTTATACATAACAGTGCAGACCCTGCTGCAGAATTTGTTGATGTTTACCTTGATGATGTACTTTTATTAGAAGACTTTGAATTCAGAACATCTACGCCTTTTGTTGATGTGCCTGCAGGTGCGCCTGTAAGTATTGATATAGCTCCTGCAGGAAGTACTTCTTCAGGTGATAGTATTTATAATTTAACAGCAACACTTGATGAAGGTGAAACATACTTAGTGATTGCAACAGGTGTTATTGATCCTTCTCAATTTGATGAAACTGTGAATAGCCCCATTGACTTTAGTTTAGAAGTTTACGGTGGTGCAAGAGAAGCAGCGTTAGATCCTGCTGAAACAGATGTTTTGGTTCACCACGGTTCTACAGATGCACCCACAGTTGATGTAGTTGAGACAAGCGTGCCTGTAGGAATTATTGTAGATGATATTTCGTTTCCTGAATTTCAGGGATATTTAGAGTTAATACCAGATGATTATGAGATTGATATTACAAATGCAGATGGTACAGTGGTCGTAGCCTCCTATGGTGTTCCACTTACAACGTTAGGCCTGGATGGTTCAGCCATCACTGTATTGGCAAGTGGATTTTTAGACCCTGCTGCCAATCAAGACGGAGCCGCATTTGGATTATGGGTCTCTCTTGCATCAGGAGGAGCTCTAGTAGAATTGCCTTTACTAGGTATTCCAAATGAGGAATGTGAAGACGCCATTGCACTTACGTGCGGTGATGTTGTTACAGGTACCACCTCAGGAGCATCTAATTCCGGAGGAAATACTGCCGGAGATGTTTTTTATTCATACACAGGAAGTGGAGATATAGAAAATGTTACAATATCCCTTTGTGATGGCGGAACAACTTATGATTCACTTTTAAGAGTTTTTTCAGACTGTACCTTAACGAATGAAATTGCTGTAAATGATGATTTCTGTGGATTACAATCTGAATTGACATTTGAATCTGATGGTGTATCAACATATATTATTATGGTTGAAGGTTTTGGTTCTTCTGAAGGTGAGTTCAGCCTGGAAATTACTTGTGAATTGCCACCACCACCACCAGCTTGTGGGGATGTCTTTACTGATACAGGTGGGCCTGACGGAGATTACAGCAACAACGAAGACATTACCTGGACAATAACTCCGGATGAGGTTGATGATTTTGTGACTGTGATATTCACTGAGTTTGATGTGGAGGCTAACTGGGATGCCCTTTATGTATATGACGGACCAGATACAAGTTCACCATTGATCAGTAGTGGAAACCCACCCACAACAAGTGGATTTCCTGCAGGAGGCTTTTATGGTACCGACATACCTGGCCCATTTGCTTCAACACACCCTTCAGGAGCATTAACCTTTCGTTTTTTAAGTGATGGTTCAGTCCCCCGTCCGGGATGGGTTGCAGATGTTGTTTGTGCACCGGTACCACCACCAAATGATTTGATAGAGAATGCTATAAGTGTAACTGCAGAGACTCAGCCTTATACTGATCCTGAAGTTAGATTACAATATGCTACAAACGAGTTGTTGAACCCTGATGGATGTGCCATTGCCGGTACACCTGGTGTATGGTATAGCTTTACAGCTGAAATTGATGGTACAGCAGAGGCTTCTATAACCGATCCTGCCGGAGCCAGCTTTGTACTTTTCTATGAAGCACCCAGCGAGGATGTGGGCGATGAGACAGATTTGAGTTTCTCACCAGAGCCAGACAACCAGTGTGGACCTAGTACCGCATCGACAATTACAACAGTAGCTGGTCAAAGCTACTACATCTTTGTGTTGAACAATGGTGGTCCAAGTGATGTTGTGATTGATATCAGTGGCTCATTATTGAGTACAATTGACAATACCATTGATGGCTTTACTTTTTATCCAAACCCTGCAATGGATGTTATCAATATGAGCGCTAAAGCGATGTTGGACAATGTTTCTATGTACAATATGTTGGGCCAAAAAGTTCTTGAGCAAAACATAGGTGCAACCACATCACAGCTTGATGTTGCTAATCTGGCTTCAGGAACTTACCTGATGAAAGTGAGTGCTGAAGGCCAAACAGGAACCTATCAGATTATCAAAAGATAATTTGTAACAGTTTAAAACTTTTAAAACCACCTCGATAATTTTCGGGGTGGTTTTTTCTTGTTTATATTTGGCAGATGCAGAGAACATATTCTTTTATTATACCTGTTTACAACAGGCCTCAGGAGATTAAAGAGCTTCTGGAAAGTTTAGCAAACCTAACCTATTCCGGAGATTTTGAAATTGTGATTGTAGAAGACGGTTCTACAGTAAAATGTGATGAAGTTGTTTTGCTTTTTCAAGATAGTTTAGATATTAGTTATTACTATAAACCAAACAGTGGACCCGGTGACTCCAGAAATTTTGGAATGAAGAAAGCAAACGGAAATTATTTTATCATTCTAGATTCAGATTGCTTATTGCCGCCACAGTATCTGCAAGAAGTAGATAAAGCTTTGAATAATGTTTATCTAGACTGTTTTGGAGGTCCTGATGCTGCCCATTCAAGTTTTACTTCTTTACAAAAAGCCATAAATTATGTAATGACATCATATTTAACTACCGGCGGAATAAGAGGCAAAAAAAATGCTGTTCAGCGTTTTGAGCCCAGAAGCTTTAACATGGGCATATCAAAAAAAGCTTTCATGGCATCAGGAGGATTTGGGAAAATACATCCGGGAGAAGATCCTGATTTATCACAGCGGTTATTGCAAAAAGGTTTTGCAATTGGATTTATAGAAAAAGCATTTGTATTTCATAAACGCCGTATTTCCTGGTCAAAATTTTATACACAGGTTAAAAAATTTGGTTTGGTTAGACCCATCTTAACCCAATGGCACCCACATTCTGCTAAAATAAGTTTTTGGTTTCCTTCCTTATTTATTCTGTACACTGTTGTGTCACTTATATTATTACTTATTGGTTATTGGGTTTTTATAAGTTTATTACTCTTATATGTATTTTTGATATTTATTGACGCTTCGGTCAAAAATAGAAGCCTGAAAATTGGTTTTTACAGTATTCTTGCACTCTTTATTCAATTTTTTGGGTATGGCCTCGCTTTTGCCAAATCAACGCTCTTTATTAGAGTTTTAAATGAAAACCCTCAAAAACGTTTCCCGCAATTATTTTTTGACTAACTTTAAGAGTGAAAGTTTTTTAACATTCAAATAGATTTTATGAAAGTTGTGGGCCTTACTGGAGGAATTGGAAGTGGTAAAAGCACTGTTGCAAATATATTCAAAGATTTGGGTGTGCCGGTATATATTGCAGATAAGGAAGCCAAAAAAATAATGAATACCCCTACAGTAGTAAAAAAAATAAACAGACTTTTAGGAGAATCCTCTTATATTGAAGGAGTCTTAAACAGGTCTTATATTGCTTCAAAAGTCTTCAATGACAAAAATCTCTTAGACCAGCTCAATACTATTGTCCATCCTGAAGTTAAAAAGCACTTTAAAAAGTGGTTAAAAGAACAAAAAGGGACTTATGTTATTAAAGAAGCTGCTATTTTGTTTGAAAACGGAGGCTATAAAGACTGTGATAAAACAATTCTTGTAACAGCACCGGAAACTTTAAGAATCAGTCGTGTTATGCAACGTGACAAGATTTCTGAGAACGAAGTGAAAGAAAGAATAAAAAACCAATGGCCCGATGTTGAAAAGACCAAACTCGCCGATGTGGTAGTAGAAAACTCAAACGGAATAGAGGAATTAACTCTTCACATTGAATCTATTCACTCAAAATTACTTAAAATGTTTTCTAAATGACATTTGTTTTGTTAACATTTGGTTAAACCATTAAATCGCTAAATGTTAAAATCTTACTTTTGAGGTATGAGCAAAAGACTTTTTTTAATCCTCATATTCTTTATGAGCCTTTGTTTGTTAGGGATAATTTTTGTTCAAGTGTATTGGATTAAGAACTCAATACAAAATAAGGAAGATCAGTTTAATTATAATGTTAGACAGTCTCTGATAGCGGTTTCCAATGAAATGCAACAGAAGGAACTCGAAAGTTATTACAGGCTTTATGCTGAGATTGCAGATAGTATTGGCAGACCAGACACATCAACATTTAGGGAAATCGTTTATACCAACACTGATAACCTGACAAATGAAACTTTTATTTATTCAAGTGGCCTTTTGGAAGAAGATTACAAACTATCTTCAAACATACTTGATGTAGATGTAGACAGTATCAACTTCAGGAGGTATACCAACAGGAAGTTTACAGCGCGTGTAAAAGAGGGTATTGATGCAGGTGGTACAGGTACCGAAACAAGTGAGGTTTCTATTAAAACCCTTGAAGAGCCGGCTCAGTATCAACTTAGAGAGACCTTTAAGGACATAGCAAAGCAAATCCCCATTCACAAACGTGTGAATATAGAAGAAATAAAGGCATTGATTAAACACCAATTGGAAAGCAGGGATTTAATGCCGGATTTTGAGTTTGCAATTTTCAGTAATGGTTTGTCAACAAAAGTGGCATCTGAAAATTTTAATTATGAACCAAAATCGCCTGATATATATAGTGTCCCGATTTTTATTGATGAAAACAGGAGTTATAAATATGAACTTTTAGTCTCCTTTTCAAAAAAGGATAAATATGTTCTTTCTTCTGTTATGAGTATGGGGGTTTTGACACTTTTATTGACGGCAATAATCATTTTGGCATATTACAGTGCCATAAAACAATTGATAAGACAAAGGCAGATTTCAGAAATCAAAACAGATTTCATAAACAATATGACACATGAGTTTAAAACGCCCATTGCAACAATAAACCTTGCACTTGATGCGATGAAAAACCCGATGATTTCTGAAAACAAGGAAACTATGACCCGCTACCTTAAAATGATTCGGGAGGAAAACAAAAGGATGCATGCTCAAGTGGAAAACGTTTTGCGAATCTCAAAACTGGAAAAAAGAGACTTGAACATTAAGAAAGAAAGACTCAAATTACACGAATTGGTAGAAGATGCTATAACCCACGTAGAACTTATAGTAGAAGACAGGGGCGGATATATAAAAACACATTTTGACGCACAAAAATCGTCTATACTGGCAAATGAATCACACTTTACAAACGTGATTGTCAACATACTGGACAATGCAATAAAATATTCACCGGAATCGCCAAAAATCGATATCTATACAGAAAATGTTAAAAATAGTATTATATTAAAAATAAGTGATCAAGGAAGTGGTATGAGTAAAGCAGCTCAGAAACGCATCTTTGAAAAATTTTACAGAGAACACACAGGAAATATACACAATGTAAAAGGTCATGGACTAGGTCTCTCTTACGTGAAACGAATCATCGACGACCATCAGGGCGAGGTATTTGTGGAAAGTGAGAAAGGAAAAGGAAGTACCTTTATAATTAAACTTCAATTAATATCTTAAGTCATGGAAACTGAAAATAAAAAAATCCTTCTTGTTGAAGACGACCCAAATTTTGGAACCGTCTTAAAAGATTATTTGACAATGAATAACTACAATGTCGTTCACGCCAAAAACGGTATGGAAGGCTTTGAAAAGTTTAAAAAAGACGACTTTGATCTTTGTATCCTGGATGTAATGATGCCTTATAAAGACGGTTTTACCCTGGCCAAAGAAATCAGAGAAAAAAATGAAGATGTGCCCATCATTTTCTTAACAGCAAAAGCTATGAAAGAAGATGTACTGAAAGGTTATAAAGTGGGTGCAGATGATTACCTAAACAAGCCTTTTGATTCTGAAGTGCTCTTGATGAAAATCAAAGCAATCATTCAGCGCAAAGCCACAGACTCTGTTGCAGACAGCAAGCAATTTGATTTTCAAATTGGTAATTTCCACCTGAATTCAAAATTGCGCTTTCTTACATATAAAGACCAGAAACCAGACAAGTTATCTCCCAAAGAGAATGAATTGCTCCGTCTTCTCGCATTGCACAAAAATGACTTGATGCCCCGTGAGCTGGCTTTGACAAAAATCTGGAGAGATGACAACTACTTTACTTCCCGCAGTATGGATGTGTATATTGCAAAACTGCGAAAGTACCTCAGCAAAGATGACGATGTCGAAATCCTGAACATTCATGGTGAAGGTTTCAGGCTTGTTGTGAAAAGCGAAGTAGAAAATTAATTGAAGTTAAAACTCAAAACGTCTTGAGAAATCAAGACGTTTTGAGTTTTATATAAGCGATAATGTTGTCTATATCTTCATCATGTCTAAACCATTCAATGCTGTCATCTTTCCTGAGCCAGGTAAGTTGACGTTTTGCATAGCGCCGGGTATTTTTCTTGATTTCCTCAACAGCGGTTTCTAAATCCATTTCGTCTTCAAGGTGTAAAAACAATTCCTTATATCCCACCGTTTGCAAAGCATTTAAATGTCTTTTATCAAAAAGTTTTTTTGCTTCTTCCAAAAGTCCTTGTTCCACCATCAAGTCCACACGCCGGTTGATGCGGTTGTACAATAACTTTCTTTCTGCCTGGAGGCCTATTTTTATTACTTGAAAATTTCTTTCGGTTTCTCTTTTTCCCAAAAATGAGGAATAAGGTTTCCCGGTCCCAATACATATTTCAAGGGCTCTTATTAGACGGTGTGCATTGTTCAGGTCTACTTTGGCATAATAATCAGGGTCAAGAGATTTTAATTTTTCCTGTAAAGGTCTAAGTCCTTGTTCGAGAAAAACTTTTTGCAAGTTTTCCCTTATTTCAGGTTTAATCTCCGGAAAATAATCAAGTCCTTTTATTACGGCATCAATATATAACCCCGAGCCTCCCACGAGGAAAAGTAAATTATTATTTTTAAATTTTTCCTCAATTAAAAGCAAAGCATCCTTTTCATAATCCCCCACATTATAGTCATCTGTAACAGATTTGTGTTGAATAAAATGGTGAGGCACCTCTTTTAACTCTTCAGGAGCGGGTACTGCTGTGCCAATATTCATTTCTTTGTAAAACTGCCGTGAATCAGCTGAAAGTATCACAGATGAAAAGTGTTTTGCCAGTGCGATGGAAGTACTGGTTTTTCCTATGGCTGTGGGGCCTGCAATAACGATCAGGTATTTTGAATTCCCGGACAAATTATATCTTGAGTTTTTCGCCACAGTTGTAGCAATATTCAGCATCCGGCTTGTGGTCACTAGTATTGCAAACCGGACAAAAAACTTTTGGGCTTTTTTGTTTGTCTTCCTTATTTCCTGACTTTTGTTTTACAAATTCAGCCGAAACAATTCCGGTTGGAACAGCAATTATACCATAACCTATAATCATCACAAACATAGCCAAAAACTGTCCGAGTCCGGATTGTGGATAGATATCACCAAAGCCAACAGTAGTTAAGGTGACCACAGTCCAGTAAATGCCGCGAGGGATACTTGTATACCCTGCTTCGGGACCCTCTATTAAATACATTAAAGTACCTACGACCATGGCAATAATGAGTACTGTAAACAAAAAGACTATAATTTTTGCACGGCTCGCTTTTAAAGCTGCTTTTAGGTTTGTTGCTTCACCCACAAAGTGGGCTAACTTTAAAACGCGGAAAAGTCTCAATAACCTCAATGCCCTTACACTTGTAAGTAAATTACTTCCGGTAATGAAGAATGAGAGATACATCGGCAGAATCGCAAGCAAATCTATAATCCCATAAAAGCTGAAAATGTATTTCCAGGGCTTTTTAGTTGAAAAAATGCGTAATATGTATTCTATTGTAAAAAGAGTTGTGAAAATCCATTCTGCAATAAGTAAAACTTGATGAAACCGGGTGTCAATTTCCTTGACAGATTCCAACATTACTACAGTTACACTTAAAAGAATAAAAATGAGGAGTAAAACATCAAACAGTTTCCCAGCCTTGGTGTTTGTTCCATATATGACAATATAAATCTGTTGCCTTATCTTGTCAAGTTTGGTTTTTGGTTCTTCTTCTAAATGCATCGATAAATAGGGTTAACCAGATTCAAATTTAACAAAGTTTATTGGATTCTTTGTTTACTCCTCCAGATTAATGATTTTTAAAACTTTATTGCGTCGCAAATAACTTTGAATGATATGTTGAGCATCTTTGTTGTTGGTCATAGGCGTGATTAGTGATTTTAAGACGTCAGGGTTTGTTATTTGATAATTCAGGTTATAAAAAGCAATGCCTTTAAAAATGCCATTTTCTATATGAACCACACTGCGTTCTTCAACGTCCCTGCCGCGGTCAACAATGAGCATATTTTGATTTTCAAAACTATATTTTTCTAAAAAATCGGCAATGCGTTTGTTATGCTCTTCAGGTGATTCCAAACCTATGCATGCCCCTGCGCATTCTTTAATGGAATAAGCAAAGCACGCACTTTGGGTCTGGTAGAGTCCCGTGAGTTTTTGACACAACCCATACGCTTCACTGATTTTAAACAAACTGCTTTTTGCCTGCTGGTAGTTTGTGAACGTGGTTATGGGTTTTTTACGCGAATCAGCCTTTTCTATTTTTAGGTTGATATATCCCTTTCCATCTTTAAAGCTGCTGAGTTGATATTGGTAAAGGGTTTTACGCAACGCCCGGTTGTAGATGGGCTTATTGATTTTAATTTCTTCACTTTCCTTAAGTTGCGCAATCAGGTCACTACCCGTTTTTTCAAAAGAAACCGAATAAACCTCTTCCTGAATTTTTTTTGATTTTCTGTTATCGGAAGTGAAATGTTGTATGATGCGTTTTTTGAGGTTCCTGCTTTTTCCAATGTAGATAATATCTCCATCCTCACGGTGCATATAATACACCCCCGTTTCTGAAGGTATTTTTTCAATGATACGCAACAACTTTGAATCCAGTTGCCTCTTTGGCTCCAGCCTGATCGTATTGCTTACAATTTCTTTTTTGGAATCTTTAGACAACAGAAGTTTAAAGAGCGTAACAGTTGCTTTAGCATCTCCTGATGCCCTGTGGCGGTCGCTCATGGGGATACCCAATTCACGCACAAGTTTTCCAAGGCTGTAAGATTTAATCTCCGGCAGTAACTTTTTGGATAGTTCTACCGTGCAAAGTGTTTCCCTTACAAACTCAAAACCCAGTCGATTGAACTCTGTTTGAAGGATGCGGTAATCAAACTTGGCATTGTGGGCAACAATAATACTGTCTTCAGTAATTTCAACAATGCGTTTGGCAACCTCATAAAACTTTGGGGCCTGTCTGAGCATATCATTGTTGATGCCTGTAAGATTCACCACAAAAGGCTGAATAGGAATTTCAGGATTTACAAGGCTTATAAATTGATCTGTAATCTGGTGGCCGTCAAATTTATAGATAGCAATTTCAGTAATACCTTCTTCATTGTATTTTCCGCCGGTGGTTTCTATGTCTAGTATTGCGTACAAGTATTTTAGTTGTAATTGCGTTCTCCAAAGATGGCACTGCCAACCCGCACCATGGTACTTCCATGTTCTAAGGCGACCTGATAATCACTGCTCATTCCAATGGAAAGTTCGTGAAGGCCGTATTTGTTTTTTAGCTGGTCATAAAAGGATTTGATGAATTCAAACTCTTTGGAAATCCGATTTTTATCATCTGTAAATGTAGCCATTCCCATTAAACCAACAATCCTCACATTCTTAAATTTTTTATATTCTTCTGTTTCAAAAATAGCTGAAACCTCTTCTGCTTCCAGACCATATTTGGTATCCTCTTTTGCGATATAGACCTGAAGCAAACACTCAATGGTACGGTTGTTTTTTTTGGCCTGTTTGTCAATTTCCTTCAACAGTTTTAAACTGTCAACTGCGTGAATTAAGGAAACAAAGGGAGCCATATACTTCACCTTGTTGCGCTGCACGTGTCCAATCATGTGCCACCTGATGTCTTTGGGCATTTGCTCCCACTTTTCAGTCATTTCCTGAATTTTATTCTCACCAAAATCACGATGCCCTGCATTGTAAGCCTCCATGATTTCATCCACAGGTTTGGTTTTTGAAACGGCAACCAGCTTTACATTTTCAGGTAGGGAAGCTTTTATTTGCTTTAAGTTTTCTGTGATGCTGTTCATTTCGTTTTATTCACTTTTAAAATTCATATATGGTAATGCCGCTTCGCAGTTTGGGTTCTATATAGGTGCTTTTGGGAGGCATTTTTAATCCCTGATCTGCAATATTTTTAAGCTGCTCAATGGTTGCAGGTTTCAGGCCAAACCCAACCTGAAAGTCACCACTGTCAACATTTGTTTTTACATAGGCCATATCATTGCGGCCGTGAGCGTAGGTAATGCGGTTGTCATTGCGCAGGTCTTTGATCCCCAGTATGGGTTCTAATACGGTTTTATAAAGTATTTGCGCATCCAGCTCGTCTAAAGCATTTTCAATTGCATAATTTGTTTTCCGGAGATACAGTGAATAAAACGCACCATCCAGATACATGCTAAAGTGATGTGGGGTATTTGGTTTGTAATAAGTCAGTCCCCTGTTTTCTATCCTGAAGTAGGCATCAAGGGCGATTAAGAATTCCTCCTTTGACAAACCATTCAGGTCTTTTATCAACCTGTTGAATTCATATATTTTTAAGTGCGACTCAGGAATGAGATAGCTCATAAAAAAGTTATAATTTTCTGTTCCGGTATGTTTGGGATTTTCAGCTTTTAATTCCTGTTGCAAAAGATGTGAAGAAGCTGTTCTGTGATGGCCGTCTGCGATATAGAGACAGTCTGCTTTTTCAAACTCATCTTTTATCTGTTGTACCAATTTTTCATCGTCTACTTTCCAGAGGTAATGGGTGTCCCTGTATGTGGTTGTGAACTCATATTCAGAGCGGTCTTTGGTAATGTGTTTTATGATTTCAGCCATTGCGTTATTATCCGGATAGGTCATTAAAACCGGTTCTGCATTAAACCCTACTGTTTTTAGATAATCTTTAAAAATGACCTCGCGTTCTTCCAGCGTGTCTTCGTGTTTTTTGATTACGTCGCTTTCATAATCCTCGGCACTGGTAGCCGCAATGAAACCCATATAGGTTCTTTTATCTCGGTCTACAATTTTGTAAATGTAATAGGAAGGTTTTTCATCCTGGACAAAAACGCCTTCTTCTTTAAATTCCAGATACCGGTTCCTCACAAGCTTGTAACGGTCAATCCCTTCAATCTCTTTATGGTATTTGTAACCGGGATTGACAATATGTAAAAAAGAATAGGGATTGTTGTTTAGACGGGCTTCTCTTTCGGCCACGGTATAACTTTGGTAAGCACGCGCTGCAATCAGCCCCACTTTATCGCGGGTGGGTCTTACTGCTTTAAATGGAACTACTTTAGTCATATGAATTATTAACGAAACATAGCAGCAACCTTTTCCGCTTTAAATGACTCGCTGTAATCATAAAAGCCTTCTTTGCTCTTCACACCCAGTTTCCCGGCCATCACCATATTGACCAGGAGCGGGCAGGGGGCATACTTTGGGTTTTTAAAACCGTCATACATCACATTGAGAATGGACAAACAAACGTCCAGACCTATAAAGTCAGCCAATTGTAAAGGACCCATAGGATGTGCCATACCCAGTTTCATTACGGTATCAATTTCTTCCACACCGGCCACGCCATTGTATAGGGTTTCGACGGCTTCGTTAATCATGGGCATTAAAATGCGGTTCGCTACAAAGCCGGGATAATCATTGACCTCAACAGGAACTTTACCAAGTTTTTCAGAAAGTTCAGCTACTGTTTGATATACCTCAGGGGAGGTATTGTATCCTTTGATGATTTCCACTAGTTTCATAATGGGCACGGGATTCATAAAGTGCATCCCAATTACCTGCTGGGGGCGTGTTGTGGCGGCAGCAATTTTGGTAATGGATATTGAGGAAGTATTGGTTGCTAAAATGGTATCATCAGGACAAAACTTATCCAGGTCTCTGAATATTTTCAGTTTCAGGTCCACATTCTCAGTCGCGGCTTCCACCACAAGGCTTGCATATTCCACACCGTCCTCCATATCTGTGAAGGTGGTAATATTAGCAAGCGTATTTTTTTTGTCTTCTTCACTTATTTTTTCTTTGGCAAGCATGCGGTCCAGGTTTTTGGTGATGGTTGCCATACCGCGTTTTAGTGATTCTTCAGAAACATCAATGAGTTGAACTTTGTATCCGCTTTGTGCGAAAGTATGCGCGATGCCGTTTCCCATAGTCCCGGCTCCTATTACTGCTACGTTTTTCATATGTATCACCCGCAAAGGCGGATGTCTTTTTTAAAATTAAACTTCAATTATATTTTTTTAAAATTCTCAAGCACCTGCAGGGCGACCCGCAGCGCGTTTGTACCTTGTTCAAGTGTCACAACAGGCGTAGTGTTGTTGTTAATGGCATCAGCAAATGTGTTGAGTTCATCAAGAATGGCATTGTTAGGTTCTACTTTTGGGTTGTCAAAATAGATTTGTTTTTTGAGTCCTTCGGCGTTTTGAAGGATCATATCAAAATCTCCCGGATTTTCAGGGGCATCTTTCATTTTAACGACTTCACATTTCTTTTCGAGAAAATCCACTGAAATGTATGCATCACGCTGGAAAAATCGCGACTTACGCATATTCTTCAACGAAATGCGGCTCGCTGTAAGGTTTGCCACACAACCGTTTTCAAATTCGATGCGGGCGTTTGCAATATCAGGGGTTTCACTGATGACGGAAACACCGCTTGCATAAATACTTTTTACTTCAGACTTGACCACGCTTAATATGGCATCAATATCGTGAATCATCAAATCAAGTACCACTGAAACATCTGTCCCCCGCGGATTGAATTCTGCGAGGCGATGGGTTTCAATAAACATGGGATTGTCAATTTTATGGTTTACTGCGGTAAAGGCGGGATTGAAACGTTCCACATGACCCACCTGTCCTTTTACTCCGTATTTGGTTGCGAGAGCGATGAGTTCTTCTGCTTCGGCAACGGTTTGGGTGATGGGTTTTTCAATAAAGAGGTGTTTGCCGGCTTCCAAAACTTTTTTAGCGGTGTCAAAATGATATAGTGTGGGAGTTACCACATCAATCATATCACAGGCAGCGATAAGGGCTTCGGCAGAATCAAAGGCTTTATAGCCAAAATCATCCTGCAATATCCGGCGTTGTTCAGTATTGGTATCATAGAACCCCACCAAATTGTATTTATCGGATTGTTGAAGAAGCTTTAAGTGAATTTTTCCCAGGTGTCCGGCACCTATTACTCCGGCTTTGAGCATAATTGCAATGTTTTTCACAAAAATAAGGTTTTTTTGGTAGAATGTGGGCGTAACTAAATTGCAATTTTAAGGGGTAAATCTTAAAAATCCAATTCCATAGATTTATGAATGCAAAGGCTATTTTATTTTCCTCAAACAAATATTTGTTTTCACTTCATAAGTTTCCGATTTTTGTAAATTATAACAAATAACCATCAATACCATTTTAACGTGAAAGACAGCCACAGACAACAAGGCAAGCGGCAACAACTTGTAAAAACAGTAGCATCAAAAGGCATTCAGGACAAAGCGGTTTTAAAGGCCCTTGGCAATGTGCCGCGGCATTTGTTTATGGATTCCGGTTTTGAGGACCATGCATATGAAGACAAGCCGTTTCCCATTGGTGCAGACCAGACCATTTCTCAGCCCTATACCGTTGCGCGCCAAACGGAGTTGCTGGAAGTGAAGAAAGGGGATGTTATTTTGGAAATAGGAACCGGCAGCGGTTATCAGGCGGCTGTGCTCCTTGAAATGGGTGCTCAGGTATACACTATTGAACGCCAAAAGGAATTGTTTAAAAGAACCAATTTGTTCCTGCCCAAAATAGGTTACCGGCCTAAGAAAATGATTTTTGGTGATGGTTACAAAGGCTTACCGGAGTATGCACCTTATGATGGAATCATTGTCACGGCCGGAGCTCCTTTTGTACCCAAACCTCTGATGGAACAACTTAAAGTGGGAGGGAAGCTGGTGATTCCGGTGGGTGAAAACGTACAAGTGATGACGGTTTTTACAAGAAAATCTGAAAAAGAGTTTGAGAAAAAAGAACACGGTGAGTTCAGGTTTGTCCCGTTACTCGAGAACAAGAATTAATTTGGAGTGTTGATAAACGCAATTACTCAATAATATTCAAAAACTTTAACCCAAAGATAAAAGCGCCCTTGTCACCGCCTTCAAAGAAGGAGTGTACATAATCAATGCGCAAAAACCGGAATTTCCCAAAGCCAAAATTATCAATGCCCAGCGACAGTTCAGAGTAGGGTTTATTGTCTTTAGTGCTTAAGAAATGCGCTCCGGCAACGAGGTTGTAGTTCAGTTTGTTGATGAGTGGCAATTTACCGAGGATAAACCCTTTAAAGTCGTGTTCCAGGTGACCTTCAAAATAACTGCCGTTGGTACTTAAAGCATAATAGGGCAGCAGGTTGAAGACATTCATATAGTTAAAGGAAGTGCCCACGCGGGTCTGGTTTCCGTTGAAGTGTTTGTAGTCTGCAAATGATATATCATCACCATTTAAAAAGGTTCCGGCTTTGAGGTTGTAGTCGAGCATTCCTTTATTTCCCAGCCTGATTCCCTGTCTGAGTGAGCCTTGTACGTGGTCAAAATTATAATCACTATTTGAGGCAGCAAATCCTTTGGAATAGTTTAATGTAAGCGCCGGGTATTTTTCATTACCAAGGTTATATTTTCCGTCAGGATAGGTCAAGTATTTCTGGCCAAAAGTGATATTGAAAACGGCATCAGCTTTCCATATTTCGTGAGGAACTATGGCTGCATTGTCAAAATCGGCAGGGTCCAGTGGGTTGTTTGAGGTATATGATACATCGTCGTTTTTAATAAAAACATAATCATTTTGGTTAAAAAGAGGTTGTCTCTTTTCATAACCCATACTGCTGTTAAACCGCAAACCGTTGAATATTTCCTGACCGTAATGAAGCTTTGCATAGGTCAGGTCATATGCTTTTAAATAATTGCGTTCAAAAAACAGAGTCGCCATGCTGTTAATCATAGGTGATATAGGTTCAGAACGGTTAAACTGTTGCACCCTGTTTCCTCCTGAAACGGATAGTGTAGCCCTGTTTAAACGGTTGAAACGTTTGGTGATATATCCGCTTACGCGAAAGCGTTCATCTTCAAATCCATAGTTTGCATCTGCATTGAAAATCAGGATTCTGGTGCGGTTTTCGTCATACCATTTTGAAAAGGAAAGCCCAGTCTTTACATTCCAACCCTGAAGTGTGTTGAAGTTCACATCTCCTAAAACTCCTTTGTAATTAAGACGCCATTTTTCAAAAGAGTTGCTAAAAGAATAACCAAAAATGGGATCTAAAAGACCAAACTTGTTGCTTTTGCGGTCAATAGAGTCGAGATAGGTTTTTGATTTGCGCAATTCCTGTATGCTGTCTTTTTTAATATAATCTTCAATTTCCTCGTCTGTTAGTGGTACGGGGCGATTTCCTGTCCAGAAAACAGTATCTTTTTTATTGGCTTCGGGTTCAAAAAACAGTACTTCATTGGTGAATATTTTCTCCTCAAATTGCGGATTAAAATCATAATTGCTATACACAGCGGTAAACCTTCCGTCTCCTTTAAAGCCCATGAACGCAAAACTAAAGTCAATGGTTTGTGACCGTTTCACCCAGGATTTTTCCTCATCATCATAACTAAAGTTCTGTTTGAACACTAGGCTTTCCACAAAAGGCACCTGAATGGCTTTTCCGGTTGTCTTCAGGTCCACGCCATACAATTGCCACGAATCTTCAACTATGTACACGGTGCCTTCAAAAACATTGTCATTGGGCCTTTTGGGCGTGACTTGTATCTTGTTAACAAGCTGATTGTTTTCATAAAAAATACCTTCAAGTTTGTAGTTGTAGTAGCCAAAGGCATTTGCTGAAATGGGTGACACCAGCGGTGTGTTGATGTCAATGGTATTTTCATAGAAAATAAAGTTAGCGTCCCGGGCGCTGTTAAAACTGAATCCGTTGTCATTACCGCTTACTTTTGAGGCGATGATACGCTCTTTGAAGTCATCGGGTTTTTGGTAAGCTATTTCAGAAATGGTTTCGCTCAGATAGATAATACCGGTGCGGGTAGAGTCCAGTGCACCGTCAAAATCACCCACTTCCTGCCCTAATATCTTTTCAGGTGCATCTTTTACGCGCCACAAACCACGGGAGTAAAAATCTGCTGTATAGGCACTTATTTTATCGAGGTTTTCCTTACGGTTTGCTATGGCATTTCTAATGATTTCATTAGCCGGGTTCTCTCCGGAAGTGATCACAACTTCATCAAGGCTATAGGTTTCTTCCTCCAGGCTGACATTGAGCAATACTACATTCTTATCTAAAACGATTTCTTTTTTGAGTGTCCTATATCCCAAAAACTGAAAGACAACGGTGGCATCCTCAAGGTCTTTTATTTCGAGTTTGTAATTACCATCCTCATTTGTGGTGGTGCCCGTGTATGAGTCTTCAATATAAACATTCACAAACGGAACGGGCTGCCCCTCCTTGTCTGTTACTTTACCAACGATTTGGGATTGCATTGAAAATGCCAGTAAAAAGAACACAAACAAAATGGAAAATTTTTTCATTTACCGCTGGTTAAAGGATTTTTTAATACGACTCAGCTTGCGTTTGGTGTCCCGTTCTTTTATGGATTCCCGTTTGTCAAATTCTTTCTTACCTTTTGCAAGTGCGATAATTAATTTGGCCAGGCCTTTATCATTTGTAATCAGGTTGAGGGGTATGATGGTGAGTCCGGAGGTGCGTACTTCTTTTTCAAGCTTTTTAAGTTCCCTTTTGTTGAGCAACAGTTTGCGTTCACTCTTTGGGGCGTGGTTGAAGTGGGTGGCATGGGAATATTCTTCCACGGTCATATTGATGACAAAGAGTTCGCCGTCCTGAAATTCACAAAAGCTTTCGGCAATGGATGCTTTACCTTCGCGAATGGCTTTTATTTCGGTGCCTTTCAAGACAATTCCGGCCGTGTATTTGTCCAATATTTCATAGGCAAAACGGGCTTTTCGGTTTTTTATATTAACGTTCTTCTGTAACTTCATAAGATGCAAAAATAGCATATTTTTTGCGGATAGCTAAGAAATACCTTTTCCTGTTTTTTGATAGTGGTTTGTACAAGAAGGTGTATTTTTGTTACAAAATAAAAATATATGAGAAGCATTGTTTTGGGTTTTGCCATTCTCTTGTTTTTTGGCTGCAAGGAACAACAAAAAGAACTGACTGCACAACAAATTGTTGACAAGGCCATTGAGGTTTCAGGTGGTGAGAAATACACTAATGCGGAGGTTGACTTTACATTCAGAAACCTCAAATACAAAAGTGTGCGTCAAAACGGAAGGTACTCTCTTCAACGCCTGTTACCGGACACCTTAAACACCCTGGATATTATAACCAATGAGGGCTTTACAAGACTACAGAAAAGCGATAAGGTTGTACTTGCAGATACCACAGCTGCAAAATATGCCGAAAGTGTCAACTCTGTGCATTACTTTATACAATTGCCTTATGGCTTAAATGATGAGGCTGTTCAGAAAAAACTTTTGGGTGAAGTCACCCTAAAAGAAAAGGAGTATTATAAAATTGAAGTCACTTTTTCTGAAGACGGTGGTGGTGTTGATTTTGAGGATATTTTCCTGTACTGGATTTCCAAAGACGAATTTACGGTTGATTATTTAGCTTATAAATTTTTTACAGATAAAGGCGGTATTCGCTTTCGCGAAAGCGTTAACCCACGGGTCATTGAAGGCATTCGGTTTGTTGATTATATAAACTACAGGACAAAAACAGCCGATGCTGATTTTTATAATGTGGATAAAATGTATGAAGCGGGCGAGCTCATTAAGCTTTCTTTAATAGAAAAAGAGGGTATAAGAGTGCGGTTGCTAAACTGAAAAGAAGGTTATTCCAGATTGAGCATTACAGCTGTTTTTGTTTCACCTGACACTGTAACGATATAAAGCCTTCCATCAACATCATCGGGAATGTCACTGTACTTTTCTTCCCCAAGGAGATAGTTTGCCAGATTGGGAATGGTGTTGCTGTGTCCCACCACCAGGATGTTTTGGCCTTTGGTGTCTTCTTTAAAACTTGTCTCATAGACCGCATGCGGATCATAAACCGTTATTTCCAGTCCATTTGATTTGGCTGTGGGAGTGGCTGTTTGTGTGGTTCTCTTATAGCTTGAAGAATAGACTGCGTCCAACTTAATATCTGCAAAAATATCTGCCCATTTTTCTGCTCTTTCATAGCCGGCTTCCTCTAAAGCCGGGTCTTCATTAGCCGGATTGCTGCGGTCTTTCTCTGCGTGGCGAATGAGGAAGTAGGTTGTTTTCTCTGTAGCTTTTTCTGTTTGTGGGGCTTTGGGTTGATCTTGCTCTTTCTTTTGGACGCAGGAAAGGCATATCAAAAGCAAAAGGGTAATAAAAGGGAATTTCATAATTCAGGTTTAAAGCACTTCAAATATATTAAAAATGAAGGTATTAAAACCTTAGGGTTGTTTTTTCCGTATATCAGGTATCGATAGGAATTTCATTGAATTAGCCTTTTTTGAATCCCGCTAAGATGGAAGAATCGTCCTGAACTCCTTTTAGGAAGTATAAAGGACGATTTTTTGATTAACAAAACATTAATTTATTTTAATACTTCTTTGGTAGTGATTATAGCTATTACAAAGTAAATTAGAGTATTATTAATTTTTAAAACTAACAATTATGAACGAGGATCAATTTAAAGGAAAATGGAATCAAGCAAAAGGAAAAATGAAGCAGAAATATGCTGAACTTACAGATGATGACCTTCAATATGCCGAAGGGAAGTCTGATGAATTGCTTGGACGCTTACAGGAAAAAACCGGTAAGACCAAAGAAGAACTGAAAAGAGAAATAGACAGCTATTAACAGTAGCTGAATATGTAAGCATTAGCCTTGTGAAAACAAGGCTTTTTTTTATGCCCCGTTATGCCAGTTCAAGTGCAATTTTAATCATTTCTTCAAAAGTGGTTTCACGTTCTTTTGAGGTTGTTTTTTCTCCTGTTACCAGTGAATCTGATATGGTGAGTATGGATAGGGCATTTACTTTATGTTTTGCTGCCACTGTGTAAAGACCGGCTGTTTCCATCTCCACACACAACACGCCAAATTTTGACCATTTTTTATAGCTCTCAAATTCGTCTGCATAGAATTCATCACTGGTGAGCACATTTCCGGCTTTCACGGGAATGTTTTTTGCCCTGGCGATATCAACTGCTTTTTGAAACAATTCAAAAGTTGCCGTGGGTGCAAAATCGGCACCGCCAAAACGGAGTTCATTGACCCCGGAGGTGGAGGAAGCTGCCATTGCCAGCACTATATCCCTTATTTTCACTTCCATTTGATACGATCCTGCGCTACCCACCCGTATGAGGTTTTTGACACCATATTCAGTTATTAGTTCGTGTGCATAGATTGAGATGGAAGGCACACCCATACCGGTTCCCATCGTTGAGATTTTATTGCCTTTGTAAGTCCCTGTGTAGCCCAGCATACCGCGCACTTCGTTAAAACAAACCGGATTGTCAAAAAAAGTTTCTGCAATCCATTTGGCCCGCAACGGGTCGCCGGGTAATAAAATGGTTTCGGCGATATCGCCTTTTTTGGCACTAATATGTATGCTCATCCTCCGGAGTTTTATCTGTTACAATTGCGATTCCTGAGGAAGTTCCAATGCGGTCAACCCCCAGTTTTATATATTTTATAGCTGTTTCTTTATCTTTTATACCCCCTGAGGCCTTTACTTTTGCATTGTTTTCCACCACACATTTCATAAGGGTGACGGCTTCTTCAGTGGCTCCACCGGTACCAAAACCTGTGGATGTTTTGACAAAGTCTGCCCCCGAGAACAAAGCGAGTTCACTGGCTTTGATAATTTCGGTTTTATTGAGGTAGCAGGTTTCCAAAATGACTTTTAAAACCTTATCGCCAATGGCTTTTTTAACGGCTTCGATATCCTTCCAGGCATCATCAAAATTCTCACTTTTCAGTGCCCCGATGTTCATGACCATATCAATCTCATCAGCGCCGTCTTCTATGGCGTGTTTGGCTTCATATACTTTTGCAGGCGTGCTCATCGCTCCCAGGGGGAATCCCACAACGCTACAAACTTTTACATTGCTTTGTGCCAATTGTGCTTTCGCGAAAGCGACATAACAACTGTTCACACAGACTGCATAAAAATTGTGTACTATGGCTTCCTTGCAAAGCTGCTCGATATCGCTTTGTGTTGCGGTTGCTTTGAGCAGCGTATGATCTATATATTCTTGTAGATTTTGCATATGCACAAAGATACTTATTTACTTGAGACCATTAAATGAGCAATATCAGGATTGTGACATATTTTGAAAGGTATTCTCATCGATTTTTTATATTTTTAGAGGGTTATTAAATAAAAGAAAACTGTTTATTATGAAAAAAATTACTTTATTATTATGTACAATTTTGGTATTGCCATTTGCTTTAACAGCACAACAGAATACCGAAGGGGGTTGTATAACGCCAACTATAACAGATGCTTCGGGTCCTGCTGAAATATGCAGTGGTGAGACCGCGACGCTGACAGCAACATCAGACGGTGAGGAAATTTACTGGTTTGATGAGGAAATTGACGGAAATATAGTGGGGATTGGTTCACCTTTTGAAACAGACCCATTGACACAAACCAGTTTTTTCTGGGCAGAGGCCCGTAATTTTGAACTAGGCACCCTGGAGACTGGCGGCGCACATGTAGCACCCACCAGTACCAGTACTGCAACGGTTAACCCTACTACTGCTCCATGGGGGTTGGTTTTTGACGCCGATCAAGGATTTATTTTGAACACGGTTGACGTTTATCTCGCTTCTCCCAATCCAGGAACGCTGACAGTTCAATTAAAAGACAGTGACTTTAATATAGTAGAAGAAACTACGGTAGCAACTCCTCCGGGCAGTTCCGGCTCACCGGTCCAGTTTGAGGTTACATTGGATTTTGAAATACCCATGGGAACGGGCTGGCGCCTTGTTGCCTCTGAAAGTCCGTCGATGATACGGGAGTTTAGCTCGGGTCATCCCGGTTTTCCTTACCCTATAGGGGCAGTGGGTTCTGTTACCCAGGGCACTATCAATGATTCAAACACTTCAAACTCAGGTTTGTATTACTTTTTTTATAACTGGAGTTACACACCATTTACCTTTTGTGCCTCAAATCGTGAGGAAGTGGTGGTTACCGTTAACGAAACGGCCCTCCCTGACGGGGAAGGAACGCAAGGCTTTGACGCCGGACAAACACTCGCTGATCTTGTCGTGACCGGAGAAAACCTTACCTGGTATGAAGATGCCGGTGGAATGACTGAAATACCTGATACCACACCGCTGGTAGATGGAACCACTTATTATGTAAGTCAAACTATTGATGGCTGTGAAAGTGGATTGCTGGCTATCATTGTACAGGAAAACCTGAGTACAGCTGATGTTGTGTTTGCCGGATTAACCTTTTATCCCAATCCGGTGGTAGATAATCTTCACCTGACCAATACCCGTATTATTGAAAGTGCTGAAGTATATAGTTTATCAGGTCAAAAGGTGCTAACGCAAGAAATAAACAGCCTTACTGCATCAATGAACCTTGGACAACTTAAAACGGGAGTTTATTTTATAAACATAAGCTCAGAAGGTATAAGCAAAACTATAAAGGTTATGAAGAAATAACCACTACTTATGTTAACATAAAAAAGGGTGCCAATTTTAGCACCCTTTTTTAATTTCAACATTATACCACGGGACTTTCACTTCCCTGATTCCTAAACACCAGTTTGTCATCAAAAGCGTCCAGTAAAATGATGCTTTCTGTGGTGATGTTCCCGGCGAGGATTTCTTTGGAGAGCTGGTTTAAAACCTCTCTTTGAATCACCCGTTTTACCGGTCTGGCACCATATTGCGGGTCATAACCCAGTTCTGAAAGATAGCTGATGGCTTCCTCAGTGGCATCGAGTGTGATGTTTTGTTTTGACAGCATTTTGCTCAGGCCTTTTAACTGTAAGCCCACAATCTCTTTGATGTTGGCTTTGTTAAGGGGCGTAAACATCACGATATCATCAATACGGTTTAAAAACTCGGGGCGCACGTTTTGTTTCAGCAGGGCCAGTACTTCCACTTTGGCACCTTCCATGGTGGCATCTATATCTTTGACCGTGTCAAATTTTTCCTGTATGATATGGCTTCCCATATTGGAAGTCATGATGATGATGGTGTTCTTAAAATCGGCTACCCGGCCTTTGTTATCGGTTAAACGGCCTTCATCCAGCACCTGAAGCAATATGTTAAACGTATCAGGATGTGCTTTTTCAATTTCATCCAAAAGCACCACAGAGTAGGGGCGACGTCTCACGGCTTCGGTCAATTGACCACCTTCATCATAGCCCACATATCCCGGGGGTGCTCCCACGAGTCTGCTCACGCTGTGGCGTTCCTGATACTCGCTCATATCAATGCGCGTCATCGCATTGTCATCGTCAAAGAGGTATTCTGCCAGGGCTTTAGCCAATTCGGTTTTTCCCACACCGGTGGTTCCCAGAAAGAGGAAGGAGCCAAGAGGCTTTTTAGGATCCTGCAACCCGGCACGGCTGCGGCGAATGGCATCACTCACGGCAGTAATGGCCTCATCCTGGCCCACCACACGTTTGTGCAAATGGTCTTCAAGCTTGAGAAGCTTTTCACGATCGCTTTGCAGCATTTTGGTTACGGGTATGCCCGTCCATTTAGCCACCACTTCGGCGATGTCTTCATGGGTGACTTCCTCTTTGATCATACTGCTTTCCTGCTCGGCAACCAATTTTTGCTGTTCTTCCAGCTTTTCCTGGGCTTCCTTGATTTTTCCGTAACGCAACTCGGCTACCTTGCCATAATCACCCTCCCGCTCGGCACGCTCGGCTTCAAGTTTGTATTCCTCAATGTTGGTTTTGATGTTCTGGATGCTATCCACCACTTCTTTTTCACTTTTCCATTTGGCGTTAAGCTCGTTGCGTTCTTCCTTCAGGTTACCAAGTTCAGAGCGCAGTGATTTTAGTTTGCTTTCATCTTTTTCCCGTTTGATGGCCTCAATCTCAATCTCCAGTTGCATGATTTTACGGTCCAGCACATCCAGTTCTTCGGGTTTGGAATTGATTTCCATACGCAGTTTTGACGCCGCTTCGTCCATCAGGTCAATGGCCTTATCCGGTAAAAACCGGCTGGTGATGTAGCGTTGCGAAAGTTCCACCGCAGCAATGATCGCATCGTCTTTGATGCGCACCTTGTGGTGTGTTTCATACTTTTCCTTGATACCGCGCAAAATAGAAATCGCGCTTTCGGTATCGGGTTCGTCAACGGTTACTTTCTGAAAACGACGCTCGAGTGCTTTGTCTTTTTCGAAATATTTTTGGTACTCGTCCAAAGTTGTTGCACCAATGGCCCGCAGTTCACCACGCGCCAAAGCGGGTTTCAGTATATTGGCCGCATCCATGGCCCCTTCGCCACCACCGGCACCCACCAGGGTGTGGATCTCATCAATAAAGAGCACAATGTTGCCATCACTGGAAGTCACTTCTTTGATAACGGCTTTGAGGCGCTCTTCAAACTCCCCTTTGTATTTGGCCCCGGCAATGAGTGCTCCCATATCGAGCGAATATATCTCTTTGGTTTTCAGGTTTTCGGGCACATCACCGTCCACGATGCGGTGTGCCAGCCCTTCGGCAATGGCGGTTTTACCCGTTCCGGGTTCACCTACCAGCATCGGGTTGTTTTTGGTTCTTCGGGTTAAAATCTGAAGGATACGTCTTATCTCCTCATCCCTCCCTATGACGGGATCCAGCTTGTTGTCACGTGCCATTTGGTTGAGGTTTTTGGCATATTTGTTCAGGGCATTATAAGTTTCCTCAGCACTTTGTGAAGTCACACGGTCGCCTTTGTGCAGTTCGTCAATGGCGGCATCCAAACCTTTTTGGGTCATACCCTGGTCTTTTAAAAGCTGGGCTACTTTCCCGCCCGACTTGAACAAGCCGAGTAATAGATGCTCAATGGACACAAACTCGTCTTTGCGTTTTTCGGCAATGATACTCGCATCATTGAGAGCCGATTGTGCTGTGCGCGAAAGCATCAACTGCCCGCCGCTCACTTTGGGGAAGCCTTTGATGGAGGCATCCAGTACTTGTTTTAGCGTTTGGATGTTAACATTCAGTTTTTTCAGTAAAAACGGAATGACGTTTTCATCCACTTCAAGCATGGCTTTCAGCAGATGTTCCGGTTCGATTTGCTGGTGCTCATAGCTTTGCGCCAATTGTTGCGCCTGCTGCACCGCTTCCTGTGATTTGATGGTAAATTTGTTGAAATTCATAATATTGCCCGCATAAACGGGGATCTCCTTTTATATACCCTCGAAGGGGTATTTTGTTATTTAAATGTTCTTAATTTGACTTAAGACTGCAGGACTTAGGACTTACGACAAGTAAAATAGGCAGGCATTTTTTGTTAAAAAACTCACTAACTCAGTCTTAGGTCTTATGTCTTGCAATCTTAGGTCCTGCAATCTTACGTCGTTAAAAACAAATCCCGCACCACTTACAATTTACGACAAAATGTCTTGAAAACAAGGGTTAACAGCTGACTTTTTGACTGTCGCTACTATTTGTTTTGGGTGTATTGTCTCTTATTTAGAATCTATCTAAAAAAGCCAAGGGTCGCTTTATCATGGGCTTTGCTATGGAGTAAGATACCAGTATCCATACATGAGCCCTGTCTTTTGACCCGTTCTGACCCGTCCTTGACCCGTCCTGAAATAACTATACAGATTAATAAATATAGATTGTACAGGCTATAGAACGCTCTTTTTTATCCCGAAAGGCGGGTGTAAATTCATTGCAATCTTATTGTTTTAAGGAATGTTTTTTATTAAATTACCTTTGTAAAAAATATCGAAACCGCTATGTCCCTTTTCAAAAACCTTTTCAACACAAACAAAACCGAAAAAGAACCCCAAAACCCTTTTCCATGGAAGCCTTTAACGACTGCCTCTCAACTGGATACGATTGTGGAAAAATCAAAGACCCAAACCGTTGTGATTTTTAAACACTCCACCCGTTGCGGGATCAGCAGGATGGTGTTGAACCGTTTTGAAGAACGGTTTGCTGAAAATGAGAAAGATGTGGTGTTTTACTATCTGGATTTGCTCAATTATAGGGAAGTGTCAAATGAGGTGGCTGCACGCTTTCAGGTGATGCACCAGTCACCGCAGTTGTTGGTGATCAAGAACGGGGCAAGCGTGGCGCAGGGTTCTCATTATGATATTCTGGAGATGGATATGTAAGTTTCTTCTTTTTGTAATACATCAAGGTTTTTCTTTTCACATTTCTTTAACAGTATAGGTTTATTTCTTTATATTGGCGGTTTTAAAACCCAAATCGCATGAAAAAGTTTTACCTTGCTTTTGTTTTTTCTCTTTTCTCCATTTTTATTAACGCTCAGGAACCTTTTATTACAACCTGGGAGGTTACAGCCGGGGATTTGAGTATTTCTATCCCAACATCAGGAACCGGTTATAATTATACTATTGATTTTGGAGATGGCACCGTCCTAGAGAATGTAACTGAAAATTCTACACATGAATATAGCACTCCCGGTGTCTATACGGTAAGTATAACCGGTGATTTTCCAAGGATTTATTTTTCAAATTCGTATATATTAAATAGTTTGAAATTAAAAAGTATTGAACAATGGGGTGATATTGAATGGAATACTATGTACAACGCTTTTAATGATTGTAGAAATTTAGTTATTAATGCGACTGATGCTCCTGATTTAAGCCAAGTCACTAACTTATCAAGGATGTTCATAGGTGCAAGATCTTTGAATCCAAACATTAATAATTGGGATGTGTCCAATGTAACAAATATGGAGGCAATGTTTTCTGGAACGTGGTCATTTAACCAACCTTTAAACGAATGGGATGTATCAAGTGTCACCAATATGCAAAGCATGTTTAATGGAGCTAAATCATTTAATCAGCCCTTAAATGATTGGGACGTCTCTAATGTAACCAATATGGGTCAGATGTTTGGAAATGCTGAGTCTTTTGATCAACCCTTGAACAATTGGAATGTATCCAATGTAACAAATATGCAAAGCATGTTTAATTTAGCAAAATCATTTAATCAACCCTTAAATGATTGGGATGTTTCAAACGTAATGCAAATGAGTTCACTATTTCAAAGTGCCCAATCATTTAATCAACCGTTGAATAACTGGGATATCTCTAATATAACAGATATGGGGGGAATGTTTAGAGGTGCATGGTCATTCAATCAGCCTTTAAACAATTGGGATGTATCCAACGTAACAAATATGAATTATATGTTTACTGAAGCATTGTCTTATAATCAACCTTTAAACGACTGGGATGTGTCTAATGTAACAAACATGCTTGAAATGTTCTCCGGGGCTACCATTTTTAATCAACCTTTGAATAATTGGGAAGTATCAAATGTTATCCAACTAACAGATATGTTTAGCAATGCAGTATATTTCAATCAAGACCTTTCTAATTGGGATTTTAATATTAATGCATCTTTTGATAACACTATTTTTGAACGCGGTTTTATTTTTAATAGCGGTCTTGATTCAGTAAACTATACTGCCTTATTAGAACGATTTGCTACTCTAGGTTTACAGGACAAATCCCTTTTTGCACGTGGTATGTTTTATTGTGACCCAAGTGTCCGCAATACACTTATTAATTCATTGAATTGGAATATAATTGAAGATAACCATTTGGTTGATTGTAATCCTGTTATTTCACCAGATGCATTTGTTACTATTTGGGATGTATCCGGATTTCCACATAACATTTCAATTCCTACTTCAGGTAGTGGGTATAATTATAATATCGATTTTGGCGATGGGACAGTATTAACGAATGTAACGGGAAGTATTACTCATACTTACACCCAGCCGGGATCTTATTATGTTAGTATAAGTGGAGACTTTCCACAAATCTATTTTAATGACACCGGTGATAAAAGCAAAATTTTAGAAGTAGTGCAATGGGGCAATATCCAATGGCAATCCATGGAAAATGCTTTCAAAGGTTGTAATAACCTTAGAATTTATGCCACTGATACACCAGATCTGACTCAAGTTACTAATATGTCAAGTATGTTTGAAAAAGCATCTTCTCTTAATCAAAACATTAATAACTGGAACGTATCTAATATTACCAATATGAATAAATTGTTTCACAAGGCAACTATTTATAATATGCCTTTAAATAATTGGGATGTTAGTAGTGTAACTAATATGTCAGCTATGTTTTCTGAGGCTTATGAGTTCAATAAGCCTTTAAATAATTGGGATGTATCCAGTGTGACTGATATGAGCTTAATGTTTTATAAATTCTTTAGTTCGAATTCTCATTTGTTTTTTAATCAAAATATTAATAATTGGGATGTGTCAAATGTAACAGACATGTCAGGAATGTTTGCAGCCTCAACTACATTTAACCAACCCCTTGGTGATTGGGATGTGTCTAATGTTACAGATATGTCAATAATGTTTTCTGGTGTATATGATTTTAATCAACCCTTAAATAACTGGGATGTTTCAAGTGTAACAGATATGGAATATATGTTTGCTGAAGCAAGGGCTTTTAATCAGCCTTTAAACGACTGGGATGTGTCCAGCGTTACAAATATGCATTATATGTTTACTGAAGCTAGGGAATTCAATCAGTCATTAAACGATTGGAATGTATCCAATGTTACAAATATGAACAAAATGTTTTTTGATACAGAATCATTTAACCAGCCTTTAAATAATTGGGATGTATCAAATTTAACAAGTATGGACAGTATGTTTGAAGAAGCAATAGCGTTTAATCAATCTATAAATGATTGGGATGTATCTAACGTCACTAGTATGCGTATGATGTTTTACAAAGCTATTTCTTTTAATCAGCCATTAGATAACTGGGATGTTACAAATGTGACTAATATGATTAGAATGTTTGGTGATGCGGAAATGTTTAATCAAGATATTTCGAGTTGGAATTTTAATCCTTCTGTTGAGCTTCATAATGCTTATTATGGAATTCGTTTCTTAAACGGGACGAGCATGGATATCCCTAAATATGATGCTTTGTTAGCCCGTTTTGCTCAATTAGGTTTGCAAAATAAAAAACTCGGAGCACTAGGTCTGAATTATTGTAATCAAGGAGTCCGGAATTACTTAATAGATACATTGGAATGGGAAATTATTGGCGATGTTTTATCAACTGAATGCAATGCTATAATTGGTACAATTCTCTTTGATCAAAATAATAATGGTTGTCAGACAGATGATATAGTTGTTGAAGGTATTATGATTAATGCTAATGATGGACTTTATGACTTTACAACTTTTTCAGGTAGTGAGGGTTATAATTTAGCCATTACAGGCTCTTCGTTTACAGTTTCATTGACAAACGTTCCCGACTATTTTACAGTCTCACCTGAAAGTGCAACCATTACTTTTTCCGGTTCAAATACAGAAGAACTGGATTTCTGCCTTACGGCCAATCAAGCCGTCAATGATTTAAACATTACCCTTCTGGCCATAGAAGAGGCGCGCCCCGGTTTTGAATCAGATTATCAACTGGTGGTAAGAAATGTGGGTACAGAAACTTTAAGTGATGTAGTTGCAACATTGAATTATGATAATGTAATGCAGACATATACAATGGCGTCTCCAGAACCCACCACTACTACAGCAAATTCATTGAGTTTTGATCTGGGTACCGTGCAACCGTTTGAGACCCGATATATGGATATCACGATGCAAACGTTCCCACCGCCAACAGTCAATGGAGATGATATTTTAAACTTTACAGCTACGGTTACCCCTGATGCCGGTGACTATACTCTAGAAGATAATACCTATGAAATGGAGCAGGTGGTTGTCAACTCTTTTGACCCCAACGACAAACAAGTGATGCAAGGGGCTGAGGTTCATATTGATGATGCTGACCAGTATCTGGATTACCTGATCCGTTTTCAAAACACCGGTACTGCGAGTGCCATTAATGTGCGTATCCTTGACACCCTGCACCCTAAACTGGACTGGAGTACCCTTATACCCATTAGTGCCAGTCATGATTATGTAGTGCAGATCACAGACGGCAATCAGGTGGAGTTTATATTTGACGACATCAACCTGCCCCACGAAGGGGCTAATGAACCGGAAAGTCACGGCTTTGTAGCCTACAAGATCAAACCCAAAAGCAATGTGCAGGTGGGCGATGTGATTTCAGGGGATGCCGGTATTTACTTTGACTTCAATGCACCCATCATTACCAATATGGTGTTTACCGAAATTGTGGATAATTTGGATGTAACAGACATAAATGAGCCTGCAAACGGCGTGTTAATTTATCCAAACCCCACAAGCCAATTGCTCCATCTCTATATTCCGGAAGGCATTCAAATAGAGGGTGCCACTATTTATGACCTGCAAGGAAAGGATGTTCAACAACTGCAAGGCACTGAGACGGTCCTGGATGTGGAGAAACTAAGTCCCGGCTTGTACTTTCTGGAAATCACCACAAATGAGGGAACCATCAACCGTCGCTTTGTGAAAAGGTGATACTGTATATAATAAAAAATCTGCGTACATCTGCGAAATCAGCGGGAGAATATTAGCCCGCAGATGGCGCAGATGTAAGCAGAAAACTTTAAATACTTTGCTTTCGCGTAAGGGTTACCTGAATGTATTTCGTTTGAGAATGTCGCTCAGTCGTGCTTTGATGTCATCTGAGGCATCGAGCAGCATTTGTTCGTTGGTGGGGAAAGGTACAAAACGGTTTCTCAGCAAACGTTTATCTTCATTACTAAGCACGCGCTCGTCTCCTTCAAAACGGGCAAACACATTTTCAAACACAAACTCTGTTTCCAGCGGATGGGTATCCATCAATTGTTGTCTTTGTACATCAAAATAGTCTACTTTTCCGTTTACAGACACGGCTTTGGTTTGAATGGTTTCATAGAGCGTTCCTTTTACGGTGATGAAGCGGTCTATTTTTATCTTGTTGCCCAGGCTGTCCAGCACAAAATTGCCCCTTCGGTCCACCTGATAGGTGTGGCCGTCTTTGATTTCACGTTCCAGTGGGATTTGACGTTCTAGAATACGCTCCGGTGAAATAAGGATGTCCCTGAACTCGAGCACAACTTCAAAATCATAATCAATATCCCTGCGGTTCATGCTGTGGTATTCTGTCCAGAAATCGTCCAGACCATAGGTCCTGAAATCAAGAAGGTCTTGTTCCAGCCTGTGTGGTAAAAACTGGTTGGTGCGGTTGTTCAATTCCACAAACACCATATCTTTGCCATAATAGTATGCTTCCCTGACCAATTGCTGGGTATTTTTATAATTGGGAGACACTTTTTCAAGTTCGTTCAGGGTTGTATGTGCTTCCCTGAAGTCAAGTTTACCACCATCATCCATAAGCTTGTTGGCTTTTTCATAGAGAAAAGCCGCATAGTCTGCTTTGGCTTTTATGAGGTTGTCACTGTAATCAATAAACCTGAATTTTGCTTCCTTACCACTGTCTGAAACATAGAGTGGCAGCAGGGGTTTTATCTGGTTTTGTATGTGTTGCAGGTTTCTGTAACGGTTATAAATTTCCTCGCTGTTGGCAGGGTTGCCTTCTTTTTCCAAAAAGGCAATGCGCTTCAGTTCGTTTTCCGTGAGCTTTTTAAAGGCATCTTCCAGAAGGATGATATGCTCTTGGTTTGCTTTCTTCGTTTTGTCTTTCTGCAGTTTATTGATGGCAATGGAAATTGCCTCGCTATAATCACCCTGATTCAGGGCTTTTTGACTTCGTTTCACACTGCTGCAGGAAACCACGAGCAGGAAACCGACGAGTAAAAGTAGAGCTCTTTTCATAATAAAACGGGTTTGGTTATGGTAGCCAAATTACAATTAAGATGCCAAAATTAAATAAAAAAGCCTTCCGCTTTGCGCGAAAGGCTTTAAAGCCAAGTGAATTATACACTTTCTACAGGTTCAGTGCAGGCAATATTTTTGTACTGCACTCTCCAAAACCTATTCTTACGGTATCATTTTTACAGTAGCCCCTCAGGGTGACGGTATCGTTGTCATTGATGAACTTGCGTTCAGTACCGTCATTCAGTTTTACGGGTTTTTCACCCCGCCATGAAAGTTCCAGCATGGAGCCATAAGAGTCAGGGGTAGGGCCTGAAATGGTACCGCTTCCCATCATATCACCGCTTTTTACGGGACAACCGTTTATAGTATGGTGTGCCAGTTGCTGGCTCATGTTCCAGTACATATATTTGAAATTGGATTGTGTTACCCGGTTGGGGGTGCCGTTTTCAGGAGTGATATAAGCTTCGAGGTTGATGTCATAGCTCTTTTTGCCTTTGGAACGCAAATAGGGCAGGGGTTCTATTTCCTGTTTGGGACTTTCGGTTTTAAAAGGGTGTAATGCATCCAGGGTTACAATCCAGGGCGAAATGGTTGATGCAAAGTTTTTTGCCAAGAAGGGTCCTAAAGGTACATACTCCCATTTCTGAATGTCACGGGCACTCCAGTCATTGAAAAGCACAAGACCAAAGATGTAATCTTCAGCTTCATCGATGGGGATGGGTTCGCCCAGGTCATTGGCGTCTGTCGTGATAAAGGCCATCTCCAGTTCAAAATCAACTAGCTTTGAAGGTCCGAAAACCGGTTTGTTTGCCCCTGCGGGAAGCGTTTGCCCGTTGGGTCTGCGCACGTTGATACCACTTGGAATGATGGAAGAGCTTCTACCGTGATAGCCCACGGGAATGTGCAGCCAGTTGGGTAAAAGAGCATTATCAGGGTCACGGAACATCGTCCCCACATTGGTGGCGTGCTCTTTACTGGAATAAAAATCAGTATAATCGCCCACTTGTACCGGCAGTTGCATTTCGATTTCATCCATCGTGAAAATGACGCGGTCGTGATGTGCTTTGTTGTCTTTTAGCGCGGTATTTTTTTCATCGAAAATATCAGCAATTCTGTTGCGTACCAGTCTCCAGGTTTTTTTACCGTCTGAAATGAAATCATTTAAGGTGTCTTGCAGAAAAATATCGTCAGTGAGTTCAATACCGTCAAAATAGCCTAATTGATGCAGTGCGCCCAGGTCGATGGCATAATCTCCAATGCGTGTCCCTACCGTGATAATGTCGTCGCGTGTCAAAAATACCCCGAATGGGATATTCTGAATGGGAAAGTCTGAGTCTTTATCAACAGGCAACCATGATTTTCTGTTGGGGTCGTTAGCTGTAATTGGCATATGTTTTATTTTTTAGTGTTGAAAAATTTCTATTCAAATATATAATTTTAAGAATACTAACCGAATGTTATTCTTATTTTTGATGCAGATTTAACAAAACTATAGACTATGCATCAAGATACCGAAGTTTTTGACCTTATCAAAGCAGAAGAAAACAGACAGCGAAACGGACTGGAACTCATTGCCTCTGAAAACTTTGTAAGCCCTGACGTGCTTGCGGCAGCAGGCTCTGTATTAACCAATAAATATGCAGAAGGCTATCCCGGAAAGCGCTATTATGGAGGTTGCCAGATTGTGGACAAAGTAGAGCAACTGGCCATTGACAGGGCTAAGGAACTTTTTGGTGCTGAGTATGTTAATGTGCAACCGCATTCGGGCTCACAGGCAAATACTGCTGTGTTCTCTGTATGTTTGAAGCCGGGCGACAAATTTCTTGGTTTTGATTTATCCCATGGCGGACATTTAACACACGGCTCACCGGTCAATTTTTCAGGAAAATTGTATAATCCTGTTTTTTATGGTGTGGACAAAGAAACCGGTTTGATTGATTATGATGCCGTTGAAGCAATCGCTTTGCGCGAAAAGCCCAAAATGATTATTGCCGGGGCATCTGCTTATTCCCGTGAGATTGATTATAAACGCTTTCGCGAAATTGCAGACAAGGTTGACGCCACCCTGCTGGCAGATATGGCACATCCCGCCGGTTTGATTGCCAAAGGAATCCTGGGTGACCCTGTGCAGCACTGCCACGTGTGTACCAGTACAACGCACAAAACCCTGCGTGGACCAAGGGGTGGAATTATTGTGATGGGTAAGGATTTTGAGAACCCCTTTGGCATTACTTTAAAAGACGGAAGTTTACGGAAGATGTCTTCGCTACTGGATAGCGGTATTTTCCCCGGTAATCAGGGCGGACCTTTGGAGCATATCATCGCTGCCAAGGCTGTGGCTTTTGGTGAAGCCCTCACGGATGACTTTTTGCATTATATGGTACAGGTGAAAAAAAATGCAAAGGTCATGGCTGCGGCTTTTGTTGAAAAAGGATATAAAGTCATTTCAGGAGGTACTGATAATCACATGATGCTTATTGATCTGCGTAACAAAAATCTATCAGGCAAGCAGGCTGAAGACGCTTTGGGAAAAGCTGATATTACCGTGAATAAAAACATGGTTCCTTTTGATGACAAGTCTCCTTTTGTGACCTCGGGCATACGCATTGGAACACCGGCAGTCACTACCCGTGGCTTAAAAGAAGATGATATGAAGTATATTGTGGATTTAATGGACGAGGTTATCACAAATTTTGAAGATGATTCCATTTTAAAAAATGTTGGTAAAAAAGTACATGAAATGATGGGGGACAGGCCGTTATTTTGTTAAAGTTTTATTAAATTAGCAGTGTTTATTCACTGTTAATTTAATATGCCATGAAACACTTTTACCCTCTCTTTGTTTTTCTTTTCCTTTCAGGCACTGTAAGCGCTCAGATATTTTTTGAAGAGCGAGCATCCCAACTTGGCCTTGATGATACCTCTTATGGTAATGGTATTCTTGGAGGAGGTGTTTCATTTTTTGACTTTGATAATGATGGTTGGGATGATATCACTATGGCTACTGAAGATGGTAGCCTGATACGTTTGTTTAAAAATAATGAAGGAGTTTTTGAAGAAGTTTCCCTTAACATAACTGACCACGCCCACCAGTCAAAAACAGTACAATGGGTAGATATAAATAACAATGGTCTGTATGATCTTTTTATAACTCATGACAATGCACCCAACAGGTTGTATAAAAATCTGGGCAATATGATTTTTGAAGACATCACTATGAGCTCAGGTTTGTTTGATGATAATCATATCTCTTTTGGTGCATCCTGGGGTGATGTTAATAATGATGGGTTTCTTGATGTATTTATTGCTTCCCGAAATGTTTCAGACCCCACTGAACACAATTTATTATTTCTGAATAACGGTGATGAAACGTTTACAGACATTACTGTTTCAGCAGGTTTACACCTCGAGAATAAGTACTCTTTTTGTGTTGCATTTTTTGATTATGACAAAGACGGTTTTCAGGATATTTATATTGCCAATGATAAATTTGATACTGCAAACATCCTTTACAAAAATAATGGTGACAATACCTTCACAGATGTGAGTGCGGTATCAGGAACTGATGTGATTATTGATGCGATGTCAACCACCATAGACGACTATAACAATGATGGCTGGCTGGATATTTATATTACCAATACACCTACTGGCAATGTTTTTTATAAGAATAATGGTGACGGAACCTTTACAGATGTTGCTGTACAAACAGGCACTACTTTTGACAGCGTGGGCTGGGGTGCTGTGTTTTTAGACGCTGATCACGACGGGCATAAAGATCTTTATGTAGTTGGAGAAGTTTTTGATTCACCCAGTCTCAAGTCTTCAGCTTTTTATCACAATAACGGTGATGGTACTTTTAGCATACCCACCAATAGTGGAATATTTGATGAGGAGTCCAGAAGCTTTGCCAATGCCATTGGAGATATAAACAATAATGGCCATCCGGATATTGCAGTATTGAATTTTTCTCCTTTTGATATGTACTTATGGGAAAACCAGTCCACCACCACACATAACTGGTTAAAAGTAAAACTGGAAGGAACTGAGAGTAACAGACAAGGAATAGGTTCGTGGATAGAAATTTCGGTAAATGGTGAAAAGCAACACAACTACACCTTATTGGGAGAAGGTTTTTTAGGACAAAATAGTTCTTATGAGTTTTTTGGCATAGGAGAAAGTGCTTCCATTGATTATGTTAAGGTAACCTGGTTAAGTGGTATTGTAGATTATATTGAAAACCCGGCAATCAATGAACATATGACTATTGTGGAAGGAGAGCATATTTTGAGTGCCGATACATTTATCAGTATTAACAAAAAGGTAAGTTTATTTCCAAATCCCTCCAAAGATTTTGCTACTTTAAAATTACCTGATTTTTATGATTTAGAAAAAACCCGGATACTTATAAAAAATTCCTTAGGTCAGGAAATTGAGCAGTTTGAACCAAAAATGCTTGCTTTTGAAATCAATACATCAAACTATAAAACCGGAATTTACTTTTGTATAATCAATTCTCCTCAGGGACAGGAAACGCTTAAATTAATAAAACAATAATGTCTTATAATTTGATTTTATGCAGCTTTTAAGGTTTTAATTATTCAAATAATAGAAATATGAGAATATATTTTTCCAGTTTAATGGCCTTTTTTTTAACAGGAGTTGTTAGCTCTCAAATTTTGTTTGAAGAACAGGCATCCCAATTAGGGGCAGATGTTATCTACGGAATTACTGCACTTGGAGGAGGAATTTCATTTTTTGATTATAATCAGGATGGTCTTGATGATATTACGGTAACCTCTGAAGAAGGTACAAATGTTTTCTTTTTAAAAAACATGGGCGGTACATTTGAAATTGATGCTTCCATTTCTGTGGAAAACCTTCAGCGTACTAAACAAGTGCTGTGGGTAGATATTAATAATAATGGTCATTATGATTTGCACCTTACATCAGATACGGGTGCATCAAGACTGTACTTAAACGATGGGAATCTGAATTTTACTGATATAACAGATTCCAGCGGGCTTCCTTTGGAAAATCATTATACATTTGGAGCAGCGTGGGGAGACATAGATAATGATGGGTTTCTTGACCTTTATTTATCAAATAGAAGTAATGGGATTGCTGATAGACTTTATCGAAACAACGGTGACAATACATTTACAGATGTGACTCAAAGTGCAGGTTTGACCTCAGATGCTTATGAAAGCTTTTGTGCTTCATTTTTGGATTATAATAATGATGGCTTTCAAGATATATATATTGCCATCGATCGGTTTGATACTAAAAATATTTTATATAAAAATAACGGTGACGGAACCTTTACTGATGTAAGTGATATAAGTGGCACCGGACTGTTTATGGGAGCTATGTCGACGACAATTGGTGATTATAACCAAGACGGACGGTTGGATATTTATGTTACCAACAGTTATGAAGACTTTATTCCAAACACCACAGTAGGAAATGCTTTACTTGAAAATAATGGGGATGGCACCTTTACCAATGTTGCAGATATTACTGGCACAACGTTCAACTCTGTAGGATGGGGAGCTATTTTTTTAGATGCTAATAACAATACAGACACTGATATTTATGTGAGTGGAGAATTTTTTGATAACCCCACCTACCTCCCTTCTGCATTTTATCAAAATCAAGGTGATAATACATATATTATTCCTGAAAATATTGGTTTTGAAGATGATAATAAAAGAAGTTTTGCTAACGCATTAGGAGATGTTGATAACGATGGCTATCCTGAAATGGTCGTAGTAAATGATTATAATGAACCTATTTTTTTATGGAAAAATTTGAGCAATCAAACAAACAACTGGTTAAAAGTAAAGTTAACAGGCACCGTGAGCAACCGGCAGGGAATTGGTTCATGGATTGAAATTGCTGTTAATGAAGAAAAACAATATAATTATACAGTATTAGGGGAGGGGTATTTAGGACAAAACAGTGCGTATGAATTTTTTGGCATAGGAGAAAGTGCTTCCATTGATTATGTTAAGGTAACCTGGTTAAGTGGTATTGTAGATTATATTGAAAACCCGGCAATCAATGAACATATGACCATTGTGGAAGGAGAGCACCCGCTTTCTGCTATGGACTTCAACTCAGCTATAACATTTCAGGTCTATCCAAACCCCAGTAAAGACAAAACAATTTCTTTAAAAATCAGTGAAAACAAGCCGGGTGATTTTCTTTTGGATGTATCCACGGTTTATGGGAGCATTGTACTATCAAAGAAAATAACTGAACCTGACACTCTTCTTAGCCTTCGGGGCATGTCGAGTGGTGTTTACTTTTTCACATTGTCAAACAATCAAACCCGAGTCACTAAAAAGGTGGTGCTTGATTAACCTTCAGGAAAAACAACGCTTTCATAAGCACCGGCATCAGATGGCTGCCCCCGTGGTGTTCCTAAAAGGTCTAAAGGTACTTCTTGGGTTGTAGCCGGATCACCTATGCCGTTGGCACTGGATTCCTCACCAATAAATAGCTGATTGGCTTCTGTGTCAAAAAAATCAGGGTCTTGATTGAATAGTGTGTTTGTATAGAAAGCACTGTTTGAAAAATCGAATAGTGGGTTATCTGCAAACTGTCCTTGCGGGTCTTCAAACTTTAATAAGGAGTTTGAAAAATTAAAGTTGAAAGCCGCTTCCGGTTCTGCGTTCAGTAAAAACTCCCGTGCCTCACTACCATAAATAATACAGTTGCTGAAGTTGGCTTCCACCAAATCTGCTACCAAAATTTCGGTCTCGCTTACCTGAAGGGAATTATCAAGCACTACTGCCGGAAAGTTCCTGAAGCTTCGGTTCCAGTAATTGGCAAAGGTGGAATGCCTGAAGTTATATCTTCCCCCGAGAGAGCAAAATAGAGAGGCCTGACCGCTGTTTGAAATCACGAGGTTTTCTCCATCGACAAAACCGGTGCGGGCAAGAAGGCCTACATTTGCACTGTTGTAAATTTGCATGTTTTTGATTGTGAGGGTAGGGTTGTTTGAGCCGTCGTTGCTGTCCATCAAAATACCTACTGTAGCATTTTTAATGGTCGTGTGGTTAAACTCATGAGCGGTGCTTCCGGCGGTTAGCCAAATGGTTCCCCATTGCCCGGGCGTGTCTTCAAAAGCGGGTTCCAGGCGATCGCCTTGAAAAATAACTTCGTTTTCAAGGGCTTCAGGGTCTGCACTCAGGGTGCCGTTTACTTTTAGCGTAGCTTGGTTTGCGACAAGAAGACCACTGTTTTCGTGGAAATGAACCCTTGCTCCCGCATCTATCGTTAGTGTTTTATCTGAAGGAACAGCGGCATAACCGTAAATCACATAGGGTTTCTCATTGGTGAAGTTGAGGTGGTCGTCATCCAAAAAGAAGCCTTCAATGAGAATGTCATTGCCTTCTGCATCCATCCCCAGATTGAGGGTTTCAATGGTTCCATCATCAAAACGTTCAGGGAAAAGAAAAACGGCATCCTGAACCAGGGTGACCAGTTCCACTTTTTGCTCATTGCTTCCGGCGTCAAATTGAATGGCATCTGTGTAGAGAAAGGTTAAATCGTTTGGAAACGAATTGATATCAACGGTAGTTTCAATAAAAATAAAAATACTGTCTTTGGCGAGTATTTCCACATTGTTGAATGTTTTTCCGGCTACACCGTCTACATTAAGACGGTATAGAGAACTTTCTCCTTGGCCCAGGCGCACTATGGGAATGGAAATGTCTTCCGCACTGCGGTTATATACTTTTAACGTGTATGTACTGGACCCAATGTTTGTAAAAACAGTGTCAAGGTAAACGGTGTCTTTGGAGAACTCAAGGTTACCGGTGCTTGGTAGTGTTTCAAAGTCATTTCGGCAAGAGCTCCACAGAATCACCAGTCCGAATAGTAATAAAGTATATATATATTTCATTTTAGGTCTTAAGATTTCGGTTTAAAAATACAAATAACTCTTCAGGATTAACCTCAAACTTTGAAATTTATTGCTTTTCCAAAATTTCAACTTCAAAGAGTTTGTCCCAGTTTTTTCCGGTGAGGAATAACCTGTTTTTATCACCTTTGTAAGCAATGCCATTAAGCACATCGAGAAACTGGTGTTGTTTTACTTTTGATTGCAGGCCTTCAAGGTCGATCACACCTTCCACAGCCCCTGTTTCAGGGTTTATAATAGCAATGGCATTTCTTTGGTAAATGTTTGCATAGATTTTTCCTTCAACCCACTCGAGTTCGTTCACACTTTTGATCCTGCTGGTATTGGTATAAATCTCAATATAACTCTCTTCCGTAAGGTTTTCTTTGTTAAGGGTCCAAATTTTTTCGGTGCCGTCACTCTTATAAATGGTTTCACCGTCATTACAAAGGCCCCAGCCTTCATTACTTTTGGTATAAACAAAGTTTCCGGTTTTTTCCAAGGTTTTAAGGTTATAAATAAAACCCACATTTTCACGCCAGGTAAGCTGGTAAATTTTGTTGTTGAGAATGGTAATGCCTTCGCCAAAATATTCATCTCCCAGTGGGACCGATTGCAATACCTCACCTGTTTTATAATCTGTTTTCCGCAAGGTTGATTTACGGTACTGACCTGTGCTTTCATATAAGGTGTCACCATGAAATTCAAGTCCCTGGGTGTAAGCATCTATGTCGTGGGGAAAAGTATTGATGATTTTATAGGTATACAGTTTTGGACGTTCTGATGCCAGTATTAAGATATCTTTTGATGTGGTTTCAGTTTTACTGCCTGAATAGACTGTTGCGTGTAGCTTTCTGTTCCCCATTTTCAGGTTTTGGAATTGGTGGGTAACAGGTACATCAGCACTACCGGATTCCAAATGCATTTCGTCTATAAAATAGGCAACAGAATCAACTTTCTTTTGTTTGGGGTTTTCAAGGGAAATGGTAACGGTCTGCTTATTTGTATAAGAGGATTTTTCTTCTTTTATTTTAAGGTTAAAAGAGGATTGTTTCTCCTGATCATCCCCGCAGGAGAAGAGTAAAAATGTGATTATAAGTAAAAAGGATACCTGTTTCATTTTTATTAAAATTTTGCGCAAGATATTTATTTTCCCACAAACCAATGACTTGTATATGGAGTTTTTATAAATTGAGAAAGAAAATAAATCTGAGTTGATTTTTCTTGCAAAAGCATAAAAAGGTAGTATCTTTGCACCGGCAAGTCCTACACAACCAGCTCCTGTTGAATCCCCCAGGGCGGGAACGCAGCAAGGGTAGACGGTCGTAGCGGTGTGATGTAGGTAGCTTGCCATTTTTTGTGCCCAAAAGTGGCGTACAGATCTCTTCAAAATTCCAGATAGAATTTATTCCATCTCCCAAAAATTTTCTCAGTAACAGGTAAATTGGCATTCAAAGTTATTATCTCTCGCCAAATACCTAAAATTATCTGATATTTGTATTAAACTTACAGAGTATGTCTAAAATAGTTTGTATTACAGGAGCTTCTTCCGGAATTGGTAAAGCCATCGGGGAATATCTTATCAGTAAGAGTTTTGTGGTTTTTGGCTCCAGCAGGAGCCCTGAAAAATATACTGACTCAAAATTCCCACTCTTTGAACTTGATGTTAGGGATGAAGCCTCTGTAAACCGTTTTATATCGAAAGTGATTGAAAAAGCTGAAAGAATAGATGTGCTTATCAACAATGCAGGTGTGGGGATAACAGGTCCCATTGAGGAAACCCCCGAAACGGAAATCAAAGCCGTTTTTGAAACCAATTTTTATGGACCGTTGCGTATGATCAATAATGTACTTCCGCACATGCGAAAGCAACACAGTGGACTCATTATTAATGTGACTTCCATTGCCGCTTATATGGGATTGCCTTACCGTGGCTTCTACTCGGCGAGCAAAGCAGCCCTTGAAGTAACAACCGAAGCCCTTAGAATGGAAGTAAAACAGTTTGGTGTTGAACTGACCAATGTGGCTCCAGGTGATTTTGCAACAAATATTGCTTCGGGGAGGTATCATGCTCCTTTGCTTGAAAATTCACCATATAAAGAAGCATATGGCAAAACTTTGGAACTTATGAATACCCATGTGGATTCCGGAAAGAACCCGGACGAAATGGGTGAAGCCATATTTAAAATAATTCAATCCAAAAGGACCAATGTCAGGTATAAAGTGGGCAGCTTGATGCAGAAGTTTTCAGTGGTTTTAAAGAACAACCTTCCGGGAAAGACTTATGAAAACATGCTGATGAGTCATTACAAACTAAAAAAGTAGTTGTCAACATAATCTTTGAATAATTTAATGTTTTTTAAACTTTAATTGAGCAATAACTTCCTTAATTTTATACCCTAATACAAACAACACCCATACTATGAAATTTTTTATTGACACAGCGAACCTCAACCAAATAAAAGAAGCGCAGGATCTTGGAATTCTTGACGGCGTGACAACAAACCCATCTTTAATGGCTAAAGAGGGTATAAGCGGTAAGAACAATATTTTAAAACACTATGTCGATATTTGCAACATCGTTGACGGTGATGTTTCTGCCGAAGTTATTTCCACAGATTTTGAAGGAATGATAAAAGAAGGAGAGGAGCTTGCCGGTCTACACGACCAAATTGTTGTAAAAGTCCCTATGATCAAAGAAGGAATAAAAGCCATAAAATATTTTTCTGACCAGGGTATAAGAACAAACTGCACACTGGTTTTTTCTCCCGGACAGGCTTTAATTGCAGCAAAAGCAGGGGCTACTTATGTTTCACCATTCATCGGTCGTTTGGATGACGTTTCAACTGACGGATTGAATCTTATCGCTGAAATCAGGATGATTTATGACAACTATGGTTTTGAAACCCAAATACTGGCTGCATCAGTGCGCCATACTATGCATATTATTGACTGTGCAAAATTGGGTGCAGATGTGATGACAGGTCCATTATCATCAATTGAAGGGTTGTTAAAGCACCCATTAACCGATATTGGTTTGGCCAAGTTTTTAGAAGATTATAAAAAAGGAAATTAATTCTTACGTAATACTTGTGAAAAAGCCTTCAGAAATGAGGGCTTTTTTTATTTATTCAAATGCCCCAGAAGTTCCTGCTCAAAGCGGGTGCTAAACAGGTTTGTGTGATTATCAATTATGACCCCGTTTTTATCGACAATCATCGCCTTGTTAATGTTATTAATGACAAGTTCAGTAATTGCCTTTAGAGGATCCTGAAGGCGGTATTCAAACTCTTTTTTAAAATTATTTCTCTGAACAACGCGCACCCAGGCATCATGATTGTCATCAGTATTTAAGGCTAGAAAGTCAAATTCGGGGTATTTTTGGCGCAATTCATCTACTTTGGAATGTATGTTTCTGTAGTGGTTAACAGAGTTTAACGACCAGAAAAAAATCACTGTAGGCTTTTTGAATACAGTTATGATATTACTCGTTTGTTTTGAGGTGTTTACAACGCTCAGATTAGGGAGTTTATTTCCGGGAAGTAATCGCATAGAAGCTTCAGAGAGGTCTTTGATTTCTTCCTTATGACTTTCATCAGTTGTTAATGATAAATAAAGATTTAACGCTTTTTGCTCACTTTCTATGTCTCTCGAACTCAGGATAAATCTTCTAATAGATGTGCGCAAGAGACTGTTTTTTAAAGTGTCTAAGGTTACTTTATCATTGATGAGATTCAGTTTGTTGTTAATGTGAATATATGATTCATCATTGTAGGGAAGCGCATCACTGTATGCTTCAAATGCCAGATAATCAAAATGCCTTAACAGAAAACGATAGTAGGCGTAGTGAGTCTGTAATTTTTGATTGTTGTAATCTATTTTGTCTCTGAAATCATAATATGATTCTCCAAGTGAGCTCTTATCTATTGGTGCGCCCCTTCCGAAGTGGGCATATGGATAAATTTCACGTTTTAATAAATAATCATATAATATGTTTGCGTCTGCAACTTCCAGAAAAGCTTTACAGGGACTTATTTTTTCATCAAACTTTTCCAGTCGTTGTACCCTTATGTCACGCATGGAATCCAGTTTAGATAAAAACTCCTCGGGAGGGTGCGAATAAAAAAGAGGCATTGTTTTGTTTTCCTGTTCGTTGTAAAGGAACATGTTAATCATAAAATTATTTCGTTCAGCTCCTCGACCTGTAAAGGCAAGGGACTCATCAAAATCAACTGTATTTAAACGGGCCATGAGACTGTCACCCGGCTCAAGATAAATGATTTGGTATTCTATATGTACAAAGTTGTAGATTCCTTTCTCAACGGTATCCAGTCGGTATAAAAACCTGTTGTTCTGGTCTAAGGGAATGGTGTCAATTACGCTCTCATTTTTGGTAAGAATAATATAGGGTGCATTGGGGTTTATAATTTCCCCGCCAAACCAAGCACCTGTATCTTTATCTTTGTCAGAAGAAGAGCATGAGAAAAGGAGTAATAATAAGGGAGAAAGGAGTAATATTTTATTCATTCGCTATTCTTGAAAAAGATACTTATGCATTCACAAATGTAGAATTAGAATACATAGAGTGGTGTTAATTGTGAGTTAAAACAGATTTTTAAAACGTTAATATTTCTCAAAATGCTGCCAATTGGTTAATTTTGCGCCCAATTTAAAAATGAGTTTATGTTATCAGTTTCCAATCTTTCCGTTCAATTTGGTAAAAGAGTCCTCTTTGATGAGGTGAATATTACCTTTACCAGTGGGAATTGCTATGGTATAATAGGTGCCAACGGTGCCGGAAAATCTACTTTTTTAAGGATACTTTCCGGTAAAGAAGATCCCACATCCGGTAAGGTTCACTTAGAAACCGGAAAAAGAATGTCTGTTCTTGAACAAAATCACAATGCTTATGATGATTTTCCTGTTTTGGAGACAGTTGTGCGAGGAAACAAAGAACTCTTTGCCATTAAGCAACAAATCGATAAACTCTATGAAGATTATTCTGATGAGAATGCAGAGAAAATCGGCGAACTTCAGGTTACTTTTGAGGAAATGAACGGGTGGAATGCAGAGAGTGATGCCGCAGCCCTTTTGTCAAACCTGGGTATTTCAGAAAATGTGCATTACAATTTGATGAAAGACCTTGACGGAAAGCAAAAAGTGCGTGTATTACTCGCCCAGGCGCTTTTTGGAAGTCCTGATGTGTTGATAATGGATGAGCCCACAAACGATTTGGATTATGAAACCATAACCTGGCTGGAAAACTTTATTGCAAACTATGACAATTGTGTAATTGTTGTTTCCCACGACCGTCACTTTCTGGATGCTGTATGTACCCATATAAGCGATATCGATTTTGGAAAGATAAACAGCTATAGCGGTAATTATACTTTCTGGTATGAATCCAGTCAACTGGCAGCCAGACAAAGATCCCAACAAAATAAAAAGGCTGAAGAAAAGAAAAAAGAGTTGCAAGAATTCATTATGCGTTTCAGTGCAAACGTAGCCAAATCAAAACAGGCTACTTCACGAAAGAAAATGATTGAAAAATTAAACATTGATGAAATAAAACCTTCAAGCAGACGCTATCCCGCCATTATTTTTGAACGGGAAAGAGAGGCCGGGGATCAAATTCTGAATGTGAGTAACCTCAGTTCAACATTGGATGGCGAAATCCTTTTTAAAGGTGTTGATATAAACCTTGTAAAAGGTGATAAAGTTGTTGTTTACTCTAAAGATTCAAGAGCCACAACTGCATTTTATGAAATTCTAAATGGAAATCAAAAAGCTGATTCCGGTGCTTATCAGTGGGGGATTACCACTACACAAAGTTATTTGCCACTTGACAATTCAGGATTTTTTCAGGAAAAACTTCCATTGGTGGATTGGTTGCGTCAATGGGCTAAAACTGAAGAAGAACGTGAAGAAGTTTATTTAAGGGGCTTTCTTGGAAAAATGATTTTTAGTGGGGAAGAGGCTTTAAAAACATCAGATGTGCTTTCAGGAGGGGAAAAAGTGCGTTGTATGCTAAGCAGGATGATGATGATGCGTGCCAATGTACTGATGCTCGATGAACCCACAAACCACCTAGACCTTGAGTCAATTACCGCATTTAATAATTCCTTGAAGAATTTTAAAGGTACGGTTTTGTTGACCACTCACGATCACGAATTTGCACAAACAGTGGGCAACAGGGTTATTGAACTCACCCCAAATGGAATTATCGACAGGTATATGACCTTTGATGAATATATGGATGATACAAATTTAAAAGAACTGAGAAAGAAAATGTATACCGTTGAGGTTTAGTTGTTTTGCAAGAATGTGGTGATCATTCACTCTTTAATTTTTTGCCTAATATTGAACCTACAACTGCTCCAGCAACACCACCGGCGATTGTAACTGAATTTTCAAAATCGAGCATTTTTAATATACTAACCGTCACAACAGCCACGATAATTGCAACCAGCATCACCTTAAATATTGATTTTGATTTCATTGTTACATTTATTTTTAGTTAGTGTTTTATCTTTCAAATACCTTCAAGCGCCTCACTAATAATGGGTCCTGCCTTTTCTACCTCATCTTTGTGAATAAATAACTGTATCAAATCTGGTAATCCACCGCCAAAACCGCCCCGCAGGCCACTTTGCAGATTGTCCTTTACTATGGGATGTATACCCACATCCTGAAGGTGGCTTTGCAGCATTTTTACGATTACCATCGGGCCGGTATATACCCTTACATAATCACTATTATTTTCGTCTCCCATAATTTTAAGCGTTGAAATATTTACTGTTCCAAATGGCAGTGTTGAAGTTTTTACCCAAAGCAAAGCCATAAAATAAAACCACGGCTGCCAGCCACTTAAACATAAATAAAAATACAACAAAAGTATTTGCAATCGACTCTTCTTTGGAAAAAAGACCATTTGGTACCAAAAAAGTTGCCAGTATACTGATAGCGAAGATTGTAATAACAAGGTTTTCAAAGTCCTTATAGGGCCACATAAGCAATTTTCTTAGAGGGTGCAGGTCATTTCCCCATTTGTGAATTAAATAAAAATAATCATTGCCCAAAGATGCAAAAAGCATTGGGTCATCTGCATTTTCAAGCCTGAAAAGCTTTGAAGGAGCTACAACTTTCAGTTGTGTTATTTCTGTTTCGTGGAGTTGCTCCAAATCTTTGAGCTTTTCAGAAGCTTCTATCGGGAAACTGTTTTTGAAAAATTTGAAATCCAGAAAACGTAATCTGTAATCTACGCAGAGTTTTTTAATGTCATCCAGATGATAAATGGAATCAGCGTTAAGAAGGTGAATTTTAAATTGATTATGCCCCCTTGTTTTATTGACCATGTACAGGTGGAGGTTTCCAAATTCTTCAAAAAAGCCTTTTGATGCGTGCTTTTCCCGAACCCTTTGTAAACAGTTTTCTAAGTTTGTTTTTGCAAGCATAGCGTTTTTGTTATAAATTTAATTTGAAAAACGGTATTAAGCAAAATTTTAACAATCAGCTTAGTAAGGATAACATTTCAGAAGAAAGGGCGTTGTATTTTCTAAACCTATTATTTGTATATTCGCATTATAAATTTTTCCATATGTACATCACAAAAATTAAATATATTTTATTTGCTGTAGCACTTCTTTTGGTTTCCACAACAATGGTTGCTCAAAATAAATATGCAGACAGCAATAATACTGTTGTCAAAAAGCTCCTTGATAAGGATACCATTTATTCAAATAATACTTTAAAAGAAACAATATCCAAAATTCCTTCATTTTTATTGTTGAATAAAATATATACTATCATAGGCTTTGATTCCCTTGTGAAGAATGAAGAGATGGTTACTGTTTTTGTTACTAAAGATTCAGGATTTCCTGAGATGGACAAAGAAGAACGTGAAGATTTCTTTTCTGAAGATAACAAGGCAAATCTCGTTGAAATTTCTTCTTATTACATCATTCCAGGTCGTGTTGATGAACACGCAATCCTAAAAGCCATTGAAAGGGGAAATGGGAGTGCAAACTTCAGGACCCTGAACGGCAAAAACCTCAGGGTTAAAAAAGAGGGTGAAACCGTGTATCTTTTAACCGGAAACGGGGCAAAAAACAAACTACTTCAAACCAATTTCCGTCACAGTAAAGGCTTCTTTCACGTAACCAGCGGAATGGCACTTCCCACACCTCAATAAAGCCCTTAAGCTTTGTTACTGAATAGGTTAATTTCACGTTAAATAAGTACTAATTGATTCCTAACATTCATTTTGTTTAAATATTTGTTTATATCTTTAAACAAAATATTAATCAAGCGTTTTTAATTATCATTACTTTTTAGAAAACCGTCTTCGTTTAATATTCGTTTATAGAGTAATTAATTTAATAATCAATTAAACAAAATCGTTATGAAAAAGAAAAATTTATTAAGTGCATTTGTTTTGACATTTGCGTTGATTGCAGGAACTTCAGTATTCGCTCAAAAAAGCGCAAAAGACACTAAAATGGTGGGTGGTGCAGCGATGTATCCTTCCAAAAACATTGTTGAAAATGCTGTAAACTCAAAAGACCATACTACTTTGGTTGCTGCTGTGAAAGCTGCAGATTTGGTAGAGACATTACAAACGCCCGGCCCATTTACCGTGTTTGCTCCCGTAAACAAGGCTTTTGAAGCACTTCCTGAAGGAACTGTAGAAAACCTCTTAAAGCCGGAAAATAAAGCCGCTTTACAAGGTGTATTGACTTACCACGTTGTTGCCGGAAAATTTAGTGCGGCAGATGTTATCGGAGCTATTGAAAAATCAAATGGTACTGCAACTTTTAATACTGTTTCCGGAGGAAAGCTTATGGCGAAGTTAAAAGACGGGAAAGTTCAGTTGATTGATGAAAATGGAAGAACAGCATTTGTAACAATCGCTGATGTGAACCAATCAAACGGGGTCATTCATGTAATTGATTCAGTTGTTTTGCCCAAATCGTAATGGGAAAATAATTGCTATGAAAAAAACGCCCTTAAGAGGGCGTTTTTTGTTTTTATAAACTTACCTTAATTCAGCACCCAGTTCTTTTTCAAAACCTTGCTGTAGTTTACTCATTATTTTTTCTATCTGTTTGTCAGTCAGGGTCTTTTTGTCATCCCTCAGTGTAAAGCTGACAGCATATGATTTTTTTCCTTTCGGAAGGTTTTTACCGAGATACACATCAAACAAGCTCATGTCCTTTAATAAATGTTTTTCGGTTTTAAGGGCTAAGTCATGAATGCTTTGAAAAGAGACATTTTCATTGAGCAGTAAAGCAAAATCCCTGGTAACTTCAGGAAACTTGGGAATTTCAGAAACCTTGATTGTGTTCTTTTCTAATTGCTTCAGTATGATTTCCCAATTAAAATCGGCAAATAACACCTCAGTATCAATTTCAAAATGTTTTAAAATATTCTTTTTGATAACCCCAAAAGAAACAATGATTTTTCCACTGCTTTCATAAGAAAGGCCTTCACTAAAACCTGAATGGTGCAGTGTGGGGTTTGTTTTAAATGAAATACCTAAACGATTTAAAACGCTGTCAACGGTGCCTTTCAAAAAGAAAAAGTCGCTTTTTTTATCCTGTACATTCCAGTGAGATGTATCTTTATTACCTGAAATAGTTAATGTAAGATGCTTATGCTCAGCTCTTGAGTCTTCATTTTGATGGTATGTTTTACCAAATTCAAAAAGTTTTAAATCATGTCTTTTTCGGTTGTGATTATATGCAACAGCTTCCAAAGCCGAAATCATCATGTTCTGGCGCATGACAGAGAGGTCTAAACTCAGTGGATTGAGCATCTTGACTGTTGATGCCTCATCAACAAGATTTGTGAGTTTGTTATATTTAACCGAAGTAAGTGAGTTTGCCATCATCTCAAAAAATCCCTGCCCGTTGAGTTGCGCTGCAATTTTGTTTTGAATTTGATAGTCTTCGGTAACTGATGTTTTAGATATTGAAGCATTCAGCTTTTCAGTGAAACCTATGTTGTTATATCCATACACACGTAAAATTTCCTCCACAACATCAGCTTCTCGGGTAACATCATTTCTGTATGCCGGGATGGTAAGGCCAAGACCGGTTTCAGTAACATTATTCACCTTTATCTCAAGGCTCGTGAGTATATTTTTAATGGTTTCCTTTGGAATTTCTTCCCCAATCAATGCTGCTGTTTTTTCAAAGGAAAGAAACACCTGAAAGTCATCTATTTTTTTTGGGTAGATATCAACCACATCACTGGTTATCATCCCACCGGCTATCTCTTTTATAAGAATTGCGGCTCTCATCAATGCATATTCGGTAATGTTTGGGTCAATTCCCCTTTCAAACCTGAAAGAGGCATCTGTGTTTAAGCCATGGCGTTTTGCCGTTTTTCTGATACTTACAGGGTTGAAATAGGCACTCTCCAGAAATATACTGGTGGTTTTTGTTGTAACGCCACTGTCAATACCGCCAAAAACACCTGCTATGCACAGCGGTTTCTCGGCATCGCAAATCATCAGGTCATCCTCATGAAGTTCCCGTTCAATTTCGTCGAGTGTAGTGAATTTTGTACCGTTCTTTAATGTTTTTACTTCAATTTTTCCGCCGCTTATTTTACTGCTGTCAAAAGCATGTAAAGGTTGGCCGAGTTCGTGCAAAACATAATTTGTGATGTCAACGATGTTGTTTTTCGGCTTAAGCCCGATGGCTTTAAGGCGGTTCTGGATCCAGGCTGGAGAATCAGTAACCTTGATGTCTGAAATGGTAACACCACAATACCGTGGGGCAAGGTTTTTGTTTTTAATTTCTACATTAATTTTATGTGTGCGGTTATCAACCCTGAAATTTACATTTGAAGGTGTGATAAATTCCAGTTGTTTGCCTTGTTGCAGTAAGCCTGCCCTAAGGTCCCGGGCGGTGCCCCAATGGCTCATAGCGTCTGCTCGGTTTGGGGTAAGGCCTATTTCAAATACTTCATCACTCTCTATTTCATAAACTTTTGAAAGCGGGGTTCCGGGCTTAAGATTTTTATCAAGTACTAAAATCCCTTCGTGACTTTTACCAAGACCAATTTCATCTTCTGCACAAATCATGCCTTCACTTACCTGGCCCCTAATTTTTCCTTTTTTGATTTCCCAGGTTTCACCTGTTTCAGTGTATAATGTGGTCCCGATTGTTGCAACCGGTACTTTTTGACCTGCTGCCACATTGGGTGCCCCACATACAATATGCAAAGGCTTGTCCTTTCCTATGTTGACAGTAGTCACTTTTAAACGGTCTGCGTCAGGATGTTTTTCACAGGTAAGAACTTCTCCAACAACTATTCCTTTCAATCCACCTTTAACAGATTCAAATGTAGAAATGCCTTCTACTTCCAGCCCCAGGTCGGTAAGCAATTTGCCGGTCTTTTCAGCATCCCAATCAATATTGATAAATTGTTTTAACCAGTTGTATGAAATCTTCATAGTGTTGTTCTAAAATAAGAGGGCAAATATAACAAAGCCCAGGGGTTTAGTAAAGAATTAAATTATTAAAATGATTTGGGTTTTAAAATTCAATAGCGGTAATCACTTCAATGATAATTTCTTGGCCTATTTTTTCCTGAATCAGCGCTTTTATTTTCTTCAGTTTTTCATCCGGAATTGATTGTGGGGCAATTATTTTCAATGAAATAACAGGTACTTCACCCGAGCGAACCCTGACATCCCTTAAGGTGACATCTTCAAATGTAAAACCTTCAAGGGTTCTTGTTATTTCTGCTTCTTGCTTTATTCGGTAAAACGAAAAAGTGAGAGGAACACAAACCAACAATATAATAAGGGTCGAATAGATTAACCCTTTTTTGGCCCTTTTGAAAGGCGCATAGCCCAGAAGCAAGAACGTGAGGCCACCAAACATAATTATGCCTGAAAGGTTTGTAAGGTAGAGAAGAAATGCTCCTGAAAAGACATCCCAGTCTGTCCAGCCAATGCCAATACCTGCAACCACCAAAGGTGGAACAAGCGCAACTGCGATAGCAACCCCGGCGAGGCTTTTTGCAATACCCTCTTTGGCATGAGCAAAGGCTGCTGCAATACCCGATGCTACTGCAATTCCCAAATCAAGCAATGTGGGAGTTAACCGGTCTGCTATTTCTGAAGTTTGTATTTTCAAGGGTATTATCAAACTGACAAATGCAGCAAAAATTAATGATACTATTGTTCCAATAACAATAGTTCTAAAGCTTCTTTTTAGTAAAATGACATCATATCTAATCAACCCCATAGAAAAAGAAACAATGGGAGATATTAAAGGTGCCAGAATCATTGCTCCTATAATTACCGGGGCTGAATTTGCATAGAGACCAAAAGCCGTTATCAGTGTAGATAGTATCATCATCACGATATAAGCATTTGTCAATGCAGCATTGTCTTTCAACACTACAAAAAGTTCTTTAAATTCAGAAAAAGTTGCCCGACGCAACCAAGGTAAATTTCTTTTTATTAATTCTTTACTTTTTTCATCAACCGGTAAACGGTCTACCTGAATGGATTTTTTTTGAGATGAAGAAACCTGTTCATTCCTCAAAGGGTGGGCCATCGTTAGACTTTGATAGACAACTTTAAAATGGATATTTTGTGCGGTGTATCTACCTCCGTCGATAGTAAAATCTATGTCAGCATTTCTTTTTATGGTAACTTCTGGAGCTTTTATTAAGCCCATGAAGGCAGGTTTTTTCTTAGGAGTAAACATATCGGGAAGAATACTTTGAAAAAAAAACCAAATCAACTCCAGTATATTTTGTGGTGATAGGATTAAAAGGTGAAGTAATCCATCATTGCTTACGTTAGTTTCTACCGTTTTTTTAGATAGTAATGAACTTTTGGCATGTTCAACTGCGATGATTCCAAGGGCTGAAGTTTCAATGATTTTTTCATCTTCAATAAAGATGCTAAAAGGTTGATGTTTTAATGATGGTATTGACCTGATCTGTTTTATAAAGCGAAAAAACTGACCGTAAAAACCTTTGCGTTTGCCATCGTCAACCAATTCAAAAGCCTCACCGATATTAACAGATTGAAAAACCACGATGTCGTTGCAATAAAATAAATCAACCTTGTGGGTGCTATCAGTTTCAATGATTTCCTTTACAACGGTTTCGAGTTTTTGCGGTATTCCAAATGAAGATGCGACATAGTGCATGTGAGGATGTGGTAAAATGCCCAACTCACCTTTTCTATTTTCACAAAGGGGTAAAAATACTCTAAGGTCTTCGTCATTTAAATATGTTAGTATAACATCTTTTTCTTCAAATCCACAGGACTCTCTTTCGGAAAAAAGGATTGTATTGTATGAGATTTCTTTCAGTAGCGGGAAAACTTTTTCTTTGACAGCTTCTTCATCCTCTATTTGATACACTAAGTAGTACATATCCCGTTTTTTGTAAAGTTAGGGGTTTATGAAATATAATTCCAAATATTTTTAAAGCGTGTTAGTTGCGCATAGGTGTTTTTTACCGGAAAATGTTCAGGTTGGTTCAGTGAAGGATCCTTTTTAAGGATGTGCCAGGCATAACTGCGGGCTATTTTTAGAATATCCCCGTCTTTGACAATGTCTGCAATTTTAAGCTGCAGTACACCACTTTGTTGTGTGCCCATAATGTCACCCGGCCCCCGAAGTTTTAAATCAACTTCGGCAATCTCAAAGCCGTCATTGGTGCGCACCATGGTTTCCAGTCTGGTTTTAGCATCGCTACTTAACTTGTGAGAGGTCATCAGGATGCAATAACTTTGTTCTGCCCCACGGCCCACGCGGCCTCTCAGCTGGTGAAGCTGTGACAATCCAAAGCGCTCTGCACTTTCTATGATCATCACACTGGCATTGGGAACGTTCACACCCACTTCAATAACGGTAGTGGCAACCATAATTTGCGTCTCGCCTTTTACAAAGCGTTGCATTTCATAATCTTTATCTGCCGCTTTCATTTTTCCGTGTACTATGGAAATTTGATATTTGGGTTTTGGAAATTCACGTTCTATGCTTTCGTAGCCGTCCATCAAATCTTTGTAATCCATGGTTTCGCTTTCCTGAATTAAAGGATAGACGATATAAATTTGTCTTCCTTTATCAATTTCATCTCGTATGAATTTGAAGACTTTTAAGCGATTTGAATCATAACGGTGCACAGTTTTTATTTGCTTCCTTCCGGGAGGTAATTCATCAATTACCGAGATGTCCAGATCGCCATAAACACTCATGGCCAAAGTGCGTGGAATAGGGGTGGCGGTCATCACCAAAATGTGTGGTGGAAAGTTATTTTTTTTCCATAATTTAGCTCTTTGCTCAACGCCAAAACGATGTTGTTCATCTATCACGGCAAGGCCCAAATTTTTAAATTTCACCTTCTCTTCAATGAGTGCGTGAGTACCAATAAGGATGTCTAAAGTGCCATTTTCAAGGTTTTCGTGAATTTCTCTTCTTTTTGAAGTTTTAGTTGAACCTGTTAATAGTGAAATACTGATGCTCAATTTATTACACATCTCATGTAGTCCATTGTAGTGCTGGACTGACAAAATTTCAGTCGGGGCCATTAAGCAGGCCTGAAAACCATTGTCAAGTGCTATTAATATTGACATGAGCGCTACTATGGTTTTTCCCGAACCCACATCACCCTGCAGCAAGCGATTCATCTGTGCATTGCTGCCCAAATCATGCCTTATTTCTTTTATGACCCTTTTTTGAGCATCGGTTAATTCAAAGGGTAAATGATGGTTGTAAAACGTGTTGAAGTGCTCACCTACTTTTTCAAAAGGATAGCCTTTAATTTTGCTTTTATGAATGAGGTTTTTTCTGATTAATTGTAACTGGATATAAAAAAATTCTTCAAATTTCAGGCGGTATTGTGCCCTCATTAAATGGTCCTGACTTTTGGGAAAATGTACATTAAAAAGTGCCAGATTTTTAGGAGCCAGTTTTAATTCTTCGAGGAGAAATTTGGGTAGGGTTTCAGCAAATTTATTTTTGGATTCCAAAAATAATTGCTGCATCAATTTATTAATTACCCGATTTGTCACGCCACTGTTTCCCAATTTTTCGGTTGAAGGATACACGGGCTGCATGGCCGAGCGTAAACTTTTTTCATGCTCCTCGAGAGGTTCCATTTCCGGATGGGGCATGGAGAAGCTTCCGTTAAACCAATTTTTTTTTCCGAAAATCACATAGGGAGCATTGATTTTTAAACTTTCCTTAATCCATTTTAATCCCCGGAACCAAACCAGTTCCATCGTTCCGGTTTCATCAATAAACGTGGCTACCAATCTTTTTCCTCTCTTTTGTTCAACAGTTTTGATGTGGGTAATTTTTCCGATAATTTGAACTTCTGTATTGCTTTGTTGCAATTCGTTGATTTTGTAATACCGGGTTCTGTCGATATAGCGGTTGGGAAACAAATGCAATAAATCCTGGAAGGTATTGATGCCCAGTTCTTTTCTCAACAAATCAGCGCGGTTAGGACCAACACCTTTGAGATATTCTATGGGAGTTTGCAGAAATGCGGAGTTCATTTGACTAAATTAATCCATAATAAAGAATCTCAAAAGGAAAAATGAAATCATTTGAATTTTGTAAATTGCTTTCAAAAATATCCACTCTTGAAAACCTTCTTTTTCCTTTTATTTTTTACCGGGATTTCTTTTGCCCAGCAAATAAAAACAGTTGATTACCAAAGTATTGATGCGTCAATAGAAGTGTCTTTGGAAAACAAAACTGTTCAAGGTCAACTCGAGGTACAATTTACAGTGTTGAGCAAAACAGATTCTATTTTTCTCGATGCAAAGGCAATGCAAGCTTCTTTATCTGCCACCTCACCCACATCGGTACGCTTAAAAACAACAGCGGATAAGATTTGGATGTATTTTCCATTTAAGGCCAATACCGACTATCGTGTAAGTATAGATTATGTGGCTTCACCAAAACAGGCTATGTATTTTTTTGAAAACCAGGTGTGGACTCAAGGGCAGGGTAAGGACACGTCACACTGGTTGCCTTCCATTGATGATGTAAACGATAAAATCATATTTAATCTGGAGATCACTGCTCATGAAAAATTAACGGTTTTAGCAAACGGAAAAAAGGAATCAGAACCAAAAAATCTGGGTGAAAAGAGAACGTGGAAATATCGGATGGAAAAACCTATGAGCAGTTACCTGCTGGCGGTGGCAGTAGGAAATTTAAAAAAACAAACAGAAATATCAGCAGGGGGTATTCCCCTTGAATATTATTACAGTGCTGAAGATGAGGAAAAGGTTGAACCCACATATCGCTATACAAAACAAATCTTTGATTTTCTGGAAAAAGAAATCGGGGTTTCTTATCCCTGGCAAAACTATAAGCAGGTTCCCGTGAGGGATTTTTTATATGCCGGAATGGAAAATACCACCCTCACCATTTTTTCTGAAGCTTTTGTCGTCGATTCAACCGGTTTTATTGACCGCAATTATGTGAACGTAAACGCTCATGAGCTCGCTCATCAGTGGTTTGGAAACCTAGTGACGGCAACCAGCAGCAAGCATCACTGGCTTCAGGAAGGTTTTGCGACATATTATGCCTTGCTCGCTGAACGCGAAATATTTGGTGACGATTACTTCTACTGGAAACTCTATCAAAGTGCAGAACAATTGATGGAGCTGAGTGAAGCCGGAAATGGGGAAGCTCTATTAAAAGAGGGAGGGAGCTCCCTTACCTATTATCAGAAAGGAGCCTGGGCATTGCACATCCTGAAAGAAAACATTGGTGGGCTCGCGTTTAATCAGGCTATGAAAAATTATCTGGAAAAACACCAATTCAAAACAGTAACCACCGAAGATTTCTTAACCGAAGTTGAACAGGTTTCAGGTGAAGACCTCAGCTGGTTTCGTGATGAATGGTTGAATCAGTCTGCTTTTAAAGCATCTCAAGCATTGGAATCCTTAAAAAAATCGACTTTTATTCAAAATTACCTCGGCTTATCTGCTATTGCAAACCAATCCTTCTCGGAAAAAGAGCCGATATTTCACAGATTTCTGGAACCACCTGTGAATGATTATTTGGGCCAGGCAGTGGTTTATCAATTGGTTGATGTGCCTTTCGGCGAAAGCCTGCCATTATACACTAAAGCTTTTGAAAGCAACAATTTGCTTGTACGTCAGGCGATTGCTCAGAGTTTGGAAAAAATTCCAATAGCGTTAAAGTCAGATTTTGAAACCTTATTAAATGATGATTCTTATTCAACCATTGAAGCAGCCCTGTATCACTTGTGGATAAATTTTCCGGAGGACCGAATAATCTATCTTGATAAAACTGAAGGAATTGAAGGTTTTCAGGACAAAAATATTCGAATGCTGTGGTTGGCCCTTACGATGGTAACTGATGGTTACCGGAATGAAAAGAAGCAAGACTTTTTCAACGAGCTGAGCCAATACAGCAGGCCGGAATACAGTTTTGAAATCCGTCAAAATGCATTTCAATATCTCTTTGGAGTGGATGGTTTCACCAATGAAAACTTAAAACACCTGATTGATGCCTGTTTGCACCATAGCTGGCGTTTTGCAAAAAGTTCACGAGAGTTGCTTGATGTCTTGATTCAAACGCCTGAAACAAAATCACAATTGCTTGAAATCCTTCCCGAACTTCCTCAAAACCAATCAGAGTGGCTTAAGACCAAGCTTTAGGTTTGAATTACTCCCAGGTTAAATGGTTTTTCAATAGGAGCGTGGTTTGCAGCTTCAATTCCCATACTGATCCAGGTTCTTGTATCGAGAGGGTCAATAATGGCATCTGTCCATAATCTTGCAGCCGCATAGTATGGCGAAATCTGCTCGTCATAGCGTGCTTTGATACGGTCATAGAGTTCTTTTTCCACTTCGGACGTGATGGTTTCACCTTTCTTTTTAAGGGAAGCTGTTTCAATTTGCAACAATACTTTGGCAGCACTGTTTCCGCTCATTACTGCCAGTTCTGCGCTGGGCCATGCGACTATAAGCCTGGGATCATATGCTTTTCCGCACATAGCATAGTTTCCGGCGCCGTATGAGTTTCCAATAATAATGGTAAACTTGGGTACTACCGAATTGCTAACAGCACTCACCATTTTTGCTCCATCTTTAATAATGCCACCGTGTTCACTCTTGCTGCCCACCATAAAGCCTGTAACGTCCTGAATGAATACAAGGGGAATTTTCTTCTGGTTACAATTGGCAATAAAGCGGGTGGCTTTGTCAGCACTATCACTGTAAATCACTCCGCCAAACTGCATTTCGCCTTTTTTGGTTTTAACAAGCTTTCGTTGGTTTGCCACAATACCCACTGCCCATCCGTCGATGCGTGCATAACCGGTGAGTATGGTTTTTCCATAACCCTCTTTGTATTCGTCAAATTCTGAATTGTCAACAAGCCGTTTGATGATTTCCAGCATGTCGTACTGGTCTGCTCGTGAACGCGGTATAATCCCAAAAATATCATCAGGCTTTTCTTTTGGTTTGACAGCCTTAATGCGGTTAAATCCGGCTTTATCAAAGTCGCCGATTTTATCCATTATTTTTTTGATGGTATCAAGGGCATCTTTATCGTCTTTGGCTTTGTAGTCTGTTACTCCGCTTATTTCGCAGTGCGTGGTTGCACCGCCCAAAGTTTCGTTATCGATGGTTTCACCAATTGCGGCTTTAACCAGATAGCTTCCGGCAAGGAAGATACTACCTGTTTTATCCACAATCAGGGCCTCATCGCTCATTATGGGAAGGTAAGCACCCCCGGCAACACAACTGCCCATCACGGCCGAAATCTGGGTGATTCCCATACTGCTCATCACGGCGTTGTTCCTGAAAATGCGCCCAAAATGTTCTTTATCCGGGAAAATTTCATCTTGCATCGGTAAATAAACTCCGGCACTGTCTACCAGATAGATGATAGGGAGTTTGTTTTCAATGGCAATTTCCTGGGCCCTGAGATTCTTTTTTCCCGTTATGGGAAACCAGGCACCTGCTTTTACTGTAGCATCATTTGCCACCACGATACATTGTTTTCCTTTTACATACCCTATTTTTATCACCACACCGCCACTTGGGCAGCCTCCGTGCTCTTCATACATGCCCTCACCGGCAAAGGCACCAATTTCTATACTTGGCTTTTTTTCGTCAAGTAAATATTTGATGCGCTCACGGGCAGTCATTTTTCCTTTAGCGTGATGTTTCTCTATGCTTTTTTCACCTCCGCCCAGCTTAACTTTTGAAAGTCGTTGGCGCAAATCTGAATTGAGCATTTTATTGTGATCTTCGTTTTTATTGAAGTTTAAGTCCATATGCAATTTTAATTTGCGCTAAAATACAAAAATTCAATTTTCAAACTCTAATATATAAATGGCAAATGAATAAAGTTTGTAGAAAATACCGATATTTGTAATCCGAAAAAACATACAACAACTATCCATCCCTAGCTGATAGAAATCAGAACTGCAGGAAGTTGTTGAAAAAAAGATACACATGAATAAAAAAACAAATAAAAACACGATTCTTGCCTGGGCTACATTTATAATGATTGTCATGGGTTTTTTACTGGTTGCACTTGGTGCTTTTCGCTATGATGATGTCGCAGGTTGGGGTTTTGCAGCTGTGGGTCTGGGCTTTTTTGCCATTGCCTGGGTTTTCAATGAACTCAAGGGGCGGGTTTAGCCTTATACCCCTTTTGAGAAATTTTAAACAACAATCTAATACTTCAATTTTAATAAACACAGAAATATGTCTGACGATAAAAAAGTAATATTCTCCATGTCAGGGGTTTCTAAAACTTACCCCGGAGCACAGTCGCCAATACTTAAAAAAATATACCTGAGTTTCTATTACGGTGCTAAAATTGGCATTCTTGGTTTAAACGGTTCCGGTAAATCTTCTTTATTGAAGATTATTGCGGGTGTTGATAAAAACTATCAGGGCGATGTTGTATTTTCTCCCGGGTATACGGTAGGTTATCTGGAACAGGATCCCCAACTCGATCCCGAAAAGACCGTTCTTGAAATCGTAAAAGAAGGAGCTGCTGAAACGGTTGCACTTCTGGATGAATACAACAAAATAAATGATATGTTTGGTTTGGAAGAAGTCTATTCTGATGCAGAAAAGATGGAAAAACTCATGAGCAAACAGGCAGAACTTCAAGATAAAATTGACGCTACCAATGCCTGGGAACTTGAGACCAAACTGGAGATTGCGATGGATGCCTTGCGCACGCCTGAAAGTGATAAGAAAATCGGTGTGCTTTCAGGAGGAGAACGTCGTCGGGTTGCATTGTGCCGTTTGTTGCTTCAGGAGCCGGATGTACTGCTTCTTGATGAGCCCACCAACCACCTTGATGCAGAAAGTGTTCACTGGCTGGAACATCACCTTGCTAAATACAAAGGAACTGTTATTGCTGTAACTCACGATCGTTATTTTCTCGATAATGTTGCAGGATGGATACTGGAACTCGACAGGGGGGAAGGCATTCCCTGGAAAGGAAACTATTCCTCATGGCTTGACCAAAAATCCAAACGACTGGCACAGGAAAGCAAAACTGCTTCCAAGCGTCAGAAGACCCTTGAGCGTGAGCTGGAATGGGTGCGAATGGCTCCAAAAGGACGCCAGACAAAACAAAAGGCCCGTTTGCAAAACTATGACAAACTCTTAAGCCAGGATCAAAAACAACTGGATGAAAAGCTTGAAATTTATATTCCCAACGGTCCCAGATTAGGAACTAATGTCATTGAGGCCAAGGATGTGAGTAAAGCTTATGGAGATAAATTACTATATGATAACTTAAACTTCAACCTTCCCCAAGCAGGAATAGTTGGTGTCATCGGGCCCAATGGTGCCGGTAAAACCACTATTTTCAGAATGATTATGGGAGAAGAGTCACCGGATAAAGGTGAGTTTAAAGTAGGGGAGACGGTGAAAATTGCCTATGTAGATCAAAACCATTCCAATATCGATCCCAATAAATCCATCTGGGAAAACTTTTGCGACAGTCAGGAACTCATTATGATGGGTGGACGTCAGGTAAACTCGAGGGCATATCTGAGCCGATTTAATTTTGGCGGAAGCGAGCAGAATAAAAAAGTCTCTGCACTTTCAGGAGGGGAGCGCAACAGATTGCACCTCGCCATGACCTTGAAGGAAGAAGGGAATGTTCTTTTACTCGATGAGCCTACCAACGATCTTGATGTGAATACGCTGCGTGCCCTAGAAGAAGGCCTTGAAAATTTTGCGGGTTGTGCAGTGGTAATTTCTCACGACAGATGGTTTTTAGACAGGATTTGTACGCATATTCTTGCTTTTGAGGGTAATAGTGAAGTTTACTTTTTTGAAGGTAGCTTCAGTGATTATGAAGAAAACAAGAAAAAGCGATTGGGTGGGGATTTAATGCCCAAGAGAATCAAGTACCGAAAGCTGGTTAGATAATTATCTAGACTTTTCTGTTTTAGAGCGATTTATTCTCGTGGTAATTCACGAGGAGTGCAACCATATAGCTGTAGCTTTTTAGTCCGTCAGTTTGGTTATTGACTTTTAAAAAATTATCAAAAAACGTTTTTGAAAATGTTTCTAAAGGGCTTTGATAGCTTTCCCAGAAATCACGCATTTCGCGATAATTCTCAAGTATACCAAAGTTAACCGTTTCTATGATTTCATTGTAGAGGTCCATATCCCTGCGGGCGATTTCATTGACACAATACCGCAACGCAAAAATATAGCCTGAGTATTGAAAGTAAGGATCATCGTTATTGATGCTGGCAAGGTAAGCGAGAAAGTTAGCTTCGTTTTCGGCAGCATACCCCAGTTGATGTGCTTCTTCGTGGCAGGTCACTACCGTAAACCGATATGTTTTGATCATATCATTAACCTGTGCTTCCGCGGTAAGCGGGTTGTAATATCCACTATACCCCATATAGGTTAATCCCAGGCTCCAGGTGGAGCTTTTGATGCTTTTGGGGTGGTATTCAAAAGTTGGAAATTCTTTGCTTAAATTCTCATAACCAACGGTTGATAGATCAAAAATTTCTTTTTGAGTGTGAGGGATTTTAACCATTACTGAATCTTCAAAACCCAGGGAACGATGCATTTGGTTAGACTTTTCAATAAGTTCTTCCGTAAAAGTTACCAGCTCTTCAGTAGTGTAATCTCTTTCAACTCCTAAAGTTTGGTGAAGTGGAATGCGATAGTAATTAAACCCCCACAAAATGTTAAACATCAAATAAGCCAGTGATAATGTTGCGGTGATATCCAGAAAAAAACCAACAGGGTGTGTTTTTAAACGTCTGATGTTAAAATATAACCATCGGGCAGCAAGAATGATCATAGCACTATAAAGAACATCACCCACAGAAAAGGGTATCCAGCCAAAAAGATGTCTTGAAATTCTCGATAAAAGCGGAAAAATACCCAGGCTGTAATATTTTTCGACAAATTCAGGAAAAAATGAAAGAGCTCTTAAACCAATAACCTGAGCAATTAACAGGAGGGTTAAAATAATTTTGGTTCTGCGTTTCATATAGTGCTCTAAATTAAAGGATTTTTTGAATTCCGCCAGCAATGAGTGAAAAAAATGAAATATGAATACCTGTTTTAAAATCTAAACCTGAAAGTACCGGATTTGATATCTAATCTTTACCTTTGAAAAAACTAAAATTTCAATAATGAACGAAACGATAAGAAACCTTGAACCCAAGGCTGTTTGGAATAATTTTGCAGATCTTAACGCCGTCCCCAGGGCAAGTAAAAAGGAAGAGCGTGTCATTGCCTTTATGAAGGATTTTGGCAAAAAGTTAGACTTGGAGACTTTCGTAGACTCAGTGGGGAATGTAATCATCAGAAAGCCTGCAAGCCCGGGAATGGAACAAAGGACTCCTATAGTGATGCAGTCGCATCTTGATATGGTACATCAAAAAAACAACGATGTAAATTTTGATTTTGAAACTCAAGGAATCGATATGTATGTTGATGGTGACTGGGTGCGTGCAAAAGGAACCACTTTGGGTGCTGATAATGGTCTGGGTGTTGCGACGATTATGGCCATCCTTGAAAGCAATGACATCAGCCATCCGCCGTTGGAGGCTCTTTTTACCATAGACGAAGAAACCGGAATGACCGGCGCAATGGGCCTGAAGGGAGGACTCCTTAACGGAAAAATACTTCTGAATCTCGATACGGAAGAAGATGATGAAATTGGAATTGGATGTGCAGGAGGAGTTGACATCACGGCAACCCGAAAATATAAAGAAATTCCTTTAGCGGAAGGAGTTACAGGTTTTTCAATTCAGGTAACAGGTTTGCAGGGCGGCCACAGCGGAATGGATATTCACAAGGGGTTTGGCAACGCAAATAAATTGATGAACCGCCTGCTGTTTAAAGCAACAGAAGAGCTCGATGCCCTCATTTCATCTATAGATGGCGGAAGTTTGCGAAATGCAATTCCCAGAGAGAGCAATGCTGTTATAGTTGTCCCTAAAGTTAAAGAAGAGGCTTTTAATGAAGAGATGCAGCTACTGGCTGATGATATTACCGGGGAATATAAATTGATTGAACCGGCTTTAAAAATCAAAATTGACAAAACCGGTTTGCCGGCAAAAACGATGGATGCTGATTCGCAGGAGCTTTTAGTAAAATCAATATATGCGGCTCACAATGGTGTTTTTAGAATGAGTCCGGCTATTGACGATCTGGTTGAAACGTCAAACAATATTGCACGTGTGCTTGTTTCGGAAGGGGATATTCACATTGGTTGCCTAACACGTTCCTCTGTGGAAAGTTCTAAGATGGACCTTGCAAATGCATTGCGCGCTACATTTGAATTAATGGGTTGTGATGTAAAACTGAGCGGCGATTATCCCGGCTGGGCACCAAATATGGATAGCCCCATTTTAAAGGTTTTGGATGAATTATACCAAAAGATGAATGGTGAAAGAGCAGATATAGCCGCTTGTCACGCAGGACTTGAATGTGGAATCCTTGGTCAAAATTATCCTGATATGGATATGATTTCTTTTGGCCCCACCATTAGGGGTGCACACTCTCCCGATGAACGGGCAAGTATTTCCTCAACCCAAAAATACTGGAAGTTTGTTCTGGAAATTTTAAAAAACATTCCGGAGAACTAAATATTACAAATAAAAAAGCGTCTTGATATTCAAGACGCTTTTTTACTTTAGGAATAAGATTTTAATTAATTTGAAACGTCAACCAGTTTGATTTTAAAAATTAAATCTGCATTGGGAGGAATGACATTTCCTGCGCCATTTTCTCCATACCCCAAATGAGAAGGAATATATAAAACCGCTTCATCACCCACATTCATATTTAGCATACCTTCCCTGAAGCCTGCAATCAAACCGGCATCAGGACTGTAATTTGTGGGGAGTGGGGCATAGTCTCTGCGCGGGTCTACCATATCATATTTTTCAACAACTTCACGTTTACTGGAATCGAATAGCGTCCCGTCACTTAAGTAGCCTTCATAGTCTACAAAAACCTGTACACCTTGTTGAGGTTTTTCACCATCGCCTCTTTCAGTGAAAACCATTTGAAGGCCTGAGGGCATTTCTTCAGCTTCTTTTTTAAGTTCTGCAAAGTGTCCAGCTGTTTCTTCTTTTACATCTTTTAAGGCTTCTTCTTTGGCAAGTCTTCTTTTTTCAATTTTCTCCATTTCTTCCTTAAAGGAATCCAGAGAGACATTTCCTTTTCTGATGATGTTCACTTCTTCCATAACAACAGCTTCAACAGGCTTGTCTCTTTGGTCAGTTTCTACCTGGCCAATGGCTTCAACGATTTCCATGCCCATAACCACTTCACCAAAAACAGTGTGACGACCATTCAAATGTGGCGTTTCCTTAAGGGTAATAAAAAACTGGCTTCCGTTTGTAGCGGGACCGGAATTTGCCATCGACAGGATTCCCTTTTTATTGTGTGTAAGGGTATCAACGATTTCATCAGGAAATTTATATCCCGGGCCACCGGCTCCTGTTCCTGCCGGATCACCACCCTGAATCATAAAATCTTTGATTACGCGGTGAAACGTCAGGCTGTCATAGAAACGCTTACCTGATAGTGATGTGTCAACCATTGTATTTTTACCCTCTGCAAGATCTACAAAATTGGAAACTGTAAGAGGTGTCTGGTTGTGGTATAATTTTGCAACAAATGTACCTTTGTTAGTTATAAATTCAGCATATACACCATCTTCAAGGTCAGGATATTTATCTTGACAAGCAAATAGTGTTAACGCAAAAAAAGCAAATAATAAGGTTGTTTTTCTCATAAAATAATTGGTTTTAATTAATTTGTTCAATGTTTAATATAGTTACAGTGCTTTTAATGGACATGTTTGTACCTATTTTATTTAAATCACCATAGTATCCATAAGCTTTGTAAGAGGGGAATATAAAAGTTACGGTTTCTCCTTCTTTCATTAATTTAAGCCCTTCCCGCAAGCCGGTTATGATTTCTTCTTTATCCATATGGTATGTTTGCACACCCAATTCTTCTTTTGAATAAATTATGTTTCCGTCAAGGTCTTTAACTTCTTGTTGAAACTCTACCACATCACCAAAGTCTGCTATTTCAGTTTCATCAGGTTTTTGATTTTCATAATAGTACCAAAAGCCCAATTCTGAATTTAAATAATCACGGGTGCTGTCTTTTTCAATAACAGATTGAATGTCTTTTTCTTCTTGCTCAATCCATGCCTTGTTTCTCTCAACAGATTCGCTGATATGGCTTCCGGAGGAAACTTTTACGGGGCGGCGTGCTTCGGGTGTTTTGCAACTCCAGAGCATTGTTGATGCTAATAAAATGTATATGAGAAAATTACGCATTTGACAACTGACTTTTATAGTATTGCAATTTACTAATAAAATGGGAAACCGTGTCCTTTAGACTAAGATTACTTTTTCCGCCTGCAGCGTTATTGTGACCACCACCATCAAAATGGTTTCTTGCAAATTCATTCACAGAAAATGTCCCAATACTCCTGAAAGATATCTTAATCACTTTTTCAGCATTGTGCTCAATAAAAATAGCTGCGAAAACAATGTTTTTTATAGAAAGTGCGTAATTGACAAAGCCTTCAGTATCTCCTTTTTGAAAATTATATTTGTCCAGCTCCTTTTGAGAAAGTGTTATGTATGCTGTTTTGTATTCATCGAGTACTACGAGGTTTTGTAATGCCACACCCAGCAACTGCATCCTGTTTGTACTGTTGTTGTCAAAAAGTGCCTGGTGAATGGCGGCATTGTCGATTCCTAAGTTAATTAAACTAGCTGCTACATTGTGAGTGGTGCTGGTGGTTGAGCTAAACCTGAACGAACCGGTATCTGTCACGATTCCTGTGTAGATACACGTTGCAATATCCTTATCCAGAGCGTTAATTCCACCCATAAACTCTATAAAGTGGTAGACCATTTGTGCTGTAGAACAAATAGTAACATCACTGTATTGATATGTTGCATAGTCATCCGGTTGTTGATGATGATCAATCATCACATAGGGAGTTGTAAGTTTTTGTAGCACCTGCTCCAGATTCCCCACACGGGAAAAGGAATTGAAGTCCAAAGTAAATACCAGATCTGCATCGTTTAAAAAGGTTTCGGTTTTTTCAGTATCTTTTTCATAAACCAAAACATTGTCTGCCTGCGGCAGCCATTTCAGAAAATCGGGAAAATCATTGGGAACTATTACCTGTGTGTTATGGCCTTGTTTTTTAAGGAATATTGAGAGGGCCAGGGTAGATCCTAAAGCGTCTCCATCAGGATTTTTGTGACCTAATATTGCAATTTTTCGGGGGGTGTTTAAAAGCTCTTTTAACGCTTCAATTTCTTCTTGTTTCATAAGTGGCTAAGATACAAATTTGATTGGAGACTGAGGAAAAACAATTTTTGATTTTAGAAGAATTATAAGGCTTTCACTAGTTGAATTACGAATAAAAAACTACTTTTGCACCAAATTAAAAAAAAGAAAATGGCAACAAATAGAACATTTACCATGCTTAAACCTGACAGTGTTGAAAAAGGGCACGTTGGGGCAATACTTGAAAAAATTAACAGTTCCGGTTTTAGAATCGTAGCGATGAAAATGACTCAAATGACCACTGATGATGCTAAGGCTTTTTATGCAGTTCACAAGGAGCGTCCGTTTTATGGCGAACTTGTGGAGTATATGACTCGTGGTCCCATTGTAGCTGCCATATTGGAAAAGGATAATGCAGTTGATGATTTCAGAAAATTAATTGGTGCAACAAATCCTGCTGAAGCAGCTGAAGGAACCATCCGTAAATTGTATGCAGCGTCTATTGGAGAAAATGCCGTTCACGGAAGTGACAGCGATGAAAATGCAGCCATTGAAGGTGCTTTTCATTTTTCAGGAAGAGAGATGTTTTAATTAAAACATTCACTATATTGAAAAAGGGAGTTTAGTTTTTTGCTAAACTCCCTTTTTTTATCTCAGTACCAGTTCTTTGATGATGTCCTCTCCCAATGCTTCATTCATCAAGGTGATGATTTTTTGCTTTCCGTAACTTAGCTCTTCCCTCAGCACGCTGGAACTTAGTTCCACATAAAGTTTACTGCCGTCAAGTTTAATGTTTGTGGTATATTTTTTAATGGCAGGACCCATTAAATCATTCCAGGCATCTGCTGCCTGAACTTTTTTCAAGCCTTTTTCAAGCTTATTTGTAGATACAAACTCTTTGAGTACATCACTTATTGAAACTTCCTCTCCATGTCTTTTTTTCATTCTTCCAGGTTTAAGCCTTCATAGCGTTTATACTTGTATATTTTCGCATCCTCATTTTCAATGATGAGGTGTGTTTCATCTGCTCTTTCCACAGTTTCTTTCCAATTGTGAAAAGGGGTCGTGTAGTAGAGTTGCACTTTATCATCTTCAATTTTAACTTCTATTTTTTCACTGTCATCTGTGATTTTAAAACTTCCATCCAGCTGAGGTGCCACTTTTTTTCTGAAACCGGTGCTGTCTGAGATTTGGATAAAATCAATCAGGGTGTTGATGGTATAGTCTTTTTTCTCACCATCTGGCATGATGACTTCTTCAATTTCCCAATACCCGTTTATATGGCTGAGCTGCTCTTCGTGGTTTGTTTGTTTACACGAAAAAGTTACAGAAATTATAAAGGCTGTGAGAATAAATTTAATCCTGTTTTTGGGCGAAAACATATATTTTGTTTTGATGGTTAAAGATAAGAAATCTCATAAAGTTGAAGCTGTTATAACCGAAACATTTTATATGTCTGGTGTACTTTTTTTATAATATTTTCGGTGCGCTCAGGGTGGGTATCACTGATAAACAATTGTCCGAAATTCTCACGTTCCACCAACGTTATGATTTGTTCTACACGGCTTTCGTCAAGTTTATCAAAAATATCATCCAGCAGTAAAATGGGGTTGACCTTGCTCAGGGCTTTAAGAAAATCAAATTGGGCAAGCTTCAATGCAATCAAATAGGATTTTTGTTGCCCCTGAGAGCCAAATTTTTTAATAGGAAAGGAATCAATTTCAAAACTCAGGTCGTCTTTGTGAATACCCACCGATGTATATTGCAAGGCACGGTCTTTTGGATAATTTTCTTCCAGTAACTGAAGCAGGTCCTTGTCCTCCAGTTGGCTGTTATAATTCAGGTTTACCGCTTCTTTTCCATTGGTGATTGATTTATGCCTTTTGTTAAAGATGGGGGTGAAGGTTTTAATAAACTCTTTTCTTTTGTTGAAAATTATTGTCCCCAGCTGGTCCATTTGTTTGTTGTAGATTTCAAGGGTGTCTTTGTTGCTGGTATTGTTTGCTGCAAAATATTTTAAAAGTGCATTGCGTTGTGCCAGCACTTTATTGTAGGCAATCAAGGTGGTAAGGTAGTTTTGGTCGCCTTGTGAAATTACACCGTCCATAAATTTTCTTCGGGTATCACTGCCTTCTGTGATAAGATCACGGTCTGCAGGTGAAATTATCACAAGGGGTATCAGGCCCACGTGGTCTGCAAATTTTTCATATTCCTTGCCGTTGCGTTTGATGATTTTTTTCTGGCCGCGCTTGGCGCTTACGATGATGCGTTCCTGTTTTTCGTTTTTTTGATAGGTGCCGTCAATCACAAAAAAATCAGCATCGTGATTGATATTTTGTGTTGTTATGGGGTTGAAATAACTTTTTCCGAAGGACAAATGATAGATAGCGTCCAAAACATTGGTTTTTCCGACACCATTATTACCCACAAAGCAATTTATTTTATGGTCAAAGTCAAAATTTACGGCTTCAAAGTTTTTATAATTTACTAAGGATAGTGTGGTTAAATGCATAAAGAGTTGAAAACGTGGTTTTTGAAAAACGGTTCCTTTCGCCGAAAGGCAAAATTAAGAATCTGCAAATTATTGAAAAATAACAAATATTTTAGCTTTTAAATTATAATAAAAATTTTATTTTTGCCCCTCACTAAAGATATATTATGGCTACATATAAAAAGAGAGGGCATAAGCCAAAAACAAAAGAAGAAAAGCAAGCAGCTATTGAAGACCAAAGCACAACGGCTGAAGTTTTTAACACGCTGGATGAAGGTGCTTCAAAAACCGAGCAATGGGTTGCGAAAAACCAAAAGTACTTATTTGTTATTATAGGTGTTGTTGCTGTGGGTGTTTTAGGGTATCTGGCATACAACGAGTATGTTGTAAAGCCAAACCAACTTGAAGCTTCAAACGAAATGTACCAGGCACAGGTGTATTTTGAACAAGCACTTGATGCTCCCCAGCAGGACTCTTTGTACAACCTCGCTTTAAATGGCGGTCAGGGTAAATATGGTTTTCTTGATATCATTGACAACTATGGTGGCACAGATGCTGCAAACATCGCACGGTATTATGCCGGAATTTCCTATATGAAACTGGGTAAATATAAAGAGGCTATTGACTACCTTGATGATTTTAAACCAAAAGATGCTATGCTTGGCCCCATTGCCAAAGGAAGTATAGGTGATGCCTTTGCACAATTAAACCAAAAGGAAGACGCTCTTAAATATTATAAAGAAGCAGCTACTTTAAATGAAAATGAGTTCACCTCACCAAAATATCTTTTGAAAGCGGCAATCATTTCGTTGCAATTGGGCAACGGAAGTGAGGCCCTGAAGCATTTGAATAAAATCAAGACTGATTTTCCAAATGCCACAGAAGCTTCTCAAATAGACGTATATATTGGACAGGCAGAAGCGATGAATTAAAACTTTCAAAATCATTTTCTGAAACGGGAGAGATTTTGAAGTTACAAAAGTACTATGGCTACTATAAATAAAAATTTATCAGAATATGATAAAGCTACAATCCCAAACGCGAAGGACTTTCGGTTTGGGATTGTTGTTTCTGAATGGAACGATGCTATCACCGGAAATCTTTTTCAGGGAGCTTTTGATGCGTTGAAAGCCCATGGCGCCATCAATGACAACATCGTGCGTTGGGATGTTCCCGGGAGTTTTGAACTTATTTACGGTTGCAAACGGATGTCAACAAGTTATGATATGCTCGATGCAATCATCGCCATAGGGTGTGTGATTCAGGGAGAGACCAAGCATTTTGATTTTGTGTGTGAAGGAGTGACACAAGGCATTGTTGACCTTAACCTTCAGGGAAACATCCCCGTTATTTTTTGTCTCCTTACAGACAATACCATGCAGCAGTCCATTGATCGCAGTGGCGGCAAACACGGTAACAAAGGCACCGAAGCCGGTATTGCTGCCATCAAGATGGCACAGCTTCGCAAAGAGTCAAAATTTTAATTCCCAAAAAAACGCTTTAAAAGACGTTTCATTTTTTCTTCAGGCACACTGCTGTCCTGCTTTTTTTGTTAACAATTTTTCTTTAAACCAATTCGGCATTCTTTTTGTTTTTGAGTACCTTTGAAAACACAGAGATTATGGGAATATTTAAAACAAAGCAGAACAAAAGATTTGGATATGAACCTCGTTATTACAAGAGTGATAAAGAGGGAAGTCCCTTTGAAATTGAACGAAAGTTTGACAAGTATCGAAAGAGTACAGGGAGTGTTCCCGGGCTTAAAGGAAAATTTGTCAATGCCTGGGATGATTTCAGAAACAATTCAGATGCTAAAACAAACAAGACGATTTTAATTATCGTTGCTATTTTTATTTTCATATTCTTATTCATTATTGATTTTGACCTTTCTATATTTATGAAGCCCCTTTAAATGGCAGACAGAATACAATTATTACCTGATCATGTAGCCAATCAGATTGCAGCGGGCGAGGTTGTTCAAAGACCCGCATCTGTGGTAAAAGAACTGCTTGAAAACGCTATTGATGCAGGAGCAAGCCACGTGAAGCTGCTCATTAAAGATGCAGGAAAAACCCTTGTTCAGATAATTGACGATGGTGACGGAATGAGCACCACAGACGCGCGGATGTCATTTGAACGCCACGCTACTTCCAAAATTAAGTCTGCCGAAGATCTTTTTAGCTTACACACCAAAGGCTTTCGCGGTGAAGCCCTTGCTTCCATAGCCGCCGTTGCCCATGTTGAACTGCGCACCAAAACTGAAAATGCAGAAGTGGGCACTGCCATAAAAATTGAAGGGAGTGAGGTTGTTTCTCAGGAAGTTGCCGTTACTCCGCAGGGGACCTCTGTGGCCGTTAAAAATCTTTTTTTCAACATTCCTGCGCGGCGCAATTTTTTAAAATCAAATCCGGTGGAGACCAGACATATCATTGATGAATTTCACCGTGTGGCTTTAGCACATCCTTCAGTGGGATTTTCTATGTTCAATAACGGGAGTGAGGTGTTTCAATTGCCTGCTTCCAATTTAAGACAGCGCATTGTGGGAATCTTTGGTTCCAAAACCAATGAAAAACTTGTTCCGATAGAAGAAGAAACACCTATTGTAAAAATCAAAGGATTTGTTTTAAAACCTGAATATGCAAAAAAGAGCAGGGGTGATCAGTTTTTCTTTGTCAATGATCGTTTTATCAAAAGCGGTTACCTACATCACGCGGTTCTCGCTGCCTTTGAGGGCTTGCTGAAAGACGGCATGCAACCCGGATACTTTTTATACCTTTCTGTTGATCCAAAATCAATAGATATCAATATCCACCCCACAAAAACCGAGGTTAAATTTGACGACGAGCATAGTTTGTATGCTATGTTGCGATCTGCTGTAAAACATAGTCTGGGACAGTTCAATGTGGCTCCCATTCTCGATTTTGAGCGTGATAAAAACCTCGATACGCCTTACGAGTATAAAAACAAGGCTGCAGGAATACCAAATATTGAAGTGGATAAAGATTTCAATCCGTTTCAGGAAGAAAGGAAAAGGCCTGCTCAGTCTAATATAAATTTTCCGTTCAAACGTGAGAAAACGGGTTCGTGGGAAGGTTTGTATGCCGGGCTGGACAATGAAAACAGTTTTACGTCAAAAGCTTTTTCAGTAGATGATATCGAGTTGGAAAGCGAAGAGGTTACCGGATCCCTTTTTTCTGAAACCGAAACAACTTCAGCGCAAAATACCTACCAGCTTCATAACAAATATATTTTAACAGCCGTAAAAAACGGATGTCTTATCATCCACCAGCAATGGGCACACGAGCGTATTTTGTATGAAGAATTGCTACGCAATATTACCGTCAAGGAAGCTATCAGCCAGCAATTGTTGTTCCCGCTGGAATTTACATTTTCGAAGCAGGATGTAGCTCTTTTGAACAACTTTAAAGAGCAACTGGAGTTTACGGGTTTTGCTTTTGAAACATTTGAAGACGATGCCATTACCATTAAAGGAATTCCGGCCTCCGTGAATGACACCGATATCAAATCAATCTTAGATCAGTTGCTTGACGATTTAAGTGATGATGTGCCTGATACCGGTTTCAGTCAAAATGATGCCCTGGCAAAATCCATGGCAAAAACACTTGCTGTCAAAACCGGGGTCACACTTTCAGCGGAGCAGCAAGAACATCTTGTAAACAGTTTGTTTGCCTGTAAAGAGCCTTCAGTATCGCCATCAAACAGGCCGGTGTTTGTCAAGATGCCACTTACTGATATTGATAAAAAATTCAATTAAAAGAAATTATGGGAAGAATCACCGAAACTGTCAAAGTACTTCTTATTATAAACATCCTGTTTTTTGTAGGCGCTATGTCTTTAGGCGATGAGGCTTACCGACTTTTTGCTTTGTTCTTTTTTGAAAACCCCAACTTTGAATACTGGCAGCCGGTAACCCATATGTTTATGCACGGGGGCTTTATGCATATCCTGTTCAATATGTATGCGTTATGGGCTTTTGGTAGTCCGCTGGAGCAAATGTGGGGAAGAAATAAGTTTATATTTTTCTATTTTTCGGCGGGGCTTGGCGCTGCATTGATTCATAGTCTGGTACACTATTATCAGGTTCATTCAGTTATGGATGCTTTGTTACAAGGAGGCTGGAGTCCGGCGGATATACAAAATTATTTAATGTATGGAGAAGTAGGAATTGCACCCGTCGTAGAATCAGTTACGAGAGGTGATATGAATAGCATGATGGAAAGTTTTCATCAACCTGCAGTGGGAGCTTCAGGAGCAATATTTGGAATCCTGGTAGCGTTTGCGATGATGTTCCCCAATGTGGAGTTATTTTTGATTTTTGTACCCATTCCCATAAAAGCAAAATACTTTATTCCGGTTTTATTACTTTTAGACTTGTTTTCAGGACTTACAGGGTTTTCCATTTTTGGACAGAACATTGCCAATTGGGCACATTTGGGTGGTGCATTGTTCGGTTTCATCATGATGTGGTACTGGAAGAAGAACAGTTTTAATAAGAACAGATGGGATTGATAAACGGGATATATAGCAAATAAGTACTACATTTTAATATTATAAAAATCAAAATGAACAATTTAGATCAGATAAAGTACAAGTTAAAGATGGCAAATGTTGTCGAGAAACTCATTCTTGTCAATGTGGCTGTATTTATCCTGATGTATCTCATTCAGTTTGTAGCCTTTTTATTTCAGCTTCCTGTCAATTTCATTTCAGACTGGCTGGTTTTTTCCAAAGACCCTTCAGACCTTCTGTACAAACCGTGGAGTATCATCACCTATGCATTTATGCATCAGGGCTTGTTTCATATTTTCTTTAATATGCTGATTTTATATTACTTTGGCAATTACTTCCTTACCTATTTTTCACCCAAACGCTTGCTCAATTTTTATTTTTTAGGAGCTATTGCAGGAGCTTTGGTGTATATGCTGAGCTATAATTTCTTTCCTGTTTTTTCAGGCACGGGCAGGTCTTACCTTTTAGGTGCTTCAGCAGCTGTGATGGCCATACTTGTGGGTGTGGCGACACAGGTCCCCAATATGGGAATTCGCTTGCTTTTAATCGGCACTGTGAAATTATGGCAAATTGCAGCTTTCTTTGTGGTCCTTGATATTATCCAAATGCCTTTGGGCAACGCAGGGGGTCACCTGGCACATCTGGGGGGCGCATTGCTGGGGTATGTGTATGTTAAGCAACTCGCTAAAGGAAACGATATCGGTGCGTGGTGGGAAAGCCTTATGGATGCATTTACAGGACTTTTTTCCGGTTCCAAGAAAAAACCTTTCAGAAAGGTTCATCGCAACCCCAAAAAGCCCGCTTCAGCTTCAAGGAAAGACGACAAGAGTGCAAAGCAAAAGAAGATTGATGCCATACTCGATAAAATAAGCAAGAGTGGTTATGACAGTTTAAGCAAGGAAGAAAAAGATTTTTTGTTTAAATCGGGCAACGACAATTGAAATGAAAAAACTGGGGCTCATTGATAAATTTATCTTCTTCCTAAACACTGTTTTTGCACTTTGCCTTTTACTTTCATTGATTGTCCCATATTTGTCACCTGAGCAATTTCCAACAGTAAGTACTCTGAGTTTGGTGGTTTCACCACTTTTATTTGTCAATATTTTGTTTTTGGTATTTTGGGTGCTGCGGGTAAAGCGACAGTTGTTATTATCGCTGATCGTTTTGATTTTAACAATCGTTCAGTTTAATGCCTTTTACAGGCTTGATTTTGCCTCTAAACCGGAAATCAAAGCAAACCAGCTTAAAGTTATGACCTATAATGTTCATATGTTTAATCTGTATGAATGGCTTCCGGGTACGGACATTCCTGAATCAATTTCAGATTTGATTGCTAAAGACAATCCTGATGTTATCAGTTTTCAGGAGTATTCTGAAAATAAGGAAGTAAATCTAAGAGGCTTTCCGCATAAATATATCAAGTTGCAACGGGAGAAACCGAGTTTTGGCCAGGCTATCTACTCAAAGTTTCCTATAATCAATCAGGGCTCGCTTGATTTTGAAAACTCTTCAAACAATGCTATTTTTATTGATATCCTAAAAGGTGTTGACACTATTCGCATCTATAATATTCACTTGCAATCGCTGCAAATTGATGAGAAAGAGGTTGATTTTGATGAGGAAAGTTCCAAGCGATTGGTTATACGCATTTCTCATTCTTTTCAGAAACAGCAAAACCAAATAGAACAAGTGGTCGCACACCAAGAAAATGTGCATTACAAAACCATTATAACGGCAGATTTAAACAATACAGCTTTCTCTTATGTTTACCGAAAATTAAAATCAGGTAAAAATGATGCTTTTGCCAAGGCAGGGAAGGGAATTGGTAAAACATTTACATTTAAGAAAATACCTTTGCGGATAGACTTTATACTCACAGACGAGCGTTTTAAAGTGAATGAGTTCACTACCTACACAGAGGAATTTTCCGATCATTATCCCATAAGCACTCTCGTAAGCTGGGATTGATTACCACAAACAGTCCACAGCATCAGTAATGATGTGCCACATAAGTGCCAATCCCACAATCCGTGTTTTCTTAAAGAATATCATGAGTATATAGACTGCCATTGCCCAATATGTATGTAATATGTGAAAATTGATACTGCAACGTTCCGGGTCAAAAACAGGGGTTGCCAGAAGGTGGTCAAGGTCAATGAACATGGCCAGCAGAAAAATTACATATACCAGTAGAAATCGTGGACGAAAAAACAAATAAGCAATTCCTGCCGGTACTATAAAGTGCATTCCGTAATGAACAATAAACTGCAGGCTCATAATTTTTGTCTTTCCAGATACGTCAAAGCGTTTGTGCCTTCATTGAACAACAAGTCAATAATAGAGAGGTTGGGCAAAAAACCGTGATGCTTTTCCAGTACCTGGGTGTACGGTTCTTGTTCAAACCCCGTTGTGTTTTTGGCAACAGCAAGATGCCTGTAGTCTTCTATTCCTGTCACTTCTTTTTGATAAATTTCTGTAAACCCGGGTTCGAGGTCAAGACCTAATAGCTCGTTAAGCAGCCCAAAAGTATCCAGATTGAAATCCATTAAAAAAGTATATTCTTTTTCATAGAATGGGGCAAAATCATCTTCATAAAACTCAAAGAAAGGTGAAGTGCGGTATGCCGTCTGAATGGATCTCCAGTGCTCCCGTTGCCACGGAAACGCGTTTTCTATGCGCACATCTTTGTATTTCTGGTGCGCCTTATCACGCTCACCCCGTTTGCCTTTTGATGTATGTTTTATGGGGATATTGAGTAACAAACTCCCTTCAGGAGTCGCTATGTAGGTTCGGTTTCTGTAAGTTTGTTTTTGATAATTGTCGTGTTTTTCAAAGACAACAGAATCTGCTTTTGCCAGTAAAACAAAAGTTTCAATGCTTCCGTAATATGGGGGATGCAAAAGGATTTTCATTCGGTAGTGTCTGAAATATTATACAGCGATTTCAATTTTTGTTTAGGCTTAGAAGTAAAGAACTATTTCTTTTCTTTTTTCCTTTTCCTGAAAAAGTCAAAGACAAACCAGCCTGCGAGTAAAATCAAAAAGTAACGGAAATAAGAAACGGGTTCACCATCACCACCCACTGTTGTGAACATGCGTTCCCAACGAATTTTATTAAAACCTTTTCCATTACCATCCCAGCTCATCCAGATAAACACCGGCTTGCCCACCACATGGTTGTGAGGCACATAGCCCCACATCCTGGCGTCTTCTGAGTTGTTTCTGTTATCACCCATCATCCAGTAATAATCCTGTTGAAAGGTGTATTCTGTTAACGGTTGGCCATTGAGCAAGACCTGATCCCCGGACTGTGTTATTTTACGTTCACTACCCATTTCGCTTCCTTCATATACTTCGATAATGCGTTTGTAAAATGAAATGCTTTCCGGAGTAATGGCAACTGTTTTACCTGCTTCGGGTATGTAAATGGGACCAAAGAAAGTAGTGTTCCATGGATAATTATCATTATGAGGAAATATAGAAGGATCTGCTGTTCCTTTTTCTGCTTTCATCGGAATGATTTGTTCAATATTGGGATTGTTTTTTAAGCTCTCCCGGGCTTCATCTGTCATATTTGCACTAAAAACAGTGTAGCTTTGATCAGCGAGCCGAACTTCTGAGATATTATAACGATCTATTAAAAACTGAACATTGTTGACAGGTTCTTTGGTTTTGAAAAGATAAGCAAACTGTAGTTTTGCCCTGTCAGGCAGATCATTTTGTTTTCCGTTTATATAAACATAGCCATCCCTTATTTCCAGGGAATCCCCGGGAACACCAACAGCCCTTTTAACATAATTTGATTTTTTGTCTATGGGTTTTTTATAACTTTCAGGTCCGCGGTAAAAGAAATAGGGAACGGTGTCTGTGGGCCAGTTAAATACCACGATGTCATTGCGTTCAATGTCTTCAAAGGCAGGAAACCTGAAATACGGGATTTGAGGTTTGTTTGTATAAGATTTTACTTTAGCAAGGGGTATGGTATCGTGAACCATAGGAAATGAAACAGCAGTCATAGGAGTTCGTGCCCCATAATGCATTTTACTTACAAAAAGAAAGTCTCCCACAAGTAATGTTTTCTCAAGTGATGAGGTGGGAATGGTAAAAGGCTGAATAAAATATATGTGAACAATTGTTGCAACAACTACTGCAAAAAGAATAGAACTTACCCATTCTCCTGAACCGCTTTTAGGTGAAGTACTTCGGTCAGGCCTGTGGGTGACATCTTGTGTGTAATTGACATAATAAATGTAAAACCCAAGCGTGAAAATACCCAGCAAGGTATCTGTAGTACTTGTCTTACCAAAACTTCGCAAGGTTTCCACCCAAACTACCGGAAACATAATAAGGTTTATTATGGGTATAAACAGTAAAATAACATACCACCAGGGGCGGTTTATAATTTTCATAAGGATAACCGCATTATAAACCGGTACGGCTGCTTCCCAGGCCTTTCTGCCCGCTTTTTGGTACAATTTCCAGGTGCCTAAAAAATGAATTACCTGAACTGCCAGGAAAAAGAGAAACCATTCTGTGAGTGTCATAGTGTTTGTTTTTTATACTGTTTTTATAAGCTTAATACGTCGCTCATGGTATAAATACCTTTTTTATTTTGTAACCATTCTGCCGCGAGGATGGCTCCAAGAGCAAAACCATCCCGTGTATGCGCTTCGTGTTGAATGCTCAACGTGTCTATTGCAGAAGTGTATGTTATGCTGTGTGTTCCTTTTACGTCATCTTTTCGTATGGCTTTGACCGGAATTTCATTTTCATTTGCGTGCTCTAATTTCCAATTTTTATAATCACTGTTTTCTATAATGTCCTCGGCAAGTGTGATAGCTGTGCCGCTGGGGGCATCCAGTTTTTGGGTATGGTGAATTTCTTCAATACGCACATTATAATCTTTATGGTCTGCCATCATTTCAGCAAGTTTTTTATTCAGGGCAAAGAAAATATTCACCCCTACGCTAAAGTTTGATGCATAAATAAAGCTTCCGTTACTTGCTTGACACTTTTTTAACAGTTCATCCTTTTTGTCAAGCCAGCCTGTTGTACCACAAACCACCGGGATATTTAGATTAAAACACGCTTCAAGGTTTTTTATGACGGCTGCGGCTGTGCTAAACTCAATGGCTACATCAGCCTCCTCCAGGCCACTGTAATCTGTAGAAGAATCAACTCTCGCAATAATGGAATGTCCTTTTTCCGTAGCCAGCTTCTCAATGGTTTTTCCCATTTTCCCATATCCTAAAAGTGCGATTTTCATTTATTTTATTTTGTATGTTAAAGAAAAACCATAGTTGGTAGATGTTTGATAAGGGTTGTAATCAAGTGTTGGTGTCAAAGATAAATCTTCTGAAATATTGTATTGTTTTAAATGTGCATCGACATTTGCATCCACAATATTTATAAGGTAAAAACCTACAGCTATAGCAAGGCTCACATCCATATTACGTCGTTCACGTCGCTGTGCCCTGATGAGGGTTTCATTTGCTATGCCTTGAAATTCGTCATCTGTAAAACCTGCAAGCCGTCGTTTGTACGCATCCCTGAAACGGTTGTATTCTTTTCTGCTCGTCGTATAAAAATAAATGCTTGCGCCAATACCTGCATAGACAATAGGCACTTTCCAGTATTTTTCATTATAAACCTGTCCCAGACCCGGTATAACTGCTGAATAAAATGCAGCCCGTGAAGGGGCCAGCGGGTCATAAGGTTCTTTGATAACCTGATTTGCAACAAGATTTTCATCTTGTGTGGTAACAGCAAGGGTGTCTTGTTCTTGCGAAAAAGTTTTCAGGCAAAAAAGCAATAAAACGGTTAAAAGAAAGTGGTTACTTTTCACCTTGGATTAATTTTGTAATGCGCTCAAATTCAGCTTTATTTTTAAAAGGTATGATGAGTTTGCCTTTTCCCGATGCATTTGCTTTTACTTCTGCTTTCACCTCAAAGAGGTCAGAAAGTTCCTTGCTTGCTTTTTTAGCAAAAGCAGGAGCAGACTGCGTTGTACTGCTTTTTGTTTCGGGTTTGTTTTGAGATTTTCTTACCAGGGCTTCGGTTTCCCTTACAGAAAGCGAGTTTGATATAATTTTTTCGTAAACGTCCAATTGTTGTGAAGGGTCATCAATTGTGATGATAGCCCGCCCGTGGCCCATGGATATGAACCCGTCCCTGATTCCTGTCTGTATGATGGGGTCGAGTTTTAAAAGGCGTAAATAATTGGCAATTGTAGAACGGTTTTTACCCACCCTGCTGCTCATCTCTTCCTGCGTAAGCTGAATTTCTTCAATCAAACGGCTGTATGATAAGGCGATTTCAATCGGGTCAAGATCTTGTCTCTGGATGTTTTCTACCAGTGCCATTTCAAGCGACTCCTGATCATTTGCAATGCGGATGTATGATGGAATGGTTTTGAGTCCAACCAGTTTTGAAGCCCGGTAGCGACGCTCCCCTGAAACGAGCTGAAACTTGTTGAAATCCAGTTTTCTCACAGTTATGGGCTGTATAACCCCAAGTTCTTTGATTGAGGAAGCTAATTCCTGTAAGGTTTCTTCATTAAAACTGGTTCGCGGTTGATACGGGTTGACTTCAATGGTATCCAATTCAAGCTCTACAATATTTCCCACTACTTTGTCTGCACCTTTATCGTTTGCAGATTTTATATCGTTATCAGGATCTTTCAGTAAAGCTGAAAGCCCTCTACCTAAAGCTTGTTTCTTTGTCGCTTTGGCCATGCTTATTTGTTTTTTATAATTATTTCTTCAGCCAGACTCAGGTAATTATTGGCTCCTTTGCTTCCTGCATCATAGGTGATAATACTTTCTCCATAACTGGGTGCTTCACTTAAACGCACGTTTCGCTGGATGATTGTTTTGAAAACCATTTCGTCAAAATGCTTTTTTACTTCTTCGACAACCTGATTTGAAAGTCTCAGTCGTGAGTCATACATTGTCAGTAGCAAGCCTTCAATATCCAAAGCGGGATTGTGTATTTTTTGAACACTTTTTATGGTATTTAAGAGCTTGCCCAAACCTTCCAGCGCAAAATATTCACATTGAATGGGAATTAAAACCGAGTCGGCTGCCGTTAATGCGTTGAGTGTCAATAAGCCCAAAGATGGTGCGCAGTCAATTAAAATAAAATCATACTCTGATTTTAAGTCAGTTATTGCTTTTTTGAGCATATACTCACGTTCTTCCTTGTCAACAAGTTCTATTTCAATTGCGACCAGATCGATATGTGCGGGTAAGATATCAAGATTTGGTGATGCTGTTTTTACAATAGCATCTTTTGCTGAGACACTGTGTTCAAAAATCTGATACGTACCCACTTCAACCTGTTCAACATCAATACCCAGGCCAGATGTGGCGTTTGCCTGCGGGTCTGCATCGATCAGCAGGACGCGCTTTTCCAACACACCCAAAGATGCTGCCAGGTTAACAGAAGTGGTGGTCTTGCCAACACCCCCTTTTTGATTTGCAATTGCAATGATTTTTCCCATGAAAAGTTCCAAAAAATTTAAGGCATAAAAATACAATTATTTACTTCGATAAAAAATGTATTTTGTTAACAGATATTTTTGCTCACAAAATGAATGAAAAAAGAAATAAATAAAGTCGAAATTTTGGAGATATAAAAAATGAAATAGCAGAAATATCATAGGACTTTCAACAATAATATCTTAATTTTGATTTTGATTAAAACCCATATCTTTTGAAAAAACAATCTTTGAAGGTTATCGCAATGATACCTGCCCGCTATGCCGCTTCACGCTTTCCGGGAAAATTAATGCAGGATTTAGGTGGTAAAAGTGTCATCTTAACAACCTATGAAGCAACTTTAAATACCCAACTTTTTGATGATGTATTTGTGGTGACAGACAGTGAAATTATTTATGACGAGATAAAGCAAAATGGCGGAAAAGCAATTATGAGTTTAAAACAGCACGACTGTGGCACAGACAGAATTGCTGAAGCCGTTGAAAAAATGGATATTGATATTGTTGTAAATGTACAAGGTGATGAACCTTTTACTAATCGTGCCGGGCTTGAGAAAGTGTTGAAAGTTTTTGAAGATGAAGATGCAGATAAGATTGATCTCGCTTCATTAATGAGCCAGATTTCAGACTGGAAGGAAATAAGCGACCCAAACACTGTGAAGGTGGTTGTTGATAAGGACAACTTTGCACTCTATTTTTCGCGGTCGCCCATGCCTTATCCCCGTGATAAAAGCGTTAAAGTAGATTATTACAAACATAAAGGTATATATGCATTCAGGAAGCAAGCCATCCTTGATTTTTACAGATTGCCTATGGGCGAACTTGAAGCCGTTGAAAAAATTGAATGTATACGTTTTTTAGAAAACGGAAAAAATATAAAAATGGCGATATCAAATCTTAAGAGTGTTGAAATCGACACGCCTGAAGATTTAAAAAGAGCCAATATACTCCTGCAAAAATCAAAACAAAGTGTAAACAACAAACACCGCAATTTCCCTATGGTTCCCAAAGTAGTATTTGGTGCCGGTTGTTTTGATCAGTTATCAAATATAATTGAAGAAAAGCGCAAAGAAAATGCTCCTTTTATCTACCTTGTTGATGACGTTTTTAAAGGAAATGATGTTTTGACAAACAGAATACCCCTAAAATTAAATGATAAATTAATTTTTGTTTCAACAGTTGAGGAGCCCAAAACATCAGATGTTGATACTATCGTTGAGCAACTGAAAAAGAATTTTGATAAGATTCCATCCGGGATAATTGGTATTGGTGGCGGAAGCGTCATGGATTTGTCCAAAGCAGTTTCTATTCTTTTAAAAAACCCGGGAAGTGCCGCAGAATATCAAGGCTGGGACCTGGTCGAGAACAAAGCCGTTTATCATGTAGGAATCCCAACCATATCAGGAACAGGAGCCGAAGTGTCACGAACCTGTGTTTTAAGCGGACCCGAACGAAAACTGGGCATTAACAGCGACTATACTCCCTTTGATCAGGTCTTGCTTGATCCTGATTTGACTAAGGACGTGCCTAAAAATCAATGGTTTTACACCGGTATGGATTGTTATATTCATTGTATTGAATCACTTACAGGAACCTTTTTAAATGCTTTTAGCCAAAGTTATGGTGAAAAAGCCCTCGATTTGTGCAAGGAAATCTTTTTAAGTGATACCTTAAGCGAAGAAGAGTCCAGGGCCAAACTGATGATGGCTTCCTGGCATGGAGGGATGAGTATTGCATACTCGCAGGTGGGTGTGGCCCATGCGATGAGCTATGGTCTTTCTTTCGTCCTGGGTACCAAGCACGGCATCGGGAACTGTATAGTATTTAATCATCTTGAAGAATTTTATCCTGAGGGAGTAGCCCTGTTTAAAGAATTTGTTGCGAAACATCAAATAGACATTCCGCAGGGCGTTTGTAATAACCTTACAAACCAACAAATGGAAACAATGATCAATGTGGCTTTGAGCCTGGAGCCTCTATGGGAAAATGCATTGGGACCTGACTGGAGAAAAACAATCACACACCAGAAATTAAAATCTATTTATCAAAAGCTGTAACGATGCAGGGTTTAGCCTCTTTTGTTTTTCATAAAATTTTAGGCTGGAAAGTAGAAGGGAGACTTTCTCCTGAAATTAAAAAATCTGTAATCATAGTTTTGCCCCATACCAGTTGGCATGATTTTTATATTGGTGCCCTGGTGCGGAAAGTAATAGGGCTTCCCATAAACTTTGTCGCAAAAAAAGAATTGTTCAAGCCACCCTTTGGATGGTATTTCAAATGGATGGGAGGAGCGCCCATAGATCGTTCATCAAAACAAAATAAAGTTCAGGAAGTTGTTGCTGTTTTTGAAAAGCACAACGAATTCAGACTGGCAATTGCACCCGAAGGGACCCGTAAAAAAGTAGAAAAATGGAGGTCAGGGTTTTATTATATAGCCCTTGAAGCCAGAATACCTATTATTTGCGTGGCCTTTGATTACGGCAGTAAAACCGTAAAAATAAGGGATGCCTTTTATCCCACCGGTAATTATGAAAATGATTTGAAAGTCCTGAAATCATTTTACAAAAATGTTGTTGGAAAAGTAAAAGCGTATACTTAAGATTTTTATCTCTCTGGAATTAAATTGGTAATCAGGAGTTTAAAATTATCAATAGTATGGCTTTTTTATGACTCTTTTAAAAAATTAGTTTTGTAATTTTGCCGTTTTGAAGAAATCAAGATAAAGAGTTTATGGAAAAGTCCCGAATATATTTATCCTCACCCCATATGGGAGGAAATGAACTATCATATATTCAGGAGGCTTTTGACAGCAACTGGATAGCACCATTGGGACCTAACGTTACAGGATTTGAAAATGACCTTTCATCTTACCTGGTTCCAAACACAGAAAATGAAATTCACGTTGCAGCACTCAGTTCCGGTACAGCGGCACTTCATCTTGCATTAATTTTACTGGGTGTGGAAAGGGGTGATGAGGTAATTTGTCAGAGTATGACGTTTTCAGCCTCGGCAAATCCCATTGTTTATCAGGGGGCAACGCCTGTTTTTGTTGACAGTGAACCCACAACTTGGAACATTTGTCCGGTGCACCTTGAAATCGCCATTAAAGACCGGATTAAAAAAGGTAAAAAACCAAAAGCCATTATTGCAGTTCATTTATATGGAATGCCTTATCTGGTTGATGAGGTAAGGAATATAGCCAATCAGTATGAAATTCCAATTATTGAAGATAGTGCAGAAGCACTTGGCAGTACTTACAAAGGATTAAAATGCGGAACCTTTGGAGATATTTCAATATTGTCTTTTAACGGTAATAAAATCATAACCACATCAGGTGGCGGTGCTTTGGTATGCAGAAATAAGCAGCTAAAACAAAAAGCAATTTTTCTGGCCACTCAGGCACGTGATGACGCTCCGCATTACCAGCATAGCGAGATAGGATATAATTACAGAATGAGTAATATATGTGCGGGAATAGGACGAGGGCAAATGGAGGTTTTAGATCAACACATAGGCTTACGCAAGAAAAATAACGATTTTTATAAAAAAGAATTTGTAAATTGTGATGGAGTAAGCGTCTTTAGTGAGCCAAATGATGCTTTTCGGTCAAACCATTGGTTGAGTTGCATCCTTATTGATAAAAGCTTAACCGGTGGAAAAAGTGTAGACGATTTACGTTCAGAATTTGAAACTGATAACATTGAATCGCGCCCCTTATGGAAACCCATGCATTTGCAACCGATCTTTAAAACGGCCCCCTATTATGGAGAAAGTGTAGCCGAAAACCTTTTTGACAACGGATTGTGTTTACCGTCAGCCTCAAACCTCACGACTGATGATTTAGAAAGAATAAAAAAAATAATAACTGCTGTGTTTTTTTAATATTAATCTCCCCTAAAATTAATAAAGTTGTTTCAATCAATATATGAAACTTAACTTTTATTAAACAACATATGATTATATGATACACAGATTTAAAAATAAGTTAGAGCGGGTTATATATACCGGAGATAATCAGATTGGGATTACCAGTATCAGGTATTTACCTAGGTGGATTGTCCTGCTTATCGATATTTCAATTCTTGCAGTTTCGCTGTTGATTACCCATTTCATTTTGTTGAATTTGAATATCAAATTTTATCAGACACTGGATTTGTCTGCACAATATGGATTAATTTTAGTGATAAATACCATATTTTTCTTTCTTTTTAAAACCTATTCCGGATTAATAAGACATTCTACTTTTACCGATATTACAAAGCTGTTACTTGCTTCTTTTTCAACATTATTGGTTTTAAGTATAATAAATTATACTTCTTTTTTTCTTGACGGAAGCAAAATTTATTTAATGCCCGGCCTTATTTTTTATGCCTTTATTTCATTTTCCTGTTTATTGCTTTTCAGGCTTTTTATAAAAAAGATATATCGGGTATTCAAAGGAAAAGAACAAAGGGGAGCCTTTAAAAAACGTATTGTGATTTATGGTGTGGATGATCAGGCAATATCAATTGCTGAAGCCCTTCAAACCGAAACTGTTCAGCCTTTTGAAATTGTTGGGTTTCTAGCCAAAAGTAAGATATACAAGAATATCAGGATATTGGACAAACCGGTAATTAACTATAAAAAAAGTCTCACAGAGCAGTTAAAAAACTACAATGTAAATGGCCTTTTGATAATAGAAGACACTTTGTCTATAAGCGAAAAAAACAAGCTTGTTGATGAGTGCCTTAAAGAAAATATACAAATATACAATGTGCCTAAGGTTGAAAAGCTACAGCAAAAAAAGGTAGTTACAGAACAAATCAGGGCAATAGAAATTGAAGATTTATTAAATAGGCAGGAAATATATCTTGATGATGAAGTTATAAGAGAGAACATTCAGGGAAAAACCATCTTAATTACCGGTGGAGCAGGTTCTATTGGTAGCGAAATTGTCAGGCAGGTTATAAACTACAGACCGGAGTTGGTAGTGATTCTCGATCAGGCAGAAACACAACTTCACGAATTTGAATTGGAACTCAGGGAAAATTGTCCTGATGCAAATATTATAACGGAGCTGGCAAACATTACAAATATGTACCGGCTTGCTTTGGTTTTTGACATGTATAAGTTTGATTTAATTTATCATGCAGCAGCTTATAAGCACGTTCCTATCATTGAGCGAAATCCTCATGAAGCCATTTATGTAAATATTTTGGGCACAATGAATCTGGTGAAACTTGCCATAGCAAACTCGGTTCAACATTTTGTTATGATCTCCACAGATAAGGCCGTTAATCCCACAAATGTAATGGGAGCCTCAAAGCGCGCTGCAGAGATGTATGTTCAATCCATACAAAATGAGAAGGGTGTTCAAACAAAATTTATAACAACGCGTTTTGGAAATGTATTGGGCTCTAACGGTTCAGTAATTCCGCATTTTAAAAGGCAAATTGCAAAAGGCGGCCCTATTACGGTAACCCATCCGGATATTATTAGGTATTTTATGACTATACCTGAAGCGTGTCAACTCGTCCTTCAAGCAGGCACTATGGGTAAGGGAGGTGAAATATTTGTTTTTGACATGGGTAAACCCGTGCGTATTATGGATCTTGCAACAAGAATGATACGGCTTTCTGGTTTAGTGCCGGATGAAGATATCAAAATTGAGGTAACAGGTTTGAGACCCGGAGAAAAGCTCTTTGAAGAACTACTTGCCGATTCTTCTGTAAACCTAAAAACACCCCATAAAAAAATATTGGTTGCAAAAGATGAAGTAAAACCGTTTAATGCCTTAAAAGCTAAATATGAAAGCTTAGTTAAAGTTTCATTGCGGGGAGATGAGGAAAAAGTAGTCACACTCTTAAAAGAAATTGTTGAAGAGTTTAAAAGTGAAAACTCAAAATTTGCATCTCTGGATTATAAATAGCTGTTTTTGCCTAAAAAAAATATAAATTGAGACCCCTTTCCTTAAAAAGCATTTACCTTTGCAAATTCAAAATTATAAAAATGCTCTATTTACAAAATAAATATAAAGACCTGATTTTTAAGTTTTCTGCCACTCTTGTTCTCTTTTTACTTTTAACTTCTTGTGTTTCAAAAAAGGAAATTATCTATATGCAGGATATTGAAAGTATAACCTCCAATACTGAAAAACTTTACAGTACTACCGTTATACAGCCCAATGATATATTAAACATCAATGTCTCTGCTTTTGATATGGAAGCTGTTGCTCCTTTCAATTTAATAATGTCGACCAGACCACAGCAAAATCAAGAAATGCAAGCAACCACATCAGGACAGAAACTAAACTATCTCGTAAGCAATGAAGGCACCATTGAATTTCCTGTTTTAGGTACGGTTGCCGTTGGAGGGCTTACAAGACAAGAAGTTACTTTAAAATTAAAGACTGAAATAAGCACTTATGTCAAAGACCCCATTGTAAATGTAACCATTGCAAATTATAAAGTCACAGTACTGGGAGAAGTGACCAGCCCGGGTACTTTTACTGTTCCTGATGAACGCATAACACTGCTTGAAGCTCTTGGACGTGCTGGTGATTTGACAATTTTTGGAAAAAGGGATAACATCATTATTTTAAGGGAAAAAGATGGTGTAAAATCACATACCCTTGTCGACATTACAAAATCAGACTTCCTACACTCACCTTATTATTTTTTACAGCAAAATGATGTGATTTATGTACAACCTAATTCAGCTCAGGTCAGTTCAGCGGCATACAACAGGAACACATCAGTATATATTTCAATTGCATCTGTATTAATTTCTTTACTTTTAGTTATTTCAAGATAATTTATAATGGAAAATCCCCACAATAATATTGATATAAATACCCATAACGAACCCACTCTAAGAGAGCAAATAGCTATTTATTTAAGGCACTGGCCCTGGTTTATAATAACCGTGCTTATAAGTTTGTCAGTTGCTTTTATTTATTTGCGCTATACCACTCCTTTCTTCCAGTCAAAAGCATCCATCATTATCAAGGACAGTAAGGGCAGGGGGGCTGCTTCAGAACTTGCAGCATTTGAGGACATCGGGTTGATAAGTGGTATGAATACCAATAGCATTGAAAATGAAATTGAAATCCTTCGCTCCAGACGCCTGTTGCGTAATGTTGTTAATGAACTCGACCTGAATATCAGGTATTTTATTGAAGGAAATATTAAAACCACCGAACTTTTTCTAAACAAACCTTTCACCGTTAATATCCTTGACGAAAATAAGGATGTCAAGTTTCCGGGCTATCCGCTTCAATTTATTGTTACTTCACCAGACACCTTTCGTTTTGTAGATGAAGAAAATGACTTAAGAATTGATGCAGGTTTTGGTGACAAAATGGAATTACCTTATGGTTCACTTACCGTAATACCAAACACTGAAGTTTTAAAGTCTTTGAAAAAAGATGACTATTCTGTTCAGGTTCTTTTCTCCAACGTAGAAAATTTAGTGACATACTATAGGAATTCCATTCAGGTGAGCCCTGTTGAAAAAAACAGCAGCGTCATACAATTGACACTCAATGATCCTGTCAAAGAAAAAGCAGAGCATCTTCTTAATGAACTGGTGTCACAATATAATAAAGATGCTATTGAAGACAGGAATATGGTTTCTCAAAATACAGCTGAGTTTATTGAAGACCGTCTTCAAATCATAACACAAGAGCTTGATTCTGTTGAAACTGACAAAGTGATTTTCAAGCAAGAAAACAGGATTACTGATATTGAAGCAGAAGCACAGCTCTTTCTTGAAAGTGCCAGCGAATTAAATAAAAGACAACTTGATATATCTACACAGCTTGCTGTTGTTAATAATATCATTGACTATCTCACAGAAGATGATGTCACTGCGTTGTTGCCGGCCAATCTTGGAGTGACAGAAGATGGACTCGATACATCGATTGAAAATTATAACAAATTGGTTTTGGAAAGAAACCGCATGTTGCGCAGTTCGACAGAGCAAAACCCCGTGGTGATTAACTTGACAAACCAAATAAACCAATTAAAAGCAAATGTTCTTCAAAGCCTTGAAAACGTTAAGTCTTCACTTGAAAGGGCATTGAGTGACTTAAGACGTCAAGAAGGTGTTTTCGGTTCAAAAATCACCAAAGTTCCCGATACAGAAAAAGAGTTCAGGAACATTGTGCGTCAACAAAACATAAAAGAAGCACTCTATCTGTTTTTACTTCAAAAAAGAGAAGAAACTTCTTTGTCTATGGCTGTGACGGCTCCCAAAGCTAAAATTGTGGACAAGGCCCACAGTTCCAACACTCCGGTGTCACCCAAGCGAAATATAATTTTACTTGCAGCACTTTTACTGGGTTTACTGATTCCATTTTTGATTATTTATTTAAACCAACTGCTGTATGACAAAGTAAGAAACCGTAAAGATGTTGAAAGATATGCACCTGACATTCCGTTATTGGGAGAAATTCCAAAGCTTGCAAGAGGTGCAGAAGAGCTAATACAAAAGAACGATACTTCTGTTTTGGCTGAGTCTTTCAGGATTTTGAGGACAAATCTGCAGTACATTTTTGCTTCCAAGAAAATAGAAACCCGTGGGAAAACCATTTTTGTTACTTCAACGGTTAAGGGTGAAGGTAAAACGTTTACCTCTGTAAACCTTGCCCTTACGTTATCAAATGTGGGTAAAAAAGTCATTTTAGTTGGTGCAGATATCAGAAATCCTCAGTTACACCGGTTTATTGATGATTTTAAGAATAAAAAAGGGGTGACAGACTTTCTTGTTTCTCCTGAACTTTCGGTAGAAGAATTATCACACCCATCACCTTTTAATCCAAATCTCGATGTTTTATTTTCAGGTAATATTCCTCCTAACCCTGCTGAATTGCTTTTAAGTGAAAGGGTTGAAGTTTTATTTAATGAGCTAAAGAGTCTTTATGATTATGTAATTGTAGACACGGCTCCCTCGATGCTTGTTACTGATACACTGTTGATAAATAAATATGCCGATATCACACTCTATGTGATCAGGGCTGATTATACAGAAAGAAGACTTCTTGAATTTCCTGTAGACAGCTTAGAGGATGGAAAACTCCAAAGTGTTTCGTTTGTTCTCAATAATGTGAAAATGTCAAATTTCGGTTACGGGAATAAATATGGGTATGCCTATGGAGTTGAAAAAGCAGGATTCTTCGAGAAATTAAAGGGCAATCTCTTCAGATAAGACAAGTCCCGGGTTTTTAACGTTTTATGTTTTTTTTTTGTTAAAAGAACTGCTTATTAGTTTACTTAAACAATTGATAATCAGAATACAGTTGTTAATTTCAAGTTAAGTTTGCTTTTCTGGCAAACTATATTTCAGGTGTGTACGTATATAAAGTATAACCCTAAATAAAAAATTATGAAAACTTTGAAATTAATAGCGCTAGCCCTTGTTGCAACCGGAACCATTATATCGTGTTCAGATGATGATGATTCCATCAGCACAGATGATACTGTTGATCCTGCTGATAGAGCAGAGTTATATGTATCAAACAACTCAGACGGAAATATTACAAAATATGATGTCAAAGATCAAAACCAGGTAACAAGCGAAACCTTTTTGACACTCTCTACAGATTCAGAAGGTATTTATTACAATGCAAATAGCGATGATGTTACGCAAGCATCAAGATCATTGTTACAATTAAATACATATGCTGATATTTCAATATCAGATTCAGGTATTTTAATTGACGCATCACTTTCAAGTTCAACTGATTTAGAGAGTCCGCGTGATTTGGCTGTGAGCGGAAACTTATATGTTGTTGCAGACAATGCAGATGTCGATGGCGACCCTATGACAGATGACGGTCGTTTCTTCATTTACACCCGCACTGATAGTGGCTTTACATTAAGAAACATTGTGACTGTTAATTTTGCTGTATGGGGAATTACCTTTGTAGGTAATGACTTATATGCCGTTGTTGACAAAACTTCAGACCTGGCTGTATTTAATAACTTCTTAACCGCCAATACTGCTAATGCAACCGTTGAGGCTTCAAAGCGTATTACCATAGAAGGAATTGTTAGAACCCACGGTATTGCTTTTGACGGAGGAACAATGATATTGACTGACATTGGAGCAGCTACAGGTGATGGCTCAGACACAGATGGTGCATTTCATGTCATCACTGATTTTCAATCAAAATTCAACACAGTGGCTGACGGTGAAACCATGGCTGTTGCCGGAAATCAAGTGCGTGTAGCGGGTGCTGGTACATTTCTAGGAAACCCCATAGCCGCTGCCTATGATGCCGAAACTGAAACGGTATATATAGCAGAAAGAGCCAATGCCGGAGGAAGAGTGCTGGCATTTACTAATATTAATTCAGGAGGTGATTTAACTCCGGTGATTAATAACGAACTTTCAGGAGCTTCGTCACTTTACCTTTACAAGGAGTAAAATAAACAGTGTCAAAATAAAAAGCCCTTCTGCATAAGAAGGGCTTTTTTATTATTTAAGTATAGTTTATATCTGTTTATGACTCTTCCATCGTGTGATATACGTTTTGAACGTCATCATCTTCTTCAATTTTTTCAAGGAGCTTTTCCACATCTGCAGCCTCTTCTTCGGTAAGTTTTTTTGTTACCTGAGGGATGCGCTCAAAGCCGGAGGAAAGGATCTCAATATTGTTTTCCTCCAGGTATTTCTGGATGTTACCAAAACTCTCAAAAGGGGCATATATCAAAATGCCGTCTTCATCTTCAAAAATTTCTTCTGCACCAAAATCAATTAATTCAAGTTCCAGTTCTTCAAGGTCAATGTTTTCAGGATTGATCCTGAAGTTACATGTATGATCAAACATAAATACCACAGAGCCACTGGTGCCCAGGCTGCCGTCACATTTGTTGAAATAGGATCGTATGTTTGCTACCGTGCGTGTATTGTTATCTGTTGCGGTTTCAATTAAAATGGCAATACCGTGAGGGGCATAGCCTTCAAAAAGGACTTCTTTGTAATCTCCTAAGTTTTTATCTGAGGCTCTTTTAATGGCACGTTCAATATTGTCTTTGGGCATATTGACGGCTTTGGCATTCTGTATAACGGCACGCAGCCTGGAGTTGGTGTCAGGATCAGGTCCGCCTTCTTTTACAGCCATAACAATGTCTTTGCCTATGCGTGTAAAGGCTTTGGACATTGCAGACCAACGCTTCATCTTACGTGCTTTTCTGAATTCAAACGCTCTTCCCATAAAGTTTTAATTTATACATTTCATGTAAGCGAAATTACTGCTTTACATAACCATTTCCAACAGGTTTTTTTTAATCTTTCGGGATGTGTTTTGCCACAAATTGGCTCGATGTATTATCCCATTGCTGGTTTAGTCTGTTGACATCATTTATGAATTTTTGGTTGGCTGTGTTGTAACTTTTCACTTTTTTATTTATTTCACCCACCATTTTGTTATAGCGATCTACCTCTTCTTTAGTGCGTTTTTTTTCTGATTTGCGTTCCAAAGCGTTTTTGATTTCTTCAAACTGTATATTGTATTCTAAAAAGTCGATGACTTGATTAGTATAATTCACAGCACTTTTTTCAAAATATTGCAGAGACGTTCTGGTTGTATTAAGTAAAGAGACGTCTTTGTTATATGCTTCTATATTCTCAATTGCTTCAAGGCCTTCTTTGGCATAAAACTCAAGCGTGTTTCCGTTTTGTTGAATGGCGGTAATATCATTTAAAGCAAGTGCCTCGTTTAGTTGTCCAAAAGTGAAATTTGCTTTAAAAAAAATTAAATAGAGTTGGTTTTGATAAGAAAAAACTTCATTGGAAATTTTCAGCTTTTTTGACAGGTCGTTTTCATCTTCTATGAGGTTAATATTATATTTTTTTGCAAATTCTGTTTGTGCCGCGACCACTTTATCAGATTCATTTTTATATTTTTCATTTATGGATTCCTGAGTTTTAATATAGGCCTCCATTAGGTCATATGATTGTTCGGCAATTTCTTTCATATCGATGATTTTTTCATAATCATTGTTGATCATGTTTTCTGAAATCGTTAGGTAATCAAGTATTTTTACATGATAGTCCATATCACCATTATATCCATCCTCAAGTTTTTCAATCTTATTTTTAGCAGCCTGAATGGTTTTGACTAATTGATTTCGGGTGGCGTCAATACGCTTTGCTTTTCGTGAATGCGCAATGCTTTTGTTATAATTCCACATACTTTTACTAATGCTGGTTTGTTCTTTACCTATAAATTCAAGATAGTCTACAGGTGAGTTGAAGTTTTGGGCGTGAAGATTTACTGTGAAAAAAAGTAAAAATAGTACAAGAAGCGTAGTGGTTTTCATAGGTATTGGTTTTATAAGTTGGTTAGGTCATTTAATACGTGAACGGCTTCATTAATATCTGCATTTGTCTCGATTTCTTTTTTTCGTCTATCAAACAGCAGTTGTAAAAAGGTGTCGTATTCTGATTTTTCAAGATCCTTCTTGAGTAGTTTTAAAGAAATGTTTTGCTTTTTATCGTATAGGGACATCAGGTTTTCAAAAACTTCTTTTTCCTGATGCTTGTTTTGATAAACACCTTCGAAATGCAAAGGCACTTTTTTGTTTTGCTTCATTGTTTTTTCAAGTGTTTTATTTAATGAAAGGATGTTTACATAATGTTCATTTTGTTCAATACGCCCATTTGCATTTTGTATAATCGGCTGGAATTTATTTTCTGTAAAGGGAATGAAGTTTTGTTTAACAACAATAGGGCTCCCGCTCAGGGAAGTTTCAAAATCTGCTTCAGTTTTTATAAAAGGTTCAAACAGGGCCGGCGTGACAATATCGGGGGTGATGCCTTTTTTTTGGTAGCTGTCACCAGATATAGTGAACATTTTTTCAATAGTGACTTTAACCATATCAGAATCATCATCCCGTTGCAGGGGGAGCATGGTTTGCATAGTTGCTTTGCCAAAGGTTTGTTGTCCCATTACAACAGCCCGGTTGTAATTTTGCATGCTGCTTGCAAACAATTCACTTGCAGAAGCTGAATAACCATTTACCAATACCACAAGCGGACCGTCATACAACAAACCGCGATTGGGGTCTTTTAAGGTGTATTGTTCTGAAAATTTAGTGTCCAGTACCACCACCGGGCCGGCATCGATAAAAGAGCCTGTTACTTTCAGGGCTTCCTCAATACTTCCCCCGCCGTTGTATTGCAGGTCAATGATCAAGCCTTTGATACCTTGTCTTTTCAAATGGTTGATTTCAATCGCAAGGTCATTTGATAAATTGCTGGAACTTCCTTCAGAACTGCTGTAAAAGCCGGGAATGTAGATATACCCGTAGGGATTCACGCCTTCGATTAAGAAACTATAGCAGGTTTTTTCATAGTTTTTGTGATATTCTTTTTTGAGCTTGGTGCGGTAATTTGCCCCGTTTTTTTTGCGAAAAGTAAAACTCAACTCTTTGTAAACATCAGAGAAGAGATAATTGTAAACGATATCCAGGGTAGTACAGTTCACATCATATTCCTCATTTTGATGTTTTACAGATAACAGCAAATCACCTTTTTCAATTTTCCCGTCTTTAAAAGCAGGACTGCCTGAAAAGACATCATTAATATTGACACGGTGGGAATCGTCTAATGCCAGTTCAAGGCCAAAGGTGAGACTGCTTGAAGAAATCGCATTCATAAAACCAGATTTGGAATCTGTACTGAAATAATTGGTGTGCGGGTCAAAAGAGGAGACCAGGGTGTTTAAAAACAAGTCAAAAACATATTGATGTATGCTGGGTGAAGGGTTGAGCCTGTTTTGAATTTCACATTCATAATTATCAATTATTCTTGTTCTTGAAGTGTCAGAGATTGATTTAAAATGTGTGACCAGTGAATCTTTATTACTTCCTGAATTGACAACATCTTCCAGAATATCATAAACAAGCCGTTTCTGCATTAATTTTTTCAGCTGGTCGCGATTTTGGTAAAAAGGGTGTTTCTCGCTCTTAAAATATAAGGTGTCCGTACTGTTAAGCGTAAATTGTTCTTCACGTAATTCCCTCACAATATCGAGGCTCCGGTTGAGACCTTTCTCATATAGTTTGCTGAAATCATCCAGAAAAGAGCAATCGGTATCAAGGATACTGTTGTCCAGCGAAAATTTATATGCATCCAGCTTCGCAATCTCACTTTTTAAGAAAAGGGTGCGATCAGTGTCTAAAGCATCAATAAATCTATTGTAAACAGTAACCGAAAGGCTGTCATCTACCGCTTTTGGTTTGTAGTGAAATGTTTGCACGGCATCCCTCACGAGACCCAGAGATTCACAATTGTACTCCTGAGAAAAGCCAAAATTGAAAAGCAACAAAAGAAGCAGCAATGATGTTTTGATCTTCAACGGTAAACAGATAAAAGTTAAATAAAAAACTTTGAAACAACCTGATAAAAACAACCTTATCTACCGGTCAATTCATAAAATCAAAACAACAATATTTTTTTAATAAAACCTAAAACTTTTTTAATATAATGGTTAACTGATCAACGCATCAATAATTTTAGCCAGTTTAAAATCTTTTTCTGTCAAACCGCCGGCATCGTGAGTAGATAAGGTGATGCTCAAAGTATTATAAACATTGTTCCAGTCAGGGTGGTGACCCATTCCTTCAGCTTCAAAGGCTATGCGTGTCATAACGGCAAAGCAGTCTTTGAAATCATTGAACTCAATGGTGGTGTGGATAGCATTGTCGCTATACTCCCAGTTGTCAATACCGGAAAGGTGTTCTTGAATCTGGTCTTCTGTTAATTTTTTCATGAGATTGTGGATTTAAGTGTTTGTATGCTTTCGTTTAAAGTGATTTCAGTGATTACATCATTTACGTTAATCTGAAGTTCTTCCGGAAGCAGATTGCTCTTGGGAAGCACCGCAAAAAACCGGTCATAATTTACTTCATAAATATGTTTAAATACCGGCTTTTTAGTTCCCAGTTTCTCGGATATTTCTTCATATAAATCGTGATGGTGAATCAAATCAGTACTTCCCAAATGAAAGATTCCATATTTATTTTGATTGATAATATAATGAACTTGTTGCGAAATCTTGGTATCTGTGGTCACATTTATGGCCAGGTCTGCATACACCTCAAAAGGAATACCTTCTCTGATTGCTTTTTTCAGTTCTATTATTTTTGGAGCATTCACCCCTAAAACAAGCGGCAGTCTGAGAATTGCATATTTTTGTGGTGGTAATTCCTTAAGCAGTTTTTCAACAGCGATTGCATATTTTCCTTCTTTTGAAAGTGCCAGCGGTTTTGTTTTCTCATAAGCAGGAAACTTATCATACCCATCAAAAACAGCTACCGTTGAAATAAAAAGAAGCCTGCAATCTGGGGAGACAATAGTATATGCAGATAACTGTTGATGCACCTTGTACAAATTCTTAAAATCACCTCCCATACAGGATATAATGACATTGGGATGTACTGTATTGAGTATATCATCAACATCATCCTTGGAAGCGTCAAAATGATAGAATACCTGGTTTTGATCTAAAAACGCGTCCGGGCTGTAATATGTTCCGTAAACATCAAAATAGGAGAGGAGTTCTTTATACAGGGCATTTCCTATAAAACCACTCGCGCCTATAATTAGAATTCTTTTTCCCATTTATTTCTTATAAAACGGGAGTTTAACCAATGTTGCAGGAATGTTGTTTTTTCTCACCTGTATGTAAACCGTGTTGCCCATTTCTGAATTTTCAATACTCACATACCCCAACCCGATGCCCTTATTGAGTGAAGGAGCCATCGTGCCGCTGGTGACAAACCCTATCTTTTCACCGGATTCATCAACAATATCATAGCCTTGTCTGGGGATTCCTCTTTCGTTGAGTTCAAAAGCTACCAGTTTTCTGGTGACACCTTCTTCTTTTTGCTTTTTGAGAGCGTCTGAGTTTATAAAATCTTTTGTAAACTTGGTAATCCATCCCAGACCGGCTTCCAGGGGAGAGGTTTCATCAGTTATATCGTTTCCGTAAAGGCAATAGCCCATTTCAAGCCTTAGCGTATCACGGGCAGCAAGACCAATGGGTTTGATGCCAAACGCTTTACCGGCTTCCATCACCTTGTTCCATACCTGTTCTACCTCACTGTTTTTGCAATAGATTTCAAAGCCACCGCTTCCGGTGTATCCGGTTGCTGAAATGATAACATTTTCAATCCCTGCAAAGTCGGCTACCACAAAACTGTAAAAGGGAATGCTGCTCAAGTCAACGCTGCTAATCGATTGCATCGCTTCGACAGCCTTGGGCCCTTGTATGGCAAGCAGGGAGAAGTCTTCAGATATATTGCGCATTTCAGCGCCCATCGTGTTGTGTTTGGCTATCCAGTTCCAGTCTTTTTCAATGTTACTTGCGTTCACCACCAGCAGCCACTTTTCTGCTTCCAGGCGATACACAATAAGATCGTCAACAATTCCGCCGGTTTCATTGGGCAGGCAACTGTATTGTGCCTTTCCGTCAACCAGTTTTGAGGCATCGTTTGAGCATACTTTTTGAATCAACTCCAGGGCTTTGTCCCCGGTGATTAAGAATTCGCCCATATGCGAGACGTCAAAGACCCCCACGGCATTTCTTACGGTTTCGTGTTCAATGGTAACCCCTTCATATTGCACCGGCATATTATACCCTGCAAACGGGACCATTTTTGCGCCAAGCGCCTCGTGTATGTGTGATAAAGCTGTGTTTTTCATATTCTTTTTTCCGCGTAAGCGAAAGCGTTTTTAAAAATTATTCCTGTTTTAAATGTGTTTTCAACATGTCACAAATTTATCTAAAATATAAGAGTTTACCCATTAATTGTTTGAATGTTTTGAACAGAGTGACTAAATTGCAGGAACACTTTCATCTCATACAAAAACTGAACTTTTACGCTCTATAAAAATGAAAATATTCACTGCAAAACAAATGTACGAAGCCGATAAGGCCACCGAAGCCAAAGAAGGCATCACCTCAATCGATTTGATGGAGCGTGCTGCCTCACAGGTATATGCCTGGATTGACCGGCGGTTGCAAAAGTCTGATGTGCCCATTCACATCTTTTGTGGTATTGGCAACAATGGCGGCGATGGTATGGCACTGGGCCGAATGCTTATCGAAAACGGGTATAATACCCATTGTTATGTAGTGAACTACAGTGATAAAAGGTCAAAATGTTTTCTGATTAATTATGACCGGTATAAAAACACAACCAAAGAGTGGCCAAAACTTTTAAAGGGTGAACACGATTTTCCCGAACTCACAAATGAAGGCATTATCGTAGATGCCATTTTCGGGATTGGTATCAACCGCCCGTTGGACGGGTGGGTCAAAAAGCTTGTGCAGCACATCAATGCTGCCGGGGCTTTTACACTTTCCATTGATGTGCCCAGCGGTCTCTTTCCAGATGCCCCCACTCCTGATTTTGATGCGGTGATCAAAGCAAATCTGACGTTGACCTTTCAGGCGCCCAAACTTGCTTTTTTTCTTCCTGAAACAGCCGGTTTTTCACAAAGTCTCGAGGTACTGGACATTGGCCTTGACCGGGAACACCTTCAAAAAACAAGCACCAATGCCAAACTCATCCTTAAGAATGATGCCATGGCTATGTATTTGCCGCGCCAAAAGTTTGGACATAAAGGCACCTATGGTGACGCCCTTATTGCCGGCGGAAGCTATGGAAAAATGGGAGCCGTCACCCTTGCAACAAAAGCCTGCCTGCGTGCCGGTGCCGGAAAAGTAACCGCTTTGATACCCAAATGCGGCTATGAAATCCTGCAAACCGCCGTTCCTGAAGCGATGGTTATTGTTGATAAAGAAGACAATCAACTCACTCATTTTTCAGTAGCACTGGAAACCACCGTGATTGGAATGGGCATAGGTTTGGGAACCGCAGAAGAGACCCTTACCGGTTTTGAAATGTTTCTTTCCGATCAAAAAGCCCCTATGGTGCTTGATGCCGACGCACTGAATCTTTTATCTCAAAATAAAAAGTTGCTCAAACTGATTCCTGAAAAATCGGTACTCACCCCGCACCCCGGCGAACTGAAAGGACTCATTGGCACCTGGAGCGATGACTTTGAAAAGCTTTCCAAAACCAAAGCACTCTCCAAAAAAACAGACAGTATCATTGTGATCAAAGGCGCTAACACCATCACGGTATATCAAGACAACCTCTACATCAACACCACGGGCAATCCCGGTATGGGCACGGCCGGCACCGGCGATGTCCTCACGGGAATCATCACCGGCCTGATGGCACAAGGGTATGATGGCCTGGTCGCAGCGGTATTTGGTGTCTATCTGCACGGCAGTGCTGGTGACCTGGCCGTGCAGCATACCGGCTACAATTCGCTCATCGCCGGCGATCTGATTGACTATCTGGGAGATGCCTTTATAACATTGTTTCAGCAGGAAGAAGCCCCATCGCCACCCAAAGAAGAAGGTAAATAAACGATTTGTAAGCTGTCTTTAACCCGCAAACCAAGGGATCATTTCAAATAATAATCACCCCGGCAGATGTCATCGACGATGTATTTGGGGTTGATGATTGGGGAAAGAGGTGGTCTACAGGCTTAAAATTGTTTTGATAGTTTGTTCAAAATGGTTTATGTTTGAGTATCCCCCTTGATACTAATATATCCCCGCTCTCCGAAGTTTGCAACTTCGGAGCTAACAAACATCCTTAAAAATAAATGATGACATTTATGTATCTATTCGATGAGGTGGTATAACCCACTAAAATTTATACATATGACCGTTTCATTTAAAAGTCTAAAGTTTGTTTGTTCTATAATAGCTTTGAGCTTCTCTTTTCTGGTACAATCACAGGAGTTTCAATTTGGTGCAAAAGGGGGCATCAATATTGCAAGTATCAGTTTTTCAGATTCTGATTATTCCACGAGCTCAGTAATTGGAGTGCATGTTGGAGCCTTTGGGAAGTTCAGTATTGATGAGAAACTTGCCATTCAACCGGAACTGTTTTTTTCAACCGGAGGGAATACCTGGAGCATCTCTAATGTTGAAGGAGAGATCAATACAACGCACTTAACCCTTCCCGTCTTGTTGCAATATAGTATTACCGATGCATTGTATGCAGAAGCAGGGCCCCAATACAGTTTTTTACTTTCCATCAAGCAATCCATCAATGACGGGGAAAGTGAAGATATAAAAGAATTCTATAAATCAGGTGCATTCGGGCTGGGGATTGGGATTGGATATAATTTAGAGTCGCTTGTTTCCGGTTTAAGCGCCAATGTAAGATATACGACAGATTTAACAGATATCAATGATGTGGAAGTAGATGCCGGAAGTTTAAAAAGTAATATGTTCCAAATAGGGTTGGCTTATACTTTTTCAAAGTAAAGTAATTTTTTTCATTAAAGGAATTCCGGTTCTTTATACCGGAGTTCCTTTTTATTATAGATTAAGCTTTTCCTTCAAATACCTTCCCATAAACGATCTTTCATTGGCTGCCACTTATTCAGGGGTGCCTACGGTTATAATTTAGGAACCTTTATGACGACTTCATTGACTGAATTAATACAAGTCTATAAGTCTTTACACCAGGTACCAACTTTACGAGGTGCTTATTTAGTTATATTTAAGAGGATGTGAAGCAACTTTTATACTAGAAATTGTATTTGTAAGATTAACAGGAAACAATTATGTTTGCTTATAAATTTATATAATGAGAATATTACTATTTATATGTGTGCTCCCTTCTTTGTTATTTAGTCAAAACCAAATTGGTGATGATATTCCTGGACAATCTTTAGAACCTGTGGGATATGATGTTTCAATTTCATCAGATGGAAACTTTATAGCTGTAAGCTCACCTTTTGGTGATACAGGTAACACGAAAGTATTTGAGAACATTTCCGGGGTATGGAGTCAGGTTGGCCAAACCATAACCGGTGATATTATGGCTACTGGAATTGGTTTCAGTAATGCTATATCTTCAGATGGTTCCATAGTAGCTACAAGTGATATTTTTGGTGAAATCAGTGGTTTTACGGGCTTGGTGCGTGTGTTTGAAAATATTTCAGGTGTGTGGACACAAATTGGAGAAGATATCTATGGTGACGCAGGAAATGATAATTTTGGAAGGAATATTGCTTTGTCTTCAAACGGAAATATTCTTGCTGTTGGTGCTCCATTTAATGATAATAACGGAAACAATACAGGACAAGTTAAGGTTTATGAAAATATATCAGGTGAATGGACACAATTAGGAGGTGATATAGGAGGAGAAAATGAACTAGACCGATCTGGTTGGGGGGTATCCTTATCATCAGACGGTCTTACAGTGGCAATTGGTTCAACCTTCAGCGGAAATGGAGGACAGGTAAGGGTTTTTAAATATCAATCAGGAAATTGGACTCAGGTTGGTCAAAATATTGACGGCATATCTGTAGGTGGATGGTTTGGAAGAAGGGTTTCCTTGTCATCAGATGGAAGTGTTTTAGCCATTGGTTCACCATTTAATGTGTCAAGTGGAGGCGGTGAAGGTCATGTTCAGGTTTATGAACAAATTTCTGGTGCCTGGGTACAAAAGGGACAAGATATTTATGGCGAATTTGATGATGATTTTTTAGGATATGAAGTGTCAATGTCAGCCAATGGTTCTGTTTTAGCTGTGGCGACACCTGCGTCGGCATTATCAGTTGGGTTTAACAGGGTTAAAATTTTTAAATTTCAATCTGGTTCCTGGGTTCAAGCCGGAAATGATATAAATGGTGAGGCAGATGATGAACAATTTGGTGCAAGTATAGCTTTATCTTCAGATGGTTCCACAGTAGTAATTGGTGCTCCTGATAATAATGAAAATGGTAATTCCGGGGCAGTGCGTGTGTTTGATGTTTCGGGTATTTTAAATACCGGGGATATTTACACAAATGAATTTTCAATATATCCAAACCCAGCAACTGACACAATCGTAATTGATCTAAAGAACGAAATGCAACTTAAAGAAGTTAATATTTATAATGCATTGGGTCAATTGGTTCTAAAGAATACAGAAAAACTTATAGATGTTGATGGTTTATCAAAAGGGTCATATGTGTTAGAGGTTATATCAAATACAGGAAAAACAGCTAAACCCCTTTTGATTAAATAATTTTAAACAGTCTTACAACTTTTCTTTTAAATACCTTCCCGTAAACGATCTTTTATTGGCGGCCACTTCTTCTGGAGTACCTTCAGCAACGAGTTCGCCGCCTTTTTCACCGCCTTCAGGGCCTAAATCAATGACATAGTCGGCACATTTTATAAGGTCTATGTTGTGCTCTACCACGATAACAGAGTGGCCTTTGGCAATCAATGCTTCAAATGATTTGAGCAACTTCTTGATGTCGTGAAAATGCAAACCTGTGGTGGGTTCGTCAAAAATAAAGAGCACTTTGTCTTTGGTTTCTCCTTTTACCAGAAAAGAGGCTAGTTTGATGCGCTGCGCCTCACCACCCGAGAGTGTGGAGGAGCTTTGACCCAGTTGTACATAGCCCAACCCGACATCCTGAAGGGGTTTTAATCGGGAGTATATTTTCTTTTCTTCGTGTTTTTTGAAAAAGGCGATGGCATCATCAACGGTCATATTCAGGATGTCATCAATGTTTTTATCCTGAAAGGTCACCTCGAGCACTTCTTTCTTAAAGCGCTTGCCGTTACAGATTTCGCATTCCAGATGCACATCTGCCATGAATTGCATTTCGATGGTGACTTCACCTTCCCCTTTACAGGTATCACACCTTCCGCCATCTACGTTGAACGAAAAATGCTTGGGCTGGAAATTCCTGATCTTTGACAGTTTTTGTGACGAAAACAGGTTTCTTATTTCGTCATACGCTTTAATATACGTCACCGGGTTGGAACGGCTGGAGCGCCCAATGGGGTTCTGGTCAATAAATTCAATCGCTTTCAGGGTGCTGTATTTTCCATCCATCTTGGTAAACTGTCCCGGTTTTTCTCCGGTGCCCATGAGTTCGCGTTGCAGGGCAGGATAGAGTATTTTTTTGACCAAAGTACTTTTCCCGCTTCCGGAAACACCTGTAACCGCAACAAAGGAGGCCAGAGGAAAGGTCACATCGATATTTTTTAAATTGTTGTGACGCGCTCCTGTAACTGAAATATAAAAAGAAGACTTTCTTCTTTTTTCAGGAACCTTGATTTCCATCTTACCACTGAGGTAGTTTGCCGTAAGGGAGTTTTCTTTCAAAAGGGTTTCATAAGAGCCAAAAGCAACCACCTCACCACCATAACTGCCGGCTTCGGGGCCAATGTCTATGATTTCATCAGCGGCTTTCATGATGTCTTCATCGTGTTCTACCACAATCACGGTATTGCCGAGGTCCCTGAGTGATTTTAACACACCAATGAGTTTCTCTGTGTCTTTGGGGTGCAAGCCAATGCTGGGTTCATCAAGGATGTACATGGAGCCCACCAGACTACTGCCCAGCGAGGTTGCCAGGTTGATGCGCTGCGACTCTCCACCCGAAAGGGTATTGGAACGCCTGTTTAGGGTCAAATAAGACAGGCCCACATTGTTCAGAAAGCTGAGACGGTTGTTGATTTCGGTGAGCAAACGTTTGGCAATCTGGTTGTCGTGCTCATTCAACTCCAGGGTTTTAAAAAAGAGTTGTAGTTTTTCTATGGAAACCTCTACCAGATCTGTAATGGACTTTCCTGCAACTTTTACATATTCAGCTTCCGGTCGCAGCCTTTTTCCTTTACAGGTGCTGCATTTTGTTTTTCCGCGGTAACGTGAAAGCATCACCCTGTTTTGAATTTTATAACTCTTTTCTTCCAGGAATTTAAAAAAGGAATGCAGACCTTCAAAATACTGATTGCCGTCCCAAACGAGTTGCTTTTCTTCTTCAGTAAGTTCAAACCAGGGGCGGTGTATGGGAAAGTCAAACTTGTATGCATTGTTGACAAGCTGGTCGCGATACCAACTCATACTCTCACCACGCCAGGCATAAATGGCATTTTCATATATGGAGAGACCTGTGTTTGGAATGACGAGTTCTTCATCAATACCAATCACATCACCATAGCCCTCACAGGTGGGGCAGGCCCCATAAGGATTGTTGAAACTGAATAAATGAACATTAGGTTCCAGGAAGCTCATGCCGTCAAGCTCGAAACGGTTGTTGAATTCGGTGGTTTTTTTAGATTCAAGGTCTTCTATAAAAAGGGTGCCTTTTCCTTCAAAAAAGGCTATTTCAACGGCATCTGCCAGGCGGTTGTAAAAATCATCTTCGTTTTTTGTAATAATGCGGTCCACCACGAGAAATACATCCTTGGCCTTTGCTTTGGCGTCAAAATCTTCAATCCTGAGAACGGTGTCTGCATGTTTTATGCGAGCAAAACCTTGCTGCTCAAGTGCCTTTATTTTGTTGGCAAGGGTTCTTCCTTCTTCCAGGTGAATGGGGGCGAGGAGGAGTAGCTTTTTGCCTTCTTCCAGTGATTTTATATGTGAGATGACATCAGTAACCGTGTCTTTTTTGACTTGCTTCCCCGAAACAGGTGAGTAAGTTCTGCCGATGCGGGCAAAAAGAAGTTTTAAATAATCGTAAATTTCTGTAGAAGTCCCCACAGTTGAACGTGGGTTTGTGGTGTTTACTTTTTGCTCGATGGCTATAGCGGGGGCAATGCCTTTGATATAATCAACTTTTGGTTTGTTCAGTCTTCCTAAAAATTGACGGGCATATGAAGAAAGACTTTCGACATAGCGCCTTTGGCCTTCTGCATAGAGAGTGTCAAAAGCAAGGCTCGATTTACCCGAACCTGAAAGTCCTGTTATGACAACAAGTTTCCCTCTGGGAATGACAACATTTATATTTTTGAGATTGTGAAGCCTGGCTCCTTTAATGAGGATGTTATGCTTGGGATTAACGCCTTCTAGATTCAATGCAGCTACTTTTTTTGGAATTCACAAAGATACAATTTTTGATACTAAAAATCAGGTGAATTGGCGTTATAATTAATGGGAATTATTCTCAAAAGCGCAATATTTTATAACTCCTTTTTTGAAGATATAGTATAAAAGAAATGATTAATTTTTGTTAAAAAAATTAACTTATTTGGATTTGCAATATATTTGTTGTTATATTTACCTCACAATTACAAACTAAATAAACTTTCTGCCTATAGCATATCATTACTTTTTAAATTATTACAAGTGAATTAAGTACAATTCACGCCCCTATTTTAAAAACGATGATATGAATAATTCTTCTACAGATGCATTCTTGGTAAATGCATATATTAACGGCAACGAAAAAGCACTTTCAGATCTTATAGCGCGTCACAAGCAGCGCATATACAGTTTTATCTATTCAAAGGTCTGTGATCGCGATATTACCGAAGACATATTTCAGGACACTTTTATTAAAGTTATAAGAACTTTGAAAAGAGGGGCTTATAACGAAGAAGGTAAATTTCTTCCTTGGGTGATGCGTATCTCGCACAATCTTATTATTGACCATTTCAGAAAGAATAACAGAATGCCAAAGTTTGAAAACAACGGCGATTTTAATATTTTTTCTGTATTGAGTGATGACGATTTAAATGCAGAACGAAAAATCATCAAAGGGCAGGTGGAAGATGACTTGAGAAGGCTCATCCAGGAGTTGCCCGAAGACCAGAAAGAAGTTTTGATTATGCGTCTTTACAAGGATATGAGTTTTAAAGAAATATCAGAACAAACAGGAGTAAGTATTAATACTGCATTGGGGAGAATGCGGTATGCTTTGATTAATTTACGCAAGGTTATTGAGAAACATAATATTGTTTTGGTAAATTGATACAATAAAAATTATTTTGTCTCGTTAGTATTTAACACTAACTACAAAATGGTTTTTATATGGAAAAAACTTACTCAAAAACCTCACCCGGTTCGGTGAGTAATTTGTCCCCGAAAGATGAAACTGTAAGGTTTCTTCTTGATTATTCTAAGGCTTTAAGTGTTATAGATTGTAATAAATGGAAGTTTGAAGCACTTCTAAACTAAACTTTGGAAAAGTCCCGTTAGCTACGGGACTTTTTTTTGTTGTATTCATTTATGACTGTTTTTCTTCCGATAGTTTTTGTAATGATATCTCTTTCCAAATCCCATCCTCTTGCAGGGCTGTATTGTCTCCCATACCAAATGATTTGTAAATGAAGCAGGTTCCATAAATCTTTTGGGAACAATCTTTTAGCGTCTTTTTCAGTTTGGGTAACATTTTTTCCGGTTGAGAAGCCCCAGCGGTACATCAGGCGATGAATGTGTGTGTCCACCGGAAATGCCGGGATATTGAAAGCTTGTGACATCACCACACTGGCAGTTTTATGTCCCACAGCGGGCAATTCCTCAAGTGCTTCAAAATCAGCAGGAACTTTGCCTCCGTGCTTATCAATCAATATATGTGAAAGATGATAGATGCCTTTTGCTTTCATGGGCGATAATCCCAACGGCTTGATGATTTTCCTAATTTCTTCTTCAGTCATTTTGATCATATCATAAGGGTTGTCTGCAATTTCAAACAGAAGGGGCGTGATTTGGTTTACGCGCACATCAGTGCTTTGGGCAGAAAGTAAAACGGCAATGAGCAGTGTATAGGGGTCTTTATGGTCTAAAGGAATGGGCACTTCAGGATATAGTGTATTTAACGTTTCAATAACAAAAGCAACCTTTTCTTCCTTGTTCATTTTTTGTAAATTTAAGTTTCGTAAAAATAAAGGAATCTCTAAGGATGACAAACCATCCTATGCGATTTATTGTTAATTTATAAAGAAAAAATACTATGAAAACATTACAAGAAGGAGAGCAAGTGCCATCATTTTCATCTAAAGACCAGGATGGAAATCCCGTTTCATTATCAGACTATAAAGGAAAAAAATTAGTTGTGTTTTTTTATCCTAAGGCCAATACCCCCGGTTGTACCGCTGAGGCGTGTAATTTGAGGGACAATTTTAAAAAACTTCAGGAAGAAGGATATGAATTACTGGGTGTAAGTGCAGATGGTGAGAAGAAGCAAAAGAACTTTAAGGAAAAGTATGATTTCCCGTTTCCTTTACTGGCAGATGAGGATAAAGATGTTATCAATGCTTTTGGTGTTTGGGGTCCTAAAAAATTTATGGGCAAAGAGTATGATGGTATTCACAGGACAACTTTTGTGATAGATGAAGACGGTAAAGTGGATCGTGTTATTGAAAAAGTGAAGACAAAAGACCACGCAGCCCAGATACTTGAAAATTAGTCTTAAAAAACATCAGGTTATCCTGATGTTTTTACCTTACTTTCAATAAAACCAAAAAGATTTTTATCTTTTATAATTTTTGAAACCCCGGCAGGAAGCATTTCTTCCCAGCCTTCTTCGCTTTCGGTTATTTTTTGAAGTACTTCACGTGAATAAATTTGAAGTATTTCCGGGTTGTAATCTATAATATCAACTACTTTACCGTTGTATTTGAAGAACTTATATAATTCTTTCATACGTGGGTGCACCTTAAGGTTTTCGCTTGTGGTTAATTCACCGGTTTCAGGGTCTTCCATAGGGTAGAGGTAGACTTTCAAATCTTTGAAGAAAAGTTTACCAAAAGCCTCGAGAATACCGCCACTGAGGTGTCTGTAATATTTCTCATCAAAAATATCAACAAGGTTATTGACGCCCATTGTGAGGCCCATTCGGGATTTTGTGTATTTGGAATAGAATTCTACTAGTTTGTAGTACTCCTGAAAGTTTGAAATGAGAACGGTGTGCCCAAGGTTACAAAGCAATCGGGCCCTGTCCATAAAGTCTTCTTCATCAATTTCGCCTTCAGCACGCAAGTTTGAAAGGGTAATTTCAAAAATGGGAATGGTGTTTTCTTCTTCTACTTTGTTTTCATTGATAAACATCTCATAAGAGCGTTCAAACATATCAATGTTGACTTTGGTAACCGGTCTGAAACTTCCTCTTAGGGTTAAAATATTTTTTTTGTATAAAATAGCTGCAGGCAGGATATTATTTCCGTCAGGGCCAAACATTACTGCCTCGGTCATTCCGTTTTTGATAAGCTGCAAGCTCATCAGCCTATTGTCAACTTTTTCAAACTGAGGTCCTGAGAAGTTGATCATATCAATCTCAATCTGATCTTTATCTATGTGGTCATAAAGATATCGTAAGAGCTTTCGAGGCTGATCATATTTATAAAATGCTCCGTAAATCAGGTTTACACCAAGGGTTCCCAGTGTGAGTTGCTGTAGTTTGGCATCGTTCTCATGAAACCTTACATGAAGGATAATTTCATTGTAAGCTTCATTTGGATCAATCTGAAAGCGGATGCCTACCCAGCCGTGACCTTTAAACTTTTTAGCAAAATCAATGGTTGCAACAGTGTTGGCATATGCAAAAAATATTTTATTAGGATGCTTTTCCCGTGAAATGCGGTCTTCCATTAAATTCATTTCATGGCGCAACATCTTTTTTAACCTGGATTCAGTTACATACCTTCCATCTTCCTCAATACCATATATAGCATCGCTAAAATCCTTGTCATAAGCAGACATTGCTTTCGCTATAGTACCTGAAGCACCACCCGCCCTGAAAAAATTCCGAACAGTTTCCTGTCCCGCTCCAATTTCTGCAAAGGTGCCATAGATATGTTCATTCAGGTTAATTCGTAAAGATTTGTCCTTTATAGATGGGATTTGTTCAAAATCCTTATCTCCCTTCAGCGTCTCTGGCATAGCGAGTAGTGTTAATTTAATTTATTATCACAAAGGTAGTAAATACAAGAGCTAAACAAAAAAATATCTTTAATTTTGTACATATGTTAACAGGCTTACATGTTACTTTTTTAGGTACAGGTACTTCACAGGGAATCCCTGTAATTGGGAGCCGTCATCCGGTTTGTAAAAGTACAGATCAAAAAGATAAAAGACTGCGCGTTTCAGTATTGTTGTCCTGGAAAGATTATAATTTTGTAATTGATACAGGGCCTGATTTCAGGATGCAAATGCTCAATGCTCAATGTGAAAAATTAGATGGGGTTCTTTATACTCACGAGCACAATGACCATATCGCGGGACTGGACGATATAAGACCTTATTTTTTCAGGCAAGGGGATGTACCTGTGTATGCTCATAAACGTGTTTTTGAAGCGTTAAAAAAACGTTTTGATTACATTTTTGTCACCGAAGACAAATATCCCGGAGCCCCAACAATCAAAGAAGTGGAAATCGAAAAACAAAAACCTTTTAAAATTGCAAATGAACTGGTGATTCCCATTGAGGTGATGCACAATCGCTTGCCGGTGCTGGGCTTTAGACTTAAAGATTTTACTTATATCACTGATGCAAAAATCATTGCCGAAGAAGAAGTGAAGAAAATTATGGGGACAAAAGTCCTGGTATTGAATGCGCTGCGACAGGAACCCCATCATTCACATTTTAATCTTGAAGAAGCTCTTGAATTTATTAAAAGAATTAAGCCTGAACGTGCATACCTCACACATATAAGCCACAAGCTGGGTTTTCATGAAGAAGTTCAAAAAACCTTGCCGGAAAACGTGTTTCTGGCATTCGATGGCTTGAAAATTAAAATTTAAAAACAATTAATCATACATTTTATGCGAAATAAAATTTTTATGTACCTGTTTATATTTTCAATATTACTGGTTCTTTTTATGTATATGAACCAAAAGAAAATTTATGAAGATCAGGAAACCAAAATAGAAAAGCTATCCAGCCAGCTGGAAGAAGAAAAGCTAAATAATGAACTCTTGATCACTAAAAACTTTGAGCTTAATTATTTTTCTTTTCTTGAAAATGATAACGCCATGAGTTATTTTGAACAATCAGGCTATGAGGCAAGTGATATTGAAAGAATGGTCACTGAGCAAATTTATGCTCAAAATCAGGCAGAGGGTGATAACCCCTTGATTCCATATAGCGGAATGGAGGGTTCAATGAAAATAAATAAGGTAAAATTTCTAAACCATAAATGGGTCATTGCCGATTTTACTGATGGTCGCTACTGGGGTGAAATGATCATTGAGTATGACATTGACGAAGCTGAAAATTTGACATTAAATACCTTGTCGTCTTTGTTATATTCAGGGAGGTAAAAAAATTAAGAATTTTCATTTGTGTTCAACCTCTTTACAAGCCAAGTCTTTAATTCAAAAAAGTTTTGTGGCGCTACGCCGTGGCCTACAGGAAATTCTGAGTATGTGTTTTTGATATTTAATCTATCTAAAAACGGCTTGGTTTTTCGCGCCCATTCAACCGGTAAAACCTGATCTGAAGATCCGTGGGAACAGTAAAAGTCCAAATGGGAATATTTTTCTTCCTTAAGGTTCTCAGGAAGTAATTCTTCATTGATATAACCGCTTAAGGCAATGATATTCTTTACTTTTTCGGGATACTTTAAAGCTACTGCATAACTCAAAATTGTACCCTGACTAAAGCCGAGAAGCGTAACATTTTGAGCATCTACATCATAACTTTCCACAGCCTCGTCAATAAACTTTGATACAAGTGCTACAGATTCTTTAGCTTGTTCTGTATCACTGAATTTTCCTGAGGTAGTATCCCAATGAATCGCATACCAGGCATTGCCGTAAGGTTGCATTTTATAAGGAGCCCTCACCGAAATTATAAAAAGCTCATCGGGCAATTCTGATGCAAAGGAAAACAAATCGTTTTCATCGCTTCCGTAGCCATGAAGCATGATCAAAAGTGGCGCCTTGTTAATATTTGTTTTTGGTGGACGTCTTAGGTGATATAAAGAAAGATTTTGTGTACTCATATATAAATCTAACCGCTGCTATTTTCACAACCCGGCTGTATGTTTTTTAAATTAATCAAAGTTATTTAACACCGCTGAACCAGTCCTGAAACTGCTCTCCAAGAACGGGTACTAATTTCATTTCCCCCTGAATGGCACCCACAAAGCCCAATACCCATAAAATCAACACAAAAAAGCTCAATATAGTACCAACGACTCCCAAGTCTATCATGAGGGATAAAACTGATATTGCTATTGAAAGGAGGATAAGACCCAGCATTTGCCTGATGTGAAAAGAAGCATATTCATTGCGTTGCGTGTTGTTCATAATTATTGCAATCACAAAACCAATGATGGTTAAATATGCAATAATTCCTATGGTTTTTCCATCATTTCCGGTTGTATTTTCCATGGGTTTAGTTTTTTTCTGTATTCTTAAAATTAATCAATATTATTCTAAAAAGGTAAACCATTTCTGGAATTTTATGCCCAACCCGCCAAATGCAGGTGTTTTTCCCTGTAAAGCACTTACAAACGCCAATACCCATAAAACAAAAGATAACAGCCATAAAATATCACCAAGGATGTAGTGTATATATGCATGAGAAACCTGGGAAATAAAGAGTAGCACTACCAATCCAAACATTATTTTGACATGGTAAGTCACATAAGCTGACTTTAAATCACGGTTCATAAAATATGCGATTATCATGCCTACAAACGTGATGTAGCTTATAATACCGTAGTTTTTTTCCTTTTTACTGATTTGCGTTTGCATTCAATATTAATTTTTTATTATTGTAAATACCATAGGCAAAGCCTTTAAGGTTTTTCCCCAGCAGAGCGGCATTTTTTGAAGTGCTGTGTATATGTTTATTTTCAAAAACCCATTCCTTTTCAGGGTTAAAAAGAGTAATGTTTGCTTTTTCACCTTCTTTGATCGTTATTTCCGGTATCCCGAAGTTCTTTTTCAAGCGGGTGATGAACGTTATTGTTTCCTCAGTACTAAAAATGGTTTGCAACGCCCCAAAGCAACTTTCAAGACCAATGCTCCCAAACAAAGCGTGATCAAATTCTGTTTTTTTGTGCTCAACATCAATAGGATTGTGGTCTGATGTTACACCATCAATCACGCCGTCTTTAAGGCCTTTTATCAATTCTTTCACATCAGATTTGGTGCGTAGCGGTGGTGATAGTTTTAAATGGGTGTCAAAGGTATATAAAGCATCGTCAGTCAGCTTTAAATTGTTGATGGAGACACTACAACTTATATTCAGCCCTTTTTGTTTTGCCGCTTTTATGAGTTCAACACTTTTTTTGGTTGATATTGTGGGAAGATGAAGTTTTCCTTCGGTATATTCCAGAAGAAAAATATTTCGGTTTACGTGTAGCTCTTCTGCCAGTGCAGGGATTCCCTTTAATCCGAGTTTGGTGCTGCTTTCCTCTTCATTTGCCACACCGTTTTTTGAAAGGTCATTTTCATTGCAAAAGGCAATTACGAGTCCGTCAAAGTTTTGGGTGTACTGCAATGCCAGTTTCAGAAGGTTTGGGTTTTTCACCGGTTTTTGATAATCGTAAAAAGCAATTGCCCCGGCTTTTTTCATGTCAAAAAGTTCGGCGAGATCCTCACCGTTTCCGTTGTGGGTTAGTGCGCCAATGGGGTACAGCGTCACTGCCTGGTTTGCATCTTTGGACATGATGTACTGAATGTCAGCTTTGCTGTCTGTGACGGGTTGTGTGTTGGCATTTACGGCTACTGCAGTATACCCGCTCAGGGCTGCTGTTTTGAGCCCGTTTTCAATGGTTTCCCTTTCTTCATAACCGGGCTCGCCAAAACTCACACTACTGTCAAACCAGCCTTGTGATATATGAAGGTTCTCCAGTTTTATTTCTTTTCGTTCATCCGGATTTTTAATTTTTGAAGCTATTTTTTCAAATTGCCCATTTGTTACCAGAACATCACATTTTTTTAGGTGGTGCTCACTAGAAGGATCCATAATGGTAACCGATCTTAGAAGGATGTTCATTTTAAATATTTTAAGAGAAATAATTCAATAGCTAAAAAGAATAATGCAAAAATAACAAACCATTTCCAATAATTTTGGACATTGCTTTCCCGGGCAACTTTCTCAAACATGGCATTTATTGAGTTGAAGTTTGAAGTATCCTGCCACGTAGCTGCATTTTGAAATTGCAAACTGCTTTCATTACGGTTGTAGTTAAAACTTACATATTCAACAAGATTATCTTTGTCATATATACCATAAGTACCGGCAGTTTCCGGTTGATCTGTTGTTGTGATTATGACTTTGTTGCTGCTGTTTTGCTGTTGCGGAATAAAATCTGTATTCTCATTGCGCAAGCTAAGAATATGATCACGAGGAAGCGTAATATTGACTGCAAAATCATTTTGATTTCCAATAGTGTAATATAAATCGGGTAGCGGGAGGCTCTGTTTTGCAATGCGATAAAATGAAGGAACAACCAGGGGCGAATTTGTAAAGCTTGAATTTTCCATGGCTAATGAACTGCTGAAGAAGTATACATTTTGATTTTGCATCAAAAAACCTGTTCGGTCTTCAAAAGAAAGTATAGGGGTATGCTTCCGCGAAAGCGTGTAATAACTGTTGACTTGAGGGTATTGAAAATTAGTCACTTCATTTTCAAATACATTTTGAAAAACGGGGTGATCAAAATGTATGGTGGTAATTTGCTTTTCCCGGTCATTTAACTGAGAAAGGTTCCCAAGGTTTAATTGGTTGAAAAAGCTCCGGTAGCTTTCTGCATCAATATCATTAGCGGGAATTATAATCAAGGTTCCATTATTGTCTGCAAACGATTTTAAAGCAGTTTGGAGCACTCCTGAAATTTCCTGCACACCATTTAAAATTATGGTATTTTGTTGTTGAATGATATTGAAATCAAGTTGGTTTACCGCCTGTGAAATAAAATCAAATTCATCAGCGGTATATATTTTCCTTAAAAAAGCATCATCATCTTGCTGAATGGAGAGGACTTTTATTTTGGTTTTTTCATTGATACTGAAATAAAGCATGTTGTCAAAGAGCAGGGATTGATCTGTAATGAGAACACTTCCGTTAAGGATTCCATCTTTAACTTCAAAAGGCACAGTAGCTGATGAAAACGCTTCAATAGGGGTTGCTGCTTTTGCAATCAAAGTCTCGTTTTCGTTAAGTGAAACGGGTAAATTTTCTATGGCTTCACCGTGATTGTTGAGTACCGCCGTAAGCTCCAGCAAGTCTGAGTTGACTGCAGAAATGTACAGACTGTCCACGGCAATATTGTTTGTGTTTGACGGGGTAAGTTGATGGGTGCTTATGGTTATTTCTTCTGTAGCATCAGGCAGGGGTTGCTGACCCTGAAAATCTGAAATCCAGATAAGGTTTTTTTCTGTGTTTTGATTATTTGAGAAAAGGTTTTGTGCCTTTAGTAAAACTTCATCAAAGGAGATTTGATTGCTGCTGTAATCTAGGTCTAAAATAGAATTCTTAAAATCTTCACTGCTTACATTTCTTGCTGTTGAACTATTTGAAAACCAGCTGAGGTTTGTGGGTATATCGGCACTCTTATAAAGGTCTTGCGTTACGGTGCGTAATAACTCTCCCTGACCTCCTTTTGCCTGTAAGCTAAAGGAGTTGTCTATGTAGATTACCGTTTCGGTTTCTGTATTTGAAGATTCCTTAGATGTCGTAAACGGTTGTGCAAAAGCAAAAATAATACAGGCCAGCGCTGCCAGTCTGGTAAAAAGCACAAGCCATTTTTTGATTTTTGAACTTTTTCTTGTTTGTAAAGTGACTTCTTTTAAAAACTTGACGTTGGTAAAGGGTGTTTTTTGAAATTTACGCAGTTGAAATAAATGTACAAGTATGGGAATGATTAAAAAGAGAAGCGCGAATAGTAATTCTGGGTTTTTAAACTGCATTCCAAAAAAGATTTTTCAAAGATAAAAAAGCGGGATTAATTAAAGGGTATATGTTGGCTTTATTTTTTTGGGATTTTATTGTCATCAAACGCACTGGGTAAAAGCTGTGGAATAAATTTAATCAATAATGGAAGCAGTAAGGAGCCGCCGGGCAATAAAAAAATCGTCAATGAAGGAATGGCTTTAATTACTTCAAGCATTTGCTCTTTGACTTTTTCTTTTTCGGTGTTGTCCAGATCTGTATAAGTTGATTTTCCAAGCAAAACAATCAGTTCTTTGCTTTGGGATAATTCTTTCAAGAGTCTGTTTTTGTTCCTTAGGATGAGTAACTTAACTATTTTTGTTGATTGTTTGTAAAACTGTTTTACGGGGTGTGTATGTTCAAATAAGTTAATGGACCTTGCATTTGTAAGAACAAAGTCAGTTAAGGCACTTGAAGATTCTGCTGCCGAAGCTTTATCAATTTTGAGTTGCAGTGTCAATTTGTTTAAAAAATCTTTTTCGGTTATTTCAAGTTTTAAGTCATTCCAGACTGCCAGACAGCAAAGATCCAAAAGGTATTGTTTTTCTAAAGGGTATGTAAGGTTTTCAAATGAAATAGAGTCAAGACCCAAACCGGGGTTCAGGAAATAACCGGAATAAGCTTCAGACTCCTGAAACATTTCCAGTAATAAGGTGTCGTACTTTGTTTTTTCGGTTTTTTCGCGCAAAGCAAAAAATGTACTTTGTAATATGGTATGTTCCAGCTGGTGTGCATAATCCGGCAAGTTTTTTTCACCGTTTAAAAATCTTTTATAAGCAAGTATGTCAAGATAGAGCAAAGCGTTTGTGATGATGCGGTCAAAATTTTGTCTTTTGATGTTTTTGCTTTTTTCAACCCGGAGGTTTAATATGTGTTCCAGTTTTTTTGAATCACTTGAATTAAATGACATTTTAGGCAAAAAAGAATGTTTTTTAATGCTGATGCTTTTAAAAAAATCAATAAGGCTCTTGAGGCAATCTGAATAATTGTTTTCAGGGTTATGTTGAAAATAAGTTGTAAAAAGTGCGTGCAGAAAATTGACTTTCGCAATTTCTTCTTCGGTTAATTTGAGGTCAAAATTATCAAAAGAATGAAAAGTTTTAATGGAGAGACCATACATAAATCCGGTTTCGCGTAAAGCGAAATAGAAATTACTTTCATTTTGCGTCGAAAAGGTTGTGGCAGGCTTCCCTAAAACAAAAATATATTTGTCTATCCAACCGGAAGAGGAGGGGTTCATAAAATAATCTTCATTAGTGTTTTGCAAATTTACATGGAAAGTTTATGAAAAAGTCTTCAAATATTGTCTATTTTTGGGCGTTAATATTGAAATATCCTTATTGTAAGGATATTTATTTTTGCAACTTTAATTTAAAATTTATCAAAATGAATAGAACAAAACTGGTATCTGCACTTGCCATCTTAGGCTTGCTCATTGCAACACCATTTCTTATCTCAGGAGATCACATAGACGCTCCCGGTGTTACCGGAACCACTTCAGACCTTACCGGCTTTTATGCTTTTGAAGGAGAAACATCAAACAATCTGGTTCTCATTGCAAACTTGCAAGGGTTTTTACCGTCAGGAACTGCTACCGAAGGCGCTACGTTTGATGAAGATGTGTTGGTGGAGTTTAATATTGATACTGACGGAGACCTTACTGAAGATTTAATTATACAAGCGATTAAAAGAGGTGATACTATGTATTTCTTTGGGCCTGCAGTACCATCTTCTACCGGTCTTCAAAGTGAAATTGCCACGTTTGCAAATATGAATAAAGTCGCTATCTCATCGGGTGTGAGCGATGCTCAGGCCATTGTTGCAGAAAGCAACGGGATGAAATTTTTTGCCGGTCCCAGGGATGATCCCTTTTTCTTTGACCTTGAGAGGTTTAATGAAGTTGCAAATGGTGAAGTGGATGGTTTTAATGCAGTGGGAACCGACACCTTTGCAGGTACCAATGTATTGTCAATAGCCATTGAATTACCAAAATCCATGCTGGGTACAGGTTCTGTGGGTACAAACCCATTTCAACCGGCAACACCAGTCTATTCTATGTGGGTAGAAACCAAAAGAAAACAATAAACCTGAAAGTAAAAAAGATGAAAAAAATAGTATATACAAGTTTGATTTTATTTGCCGCATTATTCTTTGTTCAATGTAGTGAAGATGATAACAATAATGTGATTGATCCTGACGCTACCTGCAGCGATGGAATTCAAAATGGCGATGAAGATGGTATCGATTGTGGCGGAAGTGTTTGTGAGCCATGTGATGATGAACCCACAGGGTTGGATTTTTCAGGCACTTATGTTCAGGAAGACCAGGTGGGAAGACCTGCAATTTCACGAGTATATATAACGCCGGGGCTTAGTGATGACTTCAATACAACCATTCCTTCTGAAATGACCTCGGTCTTTCAGGAAAATATTCAGACTAACCTGGAAATACTCAACCCTGATTTTGACTCAAATGGAGGCAATGGCTTAGGAACAAATCAAGATGCTGTTGAATTCACCACCATGCTTTCAAGAGATGTCTTGTGGGTGGCACAAAACGGCGCAACCACATTCTACGATGGAAATACAATTCTAACCGGAAGAAGGTTGCAGGATGATGTTATGGATTTTCATTTACGATTACTTTTTGGCGGGCCTGATTTAGAAAACCCAATAAACGATGGTAGTGGAGATGACCCCCTTTTAATTTCTGACGGTGTTGACTCAAACGATAAAGATTTCTTAGCTGGATTTCCTTATCTCGCGCCACCTTTTTAGTTAGAATATACTTATGAAACTATAAAAATACCTGAGAATATAACTCAGGTATTTTTTTATTTAAAACCGAAAGCAAAACTTTTTCGTATGTATTACAGTTAGTTGATAGTTGGGCTAGTCACCCAACGCAAATAGTCAAGATCAACAATTTGTTTGTTGGTTTTTTCAGAGTTTTTTTGTTAGTGGAAAACGCCTCAAACTTTTGGGGCGTTTTTTATATAAGAATTCAAAATACATCAATAAAACTTTAGAAACATTAACTACAGAAAATCGTGTAATGAGTTGTGAATACATTAATGCGGGATTAAATAAAGAGTTATCCCTTTATATTGTTCCCAAAGTATAGAGTTGGGTAAGGGTAGGAGTTTCACTTCCGCCTGCAGGCTCAAGTGTTATTCCAAAGGCTTCGCTGTCAGGGATATCCTGTAATATGAAAACTTTGTTTTCATCGGTAGTAAAGTCATCAAGTAAACCAATGCTCGTGGGTGTTAAAGGATCGAGCTTAAGTGACCAGACCTGATAGACCATGCCTTCAGGTGGTTCGGGAAGTCCTTTTGCATCCAGATGAACGGTTTTACTTTCTTTATTATAAAAGACCTTTGCAAATGCATCAGGAGCAACTTCAGCATTTCCGGGTAGGTTTACAACATCAATATTTTTGTCCCTTATTACTTCAAGAAGTTGCCGGGTATTTTCTAAATTGTCTTCTGCAGATACAATCTGCTCTTCAAGCATTTTATTTTGATTCTTAATATCAACTATTTGATTGCTCAGGTCGTTGTTTTGTTTCATCATCCACATTAATCCACCTATAAATAAAATAGCTGCAGCCCATCCTGTAATGGCCGGCCAGTTTGTTTTTCGTTCCAGTGTATAAACTTTTCTGTCTGAAGGCTTTATTCTGGATACAATTGTGTTCCAGATATTGTTTGAAACCCCGGGTGATACCCCTTCAGAGAGTTTTTTTAAACTGGTTTCAATTTTTTCAATCTCTTCCCTCACTTCGGGAAATTTGTTTGCAGCCTCAACTACTTCTTTGTTTTCGGCTTCAGAGAGTGTGCCGTAAACAAAAAGTTCAAGTTTTCCGGATGCTATGTATTCTTGTGCGTTCATTTAATTAATCTTCCATCGATTGTCGCAACGTGTTGAGGCAATTTCTGTTTCTTGTTTTAATGGTTCCTAATGGGATTTCCAGTGTTTCAGAGGCTTCTACCTGTGTATAACCTTTAAAGTAAAGTAAATCAATAATTTTAATACAAAGAGGCTCCAGTGCTTTTACAAATTTGCGTAACCCTATGGTATCTGTTTTTTGATTTAAATTTCCGGAGTCCTCCAGGATATGTACGAAATTATCGGCATCTAAGTTTTTTCTACTATTCTTAAAAGCTTTTGAACGTGTCTTATCAATAGCCGCATTGCGTGCAATGTTTAAAATCCAGGTAAAAAAACGTCCTTTGGTACTCGAATATGTATCTGCTTTGTCCCAGACTTTGACAAAAACATCCTGAAGTACCTCTTCAGCAAGATCCTTGTCCAAAACAATACTGTATATAATACCAAATGTACTTTCAGAGTACATTTCATAGAGCTTTGAAAATGCTTTTTCGTTACGGTTTTGTAATTGTAGGATTAAATCGTCTGGCTGCATTGGTGTGTTATAGGAAATGCTAATCTAATAAAAAAATATATAATTGAAGGCATTTTCAGAATAAAGACTTAATAAGATCATTTTTACAAACTATTATGTATTTCATCGAAAAAATATATGATTACATCGATAAAATAAGAGTTTTAATTAATATTGGCAATATTTTAATAAATATCAAAATTTACCATTTGTGTTATTAATATGTTCAAATTCAAAAAATTAGCTTTTGAGTTTTTTTAATGATATTATTAAATTGCAAGAATAATATTTTGAATATTTATGATGACAATAATTAAATAAAACGATGTTTAAATAATATTATTAACCAACCATAATTTTCAAACTATGAAAAAGACAGTTACTTTTATTTTATTTCTATGTTTTGTAGTATTGCCAAATTCCTTTTTTGGACAAAACTACAATCAATTCATTGACAAAGAATTCCAGAGACTAACCTCTGAGAAAAAAATCACGAAAGCTGATGCAATATGGCAGGTCACAAGTGAGCATGTGAGTCGTACAAGTGGCACGCATCACGTTTATTTCAGACAGGTAGTAGATGGCCTTGAAGTCAATGGATCTGAATCAAGCATGCATATCAGCTCAGATGGAAGTGTTCTTACCAAACACTTAAATTTTATTGATAATATCTCGCAAAGAGTCCAAAGCGGTACTTCGCCGGGCATTTCTGCAAAGCAGGCTGTTGAGTCTGCTGCAGCAAAATTAGGATACACTTTAAAAGAAAACCTGAAAGTCATTGAAAAAAAATCAGGAACAGCACAAGAGACGCTGCTTAGTAAAGGAGGAATATCAATAAGCGATATTCCGGCAAAGTTGATGTACCACAAACTCGATAACGGGAACATTAAACTCGTTTGGGATATTTCTATAGAACATATTTCTAAAGTGGAATGGTATAGTTTAAAGATTGATGCAAGCACGGGTGAAATATTAGACCAGATAAATTGGACAGTATCCTGTAATTTATCACACACACACGACCACGATGAGGAACCTCATGCTTTTCTTCATACTGAAGATTATTCAAATGATGAAAATGCCCTTTTAACAGGAAGCTACCGTGTTTTTGCAATGCCCATAGAAAGCCCTTATTTTGGTTCCAGGACTTTGGAAACAAACGTTGTTAACACTGTTGCTTCTCCTTTTGGCTGGCATGACACTAACGGTGTACCAGGTCCAGAATTTACGGTAACAAGAGGTAACAATGCAAATGCATATGAAGATGGTGATAATCCGGGCTTTCAACCAGACGGTGGACCAACGCTAAATTTTGACTTTCCATTTAACCCCGTTTACACCTCAGGAGATCAATCTGAAGCAGCAGCTATCACAAACTTATTTTACTGGACAAATATTACCCATGATTTGATTTATATGTATGGTTTTGATGAAGCCAGTGGAAATTTTCAAGCCAATAATTATGGAAATGGTGGATTGGGTAACGACTGGGTAAGATCTGAAGCTCAGGATGGCAGCGGAAGCTGTAATGCAAACTTCAGTACTCCGCCCGATGGAAGTCTGCCAAGAATGCAAATGTATGTTTGTGGTAATCAGGATGGAGATTTTGATAATTTGGTAATTGTACATGAATATGCTCACGGGATTACTAACCGTTTAACAGGTGGTGCAGCCGCAGCGGGATGTCTTGGTAATCAGGAACAAATGGGTGAAGGATGGAGTGATTGGTATGGGTTATTAATGACAATGGAAGTGGGTGATACCTCAACAGATTCCAGAGCTGTGGGAACTTATCTTTTTGGGCAAGGCCCTGGAGGACTTGGAATAAGACCATTCCCATACAGTACAGATATGGCAGTTAATCCCCAAACCTATGATGACATCAAAACGGCCGCTGTGCCACATGGGGTAGGTTCTGTATGGTCAACCATGCTTTGGGAAATGACCTGGAATTTAATCGATGACTACGGGTTTGACCCTGATTTTTATAATGGCGCCGGAGGAAATAATATTGCTCTTAATTTAGTAACAGAAGCCCTTAAACTTCAACCTTGTAGTCCGGGTTTTGTTGACGGTAGAGATGCTATTCTTGCAGCAGATGTTTCACTATATGGTGGAGCAAACCAGTGTGCAATCTGGGATGCATTCGCTAAGAGAGGACTAGGTGTTAGTGCAGATCAGGGTTCGTCAAACAGCAGGTCTGACGGAACTGAGGCGTTTGATACCCCATCAGGACAAGCAAGTTTCACAGCACCCGGAGATTTATGTGAAGCTGCAGGTATTCTTACAAATTTAAGTGGCGGAAGCCCTACAGGAGGAGTCTATAGCGGTCCAGGGGTTACAGATGACGGAAACGGTACAACATACTCTTTTGACCCTGCAGTAGCAGGTGTTGGTGTACATACAATTACTTACTCAACGCCCGCAACTATTTGCGCACCTGCTTCATCTGCAGATGACAGCATAGAAGTATTAGAAGCACTGATTGTTTCCTGTCAAGCTGATATTACGGTAAATGTTGACGCAGGTTCCTGTAGCGCAGTAGTAGTGTTTACACCACCAAATGGGGTGTCTGGCTGTAGTGCGGAATATTTTGAAAATTTTGATGGTGTAACCACACCTTCTTTACCTGCCGGATGGTCTTTCATTCAGGATTCAGGCACAGCAATTGATTGGGTTACCACAAGCGTAAGCTCTAGTTCATCTCCAAATTCTGTCTTTGCAAACGATCCTGCAGGGGTAAACTTATCATCTTTGATATCTCCGCCCATAGAAATAGGAAGTACTTCTGCACAATTGATATTTAAAAACAGGTATCAGACGGAGAATGGTTATGATGGCATGGTGTTAGAATATACCACAAACGGTGGAACTACATGGAGTGACATCCTGAATGGAGGAGGAACCTTTTTATCAGGGGGATACAACGGTACATTAGATACTTGTTGTAGTAATCCCCTACCCGGAAGGCAAGCATGGACAGGCAATTCCGGAGGCTTTATTGATACTGTAATTAATCTGGCAGCTTCACTTGACGGAGAGACAATTCAATTCAGATGGAGAATGGGGTCTGACAATATAGTTGGTTCAACAGGGGTTTGGTTAGATGATGTAAATGTGAAAGGTATATTTTCACCAGCCCCGGTAACAACTCAAATTGAAGGCCTTCCCTCAGGAAGCGACTTCCCAATAGGAACTACAAACAACATTTTTGAAATTGAAGATGCCTCAGGTAATATTGAAACCTGTTCATTTGAAGTTACTGTGATAGACAACATCAACCCTGTAGCTATAGGACAGGATTTTACTGTTCAACTTGACGGAAGCGGATTGGCTGCTATTACAGTTGCAGATATAGATAACGGATCTTCTGACAACTGTTCTATTGACACTATCTCTTTGGATATAACGGAATTTACGTGTGCTGACCTCGGTCCAAATACAGTAACACTTACTGTAGCAGATGAAGCCGGAAATACTGATACTGTTCAGGTTACAGTAACAGTAGAAGATAATTTAAATCCCGTTGTTCAAGCTCAGGACATTACTGTCTTTTTGAACGCAAGCGGTCTGGCTACCATTACACCTGCAGATATTGATGACGGTTCTTCAGACAATTGTTCAATAGATACGATGTCATTGGATATAACGGAATTTACCTGTGCTGACCTTGGTCCAAATCTTGTAACCCTTACAGTAACAGATGAAGCCGGTAATTCAAATAGCGCTCAGGCTACCGTTACCGTTGAAGACAACCTGGTGCCGGTGGCAATTGGTCAAAACATAACCATCCAGCTCGACGTCAATGGAGAAGCAACAATTTCACCTGCTGATGTTGACAATGGATCAAACGATAATTGTGGTGCCGTAAACCTATCTGTTAATGTGTCAAGTTTTACGTGTACCGACGTTGGGCCAAATACAGTTGTGTTAACAGTATCTGACGATGCCGGTAATAGTGCCTCTACTTCAGTAACCGTTACGGTAGAAGATACAATGGCTCCTGATTTGACCTGCCCGGCAGATCTTACCGTAGAGGTTGCTTCAGGAACATTATATACCCTGCCTGACTATTTTGACATGGGTGATGCCTTTGCTACTGATAATTGCACCGACCCAATAACAGACATCGTTCAAAATCCTGCAGCAGGTACTCAATTGAGTGAAGGGGTTTACACAATAGAAATTACGGTTACTGATGATTTTGGAAATGAATCAACCTGTGATTTTCAGTTGATAGTTGATGAGTTACTAGGAGTCAATGATCAAATTCTTAATAGTGATGCTATTATTCTTTATCCAAATCCTACTTCCGGAAATATTGTGTTACAAAATAACAGTGGTATTGATTTGATTTCAGCCAAAATCACTGGCGTGAACGGTAGGTTGATAAAAACTGTTGACCTTTCAGCAACGCAAACAGAAACATCAATATCCTTAAAAGATTATGCAACCGGTTTGTATTTTATTCAGATACAATCTGAAAATAATATCATTGTCAAGCGGGTAATAAAAAAATAGTCCTCGCTAAAAGCATATGATTTAATGCGCCTGAAAATTTTTCAGGCGCATTTTTTTATTTTTTCTGAAACATCCACTTTTTTCTGTCGTCTTTAAAATGACCAACAACTAAAAAAACACCTTTTGCCCGAAACAAAACTTTTAATAGAGCAGTGCAAAGAAAATAACAGAAAGGCACAAATGGCACTTTATTCCAAGTACTGTGATGCGATGTTTATAAATGCACACCGCTACTTAAAAGATATACATGAAGCCGAAGATGCATTGCAGGAAGCTTTTATTAAAGCTTTTAAGAAACTGGAACAGTATCATGGAGAAGTTGCTTTCGGAGCGTGGTTAAAAAAAATTGTTGTGCACACCTGTCTTGATAAAATCAAGGCTAAAAAATTTACTGATGTAGAACTGGATGAAGAGGTTTTGTCAATAGCTGAAGAAACCAATTGGTCCATAGCAGATGAAATAACGGTTGACGAAGTAAAAAAAGCAATTGAAGAATTGCCTGAAAAATATAAACTGGTGGTGATGCTTTTTTTAATTGAAGGCTATGACCATAGTGAAATCGCCTCAATATTGAATATTAAGGAAAGCGCTTCACGCATCATTTTACATCGCGGAAAAAAACTTGTATATGAAAAATTAAAACACTTGCAGTATGGCACAGGATATTAGAGATTTATTAAAGAATGACCCTACAGCTCAAAAAGCTAGTATGAGTAAAGGACACAAGGCCAGATTTATGGAGCGTCTTGATGATGAATTCCCTCAAAAGAAATCCGGAAGCTTGTTTATTTTCTTAAGAATTGCTGCTATAGGGTTGATTTTTATCAGCCTGGGATTGCTTTGGTTTCAAAACACAACTCCACCAGAACCTGCTGTTGTAACAAATACAAATGATACAGAAGACGTGACCAAAAGTGAAAATCAATTTACACTGGGCGATATTTCCCCCGAATTTAAAAAGATAGAAAACTACTACCTCACAGGGATTAACATGAAACTTGCCGGCTTGAAAGTTACCGATGAAAATAAAGAATTTTTGGAAGCATACATGGAGCGTTTGCAAGTTCTTGATGAAGAATACAACGCTTTGAATACTGAACTCAACACTTTGGGACCAAATGAACAAACCATCACGGCACTTATTGAAAATTTAAAACTAAGACTGGATTTACTAATCAAACTTAATAATAAACTTCATCAATTTAAACAATCAGAAAATGAACAGATCAATCAACAACAAGCTTAGTATTACACTATCAACGCTGCTCATAGCAGTCTCTGTAAGCTTTGCACAAGACAAAAAGCTGGAATCTTTTAATGTTAAAAAAGACGTCGCTATTGAACTCAACACTTCCCACACAAACATCAGGTTTGAAACCTGGAACAAAAATAAAGTGGAAGTCGAAGCATACATAGACGGTGAAGACCTCTCGCAGCAAGAACGAAAGGATTTGCTAAGCAAATGGAATGTTTCTATTACAGGAAATTCTGATAAAGTCACTGTGAGCACCACCCCATCAGGTACTTTTCCAATGGGCGAATTTCCGCTTGAACTCCAGGAACTACAGGACATTGGACCCATGGTTCTGGAACTGGTGGGCCCTTTGCTTGAAAATATGCCCATGACACCACTTCCTGATGATTTTATGAAGGAAATGGGCGGAATTCAATTTGACTATCAGAAGTATAAAAACAATCCTGAAGAATATATGAAGGCCTGGGAGAAAAAAATGGAAAGCAAATTTGGAAAGGACTTTGAGGTTAAAATGGAAGCCTGGGCTGAGAAGTATGAGAAAAATGCCGAAAAAATGGAAAAGGAAATGGAGGAATGGGGTGAAAAGTTTGGGAAAGACTTTGAAATAAAAATGGAAGCCTGGGGCGAGGAATATGGAAAACAAATGGAAGCCTGGGGAGAAAATTTTGCCAAGCAATGGGAGGAAGGCCAATCTGCAAAAGGTTTTAAACCAAAGCCGGGTGTGAAACGCACCATTATTATAAGGATGCCCAAAGACGCAACCTTGGATTTAAATGTGCGGCACGGTGAATTAAAGCTGGCAGAAAGCGTTCAAAATTTAAAAGCCAATCTCAACTATACAAAACTTACTGCAAACAGCATTGATGGAGCCAAGACCTCCATCATTGCTGCTTATGCACCCGTGACAGTGTCAAACTGGGCCAAAGGCGAATTGCAATTAAACTTTGTAGACCACTGTAGAATTGACAAGATTGGCAGTATACATCTCAACGCTAACTCCAGTGATGTGGTTATAAATAAAATAGATGAAAAAGCTTTTATTAATGGTTCTTTTGGAATGTTGCAGCTTAAAGAAATTGGTCCGGGTTTTACAGCAATCGATTTGGTGCTGGAAAATTCGGAAGCCAATGTAAAATTACCCAATGGAGCTTTTGATTTTTTCTATAACGGCTCAAAATCAAAGTTAAAATACCCGTCCTCACTTCAGGTAACCGAAACCAAAAGCCGTGATAAAGAGCTTGTAAAAGGTTTTAGCTCTGCAAAAAATTCCCCGAAAACAATTACCATCAATGCCCGCTTCAGTGATGTTGTTTTTCAATAAGCATTAGCTATAGGAAAATAACACCTATCTTCTTACTTTAGCCGAATGCAAACAAACTCTTTTTCGACTTTTTTATCTCAAATCTCTTCAGATTTTATTCCGGTCATTACAGCTTCAATTCCCGAAGAATCCTATTTTCCTTTGGATTTATCATCAGAAAATGATGCATTACTTTCCATAGATATTTCATCATCTTTAGATATGGAAGCCTATATTGATAAGCTACTCCTTAAAAAAAATGCACGGGTTGCTTATGGCGGTTACCTTGAAAAAAGGGCGATCTATCAACGCAGCACACATTTCAATCAGGAAAACCCTGAAACAGAACGCAATATTCACCTGGGAATGGACCTTTGGCTGGAAGCGGGTACTGATGTTTTAGCAGTACTGGATGGAGAAATCCACAGTTTTAAGGACAATACTAATTTTGGCGATTATGGTCCCACTATTATTTTAAAACACAAGAGGGATTCTTTTGAATTTTACACGCTCTACGGACATTTGAACAGAGAATCACTAACCAAAATTTACCCCGGTCAAAAGGTTAAACAAGGTGAAGTCATAGCACAATTGGGTGCCGCAACTGTAAATGGTGATTATGCTCCACACTTACATTTTCAGGTTATAAAGGAAATAGAAAATTTTATGGGGGATTATCCAGGTGTATGCTCCAAAAAAGATTTTGAATACTATTCTAAAAACTGTCCTAATCCTAATTTGTTATTAAAAATTAGCTAGCGAAAACCTTACGGAAGAATTAACCGTTTTAAATTTCTTTTGGGTTTTATTTTTAGATTTCGATAGAACGAATTATTTCGGTTAAATTTGTATTTTAAACCCACAATTTTATTGATATGGAAAAACCCAACTGGAAAACAGCAAAAGAATATACCGATATTACCTATAAAAAAAGCAATGGTGTTGCCCGTATAGCGTTCAACAGGCCTGACGTACGCAATGCATTCCGACCAAAGACAACCAGTGAATTATTGGATGCTTTTCACGATGCACAGGAAGATACCAGCATAGGAGTGGTATTGCTTTCTGCTGAAGGACCTTCCTCTAAAGACGGGGTTTATAGTTTTTGCAGTGGTGGTGATCAAAAAGCACGCGGTGATCAGGGTTATGTAGGCGATGATGGATATCACAGATTGAATATACTTGATGTACAACGAATGATCAGATTTATGCCCAAAGCTGTAATTGCAGTGGTTCCCGGGTGGGCGGTAGGAGGTGGGCACAGTCTTCATGTGGTGTGTGATTTGACTTTGGCAAGTAAAGAACATGCAATTTTCAAACAAACCGATGCTGATGTTACCAGTTTTGACGGCGGTTATGGTTCTGCATATCTGGCAAAAATGGTTGGCCAGAAAAAAGCCCGTGAGATCTTCTTTTTAGGTAGAAATTATAACGCACAGGAAGCTTTTGAAATGGGAATGGTCAATGCGGTGATTCCCCACGCAGAATTGGAAGATACAGCCTATGAATGGGCGCAGGAAATCCTTGCAAAATCACCCATTTCCATAAAAATGCTCAAGTTTGCAATGAACCTTACAGACGATGGTATGGTAGGGCAACAAGTTTTTGCCGGTGAAGCTACAAGACTCGCATATATGACCGATGAGGCAAAAGAAGGCAGAAATGCATTTCTAGAAAAAAGAAAGCCTGATTTTGATAAAAAATGGCTGCCATAGACTAACAGTAGAGTAGATTTAACCAAAAACTAGTCTTAAGATATTTCTTGGTGGTAAAAGGGAAACTTTTTTCTATTGGAGTATAAAATCAACCGGTTTTAGAGAGAACCTTTTCAGCCCCTTCTTTGTCATTTTGTTCAGTTTCCGGGAGGAGATCCTTTTCAGTATTCTTGTATAGTCCTCTTTTCATTAAACTTCTAATCTGTTTAATAGTTAATGTACTGCCATCGTGACTCCATCCCGGAGGACCAAAAGCATACATAAATTTATGTCCCCAGTTTTTTGATTTTTTCATGTCCTGCCATATATTCTTGTATTCGTGGGTTAAAATAATCAGGATATTATAGGAATTCGGTGGAGAAGTAACCCCATATTCAATATCAATATCTTCATCTAATTCTTTCCAGGTGCCAAAAACCCTGTCAAAAACATTCAGGATACCTCCGTGGTTTTTATCCATATACTCTATGTTTCTAGCGTGATGTACCTGATGCATGGTGTGGGTATTGATGAATTTTTCAACAATTCCCATTTTCGGGATGTATTTGGTATGGAGTTGAAATTGCCACAATGCTTCAATACCCAGACAAACCACAAGCATTTCCGGCGGAAAGCCTATCATTACAATCCAGACATAAAAGAATGGCTTGTATAAAATTGTAAACCAACCATTGCGCACTGCAGTTCCCAGATTAAAATTGTCAGAAGAATGATGCACGATGTGCGCAGCCCATAAAAACCGTACCATGTGATTTTGACGATGGAACCAGTAATATGTATAATCATCTAATAGCATGCATAAAATCCACACATACCATACATATCCAAAAGATTCCCATCCAAAAATATTCATACGTACCCCGTCAACCACAGGATTAAAAACTTCATAAACAAAAGAAAAAATAAATATGGCAGAGACCGTTTTTATTAATGCAGCAATGACTGCAGACCCTACTCCCAGGGATAAACTTGAAGCCAGATCCTTCCATTTATATAGATCTTTATTGTCTGTATGTTTGCTATAAGTAAGTTCGAGTAAAATAAGTCCTAAAAAACAAGGAACCCCATAGACTAGTGGGTTTGTAAAATCCATTTATGCTTCCGATTAATGATTAATTTGATTTTTATAAAATCAAACTCTCAAGGTAGCGTTAATTATCTCATTCTTGTTATGAATCTCTATTTTATAATAGAATTAACTTATTGTATATTCATTCTTAGGGGTTTAGAATTTAAGAAAGAAATGTTTTTTTTGTTTAATGCATAAATTAAAAGGCCTTCTTAAATTGAGATATAAGAAGGTCTTTTACAAAAGCTCAAAAAATTGTTTATTTTTTATACGAATCGGTATGCACATTGGCAACTGCACGTCCGCTGGGATCGTTCATGTTTTTAAATGAAGCATCCCACTCCAGTGCCACAGGGCTGCTACACGCTACTGAAGGTACAGAAGGCACGCTCAAAGCTGCTGCATCACTCGGGAAATGTTCAGTAAAAATAGAACGGTAATAAAACTCTTCTTTGCTTGTGGGTGTTTGTAATGGAAACTTATATTTGGCATTTGCCAGTTGCTCATCAGTAACTTCCTGATTTACCATTTCCTTTAGGGTATCTATCCAGCTATATCCCACACCGTCTGAAAATTGTTCTTTTTGACGCCATGCAACACTGTGAGGCAGCATATCTTCAAATGCTTTTCTCAGTACCCATTTTTCCATACGCTCCCCATTGATCATTTTATCTTGCGGATTGATACGCATAGCCACATCCATAAATTCCTTATCCAGGAAGGGTACACGACCTTCAATACCCCAGGCCGCGAGTGATTTATTGGCACGCAGGCAATCATACATATGCAATTTGTCCAATTTCCTTACGGTTTCCTTATGCAATTCCTCGGCATTTGGAGCTTTATGAAAATAGAGATAACCGCCAAAAATTTCATCACTTCCCTCACCGGAAAGCACCATTTTAATTCCCATTGATTTTATTGCCCGCGCCATTAGATACATAGGGGTGGAAGCGCGTATGGTAGTTATATCATAGGTTTCCAAATGGTAAATCACATCCCTGATGGCATCTATTCCCTCTTGGATGGTAAATTTTATTTCATGGTGAATGGTGCCCAAATGATCAGCTACTTTTTGAGCTGCGGCTAAATCCGGTGAGCCTTCAAGACCTACTGCAAAAGAGTGCAGTTGTGGCCACCAGGCGCCGTCTTTATCATCACTTTCAATTCGTTTTTCAGCATATTTTTTGGCAATAGCTGAGGTTATGGAAGAATCAAGACCACCTGATAGTAACACACCATAAGGCACATCACTCATCAATTGTCTGTGTACGGCTGCTTCAAGGGCAGCTCTGAGTTCTTTGATATTTGTTTCGTTTTCTTTTACTGCTTCATATTCCATCCAATCCCTGGTGTACCACCGTTTTAATTCGCCTTCGCGACTGTCTAAATAATGACCGGGGGGAAAAAGCTCAATTTTGGTACAAACCCCTTCCAGTGCTTTTAATTCTGAAGCGACATAAAAGGTTCCGTTTTGATCCCAGCCCATATAAAGTGGAATGATACCCATATGGTCACGCGCAATGAGGTAGGCATCATTTTCAACATCATACAAAGCAAACCCAAAAATACCATTGAGTTCATCAAGGAAAGAAGCACCTTTCTCTTTGTAAAGCGGAAGGATTACTTCGCAGTCAGATTTAGTTTGAAAATTATAATTTCCTTCAAATTGTTTTCGTAATTTCTGATGGTTATAGATTTCTCCGTTTGCGGCAAGAACAAGGTTTCCATCTTCACTGAACAAGGGTTGTTTTCCGGATGTAGGGTCGACTATCGCAAGCCGTTCATGAGCCATAATGGCTTTTTCATTATCAAAAATCCCGCTCCAGTCGGGACCCCGGTGCCGTATACATTTTGACATTGCCAGTAACTGCGGACGAAGGGTTTCAGAGGGTTCCTTCAAACGAAAAGCACAAACGATTCCACACATAATATTAGTTTTTTGAATTGGTTACATAAAAAAAGCCCGCCAAGAAAAAAACTTGACAGGCCAGTATATAGTGACAAGTTTTTCCTGTTAGGGTAAATTATTATTTGAATTGTTGTAAAACATTTAAAGGGGATATTTTCCTACAAATATCGAATTTTTTTCTATTTGTAAGATTGAAACGTATTTTTTTCGATAATATGCAAATTTACCCTAATGAAGGGTACGTTTTCGGGTCAACTTCGTTCATTATTTGATATACTTTTTCAAAAACATCTTCAATGGAAGGTTTTGAAAAGTAATCACCATCAGTTCCATAAGCAGGTCTGTGTGCCTTGGCAGTAAGTGTTTGTGGCTTACTGTCTAAATGCACATACGCATTTTGTTCGTCTAAAACATTTTGTAAAATATAAGCAGATGCACCTCCCGGAACATCTTCATCAATAACCAGTAAACGATTTGTTTTGGCAACGCTTTTTACAATATCATGGTTAATGTCGAGTGGCAGCAAGGATTGTACGTCAATGATTTCCGCATCAATTCCTGCTTCTGCCAATTCTTTGGCAGCTTCTTCCACAATGCGCAAAGTAGAACCGTAAGAAACCAAAGTGATGTCCTTACCTTCTTTAACGGTTTCAACAACCCCAATGGGTGTACGTAGATGGCCCAGGTTGTTAGGCATTTTTTCTTTTAAGCGGTATCCGTTGAGGCATTCTACAATAAGTGCAGGTTCATCAGTTTCGAGTAAGGTGTTGTAAAAACCGGCAGCTTTGGTCATATTTCGTGGAACAAGAATATACATCCCTCTCAGTAAATGAACCAATCCGCCCATTTGTGAACCACTGTGCCAAATGCCTTCCAGACGGTGACCACGCGTTCTTACAATTAAAGGTGCTTTTTGTTTACCATTGGTCCTGTATTGTATACAGGCCAAATCATCACTCATAATTTGTAAGGCATATAAAACATAATCCAGATACTGAATTTCGGCGATGGGGCGAAGGCCTCTCAAGGCCATCCCGATTCCCTGACCCAATATGGTAGCTTCACGGATACCGGCATCTGCAACGCGCAGTTCTCCGTATTTTTCCTGCATTCCTTCAAGTCCTTGGTTTACATCGCCTATGTTTCCGCTATCTTCACCAAAAATGAGTGTTTCCGGGTGCATTTCAAATATTTTGTCAAAATTGTCACGCAGTACCATTCTTCCGTCAACCATTTCAGCATTTTCATCATACGTGGCTTTTACTTCTTCAATGCTCAGCGCATTGGTATCGGCTTCACTGTATAAATGTTTGCTGAACTTGGGCTGAATTTTTTCAAAATAACGTGAAATCCAGTTTTGTAATTGTTTCTTTTCCTGTGAACTTTCTTTCGCTATATAGCGTAAGGCTTTTCGGGCTGTTGAAAGGATTTCTTTGCGAATGGGTTCCTTATTACTCTCTAATTCTTTTTTCAGCTTTAAAACAGTATCCTTTTGTTGGCTCACCTGAGCTACTTGTTCAAGGATATCCAGAAGTTCTTTTTGCTCTGCTTTTTGTGGAGAAACAAAGGCTTCCCAGGCAGCTTTTTTGCCGTCCCTTACTTCTTTTTTTATAGTTTTTTCTATTTCCTGAAGTTCTTCGTCGCTTGCAATATTATTTGCGATCATCCATTGACGCATCTTTAAATTGCAATCGTTTTCAACTTCCCACGCAAGACGCTCCTTGCTTTTGTAGCGCTCATGAGACCCTGAAGTTGAGTGTCCCTGCGGTTGTGTCAATTCGACCACGTGAATAAGTACGGGGACGTGTTCTTCACGGGCAATAGCACCGGCTTTTTGATAGGTTTCAATGAGTTCAGGATAGTCCCAGCCTTTAACTTTCAGGATTTCATAACCCAAATCATCTTCATCTCGCTGAAAGCCTTTGAGTATCTCCGAGATGTTTTCTTTTGTGGTCTGGTGTTTTGCGTGAACGGAGATTCCGTATTCATCATCCCAGACATTTATGACCATAGGTACTTGTAAGACACCGGCAGCATTGATGGTTTCCCAGAACAAACCTTCACTTGTACTGGCATTTCCAATGGTTCCCCAGGCAACTTCATTCCCATTTATGGAGAAATTGGTTTTGTTTTCAATTCCTTTTACGTTCCTGAATATTTTTGAAGCTTGTGCAAGCCCCAGCAAGCGCGGCATTTGTCCCGCTGTGGGGGAAATGTCGGGGCTTGAGTTTTTTTGTGCGGTCAGGTTTTTCCAGCTTCCGTCTTCATTTAGACTGTGTGTGGAAAAATGTCCACCCATTTGACGGCCGGCAGCCATGGGCTCTTGTTCAATATCTGTATGGCCATAAAGACCGGCAAAGAATTGCTGAATGGTCATCTCGCCAATGGCCATCATAAACGTTTGATCACGGTAGTAACCAGAACGCCAGTCACCATTTTTAAAGGCTTTAGCCCAGGCAAGTTGCGGGACTTCCTTCCCGTCCCCAAAGATTCCGAATTTTGCTTTTCCAGTAAGCACTTCTCGTCTTCCTAATAGACTGCATTCTCTACTGGTTACCGCAATTTTATAATCATTAATCACTTCGGCTTGAAATTCTTCAAAAGAGATGTCTTCTTTAGTTTGTGGCTTGCTCTGCATAGTTGTCATTTTAAGAATTGCAAAAGTAACGAAAACGAAGGGGTTTTGCAATTGATAACATCTGAATGAAATCTAATTAACTGAACAATAACATTTAGGGGGTTTAAATTATTTTTCAATCAATGTATTGTTAAACAATTTCAGAATCCGCTTGTATTCATCTGTCCAACTGCTGGGTTCAACAAAACCGTGGTCTTCGGCGGGATAAACCGCCATTTCCCAATTGTCTTTCTCCAACTCTATCAGTCGTTGTGCCAGTCTTACCACATCCTGAAAGTGCACATTGATATCTACCATTCCGTGAGCTATGAGTAAATGTCCTTCAAGCCCTTCCGCAAAATAAATGGGAGAGGAACGGCGGTAGGATATGGGATCGTTTGAAGGTTCATTCAGTATGTTGGAGGTGTAGCCGTGGTTGTAGTGGGCCCAATCTGTAACAGAACGAAGTGCCGCACCACTTTTAAAGGTGTCTGCTTCGTTGAAGAGGGCCATAAGGGTTATAAAGCCACCATAGCTTCCGCCATAAATTCCCATTTTATCAGGGTCGATTCCGTGTTCAGCAATTAAATACTTGGCACCATCTACCTGATCACTGAGATCTTTTCCTCCCATATGGCGGTAGATAGCTGTGCGCCAATCGCGACCATAACCGGCGCTTCCCCGGTAATCAATATCCAAAACGGTATATCCTAAATCTGTGAGTAAATTGTGGAACATATATTCCCTGAAATATGAGGACCACCATTTGTGCACATTTTGTAAATATCCAGCTCCGTGTACAAAAATAACGGCAGCTCCGTTTTTGACGTCATCTTCAGGTGTATAAAGCCGTGCAGGAACTTTGATACCGTCTGAAGCCGTGAAATGGATATAGTTGGGGTCGCGCCAGGGGTACTCTTTAAACTCTTCAGATTGCCCGTTTGTTAAGGGTGTTTCCTTCACATTTGCAACGTTGGGTTTATAAAGCAGTTCCCAGGGTTGATTGCTGTATGAATACCGAATGGCAAGATGCTTTTCGTCAGGGGACAAACTTACCTCGTTGTTCCCGGTGAGCATGGTAAGTCTTTCCATTTTGCCTCCATAGACAGGCATTTTATAAAAATGACGTTCTCCCGGATCAATTTCTGAAGTGGTGAGATACCAATGTTTTTTATCTTTGGAGAGGAAGGGGTCAAAAACTTCATAATTTCCCGAGGTGAGAGCAGTTTTCTTTCCGGTCAAAACATCCTGGATATATAAGTGTGAATAACCGGTAGCTTCTGATTGATAATAAATATGTTTATTGTCAGGCAACCAACCGATGGTTCCCCCGCCCATGGACCAACCAATCCCGGGTCCTGCAATCCAGGCCTCGTCCCGCTGACGGTCTATGGATTCGAGTTCGCCGGTTTGCAGGTTGAGTTTTGCAATCCAGCGGTCTTTGTTGTCTTTTGAGCGTACATTCACAATGGCATGATTGCCGTTATCAGAAAAATAAGCCCGCGAAAGATAGACTTCGCGTTCTTTGGCCTCCCACTCTTTGTCAGGATAGTCTTTGGTGTAGTCAGGTAAATCTGTGATACCGGGGATTTTGTCTGTTTTTACCAGATAAACAGTGTCTTTTTCCAAATTGTAAACCGCAAGTTCGACAATTGTGGTCTCTTCTCCCACTTTGGCCCGGGTATTCAGGTCAACGGTATACCCGGAAGCGTCAATAAAATCAGGTACAATGGTTCTTTCAGAATCACCTCTCGTTATAAGGTTAAATGTGACAAAGTCAGCATTGGGTGATATTTGAAGGTTTGACAGTGATTTTTTACCGGTATAGAAGGTATAAGGGTCTTTATCTTTTATCATTTTGCGATAGCTGTCGCGTTTTTCTTTGATGTCCTCCCTCTTTTTGATAACGCCCAGCAATTCGATATTCTCCTTTTTTACCCAATTGTCTTTATCTGAGCCGGCATCTTCTTTTTCTTTCTTTTCTTCACCGGTACTGATATTGGTCAATTTCTTAAGGGTTCCGGATTCCAGGGAATACACATAGCCGTTGTTGTCATATTCAAGGGCAATTTTATTTTCAACGGCTAAAAAAGTTACGTTATCAATTCTGCCAGGTAATTGAATCAAATCTCTTTCAGTTCTCTTTTTAACGTCATATAATTTTATGGTGTTCTTGTTCACATAAAGTTTTTGCGTTTTATCCCGGTTGTAATTTCCAAAAGAGGGGATGAGGTCCTTTTCGGTTTTCCAATTTACTTTTTCAATGACATTGGGTCTTTTTATGGCAACGCGGTATAAAGAATCCTCAGGGTCATTGTCCTGATTGTATTTAAAGTAGATATACTCACTGTGTTCTCCCCATTTAATGTCTGACGGGAAAGTTCCCATCCATCGGGGGTCCTGCATTATTTTTTCAACGGAAAGATCGCTTTGTTGTGCGTTAATGTTGGGCAAAGCCAATAAGAAAAGGAGAAAGAAAATGAATTGTTTGCGCATTTTTTGTCAGTTTATTTTAATGAATTTACGAATCTACATAATTTTTAATAAATCATTTTGGTGGTTTGTGCTGTTTTTGCTTTCGCGAAAGCGCAATAATTGTTTGAATATTAAAAAATTAATACTACTTTTGCACTCCTTTTTGCAACGGATGAAAATAAAAAGGGAATCATTAAACAAATAGATACTAACACTTCTGTGTTTCAGTTGCATAAAATTTTCAAAAGATACAGAATACAAATTTTAATAATCAGCAATGGCTGAAGAAATCAAAAACGAAGAAGTACAAGTAGAGGAATCTGCGAATACTCAAGAAACCAAAAAGGAAGTTTCTAAAAAAGAAGCAAATCCTGATCAATTTTTAAAAGAGTTCAACTGGCACAATTACGAAGAGGGTATCGAGGTAATTGACGAACAAAAGCTGGAAGAATTTGAAAAACTGGTTGCAGAAAATTTTGTAGACACCCTTGATGACGAAGTTGTCGAAGGAGAAGTTGTCCACATTTCAGATCGCGATGCTATCATTGACATCAATGCTAAAAGTGAGGGTGTGATATCTCTTAATGAGTTTCGCTACAACCCTGACTTGAAAGTGGGTGACAAAGTGGAAGTATTGATTGATGTTAGAGAAGACAGCACAGGTCAACTGGTTTTATCTCACAGAAAAGCAAGAACCATCAAAGCGTGGGATCGTGTTAATGAAGCACACGATAAAGCGACAATCGTAAACGGTTATGTTAAGTGCAGAACAAAAGGAGGAATGATTGTAGATGTTTTTGGCATCGAAGCATTCTTACCGGGTTCTCAAATTGACGTGAAGCCAATTCGCGATTATGATGCGTATGTTGGAAAAACAATGGAATTCAAAGTTGTGAAAATCAACCATGAATTCAAAAACGTTGTTGTTTCACACAAAGCGCTTATTGAAGCAGATATTGAAGAACAGAAGAAAGAAATCATTGGTCAACTTGAAAAAGGACAAGTCTTAGAAGGTGTTGTTAAAAACATTACTTCTTATGGTGTATTTGTTGACCTTGGAGGTGTTGATGGATTAGTCCACATCACTGACCTTTCTTGGAGCAGAATCAACCACCCGAATGAGATTGTTGAATTAGATCAAAAACTTAACGTAGTAATCCTTGACTTTGATGAAGATAAGACAAGAATCCAGTTAGGTTTAAAACAATTGAACGCTCACCCGTGGGAAGCATTGAGCTCTGAACTTAAAGTGGGTGATAAAGTAAAAGGTAAAGTAGTTGTTATTGCAGACTACGGTGCATTTATCGAAGTAGCAGACGGTGTTGAAGGATTGATTCACGTGAGTGAAATGTCATGGTCAACACATCTACGCAGCGCTCAGGACTTTGTAAAAGTGGGCGATGAAGTAGAAGCTGTTATTTTAACACTTGACAGGGAAGAACGCAAAATGTCTCTTGGTATCAAGCAATTGACACCGGATCCTTGGACAGATATCACCAGTAAATTCCCTGTAGGTTCAAAACACAAAGGAGTTGTGAAAAACTTCACAAACTTTGGAGTATTTGTTGAACTTGAAGAAGGAATTGACGGATTGATTTATATTTCTGACTTATCATGGACCAAGAAAATCAAACACCCAAGTGAGTTCACCAATGTGGGTGACACACTGGAAGTTGTTGTTCTTGAACTTGATGTTGAAGGTCGCAAATTGAGCCTTGGTCACAAACAAACCGAGACCAATCCTTGGGATAAGTATGAAACTGAGTTTGCTTTAGGTACAAAACATACAGGAGCCATTTCTGAGATTGTTGACAAAGGTGCAACAATTGAATTTAATGAAGATGTGGTTGCATTTGTTCCTGCCCGTCACCTTGAAAAAGAAGATGGTAGCAAATTGACAAAAGGAGAAACTGCTGAATTCCAAATTATTGAATTTAACAAGGAATTCAAAAGAGTAGTTGCCTCTCATACTGTAATTTTCAGAGAAGAAGAATCAAAGAATCTTAAAGAAGCCGTGAAAAAGCAAGCAGATGCTGCTGCTGAATCTAAGCCAACTTTAGGAGATGCTAATGAAAAATTACAAGCATTGAAAGATAAAATGGACGGTAAAAGTTAATTTTTAAATCCATTTACAATTTATAAAGGCTGTCTTTTGAGACAGCCTTTTTTATTTTCCATTAAAATCAAACAAGTTGATTTGCCATTAACTTTCTTTTTTTGATTACTTTTGTTTCGAAGAAATCTATTCTACCCTATGAGCCAAAAAGTGCTGCTTAACGAAAAAGAAGTTCACATTGCTCTTCACCGGTTAGCCTGCCACCTCATTGAAAATCACGATACCTTTCAGGATACTGTTTTAATAGGAATTCAGCCCCGGGGGACCTTTCTTGCAAATCGACTCAAATCAATTTTAGAATCTGAATACAAAATCAAGAATATTCAACTGGGATATCTCGATATCACTTTTTTCAGGGATGATTTCAGGCGTGGTGAAAAAACCCTGGAAGCCAATAAAACCAAAATTGACTTTCTGGTTGAAGACAAAAAAATCGTTTTTATTGATGATGTGTTATATACCGGAAGGAGCATTCGTGCTGCGCTCACGGCCATACAATCTTTTGGAAGACCTTCAGGCATTGAGTTGCTCACTTTGATTGACAGAAGGTTCAGCAGGCATTTACCCATACAACCCGATTACCGTGGAAGACAAGTTGATGCCATAAAAGATGAAAAAGTACAAGTATGCTGGAAAGAAAACGAGGGAGAAGATGGAGTTTATTTAATACCAAGTTGAGAGAAACGATAATAAAAATATAATCAAAGAGATACCACACACCTGATTTAAAATTATAAAACTGACAATAGATGAGTGAATTAAGTGTAAACCACTTATTAGGAATAAAATACCTGTCACCGCAGGACATACACCTCATATTTGAGACGGCAGACCATTTTAAAGAAGTCATTAATCGTCCCATAAAGAAAGTTCCTTCATTGCGTGACATCACCATCGCCAATCTCTTTTTTGAAAACAGCACCCGCACACGATTGTCTTTTGAACTGGCTGAAAAACGCCTTTCAGCAGATGTGGTCAATTTCTCCGCAGCTTCTTCTTCCGTTAAGAAAGGAGAAACCCTAATTGATACTGTCAACAACATCCTGTCTATGAAAGTAGATATGGTGGTAATGCGCCATCCCAATCCCGGTGCCGGTGTGTTCCTTTCTCAGCACATTAAAGCAAGCATCATTAACGCCGGTGACGGTGCACATGAGCACCCCACACAGGCATTACTGGATTGTTACTCCATCAGGGAGCGTCTGGGGGGTGTGGCCGGAAAAAAAGTGGTGATTGTGGGGGATATCCTGCATTCGAGGGTTGCTCTTTCAAATATCTTTGCCCTGCAATTGCTTGGCGCCAAAGTAAAAGTATGCGGGCCCAAAACCTTACTGCCAAAATATATCGAAAAGCTTGGAGTGGAAGTAGAAGGTAATTTAAAAAAAGCACTGGAATGGTGTGATGTGGCAAACATGTTACGGGTACAAAACGAGCGGATGGACATCAGTTATTTTCCTTCAGTAAGGGAATACACCCAGCAATATGGAGTCAACAAAGCGTTGCTCAACTCCCTTAAAAAGGAAATCGTTATTATGCACCCTGGACCCATCAATCGCGGTGTGGAAATCACAAGTGATGTAGCAGATTCAGGACAATCCATTATTTTACATCAGGTGGAAAACGGTGTCGCCATCAGGATGGCAGTCATATATTTATTGGCTTCAAAAATCAAACACGATGAAGGTAAGTAAACACAAAACGTTTCAGTTAATTGAAGATGAAAAGGATGATATCTCAGATTTCGGTACTTTTTTGGAATATATCATACCCAAAGAATTTGCGAGCGAGAATGTAGTGGTCAATCTTTTGAAATATGATGCTATGACACTTCCGGAACTCCTGAATTTCCTGATTGTATCAAACAAACACCGTGCACGGAAAAAATCATTTGTGATTGTCAATGATGCCATCGACCCTGATATAATTCCTGAAGAGCTTATCGTGGTTCCCACTGTAGAGGAAGCGGAGGATGTTATAGAATTGGAAGAAATTGAGCGGGATTTGGGGTTTTAGATTAGTTTGTCATAATCTTCGCTATTGCTTATATTACATAGATTGCCAATTTACAAATTATGAAACTTACCATCCTCGGTTGCTATTCCGCCACACCCAGAACATTCAACAACCCGACATCTCAACTTCTTGAGGTAAAGGGACACTTGTTTTTGATAGATTGCGGTGAAGGAACCCAAATAGCACTCAGGAAATCTAAAGTAAAATTTGCACGTGTAAAGCACATTTTTATTTCCCACCTGCATGGTGATCATTTTTATGGTTTGATTGGTTTGATTTCTACATTTGCCCTGCTGGGAAGAGAAGCAGATTTGCATATATACGGACCCAAAGGAATCAAAGAAATTATCACGCTGCAACTCAAACTCAGTAAATCATGGACATCTTATAACCTTATTTTTCACGAATTATCATCCAAATCCTCAGAACTTCTTTTTGAAGATGAAAAAGTATCTGTACAGACCATTCCGTTAAAGCACAGGGTATATACCAATGGATTTTTATTTAAAGAAAAACCTGGTGAACGAAAACTCAATATCGATGCCGCGGTAGCTGCCGGTATTGACAAAAGCTATTTCAGAAAGCTAAAGAAAGGAAGTGATGTCTTAAACGAAAAAGGTGTTTTGATTTGCAATGAAAAAGTTACATTTCCCCCTGATCCGCCTGAAAGCTATGCCTTTTGCAGTGACACGGTTTACAACCCTGAAATGATTCCTCTTCTTGAAAATGTAAGTCTGTTATATCACGAGTCCACTTTTCTGGATGTTCATGAGCACCTCTGTGAAAAAACCAAGCACAGCACTGCAAAACAAGCCGCAACTATTGCTAAAGAAGCCGGCGCCGGTAAATTGATTTTAGGGCATTTTTCAACCCGTTATGACGATTTAAGCCTGTTTCAAAAAGAAGCACAGGAAGTTTTCCCAAACACAGAAATGGCAGACGATTTCAAGGTCTTTGAAATTTAAGCTATTCTTCACATACACTTGTTTTTAATTCCTATAAAAACTCGTAAATTGCATACCAAAATCATTGTATGCAGAAAGATTTGAGCCATTACAGGAAGTCTTATGAAAAGAAAGAGCTGCATGAAGCAACGGTTGATCCAAACCCTATGCAGCAATTCAGGACCTGGTTTTATGAAGCCGAGCATCTTGGAGGCTCAGATGAACCCAATGCCATGAACATTTCAACGGTGGGCCCTGATGGTTACCCTAAAAACAGAATGGTTTTATTGAAGAAATACAATGAAGAGGGCTTTGTGTTTTATACAAATTATGAAAGTGAAAAGGGAAAGGCTATTGCAGCACATCCCAAAGTGTGCTTGTCTTTTTTTTGGCCCACTTTAGAACGCCAGGTTATCATTAAAGGAATTGCTGAAAAAGTTCCTGAAAATGATTCTGAAAATTATTTTCATTCCAGGCCTAAAGGCAGTCAGCTGGGAGCTGCTGTTTCAGAACAGAGCAGTGTAATCACTTCTCGCGAAATCCTGGAGGAAAAGTTAAAAGCCATGGAAAAGGAGTTTGAAAACACTGAAGTTCCCAAACCTGAATCCTGGGGCGGTTTTTTAGTACGCCCACACTCACTCGAGTTTTGGCAAGGCAGGCCCAATCGCTTGCATGACAGAATCAGATATACATTAGAAGAAGATTTTAACTGGAAAATCGAGCGCCTGGCACCTTAATAAGCTTATATCAACAATTAAATTTTCCTCTCAAATTGCTTAAGAGTTAAGAGGAATTGAGAAACCTATGAAAACACTATATATCACACGCCACGCAAAGTCTTCCTGGAAAGAAGATGTACAAGATCACAAGCGTCCGCTAAACTCAAGGGGAAAACTGGATGTTGTTTTAGTTTCCAACTATGTTTCCTCAAATTTCAAAACACCTGATTTGATTAAAACCAGTGACGCAAACAGGGCCTTGACAACTGCAAAGCAATTTAAATCGTCCTTTCACTTGCCTGATAATAAATTTGAAATTTTGAATGAGATGTATGATTTTTCAGGAGAACAGGTGATGCGGGCTATAGAAAATACTTCAAGCGATATAAAAATTTTAATGGTATTTGGGCACAATTACGGCCTTACACATTTGGTAAACAAACTGGGTGATAAATTTATTGATAACCTTCCCACCTGCGGCTTTGTACAGATAGATTTTGATACAGACAACTGGAAAGATCTTTCAAAAGGTAAAACAAAAGCAATGGTATTTCCAAAACATTTAAAATAATGACAAAAGACTTTAGTCGGTATATAAACAGAGAATTAAGCTGGTTGCAATTTAATGCGCGTGTCCTTCAGGAAGCAGAAGATGAAAGTGTTCCTTTGGTAGAACGGTTGCGCTTTTTAGGTATTTTTTCAAACAATCTCGATGAGTTCTTCAAGGTGCGTTATGCCACCATTAAGCGTATTGATTTGGCCGGTAAGGCCGGAAAAAGTGTTCTGGGTGGGATTAAAGCCAAAGACCTGCTGGATCAGATAACACAAGTCGTGATTAATCACCAGACAGAGAGCCTTTCAATTTTGGACAAGATTCAAAATGAGCTTCAAAAGCACAATCTGCACGTGATAAATGAAACGCAGATTACTGAAGCTCAAAGCAAGTACATAAAAGAGTATTTTGTTCAAAAAGTAAGTCCGGCTTTGGTAACCATTATGCTTGACGAAGTGAAGGCATTTCCCATTTTAAAGGACAGTGCCGCTTATCTTGCGGTAAAAGTGACCATGCAGCCCAATGACAATACCTTTCCAAACAACAAAGCGTATGCACTTATAGAATTACCAAAATCAATTGACCGATTCGTTGAGTTGCCAAAAGAAGGGGAAAAGAACTACATCATCTTGCTGGATGATTTGATACGTCATTGTCTCCATAACATTTTCAATATTTTCAATTATGAAAGTTTCTCAACGCACATGATTAAAATAACACGCGATGCAGAACTTGATATTGAGAGTGATTTGAGTAAAAGTTTTATCGAAAAAATTTCTGAAAGTGTAAAAGACCGAAGTATTGGTGATCCCGTTCGGTTTGTCTATGATAAAGATATTGACAAAGAAACCTTATCTTTTTTACTTCAAAAAATGGGAATTGATGACACAGACAGTATCATACCCGGTGGAAGATACCATAACAGAAGAGATTACATGAATTTTCCAAACCTGGGCATCAAGGAATTATTCTATGAAAAACACACACCGCTACCCATACCGGGCCTGAGTTTGCAGGGTAGTTTACTCGATAAAATAGCTAAAAAGGATTACCTCCTTTATGTTCCATATCAAACCTTTTCATATGTTGTAAAATTTTTGAGGGAAGCCGCCCTTGATCCAAAAGTAAAGAGTATCAAGATTACCATCTACCGTCTTGCAGAAGTTTCACACATTGCCAGTTCCCTTATCAATGCCAAGAAAAATGGAAAAGAAGTCACTGTCCAGATAGAATTACAGGCGCGTTTTGACGAAGAGGCAAACATTTATTATGCAGAGCAAATGCAGGATGAGGGCATCAATTTAATTTTTGGGGTACAGGGCCTTAAGGTTCACTGCAAAACCTGTATCATTGACCGACTTGAAGATGGCAAGGTTGTTCGTTACGGGTTTATAAGTACCGGAAACTTTAACGAGCAAACGGCAAGGCTCTATACAGATTATACTTTGTTTACATCAGACCCTAAATTGATGAAAGAAATCAATAAAGTATTTGATTTTTTCCAGATCAATTACAAGATAAAAAAATACCGTCATTTATTGGTTTCTCCTCATTATACCAGAAATGCATTGTATTCCTTAATAAATACTGAGATTGAAAATGCACAAAAAAACAAACCTGCCAGCATCCAACTAAAGCTAAACAGTCTTTCTGATTATCCAATGATTGATAAGCTTTATGAGGCAAGTAATGCCGGTGTAAAAATCAAAATGATTGTTCGCGGCATTTGTTGTTTGATTCCCGGAATAAAAGGGCTGAGCGAAAATATTGAAGTAATAAGTATTGTAGATAAATTTTTAGAACATCCAAGATTGTATATATTTGAAAATGGGGGCAATCCAAAATACTATATCTCGTCAGCAGATTTTATGACCCGAAACCTGGATACCCGGGTGGAAATTTCCTGTCCCATTTACGATAAAGACATTCAGCAGGAACTTCAGGAAACCTTTGATATTTGCTGGAGTGACAATGTAAAGGCGAGAATTATTTCAATTAAACAGGATAATGCATACAGGGTAAACAATAAACCCAAGCTGCGCTCACAAATAGAAACTTATAACTATTACGTTAAAAAACTGGAAATAAATACCTGAGAAAACAAGCAACTATGAAGATTCAAAAATATGGTGCTATAGACATAGGTTCAAATGCAGTGAGACTGCTTATTGCTACCATTATTGAACGTGAAGATAAAGAAACGGTATTTAAGAAAACCTCATTGGTAAGGGTTCCCATTCGGTTGGGTGAAGATGTATTTCAGTATAAAAAAATATCGGAAGCAAATACAAAAAGGCTTATTGACACGATGAATGCCTTTAAATTATTAATGGACTCACATAAAGTAGTGAAATATCGTGCCTGTGCCACTTCAGCGATGCGGGAATCTGAAAACGGAAGGGAGATTGCCAAACGGGTCAAGAAAGACTCCGGTATTTCCATACAAATTATTGATGGAAATGATGAGGCTGCCATTATCGCTTCCACAGACATCAAAGACCTTATTATGGTAGACAAAACCTTCCTGTATGTTGATGTGGGAGGCGGAAGCACAGAGTTTACAATTTTCTCAAACGGAAAAACTATTTCCTCAAAGTCCTTTAACCTGGGAACCGTGCGCTTATTAAACAATATGGTAACAGATACCATCTGGAATGAAGTGGAGGAATGGATCAAAAAAGAAACAAAGCACTATGACAAGGTTTCACTCATAGGATCCGGTGGAAACATCAACAGCATTTTCAAGCAAAGCGGAAAGTCTGCCGGGAAGTCACTTTCATACATCTATTTAGCCAATTTCTATGAACTTATTCAGAATTATTCCTATGAAGAACGGGTGGTTGAAATGGACATGAACCCTGACAGGGCAGACGTCATCATTCATGCCACACGCATCTATCTTTCTGCGATGAAATGGAGCAAAGCCCGTAAAATTTACGTTCCAAAAATAGGTTTGTCAGATGGTATTGTGAAAAGTCTCTACAAAGAGGAAATCGCAAAAACAATGGAAGTAAACGCTTGAAATTATTCTTTCTTTTTATTCCAAAAAAAACCAAGCGGCAACCAAATGAATAAAAATAAAAATTGTCCGCTAACAAGACCATAGATAGTAACGGAAGCGGCGAGGAATACAAAAAAATAGATGAGTTGCTTTCGGGTCATTTTAAATAAAGTTAACCGTGAATCTGCTCTTTCTTGCTTAGGTTTTTCATGATTTCTGCTTCAAAACTCAACAAATCCTGCCATTTTTTATTTACCTCTTCCACATTGCCATATTTTCTTGCAAAGCCCAGAAACATAGTGTAGTGATTGGCTTCAGAGACCATTAGTTTTTTATAAAAAACCCTGAGTTCCTCATCTTTGATTTCTTCAGAAAGCAACCTGAAACGCTCGCAACTGCGGGCTTCAATCAAAGCAGCATAAAGCAGGCGGTGCACTAGTTGGGTCGTCCTGCTTCCTCCTTTTGGGAAAAAAGTATGGAGTGCAATGACATAGTCGTCTTTGCGGTCTCTCCCCAATGTCCACCCGCGTTCAAGAATCCGGTCGTGAACCATTTTAAAGTGACTCATTTCTTCTTTTGAAAGGGCAACCATTTCCTCAACGAGTTCAGGATATTCAGGAAAACTTACAATCAAAGAAATGGCGGTCGAAGCTGCTTTTTGCTCACAGTATGCGTGGTCTGTAAGGATTTCTTCAATATTCTTTTCTACTATTTTGACCCATCTGGGGTCTGTAGGTAATTTTAATCCGAGCATTTTTAAAGATGTTAGATTTTAGACATTAGATAAAAGATAGTAGTTTTAAATCTGTTTTAAAAGTATTATACATCGAGGTCAAAAGACTTTTTCATCGTTTCAATGATGGGATATTTTTCTCTTAGCTTCTCAAATTTTTCACGTGTTGTGTACGCATATTTTTTTTGCTGCCCCTCATTGACTTCAATTTTGAGGGTGATACTGTGATTATTTAGTTTTTTGGAAAGAAAATTAAGCAAAGATTGCTGTGAACGTTCCAGTTCCACCCTGATGGTTTCATTGGGGTAGGTAACATGAATAGTGCTGTGAACCGCTTCCGGCAGTACCATATCGAGGTGGGAAGCTAAAATATGTTCTCCTTTTTTTTCCAGAATACGCGCATATTCCTTCCAGGCAATTTGCAAATCAGTTTCAGTGAAATTTTCTTTGGGCAGGTCCTCTTTGTTGACGCGTTTCTTTTTCAAGTCACGTTCAAACTCATTTTTTTGCTGAATGCTTTTCAGCGAAAAAGCGGAAACTTTCTGTGCATTGCGTTCCCCCAGTGATTTGGAAGCTGTCTCAACTTCAGGGGTGGGTTTCTGCACGGGGTTGTTTTCAGCTACAGCAACTTCAGGCTTTGCTTCTTGAATGTGTTCTTCTGCAGTTTTTTGTTGCTGCGGATTTTTTGCTTCGGCGGGCTTTTGATTGTGATCTGGGTAGGAGGGTGAGGGTTCAGCTGCTTTAGCTTCCGGTGGCATTATATAGCGTTGTGGCTTTTTTTTTTCATCACCGGAGGTAATGGAAGCCAATTGCATAAGGCATAACTCAACCAGCAAACGCTGGTTTTTACTCGTTTTGTACTTAAGGTCACAATCGTTTGCAAGTTCAATGGCTTTTAATAGAAAAGCAGTTTCAGCTTTTTGCGATTGCTCAAAATATTTCGTTTTGATTTGTTCCCCCACTTCCAGTAAACTGATTGTTTCCTGATGTTTGCAGACCAGCAAGTCCCTGAAATGTGATGCGAGACCGGTAATAAAGTGATGACCGTCAAAACCCTTTGCTAAGATATCATCAAAAAGAACAAGCGCTCCGGGAATATTGTTTTGCAGTAACAAGTCTGTGGTTTCAAAATATGTGGTATAATCTAAAACGTTCAGGTTTTCTGTTACAGCTTCCCGTGTCAATTTATTTCCGGAAAAACTCACTACACGATCAAAGATGGAAAGTGCATCCCGCAGGGCACCATCAGCTTTTTGGGCAATGATGTGCAAGGCATCGTCTTCTGCTTCAATACCTTCTGCTTTGGCAATTTCTGCGAGGTGTTCTTTGATGTCTGTTACCGTAATTCTTTTGAAATCAAAAATCTGGCAACGGGACAATATTGTGGGTATGATTTTGTGCTTCTCTGTGGTTGCTAAAATAAAAATAGCGTGATTGGGCGGCTCTTCAAGTGTTTTTAAAAAGGCATTAAAAGCGGCCTGTGAGAGCATATGCACCTCATCAATTATATACACCTTGTATTTACCTGTTTGAGGCGGAATACGTACCTGATCTGTCAAACTCCTGATATCATCAACTGAGTTGTTTGATGCAGCATCGAGTTCAAAAATATTGAAGGCAAAATCTTCGTTGACATCCTGGGTGACTTTTTGGTTGATGCGCTTTGCCAGTATGCGGGCACAGGTGGTTTTTCCCACGCCTCTCGGGCCTGTAAAGAGCAGCGCTTGTGCCAGGTGATTATTTTCAATAGCATTTTCCAAAGTATTTGTAATTGCCTGTTGGCCTACAACACTTTTAAAGGTTGTGGGGCGGTATTTTCGGGCTGATACAATGAAATGTTCCATAGGGGAAATTGCTTAAAGCAAAGATACATATTGAAATATTTTTCTTTGAATGTATCTATTATTTTTTCTGAATAGATATTAACAACTATGTTGTAACTTTGCAGCGCAAACTGACTTATCGCTGTTCGCCTTGAGCGAATGGAGGAAAGTCCGGACACCACAGAGCAGCATAGCGGGTAACACCCGTCGTTCGCCGTCCGGCGAAAAGGACAAGTGCAACAGAAAGAATGTACAGGTAATGCTGTAGTGAAATCAGGTAAACTCTATGCGGTGCAATGCCACGTAAACCAGTGCTTGAGGGTTGCTCGCCCGATGCTGGAGGGTAGGCAGATAGACCCCAACAGTAATGTTGGGGCCAGATAAATGATAAGTATCCGCCGAACGGCGGAAGACAGAATCCGGCTTACAGGTTTGCTTTCAGATATAATTCCCGTCAGTGTGCTTATGGCACATGGCGGGATTATTATTTTTTAAGAGCTTCTATTTCGTCGAGTACCGCCTGGGCTTCTGCTTGTTTTTTATCACTGGCAGCCCGGTTGGTTTTTGAGAGTTCAAATGATTCTTTTAAGAGGTTTTTGTACTTTGCCTGAAGGATTTCTTCTTTACTTTTCTTTTTAAACAGTCCAAACATTTTTCTTTTAAAGATACTTTACAGAAAAAGGATGGTCAAAAATTTAACATCAATTTTGGCTTTTATCAACGCTGCAATTTCCGGCAGCACATCCAAAACCAAAGAGACCCATGCCGGTTATATAGATTCCCAGTAAAATACCAATGGGCTGGTTATCCATAATGGTGTGAAGTAATAATATCATACCAATAATTAGAAACACAGAGCGTTGCATATTCCAGCCGGAAAGCAATCGTCTTTTCATATTATAATTTGTTTTTCAGGCTTTGCCATGAACCGGCATTGTATACGTTGCTGTATCCATTTGACTTTAATATGCTTTTTGCACTGCCACTTCTCATTCCAGAGGCACAGCAAAGTAAATAGGCTTTTTCTTTGTCTTTAAAGTGTTTCAGGTTACTATTAAGCGTGTTCAAGGGAATGTTTTTGGATCCTTTGATATGACCGGAAGCAAATTCTCCTTTGGTCCTGACATCCATGATTTCTGCACCTTGATTGACCAATGCTTTGTAATCTGTTTTTGGACTCATTCTAAAGAGGTTTTTTATAAATGGAATCATAAGAATTAAACGTTTAGAGATTGATAATAGTTTACATCCATCCAGGAACCTGCATTTATGCATTCAAACCCTTGACTGCTGAGAAATTGAGCGGCGATTCCACTTCTGTTGCCTGAAGCGCAACAAAGGAGAACAGGGGTTTTCAGTGTTTTAAATTCGTCAACCCTGTTTTGAAGTTCTTGCAAAGGAATATTTATGGACCCGGAAACGTGCCCGCCACTAAATTCTTGGTTTGTTCGCACATCTACAATAGGTGCGTCATCTCTTATGAGTTTTTCAATATTCATAATTTTAGTTTTAATTATTGAGACAAAATTAATGCAACCATGGCAAACTGACAGTTACAATTGTTACATAGAAAAGAGCCTAGGATTCAAAAAAACTAAATACAGAACCACCATATTTCCTGGATTCGCTATAGCCCGGTAAACTGCTTAAATCTGTGTGTTTTGAATGCTCAATGATTAAAAACCCATCATCCTTCAAGAGTGCGTGCTGCTGAACCCGTGAAACAATTTCAGCGAATTGTGTGTGATCAAAAACATAAGGGGCATCAGCAAAAATAATATCAAAAGGCTGTCTGTTTTTCTCAAGAAATGAAAAAACATCACTTTTTATTACCTGAATGTTAAACTCAAGTTCATCGCTAATTTTTTTGATGTATTGGGTGCAACCGTGATCAATATCAACGGCAGTTAGTTCTGTAGTGCCCCTGGAGGCAAACTCAAAGCTGATGTTACCTGTTCCGGCAAAAAGGTCAAGCACTGAAATGTCTGAAAAATGCACCCGGTTGTTCAGGATATTAAAAAGGCCTTCTTTGGCAAAATCAGTAGTGGGCCGCACCGGAAGATTCCTGGGGGCCATAAGTCTTTTACCTTTGTATTTTCCTGAAATTATGCGCATTTATAATTGAAATAATAAACTGTTGTTTTCAATGGGTTCCTGTGAAGTATTGCTTTCTAAAGTTGCAGACTTATTTTCCGAAACTGTTACATTTCTGATATACGTATAGGCAATCTCAAAATAGGGGTCTTTTTTCTTAATATTTCCGCTAAGGTGAAGGGGGAATTCATCAGGATTTAGCGAAAGTTGCTCCGCTATAAAAAGAATATAATAAATAAAATCCTCGGGGGTGGTGTGGTAGAAACTGTTGAACAATTGTATTTTTTTTCCTTTGGTAACCAGAACATCCATCTGTCTTTTATAGAGGTGGACAAACATTTTGATGTCGTTGTTGTTACGTTCCTGAGCGATAATACTTTCAATAAATACTGATGCAGCGTGTTTATAGGTAAATTCGCCATAGCGTTCAAAAAAATAATTATTGACATTCGTCAGGGGGACATAGACGTTAATAAGATCAAGTGTTTCAAGGGTATCATATGCCACATAGTCAGTGGGCAATAGTTTTGCATTAAAATTTAAATAATTCGCAGCTTGATCTTCATAAAATACTGCTTTGGGAACTAAAGTAAACAAGAGGTTTTGATGAACGAGGGTAAACTCTTTGACACTTTGATTCAACTCCTCATAAGTTTCATATGCTTTTTTAATTTCAGTAAGAACTTCTTCAGGCATTAATGCGGAATCAAAAGTGATATGTTTAAAAAACACACCAGTGTGTGAATCTTCATCCTGCATTAAAAAAGAAAGTCCATTCAGGTGCACCTGAACGGACAATCGTTTTGTAGCGTTTATATCAATTTTATTGTTGTTGTTCTTCTCTGCTGTCATATTGTTTTGGCCAGTTACCGTTTGTGCTCACTTCCTCCATCGAGCCCACTATGATATGGGTGCCATTAACACCATCAACAGAAACCACTTGTTTTTCCTGAATGATGAGGTCTCTGCTCAAACCGTGTAAAATATCATCTTTACTGGCTCTGGCTTCAAATACAGGAATTCTTTTATCATTTTTCATAGTATAACCAGCTTCAAGAGAGATAGGAATTTCCTTACCGCCAATTGTAACTCTGTCCATTCTCTTGTATGCATCAGAGCCTTTAAATAATGAGTCTTTAACACTTACATAATCGAGCGTATCAATTACCACATCTTCTATATAATATCCGCCTTCCTGAGGGTCAAGGCCAAAAGCCCTGTTTCTTTCTACATCGGCATAACTTGTATCCCTTCTTTGTGTGATGGGAAATTGAGCAGTATCCATGAAACGAACTAAAGAGTCAAAGCTTCCGGTAAATTTCCCTGTAATTTCAAGATGTGCTGTTTCAGCTGTGCGGATGTCTTTAAGCTTTTCAATAACTTTGACATAGCGTCTTTCTTTTTCATTGTTGAATTTTGTAGGTTCATAGACTGAATTAAATAGTAAATAACCCAGTATTCCTATAACTATCCAAAGTACTAATTGAATTAAAAGTTTCATTCTTGAATTCGTTTTTCGTTTAACGTAAAAAAGGTATATCGCAAATCTACAATTTTTTTTCAATCACAAAAGTATAATCTTTAAAAATCACATTCATTTATTTTATTTCAACAGCAAACCTTAACTTAGCTGTTTTCACATAAAGTTGCAATTGCATAATGAGCCATACCGCCTTCTATAAAACCTTACTAAAAGAATTTCCGCACACCCCCACAACCAGACAGGATGTGGTATTGCAAAAGTTAGCTGAATTTATTTACACCACTCAACCTGATACATTGTTTTTGTTGAAAGGATATGCCGGTACCGGAAAAACCACTATTATAAGTACATTGGTCAAACAGTTGGGCGAAACAAAAATGAAAGCGGTATTACTTGCTCCCACAGGCAGGGCTGCAAAAGTTATCAGCAATTATTCAAACAAGGAAGCTTTTACAATTCATAAAAAAATCTATTTTCCCAAGGCCCAAAAAGGGGGCGGGGTTACATTTACATTGCAGCCAAACAAACATCGCAACACCTTGTTTATCGTAGATGAAGCCTCGATGATTTCTGATAATGCCTCAGATTCAAAGCTTTTTGAAAACGGCTCGTTGCTCGATGATTTAATGCAATATGTTTATAGTGGGTTTGGTTGTAAATTGATCCTCATTGGTGACACGGCACAATTGCCCCCGGTAAAAATGGAATTGAGTCCGGCACTGGATGAAAAAACGCTTTCAAATTACTATAACAAAGAAGTTATTTCAATTGAACTCGATGAGGTGGTGCGGCAAAAGCTTGAAAGCGGCATTCTAAAAAACGCAACCTTGCTGCGGGAAGCATTGGATAGCGGGTTTTATGAGAGTTTCAAATTTGATTTAGAAAACTTTACAGATATCATCAAGCCCGAAGACGGTTATGAACTTCTGGATGCCATAAACGATGCATACAATAATAAAGGGAAAGAAGATACTGTCATCATTCTACGCTCAAACAAAAGGGCAAACCTGTTTAATGAAAACATCAGGTCACGCATATTATTTCAGGAAAATGAACTGGCCACCGGTGACTATATGATGGTGGTGAAGAACAATTATTTTTGGATAAAACCCAATACCGAGGCCGGTTTTATTGCTAATGGTGACATTATTGAAATTCTGGAGATTTTAAGTTTTAAGGATTTGTATGGTTTTCGATTTGCGGAAGTCATGGTGCGCATGGTCGACTATCCTAAAATGAAACCCTTTGAAACCGTTTTGCTTCTGGATACTATTGCATCTGAAACGCCTTCTCTTTCTTATGAAGATTCAAATAGGCTCTATCAGGAGGTCATGAAAGATTATGAAAATATTACTTCCAAATACAAAAAGTTCCTGAGTGTTAAAAACAACAATTATTTTAACGCTTTACAGGTAAAGTTTTCATATGCCATAACCTGTCACAAATCTCAGGGAGGGCAGTGGAACACGGTTTTTGTAGAGCAACCTTATTTGCCTAACGGTATCGATAAAGAATATTTAAGATGGCTTTATACTGCTGTGACCCGGGCACAGGAAAAGTTATATCTTATAGGGTTTAAAGATGAGTTTTTTGAATAAAACATTTTGTTTAGTCTTCCTCATCTGGTATTTCTGCGTTTTGCTCAATTTTATTACCAATGATTTTTAGGTAAAAATATCCAATAAGCCCTGCAACTATTGAGGCTGAAAGGATACCCATTTTCGCCTGAACCAAATATGCTTCATTATCATAAGCCAGATCAGTTATGAATAGAGACATAGTAAACCCTATTGCTGCCAGAAATCCCAATCCAAAAATATGACCCCAGCCAATTCCCGCCGGAAGCTTACATACTTTAAGCATAACCATAAGTTTTGTAAAAAGAAAAACCCCAATAATTTTCCCAACAATGAGTCCTAAAATTACTCCTAATGTAACCGGGCTTTTAAAGTAAGAAAATGCTTCAGCATTGATTGTAACACCGGCGTTTGCAAAGGCAAACAAGGGTAGTATTATAAAACTCACAAAAGGATGCAGGGCGTGTTCCAGGCGTTGAAGCGGGGGTGTGGCATCTTCGGTCAAAAGGGAAATTTTTTCTATTGTTTCTGTTATTTTCTCATCGTTTTTGATTTTTTTGCTTATTGCTTGCTGTCGCTGCCGTTTTACTTTCAATGACAACAGTCTTATTTTTCTCAAAAATAAAGGTGTGTTAATACGTTTGCTGGTGGGAATGGTAAAAGCTGCCAGAACCGCGGCAATGGTGGCATGCACCCCTGAAAGCATAACGGCCATCCAAAGACCGCCAATGCCCATTACCGCATAGAATATTGTGTTTCTGATACCAATATAGTTTGCGCTCAATAAAATAAGCAAAAAAAATGCGCCCATAGCGAGATTCTCAACCGAAATTTCTGAAGTATAGAAAAAAGCAATCACCATAACAGCTCCCAGGTCATCAACAATAGCTATGGCTGTCAAAAAAACTTTTAATGAAAGGGGAACTTTATCCCCCAGTAAATATAGAATTCCAAGCGCAAAAGCTATATCTGTGGCCATGGGGATTCCCCATCCGCCTACTGCGTCTGTGCCTTGAGTGAACATATAAAATATCAATGCCGGAAAAAGCATTCCTCCAATAGCTGCTGCAACCGGTAGCATTGCCCCGCGGAAGCTGGCAAGCTCACCATGCATCAGTTCACGTTTCAACTCCAGTCCCACCAGAAAAAAGAACATAGACATAAGGCCGTCATTTATCCAGTGTAAAAGATTTTTCTTGATTACAAAATCTTCAAAACCAATGTAAATGTATTGTTTCCAGAAATTGTGATATCCTTCAGCAAATGGGGAGTTTGCAACTATCATGGCAAGGGCTGCCGCAAAAATGAGCAAGAGGCCCACAGAGGTTTTCTTTTCAATGAAATTTTTAAGAGGAAGCAGCAGGTAAAGATCAAGAGAAGATTTTTTCATGAGAAGCCCTTTTCAGTTAAACAATAGCATTTAAAATATGCTTGTTTAGACTAGTAAAAGTAAACGTTGGCCCGCAGCTATGATATGATATTAATCAGCTTAAACAGGAATTATCCTTCTTGTTTTAAAGAGAGTTCAAACCATCTTTCGGTTTTTGTTTCTATGGAAGTGATTAATTTTTGTAATGCAACTGATTTTTCCTTGATTTCCTCAACGTCCCAATTTTCAGTAGTAAAGAGAGCTTCCATTTTCTCTTTTTCTGTTTCGAGTTTTTTGATTTCAGACTCAAGCTTTGTAAACTCTTTTTGCTCGTTATAGCTCAATTTGGATTTATTTGTATCTTTTTTCCAGCTTTTCTTCTCTTGAGTCTCTTCTTTTTTCTCTTCTTCTTTACTTTCTTTATCTGAACTATCCTCATATGACCTGAAGTCACTGTAATTACCGGGAAAATCATCAATCACTGCATTCCCCCTAAACACAAAAAGGTGATCTACAATTTTGTCCATAAAATAACGGTCGTGAGAAACCACAATCAAACAGCCCGGAAAATCCAATAGAAAAGATTCCAGAACATTTAGGGTGACAATATCCAAATCATTTGTGGGCTCATCGAGTATTAAAAAGTTGGGGTTTTGAATCAAAACGGTACAGAGGTAAAGGCGCTTACGCTCACCACCACTTAGTTTTTCAACAAAATCATACTGTTTTTTCCTGTCAAAGAGAAACCGTTCCAGCAGTTGTTGAGCTGAAATCTGCCTTCCCTTCTTCAATGGAATAAAATCACCAAACTCCCTGATGACGTCAATTACTTTCTGGCCTTCTTTTATTTTTATACCGTCCTGTGTATAATATCCAAACTGTATGGTTTCACCAATGATTACTTTACCACTATCAGGTTCTTTCTTTCCGGTAAGGATGTTTAGAAAGGTAGTTTTTCCGGTTCCATTTTTTCCAATAATTCCAATGCGTTCTCCTTTGATGAAATTGTAATTAAATTTATTGAGGATTTGTTGATCATCATAGGCTTTGGAAATATTGTGTAGCTCTACAATTTTGCTGCCCAGGCGTTCCATATTGATTTCGAGTTCAATTTGGTGGTTATTGCGCCTTTTACTTGCACGGTCTTTTATTTCATGAAAATCCTGTATGCGTGATTTGCTTTTGGTTGTTCGTGCTTTTGGCTGCCTGCGCATCCAGTCCAGCTCTTTTTTGAAAAGTTGTTTCGCTTTGTCTGTTTCAACAGCTTCAGCCTGATGGCGGGCTTCTTTTTTCTCCAGATAGTAAGAGTAATTTCCTTTATAACTATATAGTTGACCACTTTCCAGCTCTATGATTTCATTACATACCCGTTCCAGAAAGTAACGGTCGTGCGTCACCATAAAAAGGGTGATATTTTCTTTGGCAAAAAAAGATTCAAGCCACTCAATCATTTCAAGGTCCAGATGGTTTGTGGGCTCATCGAGTATCAATAAGTTGGGCTTACTCAAAAGCGCATTTGCAAGGGCAAGGCGTTTTTTTTGCCCCCCACTCAAATCACTTACTTTTTTTGATAAGTCATCTAGTTTTAATTTTGAAAGTACTTGCTTGTAGAGTGTTTCAAAATCCCAGGCTTGATGTGCCTCCATTTCTTCAAAGGCCTTTTGATAGGCTTCAGCATCTTCAGGATTTTTAAGGGCAGTTTCATAGCGTGCAATGACATTTAAAATTTCATTGTCTGAATCAAAAACAGTTTGCTCTATGGTAAGAGTTTTGTCAAGATTTGGTTCCTGGGGGAGGTATGTTACCACAATATTTTTCCTGTAAACCACCCTGCCTGAATCAGGAACATCCAGACCGGAAATGATGTTGAGAATAGAGGTTTTACCGGTTCCGTTTTTTGCAACAAAACCAATTTTTTGACCTTCATTTATGCCAAAGGAGAGATTTTCAAATAAAACCAACTCACCATAAGATTTTGATATGTTCTCAACAGACAGATAATTCACTTTTTCAAATTTTATGCAAATGAAAGCATATTTCTGAGAATAAGCAGAATTTTAAGAATCAATTATAGAATAAAAACAATGGGAGACAACAGATTTCAGGGTTGGTTTGAAGACTATTTGCCTAACTGAGATTTAAATGCTAAAAATTTCATAATTAAACTTGTTCACCTATATTTGTTTTCAACTTATTGCTTTAAAATGAACAAAATTTTTTTATACCTGTGCTTGCCAATTGTCCTTAGCAGTGTCTCTTGTATCTCTACAAAACAGTTGACTTATTTACAGGAAGACCCCAACCAAATTGATTCGTTAATAAGTATCAATAAAAAGCAGGAACCTTACCGCATCCAAATAAATGACCTTCTAAGTATTCGCATCAAGTCACTGGATCAGGATTTGGTTGGAATGTTCAACCCAATTAATGATGAAAACCCCAATGCCACAGGGGAGGAGCGTTTGTATTATGACGGATTTTTAGTTGATGCCCACGGTAATATACGGGTGCCCACACTTGGAAATGTCAATGTTCTGGGATATACCATTGAAGAAGTGCGTGAAAACCTGGAGAAGGAATTGCTTGAGACATACTTCAAAGCTGAAGCCAATATTTTTGTAACCGTAAAACTTGCCGGGATTAGATATACTATTATGGGAGAGATTGGCGGCCCCGGCTCAAACATTATTTACAGGGAGCAGCTGTCGATAATGGAAGCTATCGCAAATTCAGGTGATATTACACTTACCGGAAACAGGAAAGATGTAGTAATTGTTAGGCAGTATCCTCATGGTCAACGTGTGCACCATATTGATTTAACCACCATCGATGCCTTGAATTCACCTTTTTATTATGTAAAACCCAATGATTTAATTCTTGTTAACCCACTGCCTCAGAAATCAATTGGTACCGGAACCACAGCCCTGCAATCTATTACAACAATTGCTTCTATTTTGAGTTTATTCACTACAACTATCCTTTTATTTAACCGCCTCTAACTATGGATGAAGAATTTGAAATAGAACAACTGCAATCCAATTTTGATTTTAAAGGGTTTGTTTTAAAACTACTGTCTTATTGGCCGCTGTTTTTAATTTCACTACTTATTGCTTTTGGGATTGCCTATTATATTAATGCAAGAAAGCTTCCGGTCTATCAAATGGGGAGTTTGATTTCAATAAAGGACGATCAAAATCCATTTTTTACAACAAACACAAGCTTAACGTTTAACTGGGGCGGAACGACAGATAAAGTCAATACTGCCATAGTTACTTTAAAGACAAGGTCACACAATGAAAAAGTAGTAGAAAAACTTCAATACTATATAAATTACTTGAAAGAGGGTGAATACCAGATGGAAAACGCATATGCTCAAACCCCTTTTACAGTTGTAGCAGATACATTAAAGCATCAAATTCTCAATAAGTTAATTAAAATAACCGCAAAGGATTCTTTGCGCTACACCCTTAGTGTGTCATTTGAAGAAGGAAACTTCCCTACCCAGGAGTACCATTCAAAAGACCGTTCTCAAGTGGCGATGCCCACCCAGGATTTTGAGCGGGATTATATTTTTGGACAAAAAGTAGTGCTCCCTTTTTTTAACGGCACAATCAACCGATCTGAAAAACCATTACAGGCAGGAAAACCTTATTTTTTCAGGTTTGGTAATTTTGACGGTGTGGTTTCACGTTTTCGCAGTATCAATATACAACCAGAATCCCAGGGTTCGTCAGTTTTAAACCTGACACTCACAGGTCACAATAAAGCAGAGATTGTAGACTATTTAAACGCCACGGTTGAGGTTTTGGGAGAAGAAGTTTTAAAAAGGAAAAACCTTTTTGCTACAAAAACCATAAAATTTATTGACAGCACACTGGCCATTAAGTCTGATGAGCTTTCCGCAGTGCAAGGTGAACTTGAGAGTTTCAGGAACGCATCTTCTGTTTATGACCTGGACACAGAGGGACAGGAAATCATTTCAAAACTGAATGCATTGGACCTTCGTAAAAATGCAATAGAGCAACAAATTGAGTATTATATTACACTGGAAGAATATCTTATAAGCAGGACTGATTATTCAAATGTACCTGCACCTTCAGTCGCAGGCATTGGCGAAGCCAGTATCGTTTCAGGTGTAAGCAGAATTGTTTCACTCGCTGAAGAACGAAACAAATACCAGTATTCTTTTAAAGAGGGAGCACCTATATTTGATGATATTGACAGGCAAATCAATGCGGTGAAAGCAGTTCTTCTGGAAAATATCACTTCTACAAAATCATTAAAAAACAGGGAGCTCAATGAAATAAACAGGGAGTTGTCTGAATATGAAAGTGAAATAAGAAGGTTGCCTAAAGAGCAACAGCAGCTTTTGAGTATCCAGCGGCGCTTTGATTTGAGTTCACAGGCATATAATATGTTTTTGTCAAAACGCAGCGAGGCAGGTCTGGTAAAAGCAGCAAATGTAAGTGATGTACAGGTGATTGACCCTGCAAAAGACATTGGTGGAGGGCAGGTGGGGCCAAACAATCAGTTGAATTATGTGATGGCAGCTGTTTTCGGGTTTTTTATACCGTTTGTATTTGTCTTTTTAATAGTCTTTTTTGATAATAAAGTACATACCACACAGGATATTACTAAACTGTCACCCATTCCGGTGTTGGGAGTAATAGGTAAAGGAAAATTAGGTGAAAATTTAATTGTGCTGCAAAAGCCTAAATCGGCTGTAGCAGAGTCCTTTAGAGCCATTCGCTCCAGTTTGCAATTTATGTATAAAAAACGCGGACTTGAAGGTGCCAAAACGGTTTTGGTTACTTCGACCGTGAGCGGTGAAGGAAAAACCTTCTGTTCTATTAATATTGCTTCTGTTTTCGCTTTAAGCGAAAAAAGAACTGTTCTGGTGGGCCTTGACCTTCGTAAACCCAAAATATTTGATGATTTTAATATCAATAACAATGTGGGTGTTGTGAACTACCTTATTAATGAAACTTCTGTAAGTGATATAGTACAAAAAACAACAGTTCCTCATCTGGATGTAATTACATCTGGACCCATACCACCAAATCCGTCAGAGTTGCTCATCAGTGATAAAATGACAGAATTGATGGATGAATTGTCTCAACACTATGATTATATTGTGCTGGATTCACCACCGCTGGCCTTGGTAGCAGATTCACTTGAACTTGTTAAATATGCTGATGCAACCATTTATGTGGTGCGGCAAAACTATACCAAAAAAGGAATGCTCTCCATTATTAATGATAAATACAAGAAAGGCGAAGTAAAACATATAAGTTTTGTTTTAAATTACTTTCAGCAAAAAGGAAAATATGGATATGGTTACGGTTATGGTTATGGATATGGAAATTACCATCACGGTTATCATGAAGATGATAATAAAACGGGGTTTATTAAGAGAGTTTTTAAAAGGAAGTAAGACTATTTAGTTTACAGGATGTAAATACAATTTTAAAGTCAGCGTATTTAAAATCAATTCTTTGCGACCCTAATTCGCTTTTTATGTTATCGAGAAAACAACGGTTTTTAAAAAGAAGTTTTGATGTAATCATTTCTCTAATAGCATTGATTTTATTAATTATTCCCTTAATTTTGCTGCTTCTCATATCAAGACTCGATATTGGCTTACCGGGTTTGTTTGTCCAACAACGTATAGGCAAAGGAGGTAAACCCTTTAAAATGTATAAAATTAGGACGTTGAGAGGTAATAAACATCACAGCATTGAAGAAATTTTGAGTCATGAAACCCGGTATGGCAAATGGCTTCGAAAAACAAAACTTGATGAATTGCCGCAACTCTATAATGTACTGAAAGGAGATATGAGCCTGGTAGGACCAAGGCCAGACCTTCCGGGATATGCAGATGTTTTAAAGGGAGACGACAGGATTGTGCTTTCAGTAAGACCGGGCATTACAGGACCTGCAACATTGAAATATAAAGGGGAAGATAAACTTTTAAGAAAACAGCAGGACCCATTGCAATACAATGATGAGGTGATTTGGCCAGATAAAGTAAAAATAAACAAAGAATATGTGAGGAACTGGACATTTAACAGAGACCTGATGTACATTTATAAATCAATAGTAAATTAAACATAATGATTGAAAAACCACATATAGCCGTTATAGGACTTGGGTATGTAGGACTGCCTCTTGCCGTGGAATTTGCAAAAAAATACAAAGTAACCGGTTTTGACATAAATAAAAAACGGGTATCAGAACTGCAAAACGGAAAAGACTTTACCCTTGAAGTGGAAGATGCAGATTTAAAAAGTGTTCTTGATTTAGAAGAAACCACAGGGCTTTTGGTAACTGACGATTCTGAACAATTAAAAGATGCATCCATTTATATAGTTACTGTACCCACACCCACAGACAAATACAACCAACCCATACTTACGCCCCTTATCAAAGCCAGTGAAAATATAGCTAAGTATCTCAAAAAAGGAGATATCGTTATTTATGAATCGACTGTATATCCGGGTGTGACAGAAGACATATGTGTGCCGGTTCTTGAAAAAAACTCAGGATTAAAATTCAACAGTGATTTTTATGCAGGATACTCACCCGAGCGCATCAACCCGGGCGACAAGACGCATACAGTGACCAAGATTTTAAAAGTGACTTCGGGCTCAACACCCGAAATAGCAAAAAAAGTAGACGATTTATACAAATCTGTGATAACGGCAGGGACCCATTTGGCACCCTCAATTAAGGTGGCTGAAGCCGCTAAGGTGATTGAAAATTCACAGCGTGATATCAACATTGCATTTGTGAATGAACTTTCCAAGATATTCAGATTGCTAGAAATTGATACAAAAGCCGTACTAGAAGCGGCAGGTACAAAATGGAATTTCATCAAATTCACACCCGGCCTTGTGGGGGGGCACTGTATTGGTGTTGACCCATATTACCTTGCCCAAAAAGCGGTGGAGGAGGGGTACAATCCTGAAATTATTTTGGCAGGAAGAAGAATGAATGACGGTATGGGAGCTTATGTAGCTTCAGAAACCGTTAAACTGATGATTCAAAAAGATACCAAGGTCAAAAACGGAAACGTTCTTGTTTTGGGCATAACCTTTAAAGAAAACTGCCCTGATATCCGAAATTCAAAAGTCATTGATGTAATAAAAGAATTTAAAAAATATAACCTCAACGTTGACGTTTATGATCCCTGGGCAAATGCAGAAGAGGTAGATTATGAGTTTCAAATCCCTATGATGAAAGATATGAACGGACTTGTTAAAAAATATAATGCAATTGTGCTGGCAGTATCACATCACCAGTTCAAAAACTTTGACCTTGATGCCCATAAAGCTGAAAACGCTGTGGTTTTTGATGTAAAATCATTTTTACCCATTGATAAAATAGACGGAAGATTATAATGTACGACCACAAATATCACAATCAGGATTTATCAAAGTTTTCATTTCTCATCACCGGAGGAGCAGGGTTTATTGGCTCAAACCTTGTGGCTTATTTACTGAAATACAAGGCAAAAAAAGTACGTGTTTTGGACAACCTGGCAACAGGTTTTTTAAAGAATATTTCTGAATTCCGGGACCTTTCAAACTTTGAATTTATGGAAGGTGATATACGGGATTTGGAAACCTGCAAAAGTGCAATGAAAGATATGGACTTTGTATCACATCAGGCAGCTTTGGGTTCTGTGCCGCGTTCCATTAATGACCCAATTACATCAAACGACGTCAATATAAACGGTTTTTTAAACATGCTTGTGGCACAAAAGGAGTCAGGTTCGGTGAAACGACTTGTCTACGCTGCATCCAGCTCTACATATGGTGACAGTAAAAAACTGCCCAAAGTGGAGGATGAGATTGGCCGCCCTTTATCCCCTTACGCAGTGACAAAATATGTAAATGAATTGTATGCAGACGTTTTTTACAAAACTTATAAAACCCAAACTATTGGCTTGAGGTATTTTAATGTGTTTGGACCCAACCAAAGCCCCACAGGTGCTTATGCTGCTGTGATACCCTTGTTTATGCAGGCTTTAAAGGACAAAAAAGCACCCACCATCAACGGTGACGGATTGCAAACCCGGGATTTCACCTATGTTGAAAATGCTGTTCAGGCGAATGTGAAAGCTTTTTTTGCTGAAGAAAATGCTGTTAATGAAGTTTTCAATGTTGCATATGGTGAACAAATCAGTTTAAATACTCTTTGGGAAAACTTACAGGATATTTCAAATACAGAGCTTGAAGCCGTTTATGGACCTCCAAGGGTAGGAGATGTCAGGGATTCGCTTGCTGAAATTTTAAAGGCTAAACAACTTTTAGGATATAAGCCGGAATTCAGCGTTTATGATGGTTTAAAAATAACGTGGAAGCATTTTTAAAGGAATACAAGGGTATATAATTTTTGTAAAATGAAAAAAGTTTTAATTACAGGAGGTGCAGGTTTTATAGGTTCACACGTGGTGCGGCTCTTTGTAAATAAGTACCCATATTATCACATTTTCAACCTGGATCTATTGACCTATGCGGGCAATCTGGAAAATTTAAAAGACATTGAAAAGGCATCACACTATACTTTTATAAAAGCTGACATCTGCGATGCGGAAACGATAGACAAGCTTTTCAAGATCCATAACTTTGATAGTGTAATACACCTTGCTGCCGAATCTCACGTTGACCGTTCCATTACAGATCCGTTGGCGTTTTTAAAAACCAATGTCCTGGGGACGGTAAATCTACTTAACGCAGCACGAGAAAACTGGAAAGAAAGTTTTGATGATAAATTGTTTTACCATATCAGTACTGATGAAGTATACGGTACTTTGGGTGAAACGGGTTTGTTTTCAGAAACAACAAGCTATGACCCAAACTCACCGTATTCTGCTTCAAAAGCCAGTTCAGATCATTTTGTGAGAGCTTATGGAGAGACGTATGGTTTGCCTTATATCATTTCCAATTGTTCAAATAATTACGGTCCCAATCAGTTTCCGGAAAAACTCATCCCGCTTTTTATTCATAATATTATTGAAAAGAAACCACTTCCGGTTTATGGTGACGGAAATTATACCCGTGACTGGCTCTATGTAATTGATCATGCACACGCTATCGATCTGGCATTTCACAAGGGTAAAGAAGGGGAAACCTATAACATAGGAGGTTTTAATGAATGGAAAAATATTGACCTCGTTAAAGTTCTTTGTGCCCAAATGGATAAAAAACTGAATAGAGCACCCGGAACCTCAGAGCAATTAATAACCTTTGTGAAAGATCGCCCCGGTCACGATTTGCGCTATGCTATTGATGCTTCAAAAATCAATAAGGAATTAGACTGGAAGCCGTCGGTCACATTTGAAGAAGGACTTTCCAAAACCATTGACTGGTATTTAAATAATAAAGCTTGGTTGAGTCACGTCACAACAGGAGAATATCAGGAGTATTACAAAAAGCAATACAAAACAAACTCATTATGAAAGGAATTATATTAGCCGGTGGCGCAGGGACACGCTTGCACCCGTTGACACAAGTAGTTTCCAAACAACTTCTTCCCGTGTATGATAAACCGATGATTTACTATCCGCTTTCGGTTCTGATGCTGGCTGATATTAAGGATATACTGATTATTTCCACCCCTGCTGATTTGCCCAATTTCGAAAAATTATTCGGTGATGGGTCACATTTGGGGATTTCAATATCTTATGCAGAGCAACCTTCTCCAGACGGACTAGCCCAGGCTTTTATTATTGGCGAAAAGTTTATTGGAGAAGATGATGTGTGCCTGATTTTAGGAGATAATATTTTTTATGGTGCAGGCTTTCAAAAATTGCTGAACGAAGCTAAAAACCAGGTTTCTGAGGCAAATAACGCATCTGTTTTTGGTTATTATGTAGACGACCCCGAGCGTTATGGCGTGGCTTCTTTTGATGAAGACGGGCAAGTGCTCAGTATAGAAGAAAAACCAAAATACCCCAAAAGCAACTATGCGGTTGTGGGGCTTTATTTTTATCCTAATTCTGTTGTCAGGATAGCAAAAGCTGTCAAACCATCAGAAAGGGGCGAGCTTGAGATTACGGCTGTTAATGAAGCGTACCTCAGGGAGCAAAAACTTAAAATGCATATTATGAGCCGGGGTTTTGCCTGGCTTGACACAGGAACACACGAGGCGTTGACAGAAGCGACTGAGTTTGTAAAAACAATTGAGAAACGCACAGGACTGAAAATAGGTTGTATTGAAGAAGTTGCCTATCGCAAAGGCTTTATTAATTCAGAAAAATTAAATCATCTGGCAGAACCCCTGTTAAAGAGTGGTTATGGCAGATATCTTAAAAATATCGTAAAATAATACGAATCCCCATCGTAAACCGTTTTCATATAAACAACAAAAAAACCTACTTATGAAATTACAAATCACCCACTTACTGGTGGTATTTTTTTTATCATTACCTCTTTTTTCTCAAGAGGAAGACCGCTATAACAAATTTTCAGCTGAAGCAGGCATAGGCGTTCACGTCCCGTTGGCCCCTAATGACTTTATAAGCCGAAGCAATTATGTAAGCCTTGGGCATACAGAAATAGGGCTTCGTTATATGTTCAATCAGAAACTAGGGTTGAAACTGGCCTATGCAAACAATCGCTTTCGTGATCAGGATAATTCAGATTTAGGTATTAATTACAACCGCATTGGTATTGAAGGACACTATAACTTAGGCAGGCTTTTATTGCCTTATTATATTTATAATAAAGTTGCATTTTTTGGTCATGCGGGAGTGAGTTATGCCAGAGCATCTCCTGTTAAAGAAAGTTTTTCTGAGCAAACAGGTACCCTAAGCATTGGTTTTAAACCTCAGGTAAAAATCACAGACCGCATTTCTGTCTTTGCTGACGGAAGTTATCATTTCAATTTCAAACAACATTACAGTTATTCAGGACAACTACTTTCTCCTGGTTTTGAAGAGGAGATGGGAAGCTTTACGACCCTGAGTTTTGGTGTGATTTTCAATCTGGGTAATAAAAAACATCACGCAGACTGGTATTGATTTTTTGGATATAAATTCCTTTCTATTTTCTGATTGTTTCCCTGACAGGCTATAACCCTGGTCAGCTGTTAAACCTTTTCTAAAAATTAGAAATTGTTGGTTGATATTGGTAAATTAGAGAAAAATTGATGATGAGAATATTAATTACAGGAGCAACAGGACTTATAGGAACTGAAATTGTAAAATTATGCCGGGAGCAGGAAATAAGTATTCATTATTTGACAACCTCAAAGTCCAAAATTGAGGAAGAAGAAAATTACCGGGGGTTTTACTGGAATGCCAAGCAAGGAGATATTGACGTTCAATGCCTTGATGGAGTTGATGCTATCATTCATCTTGCAGGTGCCCCTATTTCAAAACCGTGGACTTCCAGCTATAAGACTGAAATTCTGGAAAGCAGGATACTAACCGGAAATTTACTCTTCAATACGCTTCAAAAAAACAAACACGAGGTAAAACAATTTATTTCTGCAAGCGGCATCAGTATTTACCCCAGCGATTTTGATAAAACTTATACCGAAGAAAGCAGTAATACAGCAACTACCTTTTTAGGGAATGTAGTATCGAGCTGGGAGGAAGTGGCAGATAAATTTTCTATTGGAGGTTTGAAAGTTGCTAAAATCAGAACGGGATTGGTTCTTGATGGAGAAGAAGGAGCCTTACCCAAAATAGTCAAACCCATAAAGCTCGGTGCAGGAGCACCTCTGGCATCAGGAAAGCAATGGCAGTCCTGGATTCATATTGAGGATATCGCCCGTCTTTATTTACATGTGTTAACCAATTCCCTGGAAGGAAGTTACAATGCTGTAAGCCCGCAACCGGTGACAAATAAAGAATTAACAAAAGCCATAGCAAATCACCTTAATAAACCATTGTGGTTACCAAATGTCCCAAAGTTTATGCTGGAATTAACTTTAGGGGAAATGGCCACTCTGGTCCTGGAAAGTCAGAAAGTAAGCTCTGATAAAATTGAGAAACAAGGTTTTACATTTAAATACCCTGATATTGAAAGTGCTGTAAACGACTTACTTTAATAAAAAAACACTCCAAATTTTTGGAGTGTTTTTTTATTAAAACTATAACTGAATATTTAAGCTTTTTGAGCTTCTACATAAATTGTCAATTCAATGGTGTCATTGATAAATTTATCTCCCAGATTGTCAAAAACAGATTTTGAACCAAAATTTGCATTCCATTCTGTTCTGTCAATACCAAAGGTTTCACTTTGTAAAATCATTTTATCTCCTTCAATAGAAACATTCACGGGAAAAGTAACACTCTTTGTTACATCTTTCATCGTTAGATTTCCTGTCATCATAGTTTTTCCGTCAACTTCAGAAACATTACTAACTTCAAATGTTGAAACAGGATATTTTGGGGCATTAAAAAAATCGCCTTCTTTTCCTTCAGCAGTTCCTTTCAAATGAGCTTCAAGATCTTCTTTCCCCTCACCTTCCTTAAGGTCTGTTACTGTAATGGAATGCATATCCATCTGAAAAGTACCGCTTACAATTCTATTTTCATCATTTAAAGCTACTTCTCCTTTATTCAGGTTGATATAACCTGTGTGCGTTCCTGTGGGTTTTTCACCTTTCCAGTCTATTTTAGAAGCATCTGTATTTACAGTATAGGTAGAAGCTACTTCGGTTATTTCCTCAATGTTCTCAGCATCACTGGTCTCAACTTTGTTTTTGTCATTTTTACATGCAAGAGCGGTAATTACAACAAATGACGCTACAAATAATTTAATTACATTTTTTTTCATGGCTTGTGTTAATTTTTTAGTTTACTTAACAAATGTAACAAGCAGCAACCTCTTTTTTCTTAAATTCCTATTAATTTTTTTGAGTGACAATTTGACACAAAAGAAGCTATGGCAATACTTTTGTAATAGAGATGTGAGTATAATTATAGAAACAGATCTCAAAAATGAGTAAAAAAGATAAAAACAAGGCTACAGCTACTGCCGAAAAACCTAAAAACAAGGAAAATAAAGCAGAAACAATCATTGAAACTTTAGAAGATAAAAATCAAGCGCTGCAGGAAGAACTGGAGAAAGAAAAAGAACGCAATCTGCGTTTGTTTGCAGAATTTGAAAATTATAAAAAGCGCACTATAAAAGAGCGTCTGGACCTGTTTAAATCAGCAGGTCAGGATGTGATACAGTCACTTGTTCCTGTACTGGATGATTTTGACAGGGCTTTGATTGAACTCAAAAAATCTGAAGATGACACCCTGTATAAAGGGGTTTTGCTAATTCACAATAAATTCAAAGAGACGCTTAAAATAAAAGGCCTCAGCCCACTCGAGGTGAAGCAGGGTGATGCCTTTGATGCAGACATTCATGAAGCCATCACACAAATACCGGCACCCTCTGAGGAATTAAAAGGTAAAATAATTGACGTAGTTGAGAAAGGGTATCAGCTGGGCGACAAGATTTTAAGGTACCCCAAAGTAGTCATAGGACAATAAATTTTTGACCAGATATAAAATTTCATGAAAGAAGATTATTACGATATATTAGGAATAAGCAAGAGCGCTTCTACCGCTGAAATCAAAAAAGCGTATAGAAAAAAAGCACTTGAATATCACCCTGACAAAAACCCGGGAGACGAAAAGGCAGAGGAAATGTTCAAAAAGTCAGCCGAAGCTTATGAAGTCTTAAGCAATCCTGAAAAACGTTCGCGGTATGATCAGTATGGTCATCAGGCTTTTGATGGTTCCGGCGGCTTTGGTGGTGGCGGAATGAATATGGAAGATATATTCAGTCAGTTTGGTGATATTTTCGGAGGTGCCTTTGGTGGAGGAGGTGGCGGATTTTCAGGATTTGGCGGTTTTGGCGGGGGCGGCCAGCGCAGAATGAAAGGAAGCAACCTTAGAATTAGAGTGTCGCTCACCCTCGAAGAAATTGCCCATGGTGTTGAGAAAAAAATCAAGGTAAAACGCAAAAAGAAAGCAGAAGGCACAACATATAAAACCTGCTCAACCTGTAATGGAGCTGGCCAGGTAACCCGCATCACAAACACCATTTTGGGCCGCATGCAAACAGCTTCAGCCTGTCCTTCCTGTAAGGGTTCAGGACAGATTATTGATAAAAAGCCAGCCAATGCTGATGCTGAAGGAATGTTGCAGACAGAAGAAACGGTTTCCATTAAGATTCCCGCAGGAGTTGTTGATGGAATGCAGTTAAAAGTCACCGGAAAAGGTAATGAAGCACCCGGAAACGGAATTGCAGGGGATCTTATTGTCGCTATTGAAGAAAAACCTCACCCCACACTTCAACGTGAGGGAGATAATCTGCATTATGATTTGTATGTCAGTTTTTCTGAAGCAGCAATGGGAACATCAAAAGAAATAGATACCGTTACCGGAAAAGTGAGAATCAAGATAGAAGAAGGTGTGCAAAGCGGTAAAATATTACGACTTAGAAGCAAAGGTATACCAAGCATCAATGGCTATGGCTCCGGAGACTTACTGGTTCACGTCAACGTCTGGACACCTAAAACTTTATCAAAAGAACAAAAAGACTTTTTTGAAAAAATGAAGGATGACCCTAATTTTCAGCCAAGTCCGCAAACAGATGATAAATCTTTCTTTGAAAAAGTAAAAGATATGTTTTCCTGACATATTTTAATTTTTATTCTTATATTTGTTTATAGTTAGTGCAAATGCTAACTATAATTTTTCTTTTTCATAGCAATTTTTTTCCCATCCTTGGTCTTTAAAATACTAAGGGTGGGTTTTGTTTTTATTTAAAACATTTTATGTAACAAGTGCGTTTAAATTTGCACTAACCTATTCAACAAAAACAATCACTCTTTATGGAAAATATTCTGGTTGCTGATAATGTTAGCAAGAATTATGGAAATTATACGGCTTTGAATAAAATTTCTATTGAAGTTCCAAAGGGAAGTATTTTTGGACTGCTGGGTCCTAATGGTGCAGGTAAAACCACATTCATTCGCATCATAAACCAGATTACCATGCCCGATAGCGGCACAATACTGCTGGATGGTGAACCCTTAAAACAACATCACATTCAGCATATAGGCTATTTACCGGAAGAAAGGGGACTCTATAAATCCATGAAAGTCGGTGAACAGGCACTTTATCTGGCCCAACTCAAAGGACTTTCAAAATCCCGGGCAAAAGAAAGGCTTAAATACTGGTTTGACCGGTTGGATATAGCAAATTGGTGGGATAAGAAAATTGAAGAACTGTCGAAGGGAATGGCTCAAAAAGTTCAGTTCATTGTTACAGTGCTTCACGAACCCAAACTTCTTATTTTTGATGAACCCTTCAGTGGCTTTGACCCGGTAAATGCAAATCTTATAAAAGATGAAATCCTGCAATTACGAGATGAAGGAGCCACCGTGATATTTTCAACCCACAGAATGGAATCTGTTGAAGAACTTTGTGATCATATAGCACTCATACATAATGCCAATAAAATCCTTGACGGAACCCTCATTGATATCAAGCGAACCTATAAATCGAATACCTTTCAGGTGGGTCTGGCTTGCGAAAACGAGACAGAGGTCTTAAAAGAATTGTCACAAAAATTTGACGTGACTCCCACTTTTTTTAAATCACTTACTGATGAACTGAAAGTGAATGTCAAGGTTAACCCTGAAAGCTCCCCTAATGAACTCTTAGGATTTCTTACAACAAAAGGGCAAGTAAACCACTTTGTGGAAGTGATACCCAGCGTAAATGATATCTTTATTCAAATGGTCTCTAAAAAATAAGCACATGAAAAATTTAAAGCTCATCATAAAAAGGGAATTTTTGGCACGCGTGAAGAACAAATCGTTTCTTTTAATGACGATATTAAGCCCACTGATTTTTGTGGGAATGATTTTTTTAGTTGTTTTCCTGAGTAGTTTAAACAATGAAGAAATCAGGGTGGTTTCTGTTTTGGATGAATCAAATTCACTAATGGAAAGCCTTGAAGATACAGAAAACCTTAAATTCAAGTCTCTCACTGATGTGACACTTGAAGAAGCAAAGCTTTTGAGTAACGAAAGCAACCATCATGGCCTGCTCTATATTCCTTTGTCAAATAACTTTCAGGAGTATGAAAATTCAGTACAGTTTTTTACTGAAGAATCCCCTAATATAAATGTCATTCAGTATATCGAAAAAAGCTTAAACACACAACTTACAAATTTAAAGCTCATGCAGGAAGGCGTTGATCTTGTAAAAATCGATGCTTCTAAGACAAACGTTGATATCAAAATTGAGAATTTCCAGGGACAACAAACCTCAAAAATGTCAAGCTGGATCAAAGCGATTTTTGGAGGTGCAGCCGGTTATTTATTAATGATGTTCATTATCATCTACGGCAATATGGTGATGCGAAGTGTTATTGAAGAAAAAACAAACCGCATTATTGAGATTATCATATCTTCCGTAAAACCTTTTGTTTTAATGATGGGTAAAATTATTGGCACCACCCTGGCAGGAATCACCCAATTTGCAATTTGGGTAATCCTGGGGGGTATCTTATTGTTTATTGCAACCGCGGTTTTTGATTTGCAGCTTGATACTTCATCAATGCCCAGCCAGGAAATGGTCGATTCAAATATGAGCGGTTTACAGGTGATTCTTTATGATATTGCGCGGTTACCTGTGGGCACCCTGCTTGTTTCGTTCCTTTTGTTTTTTATTGGCGGATATTTTCTGTACAGTTCAATCTATGCAGCTATTGGAGCGGCAGTTGATAATGAGACTGACACGCAGCAATTTTTATTTCCCATAATTATTCCTTTAATGTTGGCGATGTATGTTGGCTTTTTTGCCGTGATAGAAAATCCTCACGGGACTGTAGCAGTAGTGTTCTCACACATCCCGCTAACCTCGCCCATAGTGATGCTCATGCGCATTCCCTTTGGGGTGCCCTGGTGGGAAATTTTAATCTCAATTGTCGTTTTGTTTGCTACCTTTGCTTTGGTGGTCTGGTTTGCCGCAAAAATTTACCGCGTGGGTATTTTGATGTATGGTAAAAAACCAACCTATAAAGAGTTATACAAATGGCTAAAATATTAAGACTTTGGATAATACTTCACTAGATACCGTAAGAGATGTTATTCCGCAAAGTTATTGGGATATATTTCAAGAATTTGTTCAATTTGAGTTGTTAAAATTTGGAAAGGAAAAGAATGAAATTGTAATTACTGTAGGCCTAGTCATTCTTCTATTTCTCTCCCTTTTTATAGTCAAGCTGATACTAAGACTCATCAGAAAAATTTACACCCGAAAAATGGAGGCCGAGGATAAGATTCGTTTTCTGGGAGCGTATAATTTTATTGGATATCTGGTTTATATACTTGTTATTGTTTCAGTTATCAGTTCATCAGGAATTGATATCACACTGATTTTAACTGCAACAGCTGTTTTATTTATCGGTTTGGGTCTCGCTATGCGTGAAATATTTCAAGATATTATTGGTGGAATTTACATCATTTTTGATAAATCAGTTCAAGCAGGTGACATCATTGAGTTGAATGGTACAGTTTGTAAAGTTTTTGATACAAAATTAAGAACAACTCTCGCAGTAACACGTGATGACAAGGTAATTGTTATTCCAAACCATAAATTTGTAACAGATCCTGTAATAAATTTTACTCAAAATTATAAAAACACCAGGCAAAGTGTAACTGTCAGAGTAGCACTTGATGCCGATGTAGATAAAGTCAAGGAAGTATTGGTTCAGGCAGCACAAATACAAAAAAGGATTGTGAAATCACCCGAACCTTTTGTTATGCTTGAAGAATTTGGAGAATATGCCTTGCAGTTTGGTGTTTATTTTTTCATTTCTGAAACTTTTTACGAACTTAGAATTAAGAGCGAATTGCGGTTTGAAATTGAACGAAAATTCAGAGAAAATAACATCAAGTTCCCTTACCCACAACAGGATTTAAATGTTAAGCAATTCCCCTCAAGGGAAAATTTATAGGTTAAACTTTTCAACTATGCCCAAAATACTTATTATCGAAGACGAAGCATCCATCAGGAGAGTATTGGTGAAAATTCTCTCAGAGGAAAACAATACTTACGAAGTCTCTGAAGCTGAAGATGGACTCACCGGTATGGAATTAATCAAGAATGAAGACTTTGACCTCATTCTTTGTGATATTAAAATGCCCAAAATGGATGGAGTTGAAGTCCTTGAGGCCACAAAAAAAATCAAACCCGAAATACCCATGGTCATGATTTCCGGGCACGGCGATTTGGATGTTGCTGTAAATACCATGCGACTAGGTGCCTTTGATTATATTTCAAAACCACCTGACTTAAACAGATTACTCAACACGGTGAGAATTGCACTCGACAGGAAAGAACTTGTTGTTGAAAACAAACAGCTCAAAAAGAAAGTAAGTAAGAACTACGAAATGGTAGGGGAGTCAAAAGCCATTGAACGCATCAAGGATATGATTGAAAAAGTAGCTCCCACTGAAGCCAGGGTATTGATTACAGGCCCCAACGGAACCGGAAAAGAACTGGTGGCACACTGGATTCACGAGAAAAGCGAGCGCTCAAAAGGCCCTATGGTAGAAGTAAACTGTGCAGCCATTCCGCCGGAATTAATAGAAAGTGAGCTTTTTGGCCACGTCAAAGGCGCTTTTACTTCGGCAATAAAAGACCGTGCAGGAAAGTTTGAGGCTGCAAACGGAGGAACCTTATTCTTAGACGAAATAGGAGATATGAGCCTGGCAGTGCAGGCAAAAGTACTACGTGCCCTTCAGGAAAGCAAAGTACAGCGCGTGGGTAACGATAAAGATATTAAAGTAGATGTAAGGGTTGTTGCAGCAACCAACAAAAACCTGAAAGATGAAATTGCAAATAACCGCTTTCGCGAAGATTTGTACCACCGTCTTGCTGTGATTCTTATTGAAGTACCTTCATTAAACCAGAGAAGGGAAGATATTCCGTTGTTGATTGATTTCTTTGCAGAAAAAATTGCCGGTGAGCAGGGAACATCCAAAAAAGAATTCAGCAAAGAAGCTGTAAAACTCTTGCAGGCCTATGACTGGACCGGTAATATAAGGGAACTGCGCAATGTAGTCGAGAGACTTATTATTTTGGGTAGCAAAGAAATAACAGAAGAAGATGTGAAGATGTTTGCCACAAAATAAGGTAATCCAAAACTTTCTTACCTTTATGAAATCTTTTTCAACAAGACTATGGATAATATTAATACCCAACAATTCAAAATCAAAGGAAAGGTTTCTGTAAAAGAATTGCCTACATCTTTTCCGCTTCAAGCTACTGAAAAGGAAATAAAAAAAGAGATGAAGAAAACCCGAAAAAAACTGGGGGATCTTCAAAACACACTATATGCCCATGGTAAATATGGAGTGTTGATTTGCTTACAAGCCATGGACACCGCCGGAAAGGACAGTCTCATTCGCGAAGTATTTAAAGATTTTAATGTGCGTGGCGTGGTTAACCACAGTTTTAAGACGCCATCATCTAAAGAATTGCGTCACAATTATTTGTGGAGGCATTATGTAGCCTTGCCGGAACGCGGAAAGTATGCTGTTTTCAACCGCACCCACTATGAAAATGTTCTCGTGACACGGGTACACCCGCAGTATATTCTTAACGAAAATATTCCCGGCATCAATTCTGTAGATGATATTGACAATAGTTTTTGGGAAAAACGTTTTGAACAAATCAATGATTTTGAAAAAACAGTATATGATAACGGAACCATAATTTTAAAATTCTTTCTCAATATTTCAAAAGAAGAACAAAAATTCAGATTGCTGAGAAGACTTGACAAGCCCAATAAAAACTGGAAATTTTCACCCGGTGACCTTAAGGAACGCAAATTATGGGATGCTTACATGAATTGTTATGAGGAAGCGTTTAATAAAACGTCAAAAGAGTATGCTCCCTGGTATAGCATTCCTGCAGATGACAAGGACACTGCACGGCTGCTGGTCGCAAAAATAATTTTGGAAACAATGCAAGGATATTCAGATATCCAGGAGCCTGAATTGCCAGATCAAATAAAAGTCCAGATTCCTGACTATATTAAACAATTAAAAAATGATTAATATTTACATATGAAAAAAATTGTATTTGCCCCTTTGTTATTTCTTATTGCCTTTCAGGTCTCTTCACAAAAGACAAATGTTGAAGATTCCATAATGTTGAGAAAAATCTTTGATGAAGCCCTCGTTAATGGTAAGAGTTATGAGTGGTTACGCCATATTACCAAAAATATAGGGCACAGGCTTTCAGGTTCTGTTGGAGCTGAAAAAGCTGTTGCTTATACTAAAGAAGAACTGGAAAAGCTGGATTTGGATGATGTTTGGTTGCAATCAGTTATGGTACCCAAATGGGTGAGGGGTATACAGGAATATGCTTACATAGAAACGTCTCCCGGAAATACCACAGTAGTAAATATAAGGGCTTTGGGAGGTTCAACGTCTACACCTCAAGGGGGTCTTAAAGCAGAAATTATTGAAGTTCACGGTATTGAAGGATTGGAAAAACTTAGCAGAAGCGATGTGGAAGGAAAAATTGTTTTCTTTAATAAAGCAATGGATCCGAGATATATAGAAACGTTTGGCGATTATGGAAACACGGTGAGCCAGCGTTCTCGGGGAGCTTATGAAGCTTCTAAACTCGGAGCTGTAGGGGTAATTGTTCGCTCAGTAACTTTAAAAGAACACGAAACTCCCCATAGCGGCGGAATGTCATACAGCGACCTTCCTCTTGAAGAGTATATTCCCGCTGCAGCAATTAGTACAACACATGCCAATTTGCTGAGCAGTATGCTCAAACTACAGCCCGGATTACAGTTTTATTTTAACCAAACCAGTAAAATGATGCCCGATGTGGAATCACACAATGTGATTGGTGAAATTAAAGGAAGTGTTCACCCGGAGCGCATTATACTGGTTGGCGCACACATTGATTCCTGGGATTTGGGTGAAGGCGCTCACGATGATGGAGCCGGAATAGTACAATCAATGGAAGTGATGCGAATGTTTAAAAACCTTAATTACACGCCCAAACACTCCATCAGGATCGTGTTGTTTATGAACGAGGAAAACGGGACACGCGGAGCGAGAAAATATGCTGAGGAAGTCGAAAAAAATAAAGAACCCCACATTTTTGGTATCGAAAGTGATGCAGGAGGGTTTACACCACGTGGTTTTTCTATTGCCGGTTCCGATGAAGAGTTAAAACACCTCAAACAGTGGCAGCCTCTCTTTGAGCCTTATTTAACAAACTTGTTTGTAAAAGGGTTTAGTGGGGTAGACATCAGGCCACTTGAAAAAGAAAACAATATCATGGCCGGTTTAAAAGTGGATTCACAACGCTATTTTGACATCCATCATGCTGAAACCGATGTTTTTGAATTAATAAGCAAAAGGGAATTGGAGTTAGGAGCCGCTGCCATGGCATCAATCATTTATTTGGTTGATAAATATGGAACGGTGAATTATCCCGTGAAATAAAGTCATAATAAAATCAATAGCTAAGCACCTTTGTGAAATTTATTTACGAGGGTGTTTTCTTTTAAAAGGATACACCATCTGCCTCCCAAAATCCTCTGGAAAATCATCGTCGTCGTAAAAGCCCAACTCAATTTCCCTGCCGTCTTCAGGAATATAAGCTGTTTTAAATAGATAATCCCAAATACTTAGACTCAGGCCAAAATTCATTCCGTAAGGATGTTCTTTTGGCAGGGCCTTGCTGTGATGCCAGATATGCATTTTTGGGTTGTTGAAAAGATATCCAAATATTCCATAACTCCAGCCCACATTGGCGTGATTGAGGTGCCCTACAAACACAGCAAACATATGAACCACAAAAAATTCCTGTATTCCAAATCCAATCATCGCCAGGGGGATGTATTGAACGGTTTTATAAACAATGGTCTCCATAAAATGAAACCGGAACTGAGCTGCAAAGCCCATTTCCTTTACACTGTGATGTACTTTGTGGAATTCCCATAGCCAGGGGCGTTTGTGAAGTTGGCGGTGCACATTCCACTGAATAAAATCAGCAATGACAAACATAATGAGCAATTGTGACCAGGCCGGAAGGGTTTGCAGGTTGATGGCAACAAGATTGGTAATACCAAAAAGACCCAAAAAATCATTAAACAATTCCACCCCCACATTGGAAAGGGCATTATAGCCGACAAGTGAAAAGAGGAAAAAATTAAAAAGAATATAAAAGCTGTCCAGCCAAAATCCTTTTCGGAAAATCTTTTGGTTTTTTCTCCAGGGCAATACAATCTCAATCACCCACACCAAAAGGGATAAAGCGATCAACCAATAAAAATAATTGTTCCAAGACGGATTTGATATTTCATGAACGAGATAATTAAAATAGCCGTTGAATGATTCTTTTATTATGGCAAAGTATTTTTCCATAGGGAGCACGTTTATGCAAAAATAAAGAAATCCGGTTTTGTGATAAGTAACTTAAGTTACAAAGCTTACTCAATCCTTGAATCCAGATCTGCTATGGTGTTTAGAATAAAGAGCACCACATTGTGATAAAATTCAGGCTGGATGTTTTCAAACTCATCAGAGGGTTTGTGATAATCAGCATGGTCTTCAACACCAAAATATAAAAAAGGTATATTGTTTTTGTAAAAATGGGCGTGATCTGAAGCCGTTACCCACGAATCTTTTCCGTCAAGGCCATCATGACCCATCTTTATTGTAATGGGAAAGGTCTTTTCCGGTATACTGCTGAAATAATTCTTGAAAGAAGGGGTGAACCGGGTTCCACAAACATAGATTTCATTGGCATCATTCCTGCTGATCATATCCATATTGATGTTGAACAATATGTTTTTATCATCTTTGTTTTCTACAAAATATTTAGCTCCCTGTAAGCCCATTTCTTCGGCATCAAGAGCAATAAACATGAGAGAATTTTTAGGTGGGTTTTCTTTAAAATATTTTGCCATGACCATCAATGCAGCTGTACCGGAGGCATTATCATCTGCACCGTTATAAACAGAATCATTTTCTATAGGCTTCCCAATACCCGTGTGGTCAAAATGTGCTGTTATGGCAATATATTTTTCGGGGTTTTCAGTTCCTTTGATGGTAGTGATGACATTTGTAGCTTTATAGGTTTTACTGTCTCGTTCAAACGAGAATGGCTGTAATACCACTTCGAGGTTTTGGGATAAAAAATACTCCGTGATATAGTTGCGGGCAATAATATTTTCCGGGTCACCGGTTTTTCGTCCCTTGAGAGCATCAGATGACAGAAACTGAAGGTGTCCTGTAAGTTCCTCTTTGGAAATTAAGCCTTCGGATATTTGTTTTTTTTCAAAGCTTTCAGGCTCTAAAAGGACAGGTAGCTCCTGGCTTTCTACTGAATACCCTAAAAAAAGAAATGGAATCAAAAAACAAGCATATTTTATCATATCGCAAAAAATTTAAAACTGCAATTTAAAGCAATTTTGCCCTGAAAGGAAACAAAATTAGTTTAAAGTTTTCTTGTAGTATTTTTTTTACTATTTTCACCACGCACCCAAAATTCCCCATCAAAATGAAAATAAAAGCAATCTCTTTGCTGGTTTGTTTATTTGCTCCATTATTTGTTTTATCTCAGGTCCCACAGTATTACAGTACAGTAAATTTTTCAGCCACACAACAAGTACTTAAACAACAACTCTCAAATTTAATAACAACTACTCATACTTATGAATTGACATATACACCTGAAGTCTGGGATGTGGTCAAGGAATCAGATCTGGAATATACTTATGGAGATGATGTGTTGTTGCTTTATGGCTATAATGATAATGATGGAATTTCAAAAACTGACAGGACACGTGATAAAGACGCTAATTGTACCTCAAGCTCTTGCATTGGTTTATGGAATCGGGAGCACGTTTACCCCAGGTCACTGGCAACCCCTGATCTTGAAACAAGTTATCCCGGTGCAGGCACTGACGCGCACGCTATAAGGGCAAGTGACAGCCAGATGAACAGCTCAAGGGGTAATCGTATATTTGAAGATGGAAATGGCAATTCTTACATCACTTCAAACGGTAATTTTTACCCCGGTGATGAGTGGAAAGGAGATGTGGCCCGCATAGTGATGTATATGTATTTAAGGTATCCCTCACGGTGCGAAGCAGTAATGGTGGGTCATGGAGATATTTCATATTCTTATTTTAATGATATCCCTGATATTTTTTTAGAATGGAATGCTGAAGATCCTGTTTCTGAGTTTGAACAACAACGCAATGAGGTGATTTATGGGAGTCAGGGTAACAGAAATCCGTTTATAGACAACCCTTATCTGGCTACAATGATATGGAATGGCCCTGAAGCAGAAGACCTCTGGGAGGCTCTTGATATTTCAGAAAATATCACCGTATCTACTTTTCTTTATCCAACAGTAACAAGTGGTGTCGTATTCCTTGAAAGCGAAACTCAAACCTCTTTCAACTTTGAGGTCTACACAGTATCCGGCCAATTTATTATGAACGGTACTGCTGAAGAAAAAATTGACTTGGAAGGGCTTTCAAAGGGAATGTATTTTATTCAGTTACAAAACCAAAACCATACACAAACGGAGAAAATAATATTGAGATAAAAAGTGGTTTATCTTGATATGTATCCTTTACAATCAGCATTTTGGATAGTTTTTCCCGGCACCACCTTCAGAGCTAAAATTATGGCTATTAAAATTGTGCAGAATACAATAATGATTAATTTTAGAACTTATTATCTGGTATGCGAGTTCTGAGAGTCAAGCCCATAAAAAAAATCACTTACATTCAGTTATTGCTGCTGCATGCCGGGTTTGCAATGCTTGTTTATTTAATCCCTTCCTCATCCAAGTTTATTTATCTGGGAATTGTCGCTTTTTTCTTTTTCCTGATTTTCACCAAGGGAAACAAAAATAATGAAGCCTTGATTGCAGCAGCATATATAACAGGAGCTGAGCTTTTTTTCAGGATGACCGGGGGTGCTTTTTTTTATGAATCAGGCAAATATCTTGTCATTGTTTTCTTGCTCATAGGGTTGTTTTTATCAGGCACTTCAAAAAAATCAATGCCCTATTGGCTATATCTGTTTTTACTGGTTCCCGGGGTCTTTTTCTCGGCTCTGAACTTAAATTATGATACCAATATTAGAACTACCATAGCCTTTAACATAAGTGGTCCTGTTACTGCAGGAATTGTAGGTATTTATTGTTTTTACAGAAAAATTTCAGCAAACAGGATTCATCATATTTTTTTAGCATTGCTGCTCCCCATCATTACTTTAACACTCTATCTTTTTGTGTACACACCCAATATCAGGGATGCTCTTAGCGGAACGTCCTCAAACTTTGCAGCTTCAGGGGGATTTGGACCCAATCAGGTTTCAACGATTATGGGTTTGGGGGCCATTATTTTATTTCTTAGGCTCTTTACAGTTAAAAGTAAACTAGTGAATATTATTGATCTGGGACTTTTAGCTCTGGTTTGTTACAGAGGGTTAGTAACATTTTCAAGGGGAGGAATGATAACGGCTGTGGTTTGCGTCATCGCATTTCTGTTATTGTATTTTTATTCGGCAAATGCATTGGCAAAAGCAAAATTAATCCCTAAGATCGTGGTTATTTCCGGAATTTTGTTGTTGACGTGGGGGTTTACTTCAATTCAGACATTTGGTTTTATAGACAAGCGATACAGCAACCAGGACGCAGCGGGCAGGGTAAAGGAAGACATAACAACCGGTAGGGCAGAGTTGTTGTCTTCAGAACTGGATGTGTTTTTTAAAAACCCCCTAACAGGAATAGGTATTGGCAAGATAAAAGAACACAGGGAAGAAAAAACCGGAATATCTGTAGCAACCCACAATGAAGTGAGCAGGTTGTTGTCTGAGCACGGCATCTCAGGATTGATAGCATTGTTTATTTTAGCATTTACACCGTTGTTTTATTGGCTTCGTTACAGACCCAGTGTTTATTTTTTCGCTTTTTACTTTTTTTGGTTGCTCACCATTGGCCATTCCTCAATGCGACTGGCTGCTCCCGGGTTTATTTATGGACTGTGCTTACTCTATATTTTTTATGAAAAAAATACTTTACATAGGAAATCGCTTACACAAAAAGGGTAAGACGGTTACAGGGGTAGAATCGCTGGGAAACCTCTTAGAGCAGGAGGGATATGTCATTGACAGGGCTTCTGACAAAACCAATAAAGTGCTGCGCTTACTGGATATGTGTTTTAGCGTGATAAAACGCAGAAAGTCAATTGACTATATTCTTATTGACACTTACAGCACAACCAACTTTTATTATGCCGTGGCAGTTTCATGGCTGGCAAAACGTTACCATATTCCTTATCTTCCTATTCTTCACGGTGGGAATTTACCATATCGTCTTAAAAGAAGTAAAAAACTGAGTCGTATTGTTTTTAAAAACGCCAGAATAAACGTAGCTCCTTCAGAATACCTTAAATCAGTTTTTGAAAATAACGGGTATATAAACACAGTCTGCATCTCAAATGCCATTGAAATCAAGGAGTACCCTTTTTCAGAAAGGACTTTAAAACCCAATCTTTTATGGGTACGTTCCTTTTCGGAAATATACAATCCTCTTTTGGCTTTAAAATCACTGAAAATTTTACTAACAGAGTATCCCGAAGCAAAGCTCTGTATGGTGGGACCTGATAAGGACGGCTCTCTTGGGGTTTGTGAAAAGTATGCCTTGGAAAATACATTACCGGTTCAGTTTACGGGAAAACTTACAAAAGAAGAATGGATTGCGCTTTCAAAAGAATTTTCGGTCTTTATCAATACGACAAACTTTGATAACACGCCTATAAGTGTGATTGAGGCAATGGCTTTGGGGCTTCCCGTAGTATCAACTGATGTTGGTGGGATTCCGTTTCTGCTTGAAGACAATCAGGATGCTGTTTTGGTCCCTCCCCGAAATCCCAGTGCTTTTGCAAATGGAATAAAGAAGCTGTTAACAAATGAAAAGCTGTCTGAAAAATTAAAAATAAATGCCAGAAAAAAGGCAGAAAGGTATGATTGGCAAAAAGTTAAAGAACAATGGCATCTTTTATTAAAATAAGATATTGTATTTTTAAACCCCAAATTTAATCAAATGGCAAAGCCTTCAAAAATTCACTTTGAGATCTCTGAGCGAAAAGTGCTGTTACGGGTTTTAGATCTTGTTACAGTATTTATAATGCTTTATGGTGTTGGGAAGCTATTTGAATTTGATTATTTTGTTATCTCACCAGACCGCTGGGAATGGCTGATCATTTTAGCGGTTTACATTACAGTATTTGGAACCATATTTGAACTCTATGATCTCCAAAAAGCCAGCAAGATTGATATTGTATTAAAAAATATTTTACTGACATCTTCCCTCACCGTCTTGGTGTATCTCTTAACCCCTTTTTACACACCGCAACTTCCGGGAAACAGGTTGCAGATTATTTACTTCTTTTTGGCTATTGTTATTGCACTCTATTTCTGGAGGCTTGCTTACATTACATTGATTTCCTCTCCCAGGTTTTACAAACGCATATTGTTGATAGGGAATTCTTCAAATGCATTATTAATGATAAATGCCATAGAGAAATCAGATCCAAACTATAAAGTAATAGGGTTTATAAACACCGGAAAAGAACTCACTGAAGATATTGGGACAACCCCTTTTACAACCGAAGATATTAAGAGGGTCATTCATGAAAATGCAATATCTGAAATTGTAATCGCAGATAATTTTTCAAAACGCTTATCGCTGCATGTCTATACCCAACTTTTGGATTTACTGGAAAAAGGTTTTCCCATTAAGGAATACACGCAGGTATATGAAGATTTGACATACCGGGTGCCTGTTCATCATGTTGAAAAGGATTTTTACAGGTATTTTCCGTTTAGCAGAAGCAATCAAAATAAGCTATATCTTTTTTTTCACAGGGCGATGGATGTTGTGCTTTCGGTGATTGGGTTGGTGCTTGGTATTGTTTTACTTCCTGTAATTTTAATAGGAAACCTGATAGCAAACCGCGGCCCTTTATTTTATTTTCAGGAGCGCGTTGGAAAAAACGGAAAGACATTCTTCATCATAAAACTGCGCAGTATGATCATAGATGCCGAAAAGGATGGTGCTGTCTGGGCGAGTAATAATGATCAGCGGGTGACTGCATTTGGCCGCTTTTTAAGAAAATCAAGAATTGATGAAATCCCGCAGTTTGTCAATGTTCTGAAAGGAGATATGAGTATAATCGGGCCCCGACCGGAACGTCCCGTGTTTGTCAAAGAACTCTCAGAAGACATCCCCTTTTATGAAATAAGACATATTATCAAGCCGGGGCTTACGGGCTGGGCACAGGTTAAAAGCAATTATGCGGCTTCAAAAGAAGATGCTCTGGAGAAATTACAGTATGACCTTTATTACATTAAAAAGAGAAGCGTTTATCTGGATTTGAATATTCTGCTTAAAACTTTCAGCACTATCTTGTTCTACAGAGGGCACTAACAAAGCATACGGAATCACTCAAAGGAATTTGTAAACTTTCTGACTGTTAAAGTTGTCTGTTTTTGAAGATGGAATGCTTTTTTTTATTAAATTGCTGTTCATTAACATTAAAATATCTCGCCTATTTAACATAGCTACTTTTTGATTAAGCCTTAAATTTAAATTAAATCCATTACAATTATGGCAAGAGCTATGTTTGACTACACTAAAGCAGTACTTGCAAAAGTTAGCTTTGACACTAATTTGTTTTGCAAAGAGCTTCAGAAAGCTTTGAAAAGATTACTCCCTTATGAAATTGAGGAGTTGAAGGTTTGGGTCAATTCATTGATTAAACAAAACCCTGATTTAAATCAATGTTTAGTCTACTTAAAGCCCTAGATTATTAGCTTCCTAAAAAAAGGAATATTCACAGTTTTATTCAGGTTTGAATTTTAAGTGTTAATGAGGTAACAAACTTTTTAATGTGTCTATCCTTTTTTCAGGAAGTTTTTTTATTTATTTCAGTGGGCTGATAATCTTTACATCCTGAAAAGCAATTGCCCCCCTAATTATTCCTGAAATTACATCATACAATGCATCTACAATCTGTGGTTTTAACTCACTTTTATGCCTGATGATACTAACCTCTCTGGCTGGTGAAGGTTCTTTAAAATAATGCAGGTATTTTTTTTCTTTCTCTTTGATATCCATCGTGTGTAAATAAGGCAGCAATGTCATGCCCAGACCTTCGTTTGATAACTTTATCAATGTTTCAAAACTCCCGCTTTCAAGCTGAAATTTTTCAGTGGTGTCTTTTTTTGATGCTTTACACAGGTTGATCACCCCATCCCGGAAACAATGCCCGTCTTCAAGGAGCAAAATATCTTCAAGATCAAGATCGTCAACCAATATATCCTTTTTTGAGAACAAGCGGTGGCTTTCGGTAATATATGCCACAAAAGGTTCATAATACAAAACCCGCTCTTTGATGTTTTCATTCTGTAAGGGCGTGGCTGCAATTGCTGCGTCCAGATGGCCTTCATTTAGTTTTTGAATACAGTCCTCTGTGTTGAGTTCCTCTATTTTTAAGCGCACTTTGGGGTGCCTTTTGGTAAACGTCATTAAAAACATAGGCAACAACGTGGGCATAACTGTAGGGATAATACCCAGTTTGAAATCACCACCTATATAGCCTTTCTGCTGGTCTACAATGTCCTGCATCCTGTCTGCTTCATTGACAATGTTACGGGCCTGCTCCACAATCTTTTCACCAATTGTGGTCAATTTAAGCGGTTTTGTGCTCCGATCAAATATGAGAATGGCCAGTTCTTCTTCCAGCTTTTGAATTTGCATACTTAGCGTGGGCTGCGTTACAAACGTTTTTTCTGCTGCTTTCGTAAAGTTTTTATACTCAGCAACCATCAAAACATACTTTAATTGGGTAATGGTCATAGTATCTGCATTTCTAATACAAATGTAAATAAATTATAAGGAATAATTATGCAGAATTGATTTGTTGTTACTTAGAGTATACCTCTTGCTTTAATTTCAAGGTATTTATTGATAGTGTTAACCGTAAGGTCTTTGGGAGGTGTCAAAATAGCTTGAATCCCTTTTTGCTGAAGGGCCTTCAGAATCGTTTTCTTGTCATTTTGAAATTCACCGGCAATGGTTTGATCATAAATATCAGCAAGATTCTCTGCTTTTGTGGAAATAAGCCGGGTCAGTTCTGTATTTTCAAAAAAGATAACAACCAGCACATGCTTTTTGGCAATGGATTGAAGATAGGGTAATTGCCGGTAAAGGGATGAAATATGTTCAAAATTAGTGTAAAGCAGTATAAGGCTGCGATGGGTTATTTTTCGTTTCACCAGCCCTTGCAATACACCATAATCAGCGTCTAAAAAATTTGTATCAATGTTGTATAAAGTTTCAAGGATAGTATTGAGATAAGTCTTTTTTGCCTGGGCCGGTAAAAAACTGTTAGTCTTGTTGGAAAAATCGACAAATCCCACTTTGTCACCTTTTTTCAAAGCAATATTTGAAAAAGCAAGCGTACTGTTAATAGCATAATCCAATAGCTTTAAACCCTCAAAGGGCATTTTCATCACGCGGCTGCTGTCTATAATAGAATAAACGGGCTGCATTTTCTCATCCTGATACTGATTGACCATCAGGTTTGCTCTCTTTGCCGTGGCATTCCAGTTTATAGTGCGAATGTCATCGCCGGCAACATAATCTTTGATTTGTTCAAATTCCAGTGTATTCCCGATGCGCCTGATTTTTTTGAAACCGAAATGGCTTAACTTGTTATCAAGCGCCAAAAAATCATACCGCTTCATTTGTATAAAGGAAGGGTATACTTTAACCATTTGTTCCTGATTGAAGCTGTACCTCCTTTTGATAAAGCCCAGTGGCGAACTCACATAACAATTCATTTTTCCAAAGACATATTCACCCCTTTCCACGGGTTTGACTTCATAAGTAAGGGTGTTTTGTTCCTTTCCGGAAAGGGAGGTTTCTCTTTTGAAATCCCTTTTTTGAAATTGTATGGGAAGCTCATCAATCAATACAATTTTAATCTTATAATCATAGAGGTTATTCAATTTCACTAAAACATAGTTGAGGTCACTGTTTGAAAATTTATCGGGTAAAACACGATTTCCTTTCAGACCACTTTTCTGATACAGCATGGAAATCTCGATCAATATAACTACAATCAATGCCAAAACAAGTATCCACACAACGGCATAAAGACCCTGGATCCAGTTTGAAAACAAAAACAGGACAGCTATGAGGGCAATGCTCATAAAAAACCGTTGCGAGAGGTATAATGATTTTAGCAATTTGATCATTTATCTGGGTATTTCAACTGCGTGGGAAATCATTTCGATAACAGACTCGGGGGTCATACCTTCCATTTCTCGTTCCGGTGAGAGGATAATGCGATGGCCTAAAACCGGCGCCAGTGTTTTCTTAACATCATCCGGAATGACAAAATCACGTCCTGAAATAGCTGCAAATGCTTTCGAGGCATTCATAATAGCTATGGATGCACGTGGTGAACCTCCCAGGTATAAATGGGGGTGATTTCTCGTTTTGTCGACAATCTGTGCGATGTAATGAAAGATTTTTTCTTCAATAATAATTTCCTGAACCAGTTGCCTGTATTTTTTAAGGTCATCTACCGTCAACACGGCATCTACTTCATCAAGAGGGACATTTAATTTCCGGTCGTGATGGGTTTTTAAAATCAGGATTTCTTCTTCAAGATTGGGGTATCCCACTTTTATCTTAAATAAAAACCGGTCCAACTGTGCTTCAGGGAGCGCATACGTTCCTTCTTGTTCCAGCGGATTTTGCGTGGCGATAACCATAAAAGGGTAATCCATAATATATTTATTGCCGTCAATGGTGATTTGCCGCTCCTCCATAACTTCAAACAAGGCAGACTGGGTTTTGGCAGGAGCCCTGTTTATTTCGTCAATCAAAACAATGTTTGAAAAAACCGGCCCTTTTTTAAATTCAAAATCAGCATTCTTAACATTAAAAATGGAAGTTCCCAGGACATCACTCGGCATCAAATCCGGGGTGAATTGAATCCTGCTGAAATTTGTTTTCAGTGATTTGGCAAATAACTTTGCCGTAATGGTTTTAGCGATACCGGGCACTCCTTCAATGAGCACGTGACCGTTTGCCAGCAGATTGACCACCAGCAATTCTATAAAATCCTGCTGACCAATAATTACTTTCCCCAGTTGGGCCTTAATGGCATCAACAGCATTTTTTAATTCTTCCAGAGGAATGCGACTGTCAAACTTTAATTCCTCGTTTGTATTTTCATTGGTTTCCATCAGCGTTGGTTTTAAATTTTCTTATTTTGTTATATATGTTTTTTAATTCCTGATTTGTAATCTCCTGTTTTTCCTGATATTTTTTAATGTGTTCAAAAAGTTCTTTGGTTTCCTCGAATGTGTTTCCGCTGCGGAAGGATACTTCCTTTAAAAAAGAAGTATTGACGTTTTCGGTTTGTACCCTGAGTTTTGTGCGAATAAATTCCAGGAATTGTGAGGTGATTTTCGTGAAAATTTCCTTGTTATCCTTTTTGTCCCGGTAAATACCTGAAATGGTTTGGGTATATTCATAGGTTTTATTTGAAAGCGGATTGACGATGGGGATGTTCCTTTGCTTTCGTTTGCCTTCAAAAATAACAAACAAAAAAACACCTGTAAGCATAAAATAATACGCCCATTTTAAATGCCTGTTGTTCAGGATTATTTTTAGGGGAGAAACATCAATCCGTTTTCCTGTTTTGTAGTAATTATCCCAGTAAATTGTATTATCGTTATTGATATAAGAAAGCACATTGCCGGTGTGTTGATAATTAGTATTGTCAAGTAAAAAATAATTTGAAAAGATTTCAGGCTGGTTATGCAAGAAAATAAAACCATCTTCATGGGGTATTTTCAGAAAATTAATTTCGGGCTCTGTCATAGCGAGCGTGTCTTTATAAACCTGTGAAACACCCAGCACTATATGGGATAACGTATCAATTTCAGAAAAATATGTAACGCTTAAATCCCGTGGTATGTGAAATGGTTGGGCTTCTTTTAATTCTTCGTGGACTAAATTTAAAAGGGGTTCTGTATTGATCTGGTCATATAAATAAAACGTTTCCACATCAAGTTTTAAACTGTCCAGAAGGTTTTGACTGTGATAGTTGGCAGAGATAAACAAGGTGTTCCCTTCAGCGGTCCATTCAAGTAGGTTCTCCATTTCTGCATCATCAAACTGAATATAGTTATTTATAAACAAATAAGTACCTTCAAATTCTTCTTCCTGAACCTGCACATAAGGCGGAATGTTTTTTTCCTCAAAAGTACCCTTGTAAGTTTGCTCAAGCAAATCGTGCAAGACATAGGTTCCTAAGGGTATCTTGTCACTTTTACTGTAGCTGGGAAACCAGTTAACAGGCACAGGTTTAGAGGCTTCTAAATAGATAAGGATACCCAGCAGCAGGAAAAAAACAACGAACCCTATTTTTTGAAGTCTACTCACGAGGTCCTGATATTTGATTGTTCATATTTCCAAACATCTTTTGTGCTTTTAAAAAGTCACTTTCAGAAACTTCAAAACTTCCATACCAGATATACTCATAGATATTGGTTATTTTCCTGAATGTATTTGCTAACGGCTCTTTTATTATTTCTCGGGCATAATCGCTGTTGGTCTTGTCATACTCATAGTTGATAAGCCCTGCATCTGTCAGCTTCTTGAGAGCTTGTAAAAAATAATAGCGCACCGCAAGCCTGTAGTTCTTGTCCTGCAATGCACTGTCAATGAGGTCCTGAATGTTTTTACTTTTGATAATCTCTTCTTCAGCTGTAAAGAAAACTTCAGCCTGCTTTTCTGAACGGAACAATTTTGCTCCGGGATTTAAACGGTAAAAAAGCCAGACCAGAAATGCTATAATGAATCCAATGATGAGGTATGGAAATATTTTAAATAAAAACAACAAAAAACTATTTGACTTAAAATCTCCAAATAGCCACGTCCAGAAGTTTACCCAGCCCCGGTAGAGCCAGTTTTTAAAACGCTGCCAGAAGTTTTCTTCAGCAACGTGTTCTGTATAGTCAAAATGGGGGTCATCCTGATATTTTTCTAATATAGATGTGTCAAATTCAGGTGGCACAACGGTACTTTCATGATCATAGATAATAGTTTTGGGGGGTTGCTGTGCAAGGGTGTCTTCCTGCGCAACGACAGTTTCCGCTGAAATCAAAGTAAATGCTATGACAAAAATGTATTTCACCCGCTTATTTGCTTTCGCCCAATTGGTCAATGGTTTCCAATGTTCCTGTAAAGTTTTTTCTTTCATTGAGGTTATAATAAACCATCGCTATTGAAATAATAAGTAAAGTAAACATAGTATATTGAGCAATCATGGCAATAACCTCCAGGGTGATACTGAACCAGTCAATAATTTCAAATGGGTTCGCTGAAATTTCCTCACTCATGGTGAATCCCTTAAAAAAGATATAAAACAATTGAGGGATTTGAAAAATGAGCATGATTACATAATAGAGGATGTAGATCACAATAAAAGTGGCAAAGGTGATCCACCATTCATCCTTAATGAGTTTAAAACTATCTCCAATAGAAGCAATTACATCTTTTCTTTCAAAAACAAGAATTGGGGCACTCAAAGCTAAACATACCCCCAGATAAACACCGGGAAGAAAGCACAAAACAATTCCAAAGCCAACAATAAGCCCAACCAAGATATTTAAGCCCAGCATGCTCCAGAAGAATCTTTTAACACCGTCAGAAACCTCCTGACGGTCTACCTTGCCTTGATGGGCAACATAAGACTTTATGTAGCACAACACGGTTGCATATAATAGTGAGTAAAAGGCAAGCACAGAAAAAACAAACAATAATAAGGATATAACCGTACTGATGCTGAATACTTCAAAAGGAGTTGATGTAGATAAAAAGCTTTGAAACCCACCAAAAGTACTTTGCATATAATAGATATAGCAAACCACTACAAGCAAAAGCACAGGACCTGCTATGCGGAGAAGTAAACTTCCCAAATCACGCCATTCCAAACGTATGAATTTGAAAACGTCAGTTAATATCGCTCCCAGTTCACGTTGCTTCTTAAATTCTACATATTCTTTCATAATTACAGGGGTAAAGTGTTTTGGTTAAAGGTATTTTGTTTTTTCTTAAGTTTTAAAGGGTAATAGACATAATAAAAAAGAATGATGAAAAGCGATGACCCAATAATCAATATGGCAAGCCAGTCAGGCATTTCAGTAATGCGGGTAACATAACCTTCCAGAAAACCGGCAACAATAAAAAAAGGAATGGTGCTCAGTAAAATTTTCAATCCGTCTTTGGCACCTTTTATAAATGATTGCAAGCGGGTATAAGTACCGGGAAAGAGAATACTGTTTCCCAGAACAAGTCCGGCACAACCAGCCACAATAATTACTGAAATTTCTATGGTACCGTGTATCCAGATAGTTCTTACCGATTCCCATAATAGTCCATGATCATAAAAAAAATATTGAAACGAACCCAGCATAATAGCATTGCGCATCAATATAAACAAGGTTCCGATACTAAGAAAAATACCGAAAACAAAAGCGTTTAAAGCAACCCTGATGTTATTGATGGTAATACCTAAAAACATTTCAACCTGCCCCATTTTCTTGTAGACTGCCATAGGGTCTCCTTTTTCAATATTGTCCAGGGTCATGTTCACATAACCATCACCCATTATGAGCCTCACAAAATCACCATCTGTAGCAGATGAAAACGCACCCACGGCCGAAAACAAAACAAAAGTGATAAAAGCAATGAGCAATTGCTTTTGGTACGCCGCAAAAAAAAGAGGAAATTCCTTGGTGTAAAAAGTAATAAACCTGTTTCTTGATTCGCGTTTGTTTTTATAGATTTTCTGGTGTGCCAGAACAGAGAGTCCGTTGAGGTATGTGAGTGTATTGCTCCGGGGATAGAACGTCTGGGCATAACTCAGGTGGTCTGTGACTTCTATATAGAGTGCACTGAGTTCATCAGGATTAATTTGAATATTATTCCTGAGAACATTTTCAAATCTTAACCATTTGTCTTTATTTTGTTTTACAAAAGCTGCCTCGCGCATGCACAATTTATTATCTTTCCCAAAGAAACATATTTAATGGATAATTTTCAAATTGAAACTGCACAAAATGTCACAATCTCACAAAATATAGCGGGGATTGGAGACCGCATTCTGGCTTATATAATTGACAGTGTTTTAATTGGTATTTATTTTCTTCTTGTAATTTTATTTTTTGGCGCTATAGATATTGGCCAGGACAGCATGTTTATATTTATTATGACGGTCGCTTTACCTGTTTTTTTATATCACTTGCTTTGGGAAACCTTTTGGAACGGACAAAGCCCGGGGAAAGCAGCAATGAAAATCAGGGTGGTCAAACTTGATGGCTCTAAACCCTCATTTTCCAATTATTTACTGCGGTGGTTGCTGCGTCTTGTGGATATTAGTTTTACAAGTGGTGCACTTGCAGTAGTGGTTATACTTTTGAATGGGAGAGGACAGCGCCTGGGTGATCTCGCAGCAGCTACAACGGTGATTACGGAAAAGAAGATTAGCTCAATTTCAGACACACTCCTCGTGGAGCTTCCCGAAGGATATGTGCCAAAATACCCCCAGGTTACCGTTTTTAATGATACCGAAATCCAGACTATAAAATCCATTTACCACAATGCCCGAAGAGCCGGTAATCACAACATTATTTTAAAGCTTTCAGATAAAGTTGCCGGTGTTCTTGAGGTGACTACAACCGAAAGACCCATACAATTTATTGACACCGTTATCAAAGATTATAACTTTTATACCCGCCAGTAATGAATTTATACTTAATCATTGACATTTTAGGGACCATTGCTTTTTCAATTTCAGGGGTGCTCACAGCCATGCACAAACGTCTGGATGTATTCGGGATTTTTATAATTGCTTTTGTAACGGCAGTGGGAGGTGGTACCCTGCGCGATGTTTTGTTAAAGGTGAATATCACCTGGATGCATGAAATGACCTATGTTTATGTGATTTTTGGATCTGCCATTCTTGCTATTATATTCAGGAAAAAGCTCAATTATGTACGCAAATCACTCTTCCTCTTTGATACAATTGGGATTGCTTTATATACACTGGTAGGGATTGAAAAAGGTATTCAAATGGATTTGCACCCCATAATTTGTGTTGCTTTGGGAACCATGTCGGCTTGTTTTGGAGGGGTTATAAGGGATATTCTCTGTAATGAGATTCCCATTATTTTCAGGAAAGAAATTTATGCAACTGCCTGCATTCTGGGGGGCATATTTTACTTCTTGCTGAGTTATTTTCCCATTGACCCAAACTGGGTTGTTGTTTTCTCAGGGTCTACAGTAATAACGGTAAGGCTGCTGGCAGTAAAATTTAAACTGTCACTCCCTTCAGTGTATAAAAAAAGCGATATTATTCCTTAAGGGTTGCTTTGATAAAGACATTGTACAAAGGCCAATCGCCATCATCAGTTTCCAAAGCAGCAATGGTATCAACCACATCCATTCCTGAAAGCACTTTTCCAAACACCGTGTAATTAGGGTCGAGATGGTGCGCTCCTTTAGGGCCTTGAACAATATAAAACTCAAAGGCAGATGAGCGGTCATCAGGGTTGTCACGGTATTCTTTGGCAGCGGCCAAGGCACCCCGGCGGTGTTTATGGATTATTTCTGCAGGCAAGGTGTATTTCCCCATCCTCCCGCGCATTTTACTGGTTTCAACCCGGTCACTGTTTCCACCCTGGACCATAAAATCGTTTACGACACGGTGGAAAAAGGTAGTGTTGAGGTATCCGTTTTTAATCAAATAGATAAAGTGAGCTCGGTGAATGGGGGTGTTGTTGTACAGTTCCAGTTCAATTACACCGTGGGGCGTTTCTAGATTTACAAAACGCTCAGGGTTTTCCTTGCCATAATTGAGTAAAAAATCTTCTAAGGTGTCATTGGTGAGTTTGACAATTTTGTGCAGCGTATCTTCTTCTTTCTCAAGCTCAACCACTTCTTCAACATCACGTGCTTTTACAAGTGTGTCTGTTTTGACATCTTTATCAATCGTTTCCTCTTGTTTTTTTTTATCTTCACAATTCAGGAAAAAGAAACAGACAAGTATAATTAGAATCGACTTTTGCATGTATGAAGTTTAATGAGTTTAAGAGTTCGCTTTCAAAGGTAAAAAATTTAGCACTTCCGGGCGAAGATATTCAGCTAAAAATGGCTCCTGTTGAACGATTGCGTGAATTGAAACTTCAGGCAAAAAACCAAAGCAGCGCCCGCAGGGCGGGAGTGATGGTACTCTTTTATCCCGATGAGAATGAAATCACAAAATTAATACTCATTCTTCGCAAAACCTATAAAGGAGTGCATTCCGGTCAGGTGGGCTTTCCCGGTGGCAGGTATGAAATGGAAGACAGTGATATGCAGGATACTGCCTTACGGGAAACAGAAGAAGAAATCGGGATTCCCAGAAGCCATATTCTGGTTTATAAACAACTCTCAGAGATATATATTCCCCCAAGTAATTTTATGGTACACCCATATCTGGGAATTACAGAACAAACCCCGAGGTTCATACCCCAGGAATCTGAAGTGGAGGCCTTGATCGAGGTTCCTTTGCTGCATTTTCTGGATGAGAGCATTATCATTACAAGAAAATTAACAACTTCTTATGCTGTTGATATTGAAGTGCCGGCCTTTCAGCTCAATGATTTTGTGGTATGGGGAGCTACGGCAATGATTTTAAGCGAAGTAAGGCACTTGTTAAAAGAAGTGCTGTAAATATGCTTTTTTGTATCTTTGCCGTCCTTTTAGATTACTGAATTTAAATGTAACCTCAAAATTGACATCTATGGGATTGTTTAAAAAAAATCCTTTCGGGCATATACTTTTCTTAAAGCTTTGGTTAATACGTATTTTGGGCGCTATGACTCATAGGCGCTTCAAGGGTTTTAACGAATTACAGATTGAAGGTTCTGATATTATCCGTTCACTTCCTGAAAACGGGGTGCTGTTTGTTTCAAACCACCAGACGTATTTTGCAGATGTGGTTGCAATGTTCCACGTCTTTAACGCCAGCTTGAGCGGAAGGGACGATACCATCAAAAACATCGGGTATTTATGGAACCCAAAATTGAATATTTATTATGTCGCTGCACGCGAAACCATGAAATCAGGCTTGTTGCCCAAAATACTTGCTTATGCCGGCTCCATCAGTATTGACAGGACATGGCGTGAAAAGGGAAAAGAAGTCAATCGCCAGGTGAAAATGAGCGATATCAGTAATATTGGAATGGCTCTGGATGACGGCTGGGTAATCACCTTCCCGCAGGGAACCACAAAACCGTGGAAGCCCATCAGAAGGGGGACAGCTCACATTATTAAACATTATAAACCCATCGTGGTGCCCATTGTAATTGATGGCTTCAGAAGGTCTTTCGATAAGAAGGGAATACGCATCAAAAAACGGGGTATCCTGCAAACCATTGAAATCAAAGAGCCGCTTCAATTTGATTATGAAAATGAAAGCATTGATGATATCGTAAAAAAACTGGAGTATGCTATTGAGCAACATCCTTCATTTCTAAAGGTCATCCCTGTAGATGAGCTGGAAAAAGAAGAAGAATTGAATGTGCAACGCCAGTGGAAGTATTAAAAAACTTCTCAATCTACACCTCAATGCGTTCAAGTTCGCGGTAGTTCCTTTTGAGTTTTCCCAAGAGAATTCCATAAATCAACCTGTAAAATAACAAGAGCAATAAGATCATTACAATTCCTGCAATTACCTGAACTATAAAAAAGACAGTAATAAAGTCATCAGGGTTTTTAATTTCTGATCCATAGGAATCAGCCATTATCTGAAGGAGCAATTCACTCTGGGTGTAATAAAATATATTGATAATAATTATAGTGAGCGCAAAGGCTACAAGATTGTATATTACAAAATAACGCACCGTTTTCCGTGTTTTTAGTATACTTCTCATCAGCGTTTTGGTGTTGTCTGTAACCTTGATGGTTGTATAGTTTTTATAGAAATAATAGATAAAAACAAACACTACCAGATAATGGAGAATATTAAAACCATATAATATGGGTGTTGCACCCAGTTTTTCAATAACTTCAAATGAAGATTTTGGAGTAATTAAGAAAATTCCCATCCAAAAAACCAATTCCAGTATACTGATGATAAAAATCCATTTCACGATAGAAGTAGATCTTTTGAACAACATATTATATATTTGATTGTAGGAAAGTTTGGGCTCTGTTTGCCCTTTCTCCTTCCAGTCTTTTTTTAAAATTTCTAACTCATCCATAGCTTTATGGGTTTAATATCGTACGTAATTTTTCTTTAACCCTGTTCATTCGCACACGTGCATTTACTTCAGTAATACCAAGGGTTTCAGAAATTTCTTTATAATTTTTGTCTTCGAGGTATAAAAAAACCAATGCTTTGTCAATATCGTTCAGTTGTTTAACAGCGTCATACATTAATTTTAACTGAACTTCTTCAGTATTGTCATACTCCTCAGCACTGATTTTAAAACTAACACCTTCAAAATCCTGTGTATCAACGGTTCTTTTGGATTTACGGTAAAGGGTAATTGCTGTATTCAATCCCACACGATACATCCAGGTACTAAACTTTGAATCTCCCCTGAATTTTGGAAATGCTTTCCACAGCTGTATAGTGATCTCCTGAAACAAATCATTGTGAGCGTCTGCATTGTTTGTATACAAACGGCAGATTTTATGCACAATGTTTTGGTTCTCCTCCAGCTGGGTCACAAAACGATGTTCCAGTTCTTTATTCAAACGTCTTGGTGTTAGTTGTTAGTTAGTAAGCGTAAATCATTTTTTGTTACAAATAGGTTTCAAATTTACAGGTATTTTATTTTTATATGGTGCACAAGATGTATCTTTACTATCTATTTTCACATTATGAACATTCCAAAGACAGAACACCCCAGAATCGTGGTTATTGGTGGCGGTTTTGGGGGGATTTCCTTCATCAAGGCATTAAAAAACAAACAGGTTCAGGTAGTCCTGCTTGACAGGCATAATTACCATACTTTCCAGCCACTTTTGTATCAGGTTTCCACATCGGGCTTAGAACCTGATTCGATTGCATATCCACTGCGTAAAATTTTTAAATTTTACAAAGATTTTCATTTTCGTATGGCATCTGTAGAGGCAATTGACCCTCATAAAAAAGAGGTAAAAACCTCCATAGGATATCTTTCTTATGATTATCTGGTCATCGCCAGTGGAAGTAAAACAAATTATTTTGGCAATACTGAAATAGAGCAAAACTGTATGCCTATGAAAACCGTTCCACAGGCATTGAACATCCGAAGCCTGGTACTCGAAAATTTTGAAAAAGCCGTCATTACTGAAGATATTGAGGAACGAAAAAGCCTGATGAATTTTGTAATTGCGGGAGCGGGGCCTACCGGTGTGGAACTTGCCGGCGCTCTGGCTGAATTTAAAAACGGCATTATCAACAGAGATTATCCCAACCTCAATCCCAATGAAATGACAATTCACCTCATTGAGGGCGAACCACGGGTATTGCCACCTATGAGTACCTTTGCATCTAAAAAATCTGAAAAATTCCTGAAAAGAATGGGGGTGCATATACACGTCAACACTTTTGTCAAAAATTATGACGGAAAAAATGTAACGACCAGCACCGGACTAAACCTGGTTACTGATACCTTTATCTGGTCTGCAGGAGTCACCGGCGCTGCAATACAAGGGCTGACAAAAGAGACTTTTACCGAAAGAGGGAACCGCTACAAGGTGAACGAATATAATAAAGTGGTGGGTTATGAAGATATTTTTGCCATAGGCGATATTGCACATATGACTACAGAACAGTTTCCAAACGGGCACCCTATGGTAGCCCAACCGGCCATACAGCAGGGAAGGGCTTTAGGCAAAAACATGCTTCGGATTTTAAAAAACAAACCGTTGAAGCCTTTTCGCTATAAAGATAAAGGGACGATGGCAACCGTGGGAAGGAATAAAGCCGTGGTTGATTTTAAAAAAATAAGTTTTGGCGGTTTTTTTGCGTGGTTTTTATGGATGTTTGTACACCTTTGGTTTTTGGTGGGTTTTAGAAACCGCATCGTGACATTTTTTAACTGGACATATAACTACATTAACTTCGATCAGGCAGCACGTTTGATTATTCGTCCGTTTGTAAGGGATAAAGCTTCATAAAACTCAGCAGTTTTTATACTTATCGTGCAGCCCTTTGCTATCCAAAATCATGGGGATACACTTTTCCAAACGATTGATTCTTGTTTTTTCCTGCTTGGCACCGGCAATGTGTTCTTTGTATTCTTTCTGTTTGTATGGTGTCAAACTCTCAAAACTTTTTTGAAGTGCTTTGTCTTTATCAAAAGCTTTTTGAAGCTCTTGGGGCACGGGAAGGTCTTTCTTTTTCTCCGGTTTCACTTCTTTGCCGGCTTTTGCATTTGCAATACTTTCTTTCATATAGGCAAGCACCAGCTTTTCATCAATTTCTTCAGCAGAAGAAAAGCGCCACTGACGCATGGCTTTGGCACTGGTTTCCTCTTCGGGAACCAGTTTTTTATGCGTGTCTTTTAAAAAAACACCTTGAAAAAACCAAATGGCAAAATGATTTTTAAAGGAAGCCAGGCCGGCGATGTTTTTACCGTTTACAACATAGGCAGGTGCTCCCCATTTCAATGTTTCCGCTGCACCTGTTTGCAACATAATAGTACGCAATAGTGTGAGCGGTTCTTTCCATTTTGTTTGCTTTTCAAGATACCGGGTTACCTTTTCGTTTTTCATAGGAGTTCTATTTTAGAAATAAAATTTGGCTTGTATTTCAAATGCTAAAATTAGAAAAAAACTTTTAGTTAATTTTTTACCAACAGAATATCATGGAACGATTTCTTGCTTAATTTTATACTGTTTTAAAAACGACGCTACTATGGCACAAAACAAGTCAAACAGCAAGCCTCAGCCCAAAAAAGCTGCGCCGAAACCGGCATCAAAGGCTCCGCAGACTGCTTCCAAGAAGAAGTAATCCCTGCAACCTTTTCGCAGAAGCGAAAAATGTACTGAAACTGATTGTTCAGGCCACCTCAAAAGGGTGGCTTTTTTAATTACAACCCATCCTGTGAATTCAACACTTGAGTAGTTTTTTTTAGCATACTTCCTTTCGCTAAATCATTTTTGTGTAAAAATTACACCATTATGAAATTCATATCTCTGGCATTCTTGCTTTTTACATTTTTCTCACTTCAGTCACAAACCACGGTATCAGGTTTGGTTACAGATACTAAGGGAAAGCCCGTGGAAGGGGCAAATGTCTTTCTTGAAGGTACTTATGATGGAAGTATAACCCGGGAAAACGGAACATTTGAGTTTAAAACATCCGCTACAGGAAACCAAACACTCGTGGTTTCTTATGTGTCATTTGAAACAAAGAAAATTGAGGCAGATGTGAGATCAATGAACAATCTGAAAATAGTTTTGCGTGACGATGTGGCTGCCCTGGATGCGGTCATACTGGCCGCAGGAACCTTTGAAGCCGGTGACAAGGCGCGGGTATCTGTGTTGAAACCCCTGGACATCGTAACCACCGCCGGAAGTGCGGGCGATATTGTGGCAGCCCTGCAAACCCTGCCGGGAACACAAACCGTGGGTGAAAGCGGAAGGTTGTTTGTCAGGGGAGGGGAAGCCGGTGAAACCCAAACATTTGTTGACGGCATTCGTGTGGCACAGCCGTATGGTGCCACCGTTCAAAACCTGCCCACACGCGGACGCTTTTCCCCCTTTTTATTTAGCGGGATATCCTTTTCTACCGGTGGCTATAGTGCAGAATATGGACAGGCACTCTCCGGGGTATTGTTATTGGACACCAAAGACGAAGCCGAACAAAACCAAACTGATATTTCTCTGATGACAGTGGGGCTGGGAGTTGGAAATACCCAAAAATGGGAAAATAGTTCGTTGACGGTCAATGCGGCCTACATAAATCTGGAGCCTTATCAGGCTTTGGTCCCTCAAAATTTAAAATGGAACAGGCCTTTTCAGTCCCTTTCCGGGGAAACCGTTTACAATCACAGGTTCAACAATGGTTTGTGGAAAGTCTATGCTGCTTTTGATGCATCAACTTTTGACCTGAACCAGGAAACGATAAACGAACCGCAAACGGTGCGGGTGGATTTAAAAAACAACAATTTTTATGGAAACAGCTCTTACAAATCCTATTGGACCAACGACTGGCAATACTTTTTAGGACTTAGTTACGGCTTTGGTAAAAACGAAATTGACCTGAATGAAGATAACGTTGAGAACAGCGAGAATGCGGTTCATTTGAAAGCGAAACTGAGCAGGAGATTCTCAAACCGTTTTAAAGTGACCATGGGAGCTGATTTTTTTCATACCGCCTTTGATGAAAAATTTCTGTCTTTTGAGGAAAACGCTGCCTTCACTTCCGGATACACATCAAACCTCGGTGCTGTTTTTACCGAAACCGATGTGTATTTTTCCAAAAAGCTCGCCGCTAAAGTGGGATTGCGCTTCTCACACGATCAATACCTTGAGGAAAGCTACCTAGCACCCAGGGTTTCACTGGCATACAAGACCGGTGAAAACGCACAATTTTCGCTGGCATACGGGCACTTCAATCAGACACCTTCGGCAGATTATCTTAAATATACTTCAACGATAAGCGGGGAACAGGCAACACACTATATTTTGAATTTTCAGTATGCCAAAACCCGTAAAACCTTACGCTTGGAAGCTTACTATAAAGAATATAAAAACCTGCTGCGGTTTGAGGATGAAAACCCGCTGTTTAATTCCGTTTTTGCCAACACCGGGAGTGGTTATGCAGGCGGTCTGGATATCTTTTGGCGAGACGGAAAAACAATTAAAAACCTGGAGTATTGGGCGTCATATTCATATATTGATACTGAACGGCTTTATCAAAACTTTCCTGCACAGGCGACTCCTTCATTTGTAGCAACGCACACGGCATCTTTGGTTACAAAATACTGGATTGAAAAATGGCGCTCGCAGGTGGGCTTCAGCCACACATTTCATACAGGAAGACCCTTTGACAACCCTAACGAACCCGGATTTATGAGCGGAAAGACAAAAGACTTTCATAACCTGAGCTTTAATTGGGCCTATTTACTGAGTCCACAGAAAATTCTCTATTTCTCGGTTTCCAATGTGCTGGGCAGGAAAAATATTTTTGGCTATGAATATGCAAATACACCCGGTCCAAATGGGGCTTTTGAAAGGCGTGCCATAACACCCACGGCAGATCAGTTCTTTTTTGTCGGGTTTTTCTGGACCATCAGTGACGATAAGAACAAAAATCAGTTGGATAATCTGTAAAGAAACGTTTCAAGACAGAAATTTTATAATGTAAATCAGGAACTAGCAGTTATAAAATTTAAAAATAACACTTCATCACTTAAATTATACGGTTCAGTAAACTAAAGTTTTAAAATCAGGCATCAGTCAACATCTTTGTATCACTATTAACAATTAATCATTTTTTATTATGGAAAAAGTAATTTTAATCTTAGCGCTCACCTTATGTGCCCTTGGGTACTCACAAGGCAATTACGAACAAGGAATGCAAAAAGCATTTGAACTATGGGAAAGTGGTAACAATAATGAAGCTGCAGCTCAATTTGAGCGCATTGCTTCCGCTGAAAAAAGCAATTGGTTGCCCAATTATTATGTTGCGATGGTCAATACAACTACCGCTTTTGGTGTCAATGACGCAAAAAAGAAGGAACAACTCCTGTCTAAAGCACAACAGGCTCTTGACAATGCGATGGATATAGATCCAAACAACGCCGAAATCCTTGTAATGCAGGCCATGATTCACACTGCCTGGATTGCAGCAGACCCAATGACAAACGGGCAAAAACTCTCCGGAACCGTTATGCAACTCTATGGCAAGGCAAGTGCTTTGGCCCCTGAAAACCCACGGGTGGTATTATCCAAAGCACAGTTTGAAATGGGTTCGGCACAATTTTTTGGGACAGATACAGCACCCATTTGCAAAGAGGTTGAAAAATCTTTGCAACTTTTTGATACCTTTAAACCGGAAACACCTTTTCACCCACAGTGGGGTAAAGACCAGGCTGAAAACACCTTGAAAAGCTGTAAATAATCAAAATCAATCAATAAGAAATGCAATACTGGCTCAAAATAATTGCTGCAGGCGTGCTCATTGGCATAGTGCTCTTTTCAATAAATATCACGTTAAAGTTTTTATCACCCACCCCGATAGTCTTTGATGAGATGCTTCTGAAAAACCTTGGACTTTATATTCTATACAGTGTGCCATTAAGTGTAGTTAATTCCTGGTTTTTTGAATGGATGAACCACAGGATAAATTGGGAAAAGTATAAAAAATACAGGTTGTCAGCAGGTATTGTTGGGTCGGTTATCATAACCTTAATTACAATTTTTCTGGTAAGGATCATCCATCGAGTGGGTATTGACGGACTTGATTTTAGCAGCTTTATTGTACAAGAGCAATTACAGTTTTATTTTATAGCCTTGTTGATTACCCTCGTTATTTCACTTTTTTTTCATGCCATTCATTTTTACAAGGCACTTCAGGAAAAAAAGGTAAAAGAACAGAAAATCATTGCAGGCACGGCATCGGCGCAATTTGAAAGCTTAAAAAACCAGATTGACCCTCATTTTTTGTTCAATAGTTTGAATGTATTGACATCGTTGATCGAAGAAAACCCGGAACTGGCCCAAAAGTTCACCACATCGCTCTCAAAAATTTACCGCTATGTGCTGGAACAGAAAGACAAGGAACTTGTTTCACTTGAAGAAGAACTGGCTTTCGCCAAAATTTACATGCAACTCCTGCAGGTGCGTTTTGAAAACAGCCTCCATTTTGAAATGCCTGAAGCATTATCCAACCCCGATGCTAAAGTAGTGCCGCTTTCTTTGCAATTGTTGCTGGAAAACACCATTAAGCACAATGTGGTGAGCGAAAAGAAACCGCTGCGCATACGTATTTATGAAGAAGGTAAAAATTTGGTTATAGAAAACAATTTGCAAAAAAAAGAAGTCATTCAAACGCGAAAAGGCGTGGGGCTTGAGAATATTGTCAACCGCTATGCCATCATTACAAACAGAAAAGTAACAATTACTGAAGACCAGCAGGTATTTAAAGTAAAAATTCCGGTCCTCACAAAACAAATCACCGTTATGGAAACAAATCATTATAAAGAAGAAAACAATGCGTACTTAAAAGCGCACAGACGTGTAAAAGAAATCAAGGAATTTTACAGCAACCTCATTTCATACTGTATCGTTATTCCGTTTTTAATTGGTATCAATTATTATACATATTGGGACTTCCATTGGTTTTGGTTCCCTCTATTTGGATGGGGTCTTGGGCTTGCCATACACGGTTTTACAGTTTTTGGGTATGGAGCCTCCTGGGAAGAAAACAAGATTAAGGAAATTATGGAAAAAGAACAAAATAAAAATAAAACCTGGAACTAATGGAACGCAATTATCACGAAGAAGAACTTTACAAAATTGCTAAAAAACAAGTAAAAGAAATCAAGGGGTTTTACATCCATTTACTGGTATATATAGTAGTCAACATTTTTATAGTTTTGGCAAACAGCAATTTTTTTGAACACGGTTTTGGTACCATAAGTTTTGGCAATCTGGCTTTGCCGTTTTTCTGGGGCATAGGTGTCTTTGCGCACTGGGCGAGTGTTTTTGGACCCAATATCTTTCTGGGTAAGAAATGGGAAGAAAAGAAAATAAAAGAACTTATGGAAAAAGATAAAGAACGCCAGCAAAAGTGGAAATAGAAAAACTGCATAACATTAATTTCTGTAATGGAAAATATAGTACATAATGAGATGGGTCTGGTGCATCTACTGGCTAGTGTTGTGGCTTTGGTTTCAGGAACCATTGTACTGTTTTCCCAAAAAGGAACAAAGAGACACAAAACCGTGGGGTATATTTACCTGATTAGCATGCTGGTAGTATTAACCACAGCACTGATGATTTACAGGTTGTTTGGAGGCTTCAATGTTTTCCATTTTATTGCAATAGTAGGGTTTTTCTATATTTTTGTGGGATTCCTTCCGGTATTGATAAAACCTAAAAACTGGATTAAGCGTCATGTGTATTTTATGTACTGGTCGGTAATTGGCCTTTATGCCGCATTTGTAGCTGAAATTATGGTGAGAATCCCTAGCACACCCTTCTGGTGGATGGTTGGCTTAGGAGTGGCTGTCGTAACAGCTACAGGAGCATATTTTTACACAAAACATAAGGAAAAATGGAACAGTTTCAGCAACCTCTGACGAATTTGAACAGGAATAAACTGAGAAAAATAAAGTAAAATGACCACAATTATTATAGAAGATGAAAAACCGGCAGCACGGCGACTGCACAGAATGCTGGAAAAACTCGATGTGAACGTCCAGCAAACGCTTCATTCCGTTGAGGAGTCCATAAACTGGTTTCAAAATAACAAGCACCCGGATGTTATTTTTCTCGATATTCAGCTCAGCGATGGTCTCTCTTTTGAAATTTTTGAGCATATTGACCTGCACAGTTTTATTATTTTCACCACGGCTTATGACGAGTATGCACTGCAAGCTTTTAAACTTAACAGTATTGATTATTTATTGAAACCCATCGACGATGAAGAACTTACTACAGCCATCAATAAATACAAAAAACTTCAGCAACAGTTGGGGTCAAAAAGTACTAACGATGTGCAATTGCATTACGAAGAAATAAAAAAACTCCTTATAAACCCGCTGGAACGTGAATATAAAAAACGGTTTACGGTCAAGGTGGGACAGCACCTCAAAATGATTTCCATAGCCGACATAGACTGCTTTTACAGCGAAAACAAAGGCACATACATCCATACCACCGAAGGAAGAAACTACCTGATGGAAACCACCCTGGATGCATTGGAAAACGAACTCTCCCCCAAAGATTTCTTCAGGGTTAACAGAAAATTTGTCGTGAGGCTTCAAGCCATAAAAGACATTGTTGCCTATTCAAATTCGCGTCTCAAACTCAAACTGAAATCATATTGCGATGACGAAATCATCGTTGCACGCGAACGGGTAAAAGATTTTAAAGACTGGCTCGATAGTTAAACAACCGAATAAACTTTCATCGGCCTATTTTCTGGGATGAAATTTCTGAAGGACTTCACTTAAATGTTTACGGTCCACATGCATATAAATCTCTGTCGTGGTAATGCTCTCGTGCCCCAGCATTTGTTGAATGGCTCTGAGGTCTGCGCCGTTTTCCAGCAAATGTGTTGCAAATGAATGCCTGAAGGTATGCGGGCTTATCGTCTTGCTTACGCCGGCGGTTTCTGCCAGGTTTTTGATAATGGTGAAAATCATGGCCCGGGTGAGTTTTCTTCCCCTTCGGTTCAGGAATAAAGTGTCCTTGAATTCATTTGCAATATCAAGATGTGATCTTATTTCATCTTTATAGATGTTGATGTATTTTATGGTAACCGGGGCAATGGGGACAAAGCGCTGCTTGTTTCCTTTACCGGTAACCTGAATAAAGCCTTCCTGAAAATACAGGTCAGAGATTTTTAAATTAATAAGCTCAGATACCCTGAGGCCACAGCCGTAAAGGGTTTCCAGCATGGCACGGTTCCTTTCACCCTGAGCGGTGCTCAAATCGATACTGTTGATAAGCAGGTTGATTTCCTCTTGTGAGAGGGTATCGGGGAGTTTTCGGGAGGTTTTGGGTAACTCAATCAATTCCAGGGGATTGGTTTTTCGGTAATCTTCAAAAATAAGGTAGTTAAAAAAACCCTTCAACCCGGAAATAATCCTGCTCTGCGAGCGCGGATTTACCACTTTGGCAATGTGATAAACAAACTCTTGGATTTCTTTTTCCTGGATTTCCAAAGGAGAAACAGCCATATTGTGCTCGTCCAGCCACTTTACCAGCTTCTTCACATCAAGGGAATAGTTGGTAATGGAATTTTCAGACAAACCCCGCTCAATGCGCAAATAATGCTGATAATCTTGTAAAGCTTTATGCCATTTCATACTGTAAAAGTACTACAGTCAAAGAAACATCATATTGAAAATTTAAGAAAGTTTAAAGAAAATCAAAATCTGAACCCGTTATATTTGTTATGCTAACTTTTAAAAATAAAGCATTATGAAACGATTCATCTTAATAACATTTGTTTCCTTGTTTGCATTTTCAACACATGCGCAGGGCATTGACTTTGGTATCAAGGCAGGTATGAACTTTGCCAATATAAATGACGCTGCAGAGGGTCTGGACACCCGAACCGGCTTTCACGCAGGGCTCTTTTTAGGACTAAAATTCAATGATAAGGTTGCATTACAGCCGGAGTTGTTGTACTCGCAACAAGGTGCCGAGTTTGATGCAGGGGAGTTTAATCTTGATTATGTAAACATTCCTGTAATTGTAAAATACTACTTGGTGCAGGGATTGAACGTGCAATTGGGTCCGCAGTTTGGATTTGTGGTGAATGATGATATTTCCATTGGTGGAATAGCAGCCGATTTTGAAGCTGAAGAATTTGATGTCAGTGGTATTCTGGGTGCTGGCTATGACCTTCCATTAGGATTGCGCATTGATGCAAGGTATAATTTTGGATTTAGTGATGTATTCAAAAGTGGTGATGGTAAAAACGGCGTGTTTTCCCTGGCTTTGGGGTACTCGTTTTTATAGGTATAACATAATATAAACATCTTAAAGACTGCATTTTATGCAGTCTTTTTTTTGATCAACGATAAGGCAAATGACTTATTTTTTGGAGTTTTCTATGTAGTTATAAAAAAATTACTATTTTTGATTCATTAACTAACAAATAAATATTATGAAAAAAGTATTACTTATCGCTGCTTTTGCAGTATTCGGGTTTACGCAAACTCAAGCACAGGAAGAAGGTTTTAAAGTAGGAGTTAACGCCGCATTGCCTTTAGGTGATTATAGTGAAGGCTACTCATTTGGAGCTGCTTTGGATTTAGGCTACCTTTTTGATGTGGCTGATTCTTTTCAGGTAGGAGCTGTTACAGGCTATCAACATTTCTTTGGTAAAACAGAAACTGAAGAATTTTTTGGAACTACTGTAGAATTTGAAAATGATGATGCTCAATTTATTCCAATTGCTGCTTCTGCAAGATTTTTTGCTTCTGAGCAATTCTTTTTTGGTGCAGATTTAGGATATGCATTGGGTCTTAATGATGGCAATGATGGTGGTTTTTACTACAGACCTAAAGTAGGTTATGGCCTTGATTCACTTGCTATTGTTCTTTCATACACAGGAGTAAGCTTTAGCGATCAAACTTTTAGTGAAGGAGACTTTGAGGTTACTGTTGATGGAGGTACTTTTTCCTCTTTGCAATTAGGAGTTGAGTTTAGTTTCTAATTTTATTTACATACAAGAAAAGCGGGAGCAATTTGCTCCCGTTTTTTTTTTGTTGTTTTATTGATTTGTTTTACTACTTTTGCGCACTAATTAAATAAATTCTAAAAAATGAAAAAAGTATTACTTATTGCTGCAGTAGCAGTTTTTGGATTAACTTCCGTACAGGCTCAGGACATTTCTTTTGGAGCTAAAGCAGGTGTTAACTTGGCTAATTTAGGTGGTGATGTTGAAGACAACGACATGAAAATTGGTTTCCACGTTGGTGGTGTTGTTGAAATTCCCCTAAGCGAGCAGTTTTCTTTCGCTCCTGAATTGTTATTTTCAACTCAGGGAACCAAATCTGAATATTCTGAAACTGATACTTTCTTAGGAGAGACATTTACTTATGAATTTGAAGAAAAATTAAACTTATCTTATTTAAACATTCCTTTAATGGCAAAGTACTATGTTTCTGAAGGTTTTAGTTTGGAAGCAGGTCCACAAGTTGGGTTTTTAATTTCTGCAAAGGCAGAAGGCGATGAATCAGTTACAGTAGATGGTGTAACTGAATCGGAATCTTATTCAATAGATATTAAAGATGAATTGGAGAGTTTAGACTTTGGTCTTAATTTTGGAGCCGGTTTTAAAATGGAGAGTGGCTTGTTCTTTCAAGGAAGATATAATCTTGGTTTAGCTAATCTTACTGGAAATTCAGATGTAAAAATTACAAATCAAGTAATCCAGTTTTCTGTTGGATTTATGTTCTAGTCATAAATAAAATATTTTTAAAAACGGGAGCTCATAACTCCCGTTTTTTTATGCCCCAATTTTAACTATCTTTACTTTATGAAAATCATCATCATCAACGGCCCCAACCTGAACCTCCTCGGCACACGTGAGCCGGAAGTGTATGGCTCTAAAAATTTTGATGAATATTTTTCCTCATTGCAGTTTCAGTATCGCGAACTGGAACTGGCTTATTTTCAATCCAACATTGAAGGAGAAATCATTGATAAATTACAGGAAGTGGGCTTTTCCTATGACGGGATTATATTAAATGCCGCTGCATATACCCATACGTCTGTGGGCATTGGTGATGCTGTAAAAGCCATTGAAACACCCGTGGTGGAAGTGCATATCTCCAATACCTTTTCCCGGGAAGACTACCGTCATAAATCCTACATTGCCCCTAAAGCAAAAGGAGTCATAACCGGCTTTGGCCTGCAGGGTTATGAATTGGCTATTCAATCTTTCCTCAAAGGAACTAAATAAGAAAACAGCAAAACGTACACACACTGAACTTCCCTGATTAGAGTTGACCGTTTTTAAACATTAATTTC